>Ga0194120_10000259_pt1 | contig 96245 bp, 93 predicted proteins | sample TA2MahCa65mmetaG_FD_148642 | JGI IMG/M metagenome (GOLD analysis project Ga0194120, IMG submission 148642) | Freshwater microbial communities from Lake Tanganyika, Tanzania - TA2015019 Mahale Deep Cast 65m | ecosystem: Environmental > Aquatic > Freshwater > Lake | place: Tanzania: Lake... | reverse complement strand
CCGTGCAACTCGACGCGATTGATTCCCTTGCCGTCGATCACCACGAACACGCTGTTGTGGACGAAATCCCCGCCCGCGCCGGGCCGCACCACCGTTCCGTAGGCGTCCGCCACGCCCGTCAAGTCGAGAATGCTTCCGGTCAGCAGCCGCCAGGTCTTCGCCCGCAATCCGCGTTCGGCCATGAACGCCTTCAGGCGTTCGGTCGTGTCGCGGCCGGCGTCGACGGTGACGGCAATGAAGCGAACCCGGTCGAGTTCCTTCGGATTGAGCATGATTTCGGTCGCCTCGAGGGTCTGAAGCAGCACGGGGCAGACATCGACGCAGGTGGAAAAGAAGAAAGTCATCACCGTGACCTTGCCCCGGAAGTCGGTGAGCGAGGTACGGCGGCCATTCTGGTCGAGCAGCCGGAACGCGGGCGCCGGCTCGTTGACCTCAAGACGTTGGTATTCGGCGGCAAAAGCGGAGGGCGAGAGGGCGACTAGCATCAAAGCGGCGAATGCCGGTCGGCGCAGGCGGCGGATCAGCCAGACCTCGCCGCCGACCGCAAGCAGGCCGAGCAGGCCCGGCCACAGAAAGACCGTGAACGGAGTCTCCGGCACCAGCAGCAGATAGGCCCAGGCGGAGAGCGCCATCTTCAATCCCTCCTCGCCGTTGGCGCCGTCCCAAAGATGAAACGCGACCGGCAGGAAGGTTCCCGCCTTGAGCGGAATTTCATCTTTGCCCGTCAACGGCCGGCGGAACATGACCCGGTACTGGCCGTCGTTGTAAGTTCCGGCGGCTTTCAGCGAAGCGGATGGATGGGCCTCGCGACGGGAGACGCCAAAGATGCGCTCACGGTCGAGCTTCCCATCGGCGGCCCATTGCCAATAGTCCACGCCGTGTTTGCGATCGCCCAAAATGAAGTAGGGGCGCTCGCCATCGGTCGTAGCCGGATCGGCGAGCGGTAGTTGGACCGCAACCCGGTCGAGGGGTTTATTGTCCCCACCGTGGTTACGGGTGCCGTCGTCCCAAATCACCAGGAGCGCGACTTCGCGATCGCCGTAAAGCGCCTTGGCCGAGACCACATCGTGGGCGGGCTTGAACCAGCGCGGCTCCAGGATGATCTGGCCCGCCAACGGAAAATCGACCGCTTCGGCCTTCGCCCAGGCGCGGTCGTTTGGGTCGGCGGGAATCTCGCCGGCGTGCCGCCCCGCCCTTAACACCTGCGAGGGGCGCATCGGCTGGGCCAGGCTTTGGACGAATGCGGCCAGCGCCCAGCGATCCGCCGCTTCGGGGATCGACGCTAGGAACGACGGCATGGGTGTCCCGTTGAATCCGGTAGTGAAGGTCCGATAGATATCGGCCAGGCCGTCGCCGCCGCGGTAACGCCAGCTTTTGGTGAAATCGACCGGTCGAATGGCGAATCCCCAGTCATCCTTCATGCCCTGGGCCGAGGGACCGTCGCCACGGCCCATTTGGCCGTGGCACTGCCAGCACTTCTTGTCCTGGTAAAGGAGCCGTCCGCGCTCGATCAGTTCGGGAGTCACCTTGGGGGGTGCGCCCAGCGCCACTTGTTCCTTGGCCGGTTCGTCGGCGAAGACGCCGATGTCGTCGAAGGTCTTGATGTGGTGAACCAGCTGCCACCGATCGGCTTCGCTCAACACCTTTTTCCACGGCGGCATCGAGGTTCCGGGCATGCCTTCGCTGATGACGCGGAAAAGGTCGTGATCGGTCGGCACCTGGCCGGAAAGCGTGGTCCGCACCTTGAAGAGAGCGAGGGTGAAATCGCGCGGGCGCGGATAGACCAGATCGGCCGCCGGGCCGTCGCCTTTGCCCTCGGCGCCGTGGCATTGCTCGCAGTGACGGCGGTAGAGCTGTTGCCCCTGCTCGGGAACCGCGGCGACGGGTGTTGGCTTCACCGGCTCCATCGCCACTTCGGCCAGGGCGGCCGACGAAGCCAGCAGAAGAAGTGCCGCGAAGCTACTGATGGCCCGCATGGGTGCCTTCCTCCCAAGTGCGGGGGGTCGAGCCCGAGCCGGCATAGATGTAAAGAACCACCTTCCAGATCTCGTCCTCGGACAGGAAATCCTGCCAGACCGGCATCGCCGAATTCCACGGCGTGGCGCCCTTGGGCAGGCCCGAACCGCCGGTCGCCACCCGCCAGAAGACGTAGGATTCCTGCAGCATCGAGAGCGTGCCGACGTCGCGGAAATTGGCGGGGATCGGTCGGAACACGCCGGCGAAATGGCCGTCTCCGGCGAGCGAATCGCCATGACAGAAAAAGCAATTGCGGTAATAGATGTTCTTGCCCTCGGCGATGCGTGCCGCCAGTTCGGGGCCATCCGTCCGCAGGGGGTTTTTCAATCCGGAAACGCTGATGCGCTTTCCCTTGAGATTGAAGCCGGAAGGCGGCTCGGGGTGGACCACGCGCGGCTCGAAGGGGGCGTCGTGGGTCGGAGCCAAGCGCAAGTAAGCGGCGCCCATCACCAAGACCGGCAGCGCAATCAAAACGGCGGCCTGCACGAAGCGCGGAACGCGCCCCTCGAACACCGCCCGGAGCGGCGCCTGGAACGCCCGCCAACGGTCCTCGTTGGCCATGACGAACAGCACGATGGCCACCGTCGTCATGACCAGATAGAGGGTCAGCACGCTGGCCGGAATCGGCGGCGCGATCAGCAGCTTCAGGCCCACCAATACCAACAACCACAGTCCGAGCGCGATAAAGAAGGTCCAACGGATCATTGCGCGGCCTCCCGCCTTTCGCGCCGCCGCGCCCAAGCGAGAGCGACCAACATCAGGCCGTTGGCGATGAAGATCACTAGCCCGAGGCGGACGCCTTCGTGCGACCATGGCGATGCCGCGCCCGTCGGGTTGTAGCTCTTGCCGGCAAGGCCAGATAGATAAGCCACGATCTCGTGAAGGTCTCCCGGCGGCGCCTCGGCGAAGGACGGCATGAGCCCCTCCTCGAAATTGGGCGTCGTCCATGCAGCCGGATCGTTGAGCTTGCGTAAGATAGCGTCGGGTTCGAATCGGGCTCCGGCCCCAGTCAGGTCGGGGGCGATCTCGCCGCCTTCATCCTCCACCTTATGGCAGGCGGTGCAGCCGTGCTGATCCATCAGCGTCCGGCCGCGATGGTCGCCTTTGGCGACGCGCTTCGATTGCTCGACGTCCTCGACGGTCACGACCGCGGTCGACTCGGCCCCGCCCAGAACTTGCAGGTAAGCCACCACCGCCTTGATTTCGGCCGGCGTCAGATTGGCGGGCGGCTTCAGCGCCGAGGGCATCATGTTGGGGTAGCCGGGAACCAGGAAGGCCCCGGGCTCCCGGAGCGATTCGAGCAGATAGGCTTCGGCGTCCAACCCCGGCTTGCGGCTCGCGGCGGTGGCCGCCGATTGGCGCAGATCGGGCCCGCGCGTGTTTCCGGTTTCGCTGTCCTTGTGGCAGATCAGGCAGCCGCCCTTGCCGCGCAGCAGTTCCTGGCCAATGTCCGATAGTTCGTCGCGATCGGTCTCGGCCGTGATGGTTCTCGTCTTGGGCGGGTGCTCCTCGAACTGAGGCACCAACTGGCCGACGTAAGCGTAGATGCCGACCACCACGAGCACGAAAATGAAGATCTTGAGAAAGGTGCGCGCCAACATCCTACGCCTTCCGCTCTTCACGCATGGCCATGAAGAAGACCGCCGCCACCAACAGGAAGAAAGCCACGACGATGCCGGAGACGATTAGGGTCGCGTCGCCGTGAGTCATGGTGTAGGCGTTCGCGCTTTCGTCGGCGACACGGCCGTAAACGTGCCAGTGCTGGCGGATGCCCGAGCGGATGTAGCCCATCAGCCCCATCAACCAGGTGAACGTCACCGCCAGGAATACCAGGGCATACTGGGCACGCGCCGGAATCCGCCCCCAGGCGATCGGCCCGATTTCCCGCGCCCCCTTGAGCAGGGGAATGTCGATGGCGACAAAGACCACCATCGCCGCCAGCACCGCCGTGACCTGATAGACCGAATATCCGATCCGCACGATCGAGGGGACGTAGTAGCTGTAGACCCCGTAACCGACAACCACCACGGCCGCCGCCGCGATGGCGAGCGCCTGAACCGCCTTTCCGGCTGCGGCCCATGGCACCACCGCCACCCGGTTACCGCGCCGATAGAGCATGAACGAGAAAAAGGTGGTGAGGATCATGACATTGACCGCCGTGTTCTTGGCGGCCATCACCCCGAACAGGCCGAGGAACGGATGGTGAGAGCCGCCCATGGCCACCATCTCCGATCCGGTCGCGATGATCGAGCGCGGCGTCGCCCAGACCAGGAAACCGAGCGTCAGGATCAGCATCATGGGTACCTGGAATTTCGTGTAGCGTTCGGCGCCCGGAATGCGTCCCATCCCCAGCCACAGGTAGACATTGGCGGCGAAGAACAGCGAGCCGATCAGCATGGCCTGGAGAATCCACAGCCACGAGAAACCCCCGCCCATCATGGAAACGCCCATCTGCTCGCTGAACTGATAGATCTCGCGGCCGAGCCAGTAGCCGGCGAACGGCAGCGGAATGAAGGCGCCGATGGCGATGAAGGATCCGACGTAGCCCATCCAGTCGAACCGGGCGCGCTCGGCGTCGTCGCGCGCGGCGAGGAAACGGAACGCGGCGTAGGCCGCCGCGATCGCCCCGCCGAACGCGACGTTGGCCAAGAGCCGGTGAATATTTATCGGCATCCAGGTCAGGTTGGCGACCGCCGCCCAAAGGCTGGTCAGATTACCGGCCTCGTCGATGCCGGCCGGGCTCATCATGAACGTGACCCACGCGTCCGCGATGAACAAAAGCGCGGTGCCCCAGAGGTTGACCATGACTCCGAGCGCGATGTGCCAGCGCTTGCGCGCACCCTGCAGATGATCCCAGGTGTACCAGTAGAGATAGGCGAAGATCACCTCGGCAAAGATTAGAGTCAGATAGAGCGCCCAGGTGGGCTTGAAGAGCCCGTGCATGTAGGCGGTGAACTTGGGATAAAGGACGACGAACAGAACCAGCAGCGTGCACCCGAGCACCGCGGTCAGGGTGTAGGCCATGGCGAGCAGCTTGGTGAATTCCCGCGCGAGGTCGTCGTAGCGGCGGTCTTTGGTCGCAACGCCGACGACCTCGGTGATCAGGGCGAAGATGGGCACACCGAGAACGAAGGCGGCGAACATCAGATGCAGTTCGGCGACGATCCAGACCGCCGTGCGGTTGGAGAGCCCCAACAGATCGCGATAGCCGGCGGCGGGCAGAAAACCCGACAAGGCCTGCGCCACCACATAGGTGGCGACCAGCAGCAGCGAGACCTTCAGCACTCCCTTGTAGGTTTGCGACAGCGCCCGGGCAGTCGGGGTCGCCGGACGCTCCGGCCATCTTGCGCTCAAGCAAGCCTCCCTTTCGGTGGCGTGCCGTAACAAGCATGGGACGTGCCAATCGGCGGCGAGGCGGTGTTTCCGTTTCCGGACCGCGGTCGGGAGGATACCTTTTCACCACCGGCCGGTCAGAAATTGACCAGCGGTTTATTCTTCGCCGCTGTCCGTGACGCCGAATTGGCGCAATTTGTTCCGCAATGTCAGCCGGGTGATATCGAGTCGTTTCGCGGCCGAGGTCTTGTTGCCCTTGCAGAGATCGAGCACGCGAAGAATGTGCCGGCGTTCGGCCTCCGCCAGGGTCATGTCCATCGCGTTCGAGGCGGCCTCGGCCGGTTTCGCGGCCGGTCCGACTTTCCCAAAAAGCTCCTTGGGAAGATGACCGGGTCCGATGGTCTGGCCACCCGAAAGAATCAAGGCGCGTTCCATGACGTTGCGCAATTCGCGCACGTTGCCCGGCCAAGCATAGGTTTCCAACAGCTCGGCGGCGGCCGGCTCGACGCCGGGTCTGGGGAGCTTCATCGTCGCCCCGCCCAGCTTCAAAAAGTGCTCCGCCAGGAGCAGGATATCGCTCCGGCGGGAGCGGAGCGGAGGCATGTCGATGCCGGCAACATTGAGCCGATAGTACAAATCTTCCCGAAACCGCCCTTCGCGGATCATCGCCGTCAAGTCCCGGTTGGTCGCGGCGACGATGCGCACGTCGACCTTGATTTCGTTCTGTCCGCCGACCCGGCGAAACGTCTGGGAATCGAGGGCCCTGAGCAGCTTGGGCTGGAGAGCGAGCGAGAGGTCGCCGACTTCGTCCAGGAACAGGGTGCCGCCGTCGGCCAACTCGAAAAGGCCGCGCTTGCGTTCCTTGGCGTCGGTAAAAGCTCCTTTCTCATGGCCGAACATCTCGGACTCCAAGAGTCCCTCTGAGATGGCCGAACAGTTGACCGTGATCCACGGGCCCGCGGCGCGCAGGCTGAAGACGTGGATGGCCTGGGCAACCTTCTCCTTGCCCGTCCCCGATTCGCCTCGGATGAGAACGGGGCTGCGGCCGGCGGCGGCGATGCGGCGCGTGATTTCGAGCAACTGGCGGAACTCCGGGCTGTCCCCGACGAGTTCCTCTACCGGCTGGGCGTGGCGGGCGGTCGCGCGCAGCTGCTCGACCTCGGAGCGCAGGCGCCGGGCTTCCAAGGCGCGCTGCACCATGCCCCTGAGATCGTCGAGATCGAACGGCTTGTTGAGGTAGTCGTAGGCTCCGGCCTTGAGGGACGAGATGGCTGTTCGAACTTCCGGATAGGCCGTCATCACCACCACCACGGTTCGATCATCCAATTCGAGGAGTTTCGGCATGATCTCCAGGCCGCTCACGTTCGGCAGGCGCAGATCGAGCAGGATCAACGCAAACGATTGCTCGCCGGCCTGGCGCAGGGCGGAGGCGCCATCCTCGGCTTGGCGGACGTCGTGGCCCTGGCGCATCAGGACCTCCGCCACCGTCTGGCGGATGGTGGGGTCGTCGTCGACCACCAGGATGCGCTCAGGCATCGAGGGCTTTCCTTTCGCAAGGCGGGACGGACAGTCCCGCGCCGACGGTCGACTCGCTTCCCGCAATCGGCCAGTCGAACTCGAAGCGCGCCCCGCCGACCTCACGGTTGCGGACCACGATGTCGGCTCCGTGCTGCACGGCGATCTTCTTCACCACCGCCAGCCCGAGACCGGTGCCGTCCGCGCGGGTAGTGAAAAAGGGATCGAATATGCGCGGCAGCACGGACTCGGGGATGCCCGGCCCGTCGTCCTCGACGCAGAACCGTGCCCGCGGCGCCCCCTCCGGCCGTTCCGGCGACGGAAACGGGCCGCACATTCCGACCGTGATCCGCCCGCCCTGTTCCATTGCGTGGACGGCATTGATGACCAGGTTCAGCAAGACCTGCTTGAGCTGGTTGGGGTCGGCCCACAGCACCGGCACCGTCGGGCCGCAATCCTTGTACTCGATCGCGATGCCCTTCGATTTCGCCTCCTTGTGGGTCCAGAGCAGTACGTCTTCCAGCACGTCCTCCAGCCGGCACGGAACGGGATGCATTTCGCGCGGGGCGGCGAATCCGTGGAAGGTTCGCAGGAAGCCGGACAGGCGATCGATCTCGTTCTCGACCCGCGTCAAGTAAAGACGGACGCGGTCGTTCTCGGCTTCTTCCTCCAACAACGCCTGAACCACGGCCTTCATCCCTGCCAGCGGGTTGCCGATTTCATGCGCCAGTCCCATCGCCAGTTCGCCCATGGAGGTCATTTTCTCGGTCTGGAAGATCTGGCGGTCCAACTCGCGCCGCTCGTCCTGAAGCCGCTTCTCCTCGCTGATGTCGCGGATCACGAGGATGGCCCCCTGAAACGCTCCGTCGCGCAGGATGGGCGCGATGTTCAGGCCAAGGACCCTGCCGTCGACCTGATGGGTGACGAGATGGGGTTCGGCTCGAAGCGGACCCGCGAGATAATCGGTCCAACCCGGCCAATGGTCCTGGATCGTCCGTCCGGCCAACGCCCCCCCGTCGGTGCCGAGCAGTCGCTCGGCGGCGACGTTGGCGACCTCGATCTTTCCGCTCCGCGACACCGATAGAATCCCGTCCGCTGTGTTCTGGATTATCGCCGACAGGTTCCGTCGTTCCCGATCGAGGGCGGCGGTGCGGGCCTGGACCTCGACTTCCAGGTTGTCCCGCTGGGCTTGCAGCGAGGCATAGGTTCGTTCCAGCTGCTCCGCCATTTGGTTGAAGCGCGTCCCGAGATCGGCGATTTCGTCCTCGCCCTTGATCTCGACCCGGCTGGCGAAGTTGCCGCGAGCGATCTCTCCGGTTTCCTGGCTGAGCAGCGTCAAGGGTCGCAGCAGGTGGCGCGAGAGGATGAATCCCGCGCCGGCCGTGACCACGAGGCCGACGATCAGCACCCCGTAGAGCATGTAGAGGTTGAACACGGCGGCCAAAAGCTGGCGGCGCGGAAAGGCCATGACCACGGCCCATTCCATGGGATCGTCGGGGGACGCGGTCAGGGTCGACGTGCGCACGGGAGCGAAGGCGACGATCCACTCGCCCAGTTCGAGCGTCCCGCGGTTGCCTTCGAGGATGTGGGTCAAAAACGCCCGCGGAAAGGTCTCCGTCAGCTCCTCGACCGAGGTCATCCGGGAGGAGCCGTGCGCCGAGGAAGCGGCCGAACGGGACAGGTAGAATCCCGAACGGCTGAACAAATACACGTTGCCGCCGCGCGCCTCCGCCATCTGGCGGACTTGATCGAGAACGATCCCCGCGTGCAAATTGACGATCAGCATGCCTTGGGGCTTGCGGTCGGCCGCCGCGATCGGGGTTCCGAAGCGAATCACCGGCTTTTCGGGATGCTCGATCTCGCCCCGCTCGATGTTGAGATCGAGCGGCGAGACGTAGATGTCGCCGGGCGCAACAGCCAAAGTCTCTTGGACGTAGTAGCGGTCCGATTTATCCTGGAGTTCGCTTTCCGGAACGATGAAGATCCGTTCGTCCCGCTGATCGACTCGAACGACCTCCTTGCCACCGACGTCCAGATAACGGATCTGGTAAATGTAAGGATAAGCATGGGAGAAGGCGGCGAAGTCGCGTTCGATCCGCGCCCGAATCTCGCGACTGCGCTTGGGTTCCGGGTTATTGGCAAGCGCGAGATCTTGGAACGCCAACGAACTCGCTAGGTAGCGTATCTCGCTCGACAATTGATCGAAAAAGCGCGTCAAAGCCTCGGCGCGGCCATCCGTTTCCTGCTCCAGGTTGAGCAGGGTTTCGCGCTTGAGGGTGTCGAGCGAAAAGAAAATTCCGACCAGGCCGGCAATGGACGTGGGAATGGCGGCAGCCAACAGAAAGGCGACGTATATCTTGGTCGCCAGCCCCTTGAACTGGAACGGCAGCCACCCGATCCCTTCGGGCCCAGGAGATTTCGCGCCATATCCGGCCACTTGCACTTTTCTCCCGCCGTCTCCCGGCCATGAGAGATCAATAAAAAGCGTAACCCGACTTTGACCAAGGTCAAAGCGGCGGCCGGGGAACCGCGCTAATCGTCCGTTCTCGCGCGACCGCGCCTTGGCGGAATGCCGCGCGGAGCGCGAAAGTCAGGGATCAAACCTATGACCGACAACGACACTATACGTCTTGCCGCCATTGTCTACGAGCGCGGGTTCGCACTCGATGACTTCCTCGCGAACATTTGTGGCCGGCTCGCGGCGAAAGGGCTTCGGCTCGGCGGCCTGATCCAGGTCATGTCCGGGATTCGTGGCTCGCGCGCGGCGTCGATCGCGGCGGTCGATCTGCGCAGCGGCCGTCGCTTCGATATCTGGGCGGGGCCTGGCGCGCGCACGACCGATTGCCGTCTCGACGAGCGCCGCTTGGTCGACACGGTGCCGATGATCCTGGCGGCGATCGGGGAGCGCGTCGATCTCGTCGTCATCAATCGTTTCGGGCGGGCGGAATCGAAGGGTGGGGGCCTGGTGGCCTGCATCTCGGCGGCGGTTTCGGCCGGGATTCCCGTGATCACCGCGGTTCGGCAGCCATACCTCGCCGCGTGGCAGGAGTATCATGGCGATCTCGCGGCATCGCTCGAGCCTGACCTCGACGCCGTCACGGCGTGGTGCGAGTCGGCCGCGTTCGCCATGTCCGCCCAAACTGTGATGCGGACCGAAATACGCATCCCCAAGCAACCCTAATTCGGGGTAAACGTCCTCATAATCCTGCGGGGGGTGGCGTAATCTCGCGAGAGAACGTTGGATTTCAGGTGTCCTCCCTCGCCGGGCTTCTTCATGAGCAAGTGTGGTCAGGTTGAGGTGGCGCGGAGGGGCGCGGCCTGGAGTGCGATCGGCCGGGCTGGATTGCGCGCGGTTCCTTTCCGATCGACTGCGGTGCAGGGCGGGTTAAAGGGGCATGGTCCACGATCGACCTTGAACCGAGCGATTCAAGACGGATCGATCATGCCCTTAGTCCAGCGATCGAGGCGGTGGGGGAAAGAATATCGGGATCGGTGACGATCTCGATCACCGCCGGCCGGCCCGAAGCCAAGGCCGCCTCGAATGCAGCGGGAAAATCGGCGGTGCGCTCGATGCGCACACCGAAGGCGCCGAACGATTGGGCAAATACCGCGAAATCCGGATTGACTAGGGCGGTACCGTATTCGCGATTCGGATAAGTACGCTCCTGATGCATGCGGATCGTGCCGTACATGCCGTTGTTGACCACGACGACGATGACGGCCACGCCGTACTGGACGGCGGTCGCCAATTCCTGGCCGGTCATGAGAAAACAGCCGTCGCCGGCGTAGGCGATCACGACTCGATCGGGGTAGCGGAGCTTGGCGGCAATCGCTGCCGGGACGCCATAACCCATCGCCCCCGATGTCGGCGCAAGTTGGCTGCCATAGCCGCGATAGCGATGGAAGCGCTGTACCCATCCCGCATAATTGCCGGCGCCGTTGGCGACGATGGCATCGGCCGGCAGGCGGTCCCTGAGCCATGTCACGACGGCCGTGAAATCGACCCCCGATCCCTGTGGCGGTCGCGGCGCCACGTGCGCGAGATAGGCTGCGCGTGCGCGCCCGGTCGCGGCGGACCAAGTGGGGCTCGAGATCGGTTCCGACGACCGCGCTGCAGTCAAGAACTCGACCATGCCGGAATGGATCGGCAGATCGGCGTTATAGACCCGCCCGAGTTCGTCGCCATCGACATGGACGTGCACCAGGGTCTGTCGCGGTCGCGGAATCTCGAACAGCCCGTATGCGCCCGTGGTGATGTCGCCCAAACGAGGGCCGACCGCTACCACCAAATCTGCTTGCCTGATGTGGGCGGCCAGTTCCGCGCCGGGGCTGACGCCGACATCGCCGACAAAGCACGGATGATTGTTGTCGATCGCATCCTGGCGGCGAAAGGCGCAGGCGACCGGCAGCACATTGGCTTCGGCCCAGGCAGTGAGATCGCGGCTGGCCGAGGCGGACCAGCCGGCTCCTCCGGCGATGACGATCGGGAGGCGGGCCTTTGCCAATAGCGAGCGCAATTGCGCCATCTGCTCGGGGTGAGGATAGGGGCGTGCGGTCCTGTACCTTTCGGCGTCGGCAACGCGGACGATGTCGCTCAGCATGTCCTTGGGCAGGGAAACCACCACCGGCCCAGGGCGTCCGTTGACGGCGCGATGGAACGCTTGGCTGATCAGTTCGGGGACGCGGCCGGCATCGTCGATCTCGACCACCCATTTCGCCAGCTTGCCGAACATGGCGCGATAGTCCACTTCCTGGAAGGCCTCGCGGTCGCGCACCCGCCTTTCGATCTGGCCGACGAACAAGATCATCGGCGTGCTGTCCTGGAATGCGGTATGGACGCCGATCGAGGCATGGGTCGCGCCGGGTCCACGCGTGACGAAGCACAAGCCAGGTCTCCCGGTCAGCTTGCCGCCGGCTTCGGCCATGGCGGCGGCGGCACCTTCGTGCCGGCAAACCACATAGCGAATCGAATTCGCGTCCCGCAGCGCGTCCAGCACCGACAGATAACTTTCGCCGGGAACGCCAAAAACGGTGTCTGCGCCATGAATCCGCAGTTGGTCCACCAGCACTTGGGCGCCGCTGCGCGGATGGAGTTCCCGAGTCATGGTGCGGCTCCCAGAAAAGCGGTGCGGATGTGAGCGTCCGCCATGACCGCGGTAGGTGGGCCCTCGAATATCTTCTGTCCCAAATCCAACACGATCACGCGGTCCGAAATCGCCAGCGCGCCGTGCACGTTCTGCTCGACCATGACGACGGTGACGCCGCTTGCGGCCAGAGCGCGAATGACGGCGAAGACTTCGTTCATGGTCTTGGGCGAAAGTCCGAGCGACGGTTCGTCAAGCAGCAGCAGGGTCGGATCGACCAGAAGCGCCATCGACATTTCCAGGATCTGCTGTTCGCCGCCGCTGAGATTCCCGGCAAGTTGGTTCCATTTGCGGCCGAGCATCGGAAACTGAGCGACGCGGCGTCCGATCGCGGCCTCCGCCGCGGGACGTGCAAGCGTGTAGGCGCCGAGCCACAGGTTCTCGCGCACCGTCATGTCCTGGAAATTGCAGCGCCCTTGCGGCACCAGGGCGATACCGCGCTGCAATCTCGCTTCGGGAAGGAGTTCGTGGATCGCCTCGCCGCGGTAGATCAAGCGCCCGCCGAGATGCCGCACCAGGCCAAAGGCGGATTTCAGCAATGTCGATTTTCCGGCGCCATTGGCGCCGATCAGGCACGTCACGCTGCGATCCTCGATCGTGCAGCTCAGATCGCGGACGATGGCCTCGTCCGAATAGCCGGCGGAGACGCCTTCGAACGCGAGGGCCGGAGTCATGCGGCCCGACCGGCGGCGGACCGGCCGATATAGGCATCCAGCACCCGCGGATCGTCACGCACCGCGCTCGGATCGCCATCGGCCAAGATCCGCCCGGTTTCGAGCACGATCACGCGTTGGCACAGGCGCATGACGAAGCCCATATTGTGTTCGACCAGCAGGAGGGTGACGCCGCGATCGCGGAACAGGCGCAACAGCGCCTCGATCCGCAAGACCATGGTCGGATTGACCCCCGCGACCGGCTCGTCCAGCAGGACCAGCTTCGGTGCGGCCATCATCGCCGCGGCGATCGAAAGCAGCTTGCGCTGACCGTATGAAAGTACCGCCGCCGGCGATTCCGCAAGACGGGTCAATCCTACGATTTCGAGCAACTCCGCGGTCCGCAGCCTTGCGGCGTCGTCGGCCGATCGCGCCGCCCGGCCGTGCACCAGCGCGTCCCACCAGCGCACCCCCTCGTGCTCCTGGGCGGCTAGTCCGAGATTGTCCATCAGCGACAAGGAGTCGTAGGTCCTGACCGCCTGAAAGGTCCGCGACATGCCGGCCCGCGCAATAGCATGCCGCGGCAGGTGCGAGAGTTCCCGCCCCTCGAGCCACCAGGATCCGTTGTCGACGGATTGAAACCGGCTGAGACAGTCGATGGTCGTGCTCTTGCCGGAGCCATTGGGACCGATCAATCCTGTGATCGAACCGCGCTCGAGATCGAACGACAGGTCGTCAATGGCGCGGACGCCGCTGAACATCTTGGACAGGCCGCTGACGCGAAAGAAGGGCGCGGCCGCACTCATGTTCCGCCTTGCCCCGGGCGCGGGCGCATGGCCGCGATGCGACGCTGTTGCAGCAGGCCGCCGATGCCCTTCGGCATCACCAGCATCGCCGCAACGAGAATCGCCCCATACAACACGTAGCGCACGCGGTCGGTCACGCGCAGCGCTTCCGGCAAAATCGAAAAGCCGATGCTGCTTGCGATCACGGCCCAAAAGCAGCCCGGGCCGCCGACGATGACCATGATGACGGTGGCCTCGGTATAGGCGAAATCGAAGATCGACGGATCGACCACCGAAAGGTGAAAGACGTACAGACCACCCGCCAAGCCCGCCAAGGCTGCGGATACCCCGACCGCCAGCAGCTTGTAGTGCAGCGTGTTCATGCCCTGGGATTCGGCCAAGGCCTCATTGTCGCGGATCGCCACCAAGGCGCGACCGATGCGAGAGTGCACGATCGAATAGACGACGACGATCGATGCCAGGGCCAGCGTCAGCATCAGGACGTAGTATCGCGCTGGCGTGTCGAATACGAAGCGGCCCAAGCCGGGCAGGTCGAGAGTCGGCTGCGGCAGGGCCGGAATGCCGAGCGGGCCGCGGGTGACTTCGGACCAGTCGCGCGCGATCAGTTGCATCAACAACGCGAAAATCAAGGTCACTATGGCGAAGGCGTGACGCGACAGACGGAGCGAACTGAAGGCGACGGCGATGCCCGATATTCCGGCTATGACGCCGCCGACCAATACCCCAGCCCAGATCGACCATTTCAGGTCGACGGCGGCAAGCGCTGCGACATAGGCGCCGAGACCCCAGAAAGCCACTTGGCCCAGCGACAAGAGCCCAGTGTAGCCGTAGACCAGGTTCAATCCCACTGCGAGGATGCAGTAGGCGCAGGCACTGGTCGCAACCGCCATGACGTAGTCCGAGAATCCGGCCGTCGGCAGCAGGTAGAGCAGGGCTGCGGCCGCTGCCCCGATCCCGAGTTCGAGCCTGCGCGGTCGCGCTCCCGTTTCATTCATACGCGCAGGCCTCGCCCGAACAGGCCCAGCGGCCGGAACAACAGGACGGCGATCATGACCGCGAAGACGATGCCCTCGGTGGTCGACAGCGAGACATAGGCGCCGACCGTGCTTTCGACGATGCCGAGAGCGAAGGCGACGATCGCGGCGCCGCTCAGGCTGCCCATGCCGCCGATGATGACGATGGCGAATGCCTTGAAGACGAACAGGGTTCCCATCAGCGGGTGGACGGTATAGATCGGCGCCAGCGCGGCCCCTGCCAGTCCGCACATCGCCAATCCGACCGCGACCGTCGCCCGGGCGATGAGATTGGCGGGAATGCCGACCACGGATGCGGCGGTCGGATTCGAAGCGACCGCGCGCATGGCCTGGCCCAGACGCGTGCGGTGAAGCAGGTAGATCAGCCCGAAAAGCCCAGCGATCGCCGCCGCGAAGGCGGCGGCACGGGTGAGGGGGATGCGGACTTCGAAGGGCGAAATCAGGCCGCTCAAGGCGGGCACCCTGACGAACTTGGGATCGGCGCCCCAGATCGCGAGCGCACCGTTCTGCAGGATCATGGCAAGGCCGAGGGTAAGCAGCATGCTGCGCTCGAACTCGTGGCGTCCGATGCGCTTGAGGAAGAGATCGTGCAGCGCGATCCCGATCGCGGCCGCGACCAACATCACCAGAACGATCGAGACCCAATAGTCGAGGCCGAGCAACGCGACCAAAGCGTAGGTTGCGGTCGCACCGAGCATGTAGAACTCGCCATGGGCAAAGTTGACCACGCCGAGAATACCGAAGATCAGCGACAAGCCGATCGCCAGCAGCGCATATACGCTGCCGATGACGATGCCGTTCGCTGCCAACTGCAGGAGGTATTGGAGTTCCACGCCTATTCTCGCCGCTTTCGGCAAGCCGCCCCCCGCGCGTTCCGACGCGGGGGCCGACTCGATTCGCTTCCGATCAGCTCTTGTAGAGCCCGACGATGGCGACTTTACCGCCGTCCTTGAGTTCGATCATGATGGTATTGTTGTGAGACTGATTGAAGTCGTCGAATTCGATCTGGCCGCCCATGATCGATTTGTACTTGGTCTTGGCCAGCGCCTCGCGAATGGCGTGGCGGTCGACCTTGCCGGCCCGGGCGATGGCTTCCGCGAGAACCTTGGTGGCTTCGTACGAGTAGAAACTCATCTGGATCGGATCGGTGTTGTAGCGCGCCCGGAAGCGAGCGACGAAATCCTTGTTTTCCGGCGTGTCCAGGCCGAAGGCATAGGGGTTCAGGCCGCTGGTGCCGTCGAGGCCGCCCTTGGCGAGGAATTCCGGTGTGACGGCCCCTCGCACCACCGACATCTCGGCACGGCCGGTCACGCGCGTGCGGGCCCCGAGCGCCTCGTATTGCCGAAAGAAGTTTTGGACATCGGTCGACAACAGATAGACCGCGACCCGGTCGACGTTCATGGCGTCGATCTTGGTCAGCAGCGTCGTGAAATCGGGCGTATTTTGGGGAATGAACTCGGTCGCGACCAGGCTGATTCCGACCGCCTTCAGCGCTTCGGTCATGCCCCTCGCGCCGCCGCGCCCATAGTCGGTATCTTCGGCCACGACCGCCATGCGCTTGACCCCCTTGTCCTTGAGGTAGCGCCCGATCGCCATGGCCATGCCGTCGTCGGAAGGCGTAGTCCGGAAGGCCCAATTGTTTCCGCCCTTGCCCGAGAGCGGCGAGATCGCCGGGCTGGTCGAGACCGGGATGACCAGCGGCGTTTCGGCGCGTTGGATCAGCGGCATGATGGCCAGCGTGACCGAGCTGCACATCGCTCCGATGATCGCCGTGACCTTGTGCTCGGATAGCAGCTTTGTCGCGGCCTTGACGCCTTCGGCCGGGCTGCATTTGTTGTCTTCCGCCTCGAGCACAAATCGGCGCCCCAGCACGCCGCCTTTGTCGTTTAGTTCGGCCAACGCCATTTCGACCCCATAGCGATCGTGCTGGCCGAACAACGCTGCCGTGCCTGTAAAGCTGGACGTCAGGCCGATCTTGATCGGCTCTTGCGCCATGCCCGAACTTGACATCGCCGCGCCCAGGAATAAGGCAACGACGCCCATCCTCGTTTGCGTTGTCATGTCACTAGCCTCCTTTTCCGTTTCCCTGGTTGGTCGTGCTGTCGGTTGTGCCATCAGGTTTTCGAGCGGCTTGGGTACCCGTAGACGCGGGCGGCTTCGTCGCCAGACAGCAGGCCATCGGCCATGTCCGCGGCGATCGATGCCGGATCGCGCTCGCGAGGATCGCCGTACCCGCCGCCGCCGGGCATTTCGACGATCAACCGGTCGCCCGCAGGCACGACTTGCTTGCCTTTGCCGCGCAGTGACTTGCCCGAGGCGAGCCGCAGCCGGCCAGCGGTACCGGGACCCCCGCCCATGGCGCCTTGAGCCGGATGATCGATGCGGTCCATCATGGCGTCGATTGTGAAAGCCGCGCCTTCGCGATTGGCGACTTCCATGATCTGGCCGTATCCGCCGCGATAGCGGCCGGCGCCGGCCGAGTCGGCGCGAAGCTCCTTGCGCCAGATCAGGACCGGCGATATCGCCTCGGTGATCTCGGTCGGAACCGACCTAACGCCGCTGGGGAAGGCGGTCGCCGAAAGTCCGTCCTTGGCCGGTCGCGCTCCGACGCCGCCGGAATGAAAGCTGAGGACGCTGAAGGGGGTGGCGTTTGCCAGACCCTTGGCATCGGCATCCACCCGGCCGAAGCCGCCGGACAGGAACAGGCTCCAAAGCGCCGAACAACCCTCGGCTGGAACTCGCTCGGGTACGGCCTGTCGCAGACAGCCGAACATCAGGTCCGGCAACAGCTGTCCGACAGCGTGGCGCGCGCAGACCGCCGCCGGTCGCCTGGCGTTGAGAATGGTGTTTTCGGGCGCCGCGAACCGCATGGTGGAGAGCGATCCGGCGTTGTTGGGAATGGTGGGCGCGACCACGCATTTGACGCCGTAGGAGGCATAGGCGGCCGTATATTGCAGCGGTACGTTGACGCCGCGTGCCGCCGGCCCGGAACTTCCCTCGAAATCGACTTCGATGCCGGCAGGGCCGATCGACATGCTGGCGGCAAGCCGGATCGGCTCGTCCATGCCGTCGACCTCCATGCTGTAGGCATAGGTCCCGCGCGGCAATTTCGCGATCTCTGCCGACATGCCGGCTTTGGATCGCTCCAGGATTTCGCGCGCCAATGCGTCTATGTCGGCCAGCTCGAATTCGTCCATCACCTCGTTGAGACGCCGACCCGCGACTTCGTTGCAGGCGACCAAGGAATAGAGGTCGCCCACCACCTGGATCGGCTCGCGCACATTGGCCCGCACGATCTCGATCAAGTCCTCGTTGACGCCGCGTGCCTCGGCCAGCCGCATCACCGGAATCGTCAGGCCTTCCTCGAAAACCTGGCGGCCGTCCGCACTGGTTCCGAGACCGCCGATGTCGACGACGTGGCAGGTCGAGGCCACCAGCGCCACCGGCTGGGTGCCGCGAAAAATCGGAGTGACGACGGTGAAGTCGTTGAGATGGCCGGTCCCGACCCAGGGATCGTTGGTGACGAAGGAATCCCCCGGCCGCATGGTCGCGAGCGGGAAGCGGCGCAGGAAATGGCCTACGGCGCCGGCCATGGAGTTGACGTGCCCTGGAGTCCCGGTGACGGCCTGCGCCAGCATCTGGCCGTCGATGTCGAAAACGCCGGCCGAAAGGTCTCCGGCTTCGCGGGTCGACGTGCTGAATCCGCATCGAATCAAGGTTTGCGCCTGCTCCTCGACCACGGAGATCAGTCGGTTCCAGAGGATTTGAACGCGAATCGGCGACAGCGAGGGATGGCGGTTCACGCGCGGCCCCCGCTCTTGTCTCTAGCCCACATCTCGATATGACCCAGCACATTGATTGCCGCGACGAAATTCGGAGTGACATAGGTCGTGGTCTCGTCCTCGACGATCAATGCCGGGCCGACTATCGAAGTGCCTTCGGCGAAAGTGTCGCGGCGGACAATCTTGGCCGCGATCATGGACTCGAGATCCGGATCGAACACCGCCCGCGAACCGGCCAGCGGTGGCGATGCCCCATTGACCTTGGGCGCCTGGCACCGCGGCGGCGCGGCCCGCCGTTCGGCCAGGCGCACGGACCAACTCAAGATTTCGATTTCGAGACTTGGGATGGAGCGGGTATACAGGCGCTCGTACAGCGCCGAGAAGCGGTTCCTCAACTCGCCGACGAATCGAGGGTCGACCCGACCCGAAGGCAGCAAAACCGAGATTTCATGCCCTTGGCCGACATAGCGCATGTCGGCATGCCGAACGATCTCAAGCGGCGCGTCGGGTACGGCGGAGCCAACGACCTCGAGCGCCTCGGCATGCATGCCGTCGAGCAAGGCCTGCAGCTCGGACACGACCAGATCGTCAAGTCGAATGGGGTGACTCCGCACCACCTCGAAGGCTACCGGCGCCAACAGGAAGCCGACTGCAGACCCGACGCCGGCACTAGCCGGAACGACGACGTGGCGGATGCCGAGTTTTTCGGCCAGCCGCGCGGCATGCAGCGGTGCGGCTCCGCCGAAGGCAATCAAGGTCCGATCGTCGAGTTGCTTGCCGCGCTCGACCGCATGGACGCGGGCGGCGCTCGCCATGTTTTCCTCGACGATTTCGGCGATGCCGGCCGATGACTGGACGACGCCGAGAAGCAGCTTGTTGCCGACGGCCGAAGCGATGGCGCGTTCGCTGTGATCGCGCGACAAGGCGATTCGTCCGCCGGCGAATCGATCGGGATCGATTCGTCCGACGATCAAGTCGGCGTCGGTGACCGTCGGCGCGTTGCCGCCCAGACCGTAACAAGCCGGCCCCGGATCCGAGTTCGCGCTTTCCGGTCCGACCTGGATCCGGCCCAAATTGTCGACGCTGGCGATCGAGCCGCCCCCGGCGCCGATCTCGACCATCTCGATCACGGGAATCCGCAGCGGCAGGCCGCTGCCCTTTGCGAAGCGGTAGGCGCGTGCCACCTCGAAGTCCCGCGTCGCTTGGGCTTCGCCGTCGTCGATCAAGCAGATTTTGGCGGTGGTTCCGCCCATGTCGAAGGACAGCACGCGATCCAATCCGCGTTGGCGGGATAGGGTCGAGGCCAGGATGGCGCCGCCGGCTGGTCCGGATTCGACCAGACGGATCGGATAGCGAATGGCGGTATCGAGGGTCGTAAGGCCGCCGCCGGACGTCATCAGCAGTACCGGCGCCCGAAACCCGGCCTCGGCCAAATCCTGCCGCAACAAGGAGAGATAGCGGGCCATCAGCGGCTGGACGTAGGCGTTGGCGCAGACCGTCGAAAACCGGTTGTATTCCCGAATCTCGGGGCACACTTCCGACGACAGGCTGAAATACGCATCGGGCAGGCGGCGGCGCAGGAGTTCCGCAGCACGGCGTTCGTGGCTGGCGTCGATGTAGCTATGCAGGAAGCCGATGGCGACGCTCTCGATCTTGGCCGCAAGCAGTGCATAGCCGACTTGATCGACTCCCTTTTCGTCCAGCGGGACCAGGACCCGGCCCCTTGCGTCCAGTCTTTCGGCGACTTCGAACCGCCAACGGCGCGGCACAAGGGGCAGGGGCTTGTCGATGTGGATGTCGTACTGCTCGAAACGGTGTTCGCAGGCGATTTCGATCACGTCCCTGAATCCAGCGGTGGTTACGAGGGCCGTACGGGCGCCCTTGCGCTCGATCAGGGCATTGGTCGCAAGCGTGGTTCCATGGACGATCAATCCGATATCGGTCGGCGCCAAGACGGCGGAACCGAGAACCTGGGCGATGCCGGTCATCACGCCGTCAGCCGGAGCCTTGGGCGTAGTCAGGACCTTTGCCGTGGCCAAACGCTCGCCCCAGCGCACTACGACATCGGTAAACGTCCCGCCAATGTCCACCGACAGAACGGCTTTCGGCCGATCACCCATTGCGAACTTGCTCCCAGTCGGTTCCGCGGTTCCGTTCAGCTTTTTTGGCGTTGAGCGGCGCCACCTGGTTATTCATAAAATGGCCTATAACAGAACGACATTCGTAAATAAAGCATTTTCTGATCAGATTTCTGTGTGTTATAATCCAAATTCAAATAACAACGTTCGTACAAGGGGTTCGTGTGCCTGCCGGGTCGATGATTGATCGCGTTTTCAACGTGGTCGAGCTTTTGGCGGACTTTCCGGAGGGGATTCCGATCTCCGACGTGGCACGCCGTCTCAAGACCTCCAAGAGCGAGGCGCATCGGCTGCTCAGCATCTTCATTAAGCGCGGCTATGCGGTTCAGGACGAGGTCAGCAAGCGTTACCGGCTTGCCATACGATTCGCCGTGATCGGACATCGTTTTTTCGGCAAGGCGGGGCTGATCGACTTATGCCAGCCGGTGCTCGACCGATTGGCTGCTCGCACGGCCGAATTGGCGCGACTGGCGGTGGTCGAGTCCGGGTCCATGATATTTGTTGCCAACGCCCAAGGCGCGTCGACTGGCGTCCGATACGACGAAGAATTGGGGCGGATCATCACGGCACCGCAAGCTACGGCCAATGGCCGCGTCTGGCTTGCCACGATGCCGACGGAAGACGCGGTAGCCTTGGTCAAGGCCAGGGGTTTCATTCTTCCGCCGACCTATATCCGGTCGGCGGTAACGGACGAGGCAAGCCTGGTCACCGAGCTTTCCAAGATCAAGCAGCGGGGTTTCGGCCTGTCGTTCGAAGAGATGGTTCAGGGAATCGCGACCGTGGCGGTTGCCATCCGCGAACGGAATTCGGGACGTGCCGTCGGCGCGGTCAGCGTCTCCGGCCCGGCGTTCCGACTGACCGAGGCCCGCGCCCTCGAAATCGCCCCGGTGGTCATGGATGCGGCCAAGGAACTGGCCGAAATCTGGCCGCTGCCGCGCGATGGCGGTGTTGCTCCGGAAATAAAAGCGTGATCCCGGCCAGTGTCCAAAATGGGGCTGCGGCAATGGTGATGGAGTGGGCGGATTCAGCCATGCGGCCACTCTATCCTCACGGACTCGACCGCAGAGAAGACAGACAAAGCAAAGAAAATTCGGCGACGCATTTGCCCGGTGCCTGGTCGGAGTTTGAATCCCTGCTCGATAGCGCGAATTCCGTGTTCGCTCGGACAGTTTCCCTGTTATGGGCGCTAGCAGGCTGCTGAATAAGGGTTTCGAGGCGTGTCAGCGAGCAACATTGAATCAAAATGGATCGACTTTCGATTCTGATCTTTCGTCGTTACGCACGCCACGATTCTTTCGTTTCGTGTTTCACCATTCCCACCAAGTTTTTCAGCAGCCTGCTAGAGCTTCGAGGGAAGCCACGTCGCCAGCCAGGGGAAGCTGGCCATGATCGCGGCGTAGATGATGCCGATGACGATGAAGCCCGGCACCGCCTTGAAGACCCGCTCGGGCGGCTCGCGCACCACCGACGCCGCCATGTAGACGCCGACGCAGACCGGCGGCGTCAACAGGCCGATCCCGACCAAGCCGGTGAAAAAGACGTAGAACTGCAGCGTGTCGATCTTCAGGGAGTGGATGACCGGAATGAAAATCGGCAGGGTCAAATAGAAAACCGGCACCACTTCGATGAATGCGCCGAGAAACAGCAGCGTCAGTCCGGCGGCGAGGAAGAACGTGACCTGGGTGATGCCCAGCTGGACCATGTATTCGACGATCGCCTGGGGCGTCTTGGTGTAGGTCAGGACGATCGACAGGAAGATCGCCATGGCGATGATGGCGAAAATCACCGTGGTCGACTCGGCGGTCGCCTTCAACGCCTCCCACAAGCCCTTCAGGGTCAGCTCGCGGTAGATGTAACGGCCGAGGACAATGCCCCAGACGCCGGCCACGGCGGCGGATTCGGCGGCGGTGAACAAGCCGCCATAGATGCCGCCGATGATGATCACCGGCGTCAACAGCGCCGGCAGGGCACCGAGCACGGCGTCGCGCAAGACCGGCCAAGACGCCCGCGGCGGGCGCGGCATGTTCCGGCACACCAAGAGCGTGTACAGCATGAGCAACGTCATCAGCACCAGCCCGGGAAGCACTCCCGCGGCGAAAGTCTTGGTTACCGGGACATGGGTGATGGCCGAATAGAGGATGGCGGTATTGGAAGGCGGGATCAGAGCCTCGATGATGGCGGCGCAGGCCGCCAGCACGATGACGAAGGCCTTGGGATAGCCGCGCTCGATCATGGTCGGCAGCAGCACCGTGCCGATCGCCCCGATCGCGGCCAGGATCGAGCCGCAGAATGCCGCGAAAAACGCCATCGCCAGGATCATCGCCAGCGCCAACCCGCCGGGCAGGTGGCCGACGGCCGCCAAGCTGAGATCGACCAAGCGCCTGGCGGTGCCGCCCTTGAGCATGACGTTGCCGGCAAACAGAAACAACGGGATCGCCACCAGCACCTGCTTGGTCATGGCGTCAAAGCTGATCTGCATCAGCATGGCCGAGGGCAGCTTGAGGCCCCACAATGCCACCGCGGTGGAGGACACGCCGAAGACCAGGAAGATCGGCACCGACAGGATCGCCAGCGCCAAGGCCGACAGGCCAAACAGCGCGATCATGCCCGCCCGCCGGGCGCGGCCACGGGCGCATCGCCCTCGCGCCTGACCAACAGCCGCAGCAGAGCTTCGCCGGTAAAGCTCGCCGCCATGAAGAAGCCGATGGGAAAGGACAGGTACAGCAGCCACAGCGGAATCTCGACTTCGGTCGCGGTCCGCTGGCCAAGGCGCTGATAGAACCCGACGGCGTCGACGCCGAAGATCGCGAAGGCGAGGCACGCCAGGGTCGAGAACGCGAATACCACGGCGCGAAGCCGGGTCAGGTTGCGGCCGTGCAGGAAATGCGGCAGCACATCGACCGTGACATGGCCGTCATGGCGCAGCAGCACGCCGATCATCGGAAACACGATCCACGGCAGCAATTGCGGCGGCAATTCGGTCAGCCAGTCGTAGCCGATGCCGGTGACATAGCGGGTCGCGGCGCTGGCGAACAAGGCAAACAGGATGACCGCGATCAGCGCACCCCCGAGCCCTCGCACCACCCGCTCAAGGACATCGTTGATGCCCTTGAGCCGACCCAGAAACCGCATCGCCGATCGCCGGCCCCTGGACGATCAGTTGGTTCGGCCGATATAGCGCCGCGCCGCGGCCAAAATCTCGGGCGACACCATCTTGGCCAATTCGACCTCGGTACGCTCGCGATCCAGCTTCTGGAACTCGGCCAGGGCCGCGCCCTCGAGATGCGTGATCTTGCCGCCGTGCTTCTCGACCATCTCCTTCAGCGCCGCGTCGTTGCCGGCCATGGTGTTGCGAGTGGCTTCCTCGGAAATCCTGGCACCGATTTCAAGCAGGGATTTCTGCATGTCGGCCGGCAGCCCGGCGAACCACTTGCCGTTGGCCATGATCTCGGAATCGGCATAGACCGAATAGGGCAGTTGGACGTATTTCAGATACTGCCACCAGTTGTATGCCTTGACCGCCGTCGGCACGGTCGAAAGCGTGTCGACCATGCCGCTTTGCAGCGCCGTGAAGATCTCCTCGGTCGACAGCGACACCACGTCCATCTTGCGGGCGACATAGCCGGGCCGTTCGTTGGGCGCCAAGGCGCGGGCCTTGAGCCCGGCCATGCTGGCCACGGTCTTCATCTCGCTCTTGGTCGAGAAGGTGACGTAGGGGCCGACGGGAACGTAGGCGATGTGCACCAGCCCGGTCTTCTCCAGCACCCGCTTGCGCAGCGCGATGCCCTCCGGCACTTCGTCGAAGAACTTGCGCTGGTGCTCGATCGATTTGAAGTAGCCCGGAAAGACGGTGATGTTCCAGTCCTTGTCGATGGCGGTGAATTGGTTGAAGGTCACCACCCCGCCCATCTCGACCGATCCGGCCGACAGCGCGCCGACGATCTGGCGGATGGTGTAGAGCTGGCCGGAGTGAAACGTATCGATCTTGAGCTTGCCGCCCAGGGCGGCATTCGCCAGGTCGGTGAACTTTTTCGAGTGCTGCGCGCTTTCGTGGTCGGGCGCCCAATGATAGGAGATGCGGGCCAAACGCTCTTGCGCGCTTGCGGCGACGCAGCACAAGGAGAATGCCGCCACGACGGCATGGACGATTGCCCCTCGGAACGAACGATTGGTCATTGCCTTTCCCCCTTCTCCCGCGCAGCGCCGACTCTCCGGCGCTGGCCGCGGCCCTGTCAACCCGTCGACGCCGACTTTCCCGCGGCGGTCCGCGGCCTGGCGGGCACATCCTTTCCGATGTCCCGCTTTGGCGTCAACAGGCAGCTTGTTAACACGAATACAATAGCTCAAACTCAGACGATGCCAAAGGCGGAATTCCACGCATGCGCTTGACCGAGGACCATGCCAAGGCGTGGCTGCGCGGCCAGGGCCTTCCGGTTCCCGAAGGCATGGCGGCATCCTCGCCTGCGGCGGTCGCGGAGGCCGCGGCGCGATTCGGCGGCCGGGTTGCGGTCAAGGCGCTGATACCCGCCGGCCGTCGCGGCAAGGCGGGCGGGGTGGCGCTGGCGACCACCCCGTCGGAAGCCGAGGCCGCCGCCGCTGCCCTGCTGGGGCGGAGCATCGCCGGGCATGCGGTCGAGCGGGTCTATGTCGAGCGCGCCGTCGCCATCGTCCGCGAATTCTATCTCGGCTTCGCTTTCGGCTCGATCCTACCGCGGGTCATGGCCTGCCGCGAAGGCGGAGTCGAGATCGAACAGGTGCATCGCGACAGTCCTGCCGCGATCGCCACCCGCGATATCGATCCGGCGCGCGGCTTGCGGCCGTGGGAGGCGACGGCGCTTTGGACCGAGGCAGGGATCTCGGGCCCCTTGTTGCCCAAGTTGGCGCGATTGACGGCCTCCCTAGGCGAGGCTTTCCGTGCCGGCGACGCCCTTATGCTCGAGCTCAACCCGATCGCGCTCGACGCGGCTGAGACATTGACCCTGGTCGGAGCCATGGTCGAGATCGACGATGCGGCCTTGTTCCGGCATCCCGAATGGCAGTCGCTGGAAGCCGCCGACCTGCTTCAGGCACGGAACGCGCGCGAGCGCGCCGTGATCGCGGCCGATCGGAAATTCTCCGGCGGCGCCATCCGATACACCGAGTTGGACGGCGATCTTGCGTTGATGGTCGCCGGAGGCGGGGCCGGACTGGTGCAGCACGACCTCGTGGTCGATCTTGGCGGGCGCCCGGCTTGCCATACCGACCTGTCGCCGGCACCGACGGTCGACAAGCCGCGTGCCCTGATCGATGCCATGCTGTCCAACCCCAGGGTCCGCGGGCTGCTGATCGGGTACAACTTCCTGCAAATGGCGCCGTGCGACTTGGTGATCGAGGCTTTGGTGTCGGTGCTGCGCGAAAAGGCCATCGATCCACGGCGTTTTCCGATCGTGGTGCGGTTGTTCGGACCGAAGGAGGCGGAAGCGCGCGCCATCGCGGCGACGCTGCCGGGGATCCAATACCTGCCGCGGGAGGCCAGCCTGAGCGACGCGGTTCGCGCCGCGTTGGCGGCCATGGCCCAGCGGGGGCCGGGATCGTGAGCATCCTGATCGATCGCGACACGCGCGTCGTCGTGCAGGGCATCACCGGCAATCAGGGCCGGTTCGATACCCGCTATTGCCTGGCCTACGGCACGCGCATCGTCGCCGGGGTGACCCCGGGTCGCGGCGGCGAGGTGGTCGAGGGCGTGCCGGTGTTCGATACGGTGGCTGCCGCCGTCGCCGCGACGGGGGCGGATGCCAGCGTGCTCTATGTGCCGGCGCGCGGCGTCAAGGATGCGGTGACCGAGGCGGTCGAGGCCGGCGTCAAGGTCATCTTGGCGACCGCCGAGAACGTGCCGCGGCACGATGCCGCCGCGGCGATCGCGCTGGCGCGGACAGCCGGCACCACTTTGATCGGCTTCAACACCAACGGCGCGATTTCTCCGGGGAAATGCCGGCTCGGCGGGATCGGCGGCGATCGCACCGCCGATCTCTATGTCCCCGGTGCGGTCGGAATCGTGTCGCGCTCGGGCGGGATGTCGGCGGAGCTTGCGGTCGCGCTCAAGCAAGTCGGTCTCGGCGTCTCGACCTGCATCTCGATGGGCGGAGATCCGCTGACCGGCCGCAAGATGGTCGAGTATCTGCGCCTGTTTCAGGCCGACCCGGAAACCCGCGCCATGGTGATCTTCGGCGAACCCGGGACCGACAACGAGGCCGGCGTCGCGCAGGCCATGCGCGCCGGCGAACTGACCAAGCCGATAATCGCCCTGATTGCCGGGCGCTTCCAGGAACGCTATCCCGCCGGCGTCAGTTTCGGCCACGTCGCGGCGATGATCGCCGGCTCGGGCGATTCGGCCACTGAAAAGCGCGCCATGCTGCGCGCGGCCGGCGCGCGCGTGGCGGATTCGATCGACGACGTCGTCCGTCTAGCCCGCATCGCGTCGAGCGATCATGCCCTAGCCCCGTGACCGCCAAGGTCGCGGCGGCGCGGTCAGGATCGGTCCCGACGGCGATCAGGCCTTGATCGGGACCATGGGCAGCGATCCCAACGGCATGGCGATGGACAGCGGCGGCCGGCGCGACTTGCTCGTCGCCAATATCGGCGAGGGACGGCTTATGCGCTTGGGGCGCGCCACCCGGCCCGCAAAGCACGGAGCGCCGCCACCAGCTCCAACGGTTGATCCAGCCAGACATGATGGCGAGCCTCGGGCAGGACGACGATCGGCGCCTCGGGGCGCAAGCGCCGCCAATCGTCCTCGGTCTCGGATGTACAAAGCGCGCTGTCGGCGCCGCGCAAGAAGGCCATCGGGCGCGGCAATATCGGCACCGTCGCGCGCAGCATGTTCCAAAAGCCGCGATCGAAGCCGGGGAAATTCCACGGATTGGCCTCGAACTTCCAGCAGAACCCGTCCGCGGTGCGCTTGATCGAATGCCGGGCGACATGATCCAGAATGAAGGCGTGGCGGCAGTCCTGCGCCGGCAGCAGGCGAAACCGGGCGCGCGCCGCGGCGAAATCGGGATAATAGGTCTTGGCCGGGTTGCGATCGAAACTCGGCGGCGCCGAGCCGCGCCGCCTCATATCGTAAGGGGTGTCGATCGCCATCACGCGCGCGAACAGGTCTGGCCGGTCCCGCACCGCCACCACGCCGACCAGGCCACCGAAGCTATGCGCCACCAAATCGATCGGCCCCGCCGCATCCATGTCGCCGGCCACGGCGCGAATGTCGGCGCCGTAGCTTTCCGGCGTGTAGTCGGCGCGCTGGCCGCTGTCGCCCATGCCCGCCAGGTCGAGCGCCGCCACCGTCGCCGTGCTTGCGAACCAGGGCGCGATGAAATCCCACCAGCGCGAATGGGCGCCGTTGCCGTGGACCAGAAGCAGGCCGGGCTTGCCGGCGCCGCCCCAGCGGCGATAGCGGATGACGGTGCCGGCAACGGCGATCTCCCGCGCCTCGACCGGCTGGGCCAAGGCCCAGCGGAACCAAGCCGGCGCCTCGGGGTGACATTCGTCTTGTTGACTCTCGTTCATAGGGGTCGGCATTGTCCTGGCAATGGCGCGAGGCGTCAATTGAAGGAGTGGCGATGACCGGGGTGATGCTGGTCACCGGCGGCAGCCGCGGCATCGGCGCCGCCACCGCCCGTCTGGCGGCCGAGCGCGGCTGGGATGTCGCCATCGCCTACCGGCGCGACGGTCCGGCGGCGCTGGGCGTGGCCGAGGCCGTGCGTGCCGCGGGCCGTCGCGCGCTCGCCGTCCAGGCCGACATGGCCCAGGAAGCGGACATCGTGCGGATGTTCGCTGCCGTCGACGCCGAATTCGGACGGATCGACGCGGTGGTCGCCAATGCCGGCACCTCCGGTGGCCGCAGGCGGCACCTCGAAGCGGCCGTGGCCGCCGACATCAATGCCCTGCTGGCGGTCAACGTCACCGGCGTCATTCTGTGCGCGCGCGAGGCCATCCGCCGCATGTCCACCCGCCATGGCGGCAAGGGCGGATCGATCGTGGTGGTGGGTTCGCTGGCAGCGCGGGTGGGGGCGCCGGGTCTTTGGGTCGACTATGCCGCCAGCAAGGGCGCGCTCGATGCCTTCACCATCGGCGCGGCCCAGGAGCTGGCCGGCGAGGGCATCCGGGTCAATTGCGTCCGCCCCGGCCTGATCGATACCGAGATCCATGTCGCGGCAGGGCTGCCCGATCGCGTCGAAAAGGCCAAGACCCAGATTCCGATGCGGCGCGCCGGCGACGCCGTCGAAGTTGCCGACGCCATTCTCTGGCTGGCCTCTCCCGGCGCGTCCTATGTCGCCGGGGCGATCGTCGATGTCGGCGGGGGTCGCTAGCTATGGACCTCGCCAAGCGATTGGTGGCGGCCGCCCGGGCCGAAGGGCGTACCGCGCTGGACGAAGTGTCTTCCAAGCGCATCCTGGTCGATGCCGGAATCGCGGTTCCGCGGGGCGTGGTCGGCGCGGATCCGGCGGCGGCGGCGCGGGCCGCGGCGACCGCGGGCTTGACCTTCCCGCTGGTGGCCAAGCTGGTCTCGCCCGACGCCGTCCACAAGAGCGATCTCGGGGGCGTTCGGCTGGGCCTAAGCGATGCGGCAGCGCTGCTGGAGGCGCTTGAGGCCTTGGCCCGCCTGGCGCGCGAGCGCGGCCTCGGTTTGGACGGCCTGCTGGTCGAGGAGACCGCGCCGGCCGGTTGCGAGATGGTGATCGGCGGCGTGGTCGACCCGCGCTTCGGTCCTGTGATCATGGCCGGGCTGGGCGGGATATTCGTCGAACTGTTCGAAGACGTGGCGTTTCGCGTCTGCCCGGTCGCGCCCGCCGACGCAAAGGACATGCTAGAGGAGTTGCGTGCGGTGGCCCTGCTGCGCGGCGCGCGCGGCGGTCCCCGCCTTGACGAAGCGGCAGTGGTCGCGGCGCTGCTGGCGGTAGGGGGCGCTGGAGGTTTGATGGAGCGGCTGGGGGCGTCGATTCGATCGCTCGACGTCAATCCGCTGATCGTCGCGCCCCGGGGCGCGGTCGCCTGCGACGCCCGGATCGTGCCGGCATGAGCGATCCGATCGGCGCGCGCTTTGCGCCGTTGTTCGCGCCGCGCACGGTCGCGGTGATCGGCGCGTCCGCGACCGGAATCACGCCCGGCAACGAATTCATTCGCCACAGCCTGGCATTGGGTTTCGCCGGCAAGATCGTTCCGATTCATCCCACCGCGGCCAGCATCGAGGGCTTGCCCTGCGCGCGCGGCTTTGCCGAGCTGCCGGAGCCGGTCGACTATGCCTATGTCGCGGTCGGCGCGACCCAAGTGCCGGCGGTGATCGCCGGCGCCAAGGGCAAGTTGCGTTTCGCCCAAGTGATCTCCTCGGGCTTCGGCGAGATCGCTGCGGGTCAAGCGCTCGACGCCAAGCTGCGGGCGGCGGTGGCCGAGAGCGGGGTGAGGCTGCTGGGGCCCAACTGCCTCGGCACCTACAGCCCGCGCGGCCGCATCAGTTTCGTCGGCGGTTCGCCGCCGGCCGAGGGCGCGATCGGCATCGTCTCGCAATCGGGCGGTCTCGCGGTCGACATCATCTTGCGCGGCGCCCAGCGCGGCTTGGGGTTTTCGGGCGTGGTCACCATCGGCAACAGCCTCGACCTCGGTCCGGCCGATTTGCTGGCATTCTACCTCGACGATCCGGCGACGCGGGCGATCGGGCTCTATCTCGAGGACGTCAAGGACGGCCGCCGCTTCTTCGAGGCCATGCGCGCGGCCCGCGGCGTCAAGCCGGTGGTGCTGCTGCTCGGCGGCCAGACCGAGCAGGGACGCAAGGCCGCCGCCTCGCACACCGGATCGCTGGCCTCGGATGCCCGCATCTGGAGCGGCCTTGCCCGCCAGACCGGCGCGGCGATGACGAGCACGCTCGATCGGTTCCTGGACACGCTGTTGGCTTTCCAGACCCTGGCGCCGCGCCCCGGCGCGGGAACGCGGCGGGTGGTGCTGTTCGGCAATGGCGGAGGAACCAGCGTGCTGGCGGCCGACGCCTTCGCCCGCGCCGGCCTGTCGGTGGCGGCGATGGCGCCGGACGCGATCGCGGCGCTGGAGGCCTTGCAGCTGCCGCCCGGCACGAGCGTGGTCAATCCGATCGACGCCCCGGCCGGGGCCTTGCGCCAGGACGAAGGCCGCGTCGCCGAGCGGGTCCTCGACGCCGTGCTGCGGCTCGAGCGGCCCGACGCGGTGGTCATGCACATCAACCTGCCGGTCTTCGCCGCCTCGGCCGATCAACGCGCCGATTTCGTCGAGAACCTGGTGCAGGCGGCGCTGCGGGCACGATCGCGGCATCCCGGCGCCGCGCATCTGGTCCTGGTGTTGCGCTCCGACGGCTCGGCCGAGGTCGACGCCCGCAAGCGCGGTTATCGTGCGCGCGCGGTCGCGCTCGGCATTCCGGTGTTCGACGAGATGAGCCAGGCCGCAATCGCCCTGGCCGCGGTAGCGGGATTCGAGCGCAGCGCCGGCTCGACCGGCTAATCCGGCTTCGACGTCGGCGCGGGCAAGAGACTGACCGCCATGTCGCGGCTGGCGCGCACCAGCTTTTCGGCCTGAGCGCGCGCCGCATCGGCGTCGCCGCGTTCGATCGCCGCGATCACCTGGCGCCAGGTTCGCACCGATTGCTGGCGTCGCGCCTCGGTCGACAGGCCCAGCCGGGCATAGCGCAGCGTGCGATGCGCCAGCGAAAAGATCATGTCGCCGAGATAGGGATTGCCGCTGCCCTCGGCCAGCACCAGATTGAGCCGATAGATCGCGCCGACATAGCTGTCGGTGCCGGCGCGGTCCTTGACCAGGCGCCCGAGCTGCTCGACGCCGCGGCGGATCTCGCGCACCACGTCGGGATTGCGGTTCTCGGCGATGATCTTGGCGGCCAACCCGATCAGCACGATCCGCACCTCGAACAGATCGCTGACCTCGTCGCGGCCGAGCTGGGTGACGTGGGCGCCGCGGCGGGCATGGATCTGCACCAGCCCGTCGCGCTCCAGCAGCCGCAGCGCCTCGCGCACCGGGCCGCGGCTGACATGGAACTGGTCGGCCAGTTCCTGTTCCTGCACGCGCTGGCCGGGCTGGTAGTCGCCCCTGATGATGGCATTGCCGACGTTGCCGGCGATCTGCTCCGACAGCGACAATGTCTGCGCGACGCGGCTGGGCGTCCAGTTCAGGTCGTCGCGGCCGAAGGCGCCCGCGGCGCCGCGAAAGGGCGTCTTGCTCATGCCACTATTCCCCGCAGCCGGCATCGTACCGGAGCCTAGCACGGCGGGCGGAAACGGCGGCGGCGCGAACCGGTCAAAGCTCGATCTCCGCCAGATCCTGGCCCTCGGCCACATCGTCGCCCTCGCCGACCAGAACGCGCTTGAGCGTGCAGGCGGCGGGCGCCATCACCGGGATTTCCATCTTCATCGATTCGATCAGGATGATGGTCTCTTCTTCGGCCAGTTTCTGGCCGGGCTTGGCGATCAGCTTCCAGACCTTGCCGGTGATCTCGGATTTTACTTTTTCGACGGCCACGTTTTCGCTCCACTTGTCGGTTGACCGGAAACCACTAGAAGGTCGTGGGCCAATTGCCCAGATGGTGCTTGCCAATGCCGCGGCTGGGGCGCTTGCGATGGACCTGCAGCAGGCGCGCCAGCACCGAGCGGCTTTCGCGCGGATCGATCACCTTCTGCGCGGCGAAGATCGACGCCAGGTCGTAGGGGCCGGAGCCGCGGCGGATCTCGTCGACCAGTTGCTGGAAGCGCTCGGGCTCCTTCTCGCGCGTCACGCCATAGACCACGTTGACGCCGACATTGGGATCCATGAAGCCGACATCGGCGCAGTACCAGGCCAGCATCTCGTCGGTGTTGCGCGTTCCGCCCATGTTGAGATAGGCCTGGCCGTAGCTCTTGCGCATGACGATCGAGAACTTGGGCACCGTGCACATCTGCAGCGCGGCCATGAAGTTCATCACCCGGCCGGGCGCCTTCTTGCGCTCGCCCTCGACCCCGATCAGGAACCCCGGGGTATCGACCAGCAGGACGATCGGGATGTTGAAGGAATCGCACAGCACCAGGAAGGTGGTGATCTTGTCGCAGGAATCGGCATCCAGCGAGCCGGCCTTGATCAGCGGATTGGAGGCGACGAAGCCGACCGTCTGCCCTTCGATGCGCCCGAGCGCAGTGACCGCGGTGCGGGCGAACTTCTCCTTCAGCGGCAGCACGCTGCCGGTGTCGGCGATGGCGGCAATCACCTTGCGGACGTCGTAGACCTTGGCTCGATCCTCGGGAACGATGTCGAGCAGGCCGCGCGCGGCGTCGTCCGAACCGGCCGGAACCGCCGCCACCGGCGGCAATTCGTTGTGGTGGCTGGGAAGGTAGGACAGGAAACGTTTGACCATGTCGATCGCGGCCTGGTCGGAATCGACCACGAAATCGACCTTGCCGGTGACCTCTTGGTGCATGCGCGCGCCGGCCAGTTCCTCGGGATCGATGTGCTGGTTGATGGCGATCGACGTCACCCGCGGGCTGGAGATCGCCAGCTGCGCGCCCTTCCGCATCACCACGAAATCCGACAGCATCGAGAACCAGCAGGCGGTGCCGAAGGCCGGGCCCAGCACCGCCGAGACATAGGGGTTCTCGCGGAAGCGCACGAACTGCGACGGGTCCTGGCCAAGCGTGCCGGTGCCGATCGCGCCCATGGTGTCGGGAATTCGCGCGCCTGAGCTTTCGTTCAGGAGCACCAAGGGGATGCCTTGGCTTTGCGAGACGCGGCGCATATGCGCCATCTTGCGGACATTGATCGGCGAGGACGAGGCGCTCTTGACGGTGATGTCGTGCGACACCACCGCCGCCTCGCGGCCGTCGATGCGGCCATAGCCGGTGACCTTGCCGTCGGCCGGGGTGTCGTCCTTGGCGTCGGCGCGATCCGAGACCGCGAATTCTCCGACCTCCAGGAAACTGCCGGGATCGAACAGGTAGTCGACCCGCTGTCGCGCGTTGAGCAGTCCCTGGTCCGAGAGCCGCTTGAGCTTGGCCGGTCCTCCCATGGCCTTGACCTTGGCCAGGCGCTGCGCGTGCTCGGCGATGTGCTTCTCGAATGCCATGGCGGCGCAAAACTCCCGTGCGATGCTTGCGTTCAGTCAACGTTGTTCGTGTATGATTGTCAACAAGCGCACGTGCAAACCCGAAAACGATACGGCCGGCGGTGGCGAACCCTCGGCGGAAGGAGCGGGACGATGAGTTGGGGGCCTGAGGTCGAGGAACTGAAGCGGCGGCGTGCCTTCGCGTTGGAACTGGGCGGCAAGGAGGGAATCGAGCGGCAGCACGCCGAAGGCCGCCTGACGGCCCGCGAGCGGATCGACCGGCTGGTCGACAAGGGCAGCTGGCGGGAACTCGGCATGCTGGCGGGAAAGGCCGAATACGACAAGAATCATCGGCTGGTCGCGGTGCGTCCCTCCAACACCATCATCGGCACCGCCAGGCTGGACGGCCGCAAGGTCTCGATCGACGCCGACGATTTCACCGTGCGCGGCGGTTCGTCCGAGGCGACGGTGTCGGAGAAATGGATCTACTCGGAAAACTACGCCTTCGAGCATCGCATGCCGCTGATCCGGCTGGTCGAAAGTGCCGGCGGCTCGGTGCGGCTGGTCGAGCAGCAGGGCTCGACCAAGATTCCGGGCTATCCGACCTGGCAGATGGTCGGCTTGCTGGGCTACATCCCGGTCGCCGCCATCGCCATGGGACCCTGCGCCGGACTGGGAGCGCTAAAAGCGGCCTGCGCGCATTTTTCGGTCATGGTCAAGGGCACCAGCCAGGTCATGGCGGGCGGGCCGCCGGTGGTCGAGCGCGGCATGGGCTCGCGTCCGGACAAGGAGGCGTTGGGCGGCTCCGCGCTTCACACCCGGCAATCGGGCGTGATCGACAACGAGGCCGAGAGCGAGGAGCACGCCTTCGCCCTGATTCGGCGCTGGCTGTCCTATGTGCCGGATTCGGTATTTCAAATGCCGCCGCGCAGGCAATCGGGGGACGACCCCAATCGCGCCGAGGAAGCGCTGCTGTCGATCATTCCGCGCGATCGCCGGCAGGTCTACAAGGTCCGCCGCATCGTCGAACTGGTGATGGACCGGGACTCGGTGTTCGAGATGACGCCCAATTTCGGCGGCTCGGTGGTTACCTGCCTGGCGCGGCTCGACGGCTACCCGGTCGGCGTCATCGCCAACGATCCCTACAAGTTCGGCGGCGGGCTCAATCGCCCGGCGGCCGAGAAAATGGAGACCTTCGTCGACTTCTGCGACACCTTCCATCTGCCGATCGTCAATTTCGTCGATCAGCCCGGCACGGTGGTGGGAATCGAGGGTGAGCGCCAAGGCAATGTCCGCGGCTCGGTGCGCGTGGTCTCGGCGATCGAGCAGAGCAAGGTGCCGTGGTGCGCCATCGTCATTCGCCGGCTGTTCGGTCTGGCCGGCACCGCCTATGCCCGAATGCAGGGCATCAACTTGCACTATGCTTGGCCATCGGGGCGCTGGGGTTCGATCCCGTTCGAGGGCGGCATCGCCGCCGCCTATCGGCGCGAACTCGATGGCCTGTCGCCCGAGGAGCGCGCGCAGCGCCTGATCGAGTTCGACGCCAAATACGAGCACTTGGCCTCGCCCTTCCTGACCGCCGAGCGCTTTCGCGTGCCCGACATCATCGATCCGCGCGAAACCCGCGCACGGCTTTGCGATTGGGTCGAGGATGCCTATCGCATCTTGCCCGAGCAGCTCGGCCCCAAAGGTCGGACCTACCGCAAATAAGCGGCAGGGTACGCGCCGGAACTGGGCGCGATCGCGTGCCTGGACGCGGCGTGGTCCGTGGAGGGTGACGGCGGGATCCGGAAGGACTCGGAAAAGCGAGCCAAGGGCTGCGATCGATTGCCGTAACCGCCTGGCTCGAATCGACTGGAGCAACTGCGGCCATCGCTGGCCGAGGCGAGGCCCTACGCGACGATGCGGGTTCCGGTTTCGCCGCGCAAGGCGCGCGGCAGGTTGGGCGGATTGGTGATCAGGCCGAGCTTGCCGCCGCCGCCGACGAAATCGATCAGGGCGGCGACCTTGGGTCCCATGCTGCCCTTGTCGAACTGATCTTCGGCCGCATGGCGCCTGGCTTCGGCCAGGGTCATGCGATCGATCCAGCGCTGGGTCGGCTTGTTGAAGTCGAGCGCGACTTTCTCGACGCCGGTCGGCAGCACCAACGCGTCGGCACCCAGGTTGCGCGCCAGCAGGCTGGAGGCGAGATCCTTGTCGATCACCGCCTCGACGCCGCGCAGATCGCCGTTGTCTTCCTTGACCACCGGGATGCCGCCGCCGCCGCAGGCCACCACCACGTAGCCGGCCCGGACCAAGTCGCGAATGACGGCAGCCTCGACGATGGCGATCGGCCGCGGCGAGGGCACCACCCGCCGCCAGCCGCGCCCGGCATCCTCGCGCACCGTCCAGCCGTACTTGCCAGCAAGGAGCTTGGCCTTGCTTTCGTCCATGTGCGAACCGATCGGCTTGGTCGGCGCGGCGAAGGCCGGATCGGCACGATCGACCACGGTCTGCGTCACCACCGCCACCGCCTCGCGCGCCATGCCGCGGCGGCGGAATTCGTTGCGCAAGGCCCGCACGAACATCCAACCGACCGCGCCCTGGATGTCGGCGCCGGCGTAGTCCATCGGCACCGGCGGCACTTCGTCGATCGAGATTTCCGAACGCCGCAAAATGAAGCCGACCTGAGGGCCGTTGCCGTGGGTGACCACCACGTTCCATCCCTCGACGATCATGTCGGCGATGTCGACGGCGATGGCTTCGACCATGCGGGACTGATCGGGAATCGATTCGTGCTGGCGATCGCGGATCAAGGCATTGCCGCCGATCGCCAGCACCGCCAGACCGCGCGCCGACATGACGGCGCTAGCCCTTGACCGCGGCTGCCAGCGCCGTCACGGCCTGCGTGAAGCAGGCAAGCGGGGCGCGGGTGACGCCGGCACCGATCTGGCCCACGCCCGGCGCCTTGTGGGCGATGCCGGTGTTGATCACCGGCAGGATGCCGGTGTCGACCACAAGCCGCGCATCGATGCCGCAAGGCGTGCCGGCGAAATCCAGCGCCGGCAGGGTGAAGGCGTTGTTGCGCCCGAGGGTGATGTGGGTCATCGCCACGGTGTTGGCCAAGGCATCGGCGGCGGTGCCGCCGACGAACTTGACGATCGCCGGCGCCGCCGCCATGGCGAAGCCGCCGATGCCGGCGGTCTCGGTGATGGCGCTGTCGCCGAGATCGGCGGCGGCGTCGGCCATCGCGTAGCCGGCGAAATAGAGTCCGTCGACTACCGGCGCCGGCGCCGTGAACCAGCGGCGGCCCAGCCCGCCGACGCGGATCCCGAAATCGACGCCGTTGCGCGCCATGGTCGTCACCAGGCTGCTGTAGGGCACGCCGTGCGCGGCGTCGAGCATCGCCTTGCAGGCCGCCATCGACAGGTTGAGAAAGAAGTGGTCGGTCCCGGCCATGAACTCGATGGTGGCGGCGATGTCGGCCGATGCCGCGCCGCTCTTGAGCAGCGCCGGCGCCAGCTTCTTGATCAGCAGCGAGGTCGCGGCGGCGTTGCGGTTGTGCACTTCGTCGCCCATGTGCAGGGCCTGGGCCATCAGCGGCTTGAGTTCGACCGGACCGAGGCGCGCGAGGCCGGCCTGCAGGGTCGGCGCCAGGACGGTCCTCATCCAGCGCAAGCGCTCGATCACTTCGGCGCCGTTGGCGCCGAAGCGCAGCACCTTGCCCAGGCCCTCGTTGAGATTGCTGTAGGTGCGGTTGCCGCCGGCGGCGTTCTCGATCGCCCACACCGGCATCGAGGGGCTGATGATGCCGGCCATTGGGCCGACCGCGCCGTGATGATGACAAGGCGCGAAGCCGATCTTGCCGCTGGCCGCCAGCGCCCGCGCCTTGGCGGCGCTGGTCGCCCAGCCCTCGAACAGGATGGCGCCGATGATGGCGCCCTGCATCGGGCCGCACATGCGCGCCCATGCGATCGGCGGCCCGGCGTGCAGGATCATGCGCCGGCCTATGCCCGGCAAGGTCTTGCCGGCGACGCCGATTCCGATCAGCCGCGGCTGCGCCGCCACAAGCTTTCGATAGGCCTTGGCGTTGGCGGCCTCGATCCTGGGATGGTTGACCAAGCGGGCAAGCGCCATGCCGGCGGCCCGATCGCCCTGCGCGGGCGGGGTCCAATCGATTCGCGTCGCCGTGCCGCCTTGGGACGCGATGGCGTCGGCGAAGGAACCGACGCCGACATTGAGCACCGACAGCGGCGCCGAGAGCAGCGGATTCATCGGCGCCCTCCTGCAATCGACGCAGCCAGCCGCGCCGCCTGCGCATTGCTTTCGGTCAGGATCATGCCGGCGGAACGCAGCGCATTTGCCTGGCGGTCCAAACCTTGCGGGTCAAGTTCGGTCCCGCAAACGAAGCCGACCACGGCGATCTCGCGACCCCGTCGGCGCACGGTCGCCCGCGCCTTTTCGATCACCGGCGCCAGTTCGGCCGCCGGATCGGGGTGGGCACCGAAGCCCAGCACCACGTCGAGCACGATCGCCGCCACTTCCGCATCCTCGGCCTCGCGCAAGAGGCGTTCGTTGCGCAGGCGGAAGTCGATCATCGGATGCGGGTGGCCGCGGGTGAATGCGTCGTCGCCGAGGTCGATCAGGGTATGGCCCTTCGACTTGCGGGCATCGCCCAGCCGCCGCCTGGGATCGACCGGCGCATTGGACCAGACCGTCCCCAGCGCAGCGCCCAGCATGGCGGATGCCTCGTAGCAGAAGGTGCCGCCGCTATAGAGGCCGCGAACGTATCTTTGGCCGGCGGCCATGGGGCCGAGACGCACCGGCGGCAGCTGCCCGAGATCGGGGCCGGGCGGCGCGCCTCCTTGCGCCAGGGCGACGGCGACGCGGGCCGCGTGATCGAGGGTAGCGGCGACATGCAGATTCTGGCCGCGCACGCTGTCCGGCGCGGCGCCGATGAAGTTCACCACCACCGGCTTGCCGCAGTTTCTGGCCGCCTTGAGCACGGCCCGCGCCACCTCCGGCGCCGGTGGCTTGGAGATCAGCACGATGACCTTGGTCGCCTGGTCGGCAGCCAGCGCCCGGATGCCCTGCACCATGGTGATGCCGCCCACCCGGCGGCTGAGGTCGTGGCCGCCGGTGCCGATGGCGTGGGAAATGCCGGCGCCGAGCCGGTGCACCAGGCAAGTCACCTGCTGGGTGCCGGTGCCCGAGGCGCCGACCACGCCGATCGCGCCGCGTCGCACCGCATTGGCGAAGCCGAGCGGAACGCCGTTGACGATGGCGGTGCCGCAATCGGGCCCCATCACCATCAGCCCGCGCGCCTTGGCCAGGCGCTTGAGCGCGACCTCGTCGTCGAGATCCACGTTGTCGCTGAACAGCATGACGTTGAGGCCCAGGCGCAACGCCTTCATCGCCTCGGCGGCGGCGTATTCGCCCGGGGTCGAAACCAGCGCCAGATTGGCGGCCGGAACCTGCAGCCGGGCGGAGCGCAGGCTGCGCGGCAGACTCGGACCAGCGACGCCGGCGGCGGCAACGGTCGGCCTGGCGATCTCGGCGGCGGCGGCATCGAGCGCCGCCGTTACCGCCGCCGAGTCCTTGCCGCGGGCGACGATCAGCAGGTCGTTGGGTCCGGCGGCGACGCGGCCCGGCGCCAATCCCGCCTCGGCCAGCAGCGCCAAATTGGCCGGCGTCGCCATCACCGCCGAGACGTTGTCGATGCCCGGCCGCGCCGCCAGCACGGCCGATAGTTGCATCAGGGAGATGGAGTCGCGGTAGAGGTTGGGGAAGATCCGGGTCGCGCTCACCATGAACAAACTCTAGCACCGGTCCCAATATCTGTATAGGTTGCTTTGTATACCATGTTGTATACTAGTGCCGGATCAGGGAACTTCGCCAAGGGCCAATCGATGCTGGATGAGGGGGACTCGCTCGACCTGGATACGCTCGGCGCGCGGTATCGGGCCGGGGCGCTGCGTCCAAGCCAGATGGTCGAGGGATTGCTGCGGCGGCTGTCCAGGCGCGGCGACGACAAGGTCTGGATCCACCGCCTGGCCGACGACGCCTTGCGGGCCCAGGCTGCGGCACTCGAGCGCCGCGGGCCGGACGGTCTGCCGCTCTACGGCATCCCTTTCGCGATCAAGGACAACATCGACCTCGCCGGGCACCCCACCACCGCCGGCTGCCCGGATTTCCGCTACCTCGCGGGCGGCTCGGCGCCGGTGGTCGAAAAACTGGTGGCGGCGGGGGCGATCCCCATCGGCAAGACCAATCTCGACCAGTTCGCCACCGGCCTGGTCGGCGTGCGGTCGCCCTATGGCGTGCCCGCCAACAGCTTCGATGCGGACTATGTCCCGGGCGGTTCCAGCTCGGGCTCGGCGATCGCGGTCGCCGCCGGGCTTGCCAGCTTCGCGCTCGGCACCGACACCGCCGGCTCCGGTCGAGTGCCGGCGGCGTTCAACAACCTGATCGGACTCAAGCCCAGCTGCGGGCTGCTTAGCACGCGTGGGGTCGTGCCGGCCTGCCGGTCGCTCGATTGCGTGTCGATCTTCGCCTTGACCGCGGCCGACGCGGCGTCGGTGTTGCGGGTGGCGCGCGGGTTCGATGCTGCCGACCCCTATTCGCGCCCGGATCGAGGCGCTGGCCATGGGGCTGTGCCGATCGCGTTCGCAGGTCTCCGCATCGGCGTGCCGCGCAAGAATCAATTGGAGTTCTTCGGCAACCGCGACGCCGCCGGCCTGTTCGAACAGGCGATGGCGCGACTGGATGCGCTCGGGGCCGAGAGGGCGGAGGTGGATTTTGCGCCGTTCTTCGCCACCGCGCGGCTGCTTTACGAAGGGCCTTGGGTAGCCGAGCGCTATGTCGCCATCCGCGACTTCATCGAAAAACGGCCCGAGGCGCTGCACCCGGTGACGCGGAAGATCATCGGCGGGGCGACGCGCTTCACCGCGGTCGATGCGTTCGCCGCGTTCGATCGCTTGAAGGCGCTGCGGCGGGAGACCGCGCCGGTCTGGGACGAATTCGACATCCTGGTGACGCCGACCGCGGGAACCATCTACCGGATCTCCGAGGTCGAAGCCGATCCGATCCGCACCAACAGCAATCTTGGCCACTACACCAATTTCATGAACCTGCTCGACCTGTCGGCGATCGCGCTGCCGGCGGGCTTTCAAGCCGACGGGCTGCCTTTCGGCATCACCCTGATCGCCCCGGCCTTCGCCGACGAATCGCTGTGCGTCCTGGCCGACGCGCTGCAGCGGGCGGCGGGCGGCACCATGGGCGCGACCGGAACGGCCTTGCCGTCGGGGCGACCGGCGACGCTGGCCGCGCCGGCCAAGGCGAACGCCACCATCCAGGTCGCGGTGTGCGGAGCGCACATGTCGGGGCTGCCGCTCAACCACCAGCTGACCGAGCGCGGCGGGCGGCTGGCGCGCAAATGCCGGACGGCGCCGCTCTATCGCTTCTACGCCTTGACCGAGTTCTCGCCGCCGCGACCGGGCCTGGTGCGCGCCGAGTCCGGCGCGTCGATCGAGGTCGAGGTGTGGGAGGTGCCGGCCGCCGGCTTCGGCGGCTTCGTCGACGGCATTCCGGCGCCGCTGGGCATCGGAACGGTGGCGCTGGAAGACGGCACCCAGGTCAAAGGGTTCTTGTGCGAGGCCCACGCCGTGCGCGCGGCGTGGGATATTTCGAATCTCGGCAGCTGGCGCAATTTCGTCAAGGAAGGGAAGGATAAACCATGAGCAGCCAAGAAAACGCAGCCGCCGCGCAAGCGCATGGCGGACACGGGGGCGATCGCGGTTTCGTCAAGCTCGACTACGAGCTGAACGACTATCCCGGGCCGGTCAAGACCGCGCTGTTCGGCATTCAGCACGTGCTGGTGATGTTCACCGCCATGGTCGGCGGACCGCTGATCGTCGGGCGGCTGCTCAACCTGTCCGAAGAGACCCGCATCCTGATGGTCTCGGGCACCATGATCGGCTGCGGCGTCGCCACCATGATTTCGGCGCTGGGCATGTCCTTCATCGGGCCGCGCCTGCCGATCGTGATGGGCGTGTTCTACATCTTCATCGGCCCCATGGTCGCCATCGCCAAGGACGTAAGCCTGGCGGCGGCGATGACGGCGCTGATGATCGGCGGCCTGGTGCAGTTCGCCTGGAGTCCGCTGATCGGCAGACTGCATCGCTTCTTCCCGCCGATCGTCACCGGCACCACCATCCTGCTGATCGGCACCGGTCTGATGAAGATCGGCATCAACGTCGCCTCGGGTTTCGGCACGCCCGCCTTCGGCAAGCCGCTGACCATCGGCCTGGCGGCGCTGATGATCGTGTTGATCCTGGTCATCAGCCGCTTTGCCAAGGGGTTCGTGCGCGCGCTGTCGCTGTTCGTGACCATGATCATCGGCTATCTCGTCGCCGCCGCGGCCGGCCTGATCGACATCAGCGCGGTCGGCAAGGCCGACTGGATCGCGGTGCCGATGCCGTTTCCCTATGGCGGCCTGGAATGGCCGGGCATCGTCGGCATCATTGCGGTGGTGGTGTGCTTCTTCGCCACCGCGGTCGAGACCACCGGCCATACCCTGGCGGTATCGCGCATCTGCGGCGTTCCGGCCGAAGGCTGGCGCATCCGCGGCGCGGTCTCGAATGACGGCATCGGCTCGACGCTGTCGGCCCTGTTCGGCGGCATGGCATTGACGTCCTATTCGCAGAACATCGGCGTCATCTCGCTGACCGGCGTCGGCAGCCGCTTCGTCGTCGCCTTCGGCGGCTTCTTCCTGATCCTGATGGCGCTGGTGCCGAAGGTGGGAGCGATCATCGCCCTGATGCCGAACGCGGTGCTGGGCGGCGTGCTGCTGTTCATGTTCGGGATGGTGGCCTCGGTCGGCATCGACATCATCGGCCGCAACATGACCTCGCGCCGCGACGCCTTGATCCTGGCCGCCTCGCTGGGGCTGGGCTTGGGGATTCAGGCGGCGCCGCCGGGGGCGTTCGACGCCATCCCGCAGGCGCTGCGCATCCTCGTCACCGACGGCATCGTCATGGGCATCATGCTGGCGATGGGGCTGAACCTGGTCTTCCCCAAGGAAGAGTAGTCGGCAGGGGCGGGATCGATCGGTCTTGAACCGCAAGGTTCGGGACCGATCGCGGCCCAGGACATTGGCGATCGGCCGTGAACCGCGCGGTTCAAGGCGGGTTGCGGATCATGCCCTAGCGCCGGCGAGGGGCACGCGCGGCGGCCGGCTTGCGTGCGGCCCCGTTGGTCCTGGCAGACGGTTTGGCATCGAGATGCGCAAGGTGCAGCCGGTGCAGGGTGATGGTCTGCACCACCGCCCGGCTGGCCTCGATATGCGCGCGCAACAAAGCCGAGGCGCGATCGGCGTCGCGCGCCAGCAGCGCGCGCAGGATCTCGGCGTGTTCGCGATAGGTGTAGATGATGCGTTCGGGATGAGTGAAGTCGAGCCGCCGCAGGATGCGGATGCGCTCGGTAATGCCGTGATGGATGCGCGCGACTTCGGGATTGCCGGCGGCGGCGACCAGGGTCGAGTGGAACTCCTCGTCCATCCGGGCCAGCTTGGCGCCGTCGACCACGCGCAGGGACGGACTCACCAGCCAGATCGCACGCAGCCGATCGAGGGCGGCGATGTCCTTGCCGGCGCACAGCTTCTGCACCGCCGCCAGTTCGAGCACGACGCGCAGGTCGTAGAGGTGGTCGAACTGCGCGAAATCGAGCGGGCAGACGCTCCAACCGCTCTTGGCGTGGACCTGAAGATAGCCCTCCCGCTCGAGCCGCATCAGTGCCTCGCGCACCGGCGTGCGCGAAACGCGCGCCCGCCGGGCGACCTCGTTTTCCGAGAAGCGGGCGCCGGGCAGCAGGCGAAAGTCGAAGATGTCGGCCTTGATCTGGGCGTAGACCGCATCGCCGAAGTGGTCGCGCCGGCTCGAGCCGCGCGGTTTTCCAACTCGCGCCATGACGTCAGTCTAGGGCAAGATCGCTCGGTCTAGAACCCCATGGTTCGAGACCGAGCGTGACTCATGCCCTCGGATCCCGCCCTGGACCGCGATTCACGGTTTGCATGGAACAGCGTCGGCGATTCCATGCAAACCGTGAATCGCGGTCTAGGCGGACCGGCCGCAGATGTCGAGCACGGTCAAGAGATAGATCTTGGCGGCGTCGAGATAGTCGACAATGTCCACACGTTCGTCGGGCATGGTGTTGTAACGGCCGCCCGGGCCGCAGACGATGCCTTGCATTCCGGCGCGATGCTGCAGGTGCGCGGCATCGGTGCCGTAATAGCATTGCGGCGCGATCGCACCGGTCGGCTGCGGCGTTCGGCGGACGGCCCGATGGGCGGCGTTGATCGCCTGCACGATCGGGCTGGATCGGTCGACCTCGAAGGGCAGCATCGAGGCCCGCTGTACCTGGCCGGTGCGCTGGCGTTCGACCTTGGCCTTGAGGCCGGGAAACTCGCGTTGCAACCAATCAAGTTCGCGGCGAATGTCGGCCAGGACGCTGTCCTCGGATTGGCTGGGGGCGTAGCGACCGGTACCGATCAGTCGCGCGAAATCGGCTACCTGCGGCGGGCGCCAATCGTGGAATTCCGGCGTCAGCGCCGAACGCATCACGCCGACATGGCAGCGGTTGACGGCTCGGTGCTCCTCGCTGGCGGCGCCGCTGAATTCAAGCGCGTTCAGTCGCGGCACCAGCACCGACGCGGCCTGCAGCGCATCGCAGGCCTGCTCGCGTTTGGAGACGTGGCGGGTGACGCCTTCGAGCTCGACCGTCCAGTTGAACGCGCCGGCGTGCAAGGTCAGGGCAGCGATGTCGGTCGGCTCGGCATTGATGAAATAATCGGCACGAATGCCCGCTTCGATCGCCTTGATGGTGCCAACCCCGCCCTGCAACTCGCCGACAACATAAGTCAGGACGACGTCGCCGCGCAGCCGAACGCCGTTCTCGATCAAGCTGCGCACGGCGCAGAAATAAGCGGCGTCGCCCGCCTTCATGTTGGAGACGCCGATGCCGTAAATGAATTTGTCGTCTACCAACCCGCCCCAGGGATCGACCGTCCAGCCGCCGGTGACGGGATTGGTATCGAGATGGCCGTTGAACAGCAGGCTCTTGCCGCCGCCCGTGCCCTTCCACACGCCGATGGCGTTGCAGCGCTCGCCCTCGACCGGCTGCAGGCGCGCATCCATGCCGAGTTTCTGCATTTCCGCCACCATGAAGCGCGCAAGCTCGGTCTCACCCGGCGTATTGCTGTAGCTCTTGTGGCGAACCATCGCGGCAAGAAAGTCGAGCGCGCGGCGCGGATCGACTCCCGCGGCAAGACGTTGCGCGTCGGTCATGACGTAAGCCCAGGGACCCTACAGCGACACCGGGCGATCAGTTCGCCAGACCCGGCCGATAGGCCCAGGGACGCTTGGCCGAGTCCTTGCCGCGAAAGTCGCCGATCTGTTCGCCGCGGCGCAGGGTCAGATCGACCTCGTCCGCCCCCGCCAACAGCATTTCGCGCAATAGCGGCGGCGAGCGGAACTTGAACACCGCGCCGCTGGGCGTGGTCACGGCCTCGCCTTCGAGATCGACGCCGACCTTGCCCTGGCCCTGCGTCGCCTCGACTTCGGCCGCGATCTGCCGCACCGCCTCGATCGGCAGCTCGACCGGAACGACGCCGTTGCGAAAGCAATTGTTGAAAAAGATGCCGCCGAAGGAGGGCGCGATCACCGCCCGGAAGCCGCGTTGCCGCAGCGCCATCGGCGCCGCCTCGCGCGAGGAGCCGCAGCCGAAATTGCGGTCGGCCAGCAGGATCTCGGCGCGATCGTAAGGCGCGCGATTGAGAATGAAGTCGGGATTGGGTTTGCCGTCGCGTCCGTAGCGCTGGCCGGCAAACAGGCCCTCGCCCAGGCCGTCATTGGTGACGCGAACCAAAAAGCGGGCGGGAATGATCTGGTCGGTGTCGATGTTGATGCGCAGCATCGGCGCGGCAATGGCCGAGATCTTGGTCAGTTTTTCCATGGCGGCACCTCTCAAGCCAGTCCGGGCCGATAGGCCCAGGGACGTCGCGATCGGTCTCGACCGCGAAAACCTTCGATCTCGCCGCGCCGAGCCAGCGTGGCGCCGATCTCGTCCAGGCCTTCGAGCAGCATGCGTCGCAACAAGGGCGGCGTCCTGAAGCCGTAGCCGTCGCCTTCGGGCGCGGTGATGCGTTGGGCTTCCAGGTCGACAGATATCTCGCCGCGCCCTTGCGAGCGCTCGACCTGGCCCGCCAGTTCGCGCACCGCTTCGATCGACAGCTCGATCGGCAGGACCCCGTTGCGGAAACAGTTGTTGAAGAAGATGCCGCCGAAGGACGGCGCGATCACGGCACGGATTCCGAAGCCGCGCAGCGCCTTGGGTGCCGGCTCGCGCGAGGAGCCGCAGCCGAAATTGCGGTCCGCCAGCAGGATCACGGCGCGGTCATAGGGCGGCCGGTTGAGGACGAACTCGGGATTCGGCGTGTGCGCCCCACCGGCGCCGTCGAGATAGCGCCAATAAGCGAACAGGCCGGTGCCCCAGCGCGCATAGCTCTCGTCGACCGAGGCCATGATCTCGGGCCCCGGGATGATCTGGTCGGTATCGACATTGATGCGCAAAAGCGGCGCCGCCACGCCCTTGATCCGCACCAGGCTTTCCATGGTGCGCGCCTAGCCGATCAGGCCGCGGACGTCGGCGATCTGTCCGCGCAGCGCGGACGCCGCCACCGTCGCCGGGCTGGCGAGATGGGTGCGGGTGGCCGGCCCCTGGCGACCCTCGAAATTGCGGTTGGTGGTGCTGATCACGCGCAAATCCGCCAGCCGGTCGTTGCCCATGTGACCGCACATGGCGCAGCCGGATTCGTGCCATTCGAAGCCGGCATCGCGAAACACGCGGTCGAGACCCTCGGCCTCGGCCGCACGCTTGACCGCGGTCGAGCCGGGAACGCAAATGCCCTGCACGCCGCCGGCGATGCGCTTGCCCTTGAGAACGTTCGCCGCCACGCGCAGATCCGACAGCCGCGCATTGGTGCAGGAGCCGATATAGGCGACGTCGATCTTGACGCCCTGGATCGGCTGGCCGGGCTTGAGCTTGGCGTATTCGGCCGCGCGTTCGATCAGCGTCCGCGTGCCGGGATCGTCGGCCGACGCCGGGTCGGGCACGCGGCCGTCGATGCCGACCACCTGCTGCGGGCTGGTGCCCCAGGTGACCTGCGGGCTCAACCCGCCGCAGTCGACCGTGACTTCGTGTTCGAAACGCGCGCCGGGATCGCTGGGCAGGGATCGCCAATAGCGCACCGCCGCCTCCCAAGCCGCACCCTTGGGCGCATATTCGCGGCCCTTGAGATAGTCGATGGTGATCTCGTCGGGCGCGACGAAGCCGTACTTGGCCGAGAACTCGATCGCCATGTTGCAGATCGTCAACCGCCCCTCGACCGGCATTTCGCGGATCGCCGATCCCGCGAACTCGACCGCATAGCCGATGCCGCCATTGGCGCCGATCTTGCCGATCAACGCCAGCACCATGTCCTTGGGATAGACCCCCTTCGCCGGCTTGCCCTCGAAATTGACCCGCATCGCCTTGGGCCTGACTTGCGGCAGGGTCTGCGTCGCCAGCACGTGCTCGCCCTCGGTCGAGCCGATGCCCCAGGCCAGCGCGCCGACGCCGCCGACGGTGCAGGTATGGCTGTCGCCGCAAACCAGGGTCAATCCAGGCAAGGCCACGCCCAGCTCGGGCGATATGACGTGGACGATGCCCTGGCGGGGATCGTCGACGTCGACGAAATTGAATCCGTATCTGCGCGACCCCGCGCGTGCCGCGCGGATCATCTCGGGGCCGGCCTTGGAGCGCGACTGGTCGAGCCCGCGCCCGGGCGCGGTGTCGATGACGTGGTCGATGACGGTGAACACCAGCTCGCGCATGGCCGGCTCGCGACCGGACTCGGCCAGCTGCCGCATCGCCACCGAGCCGCTCATCTCGTGCAGGAACAGCCGGTCGATCTGCAGCAGCGCGGTGTTGTCGCCGAGGTCGGCGATGACGTGATCGCTCCAAACCTTCTCGAAGAATGTCCGTGGTCCGGTCATGTGCGTTCCCCGAAGACGATCGGCCTCGTTGCCGGAGGTCCATTCTAGTCCCGGAACGGGCACATGCACGGCTGTCGGCAACCCTATTTTCGCCAGGCAGTCATGGGGAAAAATCGGGTTGACTCGCCCAGGCGCGCTTTTGACACTCATCGCTCGATCTTGATCGATCGCCAAGGGAGGGCGCCGATGGCCGGACTCAAGGGCATGTCCCGTCGTTTCCGCGAAATGCTGCGGGGCGGCAAGACCTACGTGCAGCCGGGCGTGTTCAACGCCATGTCGGCGCAGATCGCCGAAAAGGCCGGCTTCGAGACCGTCGGCGTCTCGGGCTATTCGCTGTCGGCGACGCTGATCGGCAAGCCCGATGTCGGCCTGACGACGATGAGCGAGGTGGTGCAAGTCACCGGCTATGTCTGCGATGCGGTCGACATTCCGGTGATGGCCGACGCCGACACCGGCTACGGCAACGCCATCAACGCCATCCGCACGGTCGAGCAGTTCATCAAGGCCGGCGTCGGCGGCATGTTCATGGAGGACCAAGTCGCGCCCAAGCGCTGCGGCCACGTCTCGGGCAAGCAGATCATCTCGCTGGAGGAAGCGGTCGGCAAGTACCGCGCCGCGGTGGCGACGCGCGATCGTTGCGACAAGGACGTGGTGCTGATCGCGCGCTGCGATGCGCGCGGCGTTGCCGGCGGCAGCCTCGAAGAGACCATCCGCCGCGGCAAGGCCTACATCGACGCCGGCATGGACGTGTTCTTTCCCGAGGGCCTGCTGAGCCGCGCCGAGATGGAGCGGGTGGCGCGCGAGGTCAAGGCGCCGCTGCTCTACAACCGGACCGGGGTTTCGCCCAACCTGACCTTGGCCGAGATGAACCAGATGAAGGTGTTCCTGGTCGCCAATGCCGGCGGCGCGATGCGCGCCGCGGCGCGGGCGATGTGGGACTATCTGCACGATTTCGCGCGCGAGGACGCGGCGCTGGAGGAGCGGCTCAAGCCGGAACTCAACGGCCACCCGGCGGCCGATTTCCATACCTTTGTCGGCTTCCCCGCGATCCGCAAGCTCGAGGAACAGTACCTGCCGACCGAAGAGATGCAGCGACGTTACGAGGGCTCGATCGGCTTCCGGCCGTGAGCGCACCGGCGCCGGGGCCCGCCCCGGTGATCGCGGTCGAGGCGCTGCGCAAATGGTTTCCGGTGCGGCGCGGCCTGATTGCGACTCTGGCCGGCGCCGTCGAACGCCATGTGCGCGCGGTCGACGGCGTCGGCTTCAGCCTGGTCCCGGGCGAAGTGCTGGGCCTCGCCGGCGAAAGCGGCTGCGGCAAGTCGACCACCGGCATGACGGTGCTGCGCCTGCTCTCGCCCAGCGCCGGCGAGATCCGATTTGCAGGCGAAGATACCGCCGGACTTTCGGGCGCGCGGCTCAAGGCATTCCGCCGCCGCGCCCAGATCGTGTTCCAGAACCCCTATGAGGCGCTCAATCCGCGCTTCACCGTGGCCGACGCGGTCGGCGAGCCGGTGGCGATTCATTTCGACGACAGCCCGGCGGGACGCCGGGAACGAATAGTGCGCGCGCTCGAGCGCGCCGGCCTTAGTCCGGTCGCGACCTATCTCGAGCGCTTTCCGCATCAGCTTTCCGGCGGCCAATTGCAACGCGTCGCCATCGCCCGCGCCATCGCCGTCGAGCCCAGTTTCCTGGTGGCCGACGAGCCGGTGTCGATGCTCGACATTTCGATCCGGGCCGGAATCCTGAACCTGCTGCGCCGCTTCGCCGAGGAGCAGGCGATGGCGATCCTCTACGTCTCGCACGACCTGTCGACCATGCGCCATATCTGCCGGCGCGTGGCGGTGATGTATCTCGGCCGCATCGTCGAGATCGGCCCGGCGCGCGCCGTGCTCGACTCGCCGCGGCACCCCTATGCCCAGGCGCTGATGGCGGCGGTGCCGGCGATGGGCCCACGCCGGCGCGCGCGCATCGCCCTGCCGGGCGCGGTGCCCAACCCGATAGACCCGCCGCGCGGTTGCCACTTCCACCCCCGCTGTCGGCACGCCGGCACGCTGTGCCGCGAGGTCGCGCCGCAGCCGGTGGCGGTCGGCGAGGGCCACCAGGCCGCCTGCCATCTGATCGAGAACCCGCGTTTCAACTGACGCCGCAAGGAGAATCCGCCATGCGCCTCCGTCCTCTGGCGATCCAGGGCTCGCCGTCCAAGGCCTTTCGCGCCATGCTGCGCGAGGGCCCCCTGCCGATCCACGGCATCTGGGGCGGCACCGCCCATCACGCCCAACTGGCCGAGGCCACCGGCTTCAAGTTCTTCGGCATTTCGGGCTCGAACACCTCGACACATCTATTGGGGTTGCCCGATGCCGGCTTTCTTACGCAAACCGAGTTGGTCGAAAACACCCGCCGCATCTGCCAGGCGGTGTCGATCCCGGTGATGGTCGATTGCGACACCGGCTTCGGCAACGCTATCAACGTCGTGCGCACGGTCGACGAAATCATCCGCGCCGGCGCCGCCTCGCTGTTCATCGAGGACCAGGTGGCGCCCAAGCGCTGCGGCTTCGTCAAGGGCAAGGAGATGATTCCGCTGGAGGAGGCGGTCGGCAAGTACCGCGCCGCCTGCGAGACACGCGACGCGCTCGATCCCGATTTCGTCATCGTCGCCCGCACCGACGCCCGCGGCGCCGTCGGCGGCGGCATGGACGAGGTGCTGCGGCGCGGCCGCGCCTATCTCGATGCCGGCATCGACATGCTCTATGTCGAGGCGCTGCAGTCGCGCGAGGAAATCGGCGCCGTGCGGCAGGCCTTTCCCAAGGCCCTGCTCAAGATCACGCCCTGGGCGATCGACCCGCCGATCAGCGACGCCGAGATGCGCGAATACGGCATGTGCGTGACCGGCGTGCACGTGGCGCGGATCGGCGCCATCCTGATGCACGATTTCCTGCTCGATTACCGGCGCCGCGGCGACGACGCCTACAATGAGTTCGCCCAGCGCCACAAGAACCACCCATTGGGTGGCTTCGGGATTTTCGACATGACCGGCTTTCCCAAGGTTCAGGAGCTGGAACAGCGCTACCTGCCGCCCGAGACGCTGGAGCGCTATGATCGGTCGTTGGGCGTCTACGATCCGCGCGCACGCGGTGCGGTCGCTGGTGGCAAGTCGGGGAATTGAGCGAGAAGAAGGGGACGCGACATGAGCAGGCAAGAGCGCTTCAAAGGTCCAAAGATGGATCGCCGCAGCCTGATGATGCTGATGGCCGCCAGCGGTGCCGCCGGCCCGGCTTTGGCCCAGGCCGAGCCCGCGATCGATGTCGTCAACCCCAAATACCGCAAATTCTACGACGATGTCGCCGGCTACTACATCAAGGACCCGCAATGGGTGAAGGAGACGGCCGCGCGCCTGACCTGGCCGCAGGCCGGCGAGCGCGTGCCCGAGATCCGGGTCATCATCCCCAATACCGAGCCGGCCTGGCTGGATGCCTTCCGCAAATGGTCCAAGGACGGCGAGCAACTGGGCTTGCGCTACAAGCTCGAACAGATGTCCCAGGCGCGCTGGCTCGAGGAAATCAACGTCCACCGCCACGGCGACATCGAGGTCCACCCCGCCGTCCTCCGGCCCGAGCGGGTCGATCCGGCGGAATGGATCGTCTCGCGCGGCTATGGCAGCGACCGCCGCAATTACGGCGAATGGGTGGTCGAGCAATACGACGACTTGATCGACCGCCAATCCGCCGCCAGCGATCCGGCCGAGCGCCTCAAGCTGGTGCGCGAGGCGGCGCGGGTCATGGCCGAGGATCTCTATCCCTGCGTGTTCGGCTGGGGGCCCTCGATCATCGAGGCCTATAACGGCGGCGATTGGGACAATTTCGTCAAGTCGCGCGGCTTCGGTATTGGCAATTTCAACGCCTTCCTCGGCTTCTCGCGGGTCAAGCCCAAGGGCAATCGCAAGAGCCTGCGGGTCGGCATGACCAACCTGCTCGAGACCACCAATCTCCTGGGCGCGACCAACAACATGCGCGCCATCGGGCGCATGATCTACGATCGCTTGGCCTATTACGACGAGAACCTCAACGTCATCCCCTGGGCGGTGGAATCCTGGCGGCGGCTGGACGAGCGGACTTGGGACCTGACCCTGCGCAAGGGCATGGAGTTCCACGACGGCCGGCCGGTGACGGTGCGCGACCTCAAGTTCACCCTCGATTTCATGGTCAAGTACGAGCGCGGCATATTCTGGACCGCCAACCGCTTCCTCGAAAGCGCCGAGATCGTCGACGAGGCCAATGGCGTGCTGCGTACCCGATTCAAGCAGCCCTACGGCCAGTTCGAGAGCTATTTCATGCAGCTCAACGTCGTCCTGCCCCAGCACATCTGGGGCAACATCATGGAGGAGCAGAACACCGCCGGCGATCCGCGGCGGTTGCGGATCGACACGCCGATCGGCTCGGGCCCCTATCGCTTCGGCCGGCACCGCAAGGACACCGAGCTGCAGCTGATCGCCAACAAGAAGCACTTCGATCCGCCCCAAGTCGACGACATCTGGGTGGTGGTGACGCCCTCGCTCGACGGGCTGATGGGGCGGCTGGAGAGCCGCGAGATCGACGTCATCGAATCGAGCAATATCAGCCTGACTCCGAGCCAGGCCGCCCAGTTGGCCAAGTCCTCGCATGTGCGCATCGAGCGCACGCCCGACGTCAACTGGCTGCACGGCGTGGTGCGGGCCTCGGTGCTGCCCTGGCGCGACTACGAGTTCCGCCTGGCCTGGCAGCACAGCATCGACCGCGAATTCCTGGTCAAGGTTCCTTGGGAAGGCGCCGGCCGCGTGCCCAAGTCCAACACCTTCCTGGCCGAAGGCAATCCTTGGCACAATCCCGACCTGCCGGCGGTGCCGGGCTTCGACCTCGGCAAGGCGCGCGAGATCCTGCGCGCGGCCGGATACGCCTGGGCCAGCGATGGGCGGTTGGTCTATCCCGCGCCCGTCAACGCCGGCTGGCGGCAACGCGTGGTCCGCGTCTCGAAGCCTGGCCTGACTTGGGGCGGACTCAAGATGCTCGGCGGATAGGACGCCGGGCGCGCGTCACGGCACATGGGGGGATTCCGGCGCTATTTGCTGCGACGGCTGGCGCAAGCCGGCTTCGTCGTCTGGTGCATCCTGACCATCATGTTTCTGCTGTTCAAGCTGATGCCGGGCGATCCGACCGCGATCTTCGTCGACAACAACTTCACCGAGGACATGATCCAGCGCCAGCGCATGCTGTGGGGGCTGAACGATCCGTGGTGGGTGCAGTATCTGCGCTATCTGCGCAACATGCTGTTGTTCGATTTCGGCCATCCTTTCTTTCAGAACGAGTCGGTGGCCGAGATCATGCTCGACAAGGTCCGCAACACCTGCCTGATGATCGTGCCGGCGCTGCTGGTCAGCGTGGTGTTCGGCACCCTGATCGGCGCCTATGCCGGCTGGACGCGCGGCAGCGTGTTCGAGCGCGCGGCGGTGGCGACCTCGCTGGTGCTGCATTCGGTGCCGTCTTTCTTCGTCGGCATCCTGGCGCTGATGGTGTTTTCCTATCAGTTGCGCTGGCTGCCGCCCGGCGGGATGGTGCCGCTGGGCGGGCCGGACACGCTGTGGGGCATGCTGGCCTCGCCCGACTATTGGAAGCATCTCGTCCTGCCCGGGCTGGTGCTGGTCAGCCGCGAGATCACCGGGCCGATCCTCTTGCTGCGGTCCTCGATGCTGGAGGTCAAGGGCAGCGACTTTCTCGACATGTTGCGCGCCAAGGGGCTGGGCGAGGGCCGGATCGTGGTCCATGCCACGCGCAATGCGCTCTTGCCGCTGGTGACCTATGTCGCGGTGATGACCGGAATCCTGTTCCAGGGCCAGGTTCTGCTCGAGATCATCTTCGCCTGGCCGGGGTTGGGACGCGAGCTGGTCCAGGCGCTGACCCATCTCGATTTTCCGGTGGCGCAAGCGGCGCTCTATCTGATGGCGCTGGTGACCTTGGCCTTGAACCTGATCGCCGATCTGCTCTACGGCGCGATCGATCCTCGGGTTACCTATGAGTAGGATCGGCCGGTGACCGGGCCGCGTTTCCTCGATGTGCTTGGGCGCAATCCTTCGGCCGCGGTCGGCTTGGCGCTGATATGCGGTTTCGTCGCATTGGCTGTGGCCGCGCCGCTGATCGCGCCCTACGGCCCGTTCGAGGTGGCGTTCGGGCCCGACCGCAGCGTGCCGCGCTTGGCTCCGCCTTCGGCCCGCAATTGGTTCGGCACCACCAATCAGGGCATGGACGTGTTCAGCCAGTTGGTATGGGGCTCGCGCGTCGCGCTCACGGTCGGCCTCTTGTCGGCGCTGGGCAGCGTCGTGGTCGGGACGCTGATCGGGCTGGTATCGGGCTATTTCGGCGGATGGATCGACGACGTGTTGATGCGGTTGACCGACGTCGCCTTCGGCATTCCGTTCCTCCCTTTTGCGCTGGTGGTGATCGCCATGGCCGAGCCCAGCCTCGGCCTGGTGATCCTCTTGGTGATCTTCTTCCTGTGGCGGACCACGGCGCGGGTGATCCGCGCCCAAACGCTGTCGCTCAAGGAGCGGCCTTTCGTTTGGGCGGCGCGCGCCGCGGGCGCCGGCCATTGGGCGATCCTGTTCCGCCACATCGCGCCCAACGTGCTGCCGCTCAGCTTCCTCTACGTCGCCGTGGGCGTGCAGACCGGCGTCATGCTCGAGGCCGCGCTGTCCTTTCTCGGTTTCGGCGATCCGCACGCCCAAAGCTGGGGCATCATGCTCAATGCCGCCTTCCGCGCCGGTGCCATGCGTACCGCGTGGTGGTGGGTGCTGCCGCCGGGGGTGGCGCTGTCGCTGTTCGTGATGGCGATCTTCATGGTCGGCCGCGCCTACGAAGAGATCCTCAATCCGCGGCTGCGCGCGGTCTAGCCGTGGATCCGGTGCTGGCGCTCGAAGGGCTGGAAGTGCGCTACGCCACGCGCCAGGGCGAGGCGCGCGCGGTCGATCGCGTGTCGCTGGCACTGGCCGAAGGCGAATGCCTCGGCCTGGTCGGCGAATCCGGCTGCGGCAAGTCGACCATCGCGCGGGCGGTGATGGGCATCCTGCCGCCCAATGGCCGCATTGCCGCCGGCCGGATTCGGTTTCGCGGCCAGGACTTGGCGACGCTCGATCCCGAGCGGTCCCGGGAATTGCGCGGCCGGCGCATGGCGCTGGTACCGCAAAGCGCGATGAACGCCTTCGATCCGGTCTATACCGTCCGCGCCCAGCTCGACGAAGCGATCCTGGCCCACGGCGCCATGGCGGCGCCGGCGCGCGCCGAACGGATCGCCGCGCTGTTCGCCCGCGTCGGGTTGGAGATCGCACGGCTCGACGACTATCCGCACCAGTTCTCGGGCGGCATGCGCCAGCGCGCCATGATCGCCATGGCGATGGCGCTGGATCCCGACCTGATCGTGGCCGACGAGCCGACCACCGGCCTCGACGTCGTCGTCCAGGACCAGATCCTGCAGCACATCCGCTCGCTGCACCGCGAGCAGCGCAAGACCATGCTGCTAATCACCCATGACATGGCGGTGGTGGCCGAGAATTGCGACCGCATTGCCGTGATGTATGGCGGAAGAGCGGTCGAAACCGGGGATCGCGCCGTGTTCGAACGCCCGCTGCATCCCTATACGCTCGGGCTGTGCAATGCCTTTCCCGATCTCGACGACGGCGGGCGCGCGCTGATCTCGATCCCCGGCGCGCCGCCGGATCTGGTGACGCCGCCCGCCGGCTGCCGCTTCGCGCCGCGCTGTCCGTTTGCCGAGAACCATTGCAGCGAGGCCGAACCCGCGCTGCTCGAAGTCGAGCCGGGACGCCACGCTGCCTGCCATCGCCTCGACCGGATCGAGGAATTCCGCCGCCGCGCACGCGATCCGGATACTTGGCAGACGGAACGGAAGAGTTGAGCCGGCCGCTCAACGCGGCAGGATCAGGCCGCGCTGCTCGAGATGCGGGTAGATGCCGCCGCCGGTCATCAGCTTGAGCAGCGCCTCGGGGATCGGCGTCACCGCAAGCGCCACGCCGGTCCGTGCGTTGCTTGCCCGCCAATCCGCGATCGCCAGTTCCAACCGGTCGCCCTCCTCGCACGCCGCGTGCACGCCCGGGCAGGCCAAGGCGATCAGGCCGAAATTGACCGCGTTGCGGAAAAATAGGCCGTTGATCGACTCGGCCAGTACGCAGGCGAGGCCGAGGTTGCGCAAGGACCGCGCCGCCGGCCGGCTCGAACCCATGCCGAAATTGCGCCCGCCCACCAGCACGTCGCCGGGCTTGACCTGATCGACCCAGCCCGGTCGGTTGGCGGCGAACACGGCGCGCTTCTGTTCCTCCTCCGAGGCATACAGCACCGATCCCGGCAGCATCAGATCGGTGTTGATGTCGTCGCCGAACTTCCACACCCGGCCGGCGATCACGCGCGCCCTCCCGCGAACTCGCCGGGATGGACGATGCTGCCGGCGATGGCCGAGGCGGCGACCGTCGCCGGCGAGGCCATGAAGATGCGGGCGCTGGCCGCGCCCATGCGGCCCTTGAAGTTGCGGGTCGAGGCGGTGATGCAGACCTCGTTCGGACCCAGCACGCCCATATGGCCGCCGAAGCAGGCGCCGCAGGTGGCGGCGGTGACCACCGCGCCGGCCTCGGTCAAGGTCTGGACATGGCCTGCCTTCAGCGCGGCGGCATAGACCCGCTGCGAACCCGGCGTCACCAGGAAGCGCACGCCGCGCGCCACCTTGCGGCCTGCGACGATGCGCGCCGCCTCGGCCAGGTCGTCGAGCGAGCCGTTGGCGCAGGAACCGATGAAGGCCTGGTCGATGCGCTGGCCGGCGACCGCGCCGACCGCGACCGAATTGCGGATCACCGAGTCCGGCCGCGCCACCAGCGGCTCGATCGCGCCCAGATCGACCCGGCGGCGGTCGAGATAGCGCGCTTCGGCATCGGGGTATTGCGGCTCGAACGGCGCCGGATTGCGCGCCTTGACGTAGTCGATCAGCGCCTGGTCGGGCTCGAAGGTGACGAACTCGGCGCTCAGCTCGGCGCCCATCGCCGCCAGCGTGCGCCGCGCGCCGATGCCAAGATCGGCCAAAGCCGGGCCGCCGAACTCGATATTGCAATTGGCGTGATCGCCGTAGGTTCCGGCCAGATGCAGGAACACGTCCTTGGCCGAGACCCCTGCCCGCAGGCGACCGCTCAGGTCGTAGCGCACCGTGCCGCCCAACTGGAACCAGGTCTGGCCGGTGGTCAGGGCATAGATCATGTCGGGCGCGCCGATCCCGCGCGCGGCGCAGTTGAACGCCCCTGAGGCGCAAGTGTGCGAATCCGAGCACACCAGCACGCTGCCCGGCAGGGCATAGCCGTGATCCGCCACCACGGCGTGGCTGATGCCTTGATCGGGGCCGACGTCGTGGAAGCGTTCGATGCCGAAGCGGCGCGCGAAGGCGCGGCCATAGGCCTGGGCGGCGGCGGCTTTTTCGTCCGGCGCCGGCACGAAATGATCGTAGATCACCGCCACCTTGCGCGGATCGTGGACCTTGACCACCTCGCGCCGCACCGAGGGAAAGAAACTGCTGTCGAGCATCACCACGGTGTCGACGTTGACCACCACCAGATCGCCGGGCGCGACCGACTTCGCCCCGCTGGCGCGGGCGAAGATCTTTTCCAGCGCGGTCATGCCCATGGCGTTCAGCCGGGTTGGGCCTTGAAGGCGTCCAGGATCTCGGCGCCGGTCGCGTTCCACACCCCGGCATGGCGGAGGATCGCCGCCAGCGCCTCGCGGATCGGGCGGATGCGATGCGGCTGTCCGGCGATCCACGGGTGCAGGGTCAGGCTCATCACCCGCCCGCCCGATTTCGCCGCCTCGGCATGGAGCAGCCGGAACTGGTCGCCGATCTGCTGGGCGAATTCGTCGGTGGTGTGATGCCATTGATGCAGGCACCACAGATCCGACAGCTCGGAGGCATGCGGCATGGCGTGAAGGCCAGCGGCCGGCCCGGTCAGCGGATAGGGCAGGTCGTCGTTGGGCCAGTCGCAGACATAGTCGATGCCGTGCTCGCGCAGCAACCCGAGCGTGTTGAAGCTCTCGGCCTTGGCCGGCGACATCCAGCCGCGCACCTTCTGCCCCGAGGCGCGGCGCAGGGTCTCGACCGAGGTTCCGATCGACTCGCGCTCGCGCTCGATCGCAAGGCCGGAGTGATGCAATCGGTTCATGTCGACGCCGCAGGCCATGATCTCATGGCCCCGGCGCGCCGTATCCTGGACAAGAAAGGGATAACGATCGGCGATGGCTGCGTTCATCGCCACCGTCGCCTTGAGCCCGAGCCCTTCGAGCATGCGATAGAGCCGGTAGACGCCGACTCGATTGCCGTAATCGTGCAAGGTGTAGTTCCAGAGATCGGGATAGGCGCGCTCGAGCCCGCCCGGCGGCAGGAACGGCTTGTTGACCGCGTCGAGCGGAAAGTGCTCGACCGTCAGGTTGACCCACAGCGCAATGCGTGCCCCTTGCGGCCATCGGATCGGCTTGCGATTTGGCAGCGGCGACCAGGCATAGAAATCGTGATCCATGCCCGGACCGCGGCGGGGATATTGCAGATAGCTCTCGGGCAGCGCCATGGTCAGCCTCCCGGGGCGCGCGCGGCGGCGACCGCGGCATCGAAATGACGGTCGAGATACCAGCGCGCGATCTCGGCCCCGGTCGCCAGCCACACCTTGTCGTGGCGCGCGACGTAATCCAGCGCCTCGGCGAACGGCTCCAGCCGATGCGCCTGGCCGACCATGTAGGGATGCAGCGGCACGCACATCACCGTGCCGCTTTCGGCGCCCTCCTCGTAGAGCTGGTCGAACTGGGCCTTGATCATGCGGCCGTATTCGCGCGGCGTCTGCATCTGCCGCGCATAGACCAGGATGTCGTTCATCTCGAGCGAATAGGGGATGCTGCACATCCGCCCGGTCTTGGTCCGCACCGGGGTCGGCTGGTCGTCATGGAACAGATCGCAGGTGTAGCGGATGCCGTGCTCGGCCAGGAGATCCATGGTGCGGTCGTTGTTGTACAGCGCCGGCGACAGCCAGCCCTCGACCTGCTGGCCCGAGGCGCGGCGGATGGTGTCGACCACGTCGCGGATCATGGCGCGTTCCTGCTCCTCGCTCATGTTGGCGACGAAGCGGGTGTTGTAGACGCCGTGGGAGAACAGCTCCCAACCGAGGTCGAGGCAGCGCCGGACGATCTCGGGGTGATGGTCGCAGATGGCGACGTTGAGCGAGACCGAGCCGCGGATGCCGAGCGCGGCCATGACGTCGATCATGCGCCACACGCCGACCCGGTTGCCGAATTCGCGCCAGCCATAGTTCATGGCGTCGGGGTTGGGTCGGGTCCACATGTTGCGGGCGGCGTTGGGCGGCGGATCGAGCTCGTAGAACTCGATGTTGGGCGCGACCCAGAACGCCAGCCGCGCGCCGTTCGGCCATGTGATGCGCGGACGCTTGGGCGGCGGGACGAAATCGTAAAGCCCGGGCTCGGCCCGTCGCGGGGCCTCGCTCACGACGCCGCCTCGGGCCGTTGATTCAGCCAACCCACCACCTCGGACACCGGAATCACGTCGGCGTATTTCAACGCCATGTCGTAGAGATTGGAGAAGTGCGGGCTTTCGTGCTTGTCGGCGACGCATTCCTCGGGCACCACCGGCCGGAAGCCGCGCGAGATCGCGTCGACCACCGTCGCCCGCACGCAGCCCGAGGTCGAGCCGCCGGTGACGATCACGGTGTCGACCTGGTGCCAGTTGAACCAGGACAGCACCGGCGTCTCGTGGAAGCCCGAGGCCATGCGCTTGTTGACCACCATGTCGCGCTGGCGGTCGATCGCCAGCCGCTCGTCCAGCGTCGCCCGGTCCGAGCCCTCCTTGATGTTCTGCAGGCTGTCGGGGGTGTTCGAGCGCGTGCCCCAGGCGCAGGCATCCGAGCCGTCGGCCATGTAGGCGACATAGGTCCACACCACCGGGAAGCCGGCGCGGCGGCAAAGCTCGGCAAGCCGGTTGACGTATTCGATCTGGCGCGGGTCGGTCTCGTAGGCGGTGACGTAGGTGCCGACCTTGGTGTAGGAGCGCTGCAGGTCGATGTTGATCAACCCGGCGCGGCGGCCGAAGCCCATGCGCTTGCGCGGCGGCTTGGCCTTGATCTCCTCGTAGAGTTGACGCGCGGTCTTGTTCGACAGTTCCATCTCGTGCCTCCGCTCAGCCGGCCTGGCCCTGGTCCCAGCGCTTCTCGAACGCCCAGACCTCGGGGAAACCCATCAGTTCGTGCATCTTGGCGCTGGAATACATCGGCCCCGGCATGTCCATCTGGGTGCGCTTGACCTTGAGATGGCGATAGGCCGCTTCCAGCGCGCCGGCCGCGGCCTTGTGCGCCATGCCGGCATAGATGGCGATGCTGAAGCCCATGCGCTTGAGGTCGTCGGCCGGAGTCTCGGGCGTGCGGCCGTCATAGACCATGTTGCACAGCAGCCAGGCCGAACCCGAAAGCGCCTTGCCGATGCGTTCGAGTTCGGCGCGGCTTTCTGGACTCTCGATGAACACCACGTCGGCGCCGGCCTTGGCGAAGGCCTCGCCGCGCCGCAGCGCCTCGTCGATGCCGAGCGTGGTGCGGCAGTCGGTGCGCGCCACGATCAGCGTTGCCGGATCGCGCCGCGCCTCGACCGCGACTCGGATCTTGAGCACCATGTCCTCCAGCGGCACGACGCGGCGGCCCAGCGTATGACCGCATTTCTTCGGCATCTCCTGGTCCTCGATCTGGATGCCGGCGGCGCCCGCCGCCTCGTAGCCCTGCACCGTGCGCCGCACGTTCAGCAGCCCGCCATAGCCGGTGTCGGCGTCGCAGATCATCGGCGTCGCCGTGCCGCCAGCCAGCACCGCGACGCGCTCGACCATTTCGGTATAACTGGCCAGACCGGCATCGGCGATGCCCAGCGCCGAGGCGACCGTGCCGTAGCCGGTCATGTAGAGCGCGCTGAAGCCCATGCCGTCGGCGATGCGCGCCGAGATCATGTCGTAGACCCCGGCGGCGACGACGATGTCCCCGCCGCCGAGCGCCGCCCGCAACCGCGCCGCTTTGCTCTGACCCATCGACCTGTCCTCCGTTCCGCTGGCGGACTTTCGCATCCGCGCCGATTTCGTCAAGCGCGCGCCCAGGCGGTGGAATGGAAGACACTCTGGCGCCGGTCCGATTCATCCTCTAGCATTTCGAATCATGCTCCATCGTCAACGTTTCAGCCGGGGGAAAACGCGATGTTGAAACCGATCCTGACCGCCGCAGCGCTGGTGATTGCGGCGCTGCTGCCGGCGGCCGAGACCGCCGCCCAGAGCCGCGCCATCTGCTACAACTGCCCGCCGGAATGGGCCGATTGGGGTTCGCAGCTGCGCGCGATCCAGTCCAAGCTCGGCATCCAGGTTCCGCCCGACAACAAGAATTCGGGCCAGGCCATCGCCGCCCTGATCGCCGAAAAGGCCAATCCGGTCGCCGACATCACCTATCTCGGCGGCATCGCCGCCGATCCGGCCAAGGATGCGGGCGTGCTGGTGCCCTACAAGCCCGCGGGCTGGGACCGGATTCCGGCCGGACTCAAGGACCCGGACGGTTTTTGGTTCACCATCCACTCCGGCACGCTCGGCCTGTTCGTCAACAAGCAGGCGCTGGGCAACAAGCCGGTGCCGCAATCCTGGGCCGACCTGCTCAAGCCCGAATACAAGGGCCTGGTCGGCTATCTCGATCCGACTTCGGCCGCGGTCGGCCAGTTGGGCGTGATGGCGATCAACCTGGCGCTGGGCGGCAACTACGACAACATCGACGCCGCCATCAAGTATTTCAAGGACCTGTCCAAGAACCAGCCGATCGTGCCCAAGCAGACCAGCTATGCGCGGGTGATCTCGGGCGAAATCCCGATCCTGTTCGACTACGACTTCAACGCCTATCGCGGCCAGTACACCGACAAGGCGCCGGTCCAGTTCGTCATCCCCAGAGAGGGGACGGTGGTGTTCCCCTACGTCATGGGCCTGGTCAAGGGCGGACCCAATCCGGCCAACGGCCAGAAAGTGCTGGACTTCACGCTGTCGGACGACAGCCAGGTGATGTGGGGCAATGCCTATTTGCGGCCGGTGTTCGCCGACAAGCTGTCGGCCGACGCCAAGTCCAAATTCCTGCCCGACAGCGAATACGCCCGCGCCAAGCCGATCGACCTCAAGCGGCTGGCGACGGCGCAGAAGATGATCATCGATCGCTACAAGAACGAAGTGAACTGAGCGCGCCAGGGGCGGCGGGCGGCCGCCGCCCCGACTTCCCGCCGCCCGCGTGAGCGCGACCGCCATGCGCCGCGAGTCGTTCCGACTCTTTTCTCTGCTGTTGCCGGCCGGAATTTTCTTCCTGGCGTTTTTCCTCTTGCCGCTGACCCGGCTGTTCTTCATCGGCGGCAGCGGCGCCGAAGGCTTCGCCGCCTATGCCGCCATCGTCACCGACCGCAATTATTTCGCCAGCCTGGTGTCGACGCTCGGTTTGGCGATGGCCACCACCGTCGCCACGCTGATCGTCAGCGGCCTGAGCGGCGTGTTCCTGCAGCGCCGCAAGTTCCCGGGCAATGGCTTGCTGGTGGCGATGCTGACCTTGCCGTTGGCTTTTCCGGGCGTGGTGATCGGCTTCATGGTGATCATGCTGGCCGGGCGCCAGGGCCTGATCGGCGACGTCACGCAGTTCCTGACCGGCGAGAAGCTGGTGTTCGCCTATTCCATGGCCGGGTTGTTCATGGGCTATGTCTATTTCTCGATCCCGCGCACCATTCTCACCGTGATGGCCGCGGCCGAGAAGCTCGATCCCAAACTGGAGGAGGCGGCGCGTTCGCTCGGTGCGCCGACCTGGCGGGTGGTGCTGGACGTCATCATCCCGGGACTCAAGCCGGCCTTCATCTCGGCCGGGGCGATCTGCTTCGCCACCGCGGTCGGCGCCTTCGGTACCGCCTTCACGCTGGCGACGCGCATCAACGTGCTGCCGATGGTGATCTATACCGAGTTCACGCTGCAGGCCAACATGGCGATGGCGGCAGCGCTGAGCTTCGTTCTCGGCGCGGTGACCTGGGTGGTGCTGGCGTTGGCGCGGACGGCGGCCGGCTCGAGTGTGGCGGCGGCGGGCTGAAATGGCCGAGCGGCGCCTCCTGTTCTCGCTGCAGCTGGGATTCACGCTGGTGGTCTGCGCCTTCCTGATCGTGCCGGTGATCCTTTCGATGCTGGCCGGGCTGACCGCCAATTACCTCAGCGGCGTGCAGAGCGGGCTGACGCTGCGCTGGGTGGGCGAGGTGTGGTCGGGCTATCGCGAGACGATTTTTCTTTCGATCGGGATTTCGCTGTGCTGTCTGGCCGGCACGCTGGTGCTGGGCGTGCCGGCGGCCTATGTGCTGGCCAAGCGTCAAAGCGCGTTGTCGCGCGCCATCGAGGAATTGCTGGTGATGCCGGTGGCGGTGCCGGGCTTGGCGACGGCGTTGGCGCTGATCGTGACCTACGGTGCGGCCGGCGCCTTCCGCACCTCGTGGAGCTTCATCCTGGTCGGGCATGTGCTGTTCACCTTGCCCTTCATGGTGCGCTCGGTGCTGGCGGTGCTGAGCGCGATCGATCTCAAGACGCTGGAGGAGGGCGCCGCCAGCCTAGGCGCCGGTTTCGCCCAGCGGTTCTTCCACATCGTCCTGCCCAATTGCCGTTCGGGCATATTGGCCGGATCGCTGATGGTGGTGACGCTGTCGATGGGCGAGTTCAACATGACCTGGCTCTTGCACACGCCCCTGACCAAGACCCTGCCGGTCGGCTTGGCCGACGCCTATGCCTCGCTGCGGCTCGAAATCGGCAGCGCCTATACCCTGGTGTTCTTTCTGATGATCGTGCCCCTGCTGCTGGCCTTGCAGGCGCTGACGCGGCCGCGGCCGGTCAAGTTCGTAGCCGAGGAGGAACAACCGTGACCCAGGCCACGAAGCCGCTGGCGATCCGGTTGCGCAATTGCGCCAAGACTTTTGCCGACGGTACGCGCGCGCTGCAGCCGCTCGATCTCGACATCGGCGCCGGCGAGACGGTGGTGTTCCTGGGTCCCTCGGGTTGCGGCAAGACCACGACGCTGCGGATCATCGCCGGGTTGGAACGACCCGATGCCGGCGGCAGCGTGCTGTTCGACGGCGAGGACGTCACCGCCCTGCCGATCGAGGCGCGCCATGTCGGCATGGTATTCCAGTCCTACGCCCTGTTCCCCAACATGAGCGTGGCCGAGAACATCGGCTACGGCCTGCGCATCCGGCGCCTGACCCGATCCGAGATCGCCGCCCGGGTCGGCGAGATGCTGGCGATGATGCGCATCGAGGCCTTGGCGGATCGAAGGGTGGACCAGCTCTCGGGCGGCCAGCGCCAGCGCGTCGCCTTGGCGCGCGCCCTGGCGGTGCGGCCGCGGGCGCTGCTGCTGGACGAGCCGCTGACCGCGCTCGACGCCAAGCTGCGCGATTCGCTCCGGCTCGAGATCGACGGGCTGCTGCGGCGGCTGGGCATCACCGCGGTCTACGTCACCCACGACCAGGCCGAGGCGATGGCGCTGGGCGACCGCATCGTCGTCATGGATCATGGTCGCGTCGCCCAGGTCGGGCGCCCACGCGAGATCTACCAGCGCCCGGCGACGCGCTTCGTGGCCGATTTCATCGGCACCATGAACCGGCTGTCGGGGCGCATCGAGCAGGGCCGCTTCGTCACCGCCGCCGGCGCGCTGGCTTGGCCCGAGGCCCCGGCCGATGCGCGCGAGGCGCTGTTCCGTCCCGAGGACGTGGCGATCGACGACGGCGCGAATCCGCCCCTGCGCGGCACGGTGGCGGCGGCGTTCTTCCTGGGCGACCGCACGCGGCTGTTCGTCGATGTCGGCGGCGAGCGGCCGCTGGTGATCGAGACCGAGGCGCGGCGCGATTTCGCGCGCGGCCAGGCCATCGGCCTGCGCGTCGACAGCCGCGGCCTGATGGCGCTTTAAATGTAGTTGGCCGCCTTGGCGGCGTCGGCGAAGCTTTGGCCGTCGCGGATGGCGCGCTCGATCTGATGATCCATGCCGAGCATGCGCTCGGCCACCGCCAGCACGCGAGCGACCTCGCCGCGCGGAACGATGGCGATACCGGTGTCGTCGGCCACCACCAGATCGCCCTGGCGGGCGACGATGCCGCCGATGGTCACCGGCTCGCCCATCGCCGTCAGCTTGACCCGCGTCTTGCCGGTGGTGGGCGTGACGTGCCGGCTGGCGAGCCAAAGGCCGGTGGCGGCGATCTCGTCGGCATCGCGGCAGGCGCCGTCGACGATTACGGCGCCGGCGCGACGCATCGAGGCCGCCAGCGAGGCCAGCCCGCCGAAGGTCGAGACCTCGGCTCCGCCCATGTCGACCAGCAAGGCGACATCGGGGCCGCAGGCCGCGACTAGCCGGCCGACGCCGAATTCGCTCTTGGCGAATTGGCCGCGGTGGCCGACGATTTCGGTGGCGGTGACGGCGAAGGCGGCGACGCGGCCTTGGCCGCCGCGCTTGACCAGCCCCCGCACCACGCCGTCGATGCCGCATTCGTCCAGCGCGTCGGACCAGGTGCTGGTGCCGATGCGTCGGCAGCGTGCGAGCAGTTCGGTGTCGGTCCGGGTCGGCATGGCGACATTGTCGGCATCGCCGCACCGGGCGCAAGCCCCGATCACGCGCCGCCGCGGTACGGGCGGTTTGGGTTTCTGCCTAACTGCCGGCCGTGATCCTGCGGGAGAATGCCCATGCTTCAGGAGTTCAAGCAATTCGCCATGCGCGGCATGACGCTGGAGCGGGTCAAGGCCGACCGTCATCGCGAGGCCGAGGCGGGCTATTCGCTGTCGGCGAGCCCGGTGTCGGCCTGACGACGATGAGCGAGGTGGTGCAAGTACCCGGCTATGTCTGCGATGCGGTCGACATTCCGGTGATGGCCGACGCCGACACCGGCTATGGCAACGCCATCAGCGCCGACCGCTCTGTGAGACGCCCGACCGGCCCATGAGGCCTGGCGGACAGATAGGGAACCGGGCTTGAGTTTCAGGCCTCGAAATTCGGCCAAGCCGAAGAGCAATTTGGCGTGAGTTGCCCGGCCAGGGCGCGGTGGATAGAGTGCGCCGATAACCCGAAAGCCAAGCTTGGGAGGACCGCCATGACCATCACCCGCCGCCACAGCCTAGCCATCATCGCCGCCGGCGCCGGCCTTGCGGGGCAGCCCTTCCTCGCCTTTGGCCAGACCGCCACGCTCGACGACGTCAAAAAACGCGGCACTTTCCGCATCGGCGTCACCCAGGCGCCGCCCTGGTATTCCAAGGACCCGCGCAGCGGGGAATGGAATTCCGGCCTCGGCATCGCCATGGGCCGGGCGATGGCGCAGACGCTGGGCGTCAAGATGGAGACGGTCGAGGTCGCCTGGGGCACCGCGATCGCGGCGTTGCAATCGGACAAGATCGACTTGATGTTCATGCTCGACGCCACCGCCGAACGGCGCCAGGCGGTCGACTTCCCGGAAGCGCCGCTGCTCTTCTATTCGCTGGCGGTGCTGGCGCGCGAGGACCTGCCGGTCAAGGCGTGGGCGGATCTCAACAAGCCGGGCGTGCGCATCGCCGTGCCCCAGGCTTCGTCGATGGATCGCTTCCTCACCGAGCACGCCGCCAAGGCCGAGATCCAGCGCTATCCCGACAACGCCGCCGCCATCGCCGCCTTCCAGTCGGGGCGCGCCGACGCCGTCTGCTTGTTCCACCCGCCGCTGCTGGCGGCGCGCCAGCGGCTGGGCAAGGGCGCGATCGTGGTGCCGACGCCGGCGCAATCGCAGGCCTCGAGCGCTGCGCTGCGCAAGGGCGACACCGCTTTCGCCGCCTGGGTCGACAAGCAGCTGGTGCAGTACTACCAGAGCGGCCAGACCCAGAAATGGTACGAGCAGGCGCTGAGCGAGTTCGGGCTCGATCCCAAGCTGGCGCCGCCGGTGATGAAGGAAATGATCAAGTAGCGCCGGCGCGAGGCCGGTGTATCGCTGGGACTTCGCGCCGGTCGCCGCCCATCTCGATCTGCTGGCGATCGGGCTGTTCAACACCCTGCGCCTGACCGGCGCGGCGCTGGCGTTCGGCGTCGCGCTTGGCCTCGGGCTCGCGCTGATGCGGCTGTCGCGGCGGCCCTGGGCAGCCTGGCCGGCCGGGTTGGTGATCGAGGTCTTCCGCACCACGCCGCCTTTGGTGCAGTTGTTCTGGTTCTACTTCGCGGCGCCGCTGGTGGTCGGCGTCGAAATGACGCCCTATCTGGCGGCGCTGGTGACCTTCTCGATCCAATCGGCGGCGTTCTTCGCCGAAGTGTTCCGTGCCGGCATCGAATCGATCGAGCGTGGCCAGTGGGACGCCGCCCGGGCGCTGGGCATGAACCGCGGCCAGGCGCTGCGGCGCATCGTCCTGCCGCAGGCGGTCAAGCGCATGATCCCGGCCTTCATGGAACGCGCCATCGAACTGATGAAGACCACCACTCTGGTCGCCACCATCTCCTATGCCGATCTGCTGTTCGCCGCCAACGAGGTGTCGCAAAAGACCTTCCGCCCGCTCGAGACCTATACCGCGGTGGCGCTGGCCTATTTCACCGTGATCTACGGCGCGAGTCTGTTGGCGCGGCGGATCGAACTCAGGCTGGCGCGCAGCGGCGAAGGGACGGTCGGCTGATGCGCTGGGATTTCGCCACGGTGATCGAGCATGCCGACGTGCTGGCGATCGGCGCCGTCGGCACGCTGCGTATCTTCGCCATCTGCCTGGTGCTGGGATTGGGGCTCGGGCTGCCGGTCGGACTCGGGCGATATGCCCGCAATCCCTGGCTGCGGGCGCCGGCGACCGCGTTTGTCGAGTTCTTCCGCAACACGCCGGTGCTGGTGCAGATCATCTGGTTCTTCTTCGCGCTGCCGATCCTGCTGCCGTTCCAGATCGGGCCGCTGACGGCCGCGGTGCTGGGCATCTCGCTCAACTCGGCGGCGTTCTCGGCCGAGATCTACCGCGGCGGCATCCAGTCGATCGAGCGCGGCCAATGGGACGGAGCGCGGGCGCTGGGCATGAGCTGGCTGCAGGCGATGCGGCGCGTGATCCTGCCGCAGGCGATCAAGCGCATGCTGCCGGCGCTGGCCAACCGTGCCATCGAGATCTTCAAGATGTCGACGCTGGCTTCGGCGGTGGCCTATGTCGAGCTGCTGCAGCAGGGCAAGCTGATCGCTTCGCTCTACTACAATCCGATCGAGGTCTATACCGCCGTGGCGGCGATTTTCTCCGTCATTCTCTGGCCGCTGGTGCAGCTGAGCTATTGGCTCGAGCGGCGGCTGAAGGGGGGCGAATGACGGTGTTGCGCCTCGCCGGCCTGGTCAAGCGCTTCGGCGCCAACCCGGTGCTGCGCGGCATCGACCTTACGGTCGAGCGCGGCGAGCGCATCGCCATCCTTGGCGCATCGGGCTCGGGCAAGAGCACGCTGCTGCGCTGCATCAACTTCATGGAACTGCCGGACGAGGGCCGGGTCGAATTCGGCGGCCAGGTCGTCGGCAGCGAGCGCGACGGCCGCCGCCGCTATGCCGAGCGCGAACTGACCCAAATCCGCCGTCAGGTCGGGATGGTGTTCCAGCACTTCAACCTGTTTCCGCACATGACCGCGCTGGGCAACGTCATGGAGGGGCCGCTGACCGTGCTCGGCCAAGACCGGGTCCAGGCCGAGGCGCGGGGCCGGGCCGAGCTGGCGCGGGTCGGCCTGGCCGACAAGGCCGATGCCTACCCGGCCCATCTCAGCGGCGGACAGAAGCAGCGCGTGGCGATCGCCCGGGCGCTGGCGATGGATCCGGCGCTGCTGCTGTTCGACGAGCCGACCTCGGCGCTGGATCCGGCGCTGGTCGGCGAGGTGCTGGGGACGATCCGCGCCTTGGCCGAGGACGGCCGCACCATGCTGCTGGTCACCCACGAGCTGGGGTTCGCTTATCATGTCGCCTCGCGCGTGCTGTTCCTGGCCGATGGACTGATCCACGAGCAGGGGACGCCGGCCGAGGTGCTGAAGGAACCGCGTCAGGCGGCGACTCGGGCCTTCATCGCCAGCCATAAACAGTTCAGCCTCTGAGGTCGCAACCATGAACCCGACGGCGGCACAAAGCGCGCAGGCCTACCTGCCCGATCCCCGCAACGACGCGGTGCTGGTCTACGTCAATGGCGAATTCGTGCCGCGCGACCGCGCACGGGTCTCGGTGTTCGATTCCGGCTTCGTGCTGGGCGATGGGGTGTGGGAGGGGCTGCGCCTGGCCAAGGGAAGGCTGATCAGCCTCGAGGCGCATCTCGACCGGCTTTTCGAAGGGGCGCGGGCGATCGACCTCGACATCGGATTTGATCGCGATGGACTGAAGCGCGCCATCGCGGCGACGCTGGAACGCAACGCCATGACTGACGGCGCGCATCTGCGGGTGATGGTGACACGCGGCGTCAAGCGCACGCCCAACCAGGATCCGCGTTTCGTGGTCGGCGGGGCGACGGTGGTGATCGTGGCCGAATACAAGGCGCCGCCGCCCGAGGCCAAGCGGCGGGGCTATGCCCTATTCACCTCGACCTTCCGCACCACCGCGCCCGACCAGTTCGACATGCGGCTCAATTCGCACAGCCGGCTAAACCTGATCCAGGCGCTGATCCAGGCGATCAAGGCCGGCGCCGACGAGGCGTTGATGCTGGATCCGCGGGGTTTCGTCGCCTCCTGCAACTCGACCAATTTCTTCATCGTCCGCGGCCGCGAGCTGTGGACCTCGACCCATCGCTACAGCTTTCCCGGCATCACCCAGCGCAGCGTGATCGAGGCCTGGCGCGCCGCCGGAAATCAGGCGCGGGAATGCGATTTCACGCTGGCCGAGGTCTATGCGGCCGACGAGGCCTTTGTCACCGGCACGCTGGGCGGGGTGACGCCGGTGCGCGCGGTCGATGGCCGCGCCATCGGCCGCGGCTGCCCCGGGCCGGTGACGCTGGAGGCGGAGGCGCTTTACCGCCGCGCCGTCGGCCTGGATTAGAGGCGTTTCAGCTCGCGATGACGCGGTTGCATTCGGCGATCTGGTCGCCCGAATAGACCGGCATCCAGGGCCGGCGGATCGAGGCGATGTAGGACGGGCCGATGCTGGCCCGCGGCCGTTCCACCACCTTGCCCGAGAGATCGACGATCTCGCCCAGCACATGGCCTTTCTCGACGATGTCGCCGGGTTCGACCAGCGGCCGGAACAGTCCGCCCTTGCGGCTGTAGATCAGGGCACTTTCGTCGAACACGCGATAGCGCGCAAAGCGCTTGGGCCGGCCGGGCAGGATGCCCATGGATTGCGCCACGCCGGTCATGGCGGCGACGAAATTGGCGACATGGGCTTCGGGCACCTGGCCGCCGCCGCCGCATTCGACGATCAGCGAGGGAATGCCGCGCTTGGTCAGCACGGTGAACATGGCGCCGCCCAGCCAATCGTCGATCGAGGCCCAGATGTCGCGCGTACCGCAGGCGCGGGCGAGGCGTCCGGCCTCACGCGAGGCGTCCGAATTCTCGGCCCAATAGAGCCCGTAATAGGGCACGCGCGAGCGATCGCCGCCGGAATGCAGATCCAGCACCGCATCGGCCACCGAAGCCGCGGTCTCGATCAGGACGTGCGCATTCTGCTGGCTGTGCGTGCCGTCGGCCGCGCCGGGGAAGACGCGGTTGAGATTGGTGGTATCGACCGGCGTGTTGCGCGAATAGCCGCGGAAGGCGGTCGGATTGGCCAGCATGATGCAGGCGATGCTGCCGCGCATGCGGCGCGGATCGAGGCGTTCGAGCAAACGCAGCATGGCGACCACGCCGCCGACCTCGGGGCCGTGGATGCAGCCCTGCACCCACAGCACCGGCCCCGGCCGCGTGCCCGAGACGATGGTGACCTTGGTGGCGATCGGCGCATCGGGATAATGGCCCAGCACCAACTCGCCCTCGACCCGCTTGCCGGGACGGGCGAGGGCGCTGCCGATGCGGAAATTCCTGGCCGCGGCCATGTCAGCCTCCCTCGACGATGCGGATGGTTTCGGCGATCAGCGCGCCCGAGTGCAGCGCCATGTAGCGCCGCGGCAAGGCGGCGACATAGGCCGGACCGTTGGGCGAAACCAAAGTCTCGACGACGCGGCCATCGAAGTCGAGCATCGCCCCCAGCGCCTGGCCCTTGCGGACGACGGCGCCGGGCTCGACCGCCGGGCGGAACAGCCCGCCCTTGCGGTTGTAGACCAGCAGCGCCTGGTCCATCACCCGATAGCGCGCGCGCCTGGGCGGCCGGCCGGGCAGTATGCCCAGCGCCCGCGCCATGCCTTCGAGCGCGCCGGCGAAATTGGCAACTTGCTGCTCGCTGACGCCGCCGCCACCGCCGCATTCGACGATCACGGCGGGCTTGCCGCGCAGCGTGAAATGGGTCAACAGCGCTCCGTCCAGCCAAGCATCGCGCGAAGCCCAAATGTCGGCCGTGGCCGCGGCTCGTGCCAGGCGCCCGGCCTCGCGCGAGGCGGCCGAGCCGTCGTCGCGATAGAGCGCGTAGAACGGCACGATGTGGCTCTCGCCGCCGGAATGCAGATCGACCAAAGCGTCGGCGTGGCCGATCGCCGTGCTCATCAGCGCATGCGCCACCTGCTGGGAGTGATAGCCCGCGGCGTCGCCGGGAAAGACCCGGTTGAGGTTGATGCCGTCGATCGGGGTGTTGCGGGCATAGCCGCGAAAGGCCAGCGGATTGGCCAGCTTGACCGCGATCACCGCGCCCTCGATCCGAGCCGGGTCGAGCCGCTCGAGAAAGCGGATCAGGCCGACGGTGCCGCCGACCTCCTGGCCGTGGAGGCAGCCCTGGATCCACAGCGTCTTGCCGGGGCGCTTGCCGCGCACCACCGTCAGCGGGGCCACGATCGGCCCGTCGGGATAATGGCCGAGCACCAGCTGACCCGAGCGGCGTTGGCCGGGCCTGACCGATAGCGTACCGATGCGCATGACGGGTTCCTTCCGCTTCAGCTCAGGGCATGGCCGGCGCGCGCCACAACGCGTCCGTCGACCATCACCGCGCGCATGTTGCCGGCGACTTCCAGCCGCCGCACATCGGCCATGACGTCGCCCTCGACCACGATCGCATCGCCGCGCTTGCCGCCGGCCAGCGAGCCGACCTTGTCCTCGGCCTTGAGCATGCGCGCAGACACCAGCGTCGCCGCGCTGACCGCCTGCGGCACGCTCAGCCCGCAATCGACGAAATGCGCCACTTCGCGACCGGCCGAGCCGTGCGGCGTCAAGAGCGAGCCGGCATCGGTGCCGCAAGCCAGGCCGACGCCGATGTCGAAGGCGTGCTTGACGTATTGGTGGTGCTTGGTCAGGCGCTCGCGCACGTTCTTGATCATGTAGTCGGGAATGCCGGCCTGGGCGCCGTGGCGGATGATGCGGTTCATCACCGTCAGCGTCGGGACGTAGTAGGCGCCCTTGGCCCGCGCCGCGGCGGCGCATTCCTCGTCGAAATGCATGCCGTGCTCGATCGAGCGGCAGCCCTCGGCGATCGAACGCAGGATGCCGGCGCGGTTGTGGGCGTGCACCGCCACCGGCAGTCCCGCGGTATGCGCGGTCTCGACCGCGGCGGCGAATTCGCTCGGCGTGAATTCCTCGGCGTCGATGCGGCCCTCGGGATCGACCACGCCGCCGGTCTGGAACAGCTTGATCCAGGCGGCGCCGGCTTGGACCTGCAGGCGGACGGCGCGGCGGATGGCATCGACGCCGTCGACCACTTCGCTGAGCTCGCCATGCGACTGGCACAGCCAACACGGCAGCAACTGGCCATGGCCGCCGGTGGTGGTCAGGCCCTTGCCGCAGGGATGGATGCGCGGACCGATGGCGATGCCCTTGCGGATGGCATCGCGGGCGGCGATGTCGAGATGAGCCAGGTCGCTGACGGTGCGGATGGTGGTGACGCCCGCGGCCACGGTCTGGCGCAGATTGGCCGCGACCTCGAACGCCACCTGGCCGAGCGGCCGTCCGACCACCTCGGCCACCAGGTCCGCGGGCGCGTTGAGCGAGATATGGACATGCACGTCCATCAGCCCGGGCAGGATGCTGGCGCCCGAGGCGTCGATCCGCGCCGCATCGCGCGGCAGGCCGCGCGCGCTTTCCTTGCCGGCGAAGACGATCTCGCCGTTTTCGATCACCACCATCGCGCCCTTGACCGGGTCGGCGCCGGTGCCGTCCAGCAGCGTGCCGCCGACGATGACTTGGGATTGGCTCACGTCAGACTTCCTTCGGGTTAAGGCCGATCTGAATCAAGGTGTCGCCGGTGGCCATCATCGGCCCGGGATGGGTGGTGAGGACGATGCCGGCGGCCGGCGCCTTGGCCTCCTCGATCAGCGCGCCGTAGAGATCGGTGAAGCGGCCGATGACTTGGCCCTTGGCGATGCGCTCGCCGCCCTTGACCGTGGGCCGGAACAGGCCGCCGGTGGTGCCGTTGATCCAGGCGAAGTCCGAGATGAAAGTCTGGCGGCCGAAGTCCTTGACCTTGCCCGCCAGCATGCCGAGATGGCGGGCGACGTTGCACAGCCGCTCGGCGCCGTCCTCGACCAGGTGGGAATCGAAAGCCGGGCCGAAGCCGCCGGATTCGACGATCAGCGAAGGAATGCCCTGCTTGGCGGCATTGATGAAGGCCGAGGCGCCGAGCGTGGTCGGCGGCGTCGGCAGCACCACCTTGAAGCCGTAGGCGCGGGCGAGACCAGCTCCCGCTTCGCCGACCTTGCCCGGCAGGTCGGCATAGAGCGTCCAGCGCGTCTCCTTGACCCCGCCGGTGTGGTAGTCGATCAGGTAGTCGGCATGGGCCTTGAGCGCGGTGAAGATGCCGTGGCCCATCTGCTCGGTGATGGTGCCCTCGGCATTGCCCGGGAAGCAGCGGTTGAGATCGCCGGTGCCGTGCATTTCGAACGGGCTGGTGCGGCGGCCGGCCTGGAAGGCGGTGATGTTGAGCGCCGGCAGCGCGATCACCCTTCCGGCCAGCGCCTTGGGATCGAGCCGTTCGACCAAGGCATTGACGGTGAAAGCGCCGCAATATTCGTCGCCATGGATGCAGGCCTGCACCCAGAGGCAGGGACCGGGCTTGGCGCCGTTGACCAGGTGCACCGGGATCGCCAGCGGCTGGCCATCGGGCAGATCGCCCAGGCGCAGCCAGCCCGAGGCCTTGCTGCCGGGCTTGGCGCGGGCATCGCCGAGGACAAGATCGGCCGGGCGCTTGGCGGCGGCGGGCTTGGACTTGGTCTTCGATTTGGTCTTGGCCATGGCAGGGCTCCTACAGCGCCGGCGCCGGGCGCGGATTGAGGCCGATATGGATCAGCGTGTCGCCGCTGATCAGCAGCGGACCCGGATTGACCGTCAGCACAAAGCCGCCTTCGGGCGCGCGCACGCTCTCGCGCGGCTTGCCGAAAATGTCGAACAGCTTGCCGATCACCTGGCCCTTCTTGATGCGCTGGCCGGGTTCGACCAGGTTGCGGTAAAGCCCGCCCGAACGGCCGCGCACCCAGGCAAAGTCCGAAACGTAATGCACGCCCTCGTGGCGCGTCACCGGCTCCTCGATCATGCCCAGCGCGCGGGCGACGTTGCGCAGCCGCTCGGCGCCGTCGGCGACGGCGGCCTCGTCGAAAGCCGGGCCCTTGCCGCCGCATTCGACGATCAACCCGGGAATGCCGTGCTTGGTCGCGGCCTGCATGTAGGCGGCGCCGGTCAGCGTGGTCGGCGGGGTGGGGAAGGTCGGCACATAGCCCCAGGCACGCGCCATGCGCTCGGCCCGCTTGCCGACCGCGCCCGGCAGGTTGGTGAACAGCGCCCAGCGCGTCTCCTTGAGGTGCGCGGTGTGGAAGTCGACCATGCAGTCGGCATTGCCGACCAGCGCCTGGAAGATGACGTGCGCCATCTGCTGGGTGAAGTTGCCGCCGGGATCGCCCGGGAAGACGCGGTTGAGATCGCCGCCGTGATAGATCTCGAACGGGCTGGTGCGGCGGTTGAACTGGAATGCGGTCAGGTTCAGCACCGGCAGCGCGATCACCGCGCCCTTGAGCTTGGACAGATCCAAGCCGGCGAGGAAGCGGTGGATGACGAAGGTGCCGCATTGCTCGTTGCCGTGGATGCAACCCTGCAACCATAGCACCGGACCGTCGCCCGGGCCCTGCATCACGATCACCGGCAGCTCGACCGGGCGGGCGTCGGGCAGCACGCCGACTTTGAGCACGCCTTCGGTGCGCGCGCCGGCCTGGCCGCGCGCGGTGCCGACCTGGATCTGTTTCATCGCCGTGTCTCCTCGATGCGCATGACGTGACGCAGGCCCACCAGCCGCTCGATCGCCAGCCCCAGGACGACGATCATCGCCACCTGGACGCTGGTGATGGCGGCGATCACCGGCGTGCTCTGCCAATTCATGTAATTGAAGATCTCGATCGGCAGCGTGGTCTTGCCCGGACCGGACAGGAACAGGGCGATGTAGACGTCGCCGAAGGAGACGATGAAAGCGAAGATCAGCGCCGACAGCAGCCCGGGCGCGATCAGCGGCAGCGTCACCTCCCACATCACCCGCGCCCGCGAGGCACCCAGCGTGAAGGCGGCATGCTCGAGATTGCGGTCGACCGCATCCAGGCTGGAGAGGATGCCGGCGACGGTGAAGGGCAGGCAGATGATGATATGACCCAGCAGCAGCGTCAGCGTCTCGGGCAGCTCGACCACGGTCAGCATGAACACCAGCGAGATGCTGATCAGCACGTGCGGGATCATCATCGGCAGCATGGTCAGCGCCTGGCCAAGCTCGCGGCGGCGGGCGAAGAAGCGCAGCAGCGCGTAGGCGGCGAGAAAACCGATCGCCGTCGCCCCGATCGCCGCCAGAATGCCCAGCCACAGGCTGAACAGAAAGGCCGAGACGAAGCCGTCGCTCTCGGCGAACTCGTGGTACCAGCGCAGCGACAGTCCAGTCGGCGGAAAGGCGTTGGCCTCGGTCGGATTGAACGAGGTGAAGATCACGATCACGATCGGCGCCAGCAGGAAAAGGTAGGTAAGAGTCACCGCCGCCGCGCCGATGAAGCGCGGCAACGCGCCCCAGCCGCCGATCTCGTCACGCCGCGGCACGGCCGCGCGCTCCCCGGAAATAGAGGACGATGACCGAGAACTGCAGCAGCACCAGCAGCGAGGCCACCGCCGAGGCCAAGGGCCAGTTCAGCGTCGTCAGCACCAGGTCGTAGATCAGGATGCCCAGCACCTTCATCTCCTTGCCGCCGAGCAGTTGCGGCGTGACGATGGCGCCGGCGGTAAGCGTGAACACCAACACCGAGCCCATGACGATGCCCGGCCGCGACAAGGGCAGCGTGACCTCGAGGAAGATGCGCAAGTTGGAGGCGCCGAGCGTGCGCGCCGCCTGTTCGAGATTGCGTTCCTGGGCGACGATGGCCGAGAACAGCGGAAACACCATGTAGGGCAGCAGGATGTGGACCATCGCCATGATCACCGCAAACTCGGTGCGCAGGATCTGGATCGGGCGCTGGATCGCGCCCAGCCAGATCAGCGCGGTGTTGATCGTGCCCTCGGCCCCCAGCAGCACGATCCAGCCGTAGGTGCGGACGATGACCCCGCTCATCAGCGGCGCGATCACCAGGAACATCAGCACGCCGCGCCCGGGTCCGCCGTAGCGGGCCAGGAAATAGGCCAGCGGATAGGCCACCAGCAAGGTGAAGACGGTGGTGGTGGCGGCAATGCGCAGCGTGCGGTAGATCACGCCGCGGTAGTAGGGATCGAACAGCAGGCGCTGGTAGTTCTCGGCGGTGGGCTCGAACAGATACATCTCGAAGGCCGAATACTTGAAGATGCTGAGCAAGAGAAAATAGGACAGCGGCGCCAGCAGGATCAGCAGATAGAGCAACCCGATCGGCGTCACGAACAGCCAGCCGGCGCGACGGGTCTCGGTCACGTTGCGCCGTCCGTCCGCGGCACCAGCCGCGGATCCTGCGCCAGCAGCCGAAGCTTGCGGCCCGGCGCCAAATCGCGGAAGCGGCCAAGGCTGGGCTTCTTGGCCTTGAGCACCAGCCCGCCGGCGACGCGCAGGGACAGGCTGACCTGTTCGCCCGAAAACACGCGATCGACGATTTCGGCCTCGATCGCGCCGGCGGGCGCGGCGTCGTCGAGAATCAAGTCGATGCGCTCGGGCCGGATCAGCACATAGACGGCGGCTCCGACGCCGAGTCCGTCGGGGCATGGAATGCCGTCGAAGCCGAGACCGGACTCGGTGGCGACGCGCGCCCGGCCGCCGACCAGCGAGCCGATGCGGCCCGGCACGAACACCGCCTCGCCGATGAACTCGGCGGCGAAGCGCGTCGCCGGCCGGTCGTAAAGCCCCTCGGGCGTCGAAAGCTGTTCGATGCGGCCCTGGTCCATCAGCGCCACCCGATCGGACATCTCGAACGCCTCGTCCTGGTCGTGGGTGACGGCGATGGCGGTGATGCCGAGGCGGCGCTGGATCGCACGCAGATCGGCCCGCATGCGCTTGCGCAGCACCGCATCCAGGTTCGACAGCGGCTCGTCGAGCAGCAGCACGCGCGGCTCGATCACCAGCGCGCGCGCCAGCGCCACGCGCTGCTGCTGGCCGCCGGAAAGTTGCCGTGGCAGGCGGCCTTCGGTGCCGGGCAGGCCGACCAGATCGAGCATGCGGCCGACCTTTGACGCGATCTCGGTCGGGGTGACGCCGCGCATGCGCAGGCCGAAGGCCACGTTCTCGGTCACGGTGCGATGCGGAAACAGGGCGTAGTTCTGGAACACCACGCCCATGTTGCGGCGCTGCGGCGGCACCTGGGTGAGGTCGGTGCCGTCCATCAGGATGCGCCCTTCGTCGGGTGCGTGCAGCCCCGCGATCAGGTGCAGCGTGGTGGTCTTGCCGCATCCCGAGGGGCCGAGCAGAGTCAGAAACTCGCCCGGCTCGACCGTGAGGTCGATCGGCCCGGCGCCAAGGGTGGCGCCATAGCGTTTGACGACGGCGTGAAGTTCGAGCATGCGGCGCGCTCGGGGAGAGGCCGGCCGGCCTCTCCCGTCGCGTTTCGGCCCTGGCTTAGGCCAGGACTTCCTTGTTGAAGCGCTCGGTGACCTGGTCCTTGAAGGCGAACATGGTCATGTAATCGAACTTGCGTTGGATCTTGCCGTAGGCCTCGAGATCGGCGTCCGAGATCTCGAGCTTCTTGAGATCGGCCGGCAGGTTCTTCATCGCCTTGACGTTGGTCGGCGGATAGCCGGTCCGACGCGAAAAGGCGATCTGGCGCTCGGGGTCGAGCGTCATGTTGACCAGCTTGGCGGCCATTTCCTCGCTGGCCTTGCCGCGATTGGCGATCAGGCCGGTATTCCAGATCCAGCTCAAGCCGCCTTCCTTGGGCACGATGAATTCGACCGGCCCGCCCTTGGCGCGCGCCTGGTCGGTTCGGGCCGAGAACAGCGGCATGATCCAGATCTCCTCGGTCGAGAGCAGCTGGATGGCATGCTCGACATTGTTGCCGAGGATGGCGCCGTTGGACTTGAACAGCTCCTTGAACTTGGCGATGCCGGGATCGACGTTGTCCTCCGAGCCGCCGAGAACCTGGTTGACGGCGTGGAACACTTCTTCGCCCACCCAGGAGAATTGCGGGAAGGCGACCTTGCCCTTGAACGCCGGGTCCCACATGTCGAGCCAGGAATCGATCTTGCGGGTGATGCGCTTGGTGTTGACCGCCAACCCGTAGGGAGTGTGTATCTTGCCGGCCAGGAACTCGTATTTGAACGAGGGATGGATGTCCTTGAGATTGGGCAGTTCGGCGTCGACGAAGGGCTTGAGGATGCCCATGGTGCCGATCTGCGCGGATTCGGTCTGGTTGATGTGGATCAGGTCCCATTGCGGGCGGCGGCGCTGGGCGATGGCCAGCGGCGCCTGACGCAGGCCGGTGCGCCAGTTCATCTTGACGTTGTTGGCGGCGGCGAAATCGTTGGTGAAGGATTGTTCGTACCAATCCTTCCAGGTGCCGCCGGCGAAGAGGATGCGGACTTCGTTGGCGGCCTGGGCCGAAGCCAAGCTGGGCAGGCCCGCGCCGAGGACGCCGGCCGCGCCCATGCCAAGGGCTTGACGGCGGGTGAAACGATGGCTCGAGCGATGCTGGGTCATGGGGCCTCCATTGTCTCGCTGCGGCCGCCGCGCGGCGGCCGGGGTTTGGGGTGGGATGCGGTGTAGGCTTGCCAAGCGGCATCGCCAAAGCGATCGCCGAGCCTGTGGCCGGCCTCGCGCAGCATGCCGAGAAACCGGTCCTGGGCCTTGCGGTCGGGGCCGGCGACGGGAAAAGACAGGCTGAGGGCGAAGGCGCGGCCTTCGCCGTCGGCGACGGCGATGCCGACGGCGCGGATGCCGGGGAACGTCTCTTGCTCGGCCAAGGCATGGCCGCGGGCGCGGATTCGCGCGATCTCGTCCTGCAGCCCGCGCGGGGACGGCGTCGGCCATTGCGAATTGCGCGGCGCGCGGCGCAGGCGCTCGCGTATTTCGGGATCGGGCAGGCGCGCCAGCAAGGCCTTTCCGCCGGCCGTGGCCCAAGCCGGGATGCGGGCACCCGGTTCGACCACCAACCGCAGCGGATAGCCGCCCTGGCGGGTGTGGATCACCAACAGATCGCCGCCGTCGAGCAAGCTGAGATAGCCGGTATGGCCGCTGCGTTCGACCAAGGCGTCAAGCTCGGACTGGGCCAGGTCGCGCAATTTGGTATGGGCTTGATAGAGCCCACCCAGCACCAGCGCCAAGCGGCCCGGGCGATAGCGCCGCGTCACCGGGTCTTGGTCCAGCAGCCCGCCGTCGCGCAAGGCGCCCAGCAGGCGCGAGGCCGAGCTGGGCGTGATCTTGATGCGGTCGGCGACGCGCGACACCGCCAGCTCGCGGGTCTGGCCCGAGAAGCACCGCAGCGCCGCCATCGCGTTGTGGACCGATTTCATGCGCCCCGCCCGTGTTGCACTATGTGCAACGGCATTCCAAATAGGCTAGGGCGCGAGGCGGGGCGGAGTCAAATTGATCGACGCCGCTGGGTCATGCCGCTCCAGTTCGGTTGATGACGATCGCAGTCGCTGAAATGAGTGGCGGTACAACCACGCCGGGGAACCACTTCGGCGAATTCGATCCGGCATTCGCGACGCCGATCTCGAAATTGAGTGCGGACTTTGGGTTGAGCCTTCCCACTTGGATTTGGAGCGGATCGGCGACGTGCACGACTCGCACGCGCGATTCCATTGCGGCCGATCTCGTTCTAGGGTGTGGCATTGAGGCTTGGGCTTGGGATTTCCAAGGGCGAGGGAAGATGGAAAGCCTGACTTTCGTCATTGTCGGCATTGTCGCCTATGGTGCGGCGCATTTTGGGCTCGACTGGGCCGAACGTCGCGTCGGCCGGCGATTCGAGCACCGCACGCTGATATTCTTCGGCCTGATGCTGGTGCTGACGCTGGGATTGTTTCAAATCGTCAACTGGCTGATCGGATAGGCGCCCGGGGCAAGATCGGCTCGATTGGGTTGGCACGAACCGTCTCCGGATGTCGTGATGCGCTCTCCGGAACGGAATAACGGCGGGTTAAGTCGCGATCGGGCTTGAATCTTCTTGGTTCTGGATCGGTCGATCATGCCTTCGAGCAGGTGCGGCGGCTTGCCGCTGCCGGCCCTGCCTATTTGACCTGGATCAAAGATCGGCATCTCCAGCCGGGGTATTCGGGAAGCAACGAATTGGAGGTTTCCGATGACCGACACCGCTCGTTCGGCCGGCGCGGCCGAGCCGATCCCCTTCATGCAGCGCATCCTCGACAACCCCTTCATCCTCTTGTTCCTAGGGGTGTCGATTCCGGCGGTGCTGTACTTGATGTGGGGGGTGATGGAAGTCGCCTCCATTCCGGTCGCACAGTAAGGCGGGAGAACAGCCATGGCCGTCACCCCTCCGACCAACCGCGTATGGTGGAACGAACCGGTCGAAAAGATGGAGCTGGTCTGGGTGGTCATCGCCTTCCTCTGGGGGTTGGTGATGTTCGCCACCATGATCGTCTGGCACATCGTCGGTCAGCAGAACCTGTCGACCGAGACCTACCGCATCAAGCCCGAGGCCTATGTCGCCAAGGTCGAGGCCATGGCCGAAAAATTCAAGGTGCGCGAGGAGGGCTCGACCGGCATCCCGGTGGTCAAGCCGTCGGCGGGTAGCGATGTCTACTTGCTGGGCCGGCTATGGGATTGGTGGCCGATCCTGGAACTGGAAAAGGGCCAGAGCTATCGCCTGCATCTGTCTTCGGCCGATTGGCAGCACGGCTTCTCGCTGCAGCCGGTCAATCTCAACATCCAAGTCCACCCCGGTTACGACCACATCATCACCCTCACGCCCACCGAGACCGGGGCATTCGGCATCGTCTGCAACGAATTCTGCGGCATCGGCCATCACCAGATGACCGGCAAGATCTACGTCGTCGAACGGCGTTAGGAGCGGAGACCCGACCATGAGCGCAAGCGCGAACGCGGAATTCCGCACCTGCCCGGAGACCGGGCTGAAGGTGCATCTCCCGGCCGAAAAGCTGATCAAGGTCAACGCCGTCACGGCGGTGATCTTCCTGGCCGTCGGCGGCCTGTTCGGCCTGCTGGTGGCCCTGACGCGGTGGCCGGCGGTGCATCTGCTGCCGGCCGACCTGTTCTACCTGGCACTGACCGCGCACGGCGCCAACGTGCTGCTGTTCTGGATCATCTTCTTCGAGATGGCGGTGCTGTATTTCGCCTCGGCGCTGCTGCTCAACTCGCGCCTGGCGACGCCGGCCTGGGGTTGGGTCGGCTATTGGCTGATGCTGGTCGGCGCGGTGCTGGCCAACATCGCCGTGCTGCAGGGCGATTCGACGGTGATGTTCACCTCCTACGTGCCGATGAAGGCGGCGCCGCATTTCTATCTCGGCCTGATCGTGTTCGCGGTCGGCGCGCTGATCGGCGTCTTCGTCTTCTTCGCCACGCTGGTGGTGGCCAAGGACGAGAACACCTACGAGGGTTCGGTGCCGCTGGTCACCTTCGGCGCCATCACCGCGGCGGTGATCGCGGTGTTCACCATCGTCTCGGGCGCGATCATCCTGATCCCCACCTTCCTGTGGTCGATCGGCCTGATCGGCTACATCGACCCGCTGGTCTACAAGGTGGTGTGGTGGGGCATGGGCCACTCCTCGCAGCAGATCAACGTCTCGGCTCATGTCGCGGTGTGGTACGCCATCGCCGCGCTGGTGCTGGGCGCCAAGCCGCTGTCGGAGAAGGTCAGCCGGGTGGCGTTCCTGTTCTACATCCTGTTCCTGCAATTGGCGTCCGCGCACCATCTGCTGGCCGAACCCGGCATGAGCGAGGGCTGGAAGGTGTTCAACACCAGCTACGCCATGTACCTGGCGGTGCTGGGTTCGATGATCCACGGCCTGACCGTGCCCGGCTCGATCGAGGCGGCGCAGCGCGAGAAGGGCTACACCCACGGCGCCTTCGAATGGCTGCGCAAGGCGCCCTGGGGCAACCCGGCCTTCGCCGGCATGTTCCTGTCGCTGGTGATGTTCGGCTTCCTGGGCGGCATCTCGGGCGTGGTGATGGGCACCGAGCAGCTCAACCTCTTGATGCACAACACGCTCTACGTTCCCGGCCATTTCCACGGCACGGTGGTCGCCGGCACCACTCTGGCCTTCATGGCGGTGACCTACCTGCTGGTGCCGCTGATCTTCCGGCGCGGGCTGGTGCTGAACAAGATGGCGCAGTGGCAGCCCTATCTGTTCGCCATCGGCGTCACCGGCATCTCGCTGTTCATGATGGGCGCGGGGACGCTGGGCGTGGCGCGGCGGCACTGGGACATGACCTTCAGCGACGCCGTGGTCAGCGTCTCCTATCCGGCCGGTGCCTTCCTGATGATGGGCCTCAACGGCGTGTTCGCGGTCTTGGCGACGCTGGGCGGGATCTTCTACATCGTCGTGGTGGTGGCCTCGATCCTCTATGGCCCCAAGCTGGGCGACAAGGCCGCGCCCAAGCCCGCGCCCGCGGCCGCGCCGCGGCCGGCGGCGATCGCCAGCTACGGCAGCGCCGGCACGCTCAAGCTGCCCGGCACCGCCATCCTGGTCACGGTCTTCTTCGTCGCCTTCGTGCTCTACTACTACGTCAACTGGAAGTACCTGGCGGCGCTGTGGCCGATGCGGTGAGGACGGAAAGCGAGGCCGGGTGCGTGTCATGGCCATCGGTTGGGCCGGCCTGGCCTCGATCCTCAAGCTGCGGATCGGGTTCGCCATCGCGCTGACCGCGCTTGCGGGCGTCGCGGTGGCGAGCGGTCCGGCGCCGGAGGCCTGGCGGATCGGGCTGCTGGCGCTGGCGGTGTTGGCCGCCTCGGGGGCGGCGGGCGCCTTCAACCAATACGCCGAGCGCGATCTCGACGCCCGCATGCTGCGCACCCGCGACCGACCCTTCGCTTCGGGCAAGCTGGCGGCGGGGCCGATCTGGCCGTGGGCGATCGGAATCCTGGGCGCGGCCGGGATCGCGCTTGCGGCCTGGGCCGCGGGCTGGGTCGCGGCCGGATACGTCTTCCTCGGCGCCTTCGTCTATGGCGTGGTCTACACCGTCTGGCTCAAGCGCCGGACCGCGCTCAACATCGTCGTCGGCGGCCTTGCCGGCAGTTTCGCCCTGCTGGCCGGGGCGGCGGCGGTCGATCCGGCGCCGCAGGCGGTGCCGATGATTCTGGCGGTGGTGCTGTTCCTGTGGACGCCGCCGCATTTCTGGAGCCTGGCCTTCGCCCTCAAGGACGACTATGCCCGCGCCGGCGTGCCGATGCTGCCGGTGGTGATGCCGGCCGGCCGCGCCGCCTGGATCATCCTCGGCCACAGCGTCGTCCTGGCGCTGTTGGCGCTGCTGCCGGCGGCCTATGGGCTGGGACCGATCTATCTGGCGGCGGCCGCGCTGGGCGGGGGCTGGTTCGTCTGGCAAAGCATCCGCCTGGTGGCGCGGCCCGACGCCGCCCGCGCCATGGCCAATTTCCGCGCCTCGCTGGTGCAGTTGGTGCTGTTGTTGACCGGGGCGATGCTGGATGGTCAGGCCATCGGCACCGCGCGCGCCGAAAGCGCCAAGGAAATGCGGGCGCTGATGTTCAACGACCGCGCCGCGCTGGCCTACAGCCAGAAGGCGATCGGCCGCGCACTCGAGCCGCATGCGCTGCTCGACCGCAAGGGCGAGGCGCGGGACCTGGGCGAATATCGCGGCCGGCCGCTGGTGGTGGGCCTGATCTACACCTCCTGCTCGCATGTCTGTCCGCTGATCGTCCAGCATCTGCGCCAGGCCGAGACCATGGCGCGGCCGGCGGTCGGGCGGGAGTCCTTCCAGGTGGCGATCGTCGGCATCGACAGCTCGGCCGACACCCCCCAGCGCATGGCGCTCTACGCCCGCAGCCAAGGCCTCGACAAGCCGGGCTGGGAGTTCTTTAGCGCCGACGAGGCGACGATCGAGCGGCTTGCGGCAAATCTCGGCTTTCTCTACGCGCCGGTGGCCGGCGGCTTCGACCACCTGTCCCAGGTGTCGGTGATCGACGCCAACGGCCGGGTCTATCGCCAGGTCTACGGCGAGAACTTCGCGCCCCAGGCGCTGGTCGAGCCGCTCAAGGACCTGATCTATGGCGGCAGTCCCGACTACACCACGCTGTCGGGCCTGGCCAAGCGGGTGCGGCTGATCTGCACGGTCTACGATCCCAACCAGGGCGGCTATCGCTTCAGCTACGGCATCTTCTTCGGCCTGGTCATCGGCGCGATGACCGTGCTGGGCAGCTTCGTGCTGCTGGTGCGGGTGTGGCTGCGGCAGATGCGGCCGCGCGGCGCGATTCGCTGACCCGACCTGCCGCATGATCGGTCCTCGTTCCGTCCTGCGTCGGGCGTTCGACGCCGTCGATCGCGGCCTCGACCGCACGCTGGGCCCCAGCCTCAATCCGATGGACCGGCTGGGGGCGCTGGGTTTCTTCTTCTATTGGATCGTCGCGGTCAGCGGCATCTACCTGTTCATCCCGTTCGACACCGGCGTCCACGGCGCCTATGCCTCGGTCGAGCGCATCACCCACGCCCAGTGGTATGCCGGCGGCGTGATGCGCAGCCTGCACCGCTACGCCTCGGATGCAATGGTGGCAGCGATGCTGCTGCACATGGCGCGCGAATGGGCCCATGACCGCTATCGCGGCGTGCGCTGGTTTTCGTGGCTGACCGGGGTACCGGTGCTGTGGCTGCTCTACGTCTCGGGCATCACCGGCTACTGGCTGGTGTGGGACAAGCTGGCGCAGTACGTCGCCATCGCCTCCTCCGAGCTGCTGGATTGGCTGGGCGTGTTCGGCGAGCCGGTGGCGCGCAATTTCCTCGCCCCCGACGCGCTCAGCGACCGCTTCTTCACGCTGTTGGTGTTCATGCACATCGCCGTGCCGCTGTTCCTCTTGTTCGCGATGTGGATCCACCTCCAGCGCATCTCCCGGCCCAAGGTCAATCCGCCGCGCGCCTTGGCGGCGGCGACGCTGGCGGCGATGCTGGCGGTGTCGCTGTGGCGGCCGGCGCTCAGCCAGGGCCCGGCCGACCTGACCACGGTGCCGAGCGAAGTCGGTCTCGACTGGTTCTATTTGCTGCTCTATCCGCTGATCGACCTGTGGTCGCATGGCTGGATCTGGGGCCTGCTGGCGGCGTTCACGGTCATGCTGCTGGCGATGCCCTGGCTGCCGCCCTTCCGTCGCGCACGGGCGGCCGAGGTCACGCTCGCGCAGTGCAACGGTTGCGGGCGCTGCGTCGACGATTGCCCCTACAACGCCGTCACCCTGGTGCCGCGCCGCGACGGCAGGCCGTTCAGCCACGAGGCGCAGGTCGATCCCGGCCTGTGCGCGGCCTGCGGCATCTGCATGGGCGCCTGCCCGACCTCGACCCCGTTCCGGCGTTCGAGCGCGCTGGCCACCGGCATCGACCTGCCCGAGCGATCGCTGACCTGGTTGCGCGAGCGGGTGCTGGCGGTGACCGGCGGTACCAAGAGCGGCAGCGGCGTGCTGGCCTTCGCCTGCTCGCACGCCGCCGACACCGGCGCGTTGGTCTCGGCCGGCGCCGGCGTGGTGCAGCTGCCCTGCGTCGCCATGATGCCGCCCTCGCTGATCGATTTCGTGCTCAGCCGCGAGCTGGCGGCGGGCGTGCTGGTGGTGGGCTGCGCCGAGAGCGGCTGCCATCACCGTCTGGGCGTGGCCTGGATGCGCGAGCGCATCGCCGGCGCGCGCGATCCCTATTTGCGGGCGCGGGTGCCGCGCGAGCGCCTGGCGACGGTGTGGGCGGGACCGAGCGATGCCGGCCGCGTGATCGCGGCGCATGACGAACTCAAGGCGCGGCTGGCCGGCCTTGCCGTCGCCGCGCCGGCCAGGCGGGCGGTGTCGTGAGCCCGGCGCTGCGCTACGCCCTGACCTTCGCCGTCATGCTGGCGGCGACGGCCGGAATTGCGGCCTTGTCGGACTGGCCGCTTTACCGTCATCATCCCGCCGACATGGCCCAGGTCAAGCTCAGCTTCTCGCACGGCTCGGACCGCAAGGCCGGCTGCCGCCCGGCCACGGCCGAGGAACTGGCCAAGCTGCCGCCCAACATGCGGCGACCCGTGGTGTGCCCGCGCGACCGTCCGTCGGTGCGGATCGAGGCCGATCTCGACGGTCGGCCGCTGCTGCGGGCCGAGATCCGGGCCGGCGGCATTGCCGGCGACGGTCCGGCTCGGCTCTATCGCAAGTTCAGCGTGCCGGCGGGGCCGCACGTGCTGGATCTGCGTCTGTCCGATACCGGTCGCGCCGAGGGTTTCGACTACACCGGTCGAATGGAAGTCGCGCTGGCGCCGGCGCAGAACTTCGTGGTCGATTTCCGCCCGGCCGAGGGCGGTTTCGTGGCGCGGTGAGGCGGCGATGGCGCTGATCCCCTGGCAGGAGCGTTTCGCGGTCGGCATCGCCTCGGTCGATCACGAGCATCGTGGCCTGATCGACCTGATCAACCGGCTGGCCGAGGTGCTGGACCGGGACGGCGGCGAGGAGAGCGCGGTCGCGTTCTTCGGCGATCTGCGCGCGGCGATCGCCGCCCATTTCGCGCTGGAGGAGCGCACCATGCGCGAGGCGCGCTATGCCGAGCTGGCGCCGCACAAGGCCGATCACGAGCGGCTGCTGGACGATTTGGCCGATCTGGCCGACGATTGCGAGCGCGGCGGCATCGCCGCCGGCGCTCGGGCGGCGCTGCGGGCGCGGCTGGAGGATTGGTTCGGCCTGCATTTTCGTACCCACGACGCCCGACTGCATGGCATCTTCACCCCCAGCAACCCAGGAGGTACCTCATGAAGCGTGGATTGTTCTTGGCCCTAGCGGCCGCCCTGGCCCTGTCGGCCTCGGCTTTGGCCAACGCCAACGAAGCCGGCGAGAAAGTCTTCAAGTCGAAATGCGCCACCTGTCATACGCTCGATGCCGGCAAGAACCGGGTCGGCCCCTCGCTGCACGGCATCGCCGGCCGTCCCGCCGCCCAGATCGCGGGCTTCAAGTATTCGGACGACATGAAGGGCTCGAAGATCGTCTGGACCGACGACAAGCTCGACGCCTATCTCGAGGACCCCAAGAAGGTCGTGCCCAAGGGGACGATGGTGTTCGTCGGCCTGAAGAAGGCCGAGGAACGCAAGGACGTCATCGCCTACATCAAGAGCAAGAAGTAGTCGCCGACTGCGATCGACCCGGATGGTTTCGCGCGAGCGATCCATCCGGGCCGCGAATCGCGCTACGGAGCCGGTTAGGCACGATTCGCGATCCGGCTCGAACAACCGTTCAGTGGCTGGTGCCCTCGGAAAACGTGATCTTGTTGTAGACGTTGTACTTGCCCGAGGGCTTGACCATGGGCAGGCGCTTGACCTCCCTAAGGGCGTCGGCGTCGTAGACCACCAGCGCGCCGTCCATCTCCCACACGCTGACCAAGGCGTGGCGGCCATGGCGGTCGAATTCGACATGGGCCGCGGTCTTGCCGGGCGTGGGCGTAATCCGGCCCGCCACCGCCAGCGAACGCTTGTCGATCACCGTCATGGTGTCGCGGCCGGGTCCCAGCATGGCGTCGGTCCAGGCATAGGGCGTGTTCTCGTGGCTGCGCATGAAGAAGCCCGGGCCGCCGGTCGGGATGCGGGCGAACACGCTCCAATCGGCGGTGTCGATGACGCTGATCTGGGCGCGGTTGAGGTGCGGCGTGGCGATCAGCCGCCGTCCCTCGCGCAGGAAGGAAATGCCCGAGCCGAGATGCGGCAGTCCGTCCAGCGCCACGCTGGCGATCGGACGGCCGACGTTGAGATTGACCACGGTGGCGCCGGCGCCGTCGCGGCTGGACCCCAGCAGATGGCGGTAGTCGGGATCGAACATGAAGTCGTCCAGCAGCGTCTCGACGGCGATGCGGCGGTGCGCGAACAGCCCGGCGCTGGCGGCCAGCGCCTCGGTCATGCCCTTTTCGTGGCTGTGCACCAGGCCGGTATAGACCGGGCCGGCGGCTTCGTCGGTGGCGATCTCCCAGATTTCGGGGATGTCCTTGAGGGCGACGATGAAGCTCTTGCGGTTGGGCGCCTGGTAGACCGCGCTGACGCGCGAGCTTTGGCGGCCGCGGATGTCGCGCGCCTCGATCAGGCGCAGCGGCTTGAGGTCGGCGGCGTCTAGCAGCACCAGGCTGTGCGGCAGGTAGTTGGCGACGGCGACGAAGCGACCGTCGCTCGACAGCGCGATGTTGCGGGTGTTGATGCCGGCGCGGATTTCGCTCAGCAGGGTGAGCGTATGGAGATCGTATTTCGAGATCCAGCCGTCGCGCGAGCCGAAATAGACGTAGCGCCCGTCGGGGGTGAATTTGGGTCCGCCATGCAGCGCGAAGCGGCTGGGAAAGCGGTGCAGCGGCTCGAAGCGGTCGCCGTCCAGGATGGTGACGTGATGGTCGCCCGATTCCACCACCACGAACAGGTTGAGCGGATCGGCGCCATGGACCGGCTTGGCGGCAGGGTCGGCCGCGGCATGGATGATGCGCGAGGCCTCGATCTCGGCCAGGTTCCATACCGGGGCGACCGGTGGCGGCTGGTAGATCAGCTTGGCCAAAGCGGCGATGTCCTCGGCCGAGAGCTTGTCGGAAAATCCTATCATCTGGGTGGCGGGGCGGCCCTTGGCGATCACGCTTTCGGCATGGGCCGGGCGCAGGCGCGAGAGATTCTCGGGCAACAGCGCCGGCCCCAGCCCGCCCAGGCGGTCGGTGCCGTGGCAGGCAGCGCAATGTTCGATATAGAGCCGATCGACGTCGGGCGCCGCCAGCGCCGCCGGCGCCAGGAGCGCGATCAGCAGGCTAATGCAGCGCCGCATGGATCGGTGTCCTCGTGGTTGCGACGCCGATCTCGGCGTCGGTCAGGTAGCAGGCCGGGTCCTCCTGCCAGGGATCGCCGTTGACCTGCAGCGCGCGGATGCGCGAATTGCCGTTGCAGATCGAAAGGAAGCGGCAGCCGGCGCAACGGCCCTTGACCGGGCGCGGCGAGATGCGAAGTCCCGCCAACACCGGATCGCCCGCGCCCCGCCAGATTTCGGCGAATGAGGCGCGGCGCACGTCGCCGATGGCGTGATGCCACCAGAAGGTGTCGGGATGGACCAGGCCGCGGGTGTCGATGTTGGCGATGCCCAGGCCGGCGGCGTTGCCGCCCCAGCGTTCGAGCCTGGCGCGCAGATGTTCGACCCGATCGGGACGTCGCTGAGCGACCCATTCGAGGAAGAAGGCGGCGTCGGCGTCGTTGTTGCCGGTGACGACGTCCTTGCCCAGGCCGCGTTCTGTCCAGTCGCGCGCGCGTTCGAACAGGTAGAGCATGGCGGCGCGGGTAAGCTGGTGCCAGGCGTCGTCGCCGCGATTGCGGTTGCCGCGGCCGCCATAGTTGAGATGGGAAAGGAAGAACTTGTCGATGCGCTCGTCCTCGACCAAGTCGAGCATGGCCGGCAGTTCCGCGGCGTTGTCGCGGGTCAGGGTGAAGCGCAGTCCGGTCTTGAGGCCGCGCTCGCGACAGCGCCGCAGCGCCGCCAGCGAGCGCACGAACGCCCCGCTCTGGCGGCGGAAGCGGTCGTGGGTCGAGCCGATGCCGTCGAGGCTGATGCCGACATAGTCGTAGCCGACCGCGGCGACGCGATCGGCCATGGCGTCGTCGATCAGCGTGCCGTTGCTCGACAGGCCGACATAGAATCCCAGCCGCTTGGCCTCGGCCGAGATCTCGAAAATGTCGGGCCGCAGCAAGGGCTCGCCGCCCGACAGGATCAGCACCTTGACCCCCGACTCGCGCAGATCGTGCAGCGTGGCGAAGGCTTCCTCCGAGGTCAGTTCGCCGGCGAAATCGGCGTCGGCCGAGTTGGCGTAGCAATGCCGGCATTTGAGGTTGCAGCGCCGGATCAGGTTCCAGATCACCACCGGCGCCGGACGGCCGCGCAGCGGCGGCAGCGCGGTCGGGGCATCGAGTTCGGCGAGATATTGGCTGAGACGGAACATCGCGACCTCCTTTCACGCCGCCAGTCGGAGACCGGTCTTCTTGAGGATGCGGGTCGAATAGAGCACGTCGTGGGCGCGGGCATGGCCGCCCAGCACGCGGCCGATGGCGACCGTCATGCCGTCGACCTCGGCGCGGTCGCGGGCGTGGACCATGGCGAACAGGTTGTAAGGCCAAAGCGGCGGCCGGCGCGGGCGGCGGTAGCAATGCGTGACGCAGGCCATGCCGCCGACCAGCTTGCCGAGTTCGGACACCGCCCGGTCGTCGACGTCCCACACCGTCATGGCGTTGGCGCGATAGCCCAGCGCGTAGTGGTTGGGGATCACGCCGATGCGCCGGATCGCGCCCGAGGCGGCGAGGCGCTCGAGCCGCGTCATGACCGCATCGGCGGAAATCCCTAGCCTGCGGCCGAGCTCGGCATAGGGCTCGGCGACCAGCGGCAGCCCGGCCTGGGTCTCGACCACCAAGCGGCGGTCGATCGGATCCAGCGCGCTCATGCCGCCAACCTCAGGCCGAGGAAGTATTCCTCGCTCTTGGGCATGTCGAGCACCTCGAGCCCGGTTTCGGCCGCGATCGCCGCCAGCACGCGATCGATCTCGGCGCGGCTCTCGGCCGAGACCACGAACCACATGTTGAGGGCGTGCTCGCGGGCGTAGTTGTGGGCGACTTCGGGGTGGGCGTTGACCAGGGCGGCGACGTCATCGAAGCGCTCGGCCGGGACCGCGATCGCGGCCAAGGTCACCGCGCCGCCCAGCCGCTCGACGTCCCAGAGCGGACCGAAGCGCGAGATCGTGCCGCCGGCGCTCAGCGCCGCAAGCCGGGCGATCAACTCGTCCTCGCTCAGGCCGATCCGCTGCGCCGCGGCGGCATAAGGCCGCGGGCAGATCGGAAACCCGCCCTGCAGCGCATCGACGATGCGGCGGTCGACGGCGTCCATCACGCCGCCCGGTCGCCGGCGATGTCGAAACGCGCGCCCTGCTGCTTGAAGCGGCGCAGGCTGAACAACACCTCGGAGCGCAGTCCTTCGATGCCCGCGGCCTTGGCCGCCTCGGCGACTTGGCCGCGCACGGTCTCGCGGTCGCGGCCATGGATCATGCAGAACAGATTGTAGGGCCATGCCGGCCAGACCCGCGGTCGGCGATAGCACAGCGTGACGTAGGGCAGGGATGCCATGCGTTCGCCGACCGCATCGACGCGGGCGTCGGGCACGTCCCACACCGCCATGGCGTTGGCGCGATAGCCCAGCTCGTGATGGCGCAGCACCATGCCGAAACGGCGGATGACGCCGGACTCGATCAGGTCGCGCAGGCGATCGCGCACCGCGACTTCGGTCTCGCCCACGCGCTCGGCGACGACGGCATAAGGCGTCGGCACCAGCGGCAGGCCGTCCTGAATCGCCGCCAGCAGGCGACGGTCGCGGGCCGGGCTGCCGGTCATGACAGGTCGAACCCCAAGTCGATGCGGTATTCGCGCTGCAAGGGCAGATCGAGCGGCGCGATGCCGGTCTCGGCCTCGATCGCCCGCAGCACCGCGTCGATGCGCGCCCGATCGGCCGCGGTGACCACGAACCAGAGATTGAGCCGGTGCTCGCGCTCGTAGTTGTGGTTGACCTCGGCATGGGCGCTGACCTGGGCGGCGACCGTTTCCAGTCGCTCGGGCGGCACGGCCATCGCCGCCAGCGTGCTGGCGCCGATGCTGTTGGGCCGCACCACCGCGCCGACGCGGCACAACACGCCCTCGACCATCAGCCCGCGGAGTTCCTCCAGCACCTGGGATTCTTGGGTTCCCAGCGCGGCCGCGATCTGCAGGAAGGGCTGCGAGGTCAGCGGAAAGTCGCGCTGGTAGTCGTTGAGCAGGCGGGCGCGGGCGGCGGCGTCCATGGTCAGAAGCCGATGCGATGGGCGCGCGCCGCCATCAGGATGCCGCTGGGCGCCTTGGCCGGCAGGCTGGCGATCAGGCTGGGGCCGCGGGTGTCGTAGATCTCGACCCGGTCGGCATCGCGCACCGACAGCCAAAGCTGGTCGCCGCGCGGGGTGAATTCGAGGTGCATCACGCCCCGCCCGGGCTTGAGGGTATGGGCGACTTCCAACTTGGCGGCGTCGATCACCTGGACGGTGTCGTTGCGGGGATGGGCGAAGTTGACCCAGACATGGCGGCCGTCCGGCCGGGCGACGGCGAAGACCGGCTGGCCATGAACCGCGATCGCGGTCACTTGCTTCCAATCGCGGGTGTCGGCGACCAGGACCTCGTGGCGGCCGATGGCGGGGAGGAAGGCGAGACCGCCCGCCACCGCCCAGCCGCGCAGATGCGGCATCTTGTAGACCGGCAGCGGCTCTTGGCCACGGCCGTAGCCGGCCAGGATGCGCCGCGCCCCGGCCTCGGGCCGCCACAGATCGATCAGCGCCAGCCCGTCCTCGCCGAACAGGCCGGCGATGTAGTGCCTGCCGTCGGGCGTGATCAGCCCGTCATAGGGCTGACGACCGATGTCGGCGAACTTGGTCAGCCGCGGTCCGGACTCGCCCTTGCCCGTATCGGCCAGCCAGATGGCGTCGCCGTCGAACAGGCTGAAGATGAAGCCCTGGCCGGGAACGTCGGCGATGCCGACCACTTTCGAGCCGGTCGGGATGTCCTGCACCAGTTCGAGGCTGCGGGCATCGAACAGCTTGACCCCGCCCGGTTCGTAATTGGCCACCGCCACCAGCCGGCCGTCCTGCGAGATCGCGCCGCCGATGGCGTTGCCGGCCTGGACGATGCGGCGCTCGATCCGTCCGGCCAACAGGTCGAGCTTGGTCAGCCCGCCGTCGCGGCCGAAGACGAAGGCATGCCGCGCATCGCGCGAGAACACCGCGGTGGCATGCGACAGATCGCCCAGGCCCTCGATCCGGCCGAGGCTCCTGGGCGTGGTGGTTTCGACGATCTGCACGCTGCCCGAGGCGCGTTCGATCACCAAGCCGAGATCGCCGCTGCCGCGAAGCTCGGCCTGGGCCATACCCGAGGCCAGCGCGGCTGCGAGCAGGGTCAATCTAGCGCGCATCGCCGTTCCCCTTGCGCAATTGCTCGACGATCCAGCGCGCCTCGGACGCGCTGAGTTCCTCGCGCCAAGGCGGCATCGGCGTGCCCGGCACGCCGCCCAAGATGACCTCGACCAAGAAGCCGTCGGGCTTGTCGGCCAGCGCCTCGGGCAAGAGCGGCCGGCCGAGGCCGCCCTTCATGGTCAGGCCGTGGCAGGAGCCGCAATCGTGCAGCACCAGATGGCGCAACTCGGCCTGGCGCGCGGGCGACGGCTGGGCCAGCGCCGCCGGCGCGATCAGCGCCGCGAGCGCGATCCACCTAAGCATAGGCCCGCTCGATCTCCGAGGCGTCGGCGCCCAACACGGCGGCCAACTCCACCACGCGGCCGATGACGAACAGCACCGGACCCTGGTCCTTCAGCGCCTGGGCGGCGTCGGCAATGCCGGCCAGGGGCGCGACCACCAGCCGCTGCTCGGCCTGAGTCGCGCGCGCGATCGCCGCTGCCGGCAAATCGGCCGGCATGCCGTGCTCGATCAGGCCGCAGGCGATCCGCCGGATATTGGCCAAGCCCATATAGACCACCAAGGTGGTGCCGGGATCGGCCAGGCCGGACCAGTCCAGATCCAGCGGCGCGTCGTCGCGGCAGTGGCCGGTGACGTAGCGCACGCCGGTGGCAAGCCCGCGATGGGTCAGCGGAATTCCCAGCGCCGCCGCGGCGCCCGAGGCCGAGGTCACGCCCGGCACCACCTCGCAAGGGATGCCGTGGCCGACCAGATAGGCCGCCTCTTCGCCGCCGCGGCCGAAGGTGAAGGGATCGCCGCCCTTGAGGCGGACGACCAGGCGCCCGCTGCGCGCCAGCCGCAGCAACAGCGCGTTGATCGTATCCTGGGGTACGGGGTGATGGCCGGCGCCCTTGCCGACGTCGATGCGCATCGCTCCCGGCCGCGCGCGCTCGACGATGGCCTGCGGCACCAGGCGGTCGTAGACCACCGCCTCGGCCTCGGCCAACAGCCGGGCGGCGCGCAGCGTCAGCAGCTCGGGGTCTCCCGGCCCCGCGCCGACCAGCGCCACGCGTCCCGCCCGTGCCATCGTCATGCCCTCAGTAGACGTCGTGCTGGGTGTTGTAGACGTTGAACTTGCCGGTCGGCGTGACCAGCCGCGGGTCCTTGATCACGGTCTTCAGCTTGCGGGTCTTGTCGTCGACCACGACGATCGCCGATTGCTGGTTCTTGGCGTTCCACACCGAGAACCACACCTCGTTGCCGTCCTTGTTGTACTCGGGATGGACCACGCGCTTGGTGCCCTCGGCGATCCCCGACCATTGCCCGATCGGCAGGATCTCGGGCTTCTGGTCGAGCTTGTCGAGATTGAACACCGCGATCGACGAGGCCACGTCGGCATCCGGGTTCAGCGGCGTATCGACATAGAGATTGCGCGAGCGGGGGTGGGTCTTGATGAACAGATTGCCGCCGCCCTGGCCCTCGATGGTCTGCACCACCGTCCAAGCATACTGCTTGTTTTTCTCGGGATCGGTGCCGATGAGCGAGATCGCCTCGCTGCCGAGATGCCCGGTCGCCCACACCGGCCCGAACTTGGGATGGGTGAAGTTGGCGCCGCGGCCGGGATGCGGGGTCTGGCCGACCTCGATGATCTTGACCAGCTTCGATTCCTTGGTGTCGACCACCGCGATCTTGTTGCGGGCATTGGCCGCGACCAGGAAGTAGCGGCCCGAACGGTCGAAGCCGCCGTCGTGCAGGAAGCGGTCGGCGGCGATGGTGGTGATCTTGAGGTTGGTCAGGTCGGAGTAGTCCACCATCAGGACCTTGCCGGTCTCCTTGACGTTGACCAGCCATTCCGGCTTGTGCGACGAGGCGACGATCGAAGCCACCCGCGGCTCGGGATGGTATTCCTGGGTGTCGACCGTGGTGCCGCGCGTGCCCTCGACCTTGAGCGGCTCGAGCGTGTCGCCCTTCATGATGACGTATTGCGGCGGCCAGTAGGAGCCGGCCACCGCCAGCTTGTCTTCCCAGCCCTTGGCCTTCGAGGTCTCGACCGAGCGCGCCTCGAGGCCGACCCGCACCTCGGCAACGGTGTCGGGCTTGGCCATCCACAGATCGATCAGGTTGATCTTGGCGTCGCGGCCGACGACGTAGAGATAGCGGCCCGAGGCCGAGATGCGCGAGATGTGGACGGCGTAGCCGGTCTTGATGATGGTGAAGATCTGCTTGGTGTCGCCGTCGATCAACGCCACTTCGCCCGAGTCGCGCAGCGTGACCGAGAACAGGTTCTCGATGTTGATCGCGTTCTGCTTGGTCCTCGGCCGCCGCTCGGGCGGCACGATCACCTTCCAGGTCGCCTTGATCTCCTTGAGGCCGAATTCCGGCGGGGTCGGCGGCTCGTTGAGCAGGTACTTGGCCATGACTTCGATCTGTTGCGGCGACATGTCGCCCGAATCGCCCCAGTTCGGCATGCCCCCCGGCGAGCCGTAGGTGATGAAGTCGCGCAAGTACTCGAAGCCCTTCTCGCGGGTGAGGTCGGTGGTCAGCGCCTTGCCGGTCGCGCCCTTGCGCAGCACGCCATGGCAGCCGGCGCAGCGCTCGAAATAGACCTTGCGCGCATCTTCGAACTCGGCCGCGGTCAGGGTCGGCACGCCCGGCTCGGCGCCGGGCTGCTTCATGCCCTGGCCGGGCAGCACGTCCATGCGCGGCTCGTAGCGACCGCCAGGGGACGACTTATGGGCGTCCTTCGGATCGGTCCGAGTCTGGCCGAGCGCCGGACTGGTCGCAAGCGAGGCGCCAAGCGCCATCGCCAGCACGGTCGAGACGGAAATCAGGGTGCGCGACATGGGGGTTTTGCTCCGCGTTCAGAGGCCGATGACACACACGCTATGTCGTTCATGGCTGTCCGTCTTTGATGCAGGTCAAATTTTTTGACACAGTGCGAATGAGATTTTTTGATGCGGATCAAGGAATCCCGGTATTCACCGAGCTAGACATCGATCATGCAATGGCCCGGGAGAATGTCGGCTCTTCTGGCGACGGCGCTTGTCGC
>Ga0194120_10000256_pt1 | contig 96289 bp, 95 predicted proteins | sample TA2MahCa65mmetaG_FD_148642 | JGI IMG/M metagenome (GOLD analysis project Ga0194120, IMG submission 148642) | Freshwater microbial communities from Lake Tanganyika, Tanzania - TA2015019 Mahale Deep Cast 65m | ecosystem: Environmental > Aquatic > Freshwater > Lake | place: Tanzania: Lake... | reverse complement strand
CCGAATCAATTCCCGGAGTTGTCGGGTCGACAAATGAGTCCTGGGCAACAAGGAAGAGGCCATGCTTCAGCATAAAAAGACTTCCAAAACTAGACAAGCTCCATAAAGAATATGGACGGCGTGTGCGTTGCATTTATCAGGAGGTGAAAGAAAAAATGCCGCACGCGGGTTTTCGGTTAACTTCAGATGAATATGGAACCCCCAGGGACATTATTCCGCTCCAGGCTGCGGACATTGTTGCTTATGAGGTCCGGAAAGAAAGTGAACGGGGCACCTTTCACATTTATGAGCGTCCAAGGTGGCCGTACACGCAGTTGCGAAAGAAGCCATTTTACTGGAATGGTGGATTTCTTCCGCCTGAAAGCATGACAGGTTGACCCATGCCCAAGGCCAAGCGTATCCATTGCCGCTTGAAGAAGCCCTCAAGAAGTTGCTGCAAGTAAAGCCGCTCAAGAGGCTGCGCAAGCCGAAATCCTCCCCTAAACGCTAGCGTTCCAATTTTTCCTCATTTCTTCACGTTTTCACGACCAAAGCCACGATAAGGCCTTGACCTGTCTGCTCCTGTGGATTAGCTAGCATTCGTATCTCATTCAGAAACCGCAAAATTTTCTTGACAAGTATATGCATGAGCGTATATTACGCGAGAAAAGTGGGAAGAAGTGGGAGTGAATGGTTTGCCAGGTGAATATGAGAAAGATCTCCATATTCCGGTGCTGGCTGAAGAAGTGGTCGAGGGCCTGGGGTGCCGGCCCGGAGGGATCTATGTGGATTGCACCGTTGGGTACGGAGGGCATGCGGCCCTCATCCTGGAGCGCAGCGCTCCCGACGGGCAGCTCATCGGCATGGATCAGGATGAAGCGGCCCTTCGCGCGGCCGGGGAACGGATGCGGCCCTATGCCGGTCGCGTGCGTCTCGTTCGGGGAAACTTTCAAGAGCTGAAGCAACAGTTACGCTCAATGGGCGTCACGGAGGTTGACGGCGTGATGTTTGATCTGGGGGTGTCGTCAGCGCAACTGGACGAACCGACGAGGGGTTTCAGCTTTCTCACCGACGGCCCGCTGGACATGCGGATGGATCAGCGTGCTTCTCTCACCGCCGCCTCCCTCGTGAACGACCTGCCCGAGCAAGAGCTGGCCGACCTGATCTATCGCTACGGGGAAGAGCGGTATTCGCGACGGATCGCGCGGGCCATCGTCCGCGCGCGGGCGATCCAGCCGCTGGCCCGGACTCTGGAGTTGGCGGATGTGGTTCGCGGATCGGTCCCGCCTCCCTACCGTCACGGGCGTATCCACTGCGCGACGCGCACGTTTCAAGCCCTGCGGATCGCCGTCAATCGCGAGCTGGACGTACTGGAGGGTGCGCTCAAGGATGCGGTGGACGTGCTGACGCCGGGAGGGCGGCTTTGCGTGATCTCCTTCCATTCCCTCGAAGATCGCATCGCCAAGCAGACCTTCCGGGCCCTGTCGCGAGGGGAGACCCCTTGTTTGTCAGTACTTACCAAGAGGCCGATCGTGGCGTCGGAAGAAGAGCGGGCGGGCAATCCGCGCGCCCGGAGCGCGAAGTTACGGATCGCCGAACGTCTGACCGTGGGGAGGGCCGCATGAAAACCTTGGCCGGAATGACCGTCGTGGGCCTGCTCCTGTTGCTGCTCTGCGTGTGGGAGCGCGTGGACATCGTGCGCGTCGGCTACCACATCGAGCGGCTCAAGCAGCAGAAGGTGCAGCTCCAGCGGGAGCGGGACGAGTTGCGGGTGAAGGTGTCCAGCATGACGGCGCCGGAACGGATCGCACGGGCGGCCACGGAAAAGCTGGGGATGGGACCGCCGGAGCAGGGGCAGGTGGTGTTGGTGAAGGTGGCGCCGGACTTCGCGCCTGGTCGGGGGGCGGAGTTGCGGCTGGCCAAGAGCGACGTGGGAGTGAGAATCCCGTGAAGTCGGCAGACCCCTATCGGTGGCGGAGGATCGTCGCCGGGCTCGCGTTGATGCTCGGGTTTTCCGGCGTGCTCTTCCGGCTGTTCACGCTGCAAGTCTTGCAGGCGGCTGAGCTGACGGAAAAGGCGGACCGGCAGCACCGGATGTCCGTGACGGTGGAAGGCGGGCGCGGCGGGATTTACGACCGGCAGGGCAAGGTGCTGGCGATGAACATGGAGGTGCCGTCGGTCTACGGTATCCCGGCCTCGCTGGAGAACCCCGCCGGCGTGGCGCGTGACTTGGCGCGGGTGCTCCACGTCCGGGCCGACGACATCGAGCGGAAGCTGAAGCGGGAGCAGAAATTCGTTTGGATCGCCCGCAAGTTGGACCCGGAGCAGGGGCGGAGCCTGGAGCGTCTGTCGTTGGAAGGGATCGGGACCAGGATGGAGGGGCGGCGCTTCTATCCGAAGGGGCCGTTGCTCGCGCACGTGCTCGGGTTCGCGGGGATGGACGGACAGGGGCTGGAAGGAATCGAGCGGCGGTACGAATCGTACCTGCGGGGGGAAACACAGAAGGTGGTCCTGCAGCGGGATGCGCTGGGCCGCACGGTCTTCCCGAAGGGGCTGAACGAACAGGGGCCGGCCCCGGGACATAGCCTCACGCTGACGATCGATGAGGTGATCCAGTACATCGCGGAAAAGGAATTGGACGAGGCGGTGACGAACGCCAAGGCGAAGGGCGGGGTGGTGCTGGTCATGGAGCCCCGCACCGGCGCAATCCTGGCCATGGCCATCAACCCGAAATTCGATCCGAACAGTATGAGCGCGTTGACGCCGGACCGCTGGCGGAACCGGGCGCTCACCGACGCCTATGAGCCGGGCTCGACGATGAAAGTGATCACCGCCGCCGCCGCCCTGGAGGAAAAAGTCATGGGGCCGGGCACGCTGATCAACGGGGAAAACGGGCAGTTCGCCGCGGCAGGGCGGAACATCCACGACCATGAAAAGCTCGGCTGGATGACCTTTGCGCAGATGGTGCAGAAGTCGAGCAATATCGGCGCGGCCAAAACCGGGATGGCGTTGGGCGAGGAGCGGCTGCACCGGTACCTCAAGGCCTTCGGCTTCGGCGAGCGGACCGAAATCGATTTGCCGGGCGAAGCGGCGGGACTGGTGCGGGACCCGAAGGACTGGGGGCGCCAGTCGCTGGCCTCGATCGCGTTCGGGCAGGAAGTCGGGGTCACGCCTCTGCAGTTGCTCAACGCGGTGGCGGCCGTCGCGAACGGCGGCTGGCTGATGAAGCCCTACGTCGTGTCGGAGATTCGCGACGGCAAGGGGACGGTGGTGGCGCAGACGGGCCCGCAAATCCGGCGCCGGGCCGTGTCCGCCGAGACCGCCCAGGCCTTGACGGCGATTCTGGAAGGCGTGGTGACCCATGGGACCGGCGGCAAGGCGTCCATCGCCGGATTCCGGGTGGCGGGCAAGACCGGCACCGCGCAGAAGATCGATCCTCAGACCGGACGGTATTCGCCGACCCTCTTCGTGGCCTCCTTCGTCGGCTACCTGCCGGCGGACGATCCGCGGCTGGCGATTCTGGTGGTGGTGGATGAGCCGCGCACGGAGCAATGGGGCGGCACGATCGCGGCGCCGGTGTTCCGGCGCGTGGCGGAGCAGGCGCTCCCGCGCCTGGGCGTCTCCTCCAAGTCGCCGATCAAGCTGGCCTTGTATGATGAGTATGGGGAAGCAAGGCGAGACAGGGTGGATCGAACGCTTGTGCGATTGGCCTCGGTGGGAGATCCCTCGTGAGACTGGCTGAACTCATCGAGCCGCTGGAATCGACCGCAAGGCCCGGAGGCCTCGTGGTCGAGATCACCGGACTCACCGACGACTCCCGTGCCGTGAAGCCGGGCCATGTGTTTGTCGCGGTGAAGGGCGCGAAGGCGGACGGCCACCGGCACCTGGCCCAGGCGGTCCAGGCCGGCGCGGCCGCGTTGGTGGTGCAGGAGCCGCCGGCGGGAGGATCGGTGCCTCCGTCGATGCCGGTGATTCAGGTGCCGGATTCCCGGCGCGCCGTCGGTCTGCTGGCCGGCCGGTTTCAGGGGGATCCCTCGTCCAAACTGACGATGATCGGCGTGACCGGGACGAACGGAAAGACCACGATCACCTATCTCTGCCGATCCGTGCTGGAAGCGGCGGGGCGGAAGGTGGGGGTGATCGGCACCGTGGCCTATCAGATCGGGGCCGACGTGATCCCCGCGTCCCATACGACTCCCGGCGCGGTCGAACTGCAGGCACTGCTGGCGCGCATGGTGGCTGCGGGGCTGGATACGGCAGTCATGGAAGTGTCGTCCCATGCGCTGGCGCTGGATCGCACGGCCGGCTGCGAGTTCGACCTGGCGGTGTTCACGAACCTGACCCAGGACCATTTGGATTTCCATGCCGACCTCGAAGACTATTTTCAGGCGAAGGTCCGCCTCTTTTCCGGCCTGTTGCCGGCCGGGCGGAAGGCCAAGCCCAAGCGCGCCATTGTGAACGTGGACGACGAACGGGGGCTGCGCGTGTGTCAGGCCTGCCGCGTCCCCGTCTGGACCTATGCGATTAAGAACCAGGCCGACATCCGCGCCGAAGCGGTGCGGCTCTCGCTGGCGGGTACGACCTTTACTGCCGCGACGCCGGCCGGCCGGTTCGACGTGGCCAGCAAGCTGGTGGGGGAGCATAACGTCTACAACCTGCTCGCGGCCATCGGCGTGGGTTTGCAGGAGGGGCTGACGCAGGAACAAATCCGCGCAGGACTCAGCGCGGTCGAGAACGTGCCAGGCCGCTTCGAGCGCGTCGAGGCGGGCCAGGATTTCACCGTCGTGGTGGACTATGCCCATACCGAGGATGCGCTGATGCGTCTGCTGGCCGCGGCCAACCGGCTCAAGACGAACCGGATCATCACCCTGTTCGGCTGCGGCGGGGACCGCGATCGGGGCAAGCGGCCGAAGATGGGGCGTGTGGCGGCGGAGCAGAGCGATGTTGTGGTGCTGACCTCCGACAATCCGCGCAGCGAGGATCCCTTGGCGATCCTGCGCGAAGTCGAGGCAGGTGTGAAGGAGGCCCTGGCCGCCGCGCCGGCGCGTGTTCAGTACCGGGTGATCGCCGACCGCCGCCAGGCCATCGAAACGGCCATCGGCGAAGCCAGGACGGGGGATACGGTCCTGATCGCCGGGAAGGGCCACGAGGATTACCAGATCATTGGGAGCCAGAAGCTGCATTTCGACGACCGGGAAGTGGCGCGAGAGGCCTTGCGCAAGCTGGGCCGCGCGTAAAGGAGGAACCGTGACCGATCTCCAACGGATTCAAGGCATCACGGTCCTGGGCGTCCAAGCGAGGCATCGAGGCGAGTCGTACATCCTCTGCAACGATCCGGAAACGGGGACCACGTTCGCCGTCCATCCAGGCGAGACGATCGGCGAGGCGCTGGATCGGGTGGAGGCGCGGTATCAAGAGGCGATGAAAGGGAGCCATGGGGACGGTTATAGGGTCCATCGCTGAACAACCGGCGCTGAGGCCCGGCCAGCCGTATCCGTGGGATGTCATGCCGCTCTTTACGGTGGAAGAGATCCTCGAGGTGACAGGGGCGCGGGTGCTGGCTTCCGGCGCCGGTCGGCTCGCGCGCAGCGGGTTCCGCCGGCTCTGCACCGATTCGCGGGAGGTCCGGCGCGGCGATCTGTTTGTGGCCCTGCCGGGGGAGCGCTACAACGGCAAGGAGTTCGTGGAGGCCGCGATCCGGAAGGGCGCGGCCGGCGCCCTCATTCAGGGCCAGGCCTGGGGCAAGACGGCGGCCAAGCCGATCTTCGGCGTGCCCGATGCGGTGCTTGCCTATCAGCAGTTGGCCGCGCACCATCGCCGGCGATTTGCAATGCCGCTGGTGGCGGTGACCGGGAGCAACGGCAAGACCACCTGCAAGGAGATGACGGCCTCCGTCCTGGCCGAGCGGGGCTCGGTGCTCAAAACGGAAGGGAATTTCAACAACCGGATCGGGGTGCCGCAGACATTACTGCGTCTGACCCAGCGCCATGAGGCGGCCGTGGTGGAGATGGGCGTGGACCGGAAGGGGCAGACGACGCGCCTCTGCGAGATCGCCCATCCGACGATCGGCCTCATCACCAACATCGGTCCGGACCATTTGGAGTTTTTCGGCAGCCTGGACGACTCAGCCCATGCCAAGGCCGAATTGCTGGACTGGATTCCGGAGGACGGAACGGCGGTGCTGAACGCGGACGATGCGTATTTCGACTATTTGGCGTCGCGGGCGCGCTGCCGCATCCTGCCGTTCGGCCAGTCTCCCCGTGCGCTGATTTGCGCCGCCGAGGTGACGATGGATCTTCGCCGGGGCACCACCTTCAGTCTCATCCTGCCCGACCGGGCGCGCGGCACGAAAGTCCATCTGGCGGCGCATGGGACACACAACCTCTCCAACGCCTTGGCGGCTGCGGCCGTGGGCTATGCCCTGGGGATGAGCGGCGCAGCGATCGCGCGCGGGTTGGGGCATTTCAGGCCAACCGCCATGCGTTCGCAGGTGAAGGTCTCCCACGGGATTACGATCATCAACGATTGCTACAACGCCAACCCGGCTTCCATGAAGGCGGCGCTCACGCTGTTGGCCGAGCTGGGCGGCGGAGGCAGGACGATCGCGGCGCTGGGCGACATGCTGGAGCTGGGCCCCGAGTCGCCGGCCCTGCATCGGGACGTCGGCGCCCATCTGGCGTCCCAGGGCATTACGCAGCTTATCGCCTGCGGGCCGTTGGCGCGGAACATGGCGGCAGGCGCTCGGTCGGCCGGCATGGAAGCCGAGCGGATTCATACGGTGCCCGATTCGGTGGCCGCAGCCTCGCTCTGCAAGAAGCTGGCGCATGCGGGGGATGTGGTGCTGGTCAAGGGCTCGCGCGGCATGACGATGGAACGGGTCGTCGAACAATTGATGAATGATAAATGATGAATGATGAGCGGAGCGCGGACGGCGCCTTAATTCATCGTTCATCGTTCATCGTTCATCGTTTCAGGTGGTACTGACGCATGCTCTATCTGTGGCTCTATCCGCTGCACACCGAGTATTCGTTCCTGAACGTTTTCCGGTACCTGAGTTTCCGGATCATTTATGCGGCGGTCACGGCCTTTCTTGTCGCCTTCGTGCTGGCGCCTCCTTTGATCCGAAAATTGCAGGAGATCCGGATGGGGCAGCAGGTGCGTGAGGACGGGCCCAGCACGCACCTCTCGAAGTCGGGAACCCCGACGATGGGCGGGCTGCTGATCCTCTTCGCGGTGGTGCTGGCGACGTTCCTGTGGGCGGACATCACCAATCGCTACGTCTGGCTGGTCGTGCTGGCCACGTTGGGGTTCGGGGCGGTGGGGTTCGCCGACGACTATCTCAAATTCGTGCGAGGCCGTTCCAAGGGACTCTCGGCTTTGCAGAAGATCCTGGCGCAAGGACTCGTGGCGCTCAGCATCGGCCTGGTCTTCTATTTCCTGCCAGGCTACTCCACCCAGCTCAGCGTGCCCTTCTTTAAGAACTTCACGCCCGACCTGGGCCTCCTCTACATTCCGTTCGCCATCCTGGTCATCGTCGGGGCCTCCAACGCCGTGAACCTCACCGACGGACTGGACGGGCTCGCGGTCGGCCCGATCATGATCGCCTCGCTGGCCTATACGATCGTCGCCTACGTCGTCGGCAACAGGATCACGTCGGAATACCTCTTGATTCCCTACATCGAAGGCGCGGGGGAGCTGGCGGTCTTCACCGCCGCGATCTTCGGCGCCAGCCTGGGCTTCCTCTGGTTCAACACCTACCCGGCTTCCGTATTCATGGGGGACGTGGGCTCCTTGCCCCTGGGCGCGGCGCTCGGGACCGTGGCGGTCGTGAGCAAGCACGAGCTGCTGCTCCTGCTGGTCGGCGGCGTATTCGTGATCGAGGCCATCTCGGTCATTTTCCAGGTGGCGTCGTTTAAGTCGCGGGGGAAGCGGATCTTTCTGATGGCGCCCATCCACCATCATTTCGAAATGAAGGGATGGGAGGAGCCGAAAGTCGTGGTGCGGCTGTGGATCGTTGCCATTCTTCTAGCGCTCTTAAGTCTGAGCACATTGAAACTACGGTAATGGATCACCCGGATGTCATTTCCAGCGGTAACGGAACTCAGGGGCAAACGCGTGACCGTGGTGGGGTTGGCCCGCAGCGGGGTCGCGGCGGCGCGCCTGCTGCAGGCGGTCGGAGCGCAAGTGACGGTGGCGGACGGCAAGGAGGCATCGGCCTTGGCCGAGCCCCTCTCGAAGCTGGACCGGAACGCAGTGAAGGTGAGCGTCGGCGCCGGCTACGAAGCGGCGCTGGAGGGGGCGGAGTTGGTGGTGATCAGCCCCGGCGTGCCCTTCCGTCTTCCCTCGCTCGAAACGGCGCGGCGGCGCGGCGTGCTGGTGATCGGAGAGTTGGAGCTGGCCTCTCGGTTTCTGCGCGCGCCGCTTCTCGCCGTCACCGGCACCAACGGCAAGAGCACGACGGTCACGCTGCTCGGCCTGTTGCTTGCCGAGAGCGGGAAGCGGGCCTTCGTCGGGGGCAATCTCGGCACGCCCTTGTGCGAAGCGGCCATGGCTTCGTTCCAGGCCGGGCCTGGCGCCGGACCGTACGACTATGTGGTGGCGGAAGTGTCGAGCTTCCAACTGGAGACGGTCGAGCGGTTTCACCCCAGGGTGGCGGCCTTGCTGAACATCACCCCGGACCACCTGGATCGTTATGACTCGCTGGACGACTATGTGGCGGCCAAAAGCAGGCTCTTCGAAAATCAGACGCAGGGGGACCTGGCCTTGTTGAATCTGGACGACGAACGGGTTGCGCGACTTGCGGGGACAATACGCGCCAGGACCCTGGGCTTCAGCCGGAAGCTGGCCCCGGGTCGCGCCGGCTGCGAAGGAACGTTTCTCGACGGGAAATCGCTGGTGGCGACCATCGGCGGGATACGGCGGGAGATTTGCCGCCGGGAGGAGTTGCGGCTGTTGGGCGATCATAATCTGTCCAATGCCTTGGCCGCCGTGGCCATCGGTCTGGCTTGTGACTGCCCGATTCCTTCCATGCGGCAGGTGCTCCGGACTTTCCCAGGCTTGGAACATGCCCTGGAATTCGTGCGGGAGCGGCAGGGGGTGCGGTTCATCAACGACTCCAAGGGCACGAACGTGGATGCCACGCTCAAGGCCTTGGAAAGTCTGTCGCAACCGATCCTGTTGATCGCCGGGGGGAAGGACAAGGGTGGAGATTTCAGCAAGCTGCGGCAGGCGGTCCTGCAGCGGGTCAAGCGGCTGATCCTGATCGGAGAAGCGGCGCCGTTGATCCAGGCGGCGCTGGCCGGATTCGACCGGATCAGCCAGGCGGCGACCTTGCGGGACGCGGTGGAGCTGGCGGCGCGGGAGGCGACCGTGGGCGACGCGGTGCTCCTCTCTCCTGCCTGCGCCAGCTTCGACATGTTCGCCGATTATCAGGACCGGGGGCGCCAATTCAAAGCGTTGGTGAACGAGTTATTGTGATGGGTGAAGGGCGATGAGTGATGAGAGCCGGAAGACAGTTCGCCCATCACGCATCACCCATCACGCATCACTGAGGAAGCAGGTGTGAATGTCGCGCAAGGGGAGCCAGAGCGGGACCTTGGCGCTTCCTTGGCCGGGGGCCGGCGCCAGGACCAAGGCGGTGGCGAAGGCCGACGGGGTCTTGCTGACCATCACGCTGCTGTTGGCGTTGATCGGGTTGGTGATGGTATTCAGCGCCAGCGGGGTGGTGGCCGGCAACCGGTTCCACGATTCGATCTACTATCTCAAGCGGCAATTGGCCTGGCTGGCTTTCGGGTTCCTGCTGCTGCACATGGCGTCGCGGGTGGACTATACGGTCTGGCAGCGGATGGCGCTGCCGATTCTCTGCGGCACGGTCCTGCTCTTGATGCTGGTGTTGATCCCGCACGTGGGCACGGTGGTGAAGGGCGCGCGGCGCTGGCTGCGCTTCGGCCCCATCTCGATTCAACCGGCCGAGATGGTCAAGCTGGTGGTGGTGCTCTACCTGGCGGCCTATCTCACCAAGAAGGAGGGACGGGCGACGGAATTCACCACCTGGTTTTTGCCGCCGCTGCTGGTCATCGGACTGCTGGCCGGGCTGGTGGTGCTGGAACCGGACCTGGGCACGGTGATTGTGGTGGGACTGGTGACCTTGGTCTTATTGTTTCTGGGCGGGGCCAGGCTCGGGCATTTGTTGGGTTTGGTGTTGATGGCGCTGCCCGTGGTGGGGCTGTTGGTCTGGCGATCGCCCTACCGGATGCAGCGGCTCATGACCTTCCTGGACCCCATGAAGGACCCGACCGGGGCCGGCTTTCAGGTGAACCAGTCCTTCTTGGCCTTCGGGAGCGGCGGTCTGTTGGGTGTGGGGCTGGGCGAAGGCAAGCAGAAGCTCTTCTTCCTGCCGGAGGCCCATACCGATTTCGTGCTGGCCCTGGTCGGCGAAGAGGTGGGCCTGCTCGGAACGGCTTGCATCATGCTGCTCTATGCTCTGCTGGTGGTGAAAGGGTTTCAGATCGCCGGCCGCGCGCGGGAACCCTTTGGCCGGCACCTGGCCTTGGGGATCACGCTGTTGATCGGATGTCAGGCCTTGATCAATGCGGGTGTCGTGACCGGCATGTTGCCGACCAAAGGGTTGACCCTGCCTTTGGTCAGCTACGGCGGCTCGTCGCTCATGGTGAGTTTGCTGGCGATCGGCATTCTGCTCAGCATCTCCCGCGATCGGCAGGGAGGCAGGCCGGCGCCTGGGGCCGCCCGTCCGGCCGGCGGGAGATGAGGATTGTCATTGCGGCCGGGGGAACCGGCGGCCACCTGTATCCGGCGGTGGCCTTGGCCCGCGAGTTTCTTCGTCAGGACCAGGCCACGGAGGTCTTGTTCGTCGGAACGGCCAGAGGAATCGAAAGCAAGGTGCTCCCGCATGAGGGGTTCGAATTGCAGATGATTGCGGCCAAGCCGGTGATGGGGCGGAGCTGGCGGCAGGCGGTCCTGGCGCTCCTGTCCTTGCCGGTGGCGGTCCGGCAGGCAGTGGCGATCCTGCGTGCGCGGCGGGCCGACCTGGTCGTCGGCGTCGGGGGATACAGCAGTCCGCCGGTGATCCTGGCGGCCTGGTTGCTGCGAATCCGCCGGGTATTGTTGGAGCCGAATGCCTATCCGGGATTGGCGAACAAGGCGACGGGACCCCTGGCCGACCTTGTGTTTCTCTCCTATGAGGCGGCGGCCGGCTCGTTTGCGTCCGCCAAGGTCCGGGTTACGGGGATGCCGATCCGGCGGGAATTTTTGGAGAAGGCGGAAGACAGTAGGCAGAAAGCAGAGGGCAGAATGCAGCCAGCAGCAAGCCATCCGCCTTCTGCCTTCCGCCTTCTGGTGTTCGGCGGCAGCCAGGGAGCCCATGCGATCAATCAGGCGATGGTGGAGGCCCTGCCTCATGTACGGGGCATGAAGGATCGGTTGGTCATCGCTCATCAGACCGGCGAGGCGGATTATGCATCCGTGCGCGCCGCCTATGAAGCGGCCGGGCTGGAGGCGGAGGTGACGCCGTTTATCTATGACATGCCGAGGGCGCTGCGATCTGCCGACCTGGTGGTGTCGCGCGCCGGGGCGATCACGCTGGCTGAATTGTCCGCCTGCGGCAAGCCGGCCGTTTTGGTGCCGCTGCCGACGGCGATCTATCAGCATCAAGAGAAGAATGCGCTGGTGATGGAGCAGGCCGGAGCGGCGGTCTTGCTGAGACAATCCGAACTCACGGGGACCTCGTTGGCGAACCAGATTGCAGCCTTACTGTCCGATGCCGGTCGTCTGCGTGCGATGGGGGAGCGGAGCGCGGCCCTGGCGCGACCCGATGCGTCCGAAGCCATCGTGGCGATGTGCCGGAGACTCGTGGAGGGACGGAATGGGATCAACCAACCTCTTGGAGCAACCAGGTCGTGAGCAGAGCCTTCGTCCGGACAGGTTTGGTTCGGGCGAGCCGTCCGCCAGACGGAACGGAGTGAGCGTTCGGGTGGGACCGACGATGTTCAGGAAGATTCAACACATTCACCTGGTCGGGATCGGAGGCTCCGGCATGAGCGGAATCGCCGAGGTGCTTTTGACGCTCGGCTACAAGGTGACGGGCTCCGATTTGAATTATTCGGAAACGGTGAAGCGTCTGGAGGAATTGGGCGGGCGGATCTTCATCGGGCACGACGCGGCCAACGTGGGCGATGCGCAGGTGGTGGTCATTTCGTCGGCCGTGGCGCCGACCAATCCGGAGGTGGTGGCCGCCCGCGCGAAGGTCATCCCGGTCATTCCCCGCGCCGAGATGCTGGCCGAGTTGATGCGCCTGAAGTACGGGATCGCCATCGCCGGCGCGCACGGCAAGACCACGACGACCTCCATGGTGGCGGCCGTGCTGGCGCAGGCCGGGCTGGACCCGACGGTAGTGATCGGCGGAAAAGTCAACGCGCTGGGCAGCCACGCCCGGCTGGGGCGCGGCGATCTGCTGGTGGCCGAGGCGGATGAGAGCGACGGGTCGTTCCTCAAGCTGTCGCCCTCGGTCGTCGCCGTGACCAACATCGACAAGGAGCATCTGGAGCACTATGGCACGATGGAGCGGCTGGAGGGCAGCTTCCTGGAATTCGTCAACCGCGTGCCCTTCTACGGACTCGCGGTGCTCTGCGCCGACAACGAACGGATCCGCGCCTTGCTGCCGCAGGTGGTCAAGCGTTACCAGACCTACGGGTTGCAGGAGCGGCCGGGGCAGCCGGTGCCGGACTTCCGCGCGAGCGACATTACGGCGAACCAGTGGGAATCGGAGTTCCGGGCCTATCACCGCGACAAGAATTTGGGGCCGTTCCGGATTTCCATTCCGGGCGTCCATAACGTGAGCAATGCGCTGGTCGCCATCGCCATCGGCATCGAGCTGGATGTGCCGGTGGATTTAATCCGCAAGGGGCTGGCCTCCTTCGCCGGGGTCGAGCGGCGCTTCCAGCTGCGCGGCGAAAAAGGCGGGGTGATGGTCGTGGACGATTACGGCCACCATCCGAGCGAGATCAAGGCAACGCTGGCCGCCGCCAAGCAAGGGTGGCAGCGCCGGCTGGTCGTGCTCTTTCAGCCCCATCGCTACACGCGCACGCGCGACCTGATGGAGGAGTTCGCCCAGGCCTTCGGCCAGTCCGATCTCCTGTTCGTCACCGATATCTACCCGGCCGGCGAGGCGGCGATTCCCGGCATCACCGGCGAGAAGCTTGCGGCGGCCATTCGGGTTACCGGCCATCCGGCCGTCCGGTGGGTGGAGCGGAAAGAACAATTGACCGAGCAGGTCAGGGCGGAAGTCCAGCCGGGCGATCTGGTGATTACGCTCGGCGCGGGCGATATCTGGAAGGCCGGTCCGGGGTTGCTGGAGCGGCTATGATCGCGGAGGTCGTGATGCGAGACGGCGGCAGACAGGGGCTGAGTCCGGGGCCCAAGGCGATCGCGTCCGGGCCGGCTCGCAAGGGGGCTCAGGCCAGAGACCTGCATGCGGCCGTGGCCGGTCTGCGTGGAGAGGTCCGATTCAATGCCTCGCTGCGGGATCTGACGTCGTTTCACATCGGCGGGCCGGCCGATGTGTTGTGCTTTCCCACCGATGTTGATGATTTGGGCCGGCTCGTCGGTCAGGCCAAGGCCGCGAAGGTACCGATCTTCGTGCTGGGGGGGACGAATCTGCTGGTGCGCGATCGGGGCATCCGCGGCCTGGTGGTGAGTTTGGCGAAGCTCACGGCGATCCGCGACGAGCCGGATTCCGTGGTCTATGCGGAAGGCGGCGTGGGCATGCCGACGTTGATGAAACATGCCATCACTCGATCGTTGACCGGGCTCGAATGGGCCGCCGGGATTCCCGGCACCCTGGGCGGGTCGGTCGTGATGAACGCCGGGACCAGATTGGGGGAGATGCGGCAAGTACTGAAGGCGGTTCGCCTGGTGGACCCGAAGGGAAAAATCCTGGACGTGCCGGCCTCGGCCATCCGGTTCACCTACCGGCGCGCCAAGCTGCCGCGCGGCATTGTGGCCGGGGCCTGGCTGCAGCTCCGGCCCGGTAGCCGAGAACAGATCGAGACCGTGGTGAAGGACTATTTGCATCATCGTCGGGATACCCAGCCCCTGGCCCAGCCCAGCGCCGGCTGCGTATTTAAGAATCCTCCGAACGACGCGGCCGGGCGTGTGATCGAGGCGGCTGGCATGAAGGGCGCCCGGGTCGGCGACGCTCAGGTGTCGGAGAAACATGCCAACTTCGTAGTCAATCTGGGACAGGCGCGAGCCGCCGACGTGATCACCCTGATCAAGCAAGTCGGTCGCGCGGTGCAAGAGCAGACGGGAATTACGCTGGAGTTGGAACTCAAAATCGTAGGCCAACCGTGAAGAAAATAGTGATGGGCGATGAGTGAGGAGTGATGGGCAGTAGAAAAGAAACTAGAAGGAAACTCAGGACGCATCACCCATCACCCACCACGCCTCACCGTCCCTTGACCAAGGCGCGCATCGGCGTCCTGATGGGGGGGCAGTCTTCCGAGCGGGAGGTGTCGCTGCGAACCGGACTGGCGGTGCACCGGGCGCTCCTGTGTCGCGGCTACGAGGCCGTGGCCATCGACGTGACCCAATCCTTGGTGCAGCAGCTGAAGGCCAAGCGGGTAGACATGGTGTTCCTGGCGCTGCATGGTCCCGGTGGAGAAGACGGGACGGTGCAGGGGTTGCTGGAATCCATCGGGATGCCCTACACGGGATCGGGTGTGCGAGCGAGCGCGATCGGCATGCACAAGGTGGCGACGAAGGCCCTGCTGGCCTATGCCGGTATCCCCGTCGCGGAGGGCACGGTGATCCGGCGCGAACAGGGCCGGTCCGCCGGGTTGCCGGCCGGCCTGCCGCTGCCGCTGGTGGTGAAGCCGGCGTCGGAGGGCTCCACGATCGGGGTCTCGATCGTGCGTCGGCGCTCCGACTGGCGTTCCGCGCTTCGTCGCGCCCATGCTTACGACGAGGAGGCGCTTGTAGAGGCCTACATTCCCGGACGTGAGATCGGTGTGTCGGTGTTGGGCGATACCGGCAAGACCCTGGCGCTGCCTGCCGTCGAGATCGTAGCGCCGGGCGGGTTCTACGATTATGCGGCCAAGTATACGAAGGGCCGCACGCGCTACCTCTGCCCGGCTCCGCTCAAGCCGAAACTGGCCCGACTGTTAAAGGATTTGGCCCTCCGGACCTATCGGGCCGTCGGCTGCGATGGGGCGGCGCGGGTGGATTTTCGCGTGACCCACCGGGGCAAGCCTTATGTGCTCGAAATCAATACGATCCCCGGCATGACCGAGACCAGTCTCCTGCCGATGGCCGCCGCGCAAGCGGGGTTGGACTATGACGCCTTGACCGAGTTGATCCTCCGGTCCGCCCTCGCCCGTGCGGCCGCCGGCCAAGCCGCTCGCCGGGCTGCCTTGCCTGCGCTCCGCGCTATGGGGGGAGGAGGAAAGGCACGATGAGGCCGACGAAGCGGTGGAAGGGCGCCAGGCAGCGAGTGAGGACCGCCCGGCCGATGTGGGCCCCCAGGCGGACCGGTCGGTCGGCATCCCGCTGGCGGCCGTCCGCCAAGCTGGGGCGTTTGGGTAAGTGGATCGGGTGGGCCGGTCTGAGCCTCCTTGTCGCAGGCGCGATCGGCTGGGGCGGGTGGCAGGCCTATCGGCAAGCCCAGCCGATCCTGCACGATTGGCTGGAGGTTCGAGAGGTCACGATTGCGGGCATCCAGCACTTGTCGCGGGAGGAAGTCCTGGAGCGGCTGGGGCTGCAACCGGGAGAGACGCTGTGGTCGGCCGATCCCGCGGTCCTGGGCGAACGGCTCTTGACGCACCCCTGGATCAAACAGGCCTCCGTGACCCGTTCGTTGCCCCACCGGTTGATCGTGGTTTTGGTCGAGCGTCAGCCTGTGGCCATGCTGAGGTCCTCATCCTCGGCGCTATTGCTGGACAAGGAAGGCCAGGTCTTGACGCCTCTGTCCGTGCTGGAAGGCGCCGAGTTTCCGATTCTGATCGGGGTGGACCCGGATCGTGTGATGCAAGGGGACGACCGGGCCCGTCAGTTGGTGCGGAACGGGATCCGGCTGGCCGGTCTGCTGGGCGATGAGTTCGACGGGCTGCCGGAGATCGACTTGGGCAATCCGGAGAACGCCGTGGCCTACGTGCAAGGCCTGCGGTTTCAGTTCGGGCCTGCGTCGTTCGAGGAAAAATGGGAACGGTATCGCAAGATCGACCGGACGCTGCACGTCAGCGTCGGCGACGAGCAGGCAAATCCAAAGCACGAGATCGACTTGCGCTATCCGGGCAAGGTGATCGTTCGCGAAAGGGGGTGACCGACTGTGGGGAGACGTGATCACGTAGTGGTCGGGCTGGATATCGGCACGACGAAGATTTGCGCGGTCGTCGCGGAAATGACCGAGGACGGGACCGTCAACATCATCGGCGTGGGCTCCAGCCCGTCCCGCGGGCTCAAGAAGGGGGTCGTGGTCGATATCGACCTGACGGTGGACTCCATCAAGAAGGCCGTGGAAGAAGCCGAGTTGATGACCGGCGGCCAGATCAACGCCGTCTACACGGGCATCGCCGGCAGCCATATCTCCGTGGCCCAGGCGCGCGGGGTGCTCGCGCTGAAGCGGCAGGAGGTGACCCGCCAGGACGTGGACCGGGTGATGGAGCAGGTGCGGGCCGGCATCATGATCGAGCCGGGGCGGGAAATCCTGCACGTGATTCCCCGGGAATTCGTGGTGGACGACCAGGATGGGGTGCGGGAACCGTTGGGCATGTCCGGGGCCAGGCTGGCCGTGGAGGCCCACATCATCACCGGGGCGGTCACCTCGGTCCAGAACATCAGCAAGAGCGTGAACCGGGCCGGCCTGGACGTGGTGGAAATCGTGCTGCAACCGCTGGCCTCCAGCGAGGCGGTGCTGAGCAGCGAGGAGCGTGACCTTGGCGTGGTGATGGTGGATCTGGGCGGCGGGACGACCGACCTGGCGATCTTCGTGGATGGGAGCATCCGGCACACGGCGGTCCTGCCAATTGGCGGCCAAAATTTGACGAAGGATATCGCGATCGGCCTGCTGACTTCCCAGACCGAGGCGGAGAAGATCAAGATCAAGCACGGGATTGCGCGGGTGGACCTGGTCGGCGACGGCGACATGGTCGAGGTGCCGAGCGCGGGGGACCGTCCGGCCAGAAGCATTCCGCGGCGGGAACTGGCGCTGGTCATCGAGCCGCGCGTCGAGGAGATGTTCGAGCTGGTGCGCGACGAGATCAACCATGCCGGCTACGACGGGAGGCTGGGGGCCGGGGTGGTCATCACAGGCGGGACCTCGATGTTGGAAGGGATGCCTGACGCGGCGGAGCGGGTCTTGAATCTTCCGGCGCGCCGCGGCGTACCGACCGGGGTAGACGGGCTGCGGGATATCGCGGGGACGCCGATGCATGCGACGGCGGTCGGCCTCATCCTGCATGCCTGCCATCACATGGGCGATCTGGAATCGGTCGGTCGGGGCGGCCGGCGTGTCGGACGGGCCTTCGGCCGGATGAGGCAGTTGTTGCAGGAGTTTTTCTAAACGAGCCGTCAGCTTGCCAGCCGTCAGCCTTCAGCCGTTGCGGTTCCGAAATGCTGAAAGCTGATAGCTGATGGCTGAACGCTCCAAGAGGAGGGAAGCACGATGTTCTCATTCGAAGAAGAAGACATCATGCCGGTCCGGATCAAGGTCGTCGGGGTCGGGGGGGCCGGCTGCAACGCGATCAATACGATGATCGGCTCAGGGCTCGGACGGGTCGAGTTCATCGCGGCCAATACCGACGTGCAGGCGTTGGGCCGTTCCATGGCCACGTTCAAAATCCAGCTGGGGCCGGAAAAGACCAGGGGCCTGGGGGCCGGCGCCAAGCCGGAGGTGGGCAGGGAATCGGCGATGGAGAGCAAGGACCGCATCCGGGAGAGCCTGGAGGGGGCCGAGATGGTCTTCGTCACGGCCGGCATGGGAGGCGGCACCGGAACGGGCGCGGCGCCGGTCGTCGCCGGGATCGCGCAGGAACTGGGCATTCTGACCGTGGCGGTCGTGAGCAAGCCCTTCACCTACGAAGGCAACCGGCGGATGAGCCATGCCGAGGACGGGCTTCGGGAACTTAAAAAGCATGTGGACACGCTGCTCGTCATTCCGAACCAGCGCCTGCTCCAGATTGTGGACAAGAGCACTTCGATGCTGGAGGCCTTCAAGGTGGCCGACGACGTGTTGTTGCAGGCCATCAAGGGCATCGCGGACGTGATCACTACGACGGGCCACGTCAACGTGGACTTCGCGGACGTGCGCACGGTCATGACCTATACGGGTCGGGCCGTGATGGGCATGGGCGTGTCGCGGGGCGAGACCCGGGCCGTCGAGGCGGCGCAGAAAGCCATCTCCAGCCCCCTGCTGGAGGACGGGAGCATCGCCGGCGCTCGCGGGGTATTGCTCAACATTACGGGCGGGCTGAACATGACCCTGCACGAGGTGGACCAGGCGGCCTCGATCATCCGCGAAACGGCCGATCCCGAGGCCAACATCATCGTCGGGCAGGTGATCAACGAAGCGCTGAACGAAGAATTTGTGGTGACCGTGATTGCCACGGGGTTCGACCGGGAGGAGGCAGGTCTGCCGGAGCGACCCTTACTCGATCGAACGACGGTGCGTGTGCCGCAACCGGCCCTGGCCGGCGTGGGCGCCAAGACCTCGGCGGAGGCGCCGAAGAAAAACCTCGAGCGCCCGACCTTTCTCCGCAAGTTGTCCGCGCAGCGGGAAGGACAGGAGCGGCTGGGCCTGGGCATGGACGAAAACGAGAAGTGGGATGTGCCCACGTTTCTGAGAAAGCAAGCGGACTGAGGCCATGGCCGGTCCTCGGCGCGTCCGCACCTCCGGAGCTGCCCTCCGAGCCCCTCGGCGAGGAAGCCTTCCGGAATTCCCGCGGCCGCGGCCATGCCGCGGTGCCTCGGTCAGTTCCGGCTTTCCTTCGCCGAGAGGCTTGGTCGGGCTGACCGCTCCTTCGGTGAAGTCCTTGCCGAGGACCGGCCAGGCTGTGAGGGGAGAAGGGATGAGCAAGGGACACATCACGGTCCCGGCGTTCGCCGATGAGCGCGCAGGCGTCCGGCATTTTTTCGGGACGCGACATGAGGTGGGCCGTCCGGACCGGGCTGCGCCGGTCGTGGTGTCGGTGACGCAGGTGCACGGAACGGATGCCCTGGTGCTGGATCGGCCGGTCGAGCCGGGCGAGACCTTTGCCGGTGGATGGGACGCGCTGGTCACGAACCAGCGGGAGGTCTGGCTTACGGTCAAGACAGCCGATTGCGTGCCGGTCTTGGTGCATGACCCGCGTCAGGGGGCCGTGGCGGCGATCCATGCGGGCTGGCAGGGCGCCGTCGCGGGCATCCTGCCGCGCACCCTGGCGGTGATGCGGGAGCGGTTCGGGTCGGACCCCGGCTCGCTGCGGATCGGCATCGGACCCTCGGCCGGCTCCTGCTGCTACGAAGTGGACGAGCCGGTGCTGACGAAGCTGCGCGAGGGTGTTCCCGACTGGTCCCTCGCGGTGCGGGAGACGGGCCCGGGAACCTGGCTGTTGGACTTGCGTGGCTTGCTCCTGCGCCAGGCCCAGGCCATGGGGGCGGACCGAACATCCATCCGGACGGTCAACGCCTGCACGATCTGCCATCCGACCCTCTTTCACTCCTATCGTCGCGAAGGGACGGCCCGGGGTACGATGGTGAGCGGCATCATGCTGACGCGCCGCTCGAAGAAACGATGAAAGATGAACGCTGAAGGATGAATGGTGTAAAATATCGCCCATTACTTCTACGCAGTCGCAATCATCGTTCAGCCTTCTGCTTTCATCGTTGAGTGAATGTGGCGGACACACAAAGCCCGGATGCCATAGCCCGTAATGTCCAGACGGTCCTCGACAACATCCGGCAGGCCGCGCTGCGCGCGGGCCGCAACCCCGAGTCGGTTCGCCTGATTGCGGCGACCAAGACTGTCGCGCCGGCCCGGGTCCGGACGGCCATTGAGGCCGGCGTGCGTATCCTGGGCGAGAACCGGCTGCAGGAAGCGCTGCCGAAGATCGAGGCGGTCGGAGATTGCGAGGGAGTGGTCTGGCATTTCATCGGCCGCTTGCAACGGCGCAAGGTGAAAGCGGTGGTCGGGCGGTTCCAGATGATCCATTCGGTGGACAGCCTGGACCTGGCTGCGGAGATCAACCGGCGGGCGGCGGAAGCGGGACTCGTCCAGGCGGTCTTGATGGAAGTGAACATCGGGGAAGAGCCGACCAAGGGGGGGCTGGCTCCCGCTGCGGTGGCCGAAGCGGTGGCGGCGATCAAAGCCCTGCCGAATCTCTCCGTGCTGGGGCTGATGGCCGTGCCGCCGCTTGCGACCGATCCCGAGGCGGCCAGACCCTATTTTCGGCGCCTGCGCGAGCTGGTCTTGTCGCTGCCGTATGAAGACGTGAAGGAACTATCGATGGGGATGTCGCAGGATTATGCCGTCGCGGTGGAGGAAGGCGCCACGATGGTGCGTATCGGCACCGCAATCTTTGGAGCGAGGCGTGGTTAAACAGACGGTTTCCAACAAGCTGGCGTTCATCGGCGGGGGGCAGATGGCGGAGGCCCTGCTGGGAGGACTGTTCGCCTCCCGCTGCTGCGAGACGGCGTCGGTGCGGGTTACGGATGTGAGCCGGGAGCGGCAGGACCTGATGAAGAGCCGCTTCGGCGTGCAGGTCGGCGCGGACAACAGGGAGGCGGCGGCCTGGGCCGAGGTGGTCCTGCTTGCGGTCAAGCCGCAAATGATGGAATCGGTGTTGGAGGAACTCGCGCCGGTTCTGCCGGGCCGCCTGGTCATTTCGATCGCGGCCGGCTGGTCCATCAGGAGCCTTGGCCGGCGATTTGAAACATTGGGGGACAAGGCGCCGCGCATCGTGCGGGTGATGCCCAATACCCCGGCCCTGGTACGCGAGGGCATATCGGCCGTCGCCTGCGGGCCGGGCGTGAGCGAGGCAGACGCGGCGTTGGCGCGGACGCTCTTCGAATCTGTCGGGCGGGTCGTGACGGTTGAGGAACGTCTCATGGACGCGGTGACCGGCCTGAGCGGCAGCGGGCCGGCCTATGTCTTTCTGGCGATCGAAGCCCTGGCGGACGGAGGTGTCAAGATGGGCCTGCCCCGGTCCGTGGCCGCCCTTCTGGCGGCCCAGACCGTGCTGGGCGCGGCGAAGATGGTGCTGGAAACGGAGGAGCATCCGGCCCGGCTGAAAGACCGTGTCGCCTCCCCGGGCGGCACGACCATTGCCGGCCTGCATGAGCTGGAGCAGGGGGGGCTGCGGGCGACCCTGATCGCGGCGGTCGAGGCGGCGACGAACCGATCCAAGGAACTGGGGAGCTGAGGGGGATTCGATGTTTGTGGCTGGCAACCTGCTCAATGCGTTCGCGACGGTCGTGGACTATGTGCTCTGGTTGTACATGTGGGTGATCATCGCGCGGGCCTTGATTTCCTGGGTCAACCCGGACCCCTGGAACCCGATCGTGCAGTTTCTGGATCGCGCGACCGAACCGGTTCTGGGGCCGATCCGGCGGAAGCTCGGCTGGAGGATGGGCATCGATGTGTCGCCGATCATCGCCTTTTTGATTATCATGTTTCTGCAAATGGCGGTGGTGCAAACGCTCAAGGATTTCGCCGTCCGCATGCACTGAGCCTTTATGAGAGGTGCGCCATGAAAATTACGCCGCTCGACATCCAGCAGATGCACTTTCGAGTCAGCTTGCGCGGGTACTCGAAGCGGGAAGTGGATCACTTCCTCGAAGATCTGGCCCAAACGGTCGAAGGGCTCACGCGCGAGAACCAGGCCTTGCGCGACAAGTTGGCGGCCACCGAAGAGCAGCTGGCCAATCTCAAGAAATCCGAATCCACCCTCAGCCACGCGCTCGTGACCGCGCAGGCGTTCACGGACGATCTCAAGCAGGCGGCGCAGCGGGATGCCGAGCTCATTATGAAGGAAGCGGAGTTGAAGGCGGCCGAATTGGTCCGTGAAGCCCAGGCCGAACTCGCCGGCACCCAGCGGGAGATCGCGGACCTGCGCAAGCAACGGCTCATGGCGATCGAGCGGCTGCGCTCGACCTTGCGCGCGTTTGAGCGGATGGTGGAGATCGAGATGGGCGACGAGGCGCACACGGACCGGGCGGAAAAACTGATCGGCGGCTGACCGTGCCGTATTCCTGACGGCCGCTCCGATGCCTGTTCCCTGCCTCGTCCGGCGTACCTGCCATGTGCTTCCTGATGTGTTGCGTCCCTGATGGGTGACGATGGATGCGTCCGATCCGATTGCCGACGCCATGCAGTCTGCGGTGGAAGCGGGTGTCTTCCCCGGGGCGGTGCTGGCGGTCCGGCTGCGCGGCGCCCTCCGCTACCACCGCGCCTCGGGCCTGGCGGCTTCCCTCCCCACGCCGGAACCGGCGCATCGCGAGACGGTTTATGACCTGGCCTCGCTGACCAAACCCCTTGCCACCGTCACCGCCATCCTCTGTCTGGTCCAGGATGGAACGCTCGATCTGGACCGGACCGTTCAGGCCTATGTGCCCGACCTGCAAAAGGCCCCGGTCGGTCGGGCGACCATCGCGCATCTCCTGACCCACAGTTCAGGCATTCCCGCCTGGCGTCCCTTTTATGAACGGGTGGCCGAGCAAGACAAGCTCCGACCGGGTTTCCTCGGCAGCCAGGCGGCGAAGGACTATGTGTTGCAATTGATCGGAGCGGAAGCGCTCGCAGCGCCGATCGGGACACAAGCGGTCTATAGCGATCTGGGGTTCATGCTTTTGGGGCTGCTGGTGGAACGGCAGGCCGGCCGGTCGCTGGCGGATTTCGTCCGGGAGCGGATCTATGGTCCGATCAATGCGGCCCCGCTGTGCTTCCTGCCGACAACGGGAGGCCCCGCTCCAGTTGCGGCCAATTCGATTGCGCCGACGGAGGACGATCCCTGGCGGGGCCGCATGCTGCGGGGGGAAGTGCACGACGAGAACGCCTATGCGCTGGGGGGGATCGCCGGCCATGCAGGCCTGTTCGGGACGGCCGAGGCGGTGCTGGCCGTCTCCGGCTGCTGGCTGGACGCGGTGAAGGGGAGGCAGTCCCTGCTCCGGTCCGATCTTGCGAGACGGTTTACCAGCAGGCAGGAAATCGTGCCGGGATCGAGCTGGGCCCTGGGCTGGGACAGTCCCTCGGCTCCTTCCTCATCAGGGACGAAGTTCTCGCCAAATTCTTTCGGCCACCTCGGCTACGCAGGCACGTCCCTGTGGGTGGACCCGGAGCGGGAATTGGAAGTGGTGTTGTTGTCGAACCGGGTGCATCCGACGCGAAAGAACGACAAGATCCGGGAGTTCCGCCCGAAGATTCACGACATCATCTATCGAGAGCTGATCCCTGGCGGCTGATGGTGGCGACCGGCCGGTTGACGAAGGCACGCGCATTTAACAAGTCGCGGGTCCTGTCGTGGCGAGCACCCCCGCCGTCCTCGCTCCACCCATCCCCCCGTGGGGGTCACTTGGTGCGGTGGTGTCGCATGGGCGTTGTGTGCCTGTGCCTGGCCCCATCCTGCGGCTCCTCACCCCTTACGCTGCGGGCGTCGGGGGCGCTTACCACGCCACCCGCTCAGCGCTCATCCGTTCTCCCGGCTAAAAAAGAGAGAGTGACGGGGACCGACCGCTTGTGGGCCGGTCCCCGTTGCGTGGATGCGCTGATGCAGGGGCTCAACCCTACGCAGCTATAATGGGACTATGCCGACCAGCATAGTATGTCACCGCTGCGCTGTGGGTTTCGTTGACAAGTCCCTGAAATCAGCGGAAAATTGACCGAAATGTGAGCCTGCACGAGTGTGCTATGTCGGTCAGTATATTCAATAGTTGGGCGTAAACGCAATTACGGACTCAGAGGCCCACATCAAAGAGAGCCGACGACAATGGCCAAGAAGTTGTTTGAATCCACAACGCGAGAGGAAGCGCATAAGAAGCTGGAAGAACTATCACGGACACACCTGTCGGCGGAGTGCCGCGAGGGGGCGGGCCGCTACATGGTATGGGATCGCGCAGTATCCGAGGAAGATCGTGCTTTCTTCAACCTGATCTTCAGCGATGTGAATGCCCTCCACAATTCAATCCGCAGCGATGTGGTAGCGCCTCTGGTAAGGGAAGCCCAGGTGACAGTTCTCCCGCCTGAAGTTCAGGATTCTCTTACTGCGCTAAGCACAATCATGTCGGAGCTCTCCGTCTTGCAGCCTGAGGAGATATACCCGCTAGAATCGAAAGTATCGGCCTATCTGTTGCCGTGGCTGAAATGCTCGATCATACAAGGTCGCCTGCGAGTGGCTCTCGCTCTCGATGATGTGAGGAGGCGCGTCCACAATGCGCAGGTGCTGGATCAGCTAGACACTAGGCTCGCTCCATATACGGAACAAATGACCAGGGAATGGTTCAAGCAAACCAAATCGGCAAACATTCCTCAATTGTCCAACTACCTAACAATCGAGCGTATCGAGGCGCTGGCTCCAGGTCGTCTACTTGACCGGCGATATGACGAGAAATTTCACATTCTTCAGGCGCCGGATTTGTTTTTCGCGGACATGGATTACTACCGCGGCACATGCAGATGGAGAGGACTTCCTCTCATCGTGGCTTTTCTGGATATAGACGACTTCAAGTCGTTTAATACGAACCTCGGTGAAGCGGATGTAGACCGACGTGTGCTACCGCGCTTCATGGCAGCTCTTGAACGGCATTTCTTTGCGCGAGGGTCGGCCTACAGATTCGGGGGCGATGAGTACGCGGCTTTGCTACCCAACGCTGCCACGAGTGCCGGAACGCAGTTTCTTCGAAATCTCCAGGAACGCATTTCGCAGGTTGATTATCCGGTCGCCGTGCAACGGAAGCCGACAATTTCGATTGGGTTTGTGGAAATCATGCCAGACTCGTTCTTAACGAATGGCGAGATCTTGGATCGCGCCGTGCAAGCCAAAAACACCGCGAAGAGACTGGGGAAGAATCGGGTTTGCGCGTACGATGAAGGACCCGTTTAAGGCAAGCCCAAAGCACCGCCCAACTCGGCGCTCAACCGGACGCGCAAAGCAGCGCGCCGGTTAGCTTTGCGTTACGCGTCCGGGTAGTCGATCTGGTTGTGGCGGCATACTGGAGGAGCGGTGCTGCACCGCGACGAGAAGGCGGCGGGTCTGTCAGCGACTCGTCGCCCGTACATTTTCATTATTTTACAATCCGGCGCAAAGGGGATGGCCAGTCCTGCGTCGCGAATGGCGAAGGCGAGGGCACCGGGAGTTAGCGAGCAGATGCGGTCCGCCAACGGCGGACGGCGAGGACTGTTTGAAGTTTCGTTCAAGCGGAGCTTGGAAGGAAACGAGTTCCGCAGCCGAGCAGATGCGACGCTTACTGCGGTCGAGCCGTAGCCTCTGAGCAGGCAGGACTGGCCGCCCCGTCAGGTCAAAGTGGCCTAGGTTAGGCGTCGGGGTAGTCGGTCCAGGTTTCTTTCTCGGCCAGGTAGCGGCAGTTGCTAGGCGACATGCGGCCTATGTGGTAGGATGACATCGTGCCAACGGTCTTGAAGAGCGGTCCATATCGCGTATACTTCTTCAGTCATGAGCCGAACGAACCGCCGCATGTGCATGTTGATCGCGACGACAAGTCGGCGAAGTTCTGGTTGCACCCTCTGGCACTGGCGCGAAACTTTGGATTTTCATCGCATGAGCTGCGGCGGGTCAGAACCCTGATTGAGGACAATCACAAGAATCTCTTGGAGGCATGGCATGGGCATCTTGGCGCTGAGCGCTGACGAGAGAGTTCGGGATGTGCGTGTTTCGGACGACTCGCTGACGGTCGATCTGATGGACGGCCGGACGATCTCCGTACCGTTGCTCTGGTATCCGAGGCTGCTCGCCGGGACGTCGAAGCAGCGGGCCAACTGGAAGCCATGCGCTGCGGGGTATGGCATCCACTGGCCGGACCTTGATGAGGACCTCAGTACGGAAGGACTCCTGCGCGGCGCGCCTGCGCCGTCCGTGTCCGCGCAACGCCTCACCCGCCGCGCCAAGCCACGGCGCAAAACTCGCCGCGCCTGAGCGGCACCGTTACGCGTCGGGATAGTCGGTCCAGGTTTCTTTCTCGGCCAGGTAGCGGCGGCCTTTGAAGTTGGGGCGGGTCCTGATGTGGTGGAACCCCAGGGCTTGCAGCTTTTCCACCAGGCTCTTCACGGCGGCGCCGATCGTCGGCCGGGTGTCTCCGTCGACCGTCAGGGCTTCGTACATCACTTTGCCCGCATAGCCTTGCGCCACGCGGCTGACCAGCACCGACCGGTTGAAGTAGCGGTCGCTGGGATCGGTCCCCTCGATCTGGTGCCGCTCGACGACGCCCTCTTTTTTGAAGGTCAAGGGAAGAGTCACGCCAGCCTCCGTCTCGCTCCGTCCGTGGTTCGGTTGCTTGAGTCGCAGCCCGTAATTATAGTCAGGCTGTCGCCGGACTTCAACCTTTGTTGACAACCTGCGGCCCCTATTCATATTATTCCCCAGCGGGATTCGTCGGGGGGCGCCTGTGCTAACCAGCTCGGTTATAAACGTGCCGAACAGCCTGACCCTCCTGCGCATCCTCCTCATACCGGTCTTCGTGATCCTGCTGGGCGACGAGCGCTTTGACGCGGCGCTGGTGGTGTTGGTGATTGCCGGCGTGACGGACAGCCTGGACGGGACCATTGCGCGGGTCGCCAATCAACAAACCAAGGTCGGCGCTTACCTGGACCCCCTGGCCGACAAGCTGCTCCTGATCGCAGGATTCGTGACCTTGTCCCTGCTGCACCTCGTGCCGGCCTGGGTGACGATCCTGATCGTCACCCGCGACCTGCTGCTTATGGCCGCCACGCTGTTGGCCCGGTGGACCGTCCAGCGCGTGGATATTTCGCCCTCGGTGTGGGGCAAGGCGACGACCCTGTTCCAGCTGTCCTATCTCCTTCTGGTCGTGGCCCTGGCGTCGCGCCGCATGGACCTGCAGAGCCTGGCGCCGCTCCTGTACCTCATGGTCGGGGTCACTTTTTTCTCCGGGGGCCATTACCTCTATCGCTTCCTCTTCTTCCGAGGGGCGGCGCCTGTGCGGACGAGAGAAGCATGAGCCGGTGCGGGCGGCGGATGCAACAGCCTATCGCGGCTCCCGAGCCGGCCGCGGACTGGACCGTGAGGACGGGGCGCTGATGGCAGTCTTTACGTATGTCGGGCGAAACGCACAGGGCGTCACCAGGAAGGGCGAGGTCACCGCCAAGACGAAGGATGAGGCGGCTGCGCAGCTCCGCAAGCAGCGAATCATCGCGTCCTCTCTCCAGGAAAAAACAGAAGGCGGCAGGTTTGGCTTCGGTGGCGGCGGCATCACCGACCGGGATGTGGTGGTCTTTACCCGCCAGTTCGGCACGATGATCAACGCCGGGCTTCCCCTCATCCAGTGTCTGGAGATTCTCTCCACCCAGTGCGAGAACAAGGTCTTCGGAAAAGTGATCGGTGAAATCAAAGGGGACGTGGAGAGCGGCTCCACGTTTGCCGACGCGATCAAGAAGAAGCCGAACGCCTTCGACGAACTCTATGCGAACATGATCCATGCCGGCGAAATCGGCGGTATGCTCGATACGGTCTTGGTGCGCCTGGCGGTGCACATGGAAAAGGCCATGAAGCTCAAAGCCCAGATCAAGTCCGCGATGGTCTATCCGGCCGCCATCTTGGGCGTGTCGGTCATCGTGATCTCCGTGCTGATGGTCTGGGTCATTCCGATCTTTGCCAAAATGTTCCTGGAGATGTCCGGCGGAAAGACCGGTCTTCCGGGGCCCACCCAATTGGTCATCGATGCCAGCGATTTCATGCAGGCGAATATCGTGTACCTGGTGATCGCAGGGGCGGCCGGGGTGGCCGGCGTGAAAAAATATTATGCGACCCCCAAGGGCCGTTACAACATGGATAAGTGGGCGCTCAAGGTCCCCGTCATGGGAGACCTGATCCGCAAAGCCTCGGTGGCTAAGTTCACGCGGACTCTGGGCACCTTGATCGCCAGCGGCGTGCCGATCTTGGAAGGTCTCAGCATCACCGCCAAGACGTCGGGCAACAAGGTGGTGGAGGAGGTGATCGTCGGGGCGCGCAGCAGTATCAGCGAGGGGAAAACGGTGGCGGAACCCCTGTCGAAAAGCGACGTCTTTCCCAAGATGGTCATCCATATGATTTCCGTCGGGGAATCCACCGGCGCCTTGGATGCCATGCTCAACAAGATCGCCGACTTCTATGACGAGGAAGTCGATGCGGCGGTGGCCTCGTTGACCGCGCTCTTGGAACCCATGATGATGGTGTTTCTGGGCACCGTCATCGGCTTCATCGTGATCGCCATGTATTTGCCGATCTTCAAGATGGCCTCGGTCGTCGGCTAGTCAGATGCGAGAAGCGGTCTCCGGCTTTAGGTTCGCATCGCGCCATGTGTCGTTGGGCCGTCCTCGCATATCCCGCGGTTACCGATTGCCGTCTCTTGCGTGAGCGTCGTTGTCCCCGGACAACGGCTGAACCCAGGAAACTATGGAAGACCTGCGGGGCAAACTGCATTGGTTGATGGGCCTGCGGGTGGTGGTGGTCACGCTGCTGCTCGGACTCTCGCTGGCCTTCCAGATCGCCAAGGGCGAACTGGTGTTCACGTTCTACGCATTGATCGTCTTTACCTATGCGATCACGATCGCCTATGCGTTGACGCTCCGGTACCTGACCGAGCCCCGGGCCCTGCGGCCGTTCGCCTCCTTTCAGGTGGGGATAGATTTGCTGCTGGAGACGTTCCTGGTCGCCAGCACGGGGAGCGTCGAAAGTCCCTTTTCCCCGCTCTACGTCATCACCGTCGCCCTGGCAAGCTTGATCCTGCGCCGCCGGGGCGGCCTGATCACGGCCGGGGTCTCGGTGATTCTGTTTGGCGTACTCACCAACATCCAGCTCTACGGGCTGCTGGCGGGCCATGGGTGGCTGTTGCCCAGCCGGCTGTCCCCGGCGGAAACCATCCAGGCCCTGTCGTTGAACGGCTTGGCCCTGGTTCTGGTGGGTTGGCTCAGCGGGACGTTGGCCGAGCAGCTGCGGCGCACCGGCCAATCGCTGATCGAGAAGGAACGGGGGCTGGTCCGCCTGCAAGCGTTCCACGAGAACGTCGTGCAAAGTATCAGCAGCGGCTTGTTTGCCACGGATCCGGAAGGGCGGATCACCTCCTTCAACCGCGCCGCGCAGGACACGACCGGACATACCATGGACGCGGTGTTGGGCCGGCCCTGGTGGGAGGTGTTCGACTGGCAACAGGGGGATCTCTTCGGCGCGGTTCCGGCCAACTTGACGGCGCCGCACACGTTCGAAGCGGAGGGGAAACGCGCCGACGGCACCCGGCTGGTGCTGGGCATGACCCTGTCGCCCCTGACGGAACAGGGAGTCCGGACGGGCCTGGTCGGGATGTTCAAGGATTTGACCCAAATCCGGGATATGCAGGAGGAGATGCGCCGCAAAGAATGGCTGGCCACGCTGGGTGAAATGTCGGCCGGGATGGCCCATGAGATCCGCAATCCTCTGGCTGCGCTGGCCGGCGCCATGCAGATGCTGCGGCGGGATGTGGCGCTGGAGGAGACGAACGCCCGGCTCATGGACATCGCCGTGCGCGAAGCGACGCGGCTGGATGCCATCGTGACGGAGTTTTTGTTCTATGCGCGCCCCCCGGCGCTCAATCTGAAGGAGTGCGATGTCAACGAAGTGCTGAGCGAGACGCTGGATTTGCTTCGCCATCAAGCGGCCTCGCGCCCGGATATCCAGGTTACTCCACAGCTGAGGCCGGGGCCCATGACCGCCCGCGTCGACCCGGATCAGATCAAACAGGTGTTCTGGAATCTGGCCACCAACGCCTTCGAGGCCATGCCGGCGGGCGGCCAGCTGACGATCTCGACGGGGCGCCGGTGGGTGGGGGCCGGCGCGCGGAGCGGCGACGTGATCGAAATCGCTTTCTACGATACGGGGGAGGGCATCAAGAGCGAAGCGCTGGACAAGATCTTCCTGCCGTTCTTTACGACCAAGCGAGAGGGGTCCGGACTCGGACTGGCTGCCGTACACCGGATCGTGGATCTGCACGGCGGCTGGATTCGAGTGGATAGCCAGGAGGGCAAGGGCTCGCGTTTCGTGGTGTGCCTGCCGGTGTCGGCCCAGGAGGGGCCGCGCCTCTGGTACGAAGGACGAGAACCATGGAGTAGGGAACCGTGGAAAAGATCCTAATCGTTGACGACGAACAGAGTATGCGGGATGTGCTAAGCATCATGCTCAAACGCGCCGGGTATGGCGTGACGGTCGCCGCCGACAGGGAAGAGGCCGTTGCCCAGTTGAGCAAGGACATCTTCGACCTGGTCATTACCGACCTCAAGATGCCGAAGATGGGCGGATTGGACGTGCTCAAGGCGGTCAAGGATTCCTCCCCGGATACGGTCGTGCTGGTCATCACCGCGTTCGCATCCACCGAGACCGCGGTCGAGGCGATGAAGCGGGGAGCCTACGATTACCTGACCAAGCCCTTCCAGGTAGACGAAGTCCAGCTGATCATCCGCAACGCGCTGGAGAAACGGCGCCTCTCGACCGAAAACATGCTGCTCAAGCGGGAACTGGCCGGTCAGTCCTCGTTTGCCCAGATCGTGGGCCAGAGCGACGCGATGCAAAAAGTCTTCGACATGGTCCGCAAGGTGGCGGACAGCAAGAGCAATGTGCTGATCTGCGGAGAAAGCGGGACGGGCAAGGAACTGGTGGCGCGGGCGATCCACTACAACAGCGTGCGCAGCCGGCTTCCCTTCGTGGCCATCAACTGCGGGGCCTTGCCGGAGCCGTTACTGGAAAGCGAGTTGTTCGGACATATGAAGGGCTCGTTCACGGGAGCCGTGTCCAACAAGGCCGGCTTGTTCGAGGTCGCCAACGGCGGGACTATTTTTCTGGACGAGATCGGTGAAACCACGCCGACGATGCAGGTCAAGCTGCTGCGGGTCATCCAGGAGCGCGAGTTGCGCCGGGTCGGCGGGACCCGCGATCTGAAAGTGGACGTGCGCATCGTCGCGGCCACCAACAAGGACTTGGAGAAGGCGGTGGCGGACGGGAGCTTCCGCGAGGACCTTTATTACCGGCTCGACGTGATTCCGATCCACTTGCCGCCCTTGCGCATGCGAACGGGGGATATTCCGCTGCTTGCCAAACATTTTTTAGAACGATTCGCCAAGGCGAACGGCAAGCCGGTTCCGGAGTTGACCCCCGGGGCCATGCATCTGCTTCTGGCGCATGAATGGCGGGGCAATGTGCGGGAAATGGAGAACCTCATCGAACGGGCGGTCGCTTTTGCCTCCGGCCCTCAGATTTCGGAAGACGACATCAACAGTTGGCTCCATCGCCCGGCGGCTCCGTCCAAGGGCGGCTATCCCACCGATCTGCCAAGCGATGGGCTGGATTTGGAAGAGCTGATCAACCGCATCGAAAAGGATCTCTTGCTCAAAGCCCTGGAACGGGCCCAATGGGTCAAGAAAAAAGCGGCTCGGCTGCTGAAGCTCAACACGCGTTCCTTCCGCTATCGCCTCGAGAAGTACGCCATCAAAGGCGGACGGGACGATTAAGCAAGACTGAATGATGAGCGACGAATGATGAGTAGCAGCATGGGCGAGCGAACAGTGCTGGTCCGGGCTCCGGCCAAGGTGAATCTGGTCCTCCGAGTCCTGGACCGGCGGCCCGATGGTTACCATAACCTCTGGTCGCTCATGCACACGGTGGCCCTGGAGGACGATCTGCGCGTTCGGCTCACGGCGGAGCCTGCCGCTTCGTCCCCGGTCCGACTTGCCTGCGACGATCCGACTCTGCCGACGGACGGGAGCAACCTGGTTCGGCGCGCCGCCGAGCTGGTGTTGGAGCGGGCTGCGGCTCAGGGCCGTCCCCCCCAGGCGGTGGACATCCATCTCACCAAACGGATTCCGATGGGAGGCGGGCTCGGCGGGGGCAGCAGCGACGCCGCCGCGACCATCGTGGCGTTGAATCATCTATTGGGTCTCGGCTGGTCCGTCAGCGAAATGGCCAAGCTGGGGGAGTTGCTGGGCAGCGATGTGCCGTTCTTTTTATTTGCGCCCTGTGCCCGGGTGCGGGGCAGGGGCGAGGACGTGGCCCCGATGACGGTGGTCGGCATGCGATGGGTCGTGTTGGTGAACCCCGGGTTTCCCATCGAAACGCGTTGGGCCTACCAGTGTCTGGCCGAGTCGCGCCGCGAGGTGCGGCCGCTTTCGGCGTCACTCGTCAAGCTCGTGGGGCGCGACCGGCTGTCCTGGAACGAGGTGGTCCCGCTGATGGAGAATGACTTTGAAGGCGCTCTGGCCCCGGTCCATCCGGCGCTCACCGCGATTAAGACGGAGTTGCTGCTCGCCGGGGCGGAGGGGGCCCTGCTGTCCGGAAGCGGCGCCACCGTCTTCGGTATTTTCCATGACGAGGCGGCGGCGGTTCGCGCCAGGGATCTGGTGGGCGGGTCCGAGGGCCGCCGGGCGTTTGCGGCTCCGGCCGGAACCGGCCCGCTGACCTGCGGCTAGTTTCTGACCGAATCGCCCGTCGGTCTGTCGTCGGTTGACAGGCTCCTTTCTTTTCCGATACAGTGGCGATTCTTGTCATGACCACCCATTGAGGGAGGGCGGCTTTGGTGCGCCGATTTGGAGGAGGGGTGTCATGGAAAAGGCGCTGAAGCTGTTTTGCGGGAACTCGAACCCGGCTTTAGCTAAGGAAATCTGCGGGTATCTGGGCATCGCGCTCGGCGAGGCGACGGTGTCTTCCTTCAGCGACGGGGAGATCCGGGTCCGGATCGAGGAAAACGTCCGGGGCGCCGACGTGTTCGTCATGCAGTCCTGCTGCCCCCCGGTCAATACGTCGATCCTCGAACTCTTGATCATGATCGATGCGCTCAAGCGCTCGTCGGCCTACCGGATCACGGCAGTGATTCCCTACTTCGGCTATGCCCGGCAGGACCGCAAGGATCAGCCGCGGGTGCCGATCACCGCCAAGTTGATGGCGGACTTGATCACGACGGCGGGAGCCGATCGTGTGCTGACGATGGATCTGCACGCGGGGCAGATTCAGGGATTTTTCAACATCCCGGTGGACCATCTCTATGCCCTGCCAGTCTTGCTGGATTACATCAGCAATCATGGGGGGGAGGATTTGACCGTAGTATCGCCGGACGCCGGCGGAGTGGAGCGGGCGAGAGCCTTCGCCAAGCGCCTGCAGGCGCAACTGGCAATTATCGACAAGCGGCGCGAGGGGCCGAACAACGCGCAGGTCATGAATATCATCGGCGACGTCGAGGGACGCAATGCCTTGTTGCTGGATGATATGATCGACACGGCCGGCACGATCGTGCAAGGCGCCCAGGCCTGTGCAGACAAAGGCGCCCGCAATGTCTGGGCCGGCTGTACCCATGCGGTCCTGTCGGGTCCGGCGTTGGAGCGGCTGCGGGCCTCGTGCCTGACGGAAATCGTCGTGACGAATACGATCCCGTTGAACGGGAAAGAGCAGCAATGCCCCAAGCTGCGGGTCCTGTCGGTGGCGCCGCTGCTGGGCGAAGCCATTACTAGGATCCACGCGGAGGAATCGGTCAGCTCGCTCTTTGCGTAAATAAGCGAATGCGAACCGCTGCCGGCAATTGATTATGGGCTTGAAGGATAGTTCCAGGAAACAAAAAACCACTCCGCCTGCATTTGATCGAAGCGGGCGGCTCAAGCAAGCTTGGTATGGAGACAGATCATGAAATTCGATTTGACGGCAGAGGTCAGAGAAAAGGCGGGCAAGGGCGCGGCCCGGCAGTTGCGGCGGAACGGCAAGGTGCCGGCCGTGCTCTACGGTGAAGGGGAGTGTCTCCTGCTGACGGTGGATCCGACGTCGGTGATCAAGGTTCTGCGCGGCCATGCCGGCAGCACGGCGCTCATCAACCTGAGCCTCACCGGGGCTGCGTCCAAACCCAATCGGACCGCGCTCCTGCGGGAATATCAAGTCGATCCGGTGTCGGGCGAGTTGTTGCATGTCGACCTGTTCGAAATCTCCATGACCAAGCCGATCCGGGTGAAGGTGCCGGTCAGTGTCGTGGGGGGCATGCCGGCCGGGGTAAAGGAAGGCGGGGTGCTGCACCACAACTTGCGCGAGTTGCACATTGAGTGCTTGCCCGCCGCGCTGCCGGACGCGATCGAAGTGGATGCCTCGAACCTGGCCATCGGCCAGGGAGTGCACGTGAAGGAATTGACGGCGGTCGCAGGGGTCAAGATTCTGGACGAGGCCGAACAGATGGTAGTAAGCGTGGCCGCGCCGATCTCCGAAGCTAAGTTGGAAGCGCTATTGACCAGCGGCGTCGGCGTGGAAGAAGGCAAGGAGCCGGAAGTCATCGGCAAGGGCAAGGAAGAAGGGGCGGAAGGGGCGGAGAAGGCGGCTGCGCCCGGTGGCGAAGTCAAGGCCGGCGAGAAGGGCGAGAAGAAGGAAGCGGCCGCCGGCGCCAAGGCCGGTGAAAAGAAAGAAGGGGGCAAGGAGGAAAAGAAGAAGTAGACTTGCTGTCCTAGCTCGTGGCCGGGGCATTGGCATTTAACCAACAGGCGCTCGCTCACCCATACAGCGTGCAGTGAACCTCGAAGCCGGAAAAGGTCAAAGCCCCGATATTTCATGCCTGATTGTAGGGCTCGGCAATCCCGGCGATCGCTACGCAGAGACCCGGCACAATGTCGGGTTTCGAACGTTGGAACGTGCGTCGGCACGCTGGGCGATCCCTCTCAAGCCGGTCGGAGGTGCACGCCAGGGCCGCGGCCTGGTCGGGCCGCCGGACAGGCAGATAGACGTAAACCTGGCCTTGCCCCTCGCCTGGATGAATCAATCCGGGCCCGCCGTCAAAGCGATAGCGGACGCCCTCGGCCTTTCCGCCGAGCAATTGCCCGACCACGTGATCGTCGTCCACGACGACCTCGATCTGCCGCTGGGGCGCCTGCGTATCAAGCGCCGCGGAGGCCCCGGCGGCCATAACGGCATCCTTTCCCTCATCACCACCCTGGACACGGACGAGATTTGTCGGGTGAAGCTCGGCGTCGGACGCCCGCCCATCGGGATCGAGGCGGCCGACTATGTGCTGGCTCCCTTTTTGCCGGACGAAGTACCTCAAGTCGACGCGATGGTCGAACAAGCCGTGCTGGCGTTGGAGTGCCTGCTGACCGAGGGCGTGGCGGCGGCCATGAATCAATTTAATGCCAAAGAGCCGATAGCTGATGGCGAATAGCTGATAGGCGGAGCTCAGGAGCATCCATGGGGTTGTGTTGCGGAATGATCGGACTGCCGAACGTGGGGAAGACGACCGTCTTCAACGCCCTCGTGGGCGGCACTGCGCTCGCGGCCAATTATCCGTTCGCGACGGTGGACCCCAATACCGGGATCGCGCCGGTGCCGGACCCGCGCCTGCTCAAACTTACAGAGATCTTTTCCTCCAAGAAAACGACGCCCAGTACCTTGGAAGTGCGCGACATCGCCGGCCTGGTCGAGGGGGCGAGCAAGGGGGAGGGGTTGGGCAATCAGTTCCTGGGGCATATTCGGGAAGTGGATGCCCTGGTGCACGTGGTCCGGTGCTTTCAAGGCACCGACGTGGTGCATGTGAGCGGCAGCGTCAATCCTCTCCGCGATATCGGCACGATTGAAACCGAATTGATCCTGGCCGATCTGGACACCCTCGATCGCCGCAAGCAAAAGACTGAGAAGAAGGTTCGGGCGGGCGATAAGAAGGCGGCGGCCGAGATGGCCTTCATGCAGACGCTCATAGAGCGGTTGGACAAGGGGGAATGGCTTGGCAACTTGTCCTTCACGCCGGACGAGCGGGCCATGCTCGACGACTGTCAGTTGCTCGCCGCCAAACCGGTGTTGTTTGTGGCGAACGTATCGGAACAGACCGTGGCCGACGAGCCGCTTGTGAGCGAGGTGCGCGAGTATGCCGCCAAGCGTGGGGCGCGGGTGGTGACGATCTGCGGCCAACTGGAGGCGGAACTGGCGTCCCTGCCAGAGGCGGAGCGGGTCGACTATTTGAAAGAACTGGGTTTGACGGAGTCCGGCCTCGTGCGGCTGACGCGCGAAGCGTACGCGCTGTTGAACCTCACGACGTTCTTCACCGCCGGGGAAACGGAGTCCCGCGCCTGGCCGATCGTGACCGGGACCAAGGCCCCGCAGGCGGCGGGAAAGATCCATTCGGACATGGAGCGAGGCTTCATCCGCGCCGAGGTCTACCACTACGACGATTTGCTCGCCTGCCGTTCGGAGGCCCGCGTCAAAGAAAAGGGCCTGTTCCGGCTGGAAGGCAAAGATTATGTGATCAAGGAAGCCGACATTGTCTATTTCCGCTTCAACGTATGAGGGACGCTCTGGGTGCTGTATTTGACAGCTTCTCCGGGGCTGTGGTAGGGTCCGGTCCGCTGCACGGGACTCCCCGTGCCCCTCGCTCCAGGCCCGGTCCTGGGGCCCATGTGCGCAATGGTCCATGAGGAGGTCTGAGTATGTCGATCTACGAGTCTATTTTTGTCGTTCGCACCACGCTTTCCGACGAAGATACCAACAAGCTCATCGAAAAGATGAAAAGCGTCCTGGAGAAATCCGGGGCCCAGCTCCTCAAGCTTGAGAATTGGGGCAAGAAGAAGCTTGCCTATGAGGTCAAGCGCGAGCGCAAGGGCACGTTCGTCTATTTCCATTTCAAGTCTGCGGGCGGGGTCGTGAACGAGCTGGAACGGTCCTACCGACTCGAGGACTCCATTCTCAAGTTCTTGACGGTCAAGCAGGACTTGGGCGCCGCGAACAAGCCGGCGAGCGACGTCAAGGAACCGGCGGCGTGACCGGGTTCAACAAGGTCATCCTGATCGGGAATCTGACGAAAAATCCCGAGCTTCGCTATACGCCCAGCGGGACGCCGGTGGCCAGTTTCGGCTTGGCCGTCAATCGCAAGTTTCGCCAGGGCGAGGAACTTAAGGAGGAAGTCTGTTTCATCGACATCGTGGTGTTCGGCAAGTCGGCGGAACACTGCGGGCAGTACTTGAGCAAGGGCAGCGGCGTGATTGTGGACGGCCGGCTGCAGCAGCGTCGCTGGGAAACGGAAGACGGACAAAAGCGCAGCAAGCACGAGGTCGTGGCCCAGACCGTCAACTTCTTGCCCAAGCGACAAGAGGCGGGCGGAGAGGCGGCGCATCCGGAAGAGCCGGGCTTCGAAGAAGACATTCCCCAATAATTGATTGTCATTGGATTGATAACGGAGGGATCGAGTGGAGCGAGGACGGTTATTTCAGCGCCGGCGAGTCTGTCGGTTCTGCCACGAGAAGATGCCGATTGATTTCAAAGACATCGGCCTGTTGCGAAACTTTCTCACAGAGCGTGGCCGGATCGTCCCGCGCCGGATTTCCGGCAACTGCATGGGGCACCAGCGGGAGTTGACGATCGCGATCAAGCGCGCGCGCTCGATCGCCATGCTGGCGTTCGCCGAGGAGCGGTAGGCACGATCAGCGGCGGGGCGTGCGCCCTGCTGTGGTTTGACTTCTCGATGGCGACCGGGTATAGACCGGTCGCGGTGCGTCGAGGAGGCGTGACGAGTCCCATGGCGTTACCCAGCCCGCACCTCTCAGAGATTCCGGCTGAAGGGTTGCAGGTGAGCTGCACGGCGCAGCCTGATGAGCTGCATCTGGAACCCGACGACGCCCGCGTGCGCGGGGAGTTCGACCTGGCGATCGACATCGCGAAGGTCGGCCGCGCCGTGCATGTCAGCGGCCTGTTGGCCGGGACGTTCGTGCGCCAGTGCGTCCGCTGCCTGAACGATTACGACGAGCCGGCCCGCATTCCGTTTACGGCCGACTATCTGGGCGAAGCGCCACCGGCGAAGCCGCAAACGAAGCGGGCGAAGCCGCGCAGCGAGGAAGAGGAATCCGAGGCCGATGCGACGATCGAGGATGAAGAGGAGCCCTACTCGCTGGTGGGGGATCGGCTGGAGCTGGCCGAGATGCTGCGGGAACAGGTTATCTTGGCGACGCCTATGCAGCCGCTCTGCCGCGAAGATTGCCGTGGACTTTGCCCGACCTGCGGGCAAGATCTCAACGAACGCCGGTGCGCGTGCCCCGAGGAGCAGCAGGACAGTCCGTTCCTGTCGCTTCGGAAACTGACCGAACGGACACCCAAACGTCCGAGTGTGTGATGTGATGAATCCACGCCAGCGCAACGAATGAGGAGCGACGATGCCAAATCCAAAACATAAGCTATCCAGAGCCAGGCGGGACAAGCGGAGGACGAGTAAGTCCAAGATCACGCCTCCCGGCTTGTCGGTGTGCCCGCAGTGCCATGAACCCAAGCGCCCACACTATACCTGCCTCAACTGCGGGACCTACAAGGGCAACGCGGTCATCGCCGTCGAAGAGTCCTAACGGGATGCTGAAAAAGGCCTCCAACTTTGTTCTCGGTCGTCCGTCTCCCTGCGGCGTACCGAACAACGTACGCCTCAGTCGCCGGACTTCCTGCGGCCTTGTTGGCCGACCTTTTTGAGCATCCCCCTCAAATCCCGGGCACATTTCACGTGTTGATGCCATGAAAATCGCCATAGATGCGATGGGCGGGGACTTCGGACCGGCTCCGAACGTCGAAGGCGCCCTGCAAGCGGCCAAGGAGCTGGCCCTCGACGTGGTCCTGGTCGGGGACGAGCCCCAGATCCGGGACCAGTTGCGCCGGTTGGGGGCGTCCGATGATCGGCGGGTGACCGTCGCCCATGCGCCGCAAACCGTCGGCATGCACGAATCGCCGGCTTTGGTGGCCCGCAAGAAGCGGGATTCCTCGATTTGGGTGGCTACGGAGTTGGTCAAGGCAGGCGAGGCCAGCGCGGTCGTGAGCGCCGGCAATACGGGGGCCAGCATGGTGGCGGCCTTCTTCGTTCTGGGCGTGATCAAAGGCGTGGAACGGCCGGCCATCGCCGTCAGTCTGCCTACGCTGGACGGCAGCGCCATTATGTTGGATGTGGGCGCCAACGTGGACTGCAACGCGCAACACTTGCACCAGTTCGGCCTAATGGGCAACGAATATGGGAAGTCCGTGTTCGGCACGCCCAATCCGCGCATCGGTCTGCTCAGCATCGGGGAGGAGGACAGCAAGGGCAACGAAGTCACCAAGGAGGCCTTTAAGTTGTTGAAGGCCAGCCCGATTAATTTCGTCGGAAACGTGGAAGGCCGGGATGTGTACAGCGGCGGCGCCGACGTGATCGTCTGCGACGGGTTCATCGGCAACGTCGCGCTCAAGATCTCCGAAGGGCTGGCGGACACGATCAAGAAGTTGTTGCTGAAAGAGATCGGCGGCTCATTCCTGGGGCGACTCTCGTATCCGTTCATCGCCGCGCCGTTGCTGCGTCTGCGCCGGCGGATGGATTATGCGGAATTCGGCGGAGCACCCCTTCTGGGGGTCAACGGGATCACCATCATTTGCCACGGACGCTCTTCGTCCAAGGCCATCAAAAATGCCATCCGCCGGGCCAAAAGCCTGGTGGACAGCTCCGTGAATCAGCTCATCCAGCGCGACATCGAAGAGAGCCTGGCCCAGCACGAGCGGACCACCAATTCAGGAGCGCCCGAGTGAGGGCCCGCATCCTCGGCACCGGGTCTTACGTGCCGGAGCGGATCTTGACGAACGCCGATCTGGAGCGGATGGTGGCGACGTCGGATGCCTGGATCATGGAGCGGACCGGCATCCGCGAGCGCCGCCTCGCGGCCCCGGGCGAGGCCTGTTCCGACTTGGCCGTGAAGGCGGCGGAACGGGCGCTGACGGCGGCCGGTGTCGCGGCCGCCGATCTGGACCTCATTCTCTTGGCGACCTGCACCGGCGATTACCCTCTGCCATCCACGGCTTGTCTGGTTCAACACCGGTTGGGCGCCGCCCGCGCGGCGGCCTGCGATCTCTCGGCGGCCTGTTGTGGGTTTCTCTACGGGCTGGGCGTGGGCGACGCCTACGTCAGGACCGGGACGCGGCACGTGCTCGTCATCGGGGCGGAGGTCATGTCGGTTGTGACGGACTGGACGGACCGGAATACCTGTGTGCTGTTCGGCGACGGAGCCGGGGCCGCGGTGTTGGGTCCCTCGGAAGGCGATCGGGGCATCCTCTCGTCTCACCTCCATTCCGACGGCGCGCTCTGGGACTTGATTGCGGTGCATGGCGGCGGCTCGCGGATGCCTCCCTCTGAAAAAATGGTGGCGGAGCGGCAACAGTACATCAAGATGAAGGGGAACGAGACCTTCAAGGTGGCGGTGAAGACCTTGGAGGACAGCGTCCGCGAAGCCCTGACGGCCAACAATCTCACGGTGGCCGATCTGGACTTGTTGGTGCCGCACCAGGCGAACATGCGGATCATCAAAGCTGTGGCCTCCCGATTGGGGCTTTCGCTGGAGAAGGTCATGTTGAATCTGGAGCGGTATGGCAACACCTCGGCCGCCTCCATTCCCTTGGCGGTGGATGAAGCGGTCAAGGCGGGGCGCATCACCGAAGGAAGTCTGGTCTTGATGGAAGCCTTCGGGGCGGGGCTGACCTGGGCCTCGACGGTCGTCCGCTGGTGACCAAGGACGCTGTCAGCGATCCGCCTGTGGGTATCGGGAGCGAATGTTTTGCCGTTTGCTGAAGGCGAATTGCTCAGGCCTGACGGCTCTTTTTCTCGTTGACAATGGAAACCAATTCCCTCATATCATACCCCGCCATGGCGTCCGGAATCGGATTGGTGTTTCCCGGCCAAGGGTCCCAGTCGGTCGGGATGGGACGGGCGTTGTACGAGGCCCACCCGGCCGTCCGGATGGTGTACGAGGAAGCGGGGGCGATCCTCGGTTACGACGTCGCCGCGCTGTGCTTCGACGGACCGGCTGACCGCCTCAACCTGACCGAGTACACGCAGCCCGCCTTGCTTACAGCCAGTATCGCGGCCTATCGCCTTCTTGAACCAGTTGGTCTGCGGCCTGTGGCGGTGGCCGGTCACAGTCTCGGCGAATATTCGGCGCTGGTGGCGGCGGGTGGAGTGAGTTTCGCCGCCGCCGTGGCGCTGGTGCAGAAGCGCGGCCGCTACATGGCCGAGGCGGTTCCACCGGGCAGCGGGTTGGTGGCGGCCATTCTGGGGTTGGACGGCGAGGCGGTGAAGGCCGCCTGCCGGGAAGCCGGAACCGTCGGCGTGGTCGCCGCCGCGAATTTCAATAGTCCCGGCCAGGTTGTAATCGCCGGCGAAAAGGCGGCGGTCGAGCGAGCGATCGAACTGGCCAAGGCCAAGGGATGCCGGAAGGCGATTCTCCTGCCGGTCAGCGTGCCGGTGCATACGCCGCTCATGCAATCGGCGGCGGATCGTCTGGCGAAGGATGTGGCGGCGACGGCTTGGTCGGATCTGGCCGTGCCGCTAGTCAATAATGCGGAGGCGCGGGCCTTGCGCACGGCCACAGAGGTCCAGGCCTCGTTGATCCGACAGCTGCCTTCGTCGGTCTTGTGGGAGGACTTGGTCCGGGCGATGGGCGGGATGGGGGTCACGACCTTCATCGAAGTGGGGCCTGGTACCGTGCTGACGGGGCTGATTAAACGGATCCTGCCGGACGCGGTGCTCATGAACGTGCAGGACCCCAAGTCGCTCGAAGCGACGCTGAATGCGTTAAGCGTGAAGCGTGAAGCGCAAGACGAGATATGATTCATCAACGATGAGGGCGTAGCGAATGTTACTAGAGGGTAAAACGGCTATTGTCACCGGCGCGGCCCAAGGCATCGGCCGGGCCATCGCCGAGAGAATGGCGCAACACGGGGCGGATATCGCCGTCGCGGATCTCGACCCGGGCCGGTCCCAAGACACGGTCGCGGCGGTCGCTAAGCTGGGCCGACGGGCGCTCAATGTTAAGGTGAACGTAGCCGATTTTGCCGACGTGAAAGCCATGGTCGATCAGGTCATGAAGGAATGGGGGAAGATCGACATTCTGGTGAACAACGCCGGGATCACGCGCGACGGGCTGTTGCTCCGGATGAAAGAAGAGGATTGGAACCTGGTCATGCAGGTGAACCTGAACGGCACCTTTCACTGCACGAAGGCTGTCCTGTCGCCGATGACCAAACAACGCTACGGCCGAATCGTCAACATCGCGTCGATCGTCGGGGCCATGGGGAATGCCGGCCAGGCCAACTACGCCGCGTCCAAGGCGGCGGTGATCGGCTTTACCAAGACGGTGGCGCGCGAATACGCCAGCCGGCTGGTGACCGTCAATGCAGTCGCTCCGGGGTTTATCGATACGGCCATGACCCAGGGGCTCCCGGCGGATGTGAAGGAAACCTTGCAGAAGCAGATTCCCCTGGGACGTTTGGGACAACCGTCGGACGTGGCGGAAGCGGTCAGCTTCCTGGCGTCCGATGCGGCGGGGTATATTACCGGGCACGTGCTGCACGTCAACGGCGGCATGTTGATGGCGTGACGCAGATCGAGACGCACAATCGCCGGGCGGAGGGCCGAGACCCTTTCGCAATGGCGCGTTTCCAGCATACATAAAGGAGGAAGAGCATGGGCGAGGAGGTAAAAAAACCGATGGCGACCGAGGATCGAATCAAGAAAATCATCGCCGAGCAACTGGGCGTGGAGGAAGAAGAAGTGGTGCCGGAGGCCTCCTTTGTGGACGATCTCGGGGCCGACTCCCTCGACACCGTCGAGCTCGTGATGGCGTTCGAGGAAGAATTCGACATTGAGATCCCCGACGAGGATGCCGAGAAGATTCTCACGGTCGGGCGGGCCATGGAGTACATCAAGGAAAAGATGTGACGAGGTTGTCTGCTGGACGATGAATGAACGCACGCGCAGACGGGTAGTGGTGACCGGCCTCGGGGTGATTACACCTCTGGGGACCGGCCTTGAGAAGACCTGGCCGGCGATCTGCGCGGGCACCTCCGGCATCCACCGTATCTCGCGGTTCGACCCCGCCAACCTGCCGGTGCAGATCGCCGGCGAAGTCCGCGACTTCGACCCCGCCGACTTTATCGAGAAAAAAGAAATCAAGAAGATGGATACGTTCATCCACTATGCCGTCGGCGCGAGCCAGATGGCCGTGGAGGACGCGGAGCTGAAAATCGGCCCCGACAATGCGGATCGGGTCGGGGTCTATATCGGCGCCGGGATCGGCGGCCTGCCGGGAATCGAACATTACCACGATGTGCTCAAGGAGAAGGGGCCCGATCGGGTCTCGCCGTTTTTCATCCCGATGGTGATCATCAACTTGGCTTCCGGACAGGTGGCCATCCGAATCGGCGCGCGGGGCCCCAATTCCTGCGCGGTGACTGCCTGCGCCACCGGCAACCACTGCATCGGCGACGCGTTTCGCCTGATCCAGTGGGGCGAAGCGGATGCGATGGTGGCGGGCGGGACGGAGGCGGCGCTGACGCCCTTGTGCGTGGCGGGATTCGCGGCGGCCCGCGCGCTGTCCCGGCGGAACGACGAACCCGAGCGGGCCAGCCGTCCCTTCGACAAGGATCGGGACGGGTTTGTGCTGGGAGAAGGGGCCGGCGTGGTGGTGCTGGAGGAATTGGAATCCGCCAGACGACGCGGCGCCAGAATTTATGCTGAAATCGTCGGGTATGCGATGACGGCCGACGCCTACCACATTACGGCGCCCTCGGAAAACGGCGAGGGAGCCGTCCGTTGCATGGACCTGGCGATCAAGGATGCCGGCGTGTCCAAAGACGAGGTTGGGTACATCAACGCGCACGGCACCTCGACCATGGCCGATGCCATCGAAAGCAGAGCCATCAAACAAGTATTCGGAGAGCGGGCTTATCGCATTCCCGTGAGCTCGACCAAGTCTATGACCGGCCACTTGCTCGGGGCGGCCGGCGGGATCGAAGCCGTCTTCAGCGTGCTGGCCCTGCATCGCGGAATACTGCCCCCGACGATCAACCTCGAACAACCCGATCCGGAATGCGACCTCGACTACATTCCCAACAAAGCGCGGGAGGCGAAGGTCCAGGTGGCCCTGTCCAACTCCTTCGGATTCGGCGGCGTCAATGCCTGTGTCCTGTTCAAGCGGTACGACGTCTGATCCCGCGCGCAGGATCGGGGGCTGGCACGATGGGGCGGTTGTTTCCCAACGACGCGCAGCAGGCGATCGGCTATCGGTTCAACCGTCCGGCCCTCCTCGGCGAAGCGCTCACCCACAAATCGTACGTCAACGAACGGAAGGACAAGGACAGCCAGGACAACGAACGGCTGGAGTTTCTCGGCGACGCCGTCCTGTCGTTGATCATCAGCGAGCATGTCGTGGCGGCTTTGCCCGACGCCTCCGAGGGCGAGCTCTCGAAACTGAAAGCCAGACTTGTCAGCGAAGTGTCCTTGGCCAAGGCGGCGCGAAGCCTGGGATTGGGGCTCCTGTTGCGGCTTGGCCGGGGGGAAGAACGTAACCAAGGGCACGACAAGGATTCGTTGCTGGCGAACGCCTTTGAAGCGGTGCTCGCGGCGATTTATCTGGATGGGGGCCTGGAGGCCGCGCGCGCCTTCGCCGTCCGCGCCTGTGCGGGCGAATTGGCGCAAGTTGGCAATGCCGCGGAGTCGCAGGGAGACTACAAGACGCAGCTCCAGGAATGGTGCCAGAAGCGGTATGAGACCTTGCCCCAGTATGTCACGGTGCGGGAGTTGGGCCCGGACCACCAGAAGCTCTTCGAAGTGCAGGTGACGATCCAGGGCGACATCGCGGGCGAAGGCGCGGGGCGGACGAAAAAAGAAGCGGAGCAAGTGGCCGCCAAGCAGGCGGTGGAACAAATCGTCAAACGAACCTGACCAGTCATTACGGTAGGAGGGGGCCATGTCGTCTAGGAACGCAAGTAGGCACGGTGTGCGGCCGACAATCATGATCGGCGTGTCGGCCTTGTTGTGTGGGTTGTTGAATGTGATGGCGAGCCCGGCTTTGGCCGCCAAGCAGGCGCCGGATCCCAAGGCCCAGCCCCCCGCCCAACCGCCGAAGATGGAGGAGCCCAAGGGCCTCAGGGCAATCATTAAGACCAAGCACGGCGAGATACAGATCAAGTTCTTTCCGGAGCTGGCGCCCAAGCACGTCGAGAATTTCATCAAGTTGGCCAAAGAGGGCTTTTACGACGGCACGATTTTCCACCGCGTCATCCCGAATTTTATGATTCAGGGCGGGGACCCGAATACCAAGGATACCAGGAAGAAGGAGGCATACGGGCAGGGAGGCCCCGGCTACATGATCAAGGCCGAGTTCAGCGATACGCCGCACAAGCGCGGCATCGTATCCATGGCCCGGGCCAACGATCCGGACACGGCCGGCTCCCAGTTCTTCATCGTGGTAGAAGACTCGCGATTCTTGGACCGCAAGTACACGGTGTTTGGCGAGGTGATCCGCGGAATGGGCGTGGCCGACAAGATCGTGAACGAACCCCGCGACGCGCAGGACAACCCGTTGAACCGGATCGAGATGACGGTCAAGATTGTGGAGTAGCCGTGGCGCGCCTGGGCGCCTGTTCATTCCGGGGTCCAACGGTGGGTGGGAATGCCATCCGGCATCGCAAGGAGGGGTGGCGCATGTGGAAATCAATGACGCTTGGCGTGTGCTTGGCGGGGCTGCTGAGCGGGTGCATACACCAGGAATCGTACGACAGAATCGTGGCCCGCAACGGTCGGCCCTCCGAAATCACCCATGATGAGAAAACGATCACCGCCACCTGGGGAGAAGGGGCAGATAGAAACTGGGTCGTCATCGACAAACGGACCCAGCGAATCATCGAGAGCAGTGAAAACGGAGAGTTCCGTTGCCGGTTTCTGAGCCTCTGCGAGTTCAGCCGATAGGCCGTCGGACTCCGGCCTGTCAGTGGCGGCAGTCGGGGCCGTGGGTGTGCTGGTGGCCCTGAAGATGCTGCGGCGGTTGCGCGAGTCCTTGCCCGGGTGTGAGCTGGCCGGGGAGCACGATCCGGCCCCCTTCCTGTTGCTTGGCCAGGTGCTCGGCGACTTCCGGATGGTGGGTCTTGATGTACCCGACCAGGCCCATCAGAAACCGCTGGGCCTGCAACCCTCCCCCTGAAAACTCCGTCACAAACTTGATGGCGCGATCCAGCACCTCCGGCGCCGCCTGCTGGTCGATTGCCTGCTGGCCCTGCTGCTTGACGAACGTGTCGTATTCCTTTTTGAGGTGTTCGGCAAAAACAGGGAGCGGCGCGGCCGGGATGTGCAAGGGGCTCAGGGTCCGCCGGAGCGCCTGGATGGCGGCGATGATCTCGCCGTCTTGCCCGTCGCGCCGGCCCTGGAAATAACTGAACGAGACGACCTCGATCAGGTTGAACAGGGCCGCGGCCTTGTCGCCTCCGATTTCGAACAGTTCCCTGTAGAAGTCCCGCCGCGCCAACGCAAACCGATCCCCGGTCCGCTTTTGTTGGTACTCGCTGTTGGCCTCCAGGTATGAGCAATCGGGCGGACAGGTTACCCGCACGATCCGGTGTTCGCCGCAGCACTGGCTGCAGATGGACCCGCCCAACGCGGGGCAGGGGCGCTTGCCCTTGCGTTCGTGACAATAAACGCACTTGGTCATTTCGGCGCTTGTCCTTTCTTCGCTTGCGATTCCTGCAGGCTGCTCGACCCGCTGAAGCCATAGTCGGCCAGCGTGCGTTTCTTCTGGGTGGCCTTCACCGGCGCCTCCAGCCCGTTCATCTCCGCGGCGTTGCCATAATGGTAAGGAACGAGGATCAAATGGTTCTCCCGGTCCACGCCGATGTCGCCCGGAGAGGGGAGGTATTCGGCGATCACGTCGAAATGCCGGTCGGGCCTCATGCGCCAGACTTTGCCGGCCGTGAAGTCGGAGACGTAGAGGTTGCCCCAGCTGTCGAAGTCCACGCCGTCCAGATTGTGGAAGCGGGCCGTGAAGAAGCCGTTGGACACCAGCTCGCTGATGGTTCCGTCCGGCGTGACGTCGAGAATCTTGCCCTTGTCCCAACTGGCCACGATTAGGTGGCCGGTCTTGGGGTGGACCGCCAGCCCGCGAGGACCGGCCAGGGCCTGGTCCCGCGCGAGGACGGAGATCGCATGCTGCTTGGCCATGTCGATGCGATAGATCGTGTTGGCGACGGTGTCCGAGGCATACAACAGGCTGTGTCCGTCGTAGGCCACGTCGGCCAAGGCCGTCGTCTGTCCATTCTGCCGGTTAGGGAAAGGAAGGGTGAGCAAGGGCTGGCCGGTCACCGTATCGAAGGCGCGCAAGGAATCCAGATCGGCCACGTAGAGGGTGTTGTTGACGATGGCCATGCCCTTCGGCGCGTGGAGCACCGTTGTTCCCTCGCCTCCTTTAATGAACTGCAATGTGGCGATGGCCCCTGCCTTGTCCAGCTTGGTGATGAATCCGTTGTTGTCTTTCGCCTCCGGATCGCCGTTGGCATTCGAAATGAAATACCCGTTGCCGGCCGGGTCGGCTAGGAAACTCTGGGGGGTCTGCAGGCCGGTGACCTGCAGGGCATGTGCCGGGAGAGGCAGCAGTGAGAGGGCGGCACTCCCTCCGATGACGGCGCCGATGATCGCGCAACCGAACAACCAGGGCTGTCGGAGTCGGCGCCGCAAGAGTTTGGGAGATTGCATGAGGATCGAAGCTTTCTCGTGCGGAGGTATGGACCCAAAGGGAAAGAGCGCAATCAGTCCCTGCCGAAGAGCTATGCGTCGATGGTAAAGGACCGTTTGTTAGCCTGTCAAGGAACGGCGCCCGCGGTCCGAGCCGATTTCGAGCCGGATCGCCGTCGTTGGTCAAGGCTCGAATCGCTTGACGGACGTTCAAAAGCATTGTTATTCTGCGGCGCGATTATACCAATGTGGAATGATGCAGGATAAATGCTGAGCGTCTGTGAGAAGATCGAGCGGTCAGGACTCATCATTCTGCATGCTTTGTTGAGGAGGAGGGACCTGTGGCGGCACGAGTAATCGACGGGAAGGCATTGGCGCAGACCATCCGGGAGAGGATCGCGGCAGAGACGAAGGACTTGCAGGCCAAGACCGGCGTCAGGCCGGGATTGGCGACGATTCTCGTCGGCGAGGATCCGGCTTCGGCCCTGTATGTGCGCAGCAAACAGAAAGCCTGCGAAGCGGCGGGGATCTATATCGAGGACTTCAAGCTCCCGGTCACGACCAGTCAGGCCGAGCTGCTGGCCCTGGTAGAGAAGATGAATCATGATCCGAAAATTCACGGCATCCTCGTGCAGCTTCCCCTGCCGAAACAGATCGACACCCAGGTGGTGTTGAATGCCGTGACTCCGATGAAGGATGCTGACGGGTTTCACCCATACAATCTCGGGCGTCTGGTGGAAGGGAGCCCGGTGTTCGAGGCCTGCACGCCGAAGGGTATAATTGCGATGATCGACTCCACCGGGGTGGGGATCGAGGGGAAACGGGCAGTCGTGGTGGGGCGGAGCAATATCGTCGGCAAGCCGGTGGCGTTGATGCTCCTCCACCGGCACGCCACCGTCACGGTTTGTCACAGTAAGACCAAGGATCTTCCTGCCGTGTGCCGCGAGGCCGATATTCTCGTCGTGGCGATTGGCAAGGCCAAATTTGTCACGGCCGACATGGTCAAGGACGGAGCCGTGGTGATCGATGTGGGTACTAACCGGCTGGCGGACGGGAAGTTCGTGGGCGACGTGGATTTCGAGCCCGTGAGCCAAAGGGCCGGGTGGATTTCACCGGTTCCCGGCGGGGTCGGGCCGATGACGATTACGATGCTCCTGGCCAACACGCTGGAGTCGGCCAAGCGCACGGCGGGAACGAAGGCGACATGAACGGTCCGCGACGGTTAAAAGAGGCATTGGACCGAGGCGAGTTTGCCGTCACCGTCGAGTACAATCCCCCAAAGGGCACCAATATTGCGGCGCTGCTGGCCAATGCCAAGTCATTGGTGGGGCGCGTGCACGGGGTCAACGTCACGGACAACACGGCGGCGGTCATGCGCGCAAGTTCCCTCTCGGTCTGCCGCATGCTTTATGAGATGGGCCACGATCCGGTCATGCAGATGACCTGCCGCGACCGGAACCGCCTGGGCATGCAGTCGGACTTGCTGGGCGCGCACATCCTGGGGATCAGAAACATCCTCTGTCTGACCGGCGACTATCCCACGGTCGGAGATCACAAGGATGCCAAGCCGGTCTACGACTTGGACTCGGTCCAGGTGATGCAACTGGTCCAGAAGCTCAACCAAGGGCAGGACTTGGCCGGCAATAAGCTGGATGGGGCGACGGACTATACGATCGCCGCAGCGGTCACGCCGGAAATGGACCCGCAGGGGCCGATGCTGGCCAAGTTCGAGGCCAAGGTGAATGCAGGCGCACAGTTCTTCCAGACGCAGGCGATCTATCACCCCGAGTCGTTCGGCTCTTTCATGGGCGCCGTGCGAAAGTACAAGGTGAAAGTGCTGGCGGGAATTCTCCTCTTGCGCTCCGCCAAGATGGCCGAATTCATGAACGCCAACATTCCTGGCGTGTCGGTGCCGGAAGAGATGATCGCGGAACTGCGGGCAGCCGGAGACAAGAGGGCGCTGGATGTGGGGGTGGAGATCGCGGTGCGGACGATCAAGGAGGTGCGGCCCCAGTGCGATGGCGTCCATATCATGGCCATCAAGGCCGTGGAGCGGCTGCCGGAAATTCTCTCCAAGGCGGGATTGGGCTAAGGGCGGAGCATCGGATAGAATAAACCATGATGACAGTCCCTGAATTTCAGCGCCACAAGCCGGACGGCAAGAAGCTGATCGTCGTGACGGCCTACGACGCCCTGTTCACGCGGATCGTGGAACAGGCGGGGATCGAGGCGATCCTGGTCGGGGATTCGCTCGGCGTCGTGGTGCAGGGGAAGCAGGACACCCTGGCCGTCACGATGGAGCAGATGCTCTACCACACGAAACTGGTGGCCGGGGCCGCGCAGCGGTCGCTGGTGATCGCCGACATGCCCTTTCTCTCCTACCAGGCCAGCATAGAGGAGGCGGTCCGGAATGCGGGCCGATTTCTTAAGGTTGGTGCGGCAGCGGTGAAACTGGAAGGGGGCACGGCGGTTCTGGGTCGGGTGGAGGCCATGACCCGCTTCGGCATTCCCGTAATGGGGCACTTGGGCATGACGCCGCAGTCGGTCCACCGCTACGGCGGGTACAAAGTGCAAGGAAAGCAGAAGGACCAGGCGGAGGCGCTGATCGAGGATGCGAAAGCCCTGGAAGCGGCCGGCGCCTTCTCCATCGTGCTGGAAGCGATTCCGGCGCAACTGGCTAAGACGGTGACCGAGGCCCTGACCATCCCGACGATCGGCATCGGCGCCGGCCCGCACTGCGATGGACAAGTGCTGGTCCTTTACGATCTGCTCGGCCTCTTCGACGACTTCACCCCCAAGTTCGTGAAGCCCTACGCCCACCTCAAGGCCGACGCCTTACAAGCCTTGCGTCGGTACAAAGAAGAGGTCGAGCAGGGCAAGTTTCCATCGGACTCGGAAAGCTATCACTAAGTCTCCTCCCGCCTTTCATCATTTTTACTAAAGAAAAGCATTGGTGAGGCCGCGGCTGACGAACGGCGGACCCAGGCCGGGCTGGCGGTGGGCGGCGTCTTGACTCCACAAGAACGGTTCTGCATAGTTCTGCCAACGTCCACGCAGGGCGCAAATCGGAGGATGCCGATGCGGAAGCAAGTGCTATGGACGCTCATGTATGCCGGCCTGCTGGCCGGCTGTGCCGCGGCCCCGCTCATGCCCGAGGCGCACCAGGTCAGGATCGTGACCAACGAGCCGACCGGCTGCAAATATCTGGGCGAGGTGACGGGGAATCAGGGGAACTTCTTTACCGGCAGCTTCACGAGCAATGCGAATCTGGAAACCGGCGCCCGCAACGAGATGAAGAACGAGGCGGCCAAGCTGGGCGCCAACGTCGTACAGATGCTGACGAATCGAGCCGGTCAAACCGGCAGCATGAGCCTGTCGGGCGGGACAGGCGGCGGGAGTACCGAGCAGACGAACGTGACCTACACGGGCATCGCCTACAAGTGTCCGGAGAAGTAGCGGGGCTGCTGCATCAGGCCGGCGGCTCGATTGGTCCGTCCAATCGGATCAGAACCGGCCGTTGGGTCTGGCCGATGCCGTGCCGGCGGACATCCTCGCGCAAGCCCAGGACATCCACTCCCATGTAGCGATCCGGTACGTTCTCGAGCCGGATCAATCCTCGCTCCATCAGATTGTCGGCGGCCCGGACCTCGCCGACTGCCTGTTTCAGGTGGGCCGCGGCGAGTTGGATCAGCGCTTGAAAGAAATTGCCTTGTTCGGTTTTGGGCCCGACCGCATGCCAGTAGCTTTCGAAAACTTCATGGCATTCCCACCAGTAGGCATAGTTGTACAAATCGATGCCATAGAGGTACCCCTCGGCTTGCCGCCAGGCGTCCGGCAAAAATGGTGCGACATGCGGTTCCGGCCGTCCATAGGAATGACCGAGAGGATTGCGTCGCGGGTGCGGATGTCGGCCCGGCACAAACCGGTACAGAGGAAAAGGAATGGCGGTGTAGCGGGGCCAGGAAGGATCGGGCGGTTGCGGTTGGATCACGCCGGCCCCCTGTTGTGGACCTGAAAGATCTGCCGATCCTCGAGCCGGACTGCCGTCAGCTGTTGTCCCCAAACGTAGCCGCTGTCCAGCACGACCAGGTTGTCTTGGATGTGCAATCCCAAAGCGGCCCAGTGGCCGCAGACGACGATGGCCTCGCGACTTTTCCGGTCCGGGACGTGAAACCAGGGGATGAGCCCCGGTGGCGCGGCCTGCGGGGCGCCTTTATACGAGAGCCCCATGTCTCCTTCCGCGGAGCAGACCCGCAGCTTGGTTAAGGCATTGGCAATGACGCCGAGACGTTCGCGGCCGGCCAGGCTGTCGGTCCAGCGGCGAGGTCCGCTGTTCTCCCTGTATCCCACTTCGTACAAGTAACCCAGAAATTCAGGATAGCGAGGCGAGCGCAGCACGGCTTCCACTTCCCGCGCGAGTTGCTGGGTTTGGGCGATTGTCCATTGGGGCAGGAGTCCTGCGTGCACGAGGATATGGTCGTCGGCGGCGTGGACCAGTGGCCGATGGCGGAGCCAGGTCATCAGTTCGCCGCAATCCGGCGCCTCCAAGACGTCCTGGACCGTGTCTTTGCGGCCTAGCTTGGTGACGCCGGCAGCGATGGCCAGTAGGTGCAGATCATGGTTGCCGAGCACTGTGACGGCTGCCTGGCCGAGCCCCTTGATGTAGCGTAGGACCGAGAGCGAGTCGGGGCCCCGGTTGACTAAATCGCCAACGAACCAGAGTCGGTCGCGGGACGGATCGAACCGGATCTGTTCGACGAGACGTGTCAGTGCCAAAAAACAGCCCTGTACGTCGCCGATCGCGTAGATCGCCATAGGACGGAATGCTGAAAAAGGCCTCCAACTTCGTTCTCAGTCGCTGCGCCCCCTCAACGTACGCAATTAAAGTACGCCTCGGGGTCTCGCTTCCTTGCGGCCTCGTTGGGCGGCCATTTTGAGCATTCCGCAGGAAGAGGGCAATGATCCAGGAGCGGTCAGGGGTACTTCGCTTCGATCCTGCTGTTGAGCCCGCCGCGGGCGGTGAATTCTCCGGTGACGACGGCCCAGACGGGCCGGCAGGACGTGACCACGTCCTGGAGAATGCGGTTGACTGCGTTTTCGTAGAAGATGCCGAGGTTCCGGTAGGCATGGATGTACATCTTCAGCGATTTCAGTTCCAGGCAAGTCTTGTCCGGCATGTAGCGAAGGCGGATTGTTCCGAAGTCCGGCAGGCCGGTCTTTGGGCAGATGGCCGTATATTCAGGAATCTCGATTGTGATCTCGTAGCCCTTATATTGGTTAGGCCAGGTTTCGATCTTCGGCAGTTTGGCCGATACGCCGCTTCGGGCATGCCGCTCTGAGTAGCCGAGCCGTGTCTTGTTCGCCTTGCGCTTCACTCACAACTCCTCGCCGCTTCGTCGCTCATATCTCGTGTAATCGGGCAATGTTCAATTTTCAATGCTCAATTGAACATTCAACAATGCACATTGAGCATTACGGTCTTTCACGTTTCATAGGTGTCACACTTTCGTCATCCACTCGACCTGGCCGATTTTCTCCAGTTGAAAATACATGGTGACCCAAGGGCACATCATCTCCGGATAGACCTCGCAGAAGCCGCCTTTGCGCACCCCGCCGCAGGGCCCGTGGCTCATGAACTTGGGGCACTCCGCCTTTGGGACGCCGTCCGGGACGATTGGGATCGGGGGGCGATTGTGCACCCCGCCCACGTGGTTGGCACCGTCCTCTTCGCCGGGAATGATAACGCGCAATGGCATGGGGTTAGTTCGGGTTGCTCATGGAAATCGAATCAATTAGGGGAGCAGAGTTTACACGGATTCCATGAATTGGGCAATCTCGGCGAGTTGAAGGCCGCGGACGGCGATCTCGGGGGCGTAGATGACCTCGTCGGCCGACCAGCCGACGATCGGCTTGGCCTGCTTCGTGACGCCGGTCACCTGCCGCAGGAGGGAGCGGATATTGCCCGTAATGCGAATGGTATTGCCGCGTAAGGGGGCGGTCAGACGCCCGTCTTGAATCAGGAAGGAATCGCCCACGACGGTGCAGGTAAAGTCCCCGGCCCGGAGCCCGTTCATCGCGTAGGTGTACCAGATGCGGCCGATGTAGACCCCGTTACCGACCGACGCCAGCAGGCTCTCTTGGCTGTGGGGCGTGGAGCCTTCGATGAATAGGTTGGTCGCGGCGATCGAAGGAGGCACATCGAACTGTCGCCCGCCGCTGTTGGAGAGGCGGAAGCCGTTGCGCGGGATCAGCACGTCCTGGTGTTCCTGCGGGTTCAGGCCCAGCTTTTCCCGCGCCCGCGGGTCCTTCAGCAGCCGTTGGGTTTCATAGTGGTTCGAGAGCAGGCCGTGCAGAACGCCGGCCTGAATGAGGTTGGTCCGGCCGGTCGGCAGGCCTTCGCAGGTGAGGCGTTTGGTGCCGACAAAGCCCTTGGCGGCTCCATAGTCGTAGATGGTCAGGAGATCGGCGGCCACGGGGCGACCCACTTCCCCGAGGAAGGCCGATTTACAGCTGTAAAAAGCGTCGGCGCTCAAGCTGGGGAGGATGAGGTTCGTCATGAGGTCCGCCACCGGCTGCGGGCCGAGGACCACGTTGTAGGTGCCGCTGGGCAGTCGCTGGCCACCCGCGCCGAGGATGGCATTGCGGGCCGCGTCGGCGCCCGCCTCTCCTTTGAACTTGGCCAGATGAGTAGTCGCCGCATAGCCGCTGCCCTTGGCGGCTTTCCGTTCCACCATGGAGGTGACAGCCGACGTGATATAGGTGGATTCGTCGGTCTGAACCTTGGGCATCCGGGTGGAGCCGATGGCGATGCGTTGCCGGAAGAGGCTGACGTCCCCGCCCACGATGAGGCCCAGGTTGGCCAGCTTCTCCTTGGAGCCAGCCAGTTTGGCGAGCGGTTCCGAGGATTCGAAGGTCTTCAACGCTTCCCGGAGAACCGTCCACCCGGCTTCCACGAGCGTGCCGTCTTTGAGGTCCATGATCGCACGGTCATGGGAGGCGGGAAGCTTCGGAGGCTGGGCCTGTGGCGGAGCCGGAAAGGACATGAATTCCGGGTCGGGCACGGCATTCTGCCGGGCCTTCTCCAGCGCCCGTTTGATGGCGGCCGGCGAGAGGTCCCTGGCCTCGCTGCCGAAGCCGATACGCGGGCCGTCCGTTCCGGAGAAGACTGCCCGGATGCCGAGGCCAAAGGCCTCGGACGATTTCGGCTCCTCAACGCCGTTACAGGGGATGGCGGAGGTATAGTTCAGCCGGCAGAGCAGATGCCCCGTGCTGGAGGCATAGACCTCTGCCTCCTGGATGTCCTTGGCCTGGGCGGCCTGCCGAAGTGCGCGCTGGACGGCGCTTTTCAATGTGGCGAGAGAAATCATAGGCCGGTCAGGCGGGCACGGCTGCGCATGGTCTGGGCTCCATTGCCGAGCCGCTTCGTCTGCATGGGTTGCCCCTTGCCGCAATTGGGGATGGGGAAAAGGCGGAAGTCCTTTCCGACCGCGTCCACCTTCATCAAATAGTCTTTAGTATCGGCGGTCATGCCTCCGCCGCGATAGAGTTGGCCGATCTGTCCGTTCCGAATCTCGTACACCTTTTGGGCCGAGATGCTGAAGTTTTCGCGGGACTCGGCGATGGACGGGTTCCGGTGCCCCACCAGGTAGTAGCCGCGGTCCACCTCGCCGATAATTTTCTGGGGATCCTGCTGGCCGGCGCCGAAGACCGTGTTGGACATCCGAATCAACGGGACCAGGGACGCCTCGATGGCTTTGTACGAGCCGTTGGGCTCCACGCCCAGGATGCCCGCGGTCTGGCGGCTGTTCATGAATCCTTTGAACACCCCCTTCTCGATGTGCATGACTTTGCGCGCCGGAGTCCCTTCATGGTCATAGGCATAATGGCCGAGCCCCGGCAGGCTTGGATCGGAATAGGCGGTGACGAGCGGAGAGGCCACCGACTTGCCGAGTTGGGTTTCTTTCAGCGACCGCAGCAACCAACTGCGTCCGGCATAGGCCGTTTCCATCTTGAGGGCACGGTCCAGCTCGGTCGGGTGCCCGATGATTTCATGGGCCTTCAGTGTGTTGTAGTGCGGGTCCGTGACCACCACCACATCCTTGTCCGTGGCTTTGAGCGGCGGCGCGTCGATCAGCTTGAGGCAGTCATGGGCCAAGCTGGTCGAGAATGTGAGCAGATCCAAGTGGCGGATCAACTCGGTCCTGGTTCCTTCCGTGACCACTTCCCAGCCGCGCTGGTGGCCGATGTAATCGTAGAGGGACTGTTCTGCCTGGTCGTTTTCCGCGACCACGGAGCAGAAGCCCAACGTGGTGGCGAAGGACTGGTCGATTAGGGTTCCTTCCGAGCTGGCGAAGAGTTCGCGGCTGAAGCTCGTGCTGGTCGCGATGGCATTGAACCGGATGCGCTGGCCCAGGCCTTTCACGGCCCGAGACACCTCGGTCGTGTACCGGGCGACCTCGGCCAGTGAGACGGAGCGAGGGTCGATCCCATACTCGGCCTTGACGGTATCCTGGTGGGTTTCGATCGGCGCCAGGGGCAAGCCGGCAAGGCTCTCGCCCAACTCCTTGAAGCGCTTGCGCATCTCGGCCTTGTAGCGTGCATTGGCCAAGGCCCGATCATAGGCCTGCTTCAGTCCGGCCTTGAGGAGGGGTGTCAATTTAGGCAGGTCTGCGCTCCCCAGGCGGTGGCCGAAATATCCAGGGGCCGGCAGGGGATCGCCGGCCAGAACCCGGATGCCGAAGCCGAAGACATAGTCGTCGGACGCAGATTTTCCGGATCCGTTCTCGGAGCGGGCTGATTTGATTTCGACGAGTTCGATGCGCAGGTCTGCGTAATGGCAGTGGCGCAGGTTCTTGCTGGCATGGCGGACAAGATCAGACGCGGTGCGTTTGATCTTGTCGAGGCTTTCGACTGTGAGCGGCTTGACGCCCAACGTACGAGCCATGCCGACGGCCTTCTCGAGTCAGTGTGCGGTGCTCAGGAACCGACCACGCTTTTTCCCATATCAAATAGGTGGCCAAACGTAGGTACAGCCTGCAAAGTCTCGTCATTATAGGGAATGGCTGTCCGGAGCGTCAAGCCAATGTGGGTGATTTTACCTGGTTTTTACGAATTTATTACGGTTTCTGCACCGCTGGTTTAGCCCAAATGGCCTAGCGTAAAAAGGGGCCACTAGGCCTTCTTTCGCCCTGGGTGGGTCTTCTGCCAAGTTGCATGAATATCCGAGATGTTATACGGTCCGGCTACGCTTGCGGCTAGCCCTCCAAGGAGGGACTTTACCGATTGACAATCTTCGGGGTGCTTTGCTAGACTCGGCCACGTCCAAGTCTGTGGGAAGACGAGGTTTTAGGTCATTTCCACGGACAGGCCCACCGTGGATCACGCATCGTGGGTGCCGTTAGGTGAACGATCGGTTCAGAGGGTTGATTACACAAGACTGGTGGCCGGCCGGCAGAAGTCTGGCGGTCAGTATAGATTGGGAGGTGTCCACATGAGTCTCGATTATGTGAAGTTCTCGCCGGGCTTCGACAAATTCATGCCCAAGGAATACAAGGATATGGTTGAACACGGTCCCTTCGGGAAGAAGACGACCGTATCGCAGATGGGGAGCTTCAAGGAGATTCTGGAGGAGCATCCAATGTGTGCCGGCTGCGCTATGACGCTTTTTATCCGTCTGGCCATGATCTCCTTCCCGAATCCGGAAGACACGATCACGGTCGGCACGGCCGGATGCGGCCGCCTGGCGATCTCGCAGGCCGCCATTCCCTTCGTCTACGGCAACTACGGTGACCAGAATGGCGTGGCGAGCGGGCTCTCGCGCGGGCTTCGGCTGCGCTTTGGCGACAAGCCCAAGGATGTGGTCGTGATGGCCGGCGACGGCGGCATGGCCGACATCGGCTTCTCCTGCACGCTCCACTCCTGGTTCCGGAAAGAGAAGTTCACGACGATCATGCTGGACAACGAGGTCTACGGCAACACCGGCGGCCAGGAAAGCGGCATGACCAACAAGGGCGCGGTGCTCAAGATGGCGCCGCTCGGCAAGAAGTTCGAGAAGATGGACATGCTCGCCATGGCCAAGAGCGCCGGTTGCGCCTACGTCGCCACCGTCGTGCCGAACAACCCGCGGCGGGTCGAAGCGGTGATCAAGAAGGCGGTGCTGATCGCCCGCGAGATCGGTCCCACCTACATCCAGGCCTATACCTCCTGCAACATCGAGTACGCGATCCCTACGGACAAAGTCATGGAAGACGCCAAGAACGTCGAAGGCGATCGCTACCAGTTCACCGAGTACGTGACCGATGAAGCCAAGCAATTCCTCGCCGAACGCTATGGGTACAAGGAGTTCCTGCCGAAGCCGGCTCCGGCGGTGACCAAGGCGTAAGCGGGCCGGTGTAGCAAGCTCGGGAACGTGAAAAGTGGAGTGAGAAACCTCTCCGACCCCATTTGATCGAAGGGGTCGGCTTAGTAAGCTCGGTAGGGAGGATGCGATGGCGAAACGCTTCAACATTCGGATGGCCGGCGTCGGGGGACAGGGGGTCGTTACCGGCTCGCACATCCTGAGCACGGCGGTCATCAACGCGGGCGGGGAAAGCACGATCGTCCCGTTCTACGGATCCGAAAAGCGGATGGCGCCGGTGGAGAGCTACGTACGGGTGTCCGACGAACCGATCTACGAGATCGGGGAAATCACGTTCCCGCACATCATCATCATTTTCCACCCGCAGGTCATCACGCACGGCAAGTCCTACACGATGCCCTTCTACTTCGGGCTGAAAGAGGACGGAGTCGCGTTGATCAACAACGACGGGCCGATGAAGCTGCACAAGGATCAGGCCCGCGAATTGGAGGAGCGCCGCGCGAAGCTCTACTACCTGCCCGCAACGAAGCTCTCGTTGGAAGTGGCCGGGATGGACCTGGCGACCAATATGGCGCTGATGGGCGCGATCGGCTGTATCACCGGTCTGACCACCATCGCCGCCTTGGAGCAGGCGGTGAAGGACCGGTTCCTCGGCAAGGGGTTTGTCGTGTCGGGCGGCACTGCGGCCCTGGACAGCGTGGTCGAGCGGAAGTTTAAGAAGAAGCAGGAGCTGATCGATAAGAACGTGGCGGTGATCAAGGCCGGCTGGGACTTTGCGGCCGAGCACGGCTGGGACGAAATCAGCAAGGCCGCCAAGAAGGCGGAAGCGACTGCTGCGGCGCGAGTCTGACCGCTATAGAAAAGAGGAACCTCCATGTATCTTGTGGCCGATATCAACGTTGACATTTGTGCCCAGACGAGCTGTAAGCTCTGCACCCAGTTCTGTCCCGAGGCGAACACAATCCTCTACAACGACCAGGCCGGGAGAGACAAAGGCTATAAGTATGGCGCGGCCTACGTGGCGGTGGACCGGTGCAAGGGCTGCGCCCAGTGCGTATGGGTCTGCGACAACATGGCCAAACATAACGCGATCAAGATGATCATGATCGACCAGCTGCCGAATGCGGCGATCACCGACAACATCGTATACGGCGAGAAGAGCACCACCGCCGTGCTGGCCGGTCCGGCCGTCGGCTAGTTTAAGGGAGACAGAACGCGTGAAGACGACGGAACAGAAGCCAGAACGGATCATCGTGCCCGGCCCTGCCGGGTTCCATCCTCCCTCAGCAGCGCAGTTGGGCGTGATGTTGCCCGATCCCGGGGAGGGGCTCATGTATGGGTTGCTGGAGCCCAACGAAGACCTGGTGATCGAGGAGATGGCGCGGAAGATGTTGACGAGCCCGAACGCCACGCTCTTTCCCGGCCCGATGGTGCTCTGGGCCTGGAACGAGCACGCGGTGGAGAAGGCTAAGGCGGTGCTGGAGATTGCGGCCCAGATCCCGGACGTGCTGATCATCCCAATGCCGGACTACCGGCCCAAGTATCCGAAGATCGATCCGGAAGAGGTGATTAACCCGAACCATCCGAACCTGACGATCTGGGGCAACAAGATCGAAGCCTGCATCTTCATCGGCGTCCATTGCCACTATGCCAACCTGACGCTGAAGATGATTCGGGCCGGCACCAATTGCTGCACCAGCGCCATTTGCGCGGAGCAGGGCCACGAAGACGCGATGCTCACGGTCCGTGATTCGGACACGGCCAAGCTCAAGAAGGTCGCCCAGATTTTCAAGCGGGTGCGCGAGAGCATGGGCCTCAAGTTGCCGGCGAACGGGGAAAACGTCCGCTTCACCGGCACCCAATCGAAGGTGCACGGGGGCAAGACCCACACGAATCCGCTGGTGTTCATGCCCACGCCGGGCGGGACGGCCGGCGCTGCAGCCTTTGGTCATAGTCCGGAACAGATGAAGCGCGAAGGGTAAGGTCGCAAGACCTCACCGATACACAGAGAGGTGCAACGATGAGCGAATCCCTGGACACCGAAGTCAAAACCAATCCGCAGGGCGACCCGATCACCAGCGTCGCGGCGGCTCCGAAGGCCGAGGTCAAGAAGGACCCGCACGCGGAGGCCAAGAAGCAGCGCGTAGTCACGCCCGAATACATGTTCTTCGAGGCGCCGCGGACCAAGGAATTCATCACGGGGAGCGAAGCGGCCAAGGAAGCGGTGCGGCGCGCCAATGTGGACCTGTCGATCGCCTATCCGATCACGCCCCAGAGCGAAACCATGCAGCTCATCGGCGTGCTCTATGGCGAAGGGTACGTGAAGGAGTATTACCGGGGCGAAGAGGAATACGGCGTGATGTCCGCGATCGCCGGCGCCTCCCGTGCGGGCGTGCGGTGCTTCACGGCGACCGCCGGCCCCGGAACGCTGCGGGGGATCGAACCGATCGCCTCCTGGCCTGGTCACCGACTGCCGGCCGTCTGCATGTTCACCTGCCGCGTGGTCAACGCCCCGCTGGCCATCCAGCCGGACAACATCGAAGTGTCCTACCTGCTGAACTGCGGGATGATCGTCTTTCACGCCGAAAACCAGCAGGACATGTTCGACTTCATCATGAAGGGGTTCATCATCAGCGAAATGAACGACGTGACCCTGCCGGTCGGCGTCTGCTGCGACGGCTTCTTCGTGACCCACGCGCGCGGCTATGTGCACATGCAGGAAAAGGGCATTAAGCTGCCGCCCAGGGAGGCGTGGCGGGGCGCGGTACCGGTGCTGGACGCGGAGAACCCGCCGGCCCGGCTGTCCCGCGACGCGCCCGTGCAGAAGTCCAACTTCATGGCCTACAACATCCACGCGGTCTGGCAGCAGGAAGTTTGGGCCGCGGTGGAGCGGTCTCGCAAGTACATCAATAAGTTCATGGGCGGATTGTGTTCCGCCGAGAACATGGAGAACGCCGACGCCGTGATCATCGCCGCGGGCAGCGCGGCGGCTCAGTCCCGCGAAGCGGTGCGGCTCTGTGCCGACAAGGGCATCAAGGTCGGCCTCATCAAGGTCCGGTCCCTGCGTCCGTTCCCGACGGAAGAACTGCGGCAGTTGTGCAAGAACACCAAGCTGATCGTGATCCCCGAGTTCAACTACGTGGGATGGCTGGCCCGGGAAGTGGCGACGGCCATCTACGGCCACTCCAAGGCCAAGATCATTGCTGGACCGCACGTCTACGGCGGCCAGTCCATGCCGGTGGAGTTGATCGTGGACGAAGTCGAGTCCGGGTTGACCGGCAAGAAGTCCACCAACGTGGCGCTGTCGGCCATCATGGGCACGGACGTGGATCAGGGTGCCGTGTCCCACTTCATGCAGAATATCTGAGCGGCCGGCGAAGCCTGAAAAGTGAAGAGCCCAATCCTGCAGAGGATTGGGCTCTTTTGTTTTTCCGCCGGCTGGTGTTCAGCTTTTAGCTCTCAGCACTCAGCCAAAACCTGACGGCTGAAGGCTGACGGCTGACAGCTCTTCACGATTGCAGATCGTCCTGGATCATCTCCTCGCTGTCGGGCATGCCGTAGGCGATGAACTTGGCGTAGGAGAGATAGATCGAGCTGCTGTCCCGCATGGCCTTGGCCCCATGGGTCATCCGCTCGAGTTTGGTGGCATCGGCGGACTCGGCCGTCCGCAGGGCGTTGACATGGTCTTCGAGCGCCTGGTTGTATTGGTCCATGGCCCGTTCGACCGCGAGATAGGCTTGCATGATCGGATCTGTCATCGTCGTGGCTCCCTAGTCGGTCAAGGGTAGTTCAAGATACACTACGACCTTTCTAACGGTCAACCGGCTGCATGGCCCGAATCCTCTCAGCATCTCTTGTGAACGTCCTGGCGGCTGCGTCCGGGTTGACCGACCCACAGACGATCAAGGCCCGATTGCCGCAATTGTGCCAGGGCGTGGAATCGCTCTCGCAGCTCTTCACCAGGGACCGGCAAGACCTCCGGACTTCCTACCTGGACCAGGACCAGCTTCGGGCCGCCTACCTGGCCTATTACCTCCCGGTGAACCTCGCCAAAGTCCAAGCCCTGCTGGAAGAAATGCCCCAGCCCGCGGCAGCCGGACAAGGGTGGGGCGGACGATTCAAGGTCCTGGATCTCGGCGGAGGGATCGGCACCACGGGGCTTGCGGTCTTGGACTGGCTGAACTCCACTGAGGCCCTGCGCGAGGTCGAGGGCGAGATTGTGACCGTAGAACGGTCGGCTCTGGCTCTGGGCCTGTATGAGCGGCTGTGGGAGGCCTACAAGGCCGTTGAGCCCAAGCCGGGCTCGCGTCTGGTCACGGTCGAGGGCGACATGGGCAAGTGGAGTGCAGGCAGGTTTCCGACAAGCGTGGCCAATGGAACCTACGATCTGATCGTCCTGGGGAACGTCGTGAACGAACTGTTTTCGGACACCCGCGATCCGGTCGCACGACGGATTCAATTGCTCCGCGACCTCCTCGGCCTCCTGCATCCGCAAGGCACCATGATGATCGTGGAACCGGCCTTGCGCGACACCTCCAGGCATTTGCTTCAGCTCAGGGACCAGTTGGTGGGGGATGGAGCCTGCAACGTCTATAGCCCCTGCCTACATGGACGCCCCTGCCCGGCGCTGGTCAAGGAGACGGATTGGTGCCACGAGGAAAGACCCTGGACGCCGCCGGCACTGGTGGCCGCCATCGACAAGGAGGTGGGCTTCATCAAGGACGCGCTGAAGTTCGCCTATCTGCTGCTCCGGAAGGACGGCGAGCGGCTTGCGCCGGACGAGCCCAACGTTTACCGAGTAGTCAGCGAGTTGCGGGTGATGAAAGGGGAAAAGCGGGCCTGGCTGTGCAACCAGACGGGCAGGCCAGAAGTCGGGCGGCAAGATCGGCTCAAGTCACCCAGCAACGAGGCCTTCGACGATTGGCATCGCGGTGCGATCGTGCGCCTTGATCAGATCGTCCGCAAGGAACATGGTGGCCGCGAGTCCAACCAGTCCACTCTTGGCCGCATCCCCGCGGAAGCTAAGGTCGAAATCATCCGGTCGATTTAAACAGCAACTGGATAGCCGATCTGACCGCTCCTGCCCTGCTCAGACGCTGCGGCTCGACCGCAAAGCGTCGCATCTGCTCGCCTGCGGATCTTGCTGGCTTCAGGCTCTGCGAAGCCAACTTCAAACAGTCCTCGGCGTCGGCTCTGCCGACCGCATCTGCTCGCTAACTCCCGGTGCCCTCGCCTCCGCGATTCGCGACGCAGGAGCGGCCAGCCCGTCTTGAAGCTTTAAAAGTGTTGGCAGGTACGCGTCGCCAATGGACCCGTACCTGCTAGCGGTGGCTCGCATTGACCAGATCGGCGAATTCGCTCCCTGCCATTCCTAGCAAACAGCGGCTCTTCCGGTGTAAACATGTCTAAAAACGTAAGAATCGAGTGGCAGGCGGCAAGCGCCTCTCTTCGAAACATTCGATAGCGTCATCGGGCCGGAGAATCGAAGCATGCCTAGTCGATTGCGGTTGTTGTACTTCATATTGTGCGTCGCTCTCATCCTGCTGGCTGTTGCTCCGGAAGTGCCGGCTCAGGTAGTCGAAGCGCAGGTCAACACTCCTTATGTCGTGCAGTACGGGTTCGGCTCCTATGAGGTCGGCGGACTGACGACCAACACCTACCGCATCCCGATCCCGCACACCTTTGATCTGGGGTCGGGACCGGACCCATTGAAGTTGCAATTCACCGGGTATCTCGGTTACAGCCATGCGGACTTGGAGACCAGCGTCGTTGGCCCCAAACTTACCGCGTCCCAGGATTATATTTTCGCTTTGCCTCAGGTGGAGCTGCTCATCCCCTTGGCAAAAGGCTGGACCCTCAAGCCTTATGTGGCAATGGGAGCCGGTTTGGCGTTCAACGGGTCCTTCAAGTTTGAAGGGCGTGAACAACGACTTCAGGACACCTATGACCTCCTCTATGCGGCAGGCATAGGCAGTCTGTATGTCGCCCAGTTGGAGGATGAGTTTACCGTCAGTATCGGCAACAGAGTCGGATGGGCTGAAGCGATCCCCCTTGGCGCAGGAGTCGGCCAGGGACTCGGAGCATTGGAGAACGGCCTGGAAGTCCGGCATCCGATCGGCCTCAGTCTCAACGGCCGGGAGCTCGATTTGGGGGGATCTTTCACCTACTACTACTTTTTTCCCGGGGCCGAATTCTCCATACCCGGACAACGCCCAATGGTAGTTCACAATCAGTTCGAATTCGGAACCAGCCTTGGTTTTGCCAAGCCGACCAAGCTCTGGATATTCGAAAACCCCTACATTGGCGTGAGTTATCGTTTTGGTGACGGCCTGGAAGGCTTTCGGGCCAACTTCGGGTTTCCGTTCTGATCGCATGGAACCGGAATTCTGGCATCAACGTTGGGAATCCAGGCAGATCGGCTTTCATGAAGGCCAGGTCATTTCTCGGTGGCTGAGGATGAGGTCCAGCGATTGTTCGCCGGTGCACGCATTGAGCGGCTGGACGCCCAGGATATACTCGCCGAGAATCCGCGCTTTCTCGAGAAGGGGCTTACGCGTCTGCTGGAATGCGCCTACCGCATCGAGCATGGGGGAAGTAAGCAACGCAGCTGACGAACAGTGCACCCCGTCGTGTCCATCCGGGCTGATGCATAAACTGTGATAGACGACCTGACCGCTCCTGCGCTGCTCAAGTGGCTGCGGCTCGAACAAAAAGAGGCGCGGCTGACCGAGAATCGGATGGCGGAGGCATGCGGCCTGTCGCTCCGCGCCTCCCGCCAGGCACCCCCTCCACGCCGTTTGAGCCGGAAGGGACTTCCGGTATTCCCGCCGCCATGGTCTTCGACCATGTGGCGTTGGTCAGTACCGGCTTTCCGTCCTCAAACGGCGGGCGGGGACCCCGCCGCTCCCGGCGAAGTCACTCCCTGCCGCCTGCCTCCTTTTAGACCCTCGCTCAAGGTAAAAAACACTGTTGGCAGGTACGCGTCGCCAATGGACCCGTACCTGCTAACGGTGGCTCCGCCATTGATCCATATCTAAAACAGGAGTCGACGGTTGCATATCATTGCGCAGGCCTAAACATCCTTGATATGTGCTCAAAAACCAATTAGGTTTATACGTTCCCGGAAGCTATTAGGCGAGTGGATTCTGAGCGAGCTTATACTCATGAAATGTGTCCGGTGCGGATTCGAGAATCTGCAGGATGACCCTGCTTGCGGTGCTTGCACTTGGCCATATAGCCGGAATGCGTGGAAACGCACTACATATCAAATACGGCGCATTACCTTGGACACTGGCTGCATTAACGCGAAACAACTTGATCAGGATCTGAATGCCCTAGAAAGATGGGCGTCGAGTGGCAATCTTGAACTCCAACGTTCGTCGGCCATGTTGGAGGAGCTAAAGGGGGAAACTCGCGTCGCAAAAGCTAAGTCGCTCGGGGTACATCCCAATCTTTTCACAATAGGGGTCAGTGTCCTTGATGGTCCTGGTGTTCTTGCGGGACCAGACCTTTTCGAGGATTTACAACAAATTCTTTTCCCGACCGCGAACGCGCTAACGGGAAACCAGCGATTTGATGTGGAACATCTTCGTCTTCATGTGCGTACAGGCGGCGATATCTTTGTCACCATGAATCCGAATGACTTCATTACGCGAGGACGCCAAGCAACCTTAGCCTCAGTAGGAATTTGGGTGCTGTCTCCAGCGGAGTTGGTAGGTTTGCTCAAAGAGCTGTATGGCTGGGGATAGGCTTTGGCGCAGACTCGAGCGGATGTTCGAAGGGCCTGCCTCGGAAAACTAATCCATTCAATAGCGTGAGCCACCTTTAGCGTGTGACAAATCTACAAGCGATTTGTCCACGCCAACCTTTTATTAAAGCGGATGGAACGGAAGGGCAGGGAGTGGTCGGCCTCCTGCGGGGCGAGAGATGTCAAAGGCCGGAAGGTTTACGCTGCGCCATCCGGTTATCTTCTCGGTGCAGCGGGAAAAAGGAAAGAAGGAAATAGCCGTGGGGCTAAGGCCGACATCGAGGCCGGACGCGACGGGGCCCGCCGTTCGTCAGCCGCGTTCTTTGTTTTGAAAAGGATACGAGGGGGCTTAGTCGGCTTCCGGCTCGGATGAGCCGTGCTTGTGGGTGACCTTGTCCTCGTCGAAGAGTTCTTCCATCTCGTCCGCGATCATGTCGCGGTCGTTGGGGACGGAAATGAGCGGAATCTCTTTGCGGGATTTCGGCTCTGCTTCCGGCGGCTGTTGGGTCTTGGGCGTATCCATGGGCACAGTATACACCAATCGGCTGGCGCGTGTTTGGTTATTCGAAGGCTTCCAGCGAAGACTGTTCCGAGAACTTGTGCCCGCAGGCCTTGCAGGTGACGAGATAGATGGATTCCCGGACCGACATGACGATGCGGAAGTCCAGGTCGACGCCCCGGTGTTCGCAGGCGGGGCAGGGGATCTCTTTGAGCCGGTAGGGCACGTCCGGCTGGGTCCGCAGATAGAACTCCATGTTGGTATAGACGGGAAAGCTGTAGCGACATTTCTGGCAGGCGCCTTTCCAGTCGCCGTCCGCCTGCATGGTTCGGCGGTCAATCGTGAACCCGTTGGTTTTGCAGATGGCGCAGCGGACCGAACTCAATCGGGCTTCCACCTGTTCGACGGTGAGGGACGGCATGAGTCCTGACTCCTAGTCTTCGGTTCTCGACTGTTGATGGAGTATACCGGCTCCGATCCCGGTCCCGCAATGAGGCTTTGACGGTTTCGGGGCGTTTGCGATATATTCCCTCCCCATGCATTTCGTGAACGAACAACTGATGGTCGGCAACATCGATGATGCGCAGAAGCCGCCTCCCTTCGTCGACAGCGTATTGTTTGTCTCGGGGGAACATGCTATCCAGCCGCCCAAAGGAGTGGCCTACCACTATATCCCGCTGAAGGAATTCGGCCAGGCCGACCCGAAGGACGTGAAGGCCGCCGTGGATTGGCTGGCCCAACAGCCCTCGGCTAACAAGCTGCTGGTCTGTTGCCGGGCCGGCATGGGGCGGTCGGTTTCCATGGTCATGGCCTACCTGGTCTGCGTGAAGGGCATGAGCTACGCGAATGCGGAAAAGCTCCTAAAGGCGAGGCGGCCCGGCGCCACCCCGATTCCCCATCTGCAGGAAACGATCGAGCAGGTCAAGCTGATGAGGCAAGCCGGTTAGGGGGCGCCCCATGCCCCGCCTTTCTCCAAGCCTCCTGCTTCTTCAACAAGAGATTGCTCGCTGCACCACCTGCGACTCCATGAATCCCTGGCGGCAGTTCGGCCCCGATGCCTCCGGCACCATTGGTACCGGCTATCTGCTCGTGGGGGAAGCGCCAGGGTATGTCAGTTGGAAGCAGGGCCGGCGGTTCACCGGTCCGGCCGGGCAGTTGATCAGGCGGGCTTTGCGGCAAGTCGGGCATCCTCGCTACCGGGACCTGGAAGACCTCTTTTACATGACCGATACGGTCAAGTGTCATCCGGCCGCGCGCGCCAATGCCTCCGCCAACCGGTCGCCGAGACGGACCGAGGTGCGCGCTTGCGCTTGCTATCTGAACCGAGAATTGGCGATTCTGCGGCCGACGGTCGTCGTGACGTTCGGGAAAGAAGCCGAGCGGGCCGTGGCGGTGGCGATCGGGCAGGAGGCCGGATTGCAGGGCTTGGTCCGGCACGTGACCTTTCCCCATCCGTCGCCGCGCAACCAGCGGACGATCCTTCAGGCCTATCCGTCTATGGCAGCCTTCGAGTTGGCCATCGCCGGCACGTTTCACACGCTCATCAAGCGGCTTGAGCAAAGGCGCCGCGATGCCTGAGTTGCCGGAAGCAGAGGTGGTCGCTCGCCGGCTCCGGGAGCGGATCATGGGGGCCACCCTGAAGGATTGCTGGGTGGGGCGCCGGGACATCATCCGCGAAGGGTTCCCGACGCTGGCCTGGTATCAGGGCGCCGTGATTACGGGGATCGAGCGGAAGGGCAAGAGCGTCGTCCTGACTTGCACGAAAACAGGGGAGAGCCGGTATCTCGTGGCGGAGCTCGGCATGACCGGACTCCTGTTGTTTCGTCTTCACGCTCCGTCGTTTGAAAAACACATTCATGTGCGGCTGACGCTGGATGGGGGGCGGGAACGGGAGCTACTCTATTGGAATCCGCGTCGGTTCGGGCGGATGTCGCTCCTGGATCGGGCAGGGTTGGACCGGTACCTCACCCGCCGGTTTGGATGCGATCCTCTGACGGTGACGTGGGAAGAATTTCGCGACCTGGTGCAGGCGAGGCGCGGCCGGCTCAAAGCCCTGTTGATGCACCAGCAGGTGATCGCTGGCATCGGGAACATCTATGCGAACGAGATTCTCTACCGGGCCAGGCTGCACCCGGCCAGGCAGGCCAACCGGGTGAGTCTGCCGGCGATCCGGCGTCTCTATGACGTGATGAAGCTGGTACTGGCCGAGGCGATCGAGGCGGGCGGCTCCAGCGTCCGGGATTTTTTCGCGCCGGACGGGAGCGAAGGCCGGTACAAGCGACAACATCTTGTGTATGGGAAGGAAGGCCAACCCTGCCCTTCCGGCTGCGGCAAGACCATCAGGCGCATGGTGGACACCAGCCAGCGCAGCTCGTTTTACTGTCCCGGTTGTCAGCGCGCGTGACTTGGCTCTTCTTGCAGCAGGAAAAGAGGCGTGATCGTTCTAGTCGTCGGCGACCAGGCCAGAGTTCAATCACTATGAAATAGGGGTGCCCCATGCCCAGTTATCAACGAGGCTCCAAAGGGAACGAGGTCAGACAGATTCAGTCCCGGCTGAAGGAACTCGGTTTCTATACCGGGCTGGTAGACGGGGATTTCGGCGGCGGGACGGAGAGTGCGATCAAGTCTTTCCAGAAGAGCAAGCGCCTTACCCTGGATGGAGTGGTCGGCCCGGCCACCTGGGCCAAGCTCTTTCCCAAGGAGGCGATTCCAGCCCCAGCCATCCATGCGAAGCCGGTGGCGTTCAAATGTCTGGCCCTGACGGGTTCATTCGAGACCAATGCACCGGTTCCGGATTGTTTTGCCGGTCTCTCCGGTGATTTCGACGGGCAGGGGATGAGCATGGGGGTGTGCCAGTGGAACATCGGACAGGGCAGTCTTCAACCCTTGCTGAAGAAAATGGATGAAGAACATCGTGAGGTGGTGAAGGGCATCTTTCACGACGACTATCCGGTCTTTGCCGCCTGGTTGCAGGAAGAGCGGGAGGCACAATTGGAATGGATACGAGGGCGGCAGGATCCCCGCCATCGTCTGGATGAGCCCTGGCGAGGCTACTTCAAGGCCTTGGGGCGGACCGAGGAATTCCAACAGATTCAGACGGCCGCGGCAGACCGTCTGTTCAAAAAGGGCCTGGCGTTGCGCAAAAAGTATTCCTTGACGTCCGATCGCGCGGCGGCGCTGATGTTCGATATCCTTGTCCAGAACGGCAGCATCGGCTCGATCACGGAAGCCCAGATCAAGGCCGATTTCGCCTCGCTCAATCCGGTGCCTCCAGCGGAGCAACTCGAAGTGGAGCGGATGAAGATCGTCGCCAATCGTCGCGCCGAAGCAGCGAAGAGCGAGTGGATGGAAGACGTCCGCAGGCGCAAGCTGACCATTGCGACTGGCGAGGGCACCGTGCACGGCCGATATTACAACCTAGCTGAGCAGTATGGGCTTGGCCTTACGGGGAGCGCTGGATGAAACGTTTTTCGACCGGCCTTATCGTCGGGGCCCTGGGTGCTGTGCTGTTCCTGTTCTTGGTCGGGCAGATTCCGACTACCGGCTTGGAGGGGGTGGATGATCGGATGATTGTCCATCGGATGCCCCTCTGGGAGAAGGCGACCAAGTTTTACATCCGGCACCGGGAGTTCCAACAATGGGCGGAGGAGGCGGCCAGCGGTGAAACCGATCCGCAACGAAGGGTTCTCCGGCTGATGGAATGGACCAGAAGCCAGGTGAAGCCGATCCCCACGGGGTTTCCCTTTGTAGACGACCATATTTCGCACATCGTGCTTCGTCATTACGGCAATGACGGTCAACTCTCCGAGGTCTTCACGGCCCTGACCACCTATACTGGGAATGAGGGACGTTGGGAAGCCTATAGGCTTCCGGGAGCCAAAGGGCGGGTTGCCCTGTGCTTCGTCAAGTCGAATGGCAAGTGGTGGGTCTTTGATGTCTGGAACGGCGGCTGGTTCGAGACGGAGTCCGGACAGATCGCCACGATCGATGATTTCAAGCATCCGGAACGGTTGAGGCAGCGAGGACAGGCTCCGGAACTGCTCGGCGGGGTTTCCTATATCAGCTACTTCCAGGATGTCCAGGGCGTCTTCAGGCGCAGCTTTTCCCGGGCCAGAGGGCAGATGCCCTGGCACCGGTTCTTGATGGTGATAGGGCTGGAACCGGAAGATGGCCCAGGCGCTTATCCACGCCCGCTCAACCCTTGACACCATCGCCTGATTTTCCCTATAGTTACCACTCCCTTTCGGGCTGTGGAAACAGGCAATCCCCTCGTGACCAGCTGCGATAGGGCTATTGTTCTGAAAAAATAGGCCTTTTGGTTGATTGCCAAGAGACGACAATCTCTCTAGAATCCAGCGCTTCCAGTAAGAATCAGCCGCCGTTTCGGCGCGGTCTGGTTCAGTCACTCATTAAAGAGAGGACACCCCATGGCGAAGGTGCTTGAAGGGCCCGGGATGGGCCTGATGAAGAAGTGGGGCATCACGGTTCCCAATTATGTGGTCGTGACCTCGGTCGAGCAGTTCAATGAACTCGCCAAGGTGAACGACTGGATACAAAAGGGCAAGCTGGTGGCCAAGGCCCACGAGGCGCTCGGCTCCCGCTTCAAGCTCGGCCTGGTCAAGGTGGATTTGGACCGGAAGGGGGCGGAGGCGGCGGTCAAGGAGATGCTCGGAAAACAAGTGGGCAGCATCACCGTGTCCCAGGTTATCGTGTCGGAAATGATTCCGCACAAAGAGGAATACTATGCCTCCGTCAAGTCCACGAGGATCGGGTGCGAGATTCTCCTGGCCAATTGCGGCGGGATCGAAGTGGAATCCAATTGGGACCGGGTCAAGAAGCTGGCGGTGGAGGTCGGTGAGAAGCCGGCCGCTGCTGATCTGGACAAATTGGCCAAGGAGGCGGGATTTTCCGGTCCGGTGGCCAAGAAGATGGCCGAGTTTGCCAACAAACTCTTTACCTGCTTCGACAATGAAGATGCGCAATACCTGGAAGTGAACCCGGTGGTCGTCCGCGAGAGCGACGGGGAGTTGATCGCGCTGGATGCGGTGACGCTCCTCGACGGGGACGCCAAGTTCCGCCATCCGGACTGGAACTTCCAGTTCGCCGCGGAATTCGGCCGGGCCTACACCAAGGACGAGGTCGAGGTCATGGCGGTGGACTCCAAGATCAAGGGGTCCGTCAAGTTCATCCAGATTCCCGGGGGCAACATCGCCATGCTGCCGGCCGGGGGTGGCGCCAGCGTCTACTATTCGGATGCGGTGGTGGCCCGCGGCGGTAAGCTTGCCAACTACGCCGAATATTCCGGCGATCCACCCGATTGGGCCGTGGAAGTCCTCACCGAGAAAGTCGCGTCCCTGCCCGACATCAAGCACATCATCGTCGGCGGCGCGATCGCCAACTTTACCGACGTCAAGAAGACCTTCGGCGGCATCATCGCCGGGTTCCGCAAGGCCAAGGGCGAGGGCAAGCTCAAGGGCGTCAAGATCTGGGTGCGCCGGGGGGGGCCCAACGAGAAGGAAGGCCTAGAACTCATGCGGAAGCTGAAGGACGAGGGCTTCGACATCAACGTCTTCGATCGAAACCTGCCGCTGACCGACATTGTCGACATGGCGCTGCAGAACAAATAACGCTGAACGCAGAACGATGAATGATGAACGAACGCGCTCTTCTTCGGACCATTCAGCATTCATCACTCATCATTCATCATTGAGGGACGGACAATGAGCATTCTGGCGAATAAGGACACACGCGTGGTGATCCAGGGCGGAGTCGCGGGGGTGAATGCCGCGCGTCGCATGGCCGAGTTTTGTTATCTCAACAAGAAGTCGCTCTACGTTGAGGCCTTCGTCTATCCGCCCGACGCGGGCAAGACCAACGAAGTGCCCTACGGCAGCGGCCTGCTGGCCATTCCCGTATATAAGACCGTGGCCGAGGCGACCAAGAACCATCCGAGCATCAACACGAGCCTCGTCTACATCGGCGCGGATCGGGCCTGCGCCGGCACGATGGAAGCGCTGAACGATCCCCACATCAAGCTGGTCTCCATGATCACCGAGGGCGTGCCGGAGAAGGACGCCAAGCTGCTGGCCCGTCAGGCCACCAAGCTGGGCAAGACTTTCAACGGCCCCTCCTCCATCGGGATCATTTCGGCCGGCTCCTGCCGGTTGGGCGTGATCGGCGGCGCGTTTGACAATCTGGTCTCCTGCAAGCTCTACCGGGAGGGTTCCTTCGGCGTCATCACTAAGTCCGGCGGCCTCTCCAACGAGATCATCTGGATCTGTTCCCAGTTCGCGGACGGGATCACCACGGCGATCGGCATCGGCGGCGACGCTTATCCCGGCACGGACTACGTCAGCTACCTGGAAATGTTCGAGAACGACCCGAAGACCAAGGCGGTCGTCATTGTCGGCGAGATGGGCGGCGATTTGGAAGAGCGGGCGGCCGAGTGGTACGGGGCCAAGAAGCGGCGGATCAAGCTGCTGGCCGTGGTTTCAGGCTTCTGCCAGGAGAGCCTCCCCAAGGGCATGAAGTTCGGCCATGCCGGCGCCAAGGAAGGGATGAAGGGCGAGGGCTCGGCCCGGTCCAAGTCAGATGCGCTCAAGAAGGCCGGGGCCATCGTCCCGCCCACCTTCGGCGCACTCGGGCCGGCCATCAAGGAGACTTACGAAGAGTTTGTGAAGAGCGGGCAGATCGTCCCGATTCCTGACGTGCCGGCCTCGGAAGTGCCGAAGCTGCCGAAGACCGTCGAACAGGCGATGAGGGACAACGAAGTCACCGTCGCGCCGCTGATCCGCACCACGATCAGCGACGATCGGGGCGACGAGCCCTGCTACGACGGCTATCCCGCCTCCGAGCTCATCAACAAGGGCTATGAGATTCCGCACATCATCGGGTTGCTCTGGGACAAGCGGCTGATCTCCAAGCAGGAAGCGGAGATCGTCAAGCGCATTCTGATGCTCTCGGCCGACCATGGTCCCTGCGTGAGCGGCGCCTACGCCACGATCCTGGCGGCCTGCGCCGGCATTGGCCTGTCCCAGGCGGTGGCGGCCGGCATGATCATGATCGGTCCCCGGTTCGGCGGGGCCGTGACCGACGCCGGTCGCTGGTTCAAGTACGCGGTCGACAACAAAATGACCGTGGACGAGTTCCTGGCCTACATGAAGAAGAACGTCGGGCCGGTCCCCGGCATCGGCCACCGGGTCAAGAGCCTTCGCAACCCGGACAAGCGGGTCAAGGAACTGGTCGGGTACGTGAAGAGCCTGAACATCAAGACGCCCTGTCTGGACTTCGCGTTGCAGGTGGAGCAGGTCACCGCGGCGAAGAAGGACAACCTGATTCTGAACGTGGACGGGACCATGGCCGCCGTGTTGGTGGACATCGGCTTCCCGGTGGACAGTTTGAACGGGTTCTTCATCCTGGCCCGGACGATCGGCTTGATCGGCCATTGGGTGGACCAGAAGCGCCAGGACAGCCGCCTGATCCGCCTCTTCGATTACCTGGTTAACTATGCGGCACCCAAACGGCGGGAAGTGCCGCCATTGAAGTAGTCGCGGGAGGTCCCGCCGCTGAAATAGGCGCGGGAAGTTCCGCCGTTGAAATAGCTGTCAGTGACAGTTGTCAGTTCTCGCTTCAAACTGATCACTGAAAACTGATAACGCTTTGAGGGAGAACGCTATGTCGGTCGAGATGGTCAAGAATTTGTACGCTAAGATGCCCGGAATCGTGGACAAGGCCCGCAAGAAATTCGGCCGGTCCCTGACTCTGGCGGAGAAGATATTGGTCTCGCATGCGGATAACTTCGACGCCCAGGTCTGGGACCGGGGCAAGGCCATGTTGGCGCTCCGGCCGGACCGGGTGGCCATGCAGGACGCCACGGCCCAGATGGCCATGCTCCAGTTCATGCAGGCCAACAAGAAGAAGGCCGCCGTGCCGAGCACGATCCACTGCGACCACCTGATCCGCGCCGAAATGGGCTCCGAGAAGGACCTGCTCCGCGCCATGGACGAGAACAAGGAGGTCTATAGCTTCCTCGCCTCCGCGGCCAAGAAGTACGGCATCGGTTTCTGGAAGCCGGGCGCCGGCATCATTCACCAGGTGGTGCTGGAAAACTACGCCTTCCCGGGCGGCCTCATCATCGGCACCGATTCGCACACGCCGAACGGCGGCGGGCTGGGCATGCTGGCGATCGGGGTGGGCGGGGCCGACGCGGGCGAAGTGATGGCGGGCTTGCCCTGGGAAGTATTGCATCCGAAACTGATCGGCGTGAAGCTGACCGGCAAGCTGAGCGGTTGGGCCTCGCCGAAGGACGTGATCCTTTACCTCTGCGGCCTGCTCACCGTGAAGGGCGGCACGAACAAGATCGTCGAGTATTTCGGGCCGGGCGCGGAGACGATCAGCGCGACCGGCAAGGGCACGATCACGAACATGGGCGCGGAACTCGGCGCGACGACCTCCGTGTTCCAATTCGACCAGAAGATGGTGGCCTATCTCAAGATCACCGACCGGGACGACCTCGCCAAGCTGGCCGAAGCCAACAAGGCTCTGCTGACGGCCGACCCCGAAGTCCTCCAGTCGCCGGAAAAGTACTACGACCAGGTCGTCGAAGTGGACCTCTCCAAGTTGGAGCCGCACGTCGTCGGGCCACACACGCCGGACCTGGCCCGGCCCATCTCCAAGATGGCGGCGGAGGCGAAGGAGAAGGGCTATCCAGTCGAGCTCAAGGCAGCTTTAATCGGGAGCTGCACCAATTCGTCCTACGAAGACATCAGCCGGTCGGCGCACATTGCGCGCCAGGGGTTGAAGGCCGGGCTCAAGGCCAAGGCCGCGTTTCTCGTCAGCCCCGGCTCGGAGCGCATCTACAATACGATGAAGCGGGACGGGTTCATGGCCGATTTCGAGAAGATGGGCGCCACGGTCCTGTCCAACTCCTGCGGTCCCTGCATCGGCCAGTGGAAACGGGCTGATGGGGTCAAGGGGAAGGCCGACTCGATCGTCAGCTCCTTCAACCGGAACTTCCCGGGCCGCAACGACGGGATCAGCGAGACCCTCTCGTTCCTGGCCAGCCCGGAGATCGTGACCGCCTATGCCTTCACCGGCGATTTGACCTTCGATCCGGTGAACCAGAAGCTCAAGGGCGCGGACGGCAAGGAATTCAAGTTCGAACCGCCGCAGGGCGAAGAGTTGCCGACCAAGGGCTTTGCCAAGGGCGAAGAGGGGCTGGTGCCGCCCGCCGAGAACGGCGAGAGCCTGACGGTGGACGTTCCCCCAACCAGCGAGCGGCTGCAGCTGCTGCAACCCTTCCCCCGTTGGGACGGGAAGGATTTCGAGAAGCTCCCGCTCTTGCTCAAGACCAAAGGCAAGACCACGACCGACCACATTTCGCCGGCCGGTCCCTGGCTCAAGTTCCGCGGCCATCTGGACAAGATCAGCGACAACATGTTCTTGGGCGCGACGAACGCCTTCTCCACCGAACCGGGGAAGGGCACCAACGTCCTGACCGGCGAAACCGGCCAGACCATCGCCCAGATCGCCCGCGCCTACAAGGCCAAGGGCATCGGCTCGATCGTGGTCGGCGACGAGAATTACGGGGAGGGCAGCAGCCGCGAGCATGCGGCCATGTCGCCCCGGTTCCTGAACGTGAAGGCGGTGCTGGTCAAGAGCTTCGCGCGCATCCACGAAACCAATTTGAAGAAACAGGGGATCTTGGCGTTGACCTTCGCTGACCCGAAGGATTACGAGAAGATCGAGCAGCAGGACCGCATCAGCGTGACGGGGCTAGACGGTCTGGCGCCCGGCAAATCGGTGCAGGTGATCGTGCACAAAGCGGATGGCCACGCGCTCACCATCCAGGCGAACCACAGCATGACGGAGCAGCAGATTGCGTGGTTCAAAGCCGGTTCCGCGCTGAACGCGCTGAACTGACACATTTCACCAACACGCTGAGAGGGGACATATCATGGCCAAAGCCGATAAAATCATTTATACGAAGACCGATGAAGCGCCGATGCTGGCGACCTACTCGTTCCTGCCGATCATCAACGCGTTCACGAAGGCGGCGGGCGTGACGGTGGAGCTGCGGGATATTTCGCTGGCCGGTCGCGTCATCGCCGTGTTTCCGGAGTACCTCACGCCGGCGCAAAAGCAGCACGACGCCCTGGCCGAGCTGGGCGAGATGGCCAAGACGCCGGAAGCCAACATCATCAAACTGCCGAACATCAGCGCGTCGATTCCGCAGTTGGTGGCCACGATCAAGGAACTGCAGAAGCAGGGCTACAATCTGCCGGACTATCCGGAAAATCCGAAGGACGACAAGGAAAAGGACATCAAGGCCCGCTACGATAAAGTGAAAGGCAGCGCGGTCAATCCGGTGTTGCGCGAGGGCAACTCCGACCGGCGCGCGCCGCTCTCCGTGAAGGCCTATGCCCGCAAGCATCCGCATAAGATGGGCGCCTGGTCGTCCGATTCGAAGACCCACGTCTCCCATATGAAGGGCGGGGATTTCCGTTCGAACGAGAAGTCCATCACGATCCCGGCCGCGACGACGGCGAAGATCGAGTTCGTCGGCGCCGATGGGAAGACTACCGTGCTGAAGGAGAAGGTCGCGTTGCAGGCCGGCGAAGTCCTCGACGCCACGTTCATGAGCGTGAAGGCGCTCCGCAAGTTCTTGGAAGAGCAGATCGAGGATGCCAAGGCCAAGGGCATTTTGTGGTCGCTCCACATGAAGGCCACCATGATGAAGGTCTCGGACCCGAAGATCTTCGGCCATGCCGTGACCGTCTATTATAAGGACGTGTTCGAGAAGCACGCCGAGACGTTCAAGAAGCTCGGCGTCGATCCGGATAACGGCCTCGGCGACGTATATGCGAAGATCAAGTCCCTGCCGGAGGATCAGCGCAAGGCGATCGAGGCCGATATTCAGGCGGTGTATCAGAAGCGTCCGCCGATGGCGATGGTGAACAGCGACAAGGGGATCACCAATCTCCACGTGCCGAGCGATATCATCATCGACGCCTCCATGCCGCCGGTCATCCGCGACTCGGGCAAGATGTGGAACCCGCAAGGCCAGTTGCAGGACGTGAAGTGCGTGATTCCCGATGCCAGCTACGCGCCGGTCTATCACGAGGTCGTCGAGTTCTGTAAGAAGAACGGGGCCTTCGATCCCCGCACGATGGGAACGATTCCGAACGTCGGCTTGATGGCGCAGGCGGCGGAAGAGTACGGCTCACATGACAAGACCTTCAAAGCGCCGGGCAACGGCACGATCCGCATCGTGGATGCCTCGGGCAAGACGCTGCACGAACACAAGGTGGAAGAGGGCGACATCTGGCGCGCCTGTCAGGTGAAGGATGCGCCGATTCAGGATTGGGTGAAGCTGGCCGTGACTCGCGCGCGCGCGACCGGCGCGCCAGCGGTGTTCTGGTTGAATAAGGACCGAGCGCACGATGCGGAGCTGATCAAGAAGGTAAATGCCTATCTGCCAAAGCACGACACAACCGGCCTCGACATCCGGATCATGTCGCCGGCGGAGGCGTGCCGCTTCTCGATCGAGCGGATGAAGGAAGGCAAGGACACGATCTCCGTGACGGGCAACGTGCTCCGCGACTATCTCACGGACCTGTTCCCGATTCTCGAAATCGGGACCAGCGCCAAGATGCTTTCGATCGTGCCCTTGCTGAACGGCGGTGGCCTGTTCGAAACCGGTGCGGGAGGTTCGGCGCCGAAGCATGTGCAGCAGTTCGAGGAGGAAGGCTATCTGCGTTGGGATTCGCTCGGCGAGTTCCTCGCGTTGGCCGCGTCGCTGGAGCACCTGGCCAAGGTGGGGAACAATCCGGTGGCGCAAATCCTGGCGGACACGCTGGATCAAGCCAATGCGAAGTTCCTCGAGAGCAACAAATCGCCGGCCCGCAAGGTCGGCGAGATCGACAACCGGGGCAGCCATTTCTACCTGGCGCTCTATTGGGCGCAGGCCTTGGCCGCGCAGACTGCGGACAAGAAGATCGCGGAGAAGTTCCAGAAGATCGCGAAGGACCTGAGCGACAACGAAAAGAAGATCGATCAAGAGTTGCTGGCCGCCCAGGGCAAGCCGCAGGACGTCGGCGGGTACTATCACCCGGACGATGCCAAGGCGTCGAAGGCGATGCGGCCGAGCGCAACCTTGAATGCGATCGTGGATGCGATTGCGTAAATAAGCGGGAACGTCATCGGCCGTCGGCGTTCGGCATGGCGAGGGGTCTTCTCTCGCAAGCTGAATGCTGACGGCCGAAGGCTGAGGCAGGTTCGGTAACGGATGGCCGACATCGACAAAGACAACGTCGTCGATCAGGAAGAGGTGCTCCACCCGAAGATGGTGACGGTGGAGATCGCCGGCAAGAAGCACCAGGTACCGGAGGGCATCACCATGCTGAAAGCCCTCTGGTACACGGGCCAGGAAGTCATCCGCGGGGTCGGCTGCCTGGGCGGGTTCTGCGGCGCCTGCGCGACCTACTACCGGACCAAAGACGATCCCAAGGTGAAGACCTGCCTGGCCTGCCAGACATCCGTCCACGACGGGATGTCCTTCTCGATGATGCCCCCGTTCCCGGCGCGGAAGGCCACCTACGATCTGGCTGTCCTCACGGATCCCAAGCAGGACTTGTTCAACCTCTATCCCGAAGCCCCGCTCTGCCGGAACTGCAACGCCTGCACCGAAGCCTGCCCGCAGAAAATCGACGTGCGGGAAGGGGTCTGGCGGGCGGTGTTCGGGGATTTCAAGGCCGTGTCGGAGATGTTTATGGACTGTGTGATGTGCGGCATGTGCGCGCCGGTCTGCATCGCCGACATCGCGCCCAGCCTGGTGGCGGTCTATGCCAGCCGGGCCCAGGGCGTCCATTTCACCGAGAAGCCTTCGCGGCTGGCCCATCGGATCAAGGAAATCGAAGACGGCCGGTTTGCCGACGAGTGGAACCGGGTGCTCGCGATGAACGAACAGGAACTGACCAAGGCCTGCGCCGAATTGAAATGAAGATGGCGAGGGGCGAGAGGCAAGGGGCAAGTGGACCGAAGACCGGCCATATTCCTCCTCTAGCCCCTAGCCACTCGCCTCGTGCCTGATTTATGGACATTCATAAACTTCAAGAAATCGTCCACAAGACCCGCGATGCCCGGCGGAAGCAGACCATGCCCAAGCTCTCCACGGCTGAGCGGGATGAGCTGATCAAGAAATACCACCCGGATTTTCGCGAGAACGCCTACCGCCCCATCAAGTTCGGCCCGAACGAGGGCGAAAAGACCGTCCGTGAATTGGCCGCGCTGCTCGAAGGAGACAGTCCTGTTCCGGCCGACCTGGATCTGACGCCCACCCACACCTGCGACGTGCTCGTGGTGGGCGGGGGCGGGGCCGGCTGCGCCGCCGCCTTGCACGCCCATGCGCAGGGCGCCTCGGTGCTCTTCGCCACCAAGCTCCGCCTGGGCGATTCCAATACGGTTATGGCCCAGGGGGGCATCCAGATTTCGGTCGCCGCCGAGGATTCGCCGGTGACGCATTTCCTGGACACCCTCAAGGGCGGGCACATGAAAAACGACCATGCCCTGCTCAAGGTCATGGTGGAGGAGGGGCCGTCCGTCGCCCAGTGGCTGCTCGATCTCGGCGTGTTGTTCGACCGGGACGCAGACGGCAACCTGCATGTGAAGAAGGGCGGCGGCTCCTCCAAGCCGAGGCTCCTGACCTGCTCGGATTACACCGGCCTGGAGATCATGCGGGTGTTGAAGGACGAGGTCCTCAACCGGAAGATCCGGATGCTGGAGTTTTCCGCCGCGGTCGAGCTCCTCAGCGACGGGCAGGGCCGGTGCACCGGCGCCGTGCTGCAGGACCTCGACAACAAGCGTTTCATCGTCGTGGCGGCGAAGACCGTGATTCTGGCCACGGGCGGGATCGGCCGGCTGCACATCCAGGGGTTCCCCACCAGCAACCACTACGGGGCGACCGGCGACGGCCTCACGATGGCCTATCGGATGGGCGCCAAGCTCATGCACATCGACACGTTCCAGTATCATCCGTCCGGCGCCGTCTATCCGGAACAGCTGGCCGGCGCGCTGGTCACGGAAGGCATCCGCTCCGAAGGCGGGCATCTCGTCAACGCGAAAGGCGAGCGGTTCGTCAACGAGCTGGACACCCGCGACGTGGTGTCCTCGTCCATCATCCGGGAATGCAAAGAGGGCCGGGGCATCCGGACCATGGCCGGGCGCGTGGGGGTCTGGCTGGATACGCCGCTCCTCGACGCCGAGCAGGGACCGGGCACGATCGAGAAGCATTTCCCGGCGATGGTGATGCAATACGACCGGTTCGGGGTCGATATCTCGAAGGACCCGGTGCTGATTTATCCCACCCTGCACTACCAAAACGGCGGCGTGCAGATCGATACCCAGGGGGAGTCCGGGGTCAAGGGGCTGTTCGTCGCCGGCGAAGCCTCCGGCGGTCTACACGGACGCAATCGGTTGATGGGCAATTCCCTGCTGGACCTGATGGTCTATGGGAAACGGTCCGGTCTCACCGCCGCCGCCCGATCCAAGGCCGAACCCCAGGGCAAGCTGACGCTGGATCATCTCAAGCGGTTCCGCGAGGTGGCGCGCAAGCACGGCGCCTCGGCCTCCGTCGTCTCGCCGATGCTCTTTCCCGCCTACGCCAAAAAAGACTAGCAGGATGATGAAAAAGCCCCCCAGCTTTGTTCTCGGTCGCTCGTTCCCCTCAACGTACCCCTCCGGGTACGCCTCGGAGCCCTCGCTCCATGCGGCCGCGCTGGATGGACTTTTTGATCATCCTGTTGGGTCGGAAGCTTGCTAATCGCTAATAGAGGACGGCTATGAACATCCATGAATTCCAGGCCAAGTCGCTGTTCGCCCAGTTCGGCGTGCCCGTGCCGAGGGGAAAAGAGATCAAGAACCCCAAGGCGGCGGCCAAGTGGGCGGCGCAGCTGAACAGTCCGGTCTACGTCGTCAAAGCCCAGATCCACGCGGGCGGGCGCGGCAAGGCCGGCGGCGTCAAGATCACCAAGAATCAGGCGGAGGTGCCGGGACTGGCGCAGGAACTGATCGGCAAGAAGCTGGTGACCCACCAGACCGGCCCGAAAGGCCGCAAGGTGCGCCGGCTCCTGATCGAGGAAGGGGCGGGCATCGCCAAGGAACTGTATCTGAGCCTCCTCGTGGATCGCGATTCCGGCTGGCCGGTCTTCATCGCCAGCACCGAAGGCGGGATGGAAATCGAGGAAGTCGCCGCGCATACGCCGGAGAAGATCATCAAGGAACTGATCGATCCGGCGGTCGGGTTCCAAGGGTACAACGGGCGGAACATCGCGTTTGGCATCGGCCTCAACAGCATGGAGCCGGCGGTCCTGAACCCCTTCGTGCAGATGCTCGGCAACCTCTACCGGCTGTTCATGGACAAGAACGCCGCGATGGTCGAGATCAACCCGCTCGTGATCACGACGGACAAGAAGCTCATCGCGCTGGACGGCAAGGTTTCCTTCGACGACAACGGCCTGTTCAAGCATGCGGATGTGCAGGCGATGCGCGATCTGCACGAAGAGGAGCCGCTGGAGATCGAGGCGACGGCCAACAACCTGAACTACGTGAAGCTGGACGGGAACATCGGCTGCATGGTGAACGGGGCCGGTCTGGCCATGGCCACGATGGACGTGATCAAGCTGGCGGGCAGCGAGCCGGCCAACTTCCTGGACGTGGGCGGGGGCGCGACCAAGGAGACCGTCGCGGCGGGCTTCCGGATCCTGCTCAAGGACAAGAACGTCAAGGGCATCTTCATCAACATCTTCGGCGGGATCGTGCGCTGCGAGCGGATCGCCCACGGCGTCATCGAAGCGGCGAAGGAAGTGCAGATCGACGTGCCGCTGGTCGTCCGCTTGCAGGGGACCAACGCGGAGGAGGGCCGCAAGCTGCTCAAGGAGTCGGGGCTGAAGCTGGACGTCGCCAACGACCTCTGGGAAGCGGCGCTAAAGATCGTGGCGATGACGGGCAAGGCGCGCAAGAAACGGGCGGCTGCCGGGGAGGCGGGGCACTGACATGAGCATTCTCGTCAACAAGAATACGCGGGTGGTGGTGCAGGGGATCACCGGCAAGGAAGGCTCCTTCCACGCGACCCAGTGCAAAGCCTACGGGACCAAAGTCGTGGCGGGCGTCACGCCGGGCAAGGCCGGGCAGGAAGTCGAAGGCATTCCGGTGTTCAACACGGTCCGAGATGCGGTGAAGAAGACGGAGTGCGATACGTCCTTGATCTTCGTGCCCCCGCCCTTCGCCGCCGACGCGATTCTCGAAGCCGCCGATGCGGGCATCACGCTCATCATCTGCATCACCGAGGGGATTCCGGTGAACGACATGGTGCGGGCCAAACGGGCGCTGCGCGGCCGGGACACCAGGCTGATCGGGCCCAACTGCCCGGGCGTCATCACCGCGGACGAGTGCAAGATCGGCATCATGCCGGGATTCATCCATAAGAAGGGCCGCGTCGGCGTGGTGTCCCGCAGCGGCACCCTGACCTACGAAGCGGTCAACCAGCTCACCAACCTGGGATTGGGCGAGACCACCTGCGTCGGGATCGGCGGCGATCCGGTGAACGGGACGAACTTTGTGGACGTGCTGGCCCTCTTCGAGAAAGATCCGGAGACCGAGGCCATCGTGATGATCGGCGAAATCGGCGGCGACGCGGAGGAAAAGGCCGCCGACTTCATCAAGCAGCACGTGCGCAAGCCGGTGGTCAGCTTCATCGCCGGCATCACGGCGCCTCCGGGGCGCCGCATGGGCCATGCCGGGGCGATCATCAGCGGAGGCAAGGGCACCGCCTCGGAAAAAATGAAGACGCTCGAGGCAGCCGGGGTGCGCGTCTGTAAGAATCCCGCCGAAATCGGCGCGACGGTCCAGGCCGCCCTCGGTCTGTAATCCGCCGGCCTTATTGTCTGCGCGAACCTGCCCCAGGTCCTGGCCGGATCGCCGTTCGGTGCGGATTTGTCCGCGTCTCACGGGGCATGCCGACGATCCACGGACAGTCCCTCGATCGCTCACGAATCCCTATCGTTGCCGTCAGTCGCCACAGGGGCCTTTGTGGCCCGAGTGTCTGTACGATGGCGGCGCGGTATTTGTCTTCCATCCCTCTCATGACCGTGGTACACTTCCAGTACCCATAAGAAAGCTCCCTCCACTATCTGCCCTCCGGTCCCGCTGCAGATAGGACCTTGCGGTCTTTTCTTCCTGGGGCCGTCGACATCTTTCAAACCGACCGTCTGTAAAAAAGCCTCCATCCTGGCCCCGTCGCCCGCATACCTGCTTCTGCCAGGAGGGGACAGCGTGATTCTCACCGCCGAGTCTCCCGTCCGGAAAGGATATCCCTATGTTGGTATTCCTGATCCACGTCCGCGATCCCCAGTTTTACGCCTTGCCGGCTAAAACCCGCGCCAAGAACGGACGTATCCGGGTCATGGGGTTTCCCCCCATCGGCATCATGTCGCTGTCCTCGGTGCTCAAACGAGCCGGCCATGAATGCGTGATGTTCGACCAGGCCAATCCGGACACGCCGAACGACGTGATCCTCGAGGCCATCAAGGCACGACAGCCGGCCTTCATCGGCCTGAGTTTTCTCAGCACGACCAGCTATCCCTATGCCAAGATCCTCGCGCGCCAGATTCGGGCGGCCAACCAAAAGGTGAGGCTGGCCTTCGGCGGCGTGTTCGCCAGCCTCAACGCCTCGCTCGTCAAACTGCAATGTCCCGAAGTGGACTTCGTGTGCCGCGGCGACGGCGAGCAGCTCATCCTCGATCTCCTCGAACGCCTGGACGATCCGCAGGACGTCGGCGGGCTCACCTGGGCCAGGGACGGCCGGGTCGTCAGCAACGCCAATCGGACCATGGAGCGGAACCTCGACCAATGGCCCTTTCCGGACCGGGAGAGTCTGGAGCTGGACTTCGTCGAGTCCATGCCCTTGGATGTCCCGGCGGTGCTGTCGATGGAGCGGTTCACGACCATGCAGACGTCTCGGGGCTGCCCCTGGCCCTGCGTGTTCTGCGACATTCCGATCTTCAACGAGGGCAAATGGCGCTCCCGGAGCCCGCAGCACGTCACGGAAGAATTCAAGCATCTCCAGGAATCGGGCTACGGGTCGGTCTATTTCGTGGACGACCATTTCCTGTTGCAGCCCAAGCGCATCGAGGCGATCTGCAAAGGCGTCGTGGACAACGGCATCACCATCCAGTGGGGCTGCGAGGGGCGGGTGGATTCGGTGGCCCAGCACCTGTTCCCGGTCATGGCCAAGGCCCATTGCCGCACCCTCATGTTCGGCGTCGAAAGCGGGAGCCAGAAGATTCTGGATCGGCTGAAAAAGGAACAGACGCTCAAAGAGGTGGAGACCGCGGTGGTCAACGCCAAACAGGCGGGCATCGAGATCGTGCACGGGTTCTTCACGGTCGGCAACCCGGACGAGACGGTGGAGGACATGCAGGCCACCTTCGACCTGGCGGCGAAGCTCCCCTTGGACACCTTCGGGTTCAACCGGCTCTGCGTTTATCGTGGCACGCCGCTCTGGCAGGAGTATGTGAAGCGGGGTCTGGTCAGCGAACAGACGGACTGGTACAAGTATTTCAAGTGTTCGGAGATCGATCCCACCTGCCTGCCCGGTCCGGTGATCAATGCCGTGCGCCAGGCCGGGTTGCGCAAGCTGTTCGTCTACAAAGTGCTGCACTATCCGGTGCAAACCTTCCGGCTGCTCCGCCGGTTCCTCCGCTTTATGCCGGTGCGCGACGTGGTCTATCTCATCGTCAAGCCGTTCCTCGGGCAGAAGAAGGGAGCGACCAAGGCCGAGGTCTTGTCGCGCGCCGTCGAGCATGGCGCCATGAAGGACCAGGCGGCCAACTTCACCCAGCTCACCGACGAGGTGTTTGGACAAGGTGCTGCAGGAATCGAGGGCCGAACGGCTTCGTATTCAGCAGGAGGCGGAAGGCTCGCGGGAACTGCCGATGGCGTCGGTTCGCTACTTAGACCGAAATCCCCCAGAGCTGGTTGGCCACCATCCCGATCAGGTAGGTGACGCTGACGGCCAGGGCGATAATCGCCAGGTTCAGCAGGATGCGTCGCTTGATGTCCATGCCGGACAGGAAGGCAAGCAGGGTGGACACCAGAATGGCCACGCTGCCGGCCGCGACCATTGAGACGACCGCGCTCTTCGCGCCGAACAGGACCGGCAGGACGGGGACCATGGCTCCGACAAAGTAACTGGCGCCCACCACCAGGGCCGAGCCGAGCGGCCGGTCCGGCAGATTCGCTCCCCCGCTCTTGTCTCCCAGGAACTCCTTCTTGGCCGCCTCCGTTGCCTGCACTTCCCGCTCCGAGCTGATGGCGGCGTAGGCGCCGGCGGCCATGGAAAGCGATCCGGCGGCGGCCGTCGTGCTGGCCGCCATCAAGACCATGACCGGGTTCCCGAAGGCCCCGAAGAAGCCGCTGACGGCCCCAAGAATCTCCACCAGCCCGTCGTTCAGCCCCAGAAAAATGTTCCTGATCCGCTCCGGGTTGATCTTTCGCTCAGTCAGCCGCGTGACCAGGACATCCTCGTGCTGGAGCTCGTCTCGTAAAATTCCCTCGAGCGCCTTCCCTAACGGCTGGCCCTTGTAGCTGCGCCACAGGGACAGGTACTTCCTGACCCCATAGACCTCGATCGCTTCCAGGGCCAGGTGCACGCCGGTCTCGCCGAATAGGCGGCAGACGAGAATGATTAGTTGCAGTTTGATGCGCCGCCCGACGTCGAGGCGGTCCAGCCGGCTGTCGAAGAATTGCTGCCAGAAGGCCAGATGCCCGGCTTCGACGACGATCAGCTCGTCCAGCACGTGCCGCGTGTCCGGCTTGGTGACCCCGCGGAGGGCCTTGTACAGCGACAAGTCGAACAATTCATCCAGGATGAGCGTGCGGGCGAGTTCGGGGTCATGCTGGGAGGCCGAGGACATGGGTGGGATTATAGCAGGGATCGGCGCCGGCGTACGCCGGGCGGCGGTTGTGCTGAACGGGCGGGGCCGGTATCATGCCGGGTCATGAGCGCACAGTACGATGCCATCGGGGCGAAGTATGTCGGGTGGAAGGACACGCCGGTTCCCACCTACGCGGAAGTGCCGAGCGTGCGGAAACTTCTGGCCGGGCGGATCGAGTGGCGGAGCGTCCTGGACCTGGCTTGCGGAACCGGCTACTACTCCCGTCTGTTCACGCAATGGGGGGCGGCCAGGGTCGTCGGGGTGGATGTGTCGGAAACCATGGTCGCCGCGGCCCGCGACGCGGAGGCCAGAGCCCCCCTCGGCATCGAATACCGGGTCGCGGACGTTGCCGATCTGCCGCAGGTGGGCTCGTTCGACCTGGCGACGGCGACCTACCTGCTCCATTACGCGGAGACCCCGGAGACTATGAGTCGGATGTGCCGGAATATCGCGGCCAACCTCAAGCCGGGCGGTCTGTTGATGGCCCTCCTGCCTGAGCCGGACTATGTGATGGGCAGGGGCGATACGGAACGGTATGGCTTCACCTACCGACTCGTGGCGTCGGATAAAGACTGGCGGCTGGTCCATGCGGACGTGCATACGAACCCGCCCTTCTCCATCGAGTACCGGCATTGGGCCAGGGCGGTGTTCGATGAGGCGGTCCGGTCGGCCGGGTTCGCCGACCTCCGGTGGCACCCGTTTGAAGTCTCCCCCGAAGGCCTGGCCAAATTCGGCCCGGGCTACTGGCGCGACCTGATCGAAAACCCGATGAGCGCCATCCTCACCGCGCGCCTGCCGGTTTCGTCCGGCCGCTAGGCTCGATCCCCGTTCATGGCGGAGTTCCGGGAAGGCACAGCGTCCGGCGCAAATCGGTTCCGGACGGTGCCCTCCATATCGGGACCCATGCGCCAGGAAATAGCTGGCGTCATTGTCCGGCGGGAGCTATACTGACCGCATCGCCTCGGGCTCTCAATCTCCATCCCTAGAGCCCTCGTTTCTCACCCTCTATTCTCCAGGAGGTCGCGATGAGCAGAAGCATCGTCGTCTCGCTCGCCCTCTCTGCCCTCTTCCTCGGCATCACTCCGGCGCCCGTGCTGGCGAACCAGGACCTGGTCGAGACGGGGCGCCTGCTGGCCATCCTGCTGGATGCCGGTCGGGGCACGGTCGGGGCCAACCAGCCGCTCATCAACGATGCCGGCAAGGGGGACAAGGGCTTCACGCCCGAGGTCTTCGAGAAGCAGTTGACCGAGAAGTTCAAGGCCCGGTCCGGCGTGGACCTGGCGAACCTGAAGGCGGCCGGCGTGCCGGAGGCGGCGAAGGGGTTGCTGCCGGAATTGGTCGCGGCCTCCAAGAAGACCGTCGCCGACAATCAGGCGAACATCAACCGCCCCGGCGTTGCCTACAAGGGCTTTACGCCGGCGCACTTCGGCACCCAGGCGGCCGCCGAGTTCAGCGCCAAGACCGGCATTTACCTCAAACAGACCACGCAGGACTCCCTGCTGCGGAACCCCAAGAACAAGGCCGATGACTTCGAGGCCGGCATCCTCAAGAAATTTTCCGATGCCTCCTATCCCAGGCAGGGCGACAAAATTCTCAATGAAACCGTCGATGGCGGGAAGGCCGTTCGGGTGCTGCTCCCGCTCTATTACGGGAAAGGCTGCCTGGGCTGTCACGGGGAACCCAAGGGCGAGACCGACGTCTCCGGCTACAAGAAGGAAGGGGCCAAGGAAGGGGACTTGGGCGGCGCCGTCAGCGTCAAGCTTCCGGTCAAGTAATCGTACGTCAGAGAAGCCGCAGGAACACCAACAGGCCACCCGCAGGGGTGGCCTGTTTCGTTCTTGCCCTCGCGGTGAGTCATGGGCTGGCGTCGACGGGAATAGCCTGCGTCTTTACATGCTCTGGTCTGACGCCGACGCCGATCAGGCGGGCGGGCAGGCGCCGCAGGACGGGGAATCTGGCGAACAGTCTGAGCGGCAGTGCTGGCTCCATGGGGCCTGTCTCGCCCAGGACCTTGGCGACGATCTGTTTCTGGGCCATCACCTGCATGCCTTGGATAATCTTCGTCGGCAGGAGCCGCCGTTGCTGCACTTGCCGCAGGTGTTCCGTGGTGAGCGTGCCCTCGCGCAGGGGTTTGGCCAGCAGGTTGGCGGCGGCGACGCCGTCCTGGACGGCGAGATTCACGCCGACGCCGCCGATCGGCGACATGGCATGGGCCGCGTCGCCGATGCAGAGCAGGCCGCGCTTGTACCAATGGAGCAGCCGGTCCACCTGGACGGTGAGCAGCTTGACGTCGTCCCAGTTACGGATTTCGGCCCGCCGGTCGGCGGAGAAGGGCGCGAGTTTCGCCACATCCTCGCGGAACGCGTCGAGCCCGCGCTTGCGGTTCTCCTCGGCCGAACCCTTCATGATGATGTAGCCGAACTGCCAGTGCGAGCCCCGGTTGATCATGATCAGGATGCGTCCCGCGTCGAAGTGCCCCATCGTCTCTTCCGGATCGCCGGCCTTCCGGGAGATGCGGAACCAGAGGACGTCCATGGGCGCGCCGAGCTCCTGCACGTGAAAGCCGGCCTTCTCCCGGACCACGGAATGGCGCCCGTCCGCCCCGACGACGAGATCCGCTCTGATTTCAAGCTCTCCCTCCGGTCCCGTCGCGCGGACCCCGACGACCCGGTCCCACTCCTCGATCAGGCCGGTCGCGTTGCAGCTCTGCCGCAGGTGAAAGGTTCGGTAACGGGTGCCCTGCTTGGCGAGGAAGTTCAGAAAGTCCCACTGGGGCATGAGGGCGATGAATTGGCACTTGGCCGGCAAGTGGCTGAAGTCGGCGAGAGGTATAGACGTCTCGCCGACCTGGACTTTCAGCAGGCGGGCCTTTTCGTGCGGCAGCGTCAGGAACTCGTCCAGGACCCCGAGCTCATGCATCAGCTCGAGGGTGGACGGGTGGATTGTGTCGCCGCGGAAATCCCGGAGGAAGTCCGCATGCTTTTCCAGAACGACGACATCCACCCCGGCCCTGGCTAACAGGAGGCCCAGCATCATCCCGGCCGGCCCTCCACCGACGACACAGCAGCGCGTCGCGATCGTTTCCATAGGTCAACTTTTCTCAGATGGTCGTATGCAGTATCTCGCAGGCGATCATGCGGTCACGGTTAGAACAGCAAGCCGGTGATCCATCCCAGGGTCCAAAAGAGCAGGAACAGAATTATCGCCAGGAGTTTCGAGACCTCACGCCACAGGTACAGGCTGGGAATGATGCTGTAGGTTCCCAGGGTTATGGCGAAGAGCATCACGTAGCCGGAGGGCAGGCCTTGCTGCTGCAATTGCGCGGCAAACATCACGTCCAGCGCGATGGGCACGGGCATCGCTACTGCAACCAGGCCGACCAAGGCCAGCCGCGCCGGCGTGACCTCGGCTAACAGCGTCGTCCAGGGGATCAACGTCAGCATCGCAGCCGCCAACACACTGGCCGGCAGCATTATGGCGAGGGTAGGCTTCACCAACATCCGCGCATTTTTGGCGTAGTCCAGGGCCAACTCTTGGGCCACAGCCCAAAATGGTTCCGTACAATCCGTTGACGCGAGCGGAATCGCACAGGCTCCTTCCTCATCGGCCGTGAACACATCGAAAGGCTTGCCGCGTTCCAGCCATGCGATCAAGGCCGGGGCGACGATGAGAATGACCAGGAGCAGGAGGACGTACTTGGTCACGCTCATAGTCCAGGGCAGGGCCATGAACGTCATCATCACGACCACGGGGTTGAAATTCGGCGAGCTGAAGAGAAAGCCCAGCGCCACTTCGATACGTCCGTGTCCGCGGGTCACCCCGCAAGCCGCGGGCACCGCGCAATTGGCGCAGACACCCATCGGTACCCCGACCAAGGCGCCTTTCAGAGAATTCAGATAGAGATTCCTGCCGATGTTCAGCGGGTAGTACCGCAGGATCGTATGCAACAAGGCGCCAAACAGCACCCCAAAGGTCATGCCGAGGGCCATGCTGTCGAGCCAGTTTGCGGCGCCGGCAAGGATACGCTGCCAGACTGGGGCGCTCTCCGTCACGTGGAGGACTTCGCTGCTGTAGGCCATGCTCGGCAGCGGTTGCCCCACATGCTCCGCCTTGGCCAGCAACTGCGGATAGCGCGTCGCGGACCAAAACCCGCCCATCAGCACGAGCGCCGTGACGGTCAAAATCATCGGCCGGTAGTAACAGGGGTACCGTCGCCACGAGAATCGGAGGTGGAGCGAGAGACTATTCACATCACCTCCTGGAGGCGGCCATCTTGCCGTATCGGAACGAGAAAAGTAAAAATGTGCCTGTGATAGGGTCGTCGGCGCTCTTCACGCCTGCACGAGCGTGGTACCTTTGCGCCTGGCCCGCTCCTGCAGGGAGCAGTCGCGAAGCTGGTTGCGAGCGTCTCGAGGTTCGGAATACCGTGGAGGGTCACGGTGGGAACGTTCGGATCGGACGAGCGTAGGTACACCATACATGGTCCGACCAGCCTCATGCCCAGCGGTTTGTGAAGATCGAGATGATCGATGTGAAACAGCTCGATATTGTCTTTCGACTTGGAAAAGAGGCCCCGCTCCACGCGAATGCGCTGGGTCGTGATCTGGTAGGTCGTGGCGCGGCTCTTCCGCCAATAGATCAAGTAGGCGAGGCCGAGCGTGAACAAGACCGCCACCCACTGGCCCAGGGTGTAGATCGCCATCGGGTGGCCGGTGAAGAGCTGCCGTTCCTGATCCGCCTCGCGCGCGACTGCGTAGACGGCCAGGTCGGTATTGCAGAACCGGCACTTGATGGCGGCGGCCTTGATCGTCTCCGCGCAGACCGGGCAGACCTTGGGGCCGTCGCTCATGGGATCGCCTCGCCGTGAGCTCGAAGCCGGCGGTTCGACCGGAGCCAACGGCTCCGGACAGGGATCCGCTCCCTCCGAGGAATAGCGTCGCGACGGAAAGCATAGCCCATCGAATCTCTTGAGGGCAAGCCGGACGTCGACGCGGGGAGCAGGATGGCGCGGGCCCCACCGTCGTCCTCGGCGCAGGGTGCGCAATTGTCACTGCTTTCATCGTCTCCGTCGGTTGTCGCCCCTGGCGGACTTTTTCAACATCCGCTAGCGGCGCTGTTCCAACGGAGGCAGCGGCGTCAAGCCAAGCTCCTGTTCCCACTGAGCGATCGACATCTTCAGGAGCTTGGTCGGGCCTCCTTTGGGGACGGCGGTTTTTGCCAACACAATGTAGGGTACTGCAGCCAATGCCGTTCCGAGCATGCCTGGTGGGACGAATTCGGATTTATAGCCGAGGAATATCTCTTTGTAGACAACATGTTGATTCTCACCGACGCGAACCATGCTCTTCGCAAGGTCTTTCAATACTCCATCAAAAAATGCCTCCGGGACAGGCGCTTCTTTTTTGATCTCATCGCATGCCTCCATAAACAAGTTGGCATTAGTGGCGGGGTCGGAGGAAATGGCCACTCCGAGTACGCACCACACTGTGGCCGGTCCCTCGGCCGTATGATCCTTGTAGGCGGCGATGATGTGGGAGCCGGGAAGCATGGGATAGCGCGGATTGTCCCTGGTGCCAAAGAGCCGCCGGCCGGCATTCAACAGAGGCTCAGCGTCATACACGGGTATCTTGCCTCCATCAGGGGTGTCTTGATGGAAGAGGGGTTTCAGTGTCTTGGCTTGCCGCGCCTCCGCCTCGGCAATGTGATAGCCCCACACAAGCCCGTTCGGGCCGGAAAATGAGGATGCCTGAAGCAAATTGATCTGTCCGATATAGGCGTTGCCGCCCTTGTCGCCAATCCCCGCTTCCGCCTCGTCAAAAGGAAGAATATTATTGATCGGTGCGTTGAGCTCCTTCTTGGCTTTCCCGGTCGAAAGGGTCAACACCGATATGTACCCAAGACCGCTTGCACCAGGATTACCGTAACCGTCCGAGTGCCTCGCAAAGGGGCCCACGGCTCCCGCGACGATCTTGGTCGCCGGTATTTCAAACGAGGGTCTCGTCGTGGAGGAAGGCCGGCCGGGGCTACCTGTTTGCGGTTCGGCCGCGTAGCTCAGAGTTGAAACTGCCACGGAGGCGACCAAGAGGCATCGCAGCACATGCATGACAAACCTCCTCGCGCTGTCCGGTGATGTGTCTGAGCCATGGGCTCGATCTATAAGGTGATGCAGCACCAGCCCATGGCACACCTCTTGGGGCTATGGGTCATTTCCCCCGATGTCCGTCAAACCCAGGCGAGCTCATCCCGACCCCTTTTCTTCACAAAACTTTTTCTTCACAAAACTTTGAATGACCTCCTGTTCTGCCCCCGGCTAAAAGAAGGGGTGCGGCGCTGCGCCAAACGCCTGCGTCTTGGGAGCTTTCCCGCGATGCCCGCGCACACGCCACGTGCCGTTCTCGTTGACCATGTGGTGCACCTCGCCGTACCAGCTGTCGATGCTCACCTGCTCCCCCGTCTCTTTCGAGACGGCCCACAGGCTCTCCGTGCAGGTGACCTCGACAGTCTGCGGCTCACCCGGGACCGAGACAAAGCGGGAGAGAATGTGGTTGCTTCGGAACTCCCGATGCTGTTGCAGGAGTTCGCCCCAGAGCTTGCGCAGCTCTTGTTTCGCCAACCCATGGTAGCTGTACTCTTCGGAGTAAAGGCTCATGACCTCGTCCAGGTTACCTGCCTGGAGGCCCGCCTCCGCCCGGTCGAAGGAGGCCAGGATGCCGGCGGCAGTAGCGTTGTCGACCTTCACGTCTGCCCAACTGTCCACCATGATGCCGCCCCGGTGCATGAGCGGGGGGACCGTACAGCCGGAGAGCCAGCCGAGCAGCCCCAGCATGGCAAGGGGTAAAGCGAGCGAAGACGTCCAACGCATGAGGTCTCCTTGTTGTTCGGTTTTCGTGAAGATGCTGCAAGCCGGGAGAAGAATAGGCTCGAACCGGGCGGCAATCAAGCAAATAGTCAGGGAGGAAACGGTTTGCGCGAGCGGAGGAGCGCTTCGGGGAGGAGACGATCCCTGCTCCACCTTCCTTTGCACAGGGGAGAGGCGGCGCAGGTGCGAACCGATGCGCGAAGGGCACGAAGCAGCAAACGAACGGGCCGACGTTACGCGAGGAAAAAGTAGGCGCCGCCGGCGAGCAGGAGCAGAGCCACGACCGCCATCACTTTCTCATGCCCGCACGGACCTTCTTGCGCTTTGCAGACTTGCAGGGAACACATCAGCGACATGGCATCCCTCCTTGCTCAGGGTGGGCGAACGAAAAGCCAGTGTGGGCCCAATGATACGCTCCCCGCCGGCCTTGTCAACATCCGAGCGGACGACAACCGGCCGGGTTTCGGGACGTCCCTGACCGGGGTCGTCCTATCGGCCGAAGCTGAATCCCACGCCGGCCAAAGCGATGTTGTGGTACATGCTGCCGAAAGTCACGTTCCACGGGGTCGTGGTGGCGTGGGCCGGATAGACCGTGCTGCCGAAGGTGTAATTGGTCGGTCCGACATAGAGAAGTCGATACTCGGTGAAGAGCCACCAGCCCGGGACAATATCGGCGCGGAGGCCGGCCTTCGCCTGCGCGGCGAGGGCCCAGCTGGAGGCGTTCGAATTCGAGTTGAAATGGTTGATGCCCGGCTCGGCCGGAGTCACCTGCATGGCATCGGCTCCCGAGACAGACACGTCGGCGGCTCCCACCCCGCCGCCGACGTAGGGATGGACTTGGTAGGGTGTGTGGAGGGTCAGGACCGCGTTGCTTAGGAAGACCCCCATGTTCAAGGGAAAGGTGCTGTCGAACGCGTGTCCGGGAATCCTGGGGGTGGCGTTGTCCAATCGCCCGCTCTGGGTGGTCCCGAGATAGTAGCCTTCCAACTCGGCGGCGGGAAGCAGTCCCCGCCCCGAACCCTCCTTGCCGAGCCGCCGCCCTGGCCATTCATAGCCCAGGTGCAGCCCGCCGACCATCGCCGCACTGTCGGTAGGTTTGCCGACCGCGCTGACGGATAAGGCCCCGCTGCTCAGGAACGCCGTCCCGTTCTGGACGATGGTGCCGTTAATGAGGCCAGCAGCCCGATCATCGCCGAGAAGAACAATCCTCTACACAACGGCCTCAGCAGCACTGTTGCCTTTTGCCAATTGTCGCGGTACCGGGTGGAATCAGTGGGCAGACTTCGTTGCGCCGGGCCTCGTGTCAATCCGGACGCGTTGGTCGTCGTCGGCAGGAGCGGGTGGGGGGCGATCCGCTCCTCCGTACCCCTGTCGGGCCGTTTCATGAAAATTTGAATGCTCCCATCTGCTTTAATGATTCGAGCGCTGCTTGACGGAGCGTTGAAAGGGTATGATAATGCTTGCGTGAGCGGAGGCAATTGCCGTGAGCCCTAAACTACAAGAGGAACTGCTTCAGCAGATGGCGCGGCTGCCGGAAGAGCAGCAGAAGCGGGTCTTGGCGTTTGTGAAAGGCCTTGTGCCTGTGGGGGGGGGAGTGGCTGGCCAAGATCTACTGAAGTTTTCGGGCGCTATCGAGCCGGCTGACTTGCAGGCGATGGCCAAGGCAATCGAGGAGGGGTGCGAGAGGATAGACCAGAGTGAATGGTAGCGTCCTTCTCGATACCAATATCGTAATTGGCCTGTTCGCCAGTGACCAAGCTGTTCTATCCCGCCTTTCCCAGACAAACCGTATTTTCATTTCCAGCATAGTCTTAGGGGAGCTGTATTTCGGGGCCTACAAGTCTGCCCATTCCGAGCAAAACGTTCGCCGCCTTGAAGAATTTGTTGCGACTAGTGCCGTTTTGGTCTGTGACGCAGTCACGGCCGCGCACTATGGTCGAATCAAGAGAGCTTTGAGGGAGAAAGGAAGACCGTTGCCGGAGAACGATATCTGGATTGCAGCCCAGGCTCAGCAACATGGGCTGACAGTCATTTCACGAGATCAGCACTTTAAAGAGATCGAGAACCTTCCCGTCGAAGCGTGGTGAGCAGCGGCTGAGGCTGCACGCCGTGTCTCACAGCAAAATCCATCCAGCGCAGAGCGAACCGTGTATTCAAGAGTGCCGCTGGCATGGGGTTGGGGGCGGGGCGTCGCCTCTGTGAAGAGCGCATAGCGGATGTTTGAAAGATAAGAGCATATGGCCGATGGCTTATAGCCGAAGAGCTGTTGGCGTATGGCTAATGGCCCAGAGCTTCGGAAGGAAACGAAGGGCAGGAGCGGGTGGGGGGCGATCCGATCCTCCGTACCCTCGGAGGCGCTCACATCATTCTCAATGCTCCCACTTTCTCTTCCCCAGAATGAAGTCAATACTCATGCCTGCCCCCAATTCACATGTTCTGCGAGGAGGTGGGCCGATAGATAAGAGAGAGTGGGTCGATTATGATTCCTCTATGTGCCCTGACCTCTGAGCCCACTCTCTTTGCCAATCGTCTATAGTGCCGCTCGCCAAAATCCTAAATTCTCTGTTCCAGCATTGAAGGATTCGAAAAAGCCAAGCACCGTTTAGATTGACCGCGTTATAGCCAATGCGCGGTGAAGATTCCACCATTGGGACATCATCTCCTTTTGATGAAAGGGATAGGGCTGTCCCCCAACCACTCGGATGTGCGAAACCTGATACATCTCTATAATAGAAATCATATTCCCATACAAGGTTGGGATGGGCGTGTTTGAGAGGCTCCGCCAATGCCTTAACCCTTTCCTCAAGACTTGGCAACAGGCCCAGGGTGCCAGGACCTCTTTTGTGACGTTTCAAAGCTTCGTCGCGTTCTTTGTAAATCTCGATACGATCTTTTGGGTTTATATCTTTCCCATCATTGCCTAATAAGTCTATGAGGTGTGCCATCTTTAAGGAGTATTCATCAAAAAATAACTGAGCCCTTGGTTCTGAATCGATCGCAATCCACTCCAAAGTAATAAAAGTCTCATAATGTGATCTTGTAAGAACAAATGCATCATCCCATTGACGTCTCCCCGGAAAACGACGGCAACTCAAAACTAGAGTAGACTGACGGCTTCGACGGTCCTGTGCGAAAGGAGGGACCCATGAAGCGGTCGAAATTCTCCGAGGAGCAGATCGTCTATGTGATC
>Ga0194120_10000253_pt1 | contig 96374 bp, 200 predicted proteins | sample TA2MahCa65mmetaG_FD_148642 | JGI IMG/M metagenome (GOLD analysis project Ga0194120, IMG submission 148642) | Freshwater microbial communities from Lake Tanganyika, Tanzania - TA2015019 Mahale Deep Cast 65m | ecosystem: Environmental > Aquatic > Freshwater > Lake | place: Tanzania: Lake... | reverse complement strand
TGTAGCATGGAATAGAGGAATAAAACTTTCTTTAGGTTACAAAGCTGATTACAGTTATATACTGAATACAGATGTAGCACTTCATCCAGAAGCTATAGATAATTTAGTTAGTTTTTTTGAAAAAAATAAAAACGAATTAATGGTTGCTTCCTCTTTTAATATTTGTTTTTTTAATGATAAACCATATACCGATGTTTATTTAAATACTGGTTCTTTTACTGATGGAGAAATAAACAAATATACAGAAATGTTATTTTTAGAAAAAGGTATTTCGGAACAAACATTTTTTAATCATTGTGATTATTGTGCTTTTTTAATTAATCCTAGATCATTAACGGATAGAATAGGCTGGTTTGATGAAGATTTTAAAAAATGTTATTTTGAAGATAATGACATGTCAGAAAGGGTACTAAAAGCGGAATTTAAAATAGGATCTACTACTAAATCTCTCCTTTTACATTTCCATTCTAGAGGACAGACTGAAGCTGGATATAATTTAGATCACTTTTCGGATAATCTTAAATATTTTATGAAAAAGCATAATAAAAAAGTAAAGGATTTAAATGATTATACTAAAAATCTTATTAATATTGGAAAATTGAAAATAGATGAAGAGTTTTTCTAATTTCTGCTATTATATAATTTACTCATAGCGAAGCTTATAGAATTTACTATTTCTTTAAATTTTACAAAATCTTCTTTCGTAGCTTTACCAGCTTTTATTTTATTAAAAATAGTAAAAGCATCGTCTTGCATCTTTTCAAGATTATTTTTATCTCTCATGGTTATTTTTTGTAATTTTTGTGCAATATTTGATATAATACCCCATATATAATTTTTTCCTTTTTTGTTTACTTCTTTTAATGCTTTTAAAAATTCTTCCTTAAAAAGAGCTAAATACTTGTCTGATGCACAATCTGTTTTTTCTACTCCCCATTTTGATACAGTATCTAATAAATTTTGCCAGTCTTTTTCTTCATTACTCCAACACCAATCAGAAAATTTACTTATAGTAGTTTCCCATAAGTTAGATTCTTCATATCTTATTCTAAGGGCATTTGTAAAAGACTCTAGCTCTTTTATTTCATCTTCAATACTTCCCAAATCCACCGGCATATTTTTTACCGGTGATGATTTCTTTAGCAGATTAGATATCTTAATTAACTCTTTTGCTATATCATGAAATTTTTCTGACATTTTCAAATACCATAAAATAATGAGTCTCATTATAATATAAAAATAAAAAAATAAGAGGTTCTGTTATAATAACGTAGCCTGTTTCCTATATCAAGTTAAGATACCTAGTCTTAGTGGTATGGTAGAATCTAGGTAGAACACCCTGTCAGGGGCAATATTAAGAAAAGTTTAGGAAAAGGGAAATTTAGTGAGTAATAAACAGTTAGAGGAAATAGTAAGAAATAGATTTTATTTTCTTCAAAATAAATTGACTAATGTCTATCTTGAGGTTTTAAAAGAGGTTAAAAGCTTAGATATTCCAGATAATACGTTTGAATCAGAAAAAAAGGCACAAAAAATGGTTGCCGATATGTTTAAAGAAAGTCTCTTTAGGTAAAACATATTTTTGAAACTTTACTTAAACTTTAGAAAACTTGTCTTACCGTGCCGCCTTTAACTCCTGGCGGGTAGTCGGTATAAGCCAGTAGTGCCTAAGTAGCTGTAATGGAGGTTAACGTGTTAATAAAAGAAATGAAGGTTCCGCGAACCGCTCCTAAAATTATTAATTTTGGAAAATATAGAAATGTGAGGATTACAAGAGTTCCGCACCTCTTTTTGAGAAGTTTAGCTAACCAAGATCCCCCTTTTCTTTTGGATGGTATTAATTGGTCGGAGGTTGCTCAAAAAGAATTGGATAGAAGAGGGACTAACATAAACCCTATCCTTCGTATTCCTGTTTCAGAACATGCAATAGATCGTTTTAGTGAAAAACATTTAGATAAGTGGCTGGACAGAACAATTGGAATCGCTAGTTATTTAAGTATTTTAGCTAGAACAGCATGGGATATCGGAAAATTTGCAGAAAGAGGTTTTGTAGATAATAAAGTACAAATTAGAAAATACTATCTAGGAATAAGCTTTGTTTTTGTTTGTGACAATTGCGGTGATCCGGTTAAACTGATTACAATCTCATAAAAAGAAAGGATTATTTATTATGTATACGGTTGATGATTGGCTTAAGGAAACTAAAGTGGAGATGGAAGTAAAAACATCTGGAAAGGATTATAAATTTGTATTCAAAAATAATGAAAAGTCTAGAACTATTCCGTTAAGTAAGACTTATTTCGGTAGTGAAGATCCTAATATTAAGGAAGCACTTAATATTATTATGTGTTCTATGGTAATGTTGGAAGATCCTAGTCCTAAGCAGATTGCTCTAAGGTCACTTCATGCAGTTACTGAAGCCGATCATAATCTTAAAATGGAACAAACTACTAAAGCTATTGATGAACTAAAGAACATTTTTGGTGATGATTATGATAAACTTCGCCAAACAAATGAATACCAAGAGTTAATTACTAAGCAGGATATGTTCAACTATATAATTGATAGTTGGATTCAGGAAAACGACATTAATATGGTGGCTGAACTCCAAATTAAGGAAAATTTCTATAAGATTACTTTTACTGACTCTGACCAGAACGATTTTACGATTGATCTAGGTATGGAATTCTTCGGTAAGATTGAGCCGGATCTGAACAAGGTGATTAGGGCAATGTTTCTTCTCATCGTTAGGATAGAAAATCCTAGTCCTAAATATCTTGCTACTAAGGCTATCCGGCTTGCAGTAGATGAAAAATTTGCTAAGCAGGTAAAGGAAGTTTCAGAGAATTTGGGTGAATTCAAGGAGTTTCTTGGTAGTTCTAAATACAATAAACTTCTTGAAACTAGAGAATATAAGTACCTAGCGGCTAATCAGGATACTATTCTTGGAAAAGTAAATCGAGAAGAGGGTCTGTAATAATGCTAATAGCGGATCAAATTAGATCCGCCACAACATTTAAGGAATAAATAAATGGAAAGTAACTATGCAACGTTCTATGCACATGAATTACAGTGCGTAGAATGCAATATTAAAACTCATGGATCTTTACTTGGTTGGGCAGTAAAGATTATTGAAAATAACAAAATTTTAGGATATTGTCCAATTCATAATAAAGATCTTGAAGTTGAACATATTTAAATGGGCTACAGCAATCCTATTTTTTATAATAGGATATGGAATGCCGCGAGATTGTGGTGAACCTATAACCTGGTTTGCAATTTTACAATCTTTATCTAGTGGATTATTTTATGGATTTTTGGGCTATGAAGTTATAGCTCCTTATTTTTTAAATAAAGAGAAATAAAAATGCGTAAATTAACTCCTACTATAGTTTTAGCTGTTATTGTAGTAGCTATCGGTGTAGGTATTTATTTCATGGAAACTATTCCTGATAGTGAAAAGCCTTGGCAGATGAAATCTTGTGGGTACGGCGCAAATTATGTTAAAGTTATAGATAAAAATGATACTCAAGCACTTCAAGACGCTATTAACCATGTCGGTGAAAAGGAGTGTTTTGAATGGGTATTAACTAAAACTATTACTGATGTTCCGATGTCTGGAAAACTTACTCTTATATTTTCACATAATTAAATTATATAGGAAAAGCAGTATAAGGGGCGACAAACCTATAAGCCTTAACATAACTTAATGATCCCATACTAACCCTTAACTCCTGGCTCTATGCCGGTATAATAAGGTAGGAGGTGTTACGTATGCCTTTTATGAGTACCTACGACAAAGCAGGCAACCCTATCACAGATGAAGTAGATTTCTATAGACTGTTTAAAGACGAATCTTATAAAAGATTTGCCTTTACTGAGTTTACAGAAAAAGGGATCACCATTTCAACGGTATGGTTGGGATTCAATCATAATTTTTTTGATAAAGGGCCTCCACTTATTTTTGAAACCATGGTATTCGGTGGTTCTTTTGATGAACATCAATGGCGTTATGCCACTGAGAAGGAAGCTATAGAAGGACATCAAAAAGCCGTAGATTTAGTTAAATTGGAATTGAAATACCAGAATGACTAATACTGAAATAGTAGAACATTTATTGAGAACACAATGTCAAAGATTAGCTATTGGAAATATATCTAATCATAAAATTATTTTGGAGTCTACCTTTAAGATTTCTGTTTTACTATTTGGATTAGATCCCGCTGAAGTTAATGATATGTATAAGAAAATTGCTGGGGAAGCTTTAGAAAGGATGAATAAGTAAAAAAACATGACGGAAACAGATAAGGAAAACATTCTAGCTAAGATTCAAAAACTTTTGGCGCTTAGTTCCTCTCCGAATCAATCAGAAGCCGAAGTTGCTATGTCTAAGGCTCAAGAAATGATGGTTAGATATAAGCTAACCATGGCGGAAGTAGCAAAAGCTAATGTCATTACCAGCAAAGAGGAAGGTTATGCAAGAGAAACTGTAGAAACTGGTAAGCAGAGGCTACATAGTTATCATGATTATATTATGAACATTCTACAGAACTTTTTCTTTGTAAAGGTAGTGGAAAGTTCTAGGTTTAATTATCAAACCTATAAAAAGGAAAAGATCTATTATTTTCTTGGAAAGCCCACGGATATTGCAATTGCAAAGCATACTTACCAGTTTTTGAAGAATGCTTTTAGAAGTTCTTGGGAAAATTATCGCAAGAATACTGGATGCCATCGTTCTTACTCACATAGTTACTATCGTGGAATGTTCGATGGAATTTCTGAAAAACTGCGTGTTGAACGTAAAAAGGTAGAACAGGAGATGGGCTTGATTGTAGTTCCTGATGCTGGACTCAAACTGTTTGTTGAAAATGAGTTTCCTGATCTCCGTCAACGTCAGGGGCGCGGACATGCTCATTACGGTAATGCTATGGAAGCCGGAAGGAAGGCCGGTAGGAGTTTGCAGTTTAACAAACCGATTATTGGTGGATCGAGTAGTAATACACGGAGGCTTTTGACGTAAATGTTTATAACACTTTCAGAAAAGTTTTCTTTAATTAGACATATGGAAAACTGTTGTCCAGATATCGATCTATCTGAGGAAATTAGTAACAGTATAGTTATTGAGTGCCATGAATGCGGTATTACCGCTAGAGAACTTGATAATATTTGGTATGAGTCTATTGGTAATAGATATGACTCCGAGGAGATTGCTTTTTAATTAATAAAAATATTACTAATAGTAAGTTTAATATGGTATAAAAAATGAGAAATAAAGAAAAAGAAAAAAAGAAAGAATTTTTGTTTTCTTTAAATAAGAAAGACTTCAGATTAGAATTTTTTCACTCTAAGAAAAAGGCTGGTGGTCAAAATTTAAATAAAGTAGCAAGTGTTGTTAGGATTTACCATGATGCCTCGGGTGCTGTTGCTGAGTGCCAAGAAGAGAGGGATCAACACCAAAACCGGAAAAAAGCATTTCTAAAATTAATTGAAACTCCAGAATTCAAGAAACGGCATAAAATAGAAACTGCTAAAAGACTAGGAACTTTAATTGATACTGAAAAACATGTAAACGATCAAATGAATCCTAGAAATATTAAAACAGAGATAAAAATTAACGGTCTTTGGACCGAAGTACCATACGATTTTGTAATGGATGATAAGAAAGAAGAGGAAGAATAAAATGGAAAAGACTATGACCCTTAAGCCAGGTTCTGAAGCTGATTGGCAAAAAAGTCTTGATAATAACCGTGATCCTTATGGGGCGCGATTAAATGAGTATGCAAACGATTGGGCTTTGTTGATGGAAGAACAAATGGCTAATGGAGCAGCTTTAGAAGATATTGCTAAAGAAACTTCTCATGTTGCCGATACGGATGGAATCACTGGATTTATGTATAGTTGTGCGGTTTCAATTCTTTCCGCTGTTTGGATACATGGGGAAGATTTGCGGAAGTGGCATAATCTAAAGTATCAGATTGGTAATGAAGGTGAAAAAGCTAACGAAAAGGGCTCTGTTTTAAATACGGCTATTCTTAATATAGGTGATCCAGAGAATAATGGATGAAACTTGTTGTGGAAGGCCAGATGATATTATAGGGCCTGTTGTACGTTCCCATAGAGAGTACAATTGTAGGTGTCCTTGCCACAGACCAGATAGATACTGGACTGATAAAGAATTTGAATTCATGAAACAACATGGTTGGACTGAAAAAAATGAGAGAAAGACGTAGAACCGAGGAAGTTAGCGGTTGTGTTAACTTTCCTATAGATAATCCTCTTTATAAGAGTTCAAATGAAGGGGGAATGTTTGTCCGTTTAGTTGTTGTAGATCCAGTTGATCTTGTAAAACCAATTGATTATGACAACAAATGGGTAGTTTGTTGTGGTGGATATCAATATCTTATAATGGATGAGTGTTATCAAAGAGATGATTTAAGAGAAATTCCTTACGATCCTGATTTTGAAATTAACTATAAGAAGAGACAGGAATACGAAGAATTCCATTTTCCAGATTTAAATAATAGAGAAAAAGACAAAGACGATGAAAAGGATATATACCGAAGGTATAGATCCATTCCCTATCTCGCTATCATGACCATTGGCTCTACTGGCTGGAGCGGTTGGAGTGACGAGCTAGGAGGGTACTGGTATTGTACCTTCGATGATTTAACAGAGGAAGGAAAAGAACTTTATAGAAATATAGAAAAACTTTATCCCGGTTGTAAAATTTATCTACAGACATGGCTGGACACTTGAGGCTATAATTTAACGGAGGTGTGTCCTGCAATGACTGAAGATGAAATGAAAAAAAAGATACAGAAAGGGGTAGAAAAAGCTCTTTCTAATTATATTGGATCAGAAGCTACAGATGTAGAAAAAGTAACGGAGGCCTTTCAAAAGTATCTTAAATCTTTAACCGACACAAAAGACATAATTCCGCTTATAAAAATTAAAGATATAAAAGAGGGGCCTAATAAAACCATTACGGTAGTATTAGAAGGACCAGAGAATATATTACTTCCAGCCGCTGCTCCCTATAGGGAGGGCTAATGTTTATTTATTTAGAAAATTTTGAAGTAGACATGATTTTGTCTGCTTTAAAGTGCGGCGATTGTAAAAATACTGATACTTACAAAAAATTAAAGAAGTTAACTGAACCTATTAAAAATACTGGTTGGATGGGGGAACTGGAGAGGGCTTCTAGAGAAGTATCTACCTGGCCTGAGTGGTTACGTGGTGCTAGTAATTACATTGATGGTGCTGATAATTTATGAATAAGCTTTTTGATTTTACTAATAAAACAACAGATAAAGCTACTATTTATCATAATCAAAAAACCTACTATCCTTTTCTTCTCTTTGATCGTTCTAAAACGATTACTGAATACAGAAAAAACCTTCTTAAAGAAGCTGAATGCTATGCAAGAAAAAAGATAAAAGAGGAAATACCAGACTTTCTTGTAACTACAAAAGATGGTAGTGTTACTACACTGGATTTCATGGGTGTATTGTATAAAATTAATCATGATACCCATGAAGTAACTAGATCACTTCCTTTTTTCTTATCGGAAGATTCAAATTTTAATCTTCGTATAAAAGAATCTGGTGCTTGTTTCTTTTATGTTAGAAGGAGGATTCTTAGACTTATTTGTGAGTACATAGAAAATAAAGTTGATGCTAGGGACGAAAACGGTAACATAGTACCACTAGATTTTGAATCGTCTAATCCTAGATCACCCTTCTTTAATCAGGATCACATTTATAAAAATGTATTAAGTAAAGTAATTACCAGAGTGTTGAATACCGCTTGGGGTAAAAGATCCGATTTTATGAGAGCTACTCTAGGTAAAGTTTTATGGAAAGAATTAGGCGAAGACGTTGTAAAACTTACAATCAAAATTGTGAGTTTTGAACACCTTAGAGCGGGTAACTACACTTTTGTAGCAAAACATTATGATGCATTAAAAATGCTTTGCGAAACTACTCCAGCAGTTGCTATATTTTTTAAAATGTTTTCTGATACTGAACAACACTTGTGTAGGTGCATGATACATGGGGAAAATTGTGTAGGAAACTGTAAAGCAGATTCAGTAGAGATCGTTAAAGCTGTAAAAAGCAGTCTAAGAGAGGTCACTAACTCCGGGTGGAGGTATGTTTGCTCTCTCCCGGCGAATTGGGCATTTCTTTTCAATTTCTATAGAGATATTCGTGGTGGCTATGATGGATACAGATTTCCTAACATTATTGGATTTGAAACTCCATCATATGAAAATCTATCACAACTGATTAACTTTTTATCTTTGATTCATGATAAACCGAAATATACTACGCTGAAAAGAACATTAACTAACTTAGATTCTGGTATCATAAATCTAAGGGGATCAGAATACGTAATAAGAGCAGCATTTAGAGAATCACATAAAAAGAAATCTGATTTCTTTAGTAGAGAAATGCAGCTTGTATTAGATTGGTTTAGAAATAGCAACGAAGATTTAGAACACAGCCAACTTACTGCGCCATGGTCTTTCTTTATGAGAAAGCAAGTCGAGTGGCATATAAGAAGGCCAGAGCCTGGTATTAATTATGTTGTCCAAGATGTTAATCAAAAGTGGAATTGTATTCTTCCAGATACTTTTGAAATTACTGAATCTGGCGAAACATTTGAAGTTGTATCTCTTACTAACGGACAGCAGTTAGTTGACGAAGGTATAGCATTGGATCACTGTGTAGCTACTTATATTGATATTTGTGTATACGGTAGATCTAAGATTTTTTCTATAAGACAAGACGAAAAACCCTTAGCTACTATGGAATTAGTGCCTAGTAATAATAAATGGATTGTTAATCAGGTTAGGGGATACGATAATAAATTTAATTTAATAAGCCAAGAACAAGAAAAGAATGTAAAAAAAGTAGCTGACACTGTTTCTAGAATGTATAATAAAAAGATATTAGAAATAGGATCTGGTTCCGATAGTATAGAAAAACTAAAACTTGCTATGATGAGTAATGAACAGGTAGTAATTCCTCCTGGTGTATATGAAAGATATATTGATATAAATGATCTGTTTGCGGAGTTAATTTAATGAGTGATTGTGAAATTTGCGGAAAAGAGCCTTCGATAGGAGTAGCTTGTTCAGTTCTTGGTGCTTTTTCTATGGCCATGGGAAAAAACTGTCTTGAAAAAAAAGCAGAAAATTATGGGCTATTAGTAGGGACTATTGCTGATTGTGGTGGTTTAGATCATCTTGCTGAATGGGTTTGGGATATTATTCCGCCTAGTTTAGAAGTAGCTGGAAAAACAGAAGAAGAGTTTAAAAAAGATATAGAGGAAGAAATAGAAAGAATGAAAAATGATCCATTTCTAAACGGAGAAATGGAACGTGCAGAAAAAGAGGTATCAGAAGGTTTTGAGGCCGATCTTTTTTAAATGATTATCAATTGTGATAACTGTCATGAACTAATTGCCTGGTTAAGTTCTAGTCACCCGATTCCTTCATTAATTTGTTTAAAGTGTGCAGAAGAACAAGATTACCCATCTGATTTAAAAAAATGAGTAACTGGAGAAACTCTACTGGAAGACTTAATACAGAATGTGTTAAGTGTGGTAAACCTGTTCCAGTAGGTCTTCCAACATGTAATAGTGAATGTTGGGATCTTGCAAAAGAAAATAAAATAAAGGAATGTACGGATTTTATACCTAATGGTATAGGAGAGTGTGTAAATTGTAGGTTAAATGCAAGATATCATAAAAATCCAAAATTTCCGAAGATAAGTGGTCAGTAAGGTAAAAATAAAATGCTTAAAGAACATCAAAATTTTATCGAAGAATTGCTTCCCATAATTAGGAAGTACGACGCTCATTTTGAGGGTCGTGAAAATGGTGAAGTAATTGTAATGTTTGGTAACGGCCTTAATAGAGGCATACCAAATATGGAATACATGAGTTGTATGTCAGAGTATCTTTTTGGATCTGAGAAATAGTTATGGAATATGAAATAAATATTACTAAAGCACTCTTTCCAGATCATAGCTGTAGAGATCAAGATGGAGATTGTGTTTTTTGTGATAATATGAATCCTGATCTTATTGAAAAGGATTTAATAGCAGTACCTTTTGATGTACCTGGTTACTATGATCCAAATCAAGAACCGAATGTAGTAATAAAAAAAATACCTGGTATCAATAAAATGGAGTACGTCAAAACTAGTGTCGGTTGGTTGTGGCAAACCGAGGTTGACGGCATGATCATGTGGACTGATAATATACTAATTGAGAAAGTAACCTGGCATCCTGATCCGCTTTGTGTCAAGGAGCATTGACCCATGGAAGCCTTCATCGAAGGTACGAAAGAAAAGAAACCAGATAGGGATTACATCACTTTTATAGACTTCCCTCTTCCGGTTTTTTTAAAAAGTAAAGGTACTGTAGTAGTACTCAGAAGAAGGGATAGTTCGTCCCAAATTAACGCCCTGGGAGATCACCTTAGCCGGGGCGATTGTGCCGAAGGCACTTTCGCTAGGCGGGGGTCGGTGAATAGGGAAGCGAAACTGTGAGATTTTTGCAGATTTCGTTGAACGGGAAACAAAGGTCCGTCTTGTTCCTGTTCTTGAAAAGTTGCTGAAAGATTTTAAATTAACTGATTTTTCACAAGATGAGGCAGAAGCTTATTTTGGGACTTTCGGATTCGGTAAGTCTTAGTTTTATTAAAAATAACCGTATGATTAGGTATACTGGTACAAATATAAACCAACTTTAGAGAGCCTGTACTGAATGATATACTTTTTTGGTAGTGCATTTTAGCACCACATTTTTCACAATTCATATATGACCCTCTCTATGACGCATTAGCGTAACGTATGATCGGATTCTGTTAGAATAATACACCAAGGGATATGTTCTTGTGTAAAGAAAGCGGGGCAAAAATGCGTGAGATTCGTAACGAAATAGTGAATTTTAAAACGGGTCAGGCTAAACTTCCTACAGTATGCAGGTTTACTGTTTACGAAACAGATAACAAAAGTAGGTATGTTGTCTTACTTACTGAACTTAGTGAAAATCCGGGTATGAGCGTGACAAATGCTAGTGAAGAGATTGCTACTAAAATTTATAATGAAATATTTGACAAAAAGAAAATAAACCCAGAACAGATTGTTTGGTTAGAAAAATATGACACAGAGGATTATTATGATAGAGTTTCATATGATGTAGATGGTAGTGTTTTTTCAACCAAGCGCTTTTTTTCTAACCCACAATGGAAAAGAATGTCTGCTGGAGAATTTGAAGCATTAATAAATGAAATATAATTTTTTTGTTATTTATATAGATAGTCTATAAAAATTTACCATGAATAAAAAATTCAAATTAATAAATGCTACTGAAAGAAGTAGAGTATCTGATAGATTTCAGATTCCTAATGATACTGAAATTTCTAAAATAAAACGTGGAGATTTTGTAAAAATAGGAGCTATTCCAGAAGATGGGATAGGTGGGGAAAGATTTTGGGTAAAAGTAGATTATATAGTGGGAAGTATTTTACTTGGAAAAGTTGCTAACAATTTAATTACAATAGATATAAATTATAACGATGACATAGAGTTTTCAAAAAATAATATAATGGAGATTTGTAAATGATTAAAATAAAAGTAACTCAAGAATTAGTAGAACACGTAGAAGCATATATCTGTGATATATGCGAAGAAGTTTGTAAAGATTTTGAATACGTTACTGTAAATGCTCATTGGGGCTATTTTTCTAGTATGGATGGGCAACAACATACTGGACATGTCTGCGAACATTGTTACCTTAAACATATTTTTCCACTATTTAAAGCAAATATAGTAAAACACTATATTTGAAACTTTTCCTCTAAAAATTTTACCATACTTCTGGCAAATTTAGAGCTATTTAAAGCTTCTTTAATATCTTTTTCTATTACTAGCCAAGAAGTCATAGCTTCCCCTAAACTTGAGACTTTACTCTTAACGTTTTGTCCTTTTTTATAAGAATCTGAAATTTCTTTAACCGCTGCCATATCGAATGGTGGCGGTTTTATGCTAAATCCCCTTATATTTAATCCGTTTCCATATCCAAAAAAAGATACTGGTTTATCATAAACTTGTGACAATAAATCAGAAAAACTTTTTTCTATAAAATTAATTATCTCTAAAGATACAAGATTTTCTGCTTGGGGATTTACTTTCACTATTTTTTGTAAAACATCCTCTATGTTATTGAAAAGTCTTGTATCAAAAATAGTTATAACAGGAACGTCATGTTCAATATTTGGAAGTTTTTCAAAAATAATTGTTCTAAACACATTCCAAGTAGGCTTACCGAGAGCATACGGTAAGTTAGATATACTGTTTTGCTTAATTTCATCCATTTTAAAAATCACCTACTCTATTATAATATAAATTAAAACTTCTAAAAAATTTTACGCCATTCTTCAATCATTAATGGATCTATAATAAAGAGGAGGTTTTGTAAAATGGAAGAAACTTGGCATGTACAAGAAATAATATTAAAAGATCTTTTAGTAGATGAGGATATTACTGCTGAAAAGTTTTTAGATATTTGTAATGAAACAATTAATAGACTTCAAGAAGATGGTAGATTTCCTAACAACTTAATAGAAGACTTTAAAAATTGTAATAATGTTAGATTATATAATGATCTATTAGATCATTTATATGATTTTTGTGATGATAATAGGATTTGGGTTAATTAATGATAGCAGAAGTTAAAGTTCATAAAAAAGGTCAATTAATAATTAAACGTATTTATAAAAATAAAGAAGATGATGAAAATTTACAAAGTGTGGTAGATTTAGTAACAATGTATATATATGCAGAGGGTCTAAATAATGATGGTGAATGCTTAATAAGCGCTAGAACAAAAAAATAAAAATATTTAAAAACTGGGCCTATTTTGACCTAAAAACGATATAAAGTTAATAAATCAAGCGGCTTTAACTCCTAGATTGTTGGCGGTATATCATGGTAGGTAAAGAGGGAGGACAGAGAACTTCCTTATATCCTAAAAAAAGAAAGGAAAAAGTAAATGGGTCCAGAGGATTTTTTCCGTATGCTTCATCATTTTATTGAGAGCCGTCAAGATGTAGACGAAAGGGATTTGGTTGTAGTAGACAAGCTTACTCCAGAGGAGGAGCTTCGCCATAGAGAGATTCGTAATCTCTGTGACGAAGGTAAGCGTCTAGAAAAGCAGCTTGAAGCCAAAAAGAACAGGCTAGAAGCTCTGCGTACCGAATTTTGGCTCGATATCGAGGAACGTCTTGGTGTTCCTTCTAGTATGAACCTTAATCTAGATTGCATTAACAACAATATTCGCATGAATAAGGAAGATGCGGAGAAGGTTGGGCTATATCACGATAGTAATGTAAAGCGAGATCGATAATGGCTTTTTTAAGGACCGGACTTCTGTAAAAGAGTCTGGTCCTTAAAACTTGTTCTTTTAAACTAAAGAAAGGTTTTAAAATTAAAGATGCCTATTATTCCATGGGTTGACTCTATTAATAAGAAAGGGAAGCCTGTAAATAAGAAAGGGAAGTCTAATCCACATTACGGAAATAGAGAAATTTCTAGATCCTATCAATTTAAGATTACCACCAAAAAGAATGTTAACAGACTTCTTTATAATACCCATAAAGAAGTAAATAGACTTTCTGCTTTTTATATGGACTTCCTCCTTAATCTAAGAGGCGGTTTGAAATATGAAAGTGATAAGAACCCTGTTGCCCTCCTTTTGAACTGGTTCTCCCCTGTGTCGAGAGTGGGATCAGAACATCTAAAAGATTATTATGTTGATCCAGAAAACATTGAAAACGCTTTTAAGGAAGAACTACGCTTCTCTGGAGTTAACGATGTAGAAATTGAAAAAATTCTATTGAATTGCCAAATTCTCTTTGGAGCAGCTTTTTCGGAAGAAGAAGCGATATGGGTAAATCGAGCTAAAGTTTTTAGGGATATTGCCAAAGAAATCGACATTCCTCTTGATCTTGCAAGAGAGGATGCTATGGCATTTTTATTTGAAAAATGCAGTGGTGATGCAGGAATTTTCTCTTTGAAGGCTACATATTCATTCCCTCCCGCAGAGGAAAATGAAGGGAATAAAAAGACCAAGAAAGGTAAAAAGAGTAAAAAAGACAAAAAAACTGAGGAAGCTAAAAAGACCGAGGAAGGCGAGGAAAACAAAAAGCGTAAAAAGAATGAAGACAAAGAAAGTGACCCTTCCCAAAAAAGCAGGCAAGTTTTTTCTGATATCATGCCTGTCTTAGAAAGAACTAAAAGATTTGAAACTGGAATTAATCCAGTGAGACGAGCTTTGTGGGAAAATTATTTGAAGAATCTAATTTCTGCTAATAATTTAATGCCTGTAATCCCTGTACGCTCTTTAACTAAAGAGCAAAAGCAAGAAGGGGCAAAATCAAATAGGGAGTTTCATAGTCTTGCTTTTGCATTTGCTGCTAGGGCAATTTCTTCAAACTATTGGCAGCAAAAGAAGGCAGTAAGCGATAAAGTATTTTATCAAAAGAATATTGAGGTAGGATACCACAATCTTTATGATGTCAAGTATGAGGTTATTTTCAAAAACTTAGATCAATATTGTATTGATTATACTGAAGAGAAGCATAAAAAGTTCCTTTGGTACATTGAATCAAATACGATCACTGGATGGAGTGATGTAGCGAAAGGATTCCTTAAGTGTTCTACTCTTGAGGAAAGAATCGAGCATATTAAGAATTGCCAAAGAGATTCCTATAAAAAGCACGGCGGAAAGTTTGGGGACTTCCTGCTATTTAGCTTCTTAGCTGAGCCTGGGTTTAGGTATCTTTGGGAAAACCCGCAGATTCTTAGGGAATATGTGAGAATCAGTGAAAATAAGCGAAAGTATGAAAGACGAAAAGTCGCCTATTTCCGCATTCCGGATCCAAACCTACACCCTATTTTCTTGGAATTCGGAAATAGTAAGCCTAATCTTACCTATAATCTTCAAGTTAGTGGGAATGAAACCGCAGAAATTATCCTCTGGGATGGTGATAATGCAAAAAATTACCTAATTAGCACAAAGTCTGCTCAATTTTCTAGACATATTTGCGAAAACAGGACGGGTAAGACATTAGTTTCTAGAGTAACTAACAGAAATAGAGTATTAGGGGAAGATCAATACGTTACTTACCCTTTTGATGGAAAAGGATGGCCTGGAAAGCTTGTTACAGATAGAGCTATACTAGAAAAAATCGATAAACTTCAAGAACTCGGAAAAGTCAAGGAGGCGCAAGAGGTCATAGATAATCTTCAATGGTTTATGAATACTACACTTAACCTCAGAGTCTATGATGAAAATAGAATCTGGAGCCATTTTGAAAGGATGGTTACAAATGCTTAAAGAAAACAGCAATGAAGAAAATAAGATTGACTTTTTCCAGAAGCCTGGTCTGCGAGTTGTTGGTGTTGATCTAGGGCATAGAAACCAAGCCGCATGTTCTGTTATCGAAACTTGTGCTAAAAAGAATAAAATGGGTCGATATAGGCAGATCCGGTTTAATGAAGCAGAGGCTCCTCATGTTAGAATTGAGAGAAAGGTTATACTAAAATTGCAAGGGGAAGATCAGACTAGAAAGGCTTATCCAGAAGAAAAGCAGCTTTTGGAAGATTTGTGCCAAACGTTTGATCTTAATGGGGATTTTTCTGACGATAAAAACGTTATGGATACAATGACCAGTGCGCTTTATCTAATGAAAAAAGCATTATACAGACACAGTGATATTGCATATGTTGCTTATGCAATCGATAGTAAAAATCCAAATGAAAAAACTAATGTTCTAAAGAAGCTAGAAAATCTTAACTTAGGTAGCCATAGTAAAGAGTTCTATGCTATTCTTTGGGAAAAACAGGGTCGTGTCGTACTACACATGCTCAATCGGGTCATAAAGTTTGTGTATCCTTATGAAAAGGCACAAAACCTTGGTGGACTTTCACTACAACGGATCTCTGTACTTATCAGCCTTAAGAAGTTGATTCAAGTATTTCTGGATCGGAGAACTCCCACTGATATCATGTTTGGTAGAAATAGAAAGCTTTCTAAGGATGAAAGAAAGCTAGCTACTATGCTCAGAAGACTCGATAGGGCAGTTGAAATGCGTCGGCGTGACCGTGCAAAGCAGGTTGCCGCACATATAGTAAATGTCGCTATGGGTAATGGTGGGCAATATGCGCCTTGTCACATGATTGTTATTGAAGATTTGACAAACTATAAGCAAAGCAAGCGGTATACCAGGCGGGAGAATCGAGGATTAGCTAATTGGACCGCCAGTAGGGTTAAGGACTGGCTCCAGCAAATGTGTTCTGAAATGGGAATTAAGCTTATGATGGTATCTCCCGCTGATACTTCACAGATCAATGCATATACAGGCGAAACTGGGTATCGTTGTGTACAAATGCAAGTCAAGAAGTTTTTGTCTTTTTACAAAAACAAGATTGATAAGATAAGAAAGTATAAGGATAATACCAGTGAATATATTGTAGAAATGTATGATTATTGGATCAAGGTTCCTATTGAGAACATTAAGGACCATGATAACGTCTTTATCCCTAATTATGCTGGTGAAGTATTCGTATCTGGATATACTAAGATTAATGCTGACATGAATGCTAGCATTAATATTGCTTTGAAGCCATTGTTAGACGGGGAATACTACAATCTCTACAAGGATGATGAAGTAAGCGGTAAGCTACTTATCAGACACCCTTATAACTCAGAGGAATTTATTACCAGACCCGAATGGAATAATATCAGAAAAACTATGGTAATTAATGTTCTAAAGAGGAAGTTTACTCGAACTTATAAAGTATCTAGTTAGAAGATGATGTTTATCTGGTAGGGTAATTTTAATTACCCTACCAGATAATGAATAGGAAAGTGACATAGGTTGTAGCAGTGGTGTATTTTATATAAAAATATAGAAAAGGACATATGTACCGATGCTCGTTGTGGTGGTCCCGCCTTTAACTACCAGGCCGGTTTCGGTATAATAGGGTAGGTAAGCCGGTGTTCCCGAAGTTGACATAGAGAGGTTATTTCGTCATGCCAGCAACTTATGTTCACATTTCCGAAGAGGAAATGCTTAAAGCACTTAAAGTCGGTGAGCCCAAGGCATTTAGACAGGTTTATCTACTTGATACCAAGGAAATGGTATTTGATATGCCTATTTTATACAAAACTGGTGCGGAAACTGGAATGGTAGTCAGAGTTTATTCCTCTGTTACTAAATACAGCGGTGCTAGGGACGTAGGTAAGGATGCTATTAGAGTTGTTCTTTACTCAACAAAGTTCGATAGACCACTTCGTAAAGCAAAGAGAGTTAACAGAACTACTAACTGGGAGAAGAATATGATCTCTCGCGTTAAGGAATTGCATGCAAAAGCAGTAAAAGGAATGAAAACCTGCCAGCACTGTAAAGAAATTTGTTGGGTAGCTACATCTCATTCTGAAAATCATGACGGTGCTTTATATTATGCATGCTCAAATAAGGAGTGTGTAGATAAAACTGGTGGTCCATGGCGCGGTTGGTGTGTTGATATAAATGAGGAAAACTAAAAATGGCAGAACAAATTGCAATTATTAAAAACGTAAAAATTGGTGTTGGGGATCGTGGAAGAGCATGGCTTTCTTTTGATACATATGTCTCTGAATGTGCCGCTGCGCTTCAAGTTGTGGAGTGGGATGCGGCAAAGCAGGTTATTGAAGATGCAGATGTAGGCGATGTTCATGATTTGAATGGAAAACCATGTTGGGTAGAAACTGATGGTACCTTTATAAAATTCTTAAGAGTTTGGAAAAACTAAAATGAATGATAGTGCTATAGTAACTAAAATTCTTCCTGGCGCTCTCGCTGAACCTATTTTAGAAAACTGAAAAATTATCGGCTCAAAGATCGTTTGGAAAGGAAAAACATTTGCAGAAGATAGAACCGAAGAAAAAGCATGGCGAGCAGCCAGGCTTGAATTTGGTGTACTAATGCGTGAGCATTTATTCGGAGAATAAAAATGGAAGATTTCCGAAGCATGCAAAACTATCTTACAGGTGCTTACCGAGAAAAGCCCTTTACTGGTGGTAAGTGCCCACGGTGCGATGGAAGTATGCCTCAGGGGTATCCTGGTGCCCTTTCCCGCCGAGATAATAAAACGGAGATTTGTTCCCAATGTGGTGTCATTGAGGCCATGGAAGATTTTTCAAGTTATTTGAAAAGTCAGGGAAGATAAATGGGTAGAGGTATAAAAAATGTCTAAAGAGGAAAAAGAGGAACTTAATATTAAGTTTGCATCCCAGGTTACTGTAAAAGAATTGGAACCATGGATCACTAAGATATTAAATACCTTAGGGCATCCAGAAGCATGGGTATCAGATGAATCCAAGGTAGTGGATTTCTTAGAAATGTCATGGCCAGATGATTCTGAAAAAGAAAAAGAAGAAGTAAAAGAAAACAATAAAAAACTCCTAGCTAAAATGAGTAAGGAGTTTGGTTTTGAAATTAAGTCTTCCAACTACTTAACGCACATAGCTTTTAGGCTTAGTACTTTAGAAAAGTAATATAGGAAAGTGACATCTCACGCGGATATAGGCAACTTATGTTAACGACATTAGATAAAATCTCTTATGAAATCTGTAGAGATTTTGAAATTCAAATTGGCAAGGAAAAGTATCAAAAACTATTCCCTACTGATTTAGAGTTTCTTAAAAACTTTTCTTTAACAATCAAGACAATTAGAGGGCATGGAATGATGTCTTCTTGGGAAACACAGCTTTGCAGAATTTTTCCTATATTTTTTAATAAAGAAAAAGAGCCCCTATCTATTCAAATGTCCTTAACAGTAATGGAACAAATTTGGCCCCCTAGAAAAGTTAAGAAAGGGGGAAAAATTATAGATGATACTTTAAAAACGTATCAAAGTATCTATATAGACTTCCCCTCTGGAATACAGCTACCAGAAATGTTTTATGAAAACAACCATGAAGCAGAGCTAAGATCGTTATTTGTCTTTAAGGAAGATGGTGGCTATAAATGTTTACTTCTTTACCAAATAGAGGGGGAAAAACAGTACACATTTTTCTGGTGGAAAATGAACACAGATCATTTAGCACCTGGGGAAGTAATGTCAATGGAAGATTTTTGCGAAAATCTTCTGGTCCTGTGTCTTAGTGTTTATGATACTGCATTACATGCGGACATAAAGTATCTTCCACAAATATCTAGGAACAAACTTAGCCAAACTAGAAAAGATAAGAAACTGCAAGACGTTCTTAGAAAGAAATTCTCTCTTTTTAAAATAGCTCTTCTTAGTCTATCTGGTGAAAAGTACTTTAAAGCGCCTGGTGCTGGACATCAAACCGGCAGGAAGCTACTCTATGAGCAAGAGGTCACTGGCTACTACTCATGGCGGTGGGTAGGTAGCGGTGAGAGTAGGCATAAAGAATATAGACCTACCAAAGGCTACCGGCGCGGACCTCATGTCGAAGATCCAAAAAAGAGGTTAATTAAAATTTGTAAATGAGAACAACAACCATTAGAACCCCATGGGCAGTAATATGTCCTAGAGATGGAACGGTTTATTTAACTGAAAAAGAGTACATGTCTCAACTTAAACTCCCAGATAAGATGTGGGAATGTCCTATCTGCGGGAAAATGCCAGTTAGGTTTGACGACGAAAACTTTGAAGGAAGGTAAAAATACATAAGAAATGAAAACAGCAAGCAGAAAAAATTATTTTGAGAGATCTCTCAGTAAATTTTGTAAACTGTCAGTAAAGGCCGAGGGATTAGGAACAGTTCTTCATGATACAGTTAGAGAAATCCATGAAGTAACTCATGGAATTATTGCGTCAGATGAAATTATTAGAAATCTTATGGAAATAGAGGAAAGTTTAATTACTGTAAATGAAAAGCTAAGGTGGTTAGCTGGAAAGTCGTCTTTTATAGTAGACGACATCATTATCGGTAAAAATTATAACAATCCAGATGTGGAAGACTATATAATTAAAGAAATGAGCGGCGATTAAAAATGAATAAGCTTACCAGGGATCATTTAAAGCAAAGAGATGATTACGTTAAAACTATTAAGGAAGCAGGGGAAAGTCTTAGAGAGGCTATTGAAAACTACAATAATAAAATAGAGGAAGAAAGATCAACTCTTGAACAAGCTGTATCAGAGTTTAATGAGGCTGTTATGGGAGGTAAAGAAAGAGCAGCAGTTGACTATGCACTTTCTGAATTAAATGAAACTATTCAAAATGCGGAAAACTGTCGTTCCAAGATCTATGATGAAATAGAATTATATTTAATTGAAAGAAGTGATAAGTGGAAAGAAAGTGAAACTGGATCTCAGTACCAAAGTTGGGTAGAGACTTTTTCTGAAGAATTTGGTGAAGTCAAAATAGATTTTAATAATGAAGAAGCTGAACTTGCTACTATACCGGAACCAATAGATGAAGTTTCTGTAGGCGATATTGTAGATGTTTTAAAGAGTCTACCAAGATCTCCAGCAGAAGTCTAAAATATTTTTTTATCCCCTGAATAGCATGGTCACTCTTTTACCGGCTGGTTCAGGGGATAAACTTTATTAAAATAAAGGAACTTTAAATTTTACCTTCACCGCTAGATTATCTACCGTAGATGAAAATAAAGGTAAATTAACCGGATGCTTGTAGTCAAGTTCTAAACTTAAACCAGGGAGATACTGATTAGTCAAAGCTAAAGTAGCGGTTGCGGCAGTACTATCTGGTGGAAGTTTTGTTACTGGATTAGTCAAACCAAGATTAAGTGAAAGATGTGTAGAGACTGCAATTAATTCTAACATGTATTCTTTTCCTATTTTTACTCAAATTGGGTACGTTATATTATAGTGCTATTCCTCGAACCTATACAGCATTTTTATCATGTCTTCTTTTGTAAGATCTGGATTATCATCATACCGTGATCTTAAAAATTTTATTATTTTTTCTAACCATGGACCTTGAGGTTTACCAAAATAATCTGCTATATCTTTACCACTTATCGGTAAATTTGTTCTTGGTTTAAATGTAGGTTTTTCAGCATCTCTGTCTTTAGTAATTAAATCTCTAACTTCATCATGTTCAGATGTGTTATTATGATCTGGATGGTGTGACATTCTATCCGCTTTCATAACGTGAAGAATATCTAAAGCCAGATCGTGTCCTCCCGCTCTTTCTACGAATTTTCTTAAAGCTCTTTGATTTTTTGGTATTTCAGTTTGATGAAGTTTTACAAATAAAGAAACTAATTTAGTTTCCTCTTCGGATATACCTAATCTTCTACATATAATAACAGCTTTATCAGCGCCGATATCTGGATGACCATGAAAACCGTATATTTTTGGATTTTTTTCTTTAGGTTTAGCTGTTTCTGGCTTCCCTATATCATGTAATAGTGCAGCTAACCTTATAGAAAAATTATCTGTTAATTTAGATACATTTGCTAATGTAGCTAGTGTATGATTAAACAAGTCTAAGTGGTGGTGTGGGTTTTTTTGATCAAAACCAATCTGTATCTCTATTTCTGGTAAAGCTTCAAATAATTCCCCGGACTTTTTTAGGGCTAATACTTGTTGGGCCGGATTATTACTTTTTAAAGCATTAACTAATTTCTGACTAGCTGATGCTGTTTTCCTTCTCAAATGAGAGAATATAACATTAAAGTTTATCACGGTTTTTTAAAATCCTATATACTTCTATTATAATAGAGGTATCTACACTTGATAAACAGAGTTTTGATTTCTTACCTAAAAAAAGAAAGCTTTAACAGAAGACCAGTATAATGATTTAGCTGAAAAATTAGCTAATAAATATGATGAAGATATATTATGGGAATTAACTCTTGAGTATAATGCCTCTGCTATAGATAAGTTTTTTCCGCTTCCCTCAAACTACCCAAAAGAAAACTATTGGGTTTGGCAAAAAGATGTTAGAGAAATAGCTAAAAGAGCTTATAAAGTTTCAGTTAATAAAAAAAGACAAAGTAAACACAATAGACTTATCAGATCTATAAACAGAATACTAAAAATTGAAAGTGATGTTAAACTATCTTCATATAAAAAAATGTTAGAAGCATATCCAAATCTTTATGATGAAAAAATAACTGAAATAGAGGATTATATACTATCTAAAGGAACCTGGAAAAAATTCTTTGCAAAAAAAGCAACGGAAGAAGAGCGTTGCTTTACTTGTAATGAAGTGTGGCCTAATCATCATCCTAGTTGTGGTAAATGTTCTTGGTGTAGTGGAAGTAACTGGTGTTCAGACTATTTTCCATTTTGTTCAGAAAAATGTAAAAAAGAATTTTACATGAAAGAAGATGAATACAAAGAGTACATGAAAGAAATTGGTAATAAAAAAAGAAAAGAAATGGTAGAAGAGGCTAAAAAAGAAGGAATACCTGAGCACATACCTATAGATTGGCCTAATTTTGGATCGAATGTTTCTACCAGACCAAAAGGATTTCCGCAACCAAATTGGAATCAACCTGATTATGATTTATTAAAAAGCACTATTGAAACAATGCAAGATTTACCTACAATTAAATTACTATACTTTGCGAAAGATCCAGAAAATTTTGAAAAACGAAAATCAGAATTATATATGGAAGCCGCTAGAAGAGTCCTACACACTCGCGGGATAGACTACAAATAACTTCATTAAGAAACTTTAAGGGACAACAGTACCTTTAACTTCCGGCTCTTTGCCGGTATAATGAAGTAGGGCCACTGTACCCGCCTGGAGACTAAAAAAATGATACAAGACATGAATAAAGAAATCGCTGATTTTGTAAAGATAATGGTTCAAGGTGCCAAAACCAATATTAAAAAATCTGGAAACTTAACTCCAGTTTTCTTTATTATGGAAAATATTGGAAATATTAATGCCCTTGTACCAGATTTTTCTAGTACGGAAGCAAAACTAGCTTCAATTGAAGCCGTGAAAAAGCTTGCTAGAGAGAGGAAAGCAAAGGCTGTTCTTTCCATAGTAGAGTCTTGGCAAAGAAAAATGGATGAAAAGGAATATTCCTATCATAAGGCAGAAAAACTTGCGATTTCTGATTATCCAGATAGAGAAGAGGTTGTTATGTTTATTTTAGAAGTACCGGAAGGTACATTTATGGCTAATCCAAAAATCATTAGAAATGGCAAAGAAGTAGATTTTGAAGATCCTGTTTTTACAAAACATGAAAATGTTGTCGGAAACATGATCGGTTTAGTACCAGGAAAGAAATGATATATCTAACTTCGGATACGCACTTTTCACATTATAACATCATTAAGTATTGTAACAGACCATTCTATTCTGCAAAAGAAATGAATGAAGTGCTAATCGCCAACTGGAACTCTACCGTATCTCCAGAAGATACGATATTCCATCTTGGCGATTTTGCTCTTACTAAGAGAGAAGAGTCTGCTGAAATTATTTCTAGACTTAACGGATACAAGATCCTCATAAGAGGTAATCATGACAGAAGTCTTCAAGTAATGAAAGAACTTGGATTCGATGAAGTCTATAATGAATATCAATATGAAGGATGGCTTCTAAAACACCACCCTGAAAGAGCGGAATCCGGTATTAAACAGCTAGCGGGCCATGTTCATGAAAAATGGAGTCGTATTAAAGACGTTATCAATGTAGGGGTAGATGTCCGACATTTTAAGCCTCATACACTAGAACAGCTACTAAATTGGGAGAATGATAATGCCAATCTATAATGTAGAAATTACTGTTAATATTCCGGTTTATGCAGATTCTCCAGAGTGGGCAAGAATTATTGCTCGTGAAAATTTGGAAGAAGAGATGAGTAATGGTGAGTATGAAATTTTTGCAGAAGAGATAAAAACTTCCGCTGATATTCCAGAAGAGTTTAAAGGCTGTATCCCTTGGGGAGTCAAAGAAGAAAAAGAGATAGAACATTACTTTACAGGAAAGTGACATAGCATGTAGACGCTATCTCGTAAGAAAGGAAATAAAAAATGGAAGAGGAACTTAAGAATCTACGGGAACAAAACAAGAGGTATGAGAACTTTTTGAAGAAGGCTGTTACTGAACTGGAATTTGCACATTCCTCTTTAGTCAATCTCACAAGAAATACTTGCGGTATCACTATTGTTGATACCGATATCATCAAATTTGCTAGAAAGCTACGTGCTGAAATTGGCATGCCAGAAAGTGAATTCAAGGAACCCAAATGGCAAGAAAATTTAAGTATAGCTAGCTAAATGTTGCTTTCAGGTAACATTTAACGGCTAAATGTGAGTTATAAGTAACATGACACAATTACAAAAAGATTATTTTAAAGAGCTAGACCAGCTAAACCGGAAATATGGTGCTTCATTTTATTCTATGCAAAATCGTTATGGACATTCTATAACAATGGTTGGTTTTTCTTTAGACAGGTATAAAGAAAAGATAGAAATTTGGAAGGGTATATTTGAGGTAAGGAAGTAAAATGAAATTTCACCACAGTTTGAAAGTTGCTCAGCATGTTCTTACCGAACTTTTGAGTAATGATGAATTCATGAAGCTAGATGGCTATATTGAATCTTATCAGAATGGCAGAGAACAGGGCTATGCAATAGTTTTTTACCAACCCATTAACTTTGCCGTTTATATCTGTGAAGAAAGAAGATCGGATAATATTGCTGTATATCGCGGAAGTTACTCTATGCAGAGTATTTCTGAGGACGCCTATAAAAATTGTCGAACCTTTGAGGAAGGGTCTTATGAGGAAGCCGCTGATTTCATTGTAGAGGAAACAAAAAGATTTCTTTTAGCTAAAATAGGAAAGTAACATATCTAAGGCCGTCAGGAGTAAAAAGGATAAAAAATGAAATTTAATCCATTACCGAGCCATGTTGCTTGGGCAGAAAATATAATCAGAACCATAAGGGATGGTGGGGAGTGGACCTGGGCTGAAAACGGTTTACGATTTAAGTTTAATAAGAAAGATAAAACTATTACTGTTCAAAATCCATCTTTAGAATTTAAAGATGAAATAACAATGACAGAAGTTGTTTTTGAAAGATGTGGCTATAAATTAGTGTTGAATGAAGGGCCTGTACCTGAACCTTTGAGGGTAGACCACATGATTATGGATACTACAGGGGAAAAACCAGTGGCCCTCGGGTGGAATGAAAAAGACGAAGATTTTTGGGGAATGGGTAAAACTACTAGTTCTAGTAAGTAAGTATTATAATACCATGAATGGGATCGGAAAAATCTATTGTTTTTGCAAGAACAAAGGAAGGCAGAATGAGGATAGCTTTGATAACAGATCAAAATGATATAATACCAATTATAGAAAATGTTGAGGATTTAGACCTTGGGGATGATAATACCAGATCAGAAATTATTGGGGTGATCGCGGGAGCAATAGATGTTGCAGAAGGGCTGACAAAAAGCGAATGATTGAGCACCTGGAAAAGATATTTGGTTTTATCGATAAGATTCATGATCTAAGCGAAGAAATCAATTCTTATGTAATGGAAGAAGAAAATTCATATTTATCCGATCAAAAGATCTTGGCTAATAATCATCTTTATGATGCTCTTTCTATGCTTGAGGTAGCAAGATTAGATATCACAAAAGCAAGACGCTGTTTCATGTCTGATGAAATGTTACGTCATGGGAAAGAAATGTTTGCTCCGGTAAAGGAATAAACATGAATAAAACGGTTGTTTTTAAATTGCTATGGCCTGATCAAAGTGCTACAGCAGAAATAGATATTCCTAAAGATATTCCTAAAAATCAAGTATTTACAACCGCAAAAAAACTGTTAGTTCAAAAACTAACAGAACAAGGTATCAATCTTCCTCAAAAATACGTTTATGTAAAAACTTATGAACCAGAATGGACGCCCTTTACCAGAGGGTATTTACCCGCTCTTTCTGAGGAAGAAATACAAAAACGTGCTAGGGAAATGTCAGATAAACTTAACAGACCATTTGAAGAATGTTATCGTACCTTTCAAGAAATACAAAAAGATGAAGTTTGGATAAATAATAAATATCAAGTAAATATTGATAGAAATCCAGAATTTGGACAAGGATGGCCTGAAATGATCCATCTTTCTATTAAGCGTAGAGATAAACAACCTATTCATGATTGGCGAGATATACAAAGAATAAAAAACGAATTATTTGGGCCAGAAAATGAGGGAGTAGAACTTTATCCGGCAGAGTCCAGATTGTGCGACACGGCAAACCAGTTCCACGCCTGGATTTTGAAAGAACCAGGAAGAATATTTCCCTTTGGATTTTTTGGTGGAAGATTAGTCACCTCCGAGAGTATAGGGGGCGAGGTACAAAGATCTAGAGAAGATACAGATGAAGGATAGAGTAGTTGCAGAAAATCGTAAAGCTCGACATGAATATTTCATAATCGAGTCTTTAGAGGTTGGTATTCAACTTACCGGAACTGAAATAAAATCTATCAGGGCAGGTAAAGTAAATATGACTGATAGCTATGCTCAAATTTCAAATGGTGAAACCTGGCTCCATAACATGCATATTGCTGAATATGAGCATGGTAATAGATACAACCATGAGCCTAAACGTTCTAGAAAACTTTTGATACATAAGAAAGAAATAAAAAAGTTTTCTGATATTATCAAACAACAGGGATTAACATTGATTCCACTTAAACTTTATTTCAAAGGTAATTGGCTTAAGTGTGAATTAGGTCTTTGTAAAGGTAAGAAACTTTATGATAAAAGGGAAAGCTTAAAAAACAAAGAAACAAACCGGGAAATTGAGAGAGCATTAAAAAGATAAAGGAGAAAAAAATGGGAACTCGTGGCGCTGTTGCTATTGGAACGATTACTGATTGGAGTGGAACATACAACCATTTTGATTCGTATCCGACAGGTCTTGGAAAAGACGTTTGGGATACTATTAAAAAGGATGGCCTTAAAAACGTTGTAAATGGCGTAAAGAGTAGTGGTGATTGGAGAGAGTATCTCTCTGGCGGTGTTTGCGAATATTGTGGAAAGAAAACTGGACAACCGCACTCCATTAATGGAAGAATCATGAAGTTTGCTCCACTGGATCCAGATATTCAAGATAATATAAATAAAACTGGGTATCCAGATCCATTAGCTGATTATCATGATCATAATGAAAAATCTACCCCAGCACATATGTCAGAATATGATCCATTATTTATAGGGTGGGTTTATATTTTAGATCCAGAAAATAATAAAATACATGTTTTGACACATTGCGTTAATCCTGATGCAGATCCTAAGAAATTTGAAAATGAAAGATACACGATTCCTGCCTATAAATGGGAATTCGTATGCTCCATTGATCTTAATGGTCCAGAACCTAACTGGGAAAAAATAGATAAAATGGGTGGCAATATAAGTGATAAAATGCAAAAAAAGATGGATAATAAAAATAAGAGTAAAGTAAAGTAATAAATAGGAAAGTGACACAGGCATGGGTAACTCACTTATCACAATTATTATCGCAAGAAAATAAAAAAGATATAGGAAAGTGACACCACTGGGCGAAGTCGAAGTTAAATTAAGGAGAGAAAAAATGGAAGAAGTTAAATTTGTAAAACCAATATGCAAACTCACCGGAACGGATAGAAACGTTTTCAATATTATTGGACAGGTAAGTAAAGCTTTAAAAAAGGCTGGTTATAAAGACAAAGCGGAAGAGTTTACTACTAGGGCTTTTAACTCGGAGTCTTATGATCAAGTTCTTCAACTTTGCTTCGATTATGTTGATGTAGAATGAAACATGTTCCAATTATTCGATTGTGTAAAAACAACAATTAAAACCACTGTTGAAGAAAAAGAGGTACCTATTGGAAATAGAGGAGTAATCGTAGACATTTCCCCAGCTAGAGACGGCTGGTATTTAGTGGAACTATTTGATAAAGACGGAAATACTATTACTATAACTGCTTTAGCAGAGAGAGATTTAGAGGAGTTAAAAATATGATTGAAGATAAAAAGCCAAACAGTAAACCTAGTAAAGTTGGATTTGTTGTTCAAAAAAGTGCTCTGATAGTTTATGGTTTTTGGAAAGGTAACGAATTTAGAGAACAAGGTACTATTTCAAGTCCTTTCGTTAGGGTATTTGATCAGCAACATGAAGCAAATCCGGATAATGCTAAAATTGGGTTTGTGTATTTCAAGTTGCCGCATGATGCTGGATACCGCGTCAGTAAGATTGATGTAGAAGAAAAGTAAAAAAAATGAAAAAGAATAGAGAAATAGAACCATTTGGCAATACTCACTTTGAGCTTCATATTACCCAAAAGCCGGGTTTTGTTGAAGAATCTGTAGCAAGATTAATTAAAACTTATGGGGAATGGCCTAGAGTTATTCTCCGTGAGTGGGATGGATCTGAACTTTGGGATTCTGGAATCTTAGACGGAAGTTTGAATCAAAATACCTGGCATTTTAATGCGTACATGCAATATCACTTTGAAAATTGTTGTGCAGGGAAACACTCCTATTGTGGTCCTAAATTCAATATTGAATTCAAAAAGCCTATACTGAATTAAGGAAAAAAAAATGTCTTACGATATTTACATTGGAAATGCTGAAATAGAAACTCCAGATCCAAAATATGAAAAAGAAGATGGGGAATACCAGCCATTAGATTGGGTAGTACCCCACGTAACAAGATCTGATGCCCCACAACTGCCATATGATTTTATGACAGGTAACGGTAATAGTCGTCACCCTGGTTATTCACAGTGGGCAGATTTTTGTGAAGATGTTGAATTAACCGACCTATTCTTTAATAAAAAAACAGGTTTAATGCGAAAGCATCCAGGAACATTTGAGATTACAAAAGAGCATTTAGAAACTATCAAACTGGCTAAAGAAAAATATGAAAAGGACCATCCCGATGCAATACCGGGATGGGATTATGACCAGAAATGGCTCCATGATAGGGAAGTCGATGATGGAGTTAGGGGTAGAGACGGTATCCTAGCACGTCTAATCTGGTTAGAATTTTGGTTTGATTGGGCTTTGAAAAATTGCAGGAAACCAGCAATTTATAATCATTAAAATATAGGAAAGTTTGACATAACGAGGCGCACAAGGATCTATGTTTCTGTTACTAATTAATGTTTTAGGTGTAGCAAGTTTCATCTTACTATCTGTTATCTGTTTAAGAAAAAAATACATTTTTCTTACCGTAGTAAATATAGCTTTTACATTGTTATTTATCCGTAGTTGTGATACCAATTACAGACAGTGGTATTTACAACAACAGGAAATAGATAATAATGCCATACAACAAAGGGGAATTAGTTAGAGCAAAGGGGAAGCTTGGTATTGTCACTAATCTTATTGGGGAAGATGAAGATCTTGGTTATACAATAAGAATTATTGAAGATGGCTCTGAAATTTATACCCCAGAAAGAGATGGATTATTAGAAAAAATAAATGGCTTAAATATAGAGGAAATGTTTAGCATTATAATCACTTTATCTACAAGAGTAGCCACTTTAGAGGAAAGGCTTGAATCTCTGAAAAGGATTTAAAGTGTCTGATCATTATCATAGTATTTCGGATCATTATCGGATCATTTATGCCCATCTAACTAGGGGGGCAATGCATTTTGAAAACATTGATCCAGCGATAATTGAGTGGTATCGTAAACGGTATCCAGATCAAGACCCTTATGAAATGTTACTAAGAAAATATACTACGTATACAGGAAATTTTCTAGATTTTTTACCACAAAATGAAGAACAGGTATTAATGGATTTTGAAATGTGGGATAATAATAATCAAGCTATAGGATCAGATTTATACGCTAGACCAGGTGAAAAAAGTAATCTATTAATAATGTAGATCCTCTTTGAGAAAGGAGTACTTTAAATGCCTGCTCTTTGGAGTAAAGAGGAAGATCAGACTCTTATAGAAAATTATGGTAAAGTATCAACAAAAGATTTAATGGCCCTTCTTCCAAGAAGGACCAAAGAAAGTATTTTAAAACATATACGTAAATTAGATTTACGTTTTCGTAATGATTATTGGAGTCAAAAAGAGGATCAGATTTTAATTGAGAAATACGGTAAAATATCAATACATAAATTATTAAAATTATTTTCTACAAGAACTATACCCAGCATTTTTAATCGTGCTTATAGATTAGGTCTAAAGTCAAGTAAAAATTACTGGAAGCCTGAAGAAGATCAAATTCTCATTGAAAATTATTATAAATTATCAATAGATGATTTAATGGTTTTACTTCCAAATAGAAATAAAATTGCCATACAGAACAGGGCTAGTTTATTAAATATTTGTCAAGTTAATGGCTGGACAAGTAAAGAGTTAAAATATCTAAAAGAAAATTATGGCGTAATATCAAATAAAGAATTATCTGTATACTTTAACAGATCTGTTGGAAGTATAGTAAGAAAAGCTAGGGAAATCGGCGCTACAAGAATAGTAAAAAGACCGATTTGGTTAATAGAGGAGGATAAAATAGTAAAAACTAACTATGGAAAAATTCCACTAAAAAAATTAGCTACGCTTTTGCCTAGACATACAATTCCTTCTATTCAAAAAAGAGCAAAGAAATTTAAATGTATAAAGTCTAGAAATTTTTGGATGAAACATGAAATTACTATCATTAAAGAAAACATTAAAAAACCTATAATGGAGATTTGGTCTTTATTACCAAATAGAAGTTGGGTATCTGTTAGGCATAAAATTCAAGAAATAAAAAGAACTAATTAAAATTTTGTTTTAGTGGCTTCTAATCTTATGCGCTCATAACGACAAGCCGCGTGATTACAAGTTTCAGCATCACAGGGGACTTTTTGTTTTGGGGTTTTTTGATATTCTTCATTAATTTGGTTTATTTCTTCTTGCCATGTTTTTAAGCGTTCTTGAAATTCCTGTCTAACTTTTTCGATATCTTCTAAAGTTTGTACGTTTCTTGCGGCTTGAAAAAGATCTTTAAAGTCTGGATGATTATCAAAATGATTCTTTTTTATTTCGTGAATAAGCTGTTTACGTAAATCACATATTTTTGGATCTGTTGGTTTTTTTACTTTTGGGTAAATATAATTTAGAAAATTTTCTGACTTTTTTTCTAGGTATGCTTTTATTATTCTATAGATCATTAAAGATATTTTCTCCTAAAGAAAATAAAAAAATATCTGATTATTTATTAGTATTTTCTCTCTTAACGAAACTTTACAAAGAAAGATTTTTTTAATCGTCATCTTTAACTCCCTGGCTCCCCCAGGTATAAGATAATGTGCCCGCAGCGGCGGGTCGATAGTCGGGGATTCAGCCTCTAAGCTGAAAGTGTCGAAGGTGGGCTATAGCTTGCCATAGGCCCCGAACTTTCCTATCTGTAGAGAGCCTGTAGTAAAACTACAGGCTCTCTATGGTTTTATACATCATTTAAATAATTTACTACGAAATCTTCCCACTCTTGCTGATCCATGCGTAATATAAATTGATATAAAGTATGTGCAATATTTGCTTTTTTTAAAACGATAAGAGCTTTTTCTTTTTCATCAGTTTCTGGATCGGCTCGTAAAAGATCACATGCTTTATCAAAATCAGGATCATAATAAAAATGATACCGATCTTCATTGTTAGTTAGTTTATTTAAATATGCTAAAATAATTTTATGTATCATTTTCTTCCACCGGACCATAAGCACTCTCTATTTCTTTTCCGCAATCTACACAATACTCTGATTCCCCCTCATAAAATATATCGTAGTTTACCGGTATGTTATCTTCTTTTTCCCCGTTTATTCCTTCCATAGCACATTCAGCACAAAGAACCTCAAATCCTTTATCATAATAAAGCAGTGGATACCCATCAATATATTGCGTAAGATGTTTACCATTCATTCTTTTGAGAAGATTTTTAATTTTATTGTTTAGATTTGGTTCATTTATTTCAAACAAAACATTACCACCAATATCTGCATTATCTTCTTTAACTTTTCTCATTTTTTCACGAAGTTCTTGATATTCTGGAAGTTCTGTTTCAAAATGTAATTCTCTTAATGCATCTGTTTCTTTACCTAAAGCATTTTGTTTTTTAAGATATCCAAAAACTATTCTGAAAATATTCATCCTAAAAACCTCCTAATTCTTTTATCATTTCATAAAACCTTTCCTCAAATACTTTCTGTGCATTAGTCATAATATATTCTTTATATTCAAAAAACTTTTCTACATGTTTAGAATTTGGTTTTGCATCCCAAACTTCAAAATGCGCTTTATACGTTAGATTATTTCCGTATGGTATATGTTGGCTATATTTATATGAAAAATCTGGAAATATGTCTGTTTCTTTTTGGGCTTCTGATAAATCGTCTTTTCCTAATGTAAATACGTATTTTATTTTCTTTCTATCTTCTTCGCTGGCATTATTTATTAAAAGTTTTACTTTAGCTAGAGCGTGAAGAAAAAGATCATTATATATTACATCACTACCTCCGGGTTTAAATCTACGTTTTAGGTCTTCAGAGATAGGAAATTCTATACTAAATTTAAATGACAGGGGATTTTCAGCTTTCTTTTTTAAATAAGATTGTATCACTCGGTACAGCATTACATACCTCCATAAATAGTTGTAAACAAGACTCTAGTAAAATGATTTTAATCCACTGTGTCGTTTTTATGTCGTTACCTTTAAATTCAGTCGTCCCCTCGGTATAATAGAGTAGAGGAAAGTGCCTGTGTTTGGTCCAGAAATAAAAAAAGAAAATAAAAAGCCTGGTTTTGCCATTAATCGTGGTAAAGGATTCCAGGTAACTTTTGAAAACGGATATACCGTATCCGTACAGTTTGGTCTTGGTTCTTATAGTAAGAATAAAGGACAATGTTGAACTCTATGCAAGTTTAACGGGATCTGCTCCTTATGTAGAATCACCGGATGCTGAAATTGCGATTCTTGTAAAAGGTAAGTTTGTGACAAATGATTGGCGTGATTGCTCTGATGATACTGTTCTCGGTTGGGTAAGTCCAAATGATGTTTTAGATGCTCTTAATTGGGCTGCGAAACAAGAAAGAGTCGATTAGTTAGAAATGTCTTATAACAAAGAACAGCTAGCGGTTATCAACCATAAAACTGGACCTTTGGCGGTTGCTGCCGGTGCCGGATCTGGTAAAACTGCATCATTCGTAAACCGTATTGCTGAACTTATCAAAGATGGGGTAAACCCGCATAGGATTCTTGGAGTTACGTTTACTAAAGCGGCTGCTGACTCCATGAAAGAACGGCTTGCACAAATTATTGGACAACACGAAACACAGAAAGTTCGTCTTGGAACTATTCATTCTTGGTGTTTGTGGGTTGTTCGTAATGAGTTTCCTATTTATAAGCCACAATTTGAGGCTAATCCTTCTTATATTGTTATCAAGAATAGTGAAATCAAGGAAATTTTTAGTAATTTTCTTGCAATGAATAACCGTCAAACTAATGATAAAAAGAAAACGGCTAAGGAATTGGTTTCTGCAATTGGTCTTGCAAAGAATCATATTATCAGACCGGCTGAGTCGGCAGAATTTTTCCGTAATCAAGGACTTGCTGATCCAGAATTTCTTTCGCGGGCTTATGCTTATTATCAAACTCAATTAGCATCTATTGTTGAAAAGAGAAGGGTAAATGGTCAATGGGTTGATGTCCCAACTCCGGGGGGTAAGCTTGATTTTGATGACATGCTTTTGAAGGTGCATGATCTTTTCGCATCTAATCCAGAAGCACTGGCTCGTTGGGCTTCTCAATATGATTATGTCCTAGTTGATGAATGTCAAGATTGCTCTCCCGTTCAAATTAAGATTATTGAGCAATTGCTTAACGGTGCGGGGCATACAAACGTTATGCTGATAGGCGATCTTAGGCAGTCTATTTATAAATTCAGAGGGGCTGCTCCTGATGAAATGCAAAAGTTTTTCAAGCGAATCGGAGCAGATGTAAAGGATATTGATACTAACTATCGCTCTAAGTCGGAAATTATTGAGTTGTCTAATCGGATTGCTGATAATATGAAGGATCTTGATCCACGATTCCGTACCCATATGAAGGCTGGAAGAAATTAAAATGACTAAAGAAGATATCCTAAAAGCTACCGAATACGTTTATATGTATCGAGTGCATTTATGGGGTAGTGGATTAAAAAATGAATATGATCTATTATTTCTAGATTTTCCTACCCCTACGGATATCGCTGAGGCATTAAAGGCTGAAAATGCTCCTGAAGAAATAGTAGAAGAAATTAGAAATGGAAATAAAGGTTTATGGCCTTGGAATTTTACTAAACATGGACAGGGCCGTTGGGGAAAAGAACAGAATTACATAGAAATTATCCGTTACGATGCTATTTATGCGGCAAAAAAATAATGATCATTGAAGAACAGTTAGATCGAATTAAAAAAAAGCCCTAAAAGTAAAGTTGAGTTTAACAGGCTAGCTAGAGATATGGGCAGGTTTCTTAAAAGAAATCCAACAATTGAAGAAACCGCAAAATGGCGAGTATCTATCTCTAAATTAAGATGTTCATTTGAAAATAACCATTGGGCATTTGGTTTATTAGGGGGTTTACTTGAATTATTAGTTTCTTATGAAGAAATAACTCAATTAGAAGATGATAGTGAGTTTGTGTTTAATTTAGTATTAAAAAATAATTGGTTAGAAATTATTAGATTTTTTTACGATAATAATATTATTAATAAATCTATAGAAATTGAAGAAATTAAAAAGTATGTGAACATTGATACTATAGATGATTTATTATATGTAGGATTACTTAAAAAATATAAAGAAACAGTTAAACTAACTTCTTTTGGTGAAAGAATCTTTAATACTTTAAATATGGTAGATGTAGCGAAGGAGGTATAAAAATGTCTATCTATGACATGAAAACGAAGTTAAAGTTTTTGAATACGTCGCCTTTAATTATTTAGCCCAGATCGGTATAATACAATAGGATAGGAAGTCGCTAAAAAGCTAGACAAATTAGTTATCTACAGTATTTAGTTATCTACAGTATGTAGAAAGAAAGGAAACTATTTCACTAATGTTTACCACTACGATTGTTGAGCCATTTATTCCGTCTGATATCATCGTAGATTGGAATGAGTTTAAGAAAAGTCCAAGAAATTATATTGAAAAGACTGCTCAGAATGTTGCCCAAGAAGCTCATGATTATTACTCTGGAAAGATTATTGAAATTTCTACAACTATTCCAATGGCGACGATACCTGATCCAGTTTTGCTTGAGTCCACTTTTATCCCCCCCGCAGATTCTACTTTTGTATTGGATGAAAATAAACTGAATCTTTTTAAATCTATTGAAAAGGCATCTCACCGTTCTCCGCAGAATGTTCTGCTCGTGGGTCCACATGGTTGTGGAAAAACGGAAAGCGCTATTCAGTTTGCGGCTCGGTATAAGAGGCCGATTCTGATTATGGATTGCGCCCATACCAGAGAAGCCTGTCTCTGGTGGGGTAGGATGCATGCTAAAGAGGGTACAACTTATTTTTCCCCTTCCGATTTCTTTAATGCAGTTGAAGCTGGTGGGCACGTTATTGTATTGGATGAAATTAATCGTGTCGGATCTAATATTCTGTCTCCTTTGATGCCGCTTTTGGATGCACGGCGACTTACGTATGTTCCAGATACGAATCGTATTCTGCGTGTTGGACCTAATACGATATTTTTCGCTACTATGAATGTGGGTAGCCAGTATACCGGAACTAGTGATCTGGATCTTGCGATTGAGGATCGTTTCGTTACTCGAATTGAGGTAACCTATCTTAATCCTGACGATGAAAGGAAGGTTATCGTTTCTAGAACTGGAATCACTGATGACAATGCTAAGAAGCTTGTAGATATCGCTAATATGATCCGCAAAAAGGCTACTGGTTTTGGAGCTACTTTGAGTAAAACTATCTCTACCCGACAACTTTTGGGTGCGGCGATCCTTTACAAGGACATGGGGATCAATGCGCTTGATTTCACTCTTGCTAATCATTTCAGTGCTGAGGGTGGGTCTGATTCGGAGCGTCGGCAGGTTTTGCAAATGATCCAGGGAAAGTTTGGTTCCTAAAATGTTTACTGCACCAAAAAAGGAAAAAAAAGATAAGAAAAAGAAGGACAAGTCTCCCTCCGATTTTTGGAGGGAGAGACTTGGTTTTTTTAGTGGTGGTGATGATTACTATGACGGATACGGCTATAGTTATGGGAATTATACTGGATTCTTCTTTTCACGCGGCGGGCCTGAGAAGTATGCAGGCTATAGAGGCGGTTGGAATCCAGAGTCAGAAAAAAAGCATAGATTAAATAAAGTAACCCATCAAGTTGCTAGAACTTTAAATCTAGTTAAGAATGCAGATGATGGCGAAGAAAAGGATCTTATTTTATCTTGGGAATCGGGAGAAGAAAAGGTAAACGATCCTTCCTCTAAATTAGTCTATTTGTCACAAAATAGAGTTCTTAACTATGAATCTGAACATGACAACGAATCTGTTGATGTTCTCACTGGACAGTGTCTCATGCTTTCTGCTATGAAAGCCACAATGAGTCAAAAAGCCTATGACGCATTTTTTAGTGACGGTTCTGAACATGCTGATGATACTAAGCTTCTTTTTAGAGCAGTAGAATCTGTTGTAGCTAAAAATGAAGTTTTGAAAGACTGGACAGGTTTCAGACCGTATTTTGATTGTTATGAAGAAAGAACACTTTCTACTAAAGAAAATGTTCAAGAATATGTTGATTTTTGTGAGCCGTCTGCTGAAGTTGCGACTTTAGCATGGGCCTGGAACATTCAGCACCAAGAAGATAAATTGACTCTCCCGGAGATTTATGAAACTGCTATTGAAGCAGCTAATAAATATCTGGATACGGAAGCTACTCAACATCATGGTAGATATGATGAATGTAAAGAAGCTGTAAAAATCTTGTATGAAATGATTATCCCACCCCCCTCACCTCCACCCCCTGATTCTGATGAGTCTGACAACGATGTAGATAAAAAAGAAAATAATAAAGAAAACGAAGCTAAGCAGGAAGAAAATAACAAAGAGAATAAAGCCGAACCAGAAAAAAAGGATCCACAAAACATTCCTGCTAAGCCAAAGGTAGTAGATAATCAAAATTTTGGTGGAAGTATTGAAGATCAATATAATATCGAAATAGAAAATGTAAACATAAATGATAATAAAGATGATGATGATCCCACCAATAATTATAGTTACTATAATCCACCTGATAAAAATAGCGTAGAACTTCAAGGGGTTTCAGTTGCTAGATTGAGCCCTACTGATGTAGGTATCATTAAGTACAACGAACTTGTAAAAGAACTTAAGCCTCAGATCGAAGCTGTAAAGAAAGTTCTTAATTTCAGAAACGCTGTCTGTAAAATTGACGAGCACGGAGCACCAGAAGGGGATCTGGATGGCGGATCTCTTCATAAGTTCGCTACTGGAACGGATACCATCTGGACTACTACCACGGAGACGTATAAGCCAGAACTGGCTGTCTGTCTCTTGATTGATCAGTCTGGATCTATGGGATACACGTACAAATACCAAGAAGCACAGAAAGTAGCTATTATTCTTACTGAGGCTTTAAAGTCTATCAGGGGAGTTTCTTTAACTGTTCTTGGATATACTGGCGGTGACAATAAGAGTGGACAAACACTCAGTCTTATCAAAGCAAAAAATAAAGGATTAGTAACTTATGAAGTAGATAATAATACGCCGCATCTGGCTATTTATGAATATGTTTCCAAAGGTCACGTTAAAAAAGAACAGTCAATTCTAAGTCTTAGACCGGAATTTTATACCCCTATGGGATACGCTATTGAGTATGCAGCAAGACGCATGGCAAAAGATTATCCAAATACTAAAAAAGTAGTATTTCATATTACGGATGGCTTACCAGAACTGTGTAGTGAACATTATACTGATCAGTATGGCGGGGAAAAAGCAAGAAAACATACTAAAAACTGCTGTGATATTTCTGCTGCTAAATATCAGACCCCTGTTTATGGTATTGGATTTGGACCAGATTTTACCTCTACCTTAAGTGAAACTTTGTTTGGTGCTGGGAAGGGTATCAAACTAGATAATATTAGTGACTCTATTGTTGTACTTACTACTTTTTTGAAGCAGATTCTTAATAGAATGTAGGAGGAGTAATAAAAATGATTAACTATGAAACTATCAATATCTATAAGCTTAAGCAGCTAGATACTTATAAGCTTCCAAAAACTTATGAACTCCAAGATATTTTGATAAGTGCTCATAGAGGCATTATTCATGTACCTCCAGGCTATCCTGATTTCTTTATTCAAAAAATTCACCCGGAGAGTGGTGGGGAAGTAAGAAAAGGAAGTCCTAATCGTGTTATTTCATACGGGGGCCACCTTTACGTTGTAGGTACTAATCTTGGTTATGATTTAAGTTACTTTAAAAGAGAAGAGGTAAAAGCTAAGAATGTTATAGCTTTAAGAGATATCTATAAGTCGCTTCCTATTGATCATCCAAGAACGGTAGCTTGGCTTCATCATCTTTATTCTAATTATAGGAGTAAGTATTTTATTCCAGGCAATAATATTGAAACTAAAGAAGTTAATCCAGAAATTAAACTATTTGCTGAATGGGATAATACAAATCAAGAATATCAATTTAAGTACTCGTTGGATATTCGTAAATATAAAGGATATGAAATTGATCCTAAATATCAGAATATGTCAAAGGAGTGGCTTGAAATTACTTGTAAAGAAGTAGAATTATATAATCGTGATCTAAATAATATTGTAGCGAAGTATGTGAATCCCTCTAATATGGTAGCTACCAGGTACGTTAGAGAATTTTATCCAGATTTTACCCCAAGTCAAGAATTTTTAGATAATATTCCAGAGTTTGGGGGGATTTGGTGGACTTTATTGGATCATCAACCTACTCCAGAGACATGCCGATCCTTTGCTAACTCTTATGCAGAAAGAATCCATCCTCAACGTATAAGAAAAGAGGATAAGCACTGTCTCTGGTGTGGACATGAAATTGTAAAAGTAGAGGCTGTACGATAACATGAATATCGATATTAGATTGATTTCTGCTAATCAGATAGGTGAATCTTCTTGGTTAATGGAAGATGAGTTTACTGATTTCAGAAAAGCGTATGAATACGCTTCAACACAAACAAGAGCTATATCAGCCCTCTCAAAGTGTACGCCGGAAGAAATTTATTTTGTATTTGATGCTTTGAAAGATGGCGAGAAGCGGATAATCAAAAGTGGGTAAAAAATGTCAAAACAATTCAAATATCCAAGGACGTTTCACGTTCCGTGGAGTTTAGGAGCAACCAATGATGATAAGATTCTTCAATCGGTTGATCATTTTATTGGAAAAGAAGTAATCGTAACAGAAAAGCTGGACGGAGAAAATACTACTTTATATAGAAATTATATACACGCCAGATCTTTAGATAGTAGGCATCACCCATCTAAAAATTGGGTTAAAAACCTTCATGGACAAATACAGTATTTAATACCAGAGGGTTATAGAATCTGCGGTGAAAATCTTTTTGCCTCTCACTCTATTTTTTATAATGAGCTACCTTCCTACTTTTTAGTTTTCGGAATCTACAGTGATAAAAATATCTGTCTGTCTTGGGATGAAACAGAATATATTTCTCAAGATCTAGGACTAATTACTGTTCCTGTTCTTTATCGTGGTATATGGAACGAAGAAGAAATAAAAAAGTGTTTTACTGGTATTTCAAAATTTGGAGGTGAACAGGAAGGTTATGTAATTAAGGTAGCAGAAGAGTTTCATTATGATAATTTTAAAAACTGTGTGGCTAAAATGGTCCGTCAAAATCATGTACAAACGGATACTCACTGGATGAGTAAAGAGATAGTACCGAATAGGTTGAAAAATGAGTGATTTTAAAACTGGGGATCGAATCGAATTAATTAGGATGGAAGATGATCCTAATCCTGTAAAACCAGGTGAGCGTGGTACAGTGAGAGAAATATATAGAGTATATAATAATCAAGCACAAATATGGGTTAATTGGGATAATGGAAGAAATGGAATCGCTGTTATCCTGCCCATCGATGAAATAAAGCTGGTGACTTAGAAAGTTATGTGCCGCCAGCCTTTAACTCTGGCCTGTAGCCCGGTATATTATCTAGGTAAGCTGGACTGGCTACTCCAGTGGAAAGGTTGAAGGTATGTTTTTAAACTTTACTGAAAAATCTCATAAGGATAAGAAATCTCCTTCCGATTTTTGGAGGGAGAAACTTGGCTTCTATGACTTCACTAATTACTTTTTTTCTTATAGAAATGAAAATGAAATCAATCGCCATAGATTGAATAAAGCTACTAGACAGTTGGCTAGAACCGTTAATCTTGTTAAGAATTCCGAAGAAGGTGAAGAAAAAAGTTTGATTCTTAAGTGGAGTCATAACGATGTAAATAGTCCAATTTCTAGAGACATTTTTCTTTCTCCTGATGATATTCTTAAATTTAGTCAAGAACATGACACCGAATCTGTTGATGTTCTCACTGGACAGTGTCTCATGCTTTCTGCTATGAAAGCCACAATGAGCCAAAAAGCATATAATGAACATCTCTATGACGGTTCTGAACATGCTAGTGATGCTAAGACTCTTTTTAGAGCAGTAGAATCTACTGTAGCTAAAAATGAGGTTTTGAAAGACTGGGCTGGTTTTAGACCGTATTTCGATTGTTACGAAGAAAGAACACTTTCTACTAAGGGGGAAGTTGAAAATTATATCAATGGTCAAGAGCCATCTGCTAGTTTAGCTACAATGGCAATGTCTTGGAACATTCAGCACCCAGAAGATAAACTGATTCTCCCGGAGATTTATGAAACTGCTATTGAGGCAGCTAATAAGGAAATTGATCCTAATTGCCATAAAGATAATCGTTATACACAAGCTAGAAAAGCTGTAGAAGTTTTGTATAACTTTTTTCAACCACCGCCTGGATGTTCTGACTCCGATTACGATGATGATGAAGAAGATGATCAGGATGATAATGAAAATGATTCTTATGGAGGTGGGTATGTGGATGAAGGTGACGAAGATGACGATGAAGGTAGTGGTGATGAATCGGGGTTATCTATTGTAGATCCTAAAAATTTTGGAGAATTTATTTCTAATGAAAAATGTGTTTATGCTCTTGATGTAGATACTAGAAACATTAATGATGATCTATCATCAGATGATTATCTATCGTATCATAATCCTTCAAACGGTTGTATAGAACTTCATGGTATTGGTGTTGCAAAAATTACTGCAAGACAAGAATCTATCATTAAGTACAACGAACTTGTAAAAGAACTTAAGCCTCAGATCGAAGCCGTAAAGAAAGTTCTTAATTTCAGAAACGCTGTCTGTAAAATTGACGAGCACGGAGCACCAGAGGGGGATCTGGATGACGGATCTCTTCATAAGTTCGCTACTGGAACGGATACCATCTGGACTACTACCACGGAGACGTATAAGCCAGAACTGGCTGTCTGTCTCTTGATTGATCAGTCTGGATCTATGTGTAGTAGTAGCGGAAAGAGTAAAAAAAATCGCGCAGAATATGCAAAAGAAGTTGCGATTGTAATGAGCGAGGCTTTAAAGTCTATTAAAGGAGTTTCTTTAACTGTTCTTGGACATTCCGGCGATTTTGACAGTGGGAATCATTTTCTAAATTGTATTCTAAATGGTAGATACAATGATCCTGGTAATGATGATGAATATAGCTATGAAGCAGTAAAAAATGGTAAGGACTTCAATGTAGAATATAAGCAGAAAGAAATCCCTCATTTGGGGATTTATGAATACATATCTAAAGATCACAATAGCCCGCCAGCATTAATGGCTATTAAAAATATATGGCAGAATCTTGATGGATACGCTATTGAGTATGCAGCAAGGCGCATGGCCAAAGATTACCCAAACACTAAAAAAGTAATATTCCATATCTCTGATGGCTTACCTGAAGCTGATAATTATGGTGGAGATGCTGCTGTTGAACATACCAGGGAAAGTTGTGAAGTAGCTAGAAATAAATTCCAAGCTCCTGTTTATGGAATTGGAATCGATAGTGCTTATACAGATGAAGTAGGGAAAGCTTTGTACGGTTCTGGTAGAAATGTAGTAATCGGTAGCGTCACTGAATCTATCCCAATTCTGACATCTTTCATTAAGCAGATTCTGGGTAAGATGTAAAATGAAGTATAAAGTTATAATTCCTGCTTCTATTTACATTTATGTTGATGCTGTAAACGAGGAAGAAGCTTATTCTAAGGTATTTAAAGACTTTTTCAAACTTGAAATGGAGTATGAAGCAAAATTACCGGATAACGTTAATCTCGATATGGATCCTAATGATAGTAAATGGCTTGTACAGCACGGTAAGGATTATTAGAAGTGGCTTTAACTCCTGAGTCGTATTCGGTACAATAGGAAAGTGACATCAAGGCTACTGGCTCTTTACAAGGTCTTTTTGGGGTTTAACTAAAAACTAGGAGAAAATGTAATGCAAACCAAGGACCGTTGCTATGAAGCTATGGAAAAAGCGTATTCCATTCTTGCTCTTTGCTTTGAGCATGTAGATATTCCAGAATTAGGCGACGATATCATAAAAGCAATGGAAGACTTACGTGCCGTAATGGATTCCGTTGCCTCATCTGATCCTGTTCTCGAACTTAAAAACATGCTCGGTATCATGAAAAAATTTAATATGTTTGGGACATGTGATACAGAACCGAGTGAGGTTCTTGTTGATATTATCGAAAAGAAATATGAAAGAAGACCGTATCGTATTCCAGAAAACTCGAAAGAGTGGCAACTTTATAGTGACAATCCAGGTGTAGAAGCGGTTGCGAAAAATATGTCTAAACAAGCTTTAAAAATTATGAATGCTATGAATAATATTACGGAAGACCAATACAGGGAGATGAAGAAAGTTCTTTGGTTTTAAAATGTATAACAAAGAGTCCTTTATCAGACAAATAGAATCGTATATTTCTAGAGTATCTGGAAGACATTATAAAGTTGATTGGCAGGCTCTAGACGTTGAAAGTTTAAGTGAGATCACAAGGCTTTTTAGAGATGTAGAACAAGAAATAATTATGACTAAGAGTAGAGTAAAACGTGAACCGTGGAGGTATATGTAAAAATGAGCAATATTGATCTTAAATGGGCAACTGAAAAATTTAATACTGATCATTGGAAAGACTCGGAAGCACGTAAAGGACATATTGTACGCCGGATTGTTAATTGGGAATTAGGTGTATATAGCGATGAAATTATATTTTTAAGTAAAGAAAGATTTGGTGAAAATCATCCAGTAACTCAAAAAGCTTATGCAATCCACAAGGCTTGGGAAAATTTGAAAAACTTAGAATCAGAGTTTATGTCTCTATATCTTGAGTCAGAGGATACTCTGGCTGATGAAGATAAAAAAGTAATAAGGAATAAATTAGAGGAATAGAAATATGGTTTATTCAGATTGGGAAAAGATTAGGATGGCTTTTATCAATCTTAGAAAAATAGGGTGGTTTGCAGAAATGGAATTTAAATGCTGTGAACCATGCGCCTGGTGGAATTTAGACTATGAGCCAGAAAAGGCTGTATTTTATCCATTGGCGAATTCTTTTGTTTTTGATAAATATGGAAATTTAGCAAAAACTTTACTTTTAAATTGGAGAAATTCAAATTTAGATGATCCAAATGAAGTAATAGTAGCTTTAGAAAGAGAGGGTCTAAAAGTTAGTTATGAAGGTTCTTATATAGAGGTTTTAAATACTTAATAAAATTATCATGTTATGATAAACATTTATAGAGTAGTATTAGGTTTCTTATTAAAGAATGCTGCCGTACCACAGGTAGTTAATATAAATAAGTTTATAGAGAATTCAATAGAATATACTAGACAAAAAAGAATAACTAGATTAGTAGATTTATTAAAAAAGCATCTTTCTGGCGAAGGTAGTGAGGGGTCTGTTTTTTCTGATATATCTAGTGAAAGCGATTTAATAGAAGCTTTAAAAAGTGCTAATTGGGTACAAATAACAGATCCAGAACCCGGTGTATATAGATTTAAAACACACGATATTAAAGGTAAAATGGGATTAGTAGACTTAAATAATACAATTGCTTCGCATGTTTATTATAGGCATGTAAAAAAGGGCGATACTGGATCTGAGTCAATAAAGGCATTTATTAAAGAAAGTGACGGTGGTGTGGGTGATGAACTGCCATGTACAATAATAGCAATTCAAGAGGGACAACATAGTCATATTCCAGGCGGATATATCTTATCATTTTATCCATGTTCAGAAGATGAAAAAACTGGTTTGCCAAAAACTGTATTTTCTGGGCCTAAATTTAATATGTTAAAACCATGGCAAAAAGATATGCTTAAAAATGGCGGGGAGTACAAAGTAACAGTTAACGAGGCATTGACACACGGATGCACACATGCTAAGGTGATAGCATAAACCAATCTTGTTGAAGTTATTTTAAAGAAAGGAAAATCTAATGAAGGCTATCCGTAAGCGGGTAGAACAGGCTCCCGAGGTTCTTGAAGTAGAAAACATTACTACCGAACTTATCAAAGATGCAATTGGTGGTGGTTGGATGGAAGTTTGTAATTTTTATTTTCCGGATCCTCAAACAAAAGATCCAGTTAACATAATTATTTATGGGGATGAAGAAGCTAAGTTGAAGGAACTTCCGCCAAACTTCCCCATTAGTTTAGGGCCTCCGCTGATGGGTGATGTTATCCGGGGTGGCGTCCTCTTTGTTGGCCCGCCTGATATGGAAGGTAACGAACAGGGGGTAACCCCCGAACAGGAGCGGGCTATTCTAAGCTACTTTGACCGGCTTAGGCAGGATTGGGAAAGATTCGTACCTAGAGAATGGTATGAACCAAGATCTTTTATTATGCCACTGACGGATAAAGAATTTGAAGAGTATCTTGGTGTCTAAGGATAATGAAATATTTCAATAGTCTTTCAGATATAATAGATTATTTAGCTTTAACTAATAAAAAAGTAATAGTTAAAGTTACAACAAAAGATAGCTTTGAAAAGTCTACGTACTATCGATAAGTATAGGTATTTTCGGAGATTTCAAAAATTCTAGGATGAACCTCTAAAACCTTTTTTACATTCTGTGCGAATCCGTCATTACTAGATACCTCTCTACCAAATTTGTTAGAAACTTTATTACGAATATTATCAAACGTCATTGCTTGATTAGAGTTTTTAAGCAAATTCTCTACCGCAAGACTTAAAGTTTCAAATTTAGGATCATAAGAAGCCATTTCACTAAGAAGCATATTATGGATTTCAGTTAATCTTCCTAACTTTAATCTAATTAATTCTCTATCTCTTTCTGGCTGATCATCTACTACTCCAGTTAACTTTGTAACATCCTTTACATCATTAAAACTTTTAATAGTAGTATTATACTCTCGATTAATGTCATCAATTGATTTATCGAGAAGTTCCTTTAATTTACTCTCTACGGTTTTAATTTTCTGCCAAACCTTTAATCCACTGGTGTTGAATAAAAGTTCTTGTTTATGTTGAAAAGTAAATAAATTAAAATTCGTAGAGGTCTTTTTCTTTAGTTTCTTAGAAGTTTCTTTAGTAACTTCAGCTACCGGCATCTTGTTAAAAACTCCTCTTTTCGACATATTTCCAATAATACCAGAGTTCCATTGACTACCTAGTTTAGTAGGAATGTTTTTGTCATTTAGCCAAGTACTGATTTGGCTATTTGTTTCTCCTTTTCTAAGTTTCTCACTAATAAGTGAGATTAAAACTTGCTCTCTTGGTTCTTCTACTAACTCACCATTAACTTTTACGTATCCAAACGGAAGTCCTGGTGCTTGGTTTTTTAGGCTTGGTTTAGTTAAATCAACATTAGTTTTTTTATTCATCGCTATCCTCACATCTCTCTACCTAATCATAGGGATACCGACCAGGAAACTTCAAACAAATCTACTGACAGCTTGCTTAACATATCTTAACAAAGTAAGACTAACCTTTAACTTTGCCGTACAAGTCGGTATAATACTACAAGGAAAGTGACACTACATCGAAGACTAAAACTCTTGATTTTAAAATAAAAGAGGAGATTTATTAAAAAATGCGCCGTTCATTCAATGATCATAAACTTATTTATGATGATAATGGTATTTTTGTTGGAGTAAATTTGGGGTGGGATTTTACTGCCGAACATGAATGGGGCGTAAAGCGTTTGCGTCAAGAGTTCGGTATGAATGAGAATAAAAAATATGGTATAGCTAGATCACAAATTAGCCATATCCCGGAAAAGTATGGTTTTGATGAAAATAGACTAATCATTGGCTATCCTCTTGAACGTGCTGTTTATGAAGAAAAAAAAGAGCTAAATGATTATAAGGAAAAACAACTTGTAACTGCTTGGAGTGATTTAGATTTTGGAATTAAGTTTCCAAAAGAGAATAAAAAGGAAGCAGTAGAATTACATGAAGCCTTTCTTAGAAAAGATATTGCATTAGTCTTTGCTAATCCAGAAATTCCTGTTTTTTCAAATAGAGGTATGTGTTTCCTAATCGTAAGTAAGCTTCCAAAAGAAATTGATAAATCTATGACAGAGCAGCAAAAAGAATCTGAGAGATTAGAAAAAGAGGATAAAAAAACGGGAATTAAAGATCGTCTTAAGGAAGCTAACCGCGATTATTTTGCTTGTTCCCCCCGTTTCTGTCCTGAAAAAGAGCAGGAAAGGACAAAGTATTCGGTAATTTATTGGCTTAATCCAAGAGATCAGCAAAAGAATAATAGTGGGTGGTATACAGTTGAGGAATTGGATCAGTGGATCAAAAACGAAGGCCCTATTCCAATGAAAGTCAAGAAATGAAACTAGATAAAAGATTTTATGGCCCTTGGTCCAATAAAAGTAAATTGAGAAAAGATGCAAAAACTTTAAAAATGAGGCCAGCTACTCTCAGAAAACTAGCAGCTAAAAACCGAAAAGTTGAAGGAGAGTGGCTAAGATTACAACAAATACAATGGGTAAAAGATTGGAAATCAGGAAAAGGTTTTAAGTAAGGTAAATAAAAATGAGTCCGCTACCCCCAGGTTTTGAAGAAGATCTTACTGTTGTACAAGTGTTTACAAACTATATACAGAATGCTTGTTTTGTGAAAAAGTAGACAGTAAATATTTTGAAGATAATTGGGAAGAATTGTTTGTAGAACCATGAAAATAACTGAAGAAAATAAAGAACTTTATGAAAAAGCTATGAGTATTGATTATGTTGTAGCAATTGTATATAACATGGAACTAGGTCGTATAATCAATATGTTAAAAGAAATGAAAATTAACGCAGAATACTTTGAAGAAATACCGTTTGGTGGAAGAGGATCGTTTCCCGTTAAATTTTTGAAATTTTCTCCTTCGGAAATTGTAAAGTTACCTAAATATCGTACTGAAAATGATGGTTTGGCATATCTTCTTCCAACTTAAAAATTAACTGAAAAGTTTAACGGTTGTTGGTATGGCGGATACCATGCTTTTTCTACTAAAAAGATCCATCGGGGCTTTGCTGTTATAATGTTTGAGATGCAGTGGAAACAAATTGGAGTAAATCCTAAGTGGGTGCCTATTGTTGACTATATCATGAATCCGATTATTGAGTATTAGAAAACTTAAAATGAAAAAATTAGGGTGGAAAATTGATCCCTTAGTAACTTTAGGATACTTCGGGGCGACTTTTTTAGCGGTTAAATATTTACAAGGATTGGAAGCTTTAGCTGCTTTTGTGTTGTATATCGGTATAATAGGGTTCTCAACGGTAAAGTAACTATGTGTGAGCAATGTGAAGCCGATACTTATTATATAGGTCAAATCCTTCCCGGTTGGAGTTTACATCAAGCTTGGTAAATTTGGTGAAAAATTAGTGGCTATTATTAAGCCGGAGAGTAAAAATGAATAGAATTAATATCAGGGATGAGCAGGCAGAATTACTGCTTAAAAATCTCAAAAATTCTCTTTTAGAGTTACAAGAATTGCTAGACAATTGTAACTCTCATTGGACCTATGAAGATGGAATCTATAGATTTTATCATCATAGTTTTAAAGTATATTATTTGCAAGGTCTTACGCAAAAGGTTGTAGATACGTTACAAAATTTACTTCCAGGCTGTGAATTAAATAAAGATTTCATGCGGATCGTTAATGAAGGTACGAATAAAACGTTTGAGCATGAGCATAATAGAAGGTGGCATGAAGAAACCAGACCTATCATGGAAGCGTTTTTCCATGCTAAGTTCTTTTTAGAAATGGCAATCAAATATGGTAATGAATTAAACGAATTACCTAGTATGCTACCTAGCGGATGGGCAGCTTTTCTTTATCTTTATAATTTAAGGTAAAAATGATGGAAGAAATTAAACATCCACCGATTGTTAAAGATAAGTGGAAAAGAATTGCAAAACGCCTCAGGAAACGCTATAATACAATGATCGGTGCTTTGTCGCTTCAAGCTTTTTCTGTTGCAGTAGATCCTACTGAACCTAGAAATACAAGAATATCTGCGGCACGGGCACATGCTAAAAATAAAAAACTGGAAAATGCTTTGAAAAAAGCACTATCAGAACTGTATTATCAAGCTGATATTGTAGAAAGTTATGGTGGATCGTTAGCTGCTAGACTACTTCGCAAAAAGGCGGCAGAAATAGAGTTTGAGGCTTATGATGATTAAAGTAGAACAAGATCCAAGACTGTATGCATAATAATGATAACTGTTTAGATTGTTTAGAAGCAGAAAAAACAGAAGAAAAACTTGAAAAAGCGGTTGAAGCTCTACGCTGGATCGCTGTAGGCGATATTATGGGCATTTATTCCGTAAGTAATCACTCCATGGCTGAAAGAGCTAGGCAGGTTTTAAAGGAATTGGGATATTAAACCATGACGAAAGCACTTGGCACAGAAATAAAAGATTTTTATTTTAATGGGTGGCCATATGGTTATTATCATGATGACACTGAAATAGAATTTCATGATCAGAATACTGGAGAGTGGGTTTTACCTTTAGATGAAGAATTTGATTTAGAAAAATGTGGTTGGTTATTTAGTGATAAAACTAATCAATCTGAAATAGCTTTTGTTGATGCTTTCCTTAAATGGAACGGTACACCTAAAAATAAAGATAAAATAATAGTGATACATGTTCCAGAAAATAAGGTAGAAATTATAAAACAGTTTTTATTTTCTAACGGTATAAAAATAAAGGATATAAAATAGAATGGATCAAGAGCGGTTCAGTGAAATTTTAAATACATTCAAACAGTATACAGAACAAAGAGACGAACTTGAAATGTATGCAAATATAGTTTTTCGTCGTATCTTTGAATAAAGAAAGAATTTGAGGGAGATAAGTTTGCTTATTATGATAAGGTAATTCAAGAAATTTTTGGAATACGGAGCAAAGTAAATGCCAGTTAAGGATATTCAAGAATCTATTAAGTTTTCTAGCTATTTATCTAAGCAGTATTATGAAAAGGCGATCAAAGCTGCTGCCGATGCTGAAAATGATACTAATAAAGAACAGAGAGAGAAAGAGCATGAGTGTAGATGGTGTTTTTATATACGTAGACCAAGAATAGCAGGACAAGCCTTTACTGATTCTGATTGTATATTTTGTGAGAAACCTATGAGATTTGCAACCACATCAGTAGATAAAGTATGTATTGACTGTTCTGATAGGTACCATGTCTGTGTATATTGCGGTGGAGAATTATTTTAAATGGTAGAATTGCAACCACAATATTGTGATAGAGACTGTCACGCTATTTGTGATTTTTGCTCTTTTTATGACTTTAACGGGGATGAAGAAGGTTGCTATACAGGAAATGGTTATTGTAACAGGCTTGAAGAAAAATCAGATCCAGATAATGGGTGCGCTGGATTTAGGTGTAGAAAATTAGATAAGGTTAATAATGGATAATAATATACTTTTTTTAGATTTTGATGGCGTTTTAAATAGTACCACTTGGGTTCAGAACAATGTAGCTAATGGAATTAAATTTGATATTCAAAAAGATCTAGATAAAGCAGCAATAAGTAATCTAAACAAAATCATAGAAGCTACTAGTACTAAAGTAGTAATATCCTCTACTTGGAGACTATTCTTTGAAGTTAATGAATTATTTGACATACTAAAAAATCACGGATTTATAGGAGAGGTTATTAGTAGAACCCCTCTTGCAAGATTTAGTTACAGACCAAGAGGCTTTGAAATACAGGAATGGATGGATGAAAACAGTGTTTTACCAGAGAAAATTGTTATCATAGACGATGATACAGATATGCAGCATTTAAAACGTCGTCTAGTAAAGATTAATCCTACATTTGGCTTAACGGAAAAAGATGTTAAAAAAGCTATAAAACTTTTAAAGAGTTAAAAATGTGTTTTGGTTAGTATTATCTTTATGGTTATTATGCATAGCTATTTTTATTTATCTTTGTTTTACTGCACCAGAAATGAAAGATTAGTTTAATTAATTATATTAATAAGGAGGTGAATTAATGATAAAAAAAGTTATTAAATCTTATCTAAATAAAAAATCAGGTGAATTAAAAGATCAATACTATACATTGTTCAAACAGTTGAAAGACGAAACCAGCCATTTATCTGTTCATGATCAAAATAATGAAACCTATCAAGAAATACTAAAATTAGGTAGTGGTATAGTGCCTTTTATACTAGAAGATTTAAAAAGTGATCCAGATTGGTGGCATTTTATGATACTAAGAAAAGTATCTGGTAAAGATTTATCTAAAGTTCCGAAAGAAATTAGAGGAATGCTTTATGAAGTGAGGGATTGGACCCTTGAACAATTTAAGTAGACAGTTAGTAAAAATAGCAGCCTATTTAGATGGACTAACTGAATGTCCAAATTGTAGAAAAAATTTTGAAGCTATTCATACAAGATCACGCAGAAATCCTGGAAAATGTAAATATCTTAACCTAGAAAAATATATATCTAATAAAAAAGAAACTAACGTAATTAATTGTCCCTACTGTGGTGAAACTTTTAAATATAATAAAAAGGTCAGAAGAAGGATTTCTATCTAAAATCTTATCCTTAACAAAACTTTACAAAGAAACTTCACCTTTAACTCCGGGCCTCTGCCGAGTATAATATGATAGGGGCCATGAGCTAACAACAGAAACAAAAGAAAGAGAGAAAAAAGAGTGACACAACCACTAAAAGTAAAGTTTGAAGCATGCCGCCGGAATGCAAAGCAGTACAAGCTAAAGGTACAGGCCAGTCAGGTACAACTTTTCCAATTGCAGGCAGAAAATCAGGAGCTTAAGAAGCATAATCTACTTCTTCGTAAGCAGAATGTTCAAATTTTGAAGACTTTGCAAGACATGCAGCATTCTAACAATCGGCGTAAGGAGGCGAATCGAAAGCTTACGGATGAGCGTAATAATTTGAAGGATCTGCTCGTGCAGGTTCATCAGAACCTTGAAAAGAAGTCTACTACAACCAATAAGGAAGTGGCTAACAAGATTAAGGCGGCACTAAACGGAAAATTGAAGAAAACTCTCGTTTCTGTTTAATGCAGGCGGGGGATTGGGTTAGCGGTTAAACCACTCCGCTCATAACGGAGCTATCTTGAGTTCAAATCTCAGATCCCTCACTTTAAAATTTAAATGAATAAATTCGTGCCTCTGGTATAATATCCTTATCCTCAGAGGCATGATTTCTTAATTTAAGGAAAACTCCTACGTTTACTGCCGTAAAGGAAATAATTGAAGTCTCTCAATTTGAGAGACAGAATAGAGCTAAAGTCTTTTCTGCTTTAAATTACCAGCAACGAAAGTGGGCTAAAGATGGCGGTCCAATTGATGCTTCATATATTGCAGAAGCAGCAATAAACGAGGCTATCGGAATTGATCGAGAGGGGCCATATCCGTCACTACTTTTTGAGATTATTCGCGGTGCTGTTTTAGCCTATCAAGAAATGTCCCATAATGAAGTAATGAAGCTTCATTTAGAATTTCCAAATGTTATCACTCAGCAAGAGTTTGAAAGTTTGAAAAAGGAAACTTACGATCCTTACTCGGGGGTATAAAAATGTTAAATGTGATTACTGCGGTAGTTAGTTTAATATGTGCCGTACTCATCGGTACTTATGCAGGTAAATATGGTTAGACTAAACTAGCTATAACTGCTCAAACGATTAACGTTATTTCTATTGTTTTAAATAGTTCTGCTGTGTTTTTTAGATTTTGGAGATAGTATAATGATTATGTATTCAATGTCCGAAGAAAACATAATAAATAAAGCCAGGGGAATTGCCAGAACCATTTTCCAAAAAAATAATTATTATTGGCCTGAAAATTATGAAGATGGTAACTCATTTAAAATTCAGGAACATGGAGTCTGGATTTTAGATTCTGCCGGTGACGAAGACTTTTTTATTAGAAAAGATTGGATTACTGAAAAAGAAGATTGGCGATCTGTTTTATTTAAAAGAGAAATGTTATGATGAGCAAAGCTATGACAGATGCTTTAGATGGGGCTTTAGCTATTGAAAAAACAATTAAGGCTGATGATCCTCGTCTTAGTAAATCTGTAGTTATTAATTTTGAAGACGGCTCTTTTGCTTGTTATGATAGTGCTTTTGTTGAGATACATGAAGACTGGCTTTATTTGTTTCCAGAACACTATCCCGTACAGGTACACCATTTAGATGATGTTTCCTTTTGGGGTGAATTTGAAAGACAGTATCCAATTGATTTTGGACACAAGAAAACCTAACATGTTGTTTTCCAAACAAAGAGTATTCTGTAATATTTGTGGTGATGAAGTAGAAACAGATTTCAGAAATTATGATGGTAGAGTATGTAGTTTAGATTGTTATAAAGAACTAGAATGGAGAAAAACTTTATCTATTATGGGAAAAGAGTATTATAGGAAAGAAATTTAAATATGTCTACACAGTTTCAGCCTGAATTAGGCCAGATGATCTTTGGTAACAATTATGAAAGATATGATCTAGACAGAAGTAAATTTCAAGATGAAATGAATGAATTCCTTGAAAAAGCATCAGAATTACTCAAAAAAGATATTTGCAATATGGGATATGCCTCTTATTTTGAAAATGAAGTTTTCGCAGTAAGACCTTATTATTGGGGTGATTGCACTTGTGGTTATCAGGAAGCAGAAGATACGTGGTCTGATAGTCACGACCATGAGTCACATTGTTTTAGTATAAAGGCTGAACAGTTTGAAGCTAAATTAAGACAGTGTGGTATAAAGTCTTTTTCTGATGAATATAAAGATGAACTAAAAAGATTTCTTAAAAGTGAAAGCTATCCTTATCTAGATGAACAAGGGTGGAGAGTTTACTGCGATTGTTCTTATGAAAAAGAATGGATCGCATGGGTTGAAAAAAACTACCATAAGGAAAACTGTCCAATAATTCTTTCTAATTTTCATTATAAGCCAGATGATGTGAAGATAAACTTTTACAAATATGTTGGAAGAAGTATGTCATGCAATAAACCTCTTACTATTGAAGAGTTTAGAAAGATTAGTAAAAACTGTTTAAAATCATTAAAGGCTAAAAATGCAAGCAGATAACAATAACGAAGAAATAACGCCAGAACTTTTAGAACGGATGAATAAAGCTATTGATGTCGATTGGTCTAAAGTAAAGCCGGAAGATATCCTAACCCCGGAACAGTGGAAGCAACGAATTGATAGTAGGAGGAAAGATCATGGAAAATAAATATTTGAAAGAGTTTATTAGTTGTGATCTACCTGAAAATAGTATAACGTGTATTTCTGGGAGTAGAGCAGAAGAAAGAACTATTTTTGCTGTAGAAGCAGCTAAAGATTTCATTAAACGTGGAGAAAAAGTAGCATTTTTTGATGTAGATAATCAATATAACTTACCTACACTTCAAGTTAACGGACTAGATCCTAGCATGGTATGTTATATTGACGCTTCCTACGATAATTACTATCTTATGGAACAGATAATTTATGTCGTTAAAGAACATAATATAAAACTATTGATTATTGACCCAGTTTCTAATCTATTTTCATTTAGCTCTAATAAAGCTGTGTCATGTGCTAATTTCTATTCTGATGTAATGCATTTGGCTATCAAGTTTGGTCTTACTGTAATTTTTACATCTAATGGTGATTTTGAAAAAGTACCGGCTTCCATTAGGTACACCTCTTTATGGATTAATGTTGAAAGAATGCTTCCTAGCGCCGCACATAAATTTACTATTACAAAGAGTAGATATAATTCTAGAGAAGGAAAAGAATTATATTTAGATTATGAGTATGGTAAAGGATACCAAGCAGGATAAAAATGCAAATATCTAATGATTTAAGAGTATCAACACTAGCTAAATATCTAGATGTAAAACCATCAGAGATATCAGTAGATAATTGTAAAACTGATACTGGTATACATTATCTAGAGCATAACAATAAGTTTCATCTTGTACTAACAAACGATGAGGCAAGTCAAATTGTGGAAGAAGAATTATATTACAGTATATGGTACAGATTTCCAGAAATCAGAGAATTTGTAAAAAATAGTGTATCAATTGACAAATTTATCAAAACTATCATTAATTTTTATGGGATAGCTAATGTTCCTTCCGATTTAAACAAACCGCTTTATATAACAAATGATAATATTTATATTTATGACGCTATTATTTCCGTTAGTCCATTAACTGAGCAGGCTTCATAATAATGATGTATCAATATAATAATACGGAGTATGAAAAACTCTGTTCTTGTTGTAATGAATCTAAATTAGCTGAGCCTAATTTTCACAAAGATGAAGATAAGGAAGACGGGTATAGCACCCGTTGTAAACAATGTATTTCAAAAATTAATAAAATAAATAGAAAAAAAATTCTAAAGAAAAGAAAGAAAACATATCAGTATAATAATTCAGAATATCAAAAAAAGTGTCCTATTTGTGGGGAAACTAAACTAGCTGAGCCTAATTTTTATAAAAGTAAACAAAACTTTGATGGCTATAAATGTTATTGTAAAAAATGTAAATCACAAAAAGATAAAGTATATAAATCTACTCCTAGGGGCAAGCTTTTAACTCAACTGAATTGGATGATTTGGAAAGCTAATAACAGAGATAAAGTTAGAGAAAATAATCGAAAAGCTACTAGAAAATATGTAGAAAAAAATAGAGAAATCATTAAGATAAAGAACAGAGGAAGGCATAATAATTACAAACTAAAACTTGTTAGGATGATCTCAAATGCAAAGCCGCAGACCTTGTGGGAAAAATACTCTAGTAAATAAGTACTATGCTTTATTTAAGGTGTAGTTAACCTCATTTGTGGGTACAATATATAGCATGAGCGTAAAAGAGACTCTGGATCTTGTAGACGATTTAGAAAGATCTATACGGGCATATTTAGAAGAGCATCCTACGTATACCGTTGAGTTTTTTATCTGTCAGGAAGATGGAAAAAATTTTTCAAATGGCTTTAGAGTGTTGCACAATGAAAAAGACTGGGAAGGTCCATACGCTCTTGGGTTTATCTTTTGTTTAGTAGATATAGATCTGAAAATTAAAAATTTTATGTTTTTTGATTCTAATTACGATATATCTATTAGTGTAGATAAACTTAGGAGTATGGGTTTAAATGTCAAAACAGGTGATACTAGCTTCCTTAGTAAATTTGAAGAAAATCGATAGAAAACAGTGCGTTAGTCAGCCTGTTTATGATATTATTTTAGCAAAAGAATTAAATGGGGATAGATATTTTGTAATAGTTAAAAAACCTAATGCACCTACAGGATTACCATTTTGGTTTAAAAATAGAAGACATGCAGAAGAGGCTTTTACCAAACTAACTAATAATAAATCGTTTACTGTCCGAGATTTAAAAACTTATCTACGCACGTATCCCTTTGGCGGTGAAGTTACTGGGGAAGAGATAAATTTTAAAAAACTTGGAAGTATACTTTTTGAAATTGCTAAAGATTTAAAAAACTTGTCTTAACATAACTTCATCAAGCATCCTTGCACCTTTAAGTCGTGGACCATCCCCGGTAGTGTCACTTTCCTATCCAGAAGGTCAAATTTAAATCTGACCGTTCAACAAAATCTGCAAAAATCTCTTCATGCATGTTTCGCTTCCCTCTTCACCGACCCCCGCCTAGCGAAAGTGCCTTCGGCACAATCGCCCCGGCTTCAAGCCTGATGGCTCTTTGGACGATCATATATTGATAGGATCTATTAGCTTTTTATAGATTTACTCGTCACTGTTGAGAACCCTTATACTTATAATAATAGCAAGAAAGGTAGATTCTGAAATTTGAAAAACAGACATTTAACAGAAACTTAATCTACCTACTTACCCCTAACTCTGAGGGAAGACCCGGTATAATATGGTAAGGGTAGTCCCCCTCTGTTGTTTAGGGGCCAAAGAAAGGAAGCAGGCAATATGCAGATTATTCCTGTTTTTGAAAATAGTGATGTAGTTAATGTTGTTTATCCAGAAAAGTTTAGTGGTGAGTCACAGTTTATTGTAGATGAAATTAAAGCTGGGCTTGCAAATGGACAGCAACCAAAAGATTTTGCAATTCTCTACAGAACTAACGCTCAATCTTCTATTCTAGAAACTTTACTTACTGGAAGTAATATTCCTTACGTTATTCATAACGGCGTTCCTTTTTTCGCAAGGAAGGAAGTAGCCGATCTTGTTGCTTTTGTAAAAGCCGCTTTTCATGATTCTGAAAGCTACCATAAAACTACCGATGATCCAGATTTCTCTCGCCGTCTTGTAATTGATGCATACAAGAGAATTGGTGATATTGCTTCCATTAATTTTCAAGGCGGTACAAAAACCAAACGGTTTCTTGGTGGTGTATTTTGGAATAATGCAGAAAGTAACTATATTAAATCTAAAACCTGTCAAACTTTCATGGAAGCTATTCGTAGTACGATTGCAAAATCTCACCAGAGACAGGGAATTGATGACCTTGAGTGGGTAATTAACGAGATTCGTAAAGCAACCTATAATTCTGACTCAATTGAAGAAACAATTGAAAAGGAAAGTTGGCTAGGCGGTGGTGATAGTATTGAAATTTCACCTCCGGTAGCTGCATTAGGGGCTGCTATGAAGCTTGTTTATGCAAGATTTCTTGATTTTGAATTTGGTGAAACTTCCGCAGATGATGATCGTATGGCTAATGTGATCGCACTTTTCGGAATTGCTGCTACTCATGACACTATTGAATCTTTCCTTGAGCATACCGATAAGATGCGCGAACTGACGGAACGTAATTCAGAAGAAGAAAATGAAGATAAGAATGCCGTTAAGCTAATGACTATACATCGTTGCGTTCATCCTGATACATTAGTAGAAACTTCAAATGGTCTTATTCCAATTAAAGATATTCCAGAATCAGGAGTAATTGGTACTCCTAATGGCCCTCGTTTTTATGGTAATAAAATAACTTTGCCAAAAAGGAAAGCATATAAAATTACTACTAAGTGTGGATACACTATTACAGTTAGTCCTGAACATGGGATGACTGTTTGGGGGGAAAATGGTGAATATAGAAAAGAATCTCAAAAACTTAAAATTGGGGACATTTTAAAACTTCGGCTAGGTTGTACAGTAGATAGTAATTATCTCCCTACTTTACCGGCTGCACCTGATAATGTAGATGTCAGAAGTGTCATTTATAATATTCCCTCTGAAATGAATGAAGATTTTGCTGAATTTCTTGGTATGTTTGTAGCTGATGGAACACTTTATAAATCTGGATTTAGACTTATAAAGAGATATCAATCTGTTTTGGACAGATTTGCTGAATTGTCTAATAAAATTTTTGGAGTAACCCCTAAGTTTATTGATCATGAAGGAACTGGTGGGGTAGAGGTAAATTCTAGGTACCTTTCTGATTGGCTTTCACAGATAGAAGGGATTCTTCCAAAAGATAAGTATATTCCTATGATGATTCTTCAATCTTCTCTTTATATTCAGGCTGCGTTTTTGCGTGGTATTTTTGAAGATGGAACAGTGAACATTAAAGGAAATCATGTAGATCATCTACATTGGGAAAATCAAAATGAAGGCGTAGCACACACAGTTCAGACTATGCTTCTAAGATTTGGAATTATTTCTTCTGTAAAATACCATAAATCAGGAGAAAATAAATATATAGCGTCTCTGTATATCTATGGGCAACATGCAAAAATGTTTGCTGAAAAAATTGGTTTTGTTTCTGTAGAAAAAAACCAAAAACTTATGGATGGAACATATAGCCAAGAATTAAACTACTCTATTCCTATTACAAAGGAGGAGAGGAAATCTGTTATGCATCTTATGACTAAATTTGAAAAACAGAATTCTCGTCATAGAGGATATCTTTCCAGAGGTAAGATGCATGAGATTACTAATCGTGCTGTAAACAATGAATCAGATTTTATTAAGAACCGCCTTGAATGGCATTTTGACAAAATCATTTCTATTGAAGAAACTGAATGTGAAACAATGTGTGTCGAAGTCCCTGACGGTAATAGATTTTTACAGAATGGATTCGACGGTTGGAATTCTAAGGGTCTAGAATTTCCTACTACCTTTGTAATCGGCTGCTTGGATGGCTTGCTGCCTCATGCCTACGGTGATCCTTTTGAGGAGCGTAGACTGTTCTATGTAGCGGTTAGTAGGGCTATGGACAGGCTCTTTCTTTGTTCGCCTCTCAATGAAGTTAATAGAGCAGGACACCCTATGCCCGTTTCTAGTTTCTTTATGGAAAGCGGAATACCATTGGCTAGAGAAGCGGAAATTCCAAATGAGCTTCTTATTGCCGAAAAGGTGGGGGAGGTATTTTAAAATGGATGTTTCAAAGATCAATTCAGATTTGAATTCTGGTATTAGTCTTATTCAAAAGGCTAAACAGGCCATGCTAGATGGAAAGTATGGGCTAGCGATCTCTCTTCTTAGAGATGTTAGATCTGGTATTGCATATAGCATGAAAGAAATTAAGGAAGATCCTGATCCTATTAGTCATAGGAAGTAAAATGATTGATAAAACTTATTATCCAGAGCAAATTTGCACTCATGATATTAATCATAATGAGATATGTGATATCTGCGATAATGAAAACATAGAGGAAATGACGATTACTATTAAAGTTACGCAGACACAAAAAAAGCTTATTAGTTGGGCAATTAGCGTAGACTTTGAAGAAATGTTTCATGTCAGAAACAGATTGTGCCTTCCAGTAATTTTGGATAATATTGTGAAGGTCCATCCCGCAGCTATAGTTGATTTAATTATCAGATTGGATGAAGATCTTCGTGGTATTTGTGAAGATCAGTTTAGACTTAATACAGAAAATAAAATGGAAGCAATGCGTGATATTAGAACTATAAATATTATTATCAAAAAGCTAAACGAAAGTATGACGGAGTGGAATCCATGAAAAATTTGTTAGGTTTTCAGTACGCTGATAAAGAGGGCTATAGTATCCAGGGGGATGAAGATGATCCTACTGGATTGAGATCTTTTGAAGTTATCCACCCAGATGTAATTGCTAATTACCTACGTGTACATCCTTGGAAAAATCTTATTGCCATTTATGAAGGCGATATTGAAGAACCTACTATTATGAGGTTTTAAAAATGACAGATTACGAAAAAGCAAGAGAATCTGGACTAATTGTTATGGATCGTTGGGAAAACGGAACACCCCATCACCCTATGTCAATTAGGTTGATGAAATTTCTTTCTGATCATGACTTTAAAGACTACAATGATCATTTTTGTTGGAAAATGGGTGGTGATGGGGATAATGGTGAAACTTTGATGTTTCAAATGGATCCGTTTTTTGAAATGCTGGATAGGATTAATGAGAGATCATGATAAATGTTGGCAGGTTTGTAAAACCTTACCGACTGATTTTGAACCATATGGACACCGAGAGCGTGACGGAGAGGATTGTTCTTGCGGCTGCAAATTCTTCTTTCAGTTAAAAGGAAGTCTTGGATCTGATTGGGGGGTTTGTGTTAATCCAGAATCCCCCAGGGCTGGATTACTTACCTTTGAGCATCTTGGCTGCGAATTATTTGAATATGATCCAGAAATAGATAATGAAATAGAAAGAATACTAAATGATGAATAGATTTGATGCTTTGGTTACTCTTGCGGCAGCATATATCAATGCTAACGGGGATCGGGAAGATTATAAAATGGAACTCCCCGTCTTAGAGAAGGAAAGTGGTTAGAAAGACTCGATAATTTATATAAAACTGTTAAAGAAATAAGAGACAGTAAATTATATAAGCAAAAAATGTGGGATAGTATGAAATGGGATCCGATAGATTAGAAAGGAAATAAATAAAATGACTACGTTTACAACCGAAGAAGCATATAATATTCTTCGGCAAGATTATTTTGATGATGTAGAACTTATGGCAGAATCTCTTAAAGATGATTGGAAGAGCGGTGACTATGAAGATAGAGATAGCTTCATTGAGCATATAGACGAAGTTATTAACGGTTGTAACAGAGTTATTTATACCCAAAAAGCAGCAGAGTGTTTAATGGTTTCCGATAATGATTCTGAGGCGGTAGACCAACTTGGGCCGGGTGGTATAGATTGGAAAAACGGCTTCCCTTGGAGTCAGCTTGCTTATTTCGCTTTTAGACAAGATGTAATTAAGAAGTTAGATGAAATAGGTATTGATATTGATGAAGATCCTATTATGGATCCAAGAAAAAAAGATCCAGAAAATGATAATAATCTTACGGATTTTGAATTAAAGGCATTAGATAATTTTTTTGGCGAAGAACCAGAAAACATTTCCGTTAAAAAAGTAGGTAATTTTTTAAATGCTAGGTGGACAAACTCTTTTAGGTATTGGAAGTTTATCAACGATAATATAACTAAGGAAGATGTTGACCTATCTAAAGATCAGCCACTTGACGAAAAAGATCTAATGAGTTTTGAAATTGAGGCCCTTGAAGATGCTTACGGAGAGTCTATTGAAGATATCGATATTGACTCCGTAAGACTTATTCATGGAAATGCTTGGGCAAATGCTATAATCAGATACAGAGAGGATTAATTGTTAATGGACTCTACAATTAAAAAGTTATACTGCCCTCAATGTGAAGAACCCATGATTTTATTTAAAAATGAAATTTGGACTTGCGAAGAATGTGGATTCACCAGACCTAATAAATAGTTTATTTTAAGTTTATTTTAGAAGAGGTAAAATAAACTATGATTGATCGTATAGTTTTTAGTTATTTAGCTAAACAGGCTAGTGATTCTAGCGAAAAAATTGTTTTAGAAATGGCTGAAAAACTAGAAACGATACTTAAAAAACACGGAGTAGATTATAGTAAAAAAAGAAACCAGCTTCGGAATAGAGATTCTATAGAATTTAAAGCAGATATAGGAAATTATGCAATTAGATTTGAAGTAATGCATGGTTACGGTGCAGGTAAAGAATTACCTAACCCATATGTATTAATGGGTGGATATGAAAAACAGGGTGATCGTACTTACTACACAAGAGAAAGTTTTCCTAAAGGAGAAAAACTATATAGAAGGCCATATGATATTTTAACAGAGGAAGATAAAATATTAAAATATGCAGAGTATTTAATTAATGTATATCTTAAAGATGATCATACTGATCCAGAAATAGTAAAAGAGCAGTTATATAAAGAATATAAAAGAATAAAAGATGTTTATAGTAAATGCTATAACGATCTTTCTAATTTTCACGATAAATTTGTACTATTTGTTAATGAATCTATGTATCAAGGTATACGAGTTACTGAAAATGATTCATCTAAAGTTCCAAAAAAGCTTTATGATTTACATTTAGAGTCGATTAGATTAAATAGTACTGGATCAGATATTTTTAGATCAATTGACAAATTTTTAGTTCCTAATTTCAGTGAGGGATTAGTAAAATCTATTAAAAATAGCTTGAAAAAATGGGAATATGATACAAAAGACATGTCTTATAAGATAGAGGAAATTTTAAAAGACAAAGAGTTACTAGCTAAATTATCTATTTTGAACTCAACAAGAACTGGTAAAAAGGAAGATAATTACAGCGATTAGATTCTATAATAACATAGAAAGTAGATGTTGAAAAAATGGAAGAATTTAAAATACGTAGTAACGGATCTAAAGTTGAAAATGAGTTTGCAGCTTTAGTAAAAGCTAACATGACATCTTATGCTGACAGACAAAGAGCATGTACTAGATGGTTAATTAAAAACTATGGAATCAGAGCAGAACATCCCGATGATGGTTGGGTAAATAGAAAAGAAAATAAAGTTCATTTTTGTTACCCGCCACTTCTTTTAAATCTTAAAAAGGGAGATTTAATTGCACTAGGATGGCCTAGCTTAGATGATGATAAAATTGGGGAATATCGAATAGTAAAAGTAACAGAAATAGAGAAAACTATGTTTCAAGATTTTCTTTATTATCACTTTGAAAATGAAAAATTAAATATTATAGTACCGCTGGAAGCGTTAGGAGTAAAAAATGGGTGAAGTAAAAGATAGTATTCCTCAAATAGTTTTAAAATATGGCGATGTTTTAGCCTCACAAGAAGCATTAAAATATAACATTATTCAATTAGTAGATGAATTTGAAGATGAAATAAGTAAAAAAGATGCTAAAATAAAGAAACTTATCGAGGCTATTAAAACTTATGGTAAACATTTAAATTATAAATGTGAAGCTGGATCTTTATTAGCTGTAGAATGTACCTGTGGTTTTCAAAGCTTATGCGATGATCTACTAAAGGAGAGTAAATAATGGAATTCTTTTTGGGATTTTTATTAGGAATATTATTTGGTATAGCTATAGAAGCGTATATACATTATTTTCAACTTAAGAAATTTAAAAAAACATGTGACTGTCTTCATACTGAAAGTAAAGAAATGTGGGATAAATTACATGCTAAAGTAGAGGATCATTTAAAAGTTTGTGATTTTAGTAGATAATAGAAAGGAAGATAAATAAATGAAACCTAACTCTTATAGAGTTTTAGATAGGGCCGTAGAAGAAGGTGTTGAATACGGCTGGAATAGAGCGTATAAATATACTGATACTCCTGGTCCAGATACAATAAAAGAACAAATAATGATAGCTGTAATGAATGCGATTTGTGAGTATTTTACTTTTGATGATGATGAAGATATAGTTATAAAGGAAAAGTAATAGTGCCAAGAAAATTTTTCGTATCTTATCAAGAAAGAACGATATCTTTTAATATGATAACTCCTTGGACACCAAAAAATTGTATAATAGATTTGCACCCTTTAGTTTGGTTACAAGATTTGTTAGAAACCATTCTGAAGAACACGGAATTAAACATGATTTTGTAATTAACTGGTATACTGAAATACCTATAGATGATTATATTCAAGAATCTACTGTTAAATACCTAGAGGAAAAATTAGACTAATTTGGAAGAACATAATATATACATAGCAGCAATGATAAGAACATGTGAAATAATGTTATTAACCTGTGAAGATATAGATGATTTATTTGATGTGGTAGAGGGCCGAAAAACTATGAATGAGATAAGGCCAAAATTAGAGGAAAGAAAAAGAAAAATAGAAGACATGAAAGGAAGATAGAGTGTTTGGCGTGGGATAACCGTCGCCTGCTTAATATAACTTAATGACGTAGAGTAAACCTTTAACTCTACCCCTGTTGCCAGTATAATAAGATGGGAAAGAGACACTAATACAGTAGGGGCCTTCTTGCGTGGCACCCGGAAAGGTCTTAGCTAATGAAAAATATATGGGAATATCCTTCGGCAAATGATTTTATTGATGCTGCCCATACAGATCCACAGTACATAAATATCGAAGAGCCGGTTTTGTACACCCTTTACAATTTTGTGAAGTTTGGTGTGCCTACCGGACATTTTTTGTATGGTGTACTGACCAATAATCTTTTTGAGGCTGTAAATAGGGCAGATAACAACAATAAGATAGAATTATCTAACATAGTGATTCTAATTTATAATACTACGCCTACTGGTTGTTATGGGTCAGAGGAAAAGGTTAACAATTGGATCAAAGTTAAGGGATGGGAAGGATTCTTGAAGGAATCACAAAAGGAAGAAGCAAATGCCTGAAATTTCTCTGGTTGTAAAACAATCTGGAGCTAAGATCCTTCCAGATAATTCTACCTGGCAGCATCGTATGGAAATTAAGTCTCAAAGTTCTTCTAGACTTTATGTTGTTGCTCAGAATAAGGCAAATGATATATGGGGCTGTTCTTGTCCTGGATGGAAGGCGCACCGTAATTGTAAACATTTAAAGACAATGAAACCGATGTTGGCTTCTGCTGGATTCGATGTTCTGAGTATTAAAGCATGAGCGAAAGATCTGAAATTGCACAACGAATTGCAGATTTCATTATTAAAAATAATCTGGCACAAATTTTTGGCGGCGAAGTAAGACAATCTAACGATAAAAAATACTACAGCATAGGATTCTCTATTGCCAGATACGTTGATGGAGAAGTAAGAGTTTACGGACCTAAATTCATTCTTATAAAAAGTGTTGGGCCTTTATCCAGCGGGGATAAAATTCTTACATCCGAAGAAAATGCAATAAACTATTTAAAATTTCAATTTGTTGAAGCTAATGAAACAGAAGCTGATAAGATTCTTGTTTTAGATGGAAAGAAGTTTTAATTTTGGGCCTCGACATGTATTTGTATAAGACCAAGAAGGTTGATGGTCTTACGGAAAGTGACTACAAGCGTATTGACAATATTATTCAAGACCTAGAAATAAACAGTAATAGTCTTAATAATATTGATCTTGAGGGGCCTACTGGTATTCCAAATGCCAATGATCTTATCTCTTCAATTAAAATACAAGGAAGTTATATTCATTGGTATAGCATTTTTGATCAAGTAGGCTACTGGCGAAAGGCTAACTCAATCCACAATTGGTTTGTAAAGAATGTCCAGGGTGGTATTGATGAATGTCAGCTTGCTATTGTTACTAAAGAACAGTTACAGCAATTGCTTAGAGAGACAAAGCAAGTTCTTTCAAATAAGAGGCTAGCTAAGAAACTTCTTCCTACGACTGGTGGATTTTTCTTTGGTAGTACAGATTTTGATGAAAATTATATTGATGACATGAATTTTACTGTAAAGATTCTTGAAAAGGTACTATCTGAAACTGATTTTGATAAAGAAGTAGTATTTTACCGGAGTTCTTGGTAAAACAAATAGGAAAGTGACACTGCCGATGGACTTACGATTAAAGAGAAAGATATGCCTAGAGGGATTAAACTAACTCCAGAAGAACGTGAGCGTAAACGTAAGGAGCGTATAGCACATAGCTTCTCCGATGCCGCCTACAATCATTATAACCCAGAAACTGAAGGTTTTGGCTCTCCAGGAGAGTGGGCCAGAACGATTGAAGATATGGCGGCTGGATGCGGCTATATCGTACATAGGTCCGCTAAGGTTCCTAAGGATCTTATTATTCTTGGTCTGGAAGAAATGCCGGATCATGTTGATGGACTTAAAAAAGCGTTTAGGAAGCAAACATTCATTTGCCACCCGGATCATGGTGGTACTTCGGAAAAGTTCATCGAACTAACCAACGCCTTTGAAAGACTCTGTAAATTCTATAGGAAGTAAATAAAATGACAGTTACTACTAAGAGGATCCCGCGAGACTCTTTTGAGTTTTTTGCAAAACTTTGCAGGACTAATACAGGGAGTCATTTTCTTGATAGCGGTGGTATTTACGGCTATCAGTATCAAAAACCGGTAGCTAAGGAATCTGATCCTGCTATTAGGGTTATGGTTGATTGTGGATACCTAAATCGGGAACACGTAACTGATGAACAATGGGAGCGTGGACAAATTACGGGTCATGCAAATGAAAATGAAAGACTATTCTACACTAATGATAATCTTCAGTTTGGTGATGTGTGTCATGCCAGTATAAGTATCTCTCTTCCGCATTTTTTGCATACCATGCTGACTACGGATGAAGATACCGATCAACTTCAGCGTATTTGGGAAAAGTGGTATGACAAGCATGAAGATAAATATGATTCGTATATTCAATGCTTGGAAGAGTTTCTAGGATTTTTGGACAGGCGTGGAGTACCTGTAAAAAAGTTAGGTAGAGATTATAGAGAATATACTAATGGTTGTAATACATATAACGAAGATAATGATTTAGATCAAGATCTACAATTCCACACGTTTACAATTGATGACGAAAAAATGGTAGCTATTCAACCTCATTGTGGTTGTGATATTAGGGGCGGCTACCCATTTCCACAAATTTACAAATTTATTGACGAAGATTATTTTTATGGTTGGCAAGTTAATATTGGAGGAATGGCAACGGCACCAGAAACTCCTCTCTTTCCAGAAATAAAGGATGATGATTTCTATGCTGACTTTGACAATATATACAGATTCGATGGTGGCAAATCGAATGAAGGAGATATAGAAACTCGCGCTGTAGTCGGCAAGGAAGGTAAGGCTGTGCTCCAGGCGAAGGCCCCATGGGGTGATTGGTTTGAAGTATATCCATCTAATCCGGCAGAAGGATTTTAATAATATGAAAATTTTTCAGAATATTATAAATTGGTTTAAAAACTATAGAATTGAATAATTAAATAAAGTAGAACAGTTAAAGGCATATAGACGTAAACAAGATGAACTTTCTACTGCAATTTGGGCTTTATCTACCTACGGTAGTGATTATCTTTACCAAATTAAAAACGATATGCATGTTGTAACTTTCTGGGAAGTAAACTATATCGGTAAAACGAAATATGACGCACATAAACCTGCTTTTGATCGGCTCATGGAAGCGATGATCAAATTGGATGAAAAGAAACGTAAAGAAAATAATCTGAAAGTCGGGTATTAATTATGGATAAAATGAGTGATCAAGAATTGCGTGATTTTGTACGTGATTTTTGTGATGGAAAATTTTTACATCTGCTCAGGTAGACCCTGATATGCTGCCTTCTATATTTATGCTGATACCTCTTGGTGCATTTGCAGAATATGAAAAGGAAGAACTAGAGCAAATTGGTATAATTTATGAGTACATAAGTGAAGCCGGTCCTTGGGCTGTTAATGGTTATCCATCATTTTTCTCTCTGCGGGTAATGCATAAAGAAGATTGGGAAAGATCTAAAACAGCTATTAAAAAGGAATTGGAACGTAGGGAAAGTATTGAGGTATAAAACAATGGCTGACTCACTTAGACAAGAAATAAAAAAAGGCAATATTTGTTCTGGATCTAAGAAACTTTTAGATAACGGTAAATGTTCTGTATGTAAAAGAACATTTAGCGGTAATCGCGCTCCTACTCATTAAGAGGTCGAAGTATGATAATGCCACCACAAACCACACCGGTAACCATAAAGAATTTAGAAAAAGCTGGCTATAAAAGGCACTCCCACCCTCTTCATAAAGATGATCCTAATTATGTAGCACTTTATCAAAAATGTTTCCGTGGTCCTGGCGGAAATAAAAGTTATTTTATAGATATTAATGTCTGGAATATGGAAAAATTAGGTGAAGAGCATCAGAAATGGTTTATTGATGGTTTAAGCTATTCACCACATGCTCAATTCAACACTAAAGATGGTCAAACTTTCAATATAGAGTTTCTAGCTAATATAGACACCACTTTAGAAAAAGTGGAAGATTTTTTCTATAGCGTGTTTAAGAATATGGATTGTAGGGATTACGATTAATGAACGTTTGTAATAAGTGTGGATATATAGGTATGTCTGATTGTGGCTGTACGGATCATGATTGCGAAAAAGGCTGTCCACCAGATAAGAAAGAATATCCGCAAGATAAAGAAGGATTCTGCATCTTTTGTGGATGTAAACCATGTGTGTGCAAATATGAGTAAAACTAGAGATCCAGAAAGTCAATCTCTTTTAGATAAAGCTATGACTATTGACTATGGCGTAGCGATTGTATATAACATGGAACTAAAACGTATTATTACCATGTTAAAAGAGCTTAAAATTAATGCGGAATATTTTGAAGAGATGCCGTTTGATGGAAGAGGATCATTTCCAATTCAATTTTTAAAATTTTCACCTTCAGAACTTGTAAAGTTACCTAAATACCGTACTGAAAGTGATGGATTAGCATACCTCCTTCCAACAGAAAAATTAACTGAAAAGTTTAATGGCTGCTGGTATGATGGATATCACGCTTTTTCTACAAAGCAGGTACATCGAGGTTTCTCCGTTATGTTGTTTGAGGTACAGTGGAAAAACTTAGGCATTACTCCTAAGTGGAAGCCAATTATAGACTACATTACTAATCCAATTATTGAGGAACGGTAAGCTGCATGTTCAATACCTGCAATTTGACGGATATCCAAGGTGCTGTGGTAAAGAATTTTATTATTTTGTGCTAAAAACACTATCAGAAAGTTTACCCCCTAATGAGAAATTTGATTAAGAACAGTTTTCCAAAATGGTTATAGATTACCTTAATTACAGACAGTACGACACTGGACACAGCATCGGAAATAATTTTGAGATTGAAAAGAGTGAGTGGTTAAAACAAGACGCCTGGCAGGAATGGCAATATTTATTTGATGCCAAAGGTGGCTTCTATATTTACGATGTTTATAGGAAAGCAGAGTTTGTAATCCCATGGGAAATTACCTATAATATAGTGTCCTCTTTCGGCTTGCACGTTAAATATATAAATAACGAAAAAGAGGTACTTTTTGGGGAAATGTGGGAAATACTTAGTGACAGGAGTGACGACGACGAATCTATAAAGGATCTTGATCTATATATAAAAATTGGAGAAGTACATGCTTTTCCAAATCAAGGGATCAATGGCTGGCGTAATTACTGTAAAGTTTTTGTAAACGGGGAAGAAACTGTGGGCTCTATGTTTGCTGATCCTAAATATGAAAATGAGCCGCACATGGAAGAAAAAACTATCACTACAGGAAGAGTTTTTAGTTAATGATTAAATTTACCAGGCATTATACCGACAATTATCAAGACTTCAAAAAGTATGATTCTAAAATCCATCCACACATTGGATTAACTAAAGACATTATTTATATTGATATCAGTAATGAAGAACTGTAGGCTAAAAGAAGTCCTTAGTTAAGAGCCATATATATGTTATGTGCTAATTGTAATAACAAGCTAAGGGCTTGTTTAGGAGATGTTTGTGGTATCTGCGCTGAGTGGTACTGCGATCATTGTAAAACACATGTAACTGGCCTAGATAAAACAGAATTATACAATGAAATTGAAGGCTATTTAAAAGGAGAAATAAGTGATTAAAGCCCCTTGGACAAAAGAACAGGTAGAAAACCTTAACTTTTATCAGCAATCTGGTGTATGGCATCCATTTACGTGTGGAAATAGCTGTGGATCAGATTTAGTAGCCGCTGAAAATGGTTGGATGTGTCCAAAATGTGCCTATACACAAGATTGGGCGCATCCATTTATGTTCGATAGAAGCGCAGTAGAAGAACAATTGAATTTCATACGCGGGATTGGGGATCACTAATGGAGTTTTTTGCTATTGTAATGACTATAGGATTTATTATATTTTTTATATTGACATGTATACAAAATGAAGAAATAAGAAAACTTAAATTAGAAAACGCTAAAGCTATAATATATAAAACAGAAATAGAGCATTGGAGATTCCTGTGGGCCATAGAGGTTGGGCCGGATCGGGTCCGAAAGGCACTAGCAGACGAAACCTCAGCCTTACGGGATGCTTTAGAGTTCGCAGGAAAGCTAGGTAAAGATTAATGGATTTAAGAGAAATAATAAAAGAAATAAAACTTAACCAAAAAGAATATGTTGAAATACAAAATGAGATAAAAACCAAAGTAGATAAATGCTCTAAAGAATTAGTAGATGAGTTTTTAAAAAGATGGGAACAAAATTTCCCTGGCACTAAGCCAAAAATACTGTCTGGATTAGAAGGTGGTTGTCTCACGGATGATTGGGATCCAGAATTATATTTTTATAACGTAGATAATAAAATACCAACCGATAAAGGATTTTGGGTAGAAAATGATTACCGTCGTGAATATATCTATGAAACTTCTGAAAAAGCAGATCCTCCAGTTGATTTAGATAAAATGCTTCAATTTCTAAAAGATTTTGAAGAAGAGGTTGGTATACCTGTGTCTGCTCCTATCATTGAAGTAAAGTCCGCAGTAGATAGAATCAGTTCGTTTAGTGATATTGCAGCACTTTATCCAAATGCGGTTGAATTTGAGAGTGGTAGTGTCTGGTATAAAGGCTGGGAAGTTGATGATAAGTTTTGGATAGCATTAACAGATGACGGATATGTAGCAGTATTTTCCAGTTTTAACAATGATACCTTTATTGTAGAACCTGGTGATGAAGATGGATTAAATGATTTCTTTAGTAAAATAGAACAAGATAGTGATAATGATAGTTTAAGAAGAAAATATCAAAATTTAATTGTAAAAAGTTGGGAAGAAGAATTAGAAGAGTCAGAAGACTAGCTGACTCTATCTATTAAACTTTTAAGGCTAGTATATCTTTTTAAACCAGTCATTACTTCTCTTAATTCTAATGTAAAAATCATTAGATTTTTATTTAACTTACTAAAGTCTTGATGATTTTGTTGTATTTTTTCTAGATGTTGTTCTACAGTATTTAAATGCTCAAATGCCATATCTTCATTTTTTATTATTACTCTAGTTTCTCCGGTATTCTGACTAAAAGTAAAATCTGATCCAAATAATGTTTTTCCTAAATGTACGATACTTTCAAGAAGAGACTTATTATTTATAATAGAATTATTTAGTTTTATAGAGGGAAAACCATTTAAAAAACTACATTCTTGTTTAATTTCCCCCAAAATAACTATACCTGTCTTAATAAACTTTAGTAAATCATCAGTGTTTTGATCTTTTTTCTTAACATTTTTTATTAAACTATTCAGATATGACGTTTCTTTGTCAATATCTTCGCTTTCTATATCTGCTGTTAAGTAAAATTTAGCAATTTTATTAAATTTCATATTACCGTAATTCCAAAAATTTACAATACCTAAAACAATATTTTATGAATAAATTAGCATACTGCATACTATAATATCATATAGGAGTATATTAAGGTGAAACCAGATAAGTGTTGCGGTAATTGTAGGTATTTTGATAGTACCGGAGGATGCGGTTGGATTAGTGTAGGATTACCTGATTGGGCGCACCAAAAGACTTGTAGAGCTATGAAATCGGAAGACGGTAGTTTATGTGCGGCCTGGATTCCTACGGAAGCTGTGGTAGATGAAGAAAACAAAGAGTTAAGAAAATTATTACATCGAACATTACCACTCTTAGGCGGCTATTGGGCACCTAAAGAACATATGGAAAGTCTAGTTAAAGAAATAGATGCAATAATTAGACCAGGTTGGGGATGATTAAAAAAGAAATTCAGACTAAGCATTTAACCGAAGAAGAGGTTATAGAAGCATTTAAAGACTTTGACGGAAATAAACGTTTTGCTGCTTGGAGTTATCTATGTACTAAATATCCAGGAAAAGTAGTGAATGCTAGGTTTTTAAAAATGGTAGAAAAAGGTATATTAGATTACGGTGTATCTTTAAGAACCGCTTGGATGAATGGTGATCATCATTATAAAAAGATTGATAATAGATGAGAGCTTGTTCATATTGTTTTACAATTGCAAGACCATCTTAGAAAGATATTAGGAATGAAATGATTAAAAAATATGACTGGGTAACATGTATTAATAGTAGCTCAAAAAGAGTAGGTATAGTAAAACGAGTAGCTAAAGATAAATCATGGGCTGACGTAGAGTGGGGAGGTTGGACAAAAAGAATGGAAGTTTCTATTTTAAACATAGAACATACTATTCAAACTAAAGACTTTGAAGTAACTGATTATACTAGAAAAAGAGAATTGGAAAATGCAAATAAAAGTAGGTGAGTATAAACTTTGGCGGGTAGATGATGGTAGCCTTCATTTCATAGCAGCAAAAGACGAAGACGGAGTAAAAAGTATTTTTGAAGATTATTGTATAGGAGAATGTATGGCTGAGGGGGAAGAAGTAGAGATTACCCCATGTCAAAAAGATATAAATATTTTCATGGTAGATGAAGAAGGACAGCCTACATTCAAAGCTTCTGAATTAATGGTAGATTTAACTGAACCAGTATACATAGGTGGGGAAGAATGGTAGACTGTCCACGATGTAAAGGAAAGGGCTTTACAATGTTCTTGTTGTGGCTTGATCCATGTGCTACCTGTATGGGCTCCGGTAAAGTTTCTGATAGCTATATGAAGTATCTGGTAAATGAACAATGACTGTGATAACTGTAAAAAGTTAAATAGGGAAAACCATAATCTCAAAGAACTTTTAGGATTACTGGACCCTCCTATTAAATGCTATGCTGAATTGGTTAGGCCAGGTAAAAGCCAGCCATATTGCGGCAGAGGACACTACCTTGTGTCTCAGTGGCATGAAGTGACCTGTATCCATTGTATAGGGGAGCGACTCATTAATGATGAATTGACAAGAGCAGAAAAAATCTTAAACGTATTTAGAAAGTGGCAAGATAATATAAACTCCTATACACCTGATTATATTTATAATGAAATAAAGTCCATGAATTTAGATACTGACATACTAAGCCCATGGACTAAATGTGTTAATTGTCCAGATCTTGAACAAAAACATATATTAAGTGATGGGCAATGTTTGGATTGTGATTGTGTTGGATTTGTTCCATTAGTGGAGGATTGATTAATTGTTCGAGAGATTCACAGAAAAAGGGATTAGAGTGATAATGCTTGCTCAAGAGGAGGCGAGAAGGTTAAGGCATAATTTTGTTGGAACAGAGCAGTTACTTATTGGATTATTACAAGTAAAAGAAGGGGTAGCTGGTAAAGTTTTAAGCCAAATGGATGTTTCTTTAAAAGAAACTAAAATAGAAGTAGAAAAAATTATAGGAAGAGGTGCTGGTTTTGTAGCTATAGAAATACCGTTTACCCCTAGAGCTAGAAGAGTATTAGAATTTGCTTGGTTAGAGGCAAAAGAAAGATTCAAACATAATTATATCTCTACAGAACATCTTCTTCTCGGTATTATAAGAGAAAATGCTGGTGTGGCTATAAGAGTATTAGAAAACTTAAAAGTTAATATAGAGAAAATACCAGAAAATATAACTTCTATATTAGCAATAGAATCAGATTTAAATACTTCTGCCGATCAAAGACGCATAGGGGCTATTAAATTTGATTTATTTAAGTATAATGAATTAAGGGAAGATCAAAAAAGAGTGGCTATTGCTTTAGTTTATGATAATACAAAAAGTGTAGATGAATTACATGATCAATTAATGAATGATAGTAACTATAGATTTTTAAAAAATGGTTGGACTTTAGATTATCTAAAAAGTAAAGTATATTAGAAACTTTTCTCAACCTGTTCAGTTTTACTAGTTAGTAAATTGAACAGGTTTTTCATTTTATTAATTAAATTTTTCATTGGCTTCCTATAATTTTCAGATTCCTCTATTTAAAAAATATAATAGTAGTATATTGGGAAATTTAAAATGATTCACTCGCCCTGGATGTATATATTAGATAGTTTATTTATTTTAATTCAGTCTCTAAAAAGATTGTAATACCTTTTTATTTTATTAATGATAGATAATCTCAATACATTAATGAGGATTTGAAAAATGCCTGGTAAGAATGCTAAAGGTCCAAAGAGCTTATTAAAGCAGGCCATGGAAGATAAGTCTAAGAAAGAGAAAGCAGCGGTGAAAAAGGTAGCTGATAAAAAACTGAGCGATAAAAATAAAAAGAAGAAATAAACTAAATGCCTCCAAAATCTAAAAGTGGAAAAGTCTTTAATGACGATAAGACTGCTAAAGCCGCTTACCTAGCTAAAAAGGCTGAGAAAAACAAAAGTAAGAAAAAGAGTAAAAAGGGTAAATAAAAATGCCGTTAGATGAAGACGTAAAGCAAAGTATCATAGACAATAATGGTACTTATAAATTTAATGCTGATAATAAAATAAAGATGAAGCCAATTAAGGATGCTGATCCTTATGTACCCTGGACTTCAAAGCAAATATCTGATTATGAGCAAGGTAGATAATAACATAGATCATCTTCAGCCAGAAATGGCTAGAAGAGTAAAACAGTGGTTGAATGCTTGTAAAGCAGAAAAATTAAATGTATTTTTAGTAGAAACATTACGATCATACCAAAGAAGTGACGAGTTATACGCGCAAGGAAGGACTTTACCTGGGAAGAAAGTTACAAATGCTAAAGCTGGGCAGTCGTACCATAACTTCGGGCTTTCCGTGGATTGTGTGCCGAAAGACAAAAACGGGAATCCAACATGGGACTTTGATCCATTTGGTCCTATGTGGAAAAGAGTAGTAGAACTAGCACAAATAAATGGATTAGCTTGGGGAGGTTTTTGGAAAACATTTAAAGACTATCCACATTTTCAATTAATAGAAGTACCACAACTAACTATATGTAGAAAAAAATGGCCAGGTGGTTATATTCCAAAATGATACATAGAGTTATTTTATCTTATTTAGAGAAATTAGCTAGACACCCAGAAATAGAAGAAGAACAATACCCTTGGAAATTCGGACCAAAAGATTATAGACTACTTCAAGATCTTTATCAAAACAGTGGTTTTTTATTGCGACCTGGGGAAGAAAGTCCTGGTGTTTTAAAAAAAGTTCCTCGTAGATGTAAAGATCCAGATGTTAATTCTATAAATGATTTTTTTAGGGGAATGAAAAAAATAATAGATAGTATACAATATACTAAAGATGAAATGCTCTATTTAGTGGAGAATAATAGTCCTCGCTGTTTATTGTACTATCCAGATAGCAGAAAAATAAAGAAAATTACTAATTTAGGATATTTATTAAAACATTGGTCAGAAACTAAAGATATTGAAGTAATCTCTATACAAGGCGACAAAGCTATCTTAGTAGCTAATTTTAAAAGTGGAATAGTATATGCATGTAAATGGGAAAGTAAAGACACATTATTAGATTGGTTAAATCGACCTGTATTCAGGGGGCTTCCTATAAAGGTAGACGGAAAATCTACTGGAATTATAGGAAAATAAGTGGAACAGTTTGGTTTTCTACAGCCGGTTTTTAAAGCTTTTAAAAATGCCGGTTACGAATTATACCTAGTTGGTGGGTCTGTTCGTGATTATAGAATGCAAAAACAAGTTCACGATTATGACTTATCAACAGACGCATTACCAGACAAATCTAAGAGTCTTCTGAAATCTGTAGGAGCAGAAATTATAGACCAAAAAGGAAATAGATTTGGGACTGTTGCCGCTTACGTAAAAATACCTGGTTTAAATACTACAAAGCATGAAAAGGAAATAGATGAGATAGAAAAAGAGATAGAATCCTTAGAGGAAAGTAAAACTGGGGCTGGATCTTTAAATCAAAGAGAAATTGATAAAAAAACTAAATTACTAAAAAAGAAAGTAATTGAGATAAAAGAAAAAATATATAAGAAAATTGAAATAACAACTTATAGAAAAGATGTTGACTATCCAGATGATGGTACTAGAAAACCTGTAGTAGAATTTTCAAAAAATAAATACGAAGATTTAAAAAGAAGAGATTTTACTATAAATACTATGTTACTAGACAGTAAAGGTAACATAGAAGATCCAGAAAAAGGTTGGGAACATTTTGAAAATAAAGTATTGAAATCACCACAAAATCCTGAAGTATTATTCAAAGATGATCCACTTAGGATTTTAAGAGCTTTTAGATTTTCTGGAAGATATGGTTTAAAATTAGAAAACGATATGCTAGAGGCAATGAAAAAAGTTGCTCCTAGAATTACAATTCTAAGTAAAGAAAGAGTAAGAGAGGAAATAGAAAAGATATTAAAAGAACCAAATTACTCTAAGTCTTTTAGTATAATGGATCAAGTGGGTGTATTAAAATATATATTTCCAGAAATTACTATATCAAAAGTAACAAATAGATTAAATAAACTAGAGAGTAGTAACACAAACTGGGAATTAGCATTAGCTGGTCTTTTATTAGATTTATCGGCAGATGAAGTAAATAATATTTTAAGGCGTCAAAAATTTAGTAATGATAGTATAAAGTTTGTACAGTCTATGGTAAATGCTTTTAATTTTTATAGTAGTATATCGGAAATGAATGAATCTACTGCTAGACGTTTTCTTAATAATGCTAAAGAAAACTGGAAAGACGCTCTATTAATTATTAAATGTTCTGGACATGATGTATCACAATTAGAAAAAGAAATAAATAACTTAGGGGATTGGCATGCAGCTATTACAATCCCAATTTCCGGTGATGATCTAATCGACGTTGGATTTAAACCAAAAAGTAAAGAAATAGGGGAAGCTCTCAAAACAGTTCAAGAGGCTTTTCTAGATGGTAAAGTAAAAACAAAAGAGGAGGCTTTAAATTTAGTTATGCACAAAAAACAATCCTCTATATACAGAATAGTATATTCTTATTTATTAAAACAATCTGGAGATATAACAGATTTTACTGGAAACAATAAAAAATTTACCGGACAGTGGCGTCATGAAATAGTGCCATCTGTACCTTATAGTAAAGCTGAATATGCGTTAATGGGGGAAACTGATGAAGGATCGGGAATAATAGCTTGGTACATTAATATAGAAGATGCTGAAAAATCTCAAGAAATTATGTCTAATAAATATGGTTTTAAAACGGAAATATATCCAGCACCAAAAGGTGATTTAGGTGATCCCATTAGGCATAAATTAAAGAAAATGATAAATAAAAGCTTAGGGATATGAAGAAAAAACCTTTTTTTGTAAAAATATCATCGGAAGAAAATGCTTGGAATGAATTTGAAAGCGATTTTAAAAAAGCAAAAGAAAAATTAGACAAAAACCTAGGAAGAAAAGTTAACTTTAAGCATTTAGATGATTGGCAGCAGTGGAAGAAAGTTAATGAATCTGTTATACCAGGACATCCTTGGTGGTGGTGGTATGATACTGGATATTACTATAATCATAATTACGATCAAAATTATAACGAAACAAATCAAGAAAACGCTGAATTTACAGATACCGGCTCTGATTTTTCTGGTGGCGAATCATCTGATTCTAATCAATAATAAACTTTAGATAAAAATTAAATATAGTAAGGCTGTACGTAAAAGGATACTTTATCTGTGATTTTTAGAATAGCTGGAAAATATGCCAAGAAAAATGGCTTTCATAGAGAATTTTATGCTAGTATTAAAACCGCATGTAGTGTATGTCGTGAAGTACTAGGAGTTACCGGAAATGATGGTAAAAAAGAGATAAAAACCAGAAGACAATATTTCAGTAAAATATTTCATCCAGATATTTATAATAGTAAACCATCTCAAGAAAAAAAAGAGATAAACGATTTAGCTAATTCATTATTGAGTAAATATAAACCTGACCTTAAATCGAAAAATCCCACGGAAGACGTTCTAAAAATGTTAAATGAAATGGCTGATATATTAGAGATAGCATTAGATCCAACAAAACGTCTTCCTAATGATCCATATACCCGTTTTTCTGGTGGCTCTGGCTATTACTCACCCCCAAGACCTCCACAGCAACCCCCTAGACGGCCCTCACAGCAACCACCTAGACAACAACAGAGGCAGCAACCTCCACCACCCCCTCCCCCACCACCGCCAAAAACTAAAGAAGAAATAAGAAAAGATTTAATGAAAGAAATGACGGAAACATTAATCAATTTAGTAAAAGATAGTTGGAATTATTTATCTAACGACGAAATGTATGAATTAGTAACACTTAAACTTTATAAATTTATGAAAAATTACGGTTTTACTTTCTTATCTGAAAATTATGTACCTACTAACAAACAAGAGAATAGAGAAAAATATTATAAAGCGGTGAAAAAACTTATTAATGATATTAATAAATCTGATATGGAAAATTCTTATATACAAGGTATGGTGGATCAAATCTGGAGTACAATTGGAAGTAAAATAGAAGAAATGTTGTTAAATCGAACAACAGAAAGTATTTAAAAAGGAGAAATTTATGCCTACTACTTGGACATGGATAACTGCGGAAGCTAAAAATTTAACCAAAGAATTAAAAACTTTAACAGATCAAAAATACCGTATAAAAAATATCGTAACTAATGGTGATGTTAATGCTACTATATTAGCCTATACAACTACTTTAACTCCGTATTTTAATAATGCTGTTACTACTGACGTAACGGTAAGTACTGAAGCAGCAAATATAATATTACTAAGAGTAGTTAATACTACTGCTGCTACTGCTTATTTACAAATGTTTAATGCTGTAGCTACCGCTGTAACGTTAGGTACAAATGCACCTACTCATGTTATAAGACTTGGAGCCAATGAATCTATTACTATTAAATTTACTGATGATTTACCGATGAACTTAGGTGGTACTGGCCTTTCTATTGCGGGAACTACAACAGAAAATGGAAATACTACTGCTGCTTTAAGTGTAGAGATGTTACTTCTTTAGCTTATCTGTAATTTTTTGAATAGCTTTTGGCGGAAGATCTCCAAGCTTACTTATATCTACACCTAATTCTTTTAATGATTTAAGTAAAGCATCTTTATCTACGCTAGATAATCCTTTAGACCAGCTATTCTTATTATCAGTTAATACTCCATGAAAATCTGCTTCTAACATTTTAGCAATCTTAACTATCTCTTTTATTATATCTTTCATTTAAATATCCCTAATAAAATTAAAACCTACTCTATGTATATTTTTAATTGAAAAATAATATGTTTATTAGTAGTATCGTTTTTTAGGATATGTATAATGAAAAGTATAATAAAAAGCTTGATTAAAATAGCAAATGAGATCGAGACATTAGAAGATACTCCCCCTAAACCTAGAGTAATTAAAGAAAGAGGAAAAGCTTATCCTAAAGAGTGGGGAGAAAAAGTAAAAGGTTTAAAAACTGTAATGGATACCCACTCTGGATTAAGCTATTCAGATTTAATTGCTAAAAATATGAGCGCTCCTTGTGCTTCCTGTGGTGGATCTAATGCATCTTTAGAAAAACTTGAAAAGGATAAACAATCTGGTGAGTGGCTATGGTCAACTTGGATTTGTTTAGATTGTGGAAAAAGATTTGCTGTTTACCACATGAGGCCAGGTCGGACAACTGGAAAAGATTTACAAACTGGGATAGATCCAGACTCACAGAATCAATTAGGTGATTTACAATCTGGAAAACCTGTAAAGATTCAATTTAAAGAAATAAAAGAAAGAGCAGAGACAGAAAGAGCATATAAACCTAGGAAAAAATAACAATGTTAGATAAAGTAGTAAAAAAGTTACTTAAACTGGCTGTTACATTAGAAGAAATGGAAAATGATAAAGGAATGGGTTTTGATTCTGCTTCTGAAGTTCCAGTTTGTCCTGGCCATGAAGACGATGGTAATGATATGTGCGGATCTACCGACATTAAAAAAATAACATTTACAGATAAATCTGATAAAGTATGGGATGCTTTAGAGTGTATAGAATGTGGATATATGTGGGATGCTGTATGTAGAGAGAAAGAGAGTGATGAAGATCAATCTAATGGGTATGAAGGTAAACAGGTCAGTAAAAAATCTTCGATAAAGAAAATGTTAAAAACAGCAGAGGAAGAAGGTAGCCGAATGAGCCTTGACCCGACTCAAAGAGTTATAGCTGCTATCGATATGTTAAAAGAAGTAGACCCTAGTTATTATAACAATATGTTTAATCAGAGACTACATGGTAGTCCAAATGCAGCAGGTTCCACTTATGAAGGATATGCTAATATAGAAGAACTTATTTCCATGTTAAAAAATGTACAATGGGAGTCTTATAATCACCCAAGCGTTAGACCACCAGCCGTTTCTTTTAAAGCCAATTTACCAGGGAGATTAGGTTTAGTAGAAATAGATAATCTTCCAGATAATGTATCTTTATTTTTAGATGATAGAAAAAGAGCCGGTACTATCAGTTTAGTAGCTAAAGTAAATTCATCAATAGTAAAGACTTTAGCTAAAACTGATTTTACTGTAATAATGCTTGGTCCAGCAGATAAAGATGATCCAAGAGAAATAGTTTGGACATTTCATCCAGGTGATCCCGTAAGGCCAAATACAGTAGACATGCAAAGAACTACTCAAAAAGAAAATAAAAATCTTCTCAAGAAAATTATATCTGTTACTGGTAAAGAATTTAACAGTGTCGGTAAGTTACGAGATGCATTAATGCATGGTATTTCAGTAACTAAAAAACAAGCACATGCTTTAGGTTACGATTTAGCTAAAGTGGAAGAATCTGGAAATAAAAAATCATCTTTAAAAGTTGATGTTAATTTAAAATATTTTAAATATAAATAATATTAACTTTTTCCTATAGATGGAATAAACACTTCCATGTGATCATGGGAGTATTTCATTTTATAAGGTATATCACCACCAAATCTCTCATAAGTAAATAAGTGTCCTCTTAAATTTTGGACAAATTGTTTTACAGATTCATAATAAAACCAACCATAGGAATAGGGGATACTGCCAGGCCCCCCTACTCTTGAATAAAGTGGGCCACCATACCAAAATGTCTTTACTTTATACCTTTTAACTATTTCTCTTATTTTTTTATCTCTTTCTTCCCATAAAGATTTTTTTAATTCTTCATCTTCAATTTTTGATATATTTTCTGTTTTTAGTCTTTTAGGCATTTGATCTTCATATTTATGGCAAGCAAAAAAGAATCATACATAGGAAAAGGAAAGGCCCATATACCTCTCCCTACTGGTGGTTTATGCCCTTTTCTGTCTTTTCTAGTAAATTGTTTTTGTGATGATAAAGGCCCTAATCTTTGAAAAAGAACCTTATCCCCCTTTACCTGAAAAGATCCAGAGTTAGATTTTTGTTTAGATATTTTTTCTAAATAAGATTTTATTACTCTATAATACATTATATTATCGGTCCTATAGCATTAGACGCTACTTGCGTAATACCACCGTCATCTGTACATGTGACTAAAACTCTAATATTATAGTTAGAATCATTCGACTGACTAGTATAACTTTGACTAGTATGCCCACCTAAATTACCATACTGATTGCCCATATGAGTTATTGTAAAATTAGTATAATCACCTGCATTTTGACTTCCTGCGTTTTGGTAATCTTGAATATTTACTCTAAAAGAAATAGATGCATTAGCGTAGGAACCATTACCAGTAGAAGAGGCGGTAAAAACAAAATCATAATAGTCTTGATTATTGTATACCAGTACTGTATCATGATTATAAGTACTTGGCGTACCACCATTATAAGATACTGTAGCACTACTTTCCATAATCATATTAGTACCATCAGATTGATACCAATTAGCTATGGTAAAACCTGGACTCGCACCTGGAATAGGCACAGGATTATTCATATATTTTATTTTAAGTATTGTTACAATACCGTTCATATTATTTGAGTAATTTGTTTGTCCTAATGAAGCAAAATTATTATTTGTATACCCAGGAATTACAGCATTATTAGGTGTACTAATGATAGTTGGTGGACCTGACCAGGCTCTTTGCCATTGATAAGTATAAACCGGACTTCCTGTAGTATTCCAAGTAGCAGGAAGAGTAATCGATATATTATTACCATTTTGTGTTGACCCAGTTATACTAGGAGCTAAAGTATTAGTAGGAGGGGAGGGGGGAACGGCTGGTGTTTGATTAGTAATTTCTAATGGAACACCTCCTGATATTTTTCCGTCCCAACTAGTATAGACTATAACACGGTATTTAGTAGAGTTAATATTTTTACCGCTTAAAATAGTTTCATCCAGATCTAAAGGGAAATCATAAGTATTTGTACCTAAAGGAACATCAGTTATAGTTACCGCATACCAATAACCATATGGTAGAGGTTTTACCTCTGGTTCTACACCATGTTGATATGTACCGCCTAAATAAATCGCGCTATGGTCATCTGTTCCTTGATCTTCATATAAACCAATGGAGGCCGACCCTGAAGTGTTTTGTACCCAGCTAACTGATAATCTACTGTTAGTATAAGTTAACCATACACTTCTTGCGTCTAATATTTTGAAATTTTTATCCATTTATTAATTAGTATCCTGTAGATAAAACACTATTATAAATAAAAAAAGAGAAAATTATATAATGCATGACACCACAATAAATCTATGTTAAATAGTTTAAATTATCAATAATAATTTACTATAATATAGCAGAGGAGATATTATTTTTTATGTTAAAATTTCTATCCAATTTATTTAAGAAAAAAGAAATTGTTTCATGTGTTGTATGTAATTTAGATACACCTAGTAGAGGAAGATACCCACCACTATGCAAAATCTGTAAAGATGATTTATACTCGTGGGCAGAATGGAAGAATGTTCAAGAGTATTTAAAAGTAGGTATTGATTTAGATCCAATGGAAGTGTCTCCTACTCCATCGAAAATTATAGTAGAATATAAAAAAGATCCAGAAAAATTTCCAAATCCAGAAAAAGAAAAAGTAGCAAAAGAAAAAGCTGAGGAAAGAAAATTAGAAGCAAATCTTTATGTTAAAGAGGATACAGATATTATAAATGAAATAAAAAATCAGTTAGACCTATCTTTAAAACCAGAAAAGTATGAGGAAACTTTTTATTTTACTGCATCAGAATGGTCTAATCTTAAAGATTATATAGAGCGACATAAGGAAGACTACCCGTTTTGTAAAGATGAAAAAAAAGAAAGAGATAGCTTATACCACAATACGTAAATTAAGCGGATCACCGTTCCTCCTGAATGTCTTGTAGGTAGCTAATTTCAAGTTACTTTCAAGACATTTTTCTTTTAATCTAGGGATATGTTTATTTTCTGTATCTCCTAATATTTGAATTTCTTTTACGTAGTTTGTAAAATTATTAATATCTTTTAATACTACTTCTTCAGATTCACACCGTTCTGTACCCATACCAATACTAAGATAAAAATCATCTGTACCCCAGTTTTCAAACCTGGGTCTAATACGATAATGATTACGTAACTTATTTTTATCTATAATAAATCTTACAAGTGGATAAAAACTATTATCAGATACTCCCATTATTACGAGTAGGTTTTTATTTCTAGTAAAACAAACACATTTAGGGCCTTTTTCTGAGGCATGCCCACCATCTTTTGTTATATAACTATCACCCAGCCTTAAAGTATTCTCATTTAAAATAGAAACAGCATTCTCTACAGATGTGATATGATACAAATTAAAATCAATCATGCCAAACATATCCTTGTAACGGAATAGTGCCCTCTTTTTCTTCTGGTTTTATATCTTTATCGTAGATAACTAAAATATCTTTATTTTCTTCTAAATATTTATCGAGAGGGGTATAATCATAACAATCATTTTCACACTCTACATATTTATCAAAATCTTCATCAAAAAAGCAACCGCGCTCATAACCAGTTGCCTGTTCTAAAGACTCTGCATCATCTATAGAATAATCTGATCCACAACAGGTACAAGAAACTCGATCTGGATTATGTCCAAAACGATTATAGAAAATTAATTTAGCTAAATCATAAGGAGCTTCTATATAAATAAAATTGAATCCTTCTTTAGATCCACCACCAGAATGCATATCAAAAAATCTAGTCCACATAATAACTCCTCTTTACGGAATCCAATTTGGATTATCGTCAATCCAAATATCTATATCTATACCTTTACTTAAAGTATACGACTTCTTTTGTTGATTCCAAGTAAAAATAATTGGAACCTTGTCTCCTATAACTTCTCTAACCGGATCACCCCATACAGTATCTCCATCTCTTGCGGTAACTATATAAACTTTATGACCGGCGGCATGAATAAGGTTTATGATACTGTTCCATAATTCAGGAGCCGCCGAATACGTTCCATCGTAATCTAAACCAAAATTTAGTGGGCCACTTTTTTCTACAAACTGATTACATTCACAATCTGGTTTTTCACACATGGTACATTTTTCATCAGCACATCTCTGTCCGTTTGGCATATTATGATGCCGCCAATGTCCATGATCACAGATACATTTTCTCATAGTATATTATAGAAATAGCAGTAGAGAGCAACTATGTTAAGAAATATCAAAAAATATAATTTATATTTTTTTATTTAAAATAAATATTAGAGGAAAAATTATGATAAACAGAGTCGTAAAAGCTTATTTAAAGAGAAAAGCAGATATAGCAAAAGAAAGATACGTACCGGAGCATCCACTAGGACTGCAACCAGCACCGATAGAGATTTCACCGCCGCTACCGAAAGGTTGGGAAATACGCATGCACCCAAGAACGGGGAGGTATATTCCGTATTTTAAAAATGAACCGGTTAGAGAGGAAGGCCAAGAAACTGGCATGATAACCATGTTTGAAAATCTATCAGATGTTGTTTATTATATATGGGCACAATCTCCAGAATCCCCGCCGGTAGGTTTAGATTTAAAAAATCCAAACCTACCAGACAATATAGAAGATATGTCTGATGAAGAACTGGAGCATTGGTTCAATAGTAAATATGGTAATATAAGAAAACGTTCCATGCCATTTAAACGAGACATGAAAAAAAAGGGGGAGATATAGAGGAAGTAGCAGAAGAGTTACAACGAATGGAATCATATATCGATGAATCTTTTCCTTCAGAATTACATTACTTGAAAAATAATTTAGAACATTATGTAGTACCTTTATTAAAGGATGATGAAAAAATAATATTAATAGGTAAAATAGAAAGTATAGAAAATAACTTTAAAGATATTGTCAAAAAACGTTATGATGGTCTAAGAAAGATTCTATTTAGAGAAAAGCAAATTTATCATACAAACTATATGGATCAAACTTATAAAAAGAAATCTAACCTGGATCAAAAAGGTGTAGAAACAATAGAACGGTATTTCAACCAATTGTTAAATTCAACTTGGTTAATTGGTAATGGTCTGGATCGCGCCAAGAAGATATGCGATACTCTTGGAGATAATTATATGCATGTAGCCAATATGATAAAAGTACAAATAGAATATCTAGATAGTACTTTTGAGCCCGCAGTAAGGGAGTTTGCCGACACGACCATGGACAAACTCTATCGCCTTCTATAGAACAAACTTTCTAATGTAATAACTCTCATACCGCCGCCGTTATAGAAGTAACAAAGGAGGAACCCTAACCATGATTAATCCTTGGACCTACGATGCCGGAGAGTACATCATAGACATTCCAGAGGAGTACCGGTTTTTATTCAATTTGACAGACAAATATTCGCCAGAAGCCAGAGCCTTTCTTTCAAATATTTATGGACAAGATGTTAGAGAAAAGAAAAGATATTTCGGTACTCCTAATAGAATTAGAAAGGCACTAATAAAAGAATTAGAGGATCATCCACTTAAAGAAATATATATTAAAATTCTCACCGAAGTTGCAGAAATCTTGACAGAAACTTTACCAGGACAGTATCTTCAAATGGTAAGAGGAAAAATCATGGAAATGTCCTCAGAAACCATTACTAATTTAGTAGATTATGTTGAAGAAATAGATGAAATATGTGAAGATATAAAAAAAGATTTTCTATAACTTTTTTTTATCAGCTAGTAGAAGAGGTGCGTTTTTGTACTCTTCTACTAGCTATTCTCGTAGTTCGAGTTTACAGCTAACATTATAGACTTTATTAAGGAAATCTTCTTCTTGTCCTTAATTTATTGTTATATATAGCAGCTTTTTCTAATTCTCTAAACCTTCCTCTATCTATTAGGCTATTTTTAAGTATGTTGTCAATGAGTATTTTATTTTTAAATATTTGTGGATTTTTTAATAAAAAGTTTTCTAGTCCCTCAATAGACATATCAACAAGACCATTACGTTTACCACTCTCACTCATCAATTCTTCAGCCATTTCTTGTGTAGTATTAGAATAAAGCATTTGTGCTATTTTAACTAACTCCATTGCAGCATTACGATAGATACACCCGCACATAAAAACCGGTTGATCACATTTAGAACAGACTCCACACATTTTATGTCCGGGCTTTCCAGCATTTGGTTTTTCCCCGGTTAGTTTTTTAAATTCTGCTGGTGTCAATTTTACTTCCCACTATTAAATATATATAAAATATTTTTATTACCTTTAAGTAAAGGACATGAAAAATTTACCATGAATAAAAAAGAATTAGCTAATAAATTAATAAAGATCGCTAAAATGCTAATCAAGGCTACAGAAGAACAATGTAAAATTTGTTATCCCTTCGACTGTGAAGATCCAGATAAGCATCTAGGTTTTTGATAAAAAGTATGAGACAGGTTGCTCTAAATGTGAAAACTCAGATGATTGCTACTGTACAGATTAATGTTCAAGAAGAAAAAACAAGATAAAGTTTTAAATAGTCTTATAAAAGAAGCAAAAGAAGCCTGGAAGGAACAATTGAATAGCAATAAAAACATGAAATCCTGTAACAGTTTATTTGAACAGGCTAGAAATTACATAGCTAAAACTTATCCAGATAAAGAAGAAGAAATCTTTTCAAAATTCTTTTTAGAAATCACAAAAGTAGCAAGTGTATCAATAGAGTTTGCGGAAGATGAGGAATTAAGATTCCTAGTAAGTAATTTAATATACTTAAACAGAGATTGTAATAGATATAGACATAAAGAAGATTTTGATTATATATTTGATTTATTCACAAAAGCTTATAAAGAATTGAAAGAGTACGTTAAAGAAAAATATCCAGAAAAGTATGCAAAAATAATGGATGAAGCATCAGAATATATAAAAGAACATAAGAATTTTTTTGTTATAGATAAAAAAGTAGAACCTGATAGATCTCACCTAGAAAACTGTTTCAAGTTATCTAAACAGTTAAGAAAAATAGCAATAGATATTGAAAAGTACATGATTTAAAGTACCCACCCGATCCAAAAATGGATCCAGATCTTAGGCTGAGTTTTATAAAAAAATTAAGTAAGTTATACAGAAGGGGATAGAGCTTCTGTTAAGAGTAGAAACGAAGGCGGTAAGATAGTCTTGTAGGTATACGGTATAGTCCAGTATAGCCTAAAAACGAAAGGTAGTAAAAATAATCATGGAGTACTACCACCTTGATGCAGGTATAACACAGTTAGATATGGCATTAGTAGGACGTAACCAAGATTGGAAAGAAATTTGGTACTATATCAGAGAAATCAATGAAAATTTTAAAAATACTAATTACCCAACCAAAAAGGAAAGAGATGAAGCTTGGAGATATTTTCAGAATTTAATAAAACAAGCAAAAGAATTACAAGAACAAGATTTTAAAAAACGACAGGAAGATAGACAGGAGTTTATAAGAATGTCTTTTTACAATAAAGAAAAAATTTTAGAATGTGCAAGATGTGCAGAAAGACCATGGATTATAGAAGATATAGCAAGTAATGTATTTGATGCAACAATAGGTGCATTACCAGCTATGTTTGGAGTTTCTTTAGATTCAGAAAGATATAAATTACAAGAAAGAAGTCGTTTTCTTAAAGAGGGGTTTTCATTATTAGGTGAATATAAACAAGAAATGACTGCTGAAGATAAAAGAGAAGCATGGGATGTTTTAAATAGAGTATCAGAAGAATTAAATGAAGATTGGGCTAGTTATAAAAAATTATCGGAGTCAGCTTATTATAAAAGACAACAAAAACATCATGAGTGGTTAGAAAGACATAAGGCACATATCATGAATCTAGAAGATCGTTTAGCTAAATTAGAGGATATGTTAGAGTCTGCAAAATCAGAAAGTTATCAGGATAAAGTTAGTGGATGGATAAGTGAAGCAGAAGATAAACTTAGTAGTATTAGAGGTAAAATTTCTAATGTTCAATCTTGGTTAGCGGAAGCTAAAGATAAACTTTAATATTCATGATCTGATAAATGAAGCTATTACAAGGTTTAAGCGATTGTTTATGTAATAGTTAGGATTAGATAAAATAATATAAGCCCCTCTAAAATATCATAAGATGATAATTTTGAGAGGGGCTTATCCGTATACAGTGGCTTATTTACTGTACTGTTTAATAACTTTAAAAGAATTAAGTAAATAAGAAAAAATATTTAATTGTAATTTATATTAATTGTGCTGTAGAAGTAATAAATATGTACTTCTATAGTATAGAAAGTAATAAGAAATTAGAACTAAAAAAACAATATTTATACAGTATAGAAAACGTATTATAGTGCAATAAATGTATCATAATAATTAATATTTTGATCTGTTATTTGCACTGAAACTGTCTCATGGCCAGGTAGATCCGCTCTCAGTTTTATTTTTGAGAGTTTTTACAGATAAAAAACTTTATCTGGCATTTGTAGTTTCTTAATTAAAACTTATAAGTGATTCTAATCTATAATAAGTTAGTATCAGTCTGTTTTTGGTTATTTTCTTAGGTTTTATTTATCGGTTGAAATCGCCTGAGATTGGGTTAATACACAGCGTTAGCGGTAACTTGCCCCCTCCGAGAAGATAAAATACCTTAAGAAAAATAAATCAAAAGCAATTTGATGAAGGCTACGATAGATTAAAATCGAAATGTAAATTTAAATCTGTGAATCTTGTCGGGAGCGCCAGAGGTGGCTCGCCAAGAGGTTCTAGTTATCCGATATGGATAAGTCTTCAAGTCGAAAGCAAGAAGAGAAATCACTGACGAAGCGATGAACTGGCAAGTGAAGCATACAAATTGAATATTCGGATTATTCTGTGAAAGTTATCGGAAACGCCAAAGGAGCTTCGGTATTGAGGCGGCGCTAAACAGATGCCAATGGCCCTAAAACGGGTACGGACAGGTAGCTAGAGTAGAATAAAAAGAAAAATTAGGGATTGGGTCAAAATTCTAATGGGGGTTTTGAATCAAGAGGTATTTTTTTAGTTTTTTAAATAAGTAAACCAAATGAAGTTAAACATTATGTACAACTCTATTATAAAATATATGACAACCACCACCTTAGGTAAGGATCCTGAGATGGTGGCTATTGCTTTAGCGATAGAAGCAAAAATGAAGTCACCATTCTATATCCAATATAATGAAAACTCTTTAAGTATAGAAGAATCTACCAAGAAACCTGGATGTTATCAGGATAACTGTAATGGAGAGGTTATTTCATCTTTTTGGAAACAGTTAAAGAAATATCATATCTGTAATGAACACATTGAAAAGAAGTCTACCATTAGCTCAATTGTAGAATCTTATATTAAGTAACAGTGATAATATTAATATCACCCGTTATCATGTCATGAGTGCATGATCTGTGAAATTCTTCACGATTTCTATACTAAAAACGTCGCATAATGTCATGTTATGGTAACCCAGATTCACGGATAGGCTCACAAAGTACTATTTACGGTCTTTGTAGTTTTCCAGTATTCTTTTTGCTTCCTCTTGAGTAAAGATCTTTCTGGTATGTTTTTGGACTTTTTCTATAAAGTTATTTAAAATATCTGGTTTCCATTTTTCAATGTTTTCTTTATTAAAGCTTCCTATACAATATTCTGAATCTTTTCCAAAAGAATCTACATATAGATAGCCGCTAAATAAATCTTCTGTGTATTTACGTATTCTATTAAACAATGCAGTTTTACAAGCTTGGTACATTTGATGAGAGTAGCCAGGATTCTTTTCTACAAAGGAATCAAACTCATGTTTATATATACCTAAACGAAACCAAACTTTATTTTCTTTTATAAACACATATGGACTATCTAATGGATCTCCTCTAGAATAGGTGCGTCTTTCTATTTCTACTCTTTCTGTGAAATCTTTATAAGCAGGGTCTATACCTTTTCTGAAAGCTTCCCCTTTAAGTCTTAAGAGTTCTTTCATGGATACTGCATCTGGAATATTATCACCTACTCTTATGAGGTGACTTAATATAACTCTTTTAATTTGGTTTATATCCATAACTATTTTACTTTATTTATTAAATAGATATTTTTGCTTTGACATAGCTAAGATTAGGCTATAATCTAGTAGGAGGGTTCTCATGCTTATTTTTGATCATAAACCTGTTTCTCAAACCTTGGAAGATTATTTTACAGATAAGTTTTCTGGTAGATGGGCAGACAATTTTACAACAGAGAAAGTCTTAAGTTGTCAAGTTGTAGGGGAATCTGTTTTTCTTGCTATTAGAAGAAGGAATAAAGGGGGTGAGGTAAGGGTATATGCGGCTGAGTGTAGTTTAATTAATATAAAATCGAAGGGGCCGCATAATATTGGTTACCATTATGTTGATGAGTCTTATGGATTTAACTTAGGGGATGGGTGTCCTCTTTCTATTATTGAAATGCTAACCCCTGGTGGTAACCCTGAATGGCGCAATAGGTGTAAGGTGAAGGCTGAGGCCCTCAAGGCTGGAATAGTAGAAACCAATCAAACAAACACAGATAAAAATAACAAAACAGATTTAAATAATTCTAGTAAGCTTAAAGTTGGCGATGTTGTAACTTTTACTTCACCTTTAAAGTTTTCTGATGGAAGTGTTTGTGATATATTTAAAGCACTTTCTTTAAGGCCACTAGATTTTATAAGTATTACTGGCAACAGAGTTAAGATTACTAAAAAGTTTATTGAGGACATGATTCTTAAAGGTAAATGCACTTTAAGAAATGATACCGGGTCTTTTCCAAGACATAAGATAGATTGGAGTCTTACGGATCTTCCTGAAGTGGTTAGTTAAAGCAGAAAGAAATATTTATGAGTGCTGAAAAAGATGTAATGGAAGTTTTTGAAAGTGATCCTATTTATGGATCTGATGACGGTGAAATTTTTTTATTGGGATAATGAAAAGCAAAAAGAATATTGTATAAATGATCTTCCAGATCTTTATGAACATTTAGTAAAGGTTGTTGAATTCTACCTTCTTGCTATGTATACTGAAGATATTCAGCAATAGTATATAGTATTTACTCATATTGCTATAAATGATTTTTGCTTTTTTATAAAAATTACAGTTTTAGTAAAAAAGTTTAACCGAGCTTTTCCAGAAACGTTTTTTCAAAATTGAAATAAGAGATCCAGGTTTTTGTTAAGATATATTAACTTAACCTATTTTTTAAGATTTTTCAATAAAATCTTTCTGGAGAATTTTTATCAATAAATTTTTACTAGAAAAATAGGAAGGCTCCGCATATAAAGGTTTACCGTATGGGTATAAAAATTTTGGGAAGGTGCCCTAGAAAAATAAGGCGGCTCCGCATATAATAAAGATCCGCGCATGCGCGTTTCCTTATATATAGGGTCTAGTGGGAAGGGGGTAAAAAATTCTCGAAAAAAAAATTTTTGGCCAGCCTTTAATTCCTAAAGTGACTCCGGTAGAAAAGAATGTGAGAGCGGACAGTCTTAAGATGAAAGGAGACATAAAAATGCCGCGTAAGTCTAAGTCCACTGGTTCTACTGCTACGGCGGTTGCTGAGCCGAAGGTTAAGCGGGCCAAGAAGCCGAATCGTCCTGCTGAGGTTATCCTTGCGGAACTTCAGAATAAGCAGGCGAAGCGGGAGGCACGTTTTGCAAAGGCAGAGGCGCGGATCGAGGCTGCTGCAAAGCAGGCGGTTCGTCAGGCTGCTTATGCAGAGCGGGCTGCTGAAGTCGAGGCCGAGCTTCTGGCTCAGGGCGATCCTGATGAGCTTGTGCGGGAGCTTCGTTTCAAGCTCAAGGTTCTGAAGCAGGCTAAGAACCAGGCTTCCGAGTAACCTCACAAAAAATTAGAGAGGTGACATTAAGTCACCTCTCTAATTCGATTTTACTACATTTTCTATGATGTCGTAAGGCAACCGCTCTCGATGTGTCAACTTTCTCTATACCTCTAGTATATGCGGAGCGGTTCTATTTTTCTAGGGACCATGCACAAGTTTTTTGTTCACCTTTAACTCCAGAAACGGACCCGGTAGAATAGAGGTAGAGAGGTACTCAGAAATGGCATTGTACGAAATAATTTCCTATGAAGTTTGGGGAAACCCGAAAGATGGGTGGGAAGTTAATGACGCTCATTATACTGACTCTAAAATAGAGATTCCAGAAAATTCTACAGATTTAGAAATTTTGAATCTTCTTAAGGGAGGGGGGCTAGTTAAGGATGATATTACTTTAAATGATATTTCTATTGATGGTGAGTCTGAATACAGTTTTTACGTAAATGATGATAGACAACCGGATCTAAAAACAGATCCAGATTACGGGTATGGAAAGCCTGTTTATGAGTTAAGAAAATGTTTATAGTATTGGACCTTGAAAGCAGTAATAGAGAAATCATAGAAATTGGTGCTGTAAAGGTAGACCTTTTTACTAGAAAGATCAGTAATGAATTTTCTATTCTAGTAAGACCTAAGCTGCCTTTACAAGAAGAAGTTGCTGCTTTAACTGGTATTACAAATGAAGAAATTAAGAAAGCTGTTTTATTTAATGAGGCTTACTATAAGTTCGTAAAATATTGTGGGTCTAAGAATACCACAATATTAGCTGCTTGGGGATTTGACTTTTTAGAGATTCAACAGCAAATTAGAAATGAGAAACTTCCATATAAATTAACTAATGAGTTTTGTAATATTTCTAGACTATTCCGAGAAAAATATGGTACCCGTAAACTGTCTTTGGAGGATTCTTTGAGGTTTCTTGGTTTAGAGTTTGAGGGTAAGCCTCACAGAGCGTTACCGGATGCCTTTAATACAGCTAAATTGTTATTAGAGGTGTTCAAAGTTTAACTTGGTTTTAATCTTTAACTCCAGAAACTTTTTCGGTACAGTGCAGTAGGAAGGGCTGATACAAGCAAGAGGTACTTTGGGAAATGCAATATGAAGCTGTAATAGAAAAGATTCCATTTAGTTTTGTAGAAGATAATACTTTTACTGAAATCATTGAAGCTTCTAACTATGAAGAAGCTATCGATATTGCTTTTGGAAAACATAAGCGGCATCTTACTTCCGTTTGGGATATAGAAGGACAGTATTGCGTTTACTGTGGGGATGAAAATGACTACCTACCCTGATTGGCAACCTCACATTATAGTAGAGGATGCAGATTCTTGGGTTAAAGTATCTCCTACAGATTACAGAAAACTTTGTGACTGCGGACATACCGGCGCGGTACACAAAAAAGATAGTACCTGCCAGTATTGTAATTGCAAAGGATTCAAAAGTGAAATGTAGGAATGCAAATAAGGATCTAGTTATTCCTTGTTTGAAACAGGCTACTCATGTAATCAGGAAATATATCAAAGGTAAGACTAATCTTTATCTTTGTGATAGTTGTGTGAAAGGTTATCATCTGCTGATTAGTAATCGGCATGAGATAGAAAGGATTTCTTAAATGACTTACCGTGATTTACTTTTACAGTTACAACATCTTAAGCCTGAACAGCTTGATATGGATCTAACTGTATTTGTACCGGTAGAAGATGAGTATTATCGAGGTTCTTTTTTAATTTACCATGAAAATGATGATGGTGTATTGGATCCAGGTCACCCGTTCATAAAAGCTAATCAATAAGGAGATTGTACGATTCTTTCAGTTCAAGCAAAGTGTAGTGATCTTTGCCACATGATCCTTAAGCATGATAGTGGGGTCGAGGTTGCAGAATATGATGGTTACGTTCCAGATTTTATGCCGGGTAAGCATTATGGGGATTACATTATTCTAGAGATTGACGCAGCTACCGGTAAGATTTTGAATTGGAAGCCACCTACTGATGAGGAAATTGAAGAGGTATTTGCCCCAAAGAATGAGGAAGATTATGACTAAACCTAGAAATAAAATAGAGGGGGGTACTTGTGGCTGATGTCGCGGGTCATTATTATCTTCAAACAAAGAATGGTGAAAATTTATCTGGAAGATTGGCCTCGCTCACATAAAATATTTAAGAAAAATATTGAGATTATTATTAGAGAGTTTTCTGAATCATGAAAATAGATCTAATCGGAAAATCTGTTAGGGGTTCTCTTTGGAATTCTCTTAGGGGTTCTCTTTGGGATTCTCTTAGGGATTCTCTTAGGGGTTCTCTTTGGAATTCTCTTAGGGGTTCTCTTTGGGGTTCTCTTAGGGGTTCTCTTAAGGGTTCTCTTTTGGATTCTCTTGGGGGTTCTCTTTGGGATTCTTTTAAAGAGTTTTCTGAATCATGAAAATAGATCTAATCGGAAAATCTGTTAGGGGTTCTCTTAGGGGTTCTCTTTGGAATTCTCTTAGGGGTTCTCTTAGGGGTTCTCTTGGGAATTCTCTTTGGAATTCTCTTAGGGATTCTCTTATGGATTCTCTTTGGGGTTCTCTTGGGGTTTCTCTTTGGGGTTCTGTTAGGGGTTCTCTTAGGGGTTCTCTTAAAGAGTTTTCTGAATCATGAAAATAGATCTAATCGGAAAATCTGTTAGGGGTTCTCTTAGGGGTTCTCTTAGGGGTTCTCTTTGGGATTCTCTTTGGGGTTCTCTTATGGATTCTCTTGGGGGTTCTCTTAGGGATTCTCTTATGGATTCTCTTGGGAATTCTCTTATGGATTCTCTTATGGATTCTCTTTTGGATTCTCTTAGGGGTTCTGTTAAAGAGGTTTCTGAATCATGAAAATAGATCTAATCGGAAAATCTGTTGGGGTTTCTCTTTGGGGTTCTCTTGGGGTTTCTCTTTGGGGTTCTCTTGGGAATTCTCTTATGGATTCTCTTGGGGGTTCTCTTAGGGGTTCTCTTATGGATTCTCTTGGGAATTCTCTTATGGATTCTCTTATGGATTCTCTTTTGGATTCTCTTAAAGAGGTTTCTGAATCATGAAAATAGATCTAATCGGAAAATCTGTTAGGGGTTCTCTTTGGAATTCTCTTTGGGGTTCTCTTATGGATTCTCTTTGGGGTTCTCTTATGGATTCTCTTGGGGGTTCTCTTAGGGATTCTCTTATGGGTTCTCTTGGGAATTCTCTTATGGATTCTCTTATGGATTCTCTTGGGGGTTCTCTTAGGGGTTCTCTTAAAGAGGTTTCTGAATCATGAAAATAGATCTAATCGGAAAATCTGTTAGGGGTTCTCTTTGGAATTCTCTTAGGGGTTCTCTTGGGAATTCTCTTATGGATTCTCTTTGGGGTTCTCTTGGGAATTCTCTTTGGAATTCTCTTAGGAATTCTCTTGGGGTTTCTCTTTGGGGTTCTCTTGGGGTTTCTCTTTGGGGTTCTCTTGGGAATTCTCTTATGGATTCTCTTGGGGGTTCTCTTAGGGGTTCTCTTTGGAATTCTCTTAGGGGTTCTCTTTGGGGTTCTCTTAGGGGTTCTGTTAAAGAGGTTTCTGAATCATGAAAATAGATCTAATCGGAAAATCTGTTTGGGATTCTCTTAGGGGTTCTCTTGGGAATTCTCTTTGGAATTCTCTTAGGGATTCTCTTATGGATTCTCTTTGGGGTTCTCTTATGGATTCTCTTTGGGGTTCTCTTAGGGATTCTGTTAAAGAGGTTTCTGAATCATGAAAATAGATCTAATCGGAAAATCTGTTAGGGGTTCTCTTAGGGGTTCTCTTAGGGGTTCTCTTTTGGATTCTCTTTGGAATTCTCTTGGGGATTCTCTTATGGGTTCTCTTTGGGATTCTCTTATGGATTCTCTTAAGGGTTCTCTTTGGGGTTCTCTTAGGGTTTCTCTTTGGGGTTCTCTTGGGGATTCTCTTATGGGTTCTCTTTGGGATTCTCTTATGGATTCTCTTAAGGGTTCTCTTTGGGGTTCTCTTAGGGTTTCTCTTAGGGGTTCTCTTAAAGAGGTTTCTGAATCATGAAAATAAATCTAATCGGAAAATCTGTTAGGAATTCTCTTGGGGTTTCTCTTAGGGTTTCTCTTAGGGTTTCTCTTTTGGATTCTCTTAGGGGTTCTCTTAAAGAGGTTTCTGAATCATGAAAATAGATCTAATCGGAAAATCTGTTAGGGGTTCTCTTAGGGGTTCTCTTAGGGTTTCTCTTTTGGATTCTCTTAGGGGTTCTCTTTGGGGTTCTCTTTGGGATTCTCTTGGGGTTTCTCTTAGGGGTTCTCTTTGGGTTTCTCTTAGGGATTCTCTTGGGGTTTCTCTTAGGGATTCTCTTTTGGATTCTCTTAGGGGTTCTCTTAAAGAGGTTTCTGAATCATGAAAATAGATCTAATCGGAAAATCTGTTAGGAATTCTCTTGGGGTT
>Ga0194120_10000252_pt1 | contig 97495 bp, 93 predicted proteins | sample TA2MahCa65mmetaG_FD_148642 | JGI IMG/M metagenome (GOLD analysis project Ga0194120, IMG submission 148642) | Freshwater microbial communities from Lake Tanganyika, Tanzania - TA2015019 Mahale Deep Cast 65m | ecosystem: Environmental > Aquatic > Freshwater > Lake | place: Tanzania: Lake... | reverse complement strand
GACCATCAATGGAAATGAAGTGCTTGCTGAACCAGAGCTCCCACCCTCGGTTCTAGCCCTGCTAAATAAGCTAAATTCAGGACACTAAAATGAGAAACTCAGGTATCCGCTTGTAACCCAGGGAATTTGGATAAGACATCGTCTGGATTGGAAAGTTCAAGATGCGCGTGAAATGGAAGATCTGAATATGTGCGCAGGCTTTTTAGATGATTGGGGGTAAAGGCGAAGTTAGGCACATAATGCCCATCCATCATGTCGAAGTGAAAAGAATCCACTCCTGCTTTTTCGGCGCGTTGTACTTCGTCGCCCAGGCGGGCATAATCCGCAGCAAGCAGGGATGCACTGATGTGTATCATCTCAAGCAGGCCAGATCTGGCGAATACGTTGAATGATTATTTCTGCGGCCTGCGCGGGGTCAGGTTGCGCAGTGATGCCGCGGCCAATTACGATTCCATAAATGGGCACGCCACGCAGGAGTGTGAGGATGTCATAGTTAATACCGCCCGCGATGGCAACGTCGAGACCGAGGCTGCACATTTCGCGAACCGTGTTTACAGCCTTTTCATCCCATAATGCGCCCTGAGTAAGTTCTTCATCAATACTGCGATGAAAAAGCACAAGACTCACACCCACTGCCTGGACTTCTTTCGCACGCGCGATCGGATCTTTGACGCCTGTCATATCCACTTCCGCACGGCGTTTCCATTTGTCCGCTTCGCGCTGAACCTCGCAAATAGTTGCCAGGGTCGTGATACCTTGCGTGGTGACGATGTCCGCACCGGCTGTGAATGCCATGTTGGCTTCGTAGGCGCCGACATCGCTTGACTTTAAGTCAGCGAGAACAATCTTTTCCGGGTGTGCCGATTTTAATTTCCTGACGATGTTTATCCCCACAGATTTTATGAGCGGTGTGCCTGCTTCAAGAATATCTGCATAGGGCGCGACAGATGCAGCAAGGTTCAATGCTTCATCCCCATCAAGGCTATCCATTGCCAGTTGTAGTCTGACCATTTATTGCTCCAATTCACGTTTGTGAGTATAATATTACATATGTGAATTGTAGCGATTATGCGCTACTCTGTCAATTGTCGTCGGAGGAAGGATGGCGAAGAAAATGCTCGCCGCGGTTTATCTCGGTCCGGAAAAAATCGAATTGAACACTGTTCCGATTCCTGAACCGGCGGCCGGTGAGCTTCTGGTAAAAGTTCGCGCAGCTACAACCTGTGGCACTGACGTGAAGACATATCGCCGTGGACATCCGAAATTTCCGCCGCCGTTTATTTTTGGCCACGAGTTTGGGGGAGATATCGTGAAAGTTGGCAAAGGTGTGGAACGGTTTCGCGAAGGGATGCGGGTAACGGCCAATGTCTTCGCTGAATGTGGGGAATGTTTTTACTGCAAAAAAGGACAGGGAAATATTTGTGCAAACCTTGTTTACAATTTTGGCGCTTTTGCGGAGTACATGATCCTCCCCGCATCAATTGTGCGCCGGACTACTTTTGAGATCCCTGCTCATATTCCTTACGCTCATGCGGCATTGCTTGAGCCATTGGTCACAGTGGTGCATGGATGGCATAAAGTGGCGATCCAGCCGGGGGAAATAGTGGCAATTATCGGTGCGGGGGGACCGATCAGTCTTTTGTTTCTGCAATTGGCATTGCGCGCCGGAGCAAACCAGGTGATTGCAATCGGTCACAGTCCAGCGCGATTGAATGTGGCAAAAAAACTCGGTGCAACTCATCTGGTAAATGCAAAAGAGGCGGATACCATTACTACCGTCCGCGAATTGACCCATGGCTATGGTGCGGATGTGGTCTTTGAGTGTGCGGGCACAAAACAGACCTGGGAAACTTCTGTAGACGTTGTTCGTCGGGGTGGGCGGGTATTGTGGTTTGGCGGCTTGCCTGGCGGCACAAAGGTGGAGATCGATGCAGCCCGCGTTCATTATGGAGAGATCGCACTGCTCAATATGCATGGCGGGACGGCTGAGGATGCGCGGGAGGCATTTGATCTGATCGTGTCGGGTGCAATTAATGTTGCACCGTTGTTGAACGGAGTGCTTCCACTGGAGCAGGTGGAACAGGCCCTAAAAAAGATGATCGCCGGGGATGTGGTCAAGATGGTGATTACACCCGAATCTTGAATTTAGCGTAACTTTGTTGACACCCCTGTGTTTAAATGGTAAACTCACATATGTGAAATCGAATTCATTTTTGTGAATTTGAGTTTGCCGGGAGTGCATCTGTGCCAGAAACAATGACGCCTCGTGAACGTGTAACTGTTGCCCTTAATCATAAAGAACCAGACCGTGTTCCGATCAGTCTGGGGGGATCTGCAAATCATCTGACGGAGCAAAGATATGTTTTGCTGCGTGACCACTTTGGGGTTCAGGATGTGCCGCGCAGAACATTGGTGGGTTTTTACACTACACCAGATTACAACCCGATTCTCGACAAACTTGGCACGGACTTCCGCTTCATCCACATCCGTCCGCCTCAGGACTATGTATCAAACTCGATGATCGGAGAATTCAAAGAGTTCGTGGATGAATGGGGAATCACCCATCGGCTGGTTTCGGGTTATTACGATCTGCACGGTGCACCGCTGGGCAAGGATCTGACGATTGAGAAAATTGAGAAATATCCATGGCCGGACCCGTATGATCCGGTTCGGTTGAAGGGGGTGAAGGAAGAAATACAGCATCTATACCACAATACAAATTATGCGATTGTTGCTCATCGTCCCGTTTACGGAAACCTGTGGGAAATGACGCGTGCGCTCGTCGGGATGGAAAATGCACTGCTCTTGACAATTGCAGATACCCACATCTTTGATCACTTGCTTGGCAAGCTGGCGGAAGTGTTGGATGGTTTCTACGATGCATTTCTCAGCGTGGTCGGTCCTTATGTGCAGGTTGTCGAAATGGCTGATGATTATGGTACGAACGCCGGACCCATGTTCAATCCCGCAGTGTACACAAAATTTCTTAAGCCCCGCTATAAAAAAACAATCGAAATGATCAAGAAGAAAGCGCCACAAGTAAAAGTGCTTCTACACAATGATGGCGCGATCCGCAAGTTCATCCCTGATCTGATTGAGACTGGATTTGATATCCTCAATCCCATTGAAGGTCATCTGCGTGGGATGGATCCTGTTGAATTGAAACGCGATTTTGGCAGGGATCTCACTTTCCAGGGCGGCGTGGATGTAAAAACCGTTCTCAATAATGGCACGATAGAAGATGTACGTCGCGAAGTTCGTTTGCGAATCGAACAGATGGGTGAGGGCGGCGGTTATATTCTTGCGCCAGCTCATAATTTTAGCAACGATATTCCACTCGAAAACATGCTGGCCTTTTTTGAAGCCGGGCATGAACTTGGAAGGTATCCATTGAAATCATGATCCTCGAAGAATTACGTGCTCACGTTCTCCAAACGGCTCTGCTCCTGCCAAAATACAACCTGGTCTGGATGGCTGGAGGTACGGTCTGCGCGCGCGATCCGCAAACCGGATATGTTGTCGTCACACCCAGCGGGTTGGATTATGAACGCCTCACACCAAACGACATGATTGTTACCGATATGGATGCGAATCTGGTCGAAGGCAAATTTCGCCCGTCTGTAGCGCTCAATCTTTGGATTGGTTTCATGCGCGCCTGTTCTGAACTGAACGCGGTCGTCCATACGCACTCACCGTATGCGACCGCATTTTCTGTTGTGCATCAACCGATCCCGGTCATTACCGAGACCATGGCAGACTGGTTTGGTCAGCCTGTGCCTGTGACACGTTACTTGAGCGTGGAGGATCCTGACTTCCCAACCTTACCAGTTGAGGTAATGGGTAATGGTTATGCCGTTCTACTTGGCAACCACGGACCAGTCACAGTTGGTAAAACACTAGAACATGCCCTCGAACGTGCTGTAACATTGGAAGAGGCCGCCCGGACTTATTCCATCGCGCGAACGATCAGCGTACCTGTACCTTTGACTGACGAACAAGCGCATGCTTCATTTGATTATTACCACAACCGATACGGTCAGAGGAAATCATAGGAGAGTAGTTGTGCTGGAATTCAACGAGTCGTTGATCGCATTTGATTTGCAAGCAAAGGATGCACAAGAAGTGATCGGTCTTTTGGCAGGCAATATGCACGCACAGGGATTGGTTTCCGCGGAATATGGCGCGCAGACCCTGGCGCGTGAAATGGTTCATCCAACGGGACTGCCGACCAAACCGTTTTGCATTGCCTTCCCGCACGCGGATGCCGAGGGAGTCAACCGCTCCGCGCTGGGAGTGGCGGTGATGCATCAGCCGGTAAAATTTCAAAATATGGCTGACCCCGATGAAGGGCTGGATGTGATGCTGGTCTTTATGCTTGCAAACCGCGACCCCGAGGAGCAAATCCAAACATTAAGAAATCTGGCTGTGTTATTTGGTCAGCCTGAAAAATTAGTTGAACTGCGAGACCAGGCTACTCTGCAGGCGGTGGCATCCTGGCTGAGGCGTGAGCTTCGCCTGAGTTAAGGACACAGATGTTGGACTGTTTTCGAGAAGGAGGAAGGCTACTGGAGATGTTTCTACTTGTTCACCCCGATGGTCGACTATCTTGTGTGGAAGGAGGCAAAACTTATATATGGGTAAATTGATTGTAGTTGCATGTGGTGCCGGCATTAATACATCGACAATGGCTGAAGATTCCATAAAAGAGCGTGTGGCCCAGGAAGGGTTTTCGGATGTCGAAGTCAAACGGATTTTGATGGCTGACATTGATGGCTTTCTTGGCCGTACAGATCTGATCATGGTTGTCTCCATGATGAAAATCTTCCGCACCTTTAACGTGCCCGTTTTCCAAGGCATGCCCTTTCTAATCGGCTCAAAACAGGAAAAAGATGAGCTATTAGATAAGATCGTCGAAGTAATCAAGAAAGTTTAATCTGGATCACCTGATCCATAATCAAATTCACAAAAGGAGAATGTAAAATGGGATTCCTATCTACTGCTGTTGGTTGGTTTCTTGGCCTCGGTTCGTCGTTGATCGTAATGATCGTCCTAATCCTTCTCGGTCTGGTTTTCCGGGTAGGCTGGCAGAAAGCTGTCCGCGGTGGTATCACCACGGGCGTAGGATTGGCGGGTTTATTCCTGGTGGTCAATGTGATCATCGGCGCCTTACAGCCGGCTGTAGCCGAAATGGCCACTCGTTTTGGATTGGCGAAGACAATTGTCGATGTCAACTGGGCCGATGCGGGCATTGCCTGGGGTTGGCCGGGTGTGGCTGGCTTGATCGTGTCGATCCTGGTGGTCAATATCCTGATGCTTGTGCTCAGGCTGACAAAGACGCTCTGGACCGATGTCTGGTCCTACTGGCATGGTTCTGCTCTCGCCGGTTTCGTCTGGGCGCTGACGGGTGGTAACGTTTTTCTTGGCATCTTGGCTGGCGTCTTGTACCTGGTGGCAGGCAGCCTGATGAGTGATATGACAGCCAAAAAATATCAGGAATTCAATGACATGCCGGGTATCGGTGTACCTTGCGGTACAACTGTACAAGCCAGCCTGTTTGCGATGCCGGTTGTCTGGCTGTTGGATCGCATTCCTGGTCTAAAGGATTGGGATGCATCCCCCGAAGGCATCAAGAATCGCTTCGGGTTGGTGGGTGAACCCGGCGTCCTGGGTTTCATACTGGGTGTCATCATCGGCGTCTTCGCATACGGCACCGGCACAGGTGATCTGGGCATTACCAAGATCCTTGGTTTGGGCATGAACGTTGCGGTCATGATGATGATCCTGCCCCGCATGGTTTCGATCATCGCCGAAGGCATCGTACCGATCACGATGTCCATCGTCCAGTATATGCGGGAACGCTTCAAAGGGCGCGAGATTTACGTCGCTGTGGATTGCGCTGTTCTGCTTGGACACCCGGCTGTGATGGCTTCATCTGTCATCCTGTTCCCGCTGCTTGTATTGGTTGCAGCGATCCTGCCCGGCGTGCAAATGCTGCCCATTGCCTCACTGGCTGTAGTTCCTTTCTGGGCTGGCGCGGTGGTGCCTTACACCAAAGGCAACGTGGTCAAGACCGTGATCGTGCTTCTGCTCTATGCGATCCCTTTCATGTACTTCTCAACATTGACTGTTGACGCTCATACAGAGGCCTTCAAGATGATGGGCCAATATAGTGATCAAATCGGACAGGGCCTGAAATTAGGGAGCTGGGACATGGGTGGTGACATCCTCGGCTTCTTCATCCAGAAGCTCTTCGGATTGTTCAGCTAGTCATTACAACTATATACTGAGGTTGGCTTCTACTCTAAAATGGGGTAGAAGCCACCTCATCTAATGGATGATCGCGAGGTTGCTATGTCAATATATAAGATATGTGTGGTTGGTGGACACTGCAGTAATCGTATGATGATCGTGGCGGAACAACTTTCAACCCTGTTTGAAGAAGCTGGTATCAATTGCCGGATTACCACATACGGGGTTGATGGAGGATATGGTTTTCCGCCACGTTCCAACCTTATCCTGCAACTCCTTCCAGCTGTTACCGAGGCTGATGCAGGATGTCCGGTTATTAATATTAAGCCCTTGATTGGAGATCCCAACCATCCCGCGACGATCGAAAAAATTCTGCAGCAGGTGCAGGCCGATTACATCGCGTAGGCGGTCAGCACGTGTTGCAGGTTTTTTATTGGAGTTCTTATGAGTTCTCGAATTTATTTCGATTATTGTGCAACGACACCGGTCCATTCAAGCGTGCGCGAAAAGATGTCGCGTGCTCTCGATCGGGATTTTGGCAACCCATCCAGTATGCACTGGGCGGGAAAGGCTTCGAAGCAGCTCATGACCCAGGCTCGTATGGATGTGGCAGAGGGGATCGGCTGCCACCCGGACGAGATCATCTTTACCAGTGGGGCAACGGAAGCGGACAACCTTGCTCTTTTCGGGATTCTGCGCCTGTTTCCGGTAAACAAAGCTCACCTCATCACATCGTCAATTGAACACCACGCCATTCTGCATACTGCGGCACAACTGGAACGTGAAGGTTACTCGGTAACATATGTTCCTGTAAATGAAAATGGACTCGTAAACCCAGAAGATGTGCGGCGCGCGATCCGCCCGGAGACAAAACTGATCTCCATCATGTACGTCAATAACGAAGTCGGATCGGTCCAGCCGATCGCTGAAATTGGCAGGATCGCCCGTGAGAGTAATATCAAATTTCATACAGACGCTGTCCAGGCGATTGGTTTGTTCGATGTAAATGTGAACGATTTGAAAGTGGATCTGCTCTCACTCTCCGCGCACAAGGTTTACGGGCCAAAGGGTATTGGCGCCTTATACATACGGTCGGGCATTGATCTTTCACCGATGATCCTTGGCGGGCCGCAGGAATACTCGTTGCGCGCGGGAACCGAAAATGTTCCCGGTATTGTCGGCTTGGGCGCGGCAATGATTCTGGTCCGCCAACATCGGGCGGATGAGCGCGCCCGCCTGATGGGATTAAGGAAATATTTGGTTAATGGTTTACAGGCCATCGGTCCGGTTGTGATCGTGAATGGGCTGGAGGAAAAGACCGCAGCACATATTCTATCCATCAGTTTTGTTGGCGCTGACGCGGAAATGATGCTCATCCGCCTGGATGCTGAAGGATTCGCCGTCTCATTGGGTTCTGCTTGTAATTCAAAAACCATTGAGCCATCGCATGTGCTGACTGAGATGAAGTTGTCACAGGAGCAAATCGAGTCGACGCTGCGGATCTCGCTGGGTATGCAGACGACTCAGGAGGAGCTCGACCTATTCTTGAAGGCAGTTGCACTAGTGTTGCCGCGCGTGATGGTTCAATAATTTTATTGTTGGAGACCCAGTTGGAAAAAAAACCTTTACAGGATCGTGCTGGTTTATTAGCCGATGTGGCAGAGATGTACTATCTCGAAGAACAGAATCAGGCCGAGATCGCCAAAGCCATTGGCGTAACGCGCTCGATGGTCTCGCGCATTCTGACCGAGGCGCGTGAAAGCGGCATTGTGGAAATTCGCATCCAGCGTCCGCTTCAATCTGATCCCGAACTTGAAAGTGCGCTTAAAGAGAAATTTGGTCTCAAGGATGCTTTTGTGGTGGTCAGCAACCATCGCAACGGCGAGAGACTCACCCGCACTCTTGGAAATGCAGGTGCGCATATGCTCGCACGCCATCTCGCGCCTCAAAAAACCCTGGGATTGGCGTGGGGCACATCCATCAGCGCGACAGTAAACGCGTTCGAAGCGACAGAACCAATGCCTGTCAAAGTGGTGCAATTGGTCGGAGCCATGGGCGCCCGTAACATGGAATACGACGGCCATGACCTGGTCGCGCGTATCACTGAGAAACTTGGTGGTGAGGCTTACTATCTAAATGCGCCTTATCTCTGCCAGAGCCCTGAAATGGCGAAATCGCTATTGGAAACGAAAAGCGTTAGAGAAACCATCAGTGTGGGGAAGAAAACAGATCTTGCGTTATTGGGCATCGGTACGACATCGCCCGATTATTCAAGTTTTTATCTTGCAGGTTATGTAACCCGCCGCGAACTTGATGAATTGCGGAAAGCAGGAGCCATCGGTGATGTTTGTGGCTTGCACTTTGATGTGAATGGTCAACCTGCCTGTGATGATTTTTGCGAACGCCTGGTTTCCATCCGCAGGCAGGATCTGTTGTCTATTCCGGTACGCCTGGGAGTGGCAGGTGGCGAAGGGAAAACAGAAGCCATTCTAGGTGCTCTGCGCAGCAAATATGTAAATGTATTGGTGATTGACAGTCTGACTGCCAAAAAGGTGCTTGAACTGGCAGAAACAAAATAAATGAGGGTCTCGATGTCCAAAGACAAAGGAAAAACAAAAGGGAAAGATATCGGTACACGCGAGCAGTTTGAGGAGCGCGTGAAGCGGTTGGGGTTATCCAACGATAACTTGATCGATCTATATCGGACGATGTGCACGGTCCGTCACTTTGAGTATATGGCAGATAGGCTGTATGCGGCGGGAAAAGTCCATGGGACGATGCATCTTTCGGCCGGGCAGGAGGCGGTGGCGGCAGGCATCAGCCTGGCAATCCATCCCGATGATTATTTGATCAATCATCATCGCGGCCACGGACATTTCATTGCCAAGGGCGCCGACATCAATTTGATGATGGCTGAATTCCTTGGCAAAGATACGGGTTACAACCGCGGCCGCGGAGGTTCGATGCACATTGCTGATTTTCAGTCCAACAATCTGGGCGCGAATGGAATTGTGGGCGGGGGAATTCCTCAAGCGGTCGGCGTGGGACTTGCACTTCAGATGCAAAAACGGAAAGAGATTTGTATTTGCATCTTCGGTGACGGGGCAACCAATGAAGGCGTCTTCCATGAAGCCATGAATATGGTCGCATTGTGGAAACTGCCCGTTCTCTACATTTGTGAGAATAACAAGTACGGCATGTCCATGGATGTGGAACGTGCGGTTGCGAAACTACCGATTGCTCAACGTGCCGATGCCTATGGAATTCCCTGGGCGTGCGTGGATGGCAATGACGTGGTCGAAGTTTATGACGCGATGAAGATCGCCGCTGACCATGTCCGCTCAGGCAAGGGACCCTATTTCGTTGAGGCAATCACATACCGATATTTTGGCCACTCCAAAAGTGACCGCAATTTATATCGCTCAAAGGAAGAGATCGATGATTGGAAGCAGAACCGCGATCCCATCATGCGCTTTACCAAGCATTTACTACAGTCTGAAATTTTGGATGAAAGCCAGGCACAGAAAATTGATGGGCAGGTTGAGCAGGTCATCCTCAAAGCCATGGAATTCGCTGAAGCATCCCCCGAACCCGATATATCCACCCTGATGGAGTTTGTTTATGCCTGAGATATCCTATCTTGAAGCCATTCGCCAGGCATTATGGCAGGAGATGAAACGGGATGAACGCGTCTTCCTGCTGGGGGAAGACATTGGTCGTTATGGCGGCGCGTTTGGATTAACTCACGACATGTTGGATGAATTTGGTCCCGAGCGCGTGCGCGAAACGCCCATATCGGAAGCAACGATTGTTGCGACAGCGATAGGCGCATCTTTGCTCGGAATGCGTCCCGTGGCCGAGATCATGTTCATGGATTTCGTCACGCTGGCGCTGGATCAAATTGCCAATCAAGCGGCCAAGATGCACTTCATGTTCGGCGGGCGGACGACAGTTCCGATCGTCATCCGCATGCCGGGTGGTTCTGGCTCCGGTGCGGCTTCTCAGCATTCACAATCGCTTGAAAGTGTTCTGATGCATTTTCCTGGCTTGAAGGTTGTTAATCCATCAACGCCGTACGATGCAAAGGGATTGATGCTCGCATCCATCCGTGATCCGAACCCGGTTTGTTTTATCGAACACAAGGTTCTTTACAAAACAAAAGGCGAGGTGCCCGAAGGCGATTACACCATCCCGATCGGCATTGCGGAAATCAAACGTGCGGGCCGCGACATTACCGTTGTTGCCAACAATATCATGGTCATGAAGACACTCAATGTTGCAGAAAAACTTTCCAAGGATGGTATCGAAGTGGAAGTGATCGACCCGCGCACGTTGTTGCCTCTTGATACAGAGACCATCATCAATTCTGTTGCGCGCACCTGCCGTCTGCTCGTCGTGCATGAAGCCTGTCTGACAGGCGGCTGGGCAGGAGAGGTCATCGCCTGTGTAGTTGGCAGTCCGGCCTTCGATTACATTGACGCGCCCGTGCGGCGTCTCGGCGGGAAAGATATTCCCATTCCTTACAATCGTGGTCTCGAAAAATTTGCCATTCCGCAGGAAGCAGATATTGAACAGGAAATCCGCGCACTGGTGGAAGGAAAGATATAACATGCCAGTCCCATTCATTATGCCCAAGTTCGATATGGACCAGGAAAAAGCCACCATCATTTCATGGTCTAAAAAAGAGGGTGACCTTGTAAAGTTCGATGAAACCGTCCTAACTGTTGAAACTGAAAAAGTTGCGATCGACGTCCCCGCGCCTGCTTCTGGAATTCTGGCGGGAATTCTATATAAAGATGGCGATGTTGTCCCTGTCACGAAAGTGATCGCCTATATTTTAAAGGAAGGTGAATCGATTGCCGACCTGCCCAAAGCGGATTCGCCAACGCTTCCTTCCAAGCCTGAGGCTGCTCCCGTTTTGCAAACCACTGTCGCCGCTCAAGCCGCTTCAGTGAATGCCACACCTGTTGCGCTACGCATGGCAAAAGAGGAAGGCGTTGATCTGTCCAAGGTGCTTGCTTCAGGGGACAAGATCACGCGTGAAGACGTACAACACTATATTGAAGAACAAAAGAAACCAGCCGCCCATGTCACGCTCCCAGCGACGCCCGCCGCGCGCCGAATATCGCTAGAGACAGGTATCCCTCTCGAAGCGGTGGCAGGCTCTGGTCCGCGTGGACGCGTTCAGTCTGCTGATGTGTTGGCAAAAGCCAATTCAGTCCCATCATCAGTAACAACGATCAATGGCCGAGAGGCGGAGGTCGTTCCACTTAACAGTATCCGCCGTACGATTGCCGAGCGAATGCAAAAAAGTTTTCAAGAGTCACCGCATATCGCCCTGGCCGTTGATGTGGATATGACCGAAATTGAAAACACCAGAAAGCGATTCAACATTCAGGCGGAGAAATTTGGCCAACCCCGCATCACGATCACGGCTTTGATGATCAAGATTGTGGCATGGGCATTGGTTCGCAATCCATATATCAATGCCTCTTTCAATGGCGATTCTATTTTGCTCTGGAAAGATGTGAACATTGGCGTTGCCACAGCAGTTCCACAAGGTTTGGTTGTTCCTGTTCTCAAAGGCGTTGACCAGCTGGGCGTCAGTGAGATCAACATGCGCTTGAGCGAGCTGGCTGATAAGGCGCGCGAGAACAAACTCAAACTCGAAAATGTTCAGGGAGGAACGTTCACGATTTCCAACCTGGGTATGTTTGGGATTCGCCAGTTCCGTGCTGTTATCAATCCCCCTGAAAGCGCGATCCTTGCGGTTGGGAGTGTTGTGAGGCGCCCGATCGTTGTGGATGAACAGGATCGTGTAGAAGTCCGCCCGATGTTGTCCTTGACCCTTTCTGCTGACCATCGCGTAATCGATGGAATTGTGGCGGCTCAATTCCTTTCCGATCTCGCGGCGGGTCTTGAATCGCCGAACCTGCTTTTATTTTAGAAAGACATCCTCAAGGAGTAAATAGATCCTCATGGCTGAAGCAACGATTCAAGTAAAACATAAAATAGGTTTGCATGCACGTCCCGCGGCATTGTTCGTTCAAACCGCCAATAAATTTAAATCAAAGATCAAGGTGAAGAATTTGACGGCGACAGGCGATTTCGTGGATGCAAAAAGCATCATCATGGTCTTGACATTGGGCGTAATGAAGGATCACAAAGTTCTCATCCAGACCGATGGCATAGATGCTGATTTGGCCCTGGACGCGCTGAAATCGCTTATCGAAAATAATTTTGGCGAGGCTTAGCTCGTTGCAAAGAGATGACGGAACCCATGCCAGAAAAAACTTTTAAAGGTATTCCCGCAAGCGATGGAATTGCGATCGGCCCCACTTTTTGCTATATTCCAGCAGAAATGACCATCCCTGTTTGCGCCGCTGGCACAGTAGATGAAGAGATGGCCCGCTTTGATACGGCGCGGAAACGTGCCCGCATTGAATTGCGAGGCTTGTGTGAAGCCATTGAGAAAAGGGCGGGCAAAGAGGAAGCCTCCATTTTTGAAGCTCATCAAGAGATGTTGTCTGATCCCGCGCTCGAAGGGAAAGTCCGTGCTGAGGTGGAGGTAGGACAAACCGTTGAGGAGGCATTGGTCAAAGCGACTGAAGAACTCGCCAGTCTGTTGGCGGGCATGAATGATGAACTCTTTGCCGCACGCGCCCTGGATGTGAAGGATGTTGGCCGCCGCATCCTGCGCATCCTGCTTGGTTTGCCAGACACTGCCTTAAGCGCGGTCACAGAACCCTCCATTATTGTTGCCGAAGATCTAACACCTTCTGATACTGCCAGCCTTGACCCCAAACTCACACTTGGGTTTATTACAGCTCAAGGTGGTTTAACTTCACATAGTGCAATCCTTGCGCGGACACTTGGGCTGCCTGCAATCGTGGGCATGGGAAATGGTCTGCTTGAAAAGGTTTTCAGCGGCTTGCCAATTGTGATGGATGGACGCACAGGTGAAATGATCGTTATGCCTGATGATGAAACCATCACACGATACAAACAGATCCAAATACAACGCGAGTCACATTTGCAAAACCTCAAAGCTGCCGCGGATAAAAATGCACATACTGCAAATGGCCGCCGTGTGGAAGTTGCGGCGAACATCGGTGAGGTGTTATCTGCTCGCGATGCAATGGAACATGGCGCCGAGGGCATTGGCTTGCTTCGCACGGAATTCCTCTATTTAGAAGATTCACAACCTCCCAGCGAAGAAAAGCAATATCGCATCTATCGCGAGATATTTGAAGTGATGTCCGGTCGGCCGGTGATCGTCCGCACACTCGATATCGGTGGGGATAAGCCGCCATCTTATTTGCCCTTTCCCAATGAGATGAATCCATTCCTGGGCTGGCGCGCGATCCGCATCAGTTTGGATGAACCGGAACTATTCAAGACCCAATTGCGCGCCATTTTACGCGCGGCTGTGGGACATCGAGCCCGCATCATGTTCCCCATGGTCTCGGACCTGGATGAACTACGGCGCGCGCGAGAGATCGTCGAAACGGTCAAACGGGACCTCACGCTTGCTTCCGTTGAATTTGCCGCGGACGTCCCTGTGGGAATCATGGTCGAGACTCCCGCCGCCGCAGTGCTGGTGGATGTGCTCGCCGAAGCCTCCGACTTTTTCAGCCTCGGCACCAATGACTTGACCCAATACACCATGGCAGTGGACCGCGGCAATGCGAAAGTATCCGGGCTTTTCCAGCCCTTGCATCCTGCTGTCTTGCGTCTCATTAGGCAGACAATTGATGCAGGTCATGCAAAAGGGAAGTGGGTGGGCATGTGCGGCGAACTGGCTGGCATGACAAAGGCAATTCCGATCCTGCTTGGCTTTGGCTTGGACGAGTTCAGCATGAACCCGCGAGCCATCCCTGAAGCCAAGAATCTGATCGGCAAATTAACGGATGAAAGGGCACGTGAGATCGCGAGCCAAGCCATGTCGTTTGGCACAGCCGCAGAAATCGAAAACTACATGAAGGGGATACTGGCTTCGTTGTAGCATGGCAATTTATCTGGACTCGGCAAAGCTCGATGAGGCGCGACAGGTTAGAGAACTTGGCTGGGTGTATGGTGTGACGACCAATCCTTCCCTGATGGCAAAGGCGGGCGTTGAGCCTGAAGTTGTTTTGAAGGGATTGGCTGAACTTGAATTTCATCATGTGTATTACCAGATTGTCTCAAATAACCTGGATGACATGCTGATCGAAGCTCGCCAAGTCAGCGAGATCGTCAAAAGTGGGTTGATACTCAAGATCGCACCGACACAAAACGGATTTCGTTTTGTAGCGAAACATGGAAATGAGTTTCCATGTTGTGTGACTGCCATCTTTGATCCTGCGCAGGCTTTGGTGGCGCGTGAGGCGGGAGCCAGATGTATCGCGGTGTATGTCAATCGCGCGACGAAACAACTGGGAGATGGACTTGCCCTGGTGGGGGATCTGGCAAAAGTCCTCGCTGGGAGTCGAACTGAGATATTGGCGGCCAGCTTGAAGTCCACGAAAGAGGCGGTGGATGCTTTCCTGGCAGGCGCGCAGCATATCACCGTCCCATTTGATTTATTGGCGAGTCTGTCAACTCATCCACTGTCCACGCAGATCATTGAACAATTCAATTCGGATGGCGCCGGAATTCGTTTGAAATCACGATAAGGAGATGAAGATGGAAGAGGTACTGAAGAAACTATTCGACGCGGTATTGGAGGGAGACTTCGAAGATGTAAAGACTAATTTGCAGGCCGCATTGGACGCCAAACTGGATCCAATAGTCATTTTGAACGATGGCATGATCGCGGCGATGCGCGAGGTGGGGTGCAGATTTGAAGAGGGCGAGTACTATGTGCCTGAGATGTTGATCGCAGCGCGCGCCATGCAGAGTGGAATGGCGATCTTGAAGCCTCATTTGCAACAAACAGACAGGAAATCGAGCGGCAAAGTTGTGATCGGCACTGTCAAAGGTGACTTACATGATATTGGAAAAAACCTGGTCGCGTTGATGCTGGAAGGTGCAGGGTTTGAGATTATTGATCTGGGTGTGGACGTCCCTGCCGAGGAGTTTGTTAAAGTGGCAACGAATGTCAAACCGGATATTATTGCCATGTCTGCCTTGCTCACCACTACCATGTCATCCATGAAAACAACCCTTGATGCACTGACAGCCGCGGGATTGCGTAATAATATTAAAGTAATTGTGGGTGGTGCGCCTGTCACTGAGGCTTATGCTCAACAAATCGAAGCTGATGGTTTTTCGACCGATGCAAGCCGCGCGGTCAATATGGCAAAGTCATTGCTCGGCGTATAAGATGCCGTTCGCTGAAAATTTTTTCATTGATGATGCAGTACGCATCTGTTCGCGTTTTGCATCGCACAATTTATTAGTATGGAAGATAGTATCTTGCTGGTAGTCATCGGATCATGTGATGAGCAGGGGCAGTGTTAACGCGCAGGATGCGGACTAATTGGGTACTGGCTTAGAGATAATATCTCAAGGTCAGCCGTTTATATCTCAGTGAAAAGGAGAAATATGTCTGAAAGTCCCATACTCCCGGCGGGAATCTGTGTGTCCCTGCCCCTGCGGCCATTTTGGAGACGCACAAAAAGCATGTACGTGTGCGCCTGCTGTTGACCAAATATCAAAAGCGAATCTCAGGCCCCCTAATTAACCGGATTGGCACGGCGTGCCACATCGAAGTTCCACGCGTGGATTATGAAAAGTTAAGCGGGAATAAAGTAAGCGAAACAAGCGAAGTCATTCGCCAGCGTGTGCAAGCCGCCAGAAATATTCAGCAAGCCCGATTTACTAATTCTCGATCTACCGACATCATCTCCAACGCTGATATTCGCATCGGGGAGATACGGCAATTTTGCAAGTTGCAGGCTTGTCCTGAGCACCGACGAAGGGATGAAGGCGGTGCACTGAGCGTGTCGAAGTGTCAGAGTTTGATGCGGGCGGCGATGAGTCAACTGAATTTATCGGCGCGCGCCTATGCACAGCACAATGTCATCGCATCCTGAAGTTATCACGCACGATCGCCGACTTGGCGGGGAGTGAGGAAATCCAGTCTACGCATTTGGCGGAGGCTTTGCAATACCGTCTCAAGTTAATGATGGGGTAGATTTTGTAATAGAACGAGGGACAATCGTTACTTGCCAATGATCCACATAGCCTATACAATTGGTCATTGCCCAAAACCTCGCGCCCGATCAAAGTTGTTTCGTTTGGACCAGGAGTGTGCCTTTCGAATAAAGGGGACGCTCAAAAGCCCTTGCGACTGGAGAGTTAACTTTATGTTTCGCTCATTGCGCGCGCAGCTTGGCGTGATCTTTCTCGGCTTCATTTTGCTGGTCGGCGGGTCGGTGGGCGCCACCTTTCTTGCCGTTCATGCCAAATCCAGCGATGCCGTAGTCATCAATCTTGCCGGGCGCCAGCGGATGCTCACGCAAAAGATGACGTGGCTGGCTCTCGCCCAGCCAGACAGCCCTGAACTAACTGCAACTATTCAACTTTTCGAACAGACACTGCCTGCTTTGCTGGATGGTGGCTCCACGCTCGATTCAACGGGCCGGCTCGTCTACCTGCCTCCCGCGCCCGACCCGGAACTGCGCGCCCAATTGGACACTGTTGCCCATACTTGGGCAGATTTCCGCGCTTATCTTGACCCGGTGGATGCATTTGCGCTTCAATCGGAAGCGCCTGTAATCCTCGCTCAACTCGATTCGGTTGTGAGCGCATACGAGGCGCGGGCGCAGGCAAAATTACTTCGTCTTCAAATCATTCAACTCACCTTCTTCGTTGCCGCATTGGTTTTGCTGGCATGGGGCTACGCGCTGACCCGGCGGAGTTTCGCGCAGCCGCTGACCAACCTCAACATTGCAACACGACGTATCGCGGGCGGCCAATTGGATGACCCGCTTCCGATCCTTGGCGACAATGAATTGGGAGAGTTGGGGAGGGCGTTCGAGACAATGCGTACCGAAATCGCTGCGGCGCGCGATCATCTCGAATCGCGAGTGAGTCAACGTACCCGTGAGTTGGCTTCGGCATTTGAGTTTAGCCAGGAGATTGTCGCCCAACGCAATCTCTCTCATCTTCTGGGTTCGGTTACTGATCGCGCTCGAGCACTAACCGGGTCCGATGCCGCTTCGCTGTGCCTGCTCGATGAGGGACGGACAGCCTTGATCCTCGCCGCCAGCAGTGAAAGGGGAGACATTCGAACTATGTTGCGCCAGCCGCTTCAACACCATTTTGCCAGACGCGTGATCGAAAAGGGTGAAACAGTAACCACTGACTCTGCCTGTACAACCTGTGGATTTCTTCGAGTTCACGCGCCCGGGCAGTGCATTGCCGCCCCGCTTCGAACAGGCGAAACCACGATCGGCGCGCTATGTGTCGTGCGCAGCAATGATGGCCATTTCGATTCGGACGAGACCCGCGCACTCACTTTGCTCGCTAACTCGGCGGCAATTGCAATTGCCAACACGCGGCTGGCGGAGGCAGAACAGCATCAAGCAAGGCAGGCGGCAACCCTGATGGAACGCGAACGCCTCGCCGCAGAACTACACGATCACCTGGCTCAAACGTTGAGCTTTCTCAATCTCAAGACCGATCAAGCGCAGGAGATGATTGCCGCCAATCGCTCCACTGAAGCCGGAAATGAACTCAACCGGATGAAGTCCGCAATCAGCGGCGCATATGGGCAGGTGCGCGCGGCGCTCGTCGGACTTCGTGAACCGATATCTACAGCCGCCTCTCTCGCCTCAAAACAGGATTTGGCTGAAAAAATTACTGACTGTGTTGAGAATTTCCGCGAGGTATCCGGTCTTTCCGCTGAACTGATAATCACTGACCGTTCCGCGCTGGCTCTCTCGCATCTGGCACAGGCACAGGCGGCACACATTGTCCGCGAGGCGCTTAACAATGTTCGGCGGCATGCGCAGGCGCATCAGGTTTGGGTGCGGATTGGGCGGGTGAACGACGAGGCCCTGTTCACAGTGAAAGACGATGGTGATGGATTTGACCCGCAGGCGATTAAGACTGAAAATCACCTCGGGTTGGCTATTATGCGGGCGCGCGCGGAACGAAGCGGAGGAGTTCTCGCCATCGAATCCGCACCCGGCGCGGGGACGAAAGTCCTGGCAACATTTCCGTTAGCGGGGGCAAGGACGAATGATGATTGAATCGTCTCGCCAAGTTCGAGGAGTTGCGCATGAGCCGCGCTCGCATTTTGCTCGCTGATGATCACGAACTCTTCCGCGAAGGCCTGGCTGGACTGATCAATGCCCAGCCGGACTTGGAAGTTGTGGGTCAGGCTGGCGACGGTCTGGAGGCACTGACCCTCGCCCGTGATTTGCGCCCTGACCTGATTATCATGGATATCAAAATGCCGCTATGTGAGGGGTTGGAGACGACACGATTGATCCGCACTGAATGGCCCGAGGCGTGCATTCTCATCCTCACCGTCCATGACGAGGATGAGAAGTTGTTCGAGGCCATCAAGTCTGGGGCAAGCGGCTACTTGCTCAAGAGCACGAACTCGGTTGATTTTCTACGCGTCGTGCGCAACGTTGTAGCTGGCGAAGCCGCACTACCCCCCAAGTTGGCTTCGCGCCTGCTGGAAGAATTTGCCCGGCTGGCTAATCGTCCTGCGCCTGAGTCGTCCTCGCCGGAATATGCCGACCTCACGCCTCGCGAGCGCGGGGTGCTTAATCTCGTCGCAACGGGTGCAACGGATAAGGAAATCGCGGCACAACTTTCCCTCAGCCTGCACACCGTCAAAAGCCACGTCCGCAGTATCCTCAGCAAACTTCACGCCATTAACCGGCGGCAAGCCGCAAAGTTTGCCGCGCAAGTGGGGTGGGTGAATAAGACGCCCAGATAAACTGCTTCCCTCCATTCAAGACAATCATCCAATCACTCTTTTTTCATTCTTTGTGACAAACGTGACGGATAGACAAGCCATTTATCTTCACGCATACTTTGAATATGGAAGCGCGTCGTGTGTTCATCGTCGGCGCTTCGTTGTTCGCTGAGACGCTGGCGCAGGCGCTGGCAAAAGTTGAAACCATCAAGGTGATTGGCTGCGCGCCCACAGTTGAGACAGCCGCACAAATGATTCGAGACAACCTCCCCGATGTAGTGATTATCGCGGAAGCAGGCGAACAACCACCGACGGCTTACGCCCAGTTCCTTGCCATGTATCCCGACCTGCGCATCATTCGCGCCGATCTCAACGCCAACAATGCGCAAGTCATTACCTGCCGCCACATTGGCGCGAGCATGCCTGAATTGCTTGCCGCGATTGAAGCCCTGCTCAAACGGAGTTAGCCATGCCCAAATTTAACCGCCGTGATTTTCTCAAAATTTCCGCCGTTGCCGGCGGCGCCAGTCTCGCCCTTTTGCTTGACCAGCGAATGGCGTACCTGCAAACCATAACGGATATTGATAATCCGTTGGATTACTATCCCAACCGGGACTGGGAGAAAGCCTATCGTAATCTGTATCAGACTGACTCCAGTTTCACTTTCCTGTGCGCGCCCAACGACACGCACAACTGCCTGCTCAAGGCATTGGTGCGGAACGGACAGGTGGTGCGTATTGAGCCAAGCTATCGCTATCACGAAGCAACAGACATGCTTGGGAACAGCCCGTCAGCCCGCTGGGAACCGCGCGCCTGCCAGAAGGGACTGGCGCTTGTGCGGCGTTTCTATGGAGACCGCCGCGTAAAAGGGGCGTTTATCCGCAAGGGCTGGCTGGATTGGGCGAAAGCCGATTTCCCGCGTGAAGCCAATGGGTTGCCCGCCGCCAAATATCTCAATCGCGGCAAGGATGAATTTGTCAAAGTGGAATGGGACGAAGCTTTTGAACTTGTCGCACGCGCCCAGATGAACATTGCCAAAACTTACAGCGGACCCGAAGGCGCGGAACTTCTCAAGCAACAGAATTACGATGAAGCCATGATCGCCACGATGAAAGAGGCGGGGACGCGTACCCTCAAATTCCGCGGCGGCATGCCCTTCCTCGGCGCGACGCGCATTATTGGCTTGTATCGCTATGGAAATATGATGGGCTTGCTTGACGATTACACTCGTCAGGTGGGTCCCGATAATGCACTCGGCGGGCGCGGCTGGGATAACTACGCCTGGCATACCGACCTGCCTCCGGGTCACCCCATGGTCACGGGCCAGCAGACCGTGGACTTCGACCTGTTCACCGCCGAGAATGCGAACCTGATCACACTTTGGGGCATGAACTGGATTTCAACAAAAATGCCCGATGGTCACTGGCTGACCGAGGCGCGCCTGCGCGGAAGTAAGATCATCACCATTGCCCCCGAATACCAGTCCACGTCGAATAAAGCCGACGAGGTGATTATCATTCGCCCCGGCACCGACCCGGCGCTGGCGCTTGGTCTGGCGCACGTCATCATCAAGGAAAAGACCTACGACGCGAAATACGTCAAGAATTTTACCGACCTGCCGCTTCTGGTACGAACAGATACGCTCAAACTGCTCGGTGCGGCGAACATCACGCCCAATTATCAATCCGCCGAACTGACCAATACGATGCACGTGATGACGCCCGAGGAAAGTCCCGCTCCAAACTTCAACCAACCGACACAGTACGTTCGCCAGGCGTTGCGCGACAAGTGGGGCGATTTCGTCGTATGGGATTCGCAGAAAGAACAGCCTTTTGTTATCAACCGCGATCAGGTGGGCGAGCATTTCACGAAACTGGGCGTTGACCCGGCGCTCGAAGGCGAGTTCACCGTCACCACAACAGATGGTGCGCAAGTCAAAGTCCGTCCGCTCTTTGCGATCATCATGGAATATCTGACTGAGTTCGATCCGCAAAACGTCTCGAAGCTCACTTGCGCCCCGGTGGAGGCGGTTGAAAGCCTGGCGCGTCAGATCGCCGCCAACCCTGCAGCAACCCTGCTCACGCATGGTATGGGACCGAACCACTTCTTCAACGCTGACTTAAAAGACCGCGCCCTGTTCCTTGTCGCGGCGCTCACGAACAACATCGGGCATTGGGGCGGCTCGCCCGGCTCCTACGCGGGTAATTACCGCGTTGCCCTGTTCAACGGCTTGCCTCAATACATTACTGAAGATCCGTTCCACATTGAACTTGACCCCGCTAAAACACCCAAGACCAAAAGCTATCTCAGTTATGAGTCTGCCCACTATTTTTCTTATGGCGACCGTCCATTACGGGTGGGCAATAAACTATTTACCGGCGCGGGGCATCTCTCCACTCCCACCAAATTTACCTGGTGGGCAAATACCAACTCCATTCTCGGCAACGCCAAATGGGCGTATGACATGATCCACAATACCCTGCCGCGCGTCGAGACGGTTGTGGTCAATGAGTGGTGGTGGACGATGACCTGCGAGTACGCCGACGTTGTGTTTGGCGTGGACTCATGGGCGGAGATGAAGCATCCCGACATGTGCGGCTCGGTTACCAACCCGTTTGTGCAGGTATTCCCGCGCACGCCGCTGGAACGCATCTTCGATACAAAAGCGGATATCGAGGCGCTGGCAGGCGTTGCGAATGCCCTTGCCAAACTCACAGGCGATCAGCGTTTTGCAGATTACTGGAAGTTCGTCGGCGAGGGATGCGTGGATGTCTATCTCCAGCGCATCGTTGACCTTTCCTCATCACTGCGCGGCTATAAATTTGATGAGTTGGAAAATCTGGCGAAGGAGGGCATCCCTGCGCTGAAAATGCTCCGCACCTATCCGAAGGTGGTGGGCTGGGAGCAGACGCAGGAGAGCAAACCCTGGTATACCAAGACCGGCAGGATCGAGTTCTATCGCGATGAACCGGAGTTCATTGAACACGGCGAGAACCTGCCTGTCTATCGGGAACCGGTGGACGCCACGCCCCACGAACCGAATGTTATCGTCGCGGGCAAGGATATCCAATCCATGATGAATCCGACGGGTCCGCAAGGATACGGACTCGACCCGAACGACCAATCCACTGAGACGCGGCAGGTGCGTAACGTCATTCGTTCCGCTGATGAAGTCGTCGCCAGTAACCACCCGCTTACCAGTCAAGACTATCGTTTTATTTTCATCACACCCAAATATCGCCATGGCACGCACACCACCCCCGTGGACCTCAGCACGATCGCCGTTTATTTCGGTCCGTTTGGCGACATGATGCGCCACGACAAGCGCATGCCGTGGGTGGGCGAATCGTACGCCGATATTAATCCCGCCGACGCGCGCGAACTTGGAATTGAGGACGGCGATTACATCTGGATTGACGCCGACCCATCCGACCGGCCTTATCGCGGCGCCAAACCCGACGATCCCGACTACAAAGCGATGAGAATGATGACGCGCGCCCGCTATTACAACGGACTCGCGCGCGGCGTGCTGCGGATGTGGTTCCACATGTACCAGGCCACACACGGCTCGGTGGAGGGACACGAGACGCGCGACGACGGGCTGGCAAAGAATCCGCGCACGGGGTATCAAGCCATGTTCCGCTATGGCGGACATCAAAGCGCAGTGCGTACCTGGCTGCGACCGACGTTGATGACCGAGACGCTAACTCGCAAGGACGTGTACGGTCAGAACATCGGCTCGGGTTTTGCGATTGACGTACATTGCACCGTGGGCGCCCCCAAAGAGTCGTTCGTCAAAATCACCAAAGCAGAATCTGGCGGCGTGAACGGCGAAGGTTTATGGCGTCCCGCCGCGCTCGGTCTGCGCGCAGGCTACGAGAACGACGCAATGAAGAATTATCTGGCTGGCGGTTTCATTACCAGCAGTGAGTAGTATATCATTGCGAGGAGGGTGATCTTCCCGACGAAGCAATCCCCTCTCAACAAGAGACTGCTTCGCGCAAAGCGCATCGCAGTGACATGTCAATTAACGAGGTCATCATGCCCAAAGTATATAACTGGCAAATCGGACGCGAAATGAACTACCCCTACGAGGCGGCGTATCCCGAAAAACAATTCGGCGCGGTCTTTGACATCAACAAATGTATCGCCTGCCAGACCTGCACGCTCGCCTGCAAGAACGCCTGGACTTCCGGGCGCGGACAGGAGCACATGTTCTGGAACAACGTCGAGACCAAGCCTTACGGCTCATATCCGCTTGGATGGGACGTGCGCCTGCTCGAACAACTCGGCGGGCAATCATGGAGCAACGGCGTTTACACCGGCAAGACCATCTTCGAAGCCGCGCCTCCCGGACGCGCCGCGCTTGGCTTCCTGCCCGAGGATGAGGATTGGGCGCACCCCAATCACGGCGAAGACGAAGTGGCTGGCACGATTGACCGCGGCGCATACTTTACCCTGCCGCATCCGGTCTGGATGTTCTATCTCCAGCGCATTTGTAACCATTGCAGTTATCCCGCCTGCCTTGCTTCCTGCCCGCGCAAAGCCATTTACAAGCGCGAAGAGGATGGCATTGTATTGATTGACGAGACTCGCTGCCGCGGTTATCGCGAATGTGCCCGCGCCTGTCCGTTCAAGAAGGCTTTGTACAACACCGTTACACGCGTCTCTGAAAAATGTATCGCCTGTTACCCACTCGTTGAGCAGGGCAGGCAGACCTATTGCACGCTCAGTTGCATTGGGCGCATCCGCATTAATGGCTGGGTACACTTCCCCGATAAAGCCGTGTTGGACAGCCCCGTGGACTTTTTAGTGCATGGTCGCAAGGTCGCCCTGCCGCTCTATCCGCAGTTTGGGCTGAATGTCAACATCTATTACATACCGCCCATTCATGTGCCGCAGGAATTCCTGTTGCAAATGTTCGGTCCCGGCGTGCCAAATGCCGTAGACACGTACAAGCGCGTGAAAGATGATCCCGAACTGTTGGGCGTATTGCTCTTGATGGGCGCAACCGACAAGTGGATTGAAAAATTCCGTGTAAAAGAAGGCTTCGCGTATGGCTACGACGCCAAAGGCGACGAGATCGCCAAGGTTCCACTCAAAGAGCCGATCTACATCCGCCCTGACTTCAACGCTGCGACCGGCGCGTTCCTGCACAATACGCCGTAAGAATAGATCTGGCAGGTTTTTCAAACCTGCCAGATCTCAATCAAGGAAAAAACCATGACCCGTTTTTTCAAACACATTCCTCTCCTTGCCATACTCGCGCTGGCGTTTGCGCTTTCGTCCAATGGATTGGCGCTGGCGCAGGCACAGCCTCAATTGATATCGGTTTATAACGATGGGGAATTGCCGCTAACTGATCCAAAATCCCCGGCGTGGGATTCGGTCCCGGTTTACGCTGCCTCAGTGACGCCGCAATCTGCCATCGCCCCGACCCTGTTCGCCGCGACCGTTTCCTCCGTTGAAGTGCAATCGCTCAACAATGGCGAAGATATCGTCTTCCGTCTTGTTTGGGAGGATGCCTCCCAGGACTCGCACGCCACAAAGCCCGATGAATTTCGCGACGCCGCCGCGCTCCAGTTTTCTGTGGACGACCTGGACGCGGAGCAGACTCAAAAAATTCTCTGCATGGGGGCGGCTGGACAACTGGTAAATCTGTGGCATTGGAAAGCCGACTGGCAATGGGATATTGATAATGGGTTCCGCGATGTGGTGGATGCCTACCCAAACTTTTGGCTTGACCATTATCCTTTTGTTGTTGGCGAGCCGCCCTTCCGCCTACCCACCGATTTCAATTCAGAGGAAGCCAGAGCCTATTTGGTTGGATGGTCTGTAGGCAACCCGCTTTCCAACCCCGCGCGTGTAACACCGGTTGAAGATCTGAGTTCCATGGGTTTCGGTACGGTAACGTCACAGGCGGACCAGGGCTTATTGGGGCGGGGAGTTTGGGAAGACGGTAAATGGTATGTGGTTTTTTCCCGTCCATTAGTAAGCGCCGATGAGAACGATGTACAATTTACGCTTGATCGAGCTTTTTCAATCGCTTTCGCCGTGTGGGATGGCTCCGATCAACAGGTGGGCGCGCGCAAACAACTTTCCACGTGGACAACCATGCTGCTCGAAACAGAAAAAGGTATTGCAGGACCGACTCCAAAAGTTTTGGGTATGCCAATTGGAACCTTCATCACTATCGCAGTTGTAATTGTGCTGGTCGTTGTCGGCGCGTTCTTCTTCATGCGCCGCCGTAAGATTGCATGAAAGACCCTAAAGGTTTCCTTTGCTACCGAAAAAGCGTTATGAGCAAGACAGCCTCGTAGATTTTCCAACTGGTTTGCCAGAAAAACCTTTAGGGTCTGTATTCTTATAAGGACAAATCATGACCGACAAACTCGAATCCCGCGCCGCGTTATATTCCGCGCTCGCGTTCAGTTTTGCTTATCCCGATCGGGACACGGATTTTGCGCTGATCGTGTCAGAGATGGGGAAAGCCGTCGCTTTAGCAGAGCAGGCTTGCCCTGAGTTTGATCGAAGGGCTCGGGTGAGTCCGGATGCGTCCTCCTTGCGCACAAGTCTGGACAATCTGCGCGCCGCAATCCATAATCCGCAGTCACCCCATCTCACTCCTGCTGAAGAACATATCTTTCTCTTTCATCGCCAGGCGTTATGTTCGCCTTACGAATCAACGTATTCTCCCGCCGGCATGGAGCAAAGTCTCGCAGACATCGCGGGCTTCTATCGCGCCTTCGGCGTGCAGATGTCGCCCGACGCGCACGAGCGTGTTGACCATATCGGCAGTGAGTTGGAATTTATGGCTGTGCTGTGCGCGAAGGAAGCGCACGCGTTACGCAATGGACTGACGGAGCAGGCTCAGATCTGCCGCGACGCGCGTTCCGCTTTTCTAAGCGACCACCTTGGGCTGTGGGCTTTGGCGTTTGCTTCCCGCGTTCAGGATAAAGCCCGCCTGCCGCTCTATCCCGCGCTGACCGACATGCTCGCGTCCCTGCTTGCTTTGGAGGCTGAAGACCTGGGCGTTGCGCTCTGCGTCGCTTCTGCGTATGGAAGCCCAGAGGCTGCCACAGGGATGGCAGGCGGAGAGGAACTCGCGTGCGAATAGAATCCGACGCCATGAGTTCGCGGTGGAATATGAGACTTGGTCACGTTCAATCAAGCGTGACGTTTTGGGCGCTTCGCCTCCTGACCTTTTTGGCTGCCGCCGCGCTGGTTGAGTTTCTCAGCCTACGACTGCTCATCCGACTCGGTCCTGTGCTCCCACACACCGACGCTGTCGTGTCACTCACCGAGGCATTGATATTCATCGGCGCGGTGGCGTTGAACTTTGCCTTGTTGCTCACGCTCGCGACGCTGACGACAATGGCTTGGCAAACGTCCCGCTATCCATTGAAGTATTGTCTCGCTGCGATCATCGTGTTGACCATTGGACTCACGCTTGCGGGAGGCGCTCCGCCTCCGTTGCTTTTCGTCGCTTTCCTATTTCTCTCGTTGAGCATGGTGGGCATTGCCCTGTGGTTTGCGCGCCATTCCAAATTTTATGTGGGCTGGCTGGCGCTCTTTGGCGGGGCATATCTCGCGCTGGCATATCCGACACTTGTCAATACTTTGCATGTCACGCTGCCGTTCACTGCGCATGCGCGCGCAATCAGCGAACTGCTGATCCTATTGTCAACCCTGGGCGCGCCATTCGTCCTGCGCCCGCGCCGCGATTGGATAGCCGTCATCGTCGGCGTGGTGGGCGCGATCCTGCTGGCTGGTTTGTGGTTTAGCGTTCAATGGCTACCTCCCACATTGATGATTTGGTCGGTTGCCTTTACAGGTTATTTGCCCGCGCCCGTCTACATTCTCGCGCTTGGCTTGTGGCTCTATACTTTTATTGCGTTGATGAAAACTGAAGGCAGGCGTCATCATGCGCTGGGATTGGCTCTCCTCGCGCTCGGCGGTTTGCGCTGGGACCTGTCCTATTACGTTTTACTCGCGCTGGCTGGTTTCCTGCTGTTGAGCGGCGCAAACGATGAACCGCCGCAAAAGGGACCATGATTGATATCAAAGACTTGCTTGAAAAGTCTGCCGCGCGGCACACACACTTATGTCCGCGCCAGGTGTTGGGAGTCCGCGTGGCATTGGCGGGCGCGGCCGCGCTTGGGCTCTCGATTCCCTGCGCGGATAAACGTCTCCTCATTATCCTGGAGACCGATGGCTGTTTTGCGGACGGCGTGGAAGTCGCGATGGGTTGCACGGTTGGACATCGAACCCTGCGCGTTGAAGATTATGGCAAGATTGCCGCGACCTTCGCAGACACCGCGACAGGGAAATCGCTTCGCGTCGCGCCGCGGCTTGATATTCGTCAACGCGCATTTGCGTTCATTCCTGATGAAAACCGCCATTACTTCGCGCAACTGCAAGCCTATCAGATCATGCCCGATGATGAATTGCTATCCGTTCAGGAAGTTACACTCAATACACCCATCGAACAAATTCTCGGCAAGCCAGGCGTACGCGTCACTTGCGAGATGTGCGGGGAGGAAGTCATTAACGAACGCGAAGTCTTCTGCAATGGGCACAGCATATGTTACGTCTGCGCTCACGGCGGCTATTACAGCCCCGCGCCAGAGTTCGTAACAACCTGTCTCCTGTATCCACAAGTCATGGAATGAAGACCTGTGCTGGCTGCTTGCCTCGTCCGCCAGTTTTTTTGGTTTGTCTTATTTACGGCGCTTGAGAAAAGCCCTCAAAATCATTCTTCTGTCCCTCATCGAACATGAAAAATATGTCCGATTGTGTGTATCCCTGCCCCTGCGGCCATTTTGGAGACGCACAAAAAGCCTGGACGTGTGCCTCTGGTGTCGTTCCTAAATATCAAAAGCGAATCTCAGGTCCACTTCTCGACCGAATTGACACGGCTTGCCGCATCGAATTCCCAAGAGCTGATTATGAAAAGCTAAGTGGAAATAAATTAAGCGAGTCGTCTGAAACTATTCGTGCAAGAGTGCAAGCCGCTAGAAATATTCACCAAGCCCGGTTCACGAATCCCGATTCCCTAATATCGAATAAAAGTTCTTCCACCGAAATCATCTGCAATGCCGATATACGCATCGAGGAGGTTTGCCAATTTTGTCACTTACAGGCCGAGGGTCAGAGTTTGATGCGTTCGGCAATGAGTCAATTGCAGTTATCCGCGCGCGCGTATCATCGCATCTTGAAACTGGCGCGCACGATCGCGGATTTGGCTGGAAGTGAAAATATTCAATCCGTGCATTTGGCGGAGGCGCTTCAATACCGTCCAAAGTTAATGATGGGGTGATTTCACCAGATCAACCACACGGCAGGGATGACTCCCTGCCGCTTTTTGATTCCATCGTTTCATGACTTAACTCACGTTTCCAGAATCCGAATGTCATCTTCATGTCGGGTTTTCCCCTACATAACTTCAAAAACCATCCAACTTTTCCCGCTATTCCCAGGGATACAGATTGGATAAAGTAGAACCAGGAAAACTGCGGATTCGTTCCGAATTTCAATCTTTGAAGGAGAAGAAATATGTCCAATCCGAATGAAGCAACTTTGCTTAAAAAGTATGCTTCCGAGGTGTTTGCCGGGCTGGTCGCGCCGCTGGAGGGTGTGGAAATTTCACCCCTCACCGCCGACGACCCGCTGGCGAAAGAGGATGCTCTGGTGCGCATGCAGCGTGAGTTACAGCGCGCACTGGAAAAACCCGTCTCGGAACGGCGCTGGGTCATGGTGATTGACCTGCGCAAATGTGTGGGATGTTCGGCCTGTACTATCGCGTGCGTGGCTGAAAACAAACTGCCGCCGGGGGTGGTCTATCGCCCGGTGATGAACGAGGAAATCGGCACATATCCGAACGTGAGCATGAAATTCCTGCCGCGCCCGTGTATGCAATGCGACGTACCGCCCTGCGTGCCGGTCTGCCCGGTGACGGCCACCTACAAGAACGAAGAGGGGATCGTGGTAGTGGATTACAACCAGTGCATCGGTTGCCGCGCCTGCATGGCGGCGTGTCCGTACGGCGCGCGCACGTTCGACTTCGGGTACACCTATACCGAGTCGACGCCCGTTGCCGAAGGTATGATCGTCGGGCGTGTCAGTGCGGAAGGCTATGAGCGCGCCGCGGCCTTCGAATACAGCGAAGAGTGGCCGCGCACGAACCTGAGGGCTTCACCTGTCGGCAACGTGCGCAAATGCCATTTCTGCCTGCATCGTCTCAACGCAGGCATGTTACCGGCCTGCGTCACGACCTGCATCGGTCGCGCCACCTACTTTGGCGACGCCAATGATCCAGATTCGCTGGTGACCGAACTCATCAACAAACCCAACGTGATTCGGCTCAAGGAAGAACTTGGCACCGAACCGCGTGTCTATTACGTGGTGTAGGAGGATGAGATGATAAAGAAAATTTCTTACGCTGTTGGCGCGCTTGCCCTGCTGTTCGGATTGTGGGGCGTGTATATCCGCCTGTTCGAAGGCGAGCAAAGCACAAACTATGGCTCCTACATCGGATGGGGCTTGTGGGTTGCTATGTACCTGTTCCTGGCCGGGCTGGCCGCGGGCGCTTACATGCTCGCGACGCTCGATTACCTGTTCGATATGCCGCAGTTCAAAGGCACGGGTAAGGCCATGTTGTGGGCTGCGCTGGTCACGCTCCCTGCGGGGCTGGCTTCCATCGGCATGGACCTCGGCCACATGGAGCGCATCTGGAAAGTTTATCTGGAGCCGAACTTTAACTCCTTCCTCACGCTCATGGTCTGGGGATACACGCTTTTCTTCATCCTGATCGCGGTTTCGCTCTATCTGGCATTTACCCGCCCCGAAAAATCCGCCATGAAAGTGGTCATGTGGATTGGGCTGGTGACGGCGATCCTGGTGGCGGGAGGCGTGGGTTTCCTGCTGGGCGGCAACGCCAACCGCCTGTTCTGGCACGTCGGCCTGTTCCCGGTGCAGTTCCCGATCTTTGCGCTGGCTTCGGGCGCGGCCCTCATGCTGGTCATCGTGGGCTGGTTCGGACCGAAAGAAGATCACGGCAAACGCGCCGACCAGTTGTGGACGCTGGCCGTCCTGACCATCATCCTGAGCGTGGTCAAGATCTACTTCATGGTTTCCGACTATACCCAGTCCCTGTACGGCGGCGTGCCGGATAACGTGATCGCCGTCCAGTCCATCCTGTTCGGCCAGCATGCGTTCTCGTTCTGGGTCGTGCAGATCGGACTGGGGACGCTGATCCCGCTCATCGTGCTATCCCAGCCGAAACTGGCGAAGAACGATTTCGTCGCCGGACTGATGGGACTGTTCCTGCTGGTCGGCTACGCGGTGGCCCGCATCCTGATCGTTGTGCCGGGGCAGGTCGCTCCTATGCTTCCGGGCCTGGCTGAGGCTTTTAGCGGACCGAAACTGACCTTTGATTACATTCCCAGCCTTATGGAATGGTCGGTCACTGCGGCCGTCATCGGGTTTTCCATCCTGGCAATCCTGATCGGGCTGGATCGCCTGGTGCATTTTAATGAGGTGAAGAAATGAATACAAAACAACCCGAAACCTGCAAGATTTCCCGCCGTGATTTTCTGAAACTCTCCGGCGCGGTGGGGGCGGGCGCGGCCTTCCTGGGTGCGCTGCCCAAAGTAAATGAGGTCATGGCTCAGGGCAATGAGCAGGCGGCTTATACCCTGGCGTTGGCGGAGAATCAAATCTACACCGTCTGCCAGCAATGCAATACGCAGTGCGGACTCAAAGTCAAACTGCTGGATGGCGTTGTCGCCAAGGTGGACGGCAATCCCTACAATCCCTGGAACATGGTGCCGCATGTAGCGTATGATACGCCCATTGCGGAGATGGCAAAGACAGAGGGCGCGTTGTGTCCCAAGGGCCAGGCTTCCATACAGACCACCTATGATCCATACCGTCTGGTAAAAGTCGTCAAGCGCAAGCCCGGCACGCCGCGCGGCGGCGGCGAGTGGGTGACGATGGACTTCGACTCTGCGCTGACCGAGATCATCGAGGGCGGCGACCTATTCGGCGAGGGTCCGGTCGAGGGACTCAAAGACATCTACGCCCTGCGCGATTCCAAAGTTGCCAAAGAGATGGCGGACTTCGTCAAGAAAATCACGTCCGAGAAGGACAAGGACAAGAAAGCCGATCTGGTGAAGGAATTCAAGACCACCTTCAAAGCCAACCTGGATAAATTGATTGATCCCGATCATCCCGACTTCGGCCCGAAGAACAATCAACTGCTGTTCTTCTGGGGCCGCCTCAAGGGTGGCCGCAGTGACCTCATCAGCCGCGTCATCGGCAGCGGATTCGGCACAGCCAATCGTCACGGTCATACCACCGTCTGCAACGGCTCGGTCTATTTCGCCGGCAAGGCGATGAGCGAGCAGTTTGTGGAAGGCAAGTGGGCAGATGGCAAGAAGTTCTACTGGCAGGTGGACTCGGCTAACAGCCAGTTCATCATCTTCGTCGGCGTCAACCCGTTCGAGGCCAGCCAGGGACCGACCAACCGCTCCCCGCGCATCACAACTGGTCTGGTCGAAAGCGGACTGAAGTACGTAGTGGTGGACCCGCGCCTCTCAAAGACTGCTTCCAAAGCCTGGAAGTGGCTGCCCAACCTGCCCGGCAGCGAAGGCGCGCTGGCGCTGGCGCTGATCCAGCAGGTGTTGCAGAACAACAAACACAATGTCAAATTCCTGGAGAATGCCAACAAAGCCGCCGCTTCCGCCGACAAAGAACCCACCTGGAGCAACGCCTCCTGGCTGGTCAAGATTGAAAAGGGCGAGCCCGGCAAATTCCTGCGCGGCTCCGATCTGGGACTCGAACCCGAAGAACGCCAAAAGGCGGATGGTTCGGGAACATGGCTGTTCGACCCGTTTGTCACATTGCGCGGCGACCAGACCATCACCTTCGACCCGAACGCGTCTGAACCGGAATTCGCCGCTGAAGGCGATCTGCTTGTGGACACGACTGTCAATGGAATCCGCGTGAAAAGCAGTTTGCAGTTGTTGAAGGAATCAGCGGACAGTCATACGCTGGAGGAGTGGGCCGAAATCACCGGTCTGGACGCTGGCGACATCGCCGAAGTTGCCGCTGAGTTCACCAACTACGGGCGCAGGGCAGCCGCCGAACCGCATCGCGGCGCGTCGCAGCACACCAACGGCTTTTACAACATCGTGGCCTGGAACTCGCTCAACCTGCTGATCGGCAACTACGACTACGCGGGCGGCATGACCACCGGCTTCACCTACGACCACACCGGCAGCAAGGATGGGCAGCCGTTCAACCTCGGCAAGTTGACCAATGGCAAGACCACGCCGTTCGGCATCAACATCATTCGCTCCGAGATCAAATACGAAGATAGCACATTGTTCGCGCAGGACGGCTACCCGGCCAAACGTCAGTGGTATCCGCTCGCCTCGGACATCTATCAGGAAATCCTGACCTCCGCCGCCGACGGTTATCCGTATCCGATCAAGGCCGCTTTCATCTACATGGGCGCGCCAACCTATTCCCTTCCCGCAGGCCACACGAACATCGAGATCATGCGAGATCCCAAAAAGATTCCGCTCATCGTTGCCAGCGACATTCTCATCGGCGAGACATCCATGTACGCCGACTACATCTTCCCCGATGTCTCGAACCTCGAACGCTGGGAAATGGCCGGCACGCAGTTCTCGATGCCGTGGAAGGTCATGCCCGTCCGCAACCCGTCGGTGGCCCCGCTGGTGGAGGAAGTAACGGTCTTTGGCCAGCAAATGCCCTGCAGTTTGGAAGCGTTGTTGCTGGGCATTGCCGAGAAACTGGAATTGCCGGGTGTTGGCCCGGGCGGACTGGGTGATGCGGGCGATCTCACGCATCCCGATCACTTCTATCTCAAGATGGTCGCCAACCTAGCTTTCGGCGATAAAAAACCCGACGCCGAAAAGAAAGAGCCTGGCGAAATCCTGCCCGATGCCGACGACGAGGAAGTCCGGATCTTCACCGAAGCGCGGCGCTTCCTGCCGCCCAGTGTGTTTGATCTCGAACGCTGGAGCGCCTCTGTCGGCGACGACTGGTGGCGCAAAGTCGTCTACGTACTTAATCGCGGTGGACGTTTCCAGGACTACGCCAAGGCTTACGATGGCACAAAACTGAAAAACAAGTATGGCAAGCAGATCAATGTTTACCAGGAGAAAACGGTCGGCGTGAAGAATGCCCTCACCGGCAAACACTATCCCGGCCTCGCCGTGTACCTGCCTAGCCCGTTCGACCTCTCCGGCAAACCGATTGAGGACCCGGCGGAATACGATCTGCGTTTGATCACAAACCGCGTGGTCTATCACACCAAAGCCCGCACCATCACGAATTACTGGCTGCTGGCGCTATCGCCTGAAAATACCGTGCAAATGAATACGCTGGATGCAAAGCGGCTTGGCTTGAAGGACAACGATGTAGTCAAGATCGCCTCAGCCACCAACCCGGACGGGGAGTGGGACTTCGGCGCGGCTGTTGGCAAGCGCCCCATCGCTGGCAAGGTCAAGATCATCGAAGGTTTGCGGCCCGGCGTGGTTACCTTCTCCCTCGGCCACGGCCACTGGGCGACCGGCAGCACCGATGTGGTGATTGACGGTGCGCTGATTAAGGGCGATCCCCGCCGCCTTGCCGGAGTTCACGCCAACGCCGCCATGCGTACCGATCCCATCATTACGAACATGTGCCTCACCGATCCGGTCGGCGCAAGCGCGGTGTTCTACGATACCATGGTGAAGGTGGAGAAGATGTAGGCACGTATACAGGTACACAGGTAGATCAACGAAAACCCGTGTACCTGTCTACCTGTGTACTTTACCAAAAGGAGAAAACATGTTTCGATTAGGTCCCACAGAACTCACCATCATTCTCGTTATCGTCCTCCTGCTCTTCGGAGTGGGACGGATTGGTAAAATAGCCAGCGAACTCGGCTCCGGCATCCGCGCCTTCAAGTCTGGGCTTGGTGGTAATGCCGAAGAAAAGAACGACTGAACTCTAAAAATCAAATAATCATCTCCGAAGCCTGCCGGCCTACTGTAGGACAAATTGCCAATTTGTCCTACTACGGCAACCAGGACAGACCATCACTGTAGTGCGAGATTTATCTCGCCAGGTGCGACATCGCGAAGCGTGTCGCGTTACAGGCGATAGCCCAGGTGAATGTGGAAACACATCCGCCCCCCGTGTTTGGAAAGGAGACGCGCATGCACGTATTCAAGCCGTCTCTTATATGAGACGGCTTTTTTTTGTAGGTCGGATTGCCAATCCGACTTATGCCAGTCCATTGAGGCATATTATGAACACAAAGACTCTTCCCGGATTACTTGAACTCTCCTCCGCCGCGCACAGTCACTTGTGTCCGCGCCAGATCCTCGGCGTGCGCATGGGCATGTATGCAGGCGAATTATTAAATCTGCATCTTCCACAAAGCGACAAACGCCTGCTTGTCATCATTGAAACAGATGGCTGTTTTGCAGACGGACTCTCCGCGGCGACCAATGCGACAGTAGGTCACCGCACCTTGCGTGTGGAAGATTACGGCAAGACCGCCGCTGTGTTCATTGACACAAAGACCGAGCGCGCCATTCGGGTCGCTCCTGCTTTGAATATCCGCCAGCAGGCATGCGAGTATGTCCCCGAAGAATCGCGTCATTATTCTGCTCAAATGCAGGCTTACCAAATCATGCCTGACGAAGTCATGTTCAACACGCAAGAGGTAATGCTAACTGTTTCAATGCAATCCATTCTCTCCCGACCAGGGTTGCGCGTCAACTGCGACGTGTGCGGCGAAGAGATCATGAATGAGCGTGAAGTGAAACAAAACGGACTCACACTTTGCCGCGCTTGCGCTGGGAATTCGTATTATCATACGCCTGTTTGCACCCCTGCGCATGTGATGGAGTTATATACGGTTGAATAATCTCTTCCTTTACTTACTGGTATTCGTTATCGCAGTGGTGTATTCCAGCGCGGGCTTTGGCGGCGCGTCGGGGTATCTGCTTGCCATGAACTTCTTCGATATTCCCGCCAATGTCATGTCGAGCACGGCGCTGGTTCTGAATATTATTGTTTCATCCATTTCGTTTACAAACTACGCGCGCGCGGGACATTTCCGCCCGCGTTTACTGCTTCCGTTTTTGATGACATCCATCCCCGCCGCGTTCATTGGCGCGACCGTCACAATTTCGGAGCAAACATACACCTCACTGCTTTATGTCGTTCTCACTTATCTTGCAGTCCGCATGGTGTTGCTTCCAACCCTGGCTGAAAAACTCAACTGGACACCGCGCCCTATTCCACTATGGGCGGCAATGCTCATCGGCGCGGGCATTGGTCTGCTCTCTGGCATGTTGGGGATTGGCGGCGGGATTTTCCTTTCACCGCTCATCCTCCTCATGCAGTGGGGCGACTCGAAACATGCTACCGCATCGGCTGGTGGATTTATCGCCATCAACTCCATCAGCGGCTTGATCGGGCGTTTCACCAATGGTACATTCTCTCTCGGTGAATTTGGAATCCCCCTGCTTGTAGTCGGCTTGCTCGGCGCGCTAATTGGAAGCCAACAGGGCGCGGTCAAATTTTCAGGCGCAAGTGTGCGCCGTACGCTGGGGGTGATTCTCATCGTGGCTGCGGGAACGTATTGGTTTAGGCTGTAAGTCGAAATTAATTTCGACTTACAGCAGAGGACATTCATCACTGGACATTTTTTGTCCGATTTGCTACATTCACAGGAGAAAAGGAATATCATGAAGAAAATCATTCTTCTGTTAATCGCTATCACCCTCGCCGCCTGTTCAGCCATTCCGCAAACAGAAATCGCTGGACATGTGGATTTGAACAACCTCCAGCCCCTCTCCACCCCGCAGGATTACGAGACGGTTCCCTTGCGCGTCGCCATTGCGGCGGTCATCTCGCCCAAAGGCACGCTTGAATCTTATTCTCCGTTTTTACGCTATCTCGAAACCAAACTGAACCGTCCCGTTGAACTTATCCAGCGCCGCACCTATCTTGAAATAAACGACCTCATCGAACGCGACGAGGTGGATATCGCCTTCGTCTGCACCAGCGCCTACGTGCAGGGACACGACTCCTTCGGCATGGAGTTGCTCGTCGCGCCGCAGGTGAAGGGCAAGACCACCTACAACTCCTTCCTGATCGTGCCAGTGGATAGCTCTGCCCAAAGCATGGAAGACCTGCGCGGCAAGGTCTTCGCGTTCACCGATCCCATTTCGCTGAGCGGGCGTGTGTACCCGACCTATCTCGTCCAGCAACTCGGCTTCACTCCCGAAAAGTTCTTCGCGCGCACGTTCTTCACCTACAGCCACGATGAGGCCATTCGGGCAGTGGCAAGCGGGGTGGCGGATGGAGCCGCCGTCGACTCGCTTGTGTATGAATATGTTGTGGCGCGCGATCCATCGCTTGCAGAGAAAGTCAAGGTCATCCATCGTTCGCCCGATTTTGGAATTCCACCCGTTGTGGTCAGTCCGTTTACGCGCCCGCAGGTTAAAGAAGAATTACAAACACTATTCCTTGAAATGGCGAATGACCCAACTGCGCGCGATGCGCTGGCATCCATTGGCGTGGAACAATTTGTATTGATCGACGACAATGCCTACGATAGCGTGCGCGCTTTGATGGGTATCCTCCCTACTTCCGCGGTCCAGCCATGACTCTCAAAAAAATCCTTCAGCGTATCTGGGCAATTGTAGGCGCGGTTAGCGTTCGTTCCAAGATACTCGGCATCGTGCTGGGGTTTATCGTTTTGCTCGGCGTGGGTGTTACCTTTCAAGCGCGTTATGCGCTCACGGCCACCATGACCGCGCAGTTGGAGGAGCAAAGCGTTTCGGTCTCGCGTGACCTGGCGGCGCGCGCCACGGATCTGATTTTGTTGAACGATTTACTGGGTCTTCATGACCTGCTTGATGAAACACTTGCCAACAACCCCAACGTTCGTTACGCTTTTATCGTTGACCCGCAGGGACAGGTGATCACCCACACATTCGAAGGCGGATTTCCGCTCGACCTGCTTGCGATCAACCTCGCCGACGGACACGCTCATCACCACACCGCCCTGATCCAGACCGACGAAGGACTCGTATGGGATACAGCCGTTCCCATTCTCGATGGAAAAATCGGTACGGCTCGCATCGGACTTTCAGATGCTTCCATGCGAGCGGCATTATCCACACTGACGGCTCAACTGCTCCTCACCATCATTTTTGTTTCGACAGCAGGGGTTCTTGTTGCGGTATTTCTCACGTGGATTCTCACTCGTCCCATTCTTGCGCTTGTCAGCGCGACAAAATCCGTTGCTAAGGGAGATTTCACGCCGCGTGTCCTGCGCTGGGCAGACGATGAGATCGGCGATCTTGCCGACGCCTTCAACAACATGACTGAAGAACTGGCACGCACCGATGAACTGCGCCGCGAACGCGAATTCCTACGCCGCCAACTTATGGAGAAAGTAATCACAACACAGGAAGATGAACGTCGGCGCATCGCAAGGGAACTGCACGACTCGACCTCGCAAAATCTAACTTCCCTTATTGTTGGTTTGCGAATCATGGAAACAAACTGCGCGCAATGCGTGGCGATATCGAAAGCCACCGACCTGCGCCAGGTTGCGTCGAAAACGCTGGACGAAATCCATGACCTTTCCATGCGGCTGCGCCCGCGCGTTCTCGATGACCTGGGGCTCGCAGCGGCCTTGGAACGCCTGGCTCATGAATGGCAGGCGCGTTACAAAATCCCCGCAGATGTTGTCATTCAGCTGAACGAACGTTTGCCCGGCGAAGTGGAGACCGCGATCTATCGCATCGTACAGGAAACATTGACCAACATTGCGCGCCATGCCCAGGCAACATCTACCAGCATTCTTATTGAACGCCGCGGAGATATGGTCCGCGCGATTGTGGAAGATGACGGGGTTGGTTTCGATGTCAACACGAATCACAGCGAACGCCATCTTGGTCTGATGGGGATGCGTGAACGCGCCGAACTATTAAACGGAACATTGACCATTGAATCCGCTCCTGAACATGGAACGAGTGTGTTTATTGAAATTCCATTAAGTTCCCCTCTCCTTCTAGGAGAGGGGGTAGGGGTGAGGTTGGCATGAACCACATTCCCCGCATTCTCCTCGCCGACGATCATGCCGTACTGCGTTCTGGATTGCGCCTTCTTCTAACCAGTCAAAACGAATTTGAAGTCGTTGGCGAAGCATCCAGCGGAATGGAGACACTGACCCTCGCCGAACAACTACAACCCGATTTAATTCTGCTCGACTTGAGCATGCCCGCTCTCGGCGGCTTGGAAGCGATGCCCGTTCTAAGAAAACTTGTCCCTTCGGCACGCATCCTTATTCTCACCATGCACGACGATCCGCAATATTTGCGCCAGGCTTTGAAAAACGGAGCAAGCGGTTATGTACTCAAAAAAGCCGCCGACGCAGAATTGCTCTCCGCCATGCGTGCAGTCTTGCGCGGCGAAGTGTATGTTCATCCATCCATGACTCGCGTCCTGTTGGAAGACCTGCTTCCCAAAGCTCAAATGACGATCAGTAATAATGCCTGGGGCAGCCTGAGCGAGCGCGAGCAGGAAGTGCTGAAAATGGTCGCGCTGGGTCACACCAGCGCGGAGATCGCCGAACAACTCAACCTGAGCGCGAAGACCGTGGAAACTTATCGAGCAAGGGGTATGGAAAAGTTGGGTCTGCGTACCCGCGCCGCGTTGGTCAAATTTGCATTACAGGAAGGTTTAATTAAGATGAATTGAACAAACAGTCAGAATAGGGAATTGGAATAATGCCCTATTTGGGCATTTTCCTTGAGAATAGTCTTCATATCACCCTTTTACCCCAAATCGAGCACATGAAAAATATGTCCGATTGTGTGTATCCCTGCCCTTGTGGCTATCACGGTGATTCACTAAAGCCATGCTCTCGTGCGCATGCGCTGGTAACCAAATATCAAAAACGCATCTCAGGTCCACTACTCGACCGAATTAACACGGGATGCCACATCGAAGTTCCCAGAGTGGATCACGAAAAACTAATTGGTGATAGAGTGGGTGAATCAAGTGAAATGATTCGCGCACGTGTCCAGGCCGCGAGAGATATACAAAAACAACGGTTTGTAAATGGGAAGGCAAAAGATATCATCTCCAACGCCGACATGCGCATCGGGGAGATCAGGCAATTTTGTCAGTTGCAGGCTGAAGGCGGTGCACTGACGGTTCGTCTCGCTTTGCGGCTCACCGTGTCGAAGTGTCAGAGCTTAATGCGGGCGGCGATGAGTCAATTGCAATTATCTGCGCGCGCCTATCATTGCATCCCCAAACTCGCACGCACCATTGCAGATTTAGCGGGAAGTGAAAATATCCAATCAACGCGTCTGGCGGAGGTTCTGCACCTATGGTCGCTCGAAGATCATGATGTGATGAACACCTTCTTTGAGCATGACATTCGTTTTATAAATAAGCAAACTCTTAATCAATTTTATTTTCTCCTAACCTAAAGCTGATCAATTCTCAGTGTGTCATTGTTTACTTTGTTGTTATAGTAACGCGAAGGAAAAACAAAGCAGCCATGCACATTCTGTCCATCGGTCTCAGCCACACATCTGCACCTCTCAACCTTCGGGAACGTATTAACTTTGGCGAAGACCAGATCCGCGCTTCGCTCTCCCGCCTGAGTTGCGGACATTTATCCGGCAATATGGCTGAGATGGTCATCCTTTCCACCTGTAATCGTATTGAGATCTACGCGGTCTCCAGTCAGGAAATTTATTCTGAACTGGAGATTTTTTTATCAGAGACACGGGGCATTAACCGCGATGAATTTATTCCACATCTCTATCATCACAAGGATGTGGATACAGCGCGTCATCTCTTCAACATTGCCGCGGGGCTGGATTCTCTCGTGGTGGGCGAACCACAAATTCTTGGACAGGTCACGCGAGCGCTCGAACTGGCGCGCGGACAAAACACAGCGGGACCCCTGCTTAACCGACTCTTCCAATCCGCCATCCATGCTGGCAAACGCGCCCGCACTGAAACAGCCATCAGCCGCAACCCCGCTTCGGTTTCGTCTCTTGCCGCATCCTTATCGGAACGAGTCGTTCACCATATTGCTGAAGCGCAGATCGTCATTCTCGGCGCGGGTGAAATGGCGGAACTGGCAGTGGAAGCATTACGAAAGCGCGGCGCGAATCGCATTTTAGTTGTCAACCGTACTTTGGAACGCGCTCATGCCCTCGCACTGCGTTGGGACGCGCAAGCCGCCACCTTTGAGAATCTCGATACCGCGCTGACTTCTGCGGACATTCTGATTGCGTCCACAGGCGCGCCGCATACCCTCATCTCACATAAAATGGTGACGGATGCAATGACACAACGCGCTGCGCGTCCGCTGGTTTTGATTGACATTGCCGTACCGCGCGACATTGATCCTGAAACAGCCAATATTCCTCGTGTGCGGCTTTACGATATGGACAGCCTGAACGCTCAACTTGAACACTCCCTGGCTGAACGCATGGCAGAAATACCGCAAGTCAAATCCATTCTTGAAGAAGAACTCACAAAGTTTGAAGACTATCTAAAATCATTGGAAATGCTGCCCATCATCGCAGACATTCACCAACAAGCCGAAACCATTCGTCAGGCGGAATTGGATAAAACTTTTCGCCGCCTTCCTGATTTAACCGAAGCCGAGCGCGCCCGCATTAAAGCCATGTCTCAGGCGCTGGTCAAAAAAATATTGCAGACGCCAACTCATCGTCTGCGCGCTGAAGCAGCCTGTCCTCATGCCCCTGAGTACGCCATTGTTGCCCGCACATTATTCGGGCTGCAAAACGATGGCTAGTGTGGATTCTCGGGTGAGGCATGTTCCATTTCCATCGCCACAGACTAACGAACCACGCAACTATATGACGACTCAACTATGAAACTAACCTTCGCCACCCGTCCTTCCGTTCTTGCCCGCTGGCAGACTCAATGGGTTGTCGCCGCTTTACAAAAAGCTCACCCTGGCCTTGTTTGCGAAGAAAAGGTCATCATCACGCAAGGCGACAAAATTCTTGATACACCTTTGCCCGAAATCGGCGGCAAGGGTTTGTTCACGCAGGAACTCGAAAGTGAATTACTCAATGGACGCGTTCATTGCGCGGTTCATTCACTCAAAGATTTACCCGTTGAAAATCCTGTTGGTCTCACCATTGGATGTATTCCCGCCCGCGCAGAAGTGCGTGACGCTTTGATTTCAGCGCGCGGCTGCACACTTTCGACTTTACCCACAAACGCTTCCGTCGGGACCTCGAGCCTGCGCCGCGCTTCCCAGATCCTCTCCCTCCGCCCAGATATTAAAACAGAATCCCTGCGCGGCAATGTGGATACCCGCCTGCGAAAAGCATTGGATGGTCAATATGACGCGATCATCCTCGCAGGCGCGGGCTTGACTCGTTTGGGCTTGGATCAGCATGCGACGGAATGGCTGTCACTTGATGTAATGCTCCCCGCCCCTGGACAAGGCGCGCTGGCTATTCAATGCCGCGCCGACGATCAGATCACCCTCAGCCTGCTCGCCAAACTCGAAGATGACTCCACACGAAAAGCGGTCACTGCAGAACGCGCCTTCCTCAGCGGACTCGGCGGCGGATGTTCCGTTCCTGTGGCGGCGTACGCAGTAATCAGTGATCAGTTATCAGTAATCAGTTTGACGGGGTTGGTGATTTCATTGGATGGTAAAAACATTGTCAAAGTTAACGGCAAAGATATAGATGCCTTACAACTCGGAAAAGAACTTGCCCGGCAAGCCATCGCGCAAGGCGCGGACAAAATTCTAAAACTGATCACTGCCCACTGATTACTGATAACTATGAAAGTACTAATAACCCGTCCCCGTGCCCAAGCCGATGACTTTGCAGAAAAACTGCGTTCTGCGGGTTTCGAGCCGATCTTTTTCCCTGTCATTGAAATCCAACCAATTGAGAATAATGTCGCACTGGAACGCGCTCTTGAGAGATTGAACTGCTATGAATGGATGGTGTTCACATCGGTCAACGCCGTGGATGTTGTGTTTAATGAGTATTCCGCCTTCTTTTTGAAAGAGAACAAAGGCGTGAAGTTCGCCGCCATTGGACCAAAAACCGCAGAGGCGCTGCGCAAGCACAACATCGAACCAGGCTTTGTCCCTGAAGAATATGTTGCCGAAGCCATCCTGCCTGGGCTGGGCAATGTAAAGGGAAAATGGATATTGCTTCCCCGCGCTGAAATCGCCCGTCAGGAACTGCCCAAAGCGATTTCCAAAGCAGGCGGCATCGCTCATGAGGTTACTGTTTACAAAACCCTGTCAGCCAAACTTGATCTGGAAGGCTTGGACACGCTTAAGTCAGGTATGGATGCGGTCGCCTTCACGAGTGCATCAACGGTGGAGAATTTCGTTGCGATCCTGCGTCAGAACAAAATAGATCCGTTGAGCCTTCCAAACAATCCATTGTTTGTTTGTATTGGTCCCATCACCGCGCATGTAGCGCGCGAAGAAGGGTTTCAAAACATCGTCGTTGCAAAAGAATATACAACCGATGGGGTCATGCAGGAAATAATAAGCGCGCATGAAAGTCAACAGGAGAAAAGATCATGAAGGCAGTAGTGTTCTACAAACACGGTGAACCAGAAAAGATCCAGATTGCAGATGTGCCCCAACCCAAACCCGCCCATAACCAGGCGCTTGTTCAGGTAAAGGCTTGCGGGTTGAATTACTTCGATCTACAGGTTTTACGCGGACCTGCCGCAGAAGGATCGCCCCTCCCGTTTTGGAGCGGCGGGGATATTGCTGGCGTGATCGCAGAAACAGGCGCAGATGTAACCAGATTCAAAACGGGCGACCGCGTCATCGTCAACCCAAGCCTGTATTGCGGTACATGCGAGTTTTGCCGCGCTGGAGAGGAAAGCATGTGCGAAACCTACGGCATCATCGGCGATACGATCCCAGGCGGGCTGGCGGAATATATCGCTGTGGACGAATCCAGCCTGATGCGCTTGCCCCAGACTTTTTCGTTTGAAGAAGGCGCGGCTGTGCCATTGGTGTTTCAAACCGCATGGCGGGCGGCGATCTCGCAGGCGAAGATCCGTCCTGGCGAAGATGTATTGATCCTCGGCGCAAGCGGAGGCGTATCTTCCGCCGCAATCCAGATCGCGCAACTGGCGGGCGCGCGCGTCTTCACTACGACCAGTAGCGCGGACAAGGTAGAGAAAGCAAAACAACTCGGCGCGGATTTTTGTCTTAATCGCAACGAGGGCGATTACTGGGCTGAAATCTCGCGCCTGACCAACGGACGCGGCGTGGATGTTGTGCTGGAAAGCGTCGGCGCGGCGACATGGATGAAAAGCCTGCAAAGCCTCGCCAAGGGCGGGCGGCTGGTGACGATTGGTCGCACGACTGGGCGTATGGTCGAGATGGATGTGCGGCTGGTGTTTTGGAGTCATTTGAAAATTTTGGGCAGTACCATGTCCAACCGCAAAGAGTTTGCTGATGTAATGAAACTTGTCTTCGAAGGAAAACTAAAACCAGTGATTGACAGCGTTTATCCCTTCGAACAGGCACGGGCGGCGTTTGAGCGTCTCGCCGCTGGCAAACAGTTTGGGAAGATCATTGTGAAATTCGATCAGTAATTATTCGATTTGCTGTGAGAAAGAAAAAAGGAGAAACCGTGTCTCTAGCCGAACTTGAAAAAACAAAACGGATTACCGATCATCGTTCAATGGTTACTCGTCCTCGCAGACTCCGTGCCACGCCAGCCATCCGAGCGATGGTGCGTGAGACGGAACTCAATGCACGCGATTTTATTTATCCGCTGTTTGTGAGGCATGGTGAAGGCCGAAGCGAAATCCGTTCAATGCCGGGCGTGCATCAACTGTCAGTGGCGGAAAGTGTCCGTGAAGCGGAAGCCGCCGCGAGGTCGGGCGTGAACGCTGTCATCCTGTTTGGAATTCCCAAAGAGAAGGATCCGATCGGGCTTGAAAACTTTTCGGAAGATGGAATTGTCCAACAGGCAATTCGCGCGATCAAAAAAGAAATCCCCGAAATGGTTGTCGTGACGGATGTTTGCCTGTGCGAGTATACCGATCATGGTCATTGCGGAATTTTGAATACGGGCGAGCATTTCCACACGGGCTTGCCTGAGGGATATGTTCTCAATGATGAAACACTGAATGTGCTTGCGAAGGTTGCGATCTCGCACGCTGAATGCGGCGCGGACATTGTTGCGCCAAGCGGCATGATGGATGGCATGGTTGCGGCGATTCGTGAGGCGTTGGATTTTTCTGGTTATGAAAATCTTCCAATCTTGTCTTACGCGGTGAAATACGCGTCATCATTTTATGGACCGTTTCGCGATGCGGCGGAAGGTGCGCCTAAGTTTGGCGATAGAAAATCACATCAGATGGATCCCGCCAATGTGCGTGAAGCATTGCGTGAAGCCGCGATTGATGTGGACGAAGGCGCGGATATGCTGATGGTGAAACCCGCACTGGCGTATTTGGATGTGATCCGCGTGGTGAAGGATGCGTTTCCCGAAATGCCAATGGCGGCATATAACGTCAGCGGTGAGTATTCGATGATCAAAGCCGCCGCACAAAATGGCTGGGTGGATGAAGAAAAAGTTACTTTGGAAACATTGACCGCCATCAAGCGTGCGGGCGCAGATTTGATTATTACGTATCATGCCGTGGATGCGGCGAGATGGCTGGCAAATGCGTAATACGTAATACGTAATGCGTAATTACGAATTACTTATCACGCATTACGAAACAACAGGAGACTCATGGCATTAACTACTCTTTCCCCCCGCGCCGCCGCTGAACGAAGCGCAAATAACGAACGCATGGTTCATGCGGACTTTGACATGGCGCCTTTTACGATTGCCTGGGAAGTGACTCGCGCCTGCGCCTATGCCTGTGTGCATTGCCGCGCCGATGCGTTACATCAACGTGACCCGCGCGAACTTTCCACAGATGAAGCCAAGGCATTGATCGAACGACTCGCGGCGTTTGAGAATAATCCCATTTTGATCTTCACAGGCGGCGACCCGATGATGCGCCCAGACTTGTTTGAATTAATTAAACATGCCGCTGAGCGTGGCTTGCGTTGTTCATTAACGCCAACTGCAACCGCATTACCCACAAAAGAACGACTTGAAAAAGCGCGTGATGCTGGCATTCGCCGCGTAGCGCTTTCACTCGACGCGCCGCGTTCCGAAATCCACGATGACTTTCGTAAGGTCAAAGGCTCATGGCAGCGGACAATGGATACGCTCCATCGCGCGCATGACGCTGGCTTAAGTGTGCAGGTCAACACGACTGTCGCCAAACACAACATTGATATTTTGCATGAGATGGTTCCGTTCATTCAGGAAGTCGGTGCGGTGCAATGGTCGGTGTTTTTTCTTGTGCCAACTGGGCGAGCGATGGCAGAGCAGATGGTTTCCGCCGAACAACACGAGAAAGTATTCAACTGGCTCTATGATCTTGCCCAGACCGCGCCCTTCGATATCAAAGCCACTGCCGCGCCGATGTATCGCCGCGTTGCGATTGAACGCAAACGTGCCGAAAATACTGATAAGCCTGTCACATTCCAAAGCGCGGGCTTTCAATACGCGGACGGACTTCATCGCCCAACTAAAGGTGTGAACGATGGCAATGGCTTTTTATTCATCTCGCATATCGGCGAAATTCAGCCCAGCGGATTCCTTCCCGTCACCGCTGGCATGGTGCGCGAACATGATGTTGTGGATGTTTATCGCAACTCACAAATCTTCAAAGACCTGCGCAACCCCGATAAATATAAAGGTGTGTGCGGCACATGCGAATACCGCGATGTATGCGGCGGTCAACGCGGACGTGCGTACGGAATCACTGGCGATTATTTGGAAAGCGATCCTGCGTGTGTGTTGGTGGCAAAATAATAAGAGCGCATCGCAAAAATGCGTGCGCTCCTATTTGGAATGGAAATATCCATAAACAATTAATAAATACAGTATGGACACTTATCTTAATTTATAAATCTCGCGCCGATGACCAATTACATGAATCACAATTTTCAAGTCTGTTCTTTCAATCGTGTACAAGACACGATAATCGCCCACCCGCAGTTTATATGTGCCTTGCCATTTCCCAGTCAACGGTTCAGGAGTAAGCGAATCAAAATTCTCGGTCATCCATTGAATTTTACTAAAAACTTGCTGCGCCGCAGGCTTGTTCAAGCGTTCGAGCGACTTAAGCGCATCTGGCGTAAAACGCGCCTGCCACATTACTTCAATCCCAAACGGGCAGCGACATCATCGGCAGAGATAGTCTCTCCGCCCGCCTGATACAACGCCAGAGACTCGCTCAGTTTGCGGGCAGTTTCATCGTTCAGTTCCAGCCCCTCGTCGGCGGGGTCGCTCAACATCTCGCGTAATGTCTGCGTCACCACATCCTTAAGCAGACTGCGGAATTCATCCAAAGACAAGTCAGAAACTTTGATAGTCATGGAATACCTCTCAAATAAATTATAGCATGGATAACTCAATGACCATTCCTCAACTCCTCACCCAACCTGCAACACGCAACACGGATTACGCATCTCCCTTTCTCCGCGCCTGCCACCGCCTCCCAACCGATATCACCCCTGTCTGGTTCATGCGCCAGGCTGGACGTTACATGCCAGAGTACCGCGCCATCCGCGAGAAATATTCGCTGATCGAAATCTGTCAGCACCCCGAAATTGCGGCGGAGGTCACGATGCAGCCTGTCCGCGCTTTGGGTGTGGACGCCGCCATCCTTTTTGCGGATATTCTCCTGCCTGTGATTCCACTCGGACTTGGCTTGGAGTTTGCTAAAGGTGAGGGACCTGTAATCGCGTCGTCAGTTCGGACGTTGGAAGATGTCCGCGCGATGAAACCCTTTGACGCTGAATCAGATCTCGGTTACGTAATGGACGCGATCCGCATTCTACGCAACGAACTTCCCCACAACATCCCATTAATCGGCTTTTGTGGCGCTCCATTCACTGTCGCTTCATATATTATCGAAGGCGGATCATCGCGCGAGTTTTTGAAAACAAAAACAATGATGTACTCTGCGCCTGAAGTCTGGCACGCACTGATGGAAAAACTATCCAACGTACTCACTGATTATCTCGTGGCGCAAATCCGCGCGGGTGCGCAAGCCGTGCAAGTCTTTGACTCGTGGGTCGGCGCGCTCAGTCCGCAGGATTACGAGACTTTCGTTTTGCCCTATTCGCAAAAAGTTTTGCAAGCCGCGAAAGCCGAAGGCGTGCCCGTCATTCATTTTGGGACGAACACAACAACCTTACTACCTTTGATGAAACGCGCGGGCGGCGATGTGCTCGGACTTGACTGGCGTATCCCGCTCGACGACGGCTGGAAGCTACTCGGAGACGATGTCGCCGTTCAAGGGAATCTTGATCCCATCGTACTCTTCGCGCCTGTGCCTGAGATCAAGAAGCGCGTCCACGATATTTTGAATCGCGCCAATGGAAAACCTGGACATATCTTCAATCTCGGTCATGGTATTTTACAAAACACGCCTGTTGATAATGTGAAGGCTGTGGTGGATATGGTGCATGAGTATCAGGGAAACAAGTAGACAGGTACACAGGTAAACATGGAACTGAATTATCTGGGGCTAATCGCCGCGCTTACTGCCTTCCTCAGCATTTGGATCGGACACGTTGCAGTCCGCAAAATCGAATTCATCTCGCAGACCATCTGGTTTCCAACCATCATCTTCGCCATTCTCGGTCTCTTCACTGAATACTGTTCACTGATTACTGATAACTGGTCACTGAAAACTGCTCTCGGCATCCTCGGTATCACCCTGCTCTTCGACGCATATGAATTCACGCGTCAGCAGAAACGCATCCGCAAAGGACATGCGCCCGCCAACCCAAATAATCCGCGCCACGCGCGCATCCTCACTGAATCCAATTCTCACGCGACAACGCTTGATCTCTTGAAACGCGAGCCTCGAGAAATGTAGACGGGTAAATAGGTAGACACGGAACACGCTACATGCTACACGTACCACTGATAACTGATAACTGGTAACTGATAACTATGAATTCATTCGGCATTCTCATCGGCATCCTCACCCTGCTCATCATCGGGCTTGGCTTCCCCCTCGTCATTCGCGGCGAAAGATATTTTGGCTATCTCTGGTGGCCCTACATGATGGGAATTGGCATCCTCATCATTGTCGCATCCCTCTTCATTCAAAATGACTGGCTGTGCGTCATCATTGCCGTCATCGGCGCCACCTTCGTTTGGGGAAGTACCGAACTCAAAGAACAAGCCGTCCGCGCGGAACTGGGTTGGTTTCCTTTCAATGCCAACAAGATCAAGCCGCCTTTTGTATCAATCATCAAAAAAATGAAAGCGCCTTATCTATGAAATTAACCATCATCGGCGGCGGCATTGCTGGATTATCGGCAGCCTATTACGCATCACGCAACACGCAGCACGCACAAGTAACCCTCCTCGAATCCGACTCCCGCTGGGGCGGCAAGATCACCACAGACCGTGTAGCCTTTGACGATGGGAACTTCATCATCGAAGGCGGACCCGATACTTTCCTTGCCACAAAACCCTGGGGTGTTGCGCTCTGCAAAGAACTCGGTCTTGGCGAACGATTGCAAGGCACAAATCCAACAAAGAAAAACACTTACGTATTGAATCGCAATCGCCTTCTCCCTCTCCCCGATGGACTCGCCATGATGATCCCCACCAACGTGCAGGCGATCCTCAAATCACATCTCGTTTCATGGTTTGGCAAAGCGCGCATGGGACTCGATTTCATCATTCCGCCACACTCCCTCAACGGCGACGAATCTATCGGCGCATTTGTCAGCCGTCGGCTTGGGCGTGAAGCGTATGAGAATCTCATCGAGCCGCTCATGTCTGGCATCTATGCGGGTGACGGCGATCAACTTTCGCTTGCATCCACTTTTCCATACCTGCGCGATCTCGAAATCAATTACGGCAGTCTCGCACGCGGCGCACTTGAAATGCGAAAAAAATCCCCGAGCAACCCAGGCTCACGCTCCGCTTTTCTCACGCCCACCACTGGTCTCGCGGAGATCGTCGAAAAACTTGTCGAAAGTCTAAAGTCAAACAGAGCGGATCTCCGTCTTAATGCTCGCGCATTACGCATTATGCATCACGCCGACACGTGGCACGTGACACTTGACACTGGCGACACTCTACAATCGGACTCAATCATTCTCGCCACTCCTGCATTTGTCAGCGCGACTCTGCTCGAATCATTCGCCCCGACGCTTGCCTCTGATCTAAAGAGTATTCCCTACGCCTCAACCGCCACCGTCTCCCTCGCCTACCGACAGAGCGACCTGACCCGCGAGTTGGACGGTTATGGTTACGTCATCCCGCGCCGCGAAGGACGCAAAGCCCTCGCCTGCACATGGACATCCACCAAATTCCCGCACCGCGCGCCAGATGGTTACGCACTCATTCGCGTCTTCGTTGGCAGGGCAGGGCAGGATATCCCGTGGAACGAAAATGATCTGCTTGCATTGGCAAAGGAAGAATTGAATCTAACTTTAGGAATTACCGCCGAACCGATTCTCTCGCGCGTCTTTATGTGGGACAAAGCCATGCCGCAATACAATCTCGGTCATCCTGAAATCCTCAAACGCATTGACGCCGCGCTGGAGGATCACCCTGGTCTCGCGCTGGCAGGCAACGGCTATCGCGGCATCGGCATCCCTGATTGTATTCATTCAGGTGAGATTGCCGTCAAAAAAATAGCGCGAGAGTTATCTCGCGCCAACTAAAGTGTTCATTTTTATTTTACGAAAGCGTATCGGAACTGCGTCCCTGGTGATATTTTGATACAACCCTGCCTTGATGTCGGCGTAATATTGCCAGCGCTCCGCAGGGATGATGCGAACATCGAGCAGCACGTCATACTTCAACTCGACATCGGCGGCGGTGTAGATGATTGAGTAACGCAATTTTCTGTCATAGTTTTGGATAACCAATAGAATATCAACGTCGGAATATTTCGTCCAATCTTTTCTTGTTTTGGAGCCGAACAAAGCGGCATATTGAATCTTGTCGCCATAAGCGGCGCGAACTCGCGTAATAAATTCTTGAACCGCTTTTCTTTCTTTTGGCAACAAACCTAAAACAGGTCGTGTTTTTGCAGCCATAGTTTTACTTCCTTGACAAACTCTTTGGACTTCTCGATAGCCATCAGAGCGTCGTCTTTGGTTAATTCGTCTTGCAACTCATAATCAGCAATGTGACGATTTTCCATGATAACTCGATAATCATCACTCCACTTTTTGTCGAACTCGCCTGTTCTGATGAAATATTGGCGAAAGGCGGCGATCACCGCGCTATGTTTTCCGTAAGACTTTCCTTTTGAATACACCAAGGCGCTTGCGGCGTAAAAAATTCCGTAATATGCGCGATTGCAAGCCGAGCGATAAAAGCCATTTTCAAAATTTACTTGCGCGACTTCCAGCATGTCGTCGGCGTTTTCCATATAAAGTTGGTAATTGTCTTTCAGGTCAGCCATGATGAAAGTATAACTTAAAACCAATTGGAGATTCTATGAACATTCAAAAATCAATCAACCTCTTCCAGGAAGCACAAAAATTATTCCCAGGCGGTGTGAATTCGCCCGTGCGCGCTTTCCGCGCGGTGGGCGGACAGCCGCTCTTCATCGAACGCGGTGAAGGACCCTATCTCTTCGACGTGGACGGCAATCGCTACATTGATTACGTTTTGTCATGGGGACCATTGATCACGGGACATGCTCACCCGAAAGTTGTGGAAGCGATTCGAAATGCAGCAGTCAAAGGGACATCCTATGGTGCTCCAAGTCCGCTGGAAATTGACCTCGCAAAAAGTGTGATGGACTTTATGCCCAATATTGAGATGATTCGCTTTGTCAACTCAGGCACAGAAGCAACCATGTCCGCGTTGAGGCTTGCGCGCGCGTACACCAAGCGGGATAAGATTATTAAGTTCGATGGCTGCTATCACGGTCATGCAGATATGTTACTTGTGCAGGCGGGTTCTGGTGTGGCAACATTGGGACTGCCCGATTCTCCTGGTGTGCCAGCGAACACGGTCAAGGATACGTTGGTGGCAGATTTCAATAGCCTTGATTCTGTCGAAGCGTTGTATAAAAAATATCCCGACCAGATCGCGGCGATCATTGTTGAACCCGTTGCAGGCAACATGGGCGTTATCCTGCCACAGCCTGGATTCTTGGAAGGCTTGCGCGCCATTACGTCGCGCGAAGGAAGTGTGTTGATCTTCGATGAAGTGATGACGGGATTCCGCGTCCATCTCAACGGCGCACAGGCGTTGTACAACATCAAGCCTGATTTGACCACGCTTGGCAAAGTCATCGGCGGCGGGCTGCCTGTCGGCGCATATGGCGGGAAGCGCGAGATCATGCAATTGGTTGCGCCTCTCGGTCCGATGTATCAGGCTGGGACACTGTCGGGCAATCCACTGGCGATGAGCGCGGGGATCGCGGCGTTGAATCTGCTAAGGGAAGATAAATGTTGGGAGAAACTGGAGCAAGCCGCGGGGCGGCTCGAAGCGGGAATTTTATCCGCCGCAAATAAAGCAGGAATCCCAATTCAACAAACGCGGGTCGGCACGATGTTCACAATCTTCTTTAGCGAAACAAAACCCGTTGATTGGAATACGGTCAAAGGCGCGGATAAAATCCGCTTCAGAAAATTTTTTCAAAAGATGTTGGGGAACGGAGTCTATCTCGCGCCTTCGCAATTCGAGGCGGGATTCATTTCGACGATGCACACGGACGATGTGATTGATGCGACCATTGCCACGGCGACGGAGGCATTCCGCGCATGGTAAGCGATGAGAAGATTATCAAAACTGTTTTTACACGTTATCGTTTGGGAAATGTTTTGATCTGGCTGGGTGTAATGACGTGGCTGCCCTTTATCGTCCTGCGGATTGCAGGAGAAAAACCATCGTTATTTTGGTTTCTGCCGTTTCATCTTATTGGCGTTGTCGGCGGGTCGCGCCTGCGTTCATTGGCACGCAAAGAGATGGGCGCACTGGCGCCTAAAAAGAATCTTTTGCGAGTTATCGGGCATGGGTTGATTTATATAGGCATTTTGGTGTGGGCGCCATACTTTTATCTAAAACTGATCGGCCTGCAACCAGTGGATGTGATGAATTATTTACCGTATCACCTGACTGGCGTTTTGAGCGGTATCCTGTTTTTAGGGCTGAGTTATTTGATTGATCGAACTGATGCGTTGAAAGCCTGAAGATTCAACATATGCGGTTATCCGCTCACGCTTATCACCGCATCCTGAAACTCCCGCACACGATTGCGGATTTGGCAGGGAGTGAAAATATCCAATCAACGCATCTGGCGGAGGCGTTCCAAAACCGTCCAAAGTTGATGATGGGGTAATAGATGGTTTATCGGCTAAAAAATCCTGCACTCATGAATTGGATTCAGATACCACGCATTGTCTCGTATAGTGGTTTCAGACGGCTGTACATTTTCTTGTATACACCTTACACTATCGGATTCCAAAGTCTCCCGACTTTGGAATGGCGAACAAAAGTCGGGAGACTTTTGACTCCGTACTCGATGATTTATCCAAGACGATAAGACGTATTCCATAATTCAGCATATTCGCGTGCCTCTTTATCCCAGCGCGCATCATCCCAGCCGAGTTCGGGTTGAACAATGGCGCGGATGCGCGGGAGCAAGTCAATTCCACCGTTTGGCAAAAGCAAGCCGAGACGGACGCGGCGCAAAAGCAAATCGTCGAGATGGATGACGCCTTCGGCGCGCGTGGCTTGTCGCAGTTCCACCCAAAGATAGGGAGTTGTGGGAATGGTCTCATGGGAAGAATCGGCAGTAAATAACCGGGTAGATTGAGACCCGTAGCGCGCGAGCAGTCGCAGTTGTTGCGCGGGAGTCAGCGTCGAATCTGCAAACAGCGATTCTGCTTCGGGCGGGAATGAATCGAGCACAGGCGTATTGGGGTCGAAGGGGATGCGACCAAGGTACTTGCGGACCGCTTTAAGCGCATCGCGCGCCATGATGCGGAAGGTGGTCAGTTTGCCGCCGCTGACGGTGAGCAAACCGTTCTCGTCCCAGATGGCATGTTCGCGCGATTCCTTCGACGGATCCGCCTTGCCCGTGTTGACGACAGGGCGCAGACCTGAATAAGTTGACATGACATCGTTGAAGGTCAGTTCCTGTTCTGGGAATACAGACCATAACCCCGCGAGCAAATACTCCGCTTCTGCTGAACTGATGGATGGGTCAGTTTGCAAATGCGGACCGTGGTCAACATCGGTTGTACCGAAGATGACAGCACCTTCCCATGGTAACGCAAAGACAGGACGTCCATCGCGCGGATGCAGGAATGAGACTGCGCGCGTCAACGGAAGACGATTGAGCGGCAGAACCAGATGGCTTCCGCGCAAGGGACGCAAGCGCGGCTTTTGTTCAACCCTTCGACCCTTCGATAAACTCAGAGCGGCGCCTTGCTCAAGACAAGTTTCATCGCGTAGTTCATCCACCCACGCACCTGTGGCATTGATGACAACTTTTGCGAAGACTTCGGTTTGCCGTTCTTTTTCGCCGGAGGTATCGCGCAAAACCGCACCGCAGACTTGTCCGTTTTGGGTTCGCAAAAGTGAATCGACGCGGGCGTAATTTAACGCCATCCCGCCATCTGAAACAGACTCGCGCAAGAGCCGCAGGACGAGACGCGCATCATCTGTATTCGCATCAAAATAGCGATAGCCGCCGCGCAGCGCGGAAGTGGTCAATGGCGGACACAATTCGCGCATGTCGTCCGCATCGTATGAACGGTGCGACCATTGTCCTGCCATGATGTCGTAAATTGTCAGCCCCGCGCCGAAGACCCAGCCTGGCATGGGATCGCCTTGCAAGCATGAATACAAAAAGCCGAGGCGGTTGACAAGTCCGCGTCCCTGCTTCAAAAGATATTCGCGTTCACGCACCGATTCCAACGTGACTTTGATTTGCGCGTTTTTCAAATAGCGCAACCCGCCATGCACTAACTTGGATGAACGACTCGACGTGCCCGAAGCGAAGTCATCCGCTTCGACCAGTACAGCGCGCAACTTCGCATGCGCGGCTTGGCGCAAAATCCCCGCACCCGTGATGCCGCCGCCGATGATCAAAATATCCCATGCTTGATTGAGTTCGCCCCAAACTTTATCGCGCCAACCGCGAGTCCATTCCATGTGATTCTCCAATTTCATGTCATTGCGAGCCGTTCTTCGGCGAAGCAATCTCCCGTTAAACCGAAGAATCACTTCGATAAGATTCACCGATTAATTGGGGATTGCTCACCGCACTGGCGTACGGCGCAAGTGTCGTCGGGAAGAGCGCACTCCTCGCAAGAACATGTTAAAGTAACTTCCCAGGGTTCATCATCCCATCAGGGTCAAACGATCTACAGACTGCGCGCAGCGCGTCCATGCCGAGCGCGCCTTTTTCAGCGGGCAGATACGGCGCGTGGTCCATGCCAACGCCGTGTTGATGGGAAATCGTCCCGCCGTATTTTTGCAATGTCAGACTGGCGTGATGTTTCATGTCGTTCCAGCGCGCGAGCAATTCATCAGGGTCAGCCGTTAGACGGAACAGGAATGTCGTGTACACACTTGCTCCATCGCGATACACATGCGAAAGATGCGAGAACGCCAGCACCTTCTCATTGTGTTTCGACATCGCATCCACAATCGCCTGCGGGATTGCACGCGACGCTTCGCGCACCTGCGCCCACGGCAGCGCGGTTTCGAGCGTATCAATCGCAACGCCGCGCTCCCAAAGTGTGTTCCGCAAATACGGCGAAAGAAACCGATTCTTCTCCCAAGTATGCCCCACCGCTGTCCCGACAAAAAGCCCGCCAAACTTGCGGCACAATGCGGCCACTTCCCGCCGCGTACGTTTGAACAAGCGCGTCGAACCCGTCACCGCAAACACGAGCAGGCAGCGCGTATTGCCGTAACCAATTGTCCGCAGTCCGCGATCCGCAAGCCCCACCCAACTCTTGCCCGAAAGAATCAGCGTTATCTCCGTCTCAAGCGGATTGCTCAACCGCAACATCGAAACAGGCAATTCATTTTGGACAATTTCCCGAAGCGCGTCGGATCCCTGCTCCCAGGATGGGAAGAAAACCCCAAAGAATGCCTCCGCCTCGGGCACGCTTCGCACGCGGACTGTGGCTTGCGTGATGACCCCCAGCCTTCCCTCCGACCCAAGCATCATCTCGCGCACATCTGGCCCCGCGGCAGAAGCAGGGACAGGTTTCATCTCAAGCCGCCCGCGCGGGGTCTCGGCGATGCCGCCTGCGAAGAGTTGCTCTATACGTCCATAATGATAGGACTGCTGTCCGCTTGAACGTGTGGCAACCCATCCGCCCAACGTTGAATACTCAAATGATTGCGGGAAATGACCGAGCGTATACCCGCGCGCCTTCAGTTGTTTTTCGAGATCAGGTCCAGCCACGCCCGCCTGAAACGTCGCAAGTCGACTTGTTTCATCGAGGTCAAGTAACCGCGTCATTTTTTCTAGCGAGAGAGTCAACACAGGCGCATCGGATTTTGACGGGTTGATGTGACCGACCACACTCGTCCCGCCGCCGTAGGGGATGACGCGCGCGCCCGCATTTCGCGCGTATTTCAACAAACCGCGTACATCTTCATCGGTCTCAGGGAACGCAACCGCATCGGGAAAAGAATCAACCCGTCCATAACGCAACTCCACCCAATCGCGCATGGACTGTCCGCGGGCGTGGGTTAATCTCGCTTCGACGGACATGTCCGCCAACGGGTGCGCGGGAAGGCGGGATTCGGTCACAGCGGAGAGGGAGGTCTCTTTTGGGGAATCAGGCGCAGGGTCCAGATGACCGAGGCGTTTTGTCAAATAATCAAGGGCGGGGGGCGGCACGGGATAGTCTGTATCCGCATTTCCCCATCCATTCCAGCGTTTCATGGTTTCTCCTTTTCATAAGCGTAGCAAGAAAGACCGAGGCTGCCAAGTGATGTTTGTCAGCCGTTCGTCTTGAAACAGCCGCATTGACAAACGATACTTGTCCTCTGTTTCGATATGTTTATACCCAGCGCGGTCACAAATTGCGCCTTTTGAGAAGCGGGAAAGCGCAATTTGTGACCATAGGTATTATATAATGAAAGGTGGAGAAAAATGTTGAAATGAACATTCCATGCCGATTTCTTGCTGTAACGGTAACGGTTCTGCTGTTGGCGGGCTGTACACCCCGTGAATCCCCGCTTCAACCCGCAACCCATGTCCCTCTCGAAGAGCCTGCATCTTCTTCCATCAACGAGGAAGAAGACTTTACCAAAGCGCGGCTCGAACTGGTCAAGAAGCACATTGCGGGGGCGGGCATTACGAACGAGGATGTGCTTCGGGCAATGCGGACGGTGCCGCGCCATGAATTCGTCCCGCCGGAATATCGAAGTCAATCCTATCGAAACCACCCCCTGCCCATCGGATACGGTCAGACCGTCTCACAGCCGTTCATCGTGGCGTGGATGACCGAACTGCTGGAATTGCAGCCCGGCGAGAAGGTGCTGGAGATCGGCACGGGGTCAGGCTATCAGGCGGCCATCCTGGCGGAATTGGGATACGTGGATGTTTACAGCATTGAGATCGTCCCCGAACTGGCGGAACGCTCCGCGGCGCTGCTGCAGGAATTGGGATATGACACAGTCCGCATCAAACAGGGGGATGGTTACTACGGCTGGCTCGAATATGCCCCCTTCGATGCCATCATCGTCACCGCCGCGCCGGATCATCTGCCTGCGCCGCTTGTCGAGCAACTATCAGATGACGGGCGGATCGTCATCCCCATCGGTCCGCCGGGCTGGTATCAGAGCCTGTGGAAGTTCGTCAAAGAGGAAGGCGAATTGAAAGCGTACAACCTCGGCGGCGTGAGTTTTGTGCCGTTCACGGGTCCCGGCGTCGAAGGGCATCAGGGCGAGCCGCCAGCGCCGTGATCTACGCGCCCGCGTAAGTCGGATGGCCAATCCGACCTACTCGTGAGCCATGCTCCCGCATAACACAGCGCGCCGAGCCCCAGCACCCAATTGAAACCGAACGTCAAAGCCAGCAGGGCGGCGAGGATGGATGAGATCACGGACACCGCGCCGTTCACCGCCCAAACCCAGGGGATGCTGGAATCCCGCGCCTCATTACCCGGACCGTAAGCCTGCTCCTGTTTCATCAGGCGGATCCCCGCTGGAAAAGGGACGCCCATCAGCAGTCCGAGCGGGGCAAGGATGAGGGTGGTCAGACCAAGCCGAATGGTCAGGGGCAAGCCCAGGGTCCAGGCGAAGAGGCGGGGAAGTAAAATTGGCACGAGAAGGATGAGAATTACGAGAATTGCCAGCGAAAGTCGAAGCGGGATGCGGTCGCTGAATCGGCTTCCCAATCCAGAAAAGAACAGCAGCGAGAACAGGACGGCGGTGAACGCAAAAGCGGGTTGACCGAGGTAGAGGATGAAGCGTTGCAGGAGGGGGATTTCGACGAGCAAAAAAGCGAAGCCGAGAAAGCCGAAATAGAGGAGGTTGCGAAGAGGAAAGCGTATTGCATATCGCGTATCGCGTTTTGCGTATTTCGTTATCGCCACTGGCAACAGAATCAAGGCGACGGCAAGCAGGATTGCCAGAGCGAGCAATGCCACGATGACGAAATATCCTGCGCCGCCAAAGGGCTGCCAGGCTTTGCCGAACTCGGCGATGACCTGCGGCGCCTGCGTCCACTTGAAATAATGCCCGAAGAAGGGATGGTCGTCGGTGGGCGGGCGGACATCGTACTCGTAATCGTCGTAGAAGGCTTCGCGGGGATCGGCATCGAGCAGGCGCAGGTAGGTTTGGTAATAGGTTGACTCGGGCAGGATGTTGTATTGGTTGGTTTCATCGGGCTGGACGCCGGGCGCGTAGGTCAGGTCGAAGGCGCGCCCGGCGAGGAAGGCGCGAATGGACGACAACTCGCCGGCGGTGAACGCGCTGTTTTTCAGGAGAATGGTCGCCGTGTTGTAACCGCGGAAGGCGACGATTTGCGAACGGGGATCGGCGTTTTCCTTTTCCAAAGCCGTGACCGCCAGCGCAAAGAGACGCAGGTCTTCGCTGGGCGGGTCCTGCAGCCAGCGTGTGGCAACCAGCAATCCGTCCGGGGTCAGATGCGCCAGCGCATCCTGAAACGACTCAACCGTGTAACGATAGTTCTCCGTCAGTGTATACGCACCGGAGCGCACGGGATGATAGGATGAGGCAAGCGAGAGAACGATCACATCGTATTTTGATCCCGTGCGGCGAAGAAAACTGCGGTCGGACTCCACGTGGACCTGAACGCGCGGGTCATCATAAACAGGAGACACATTGACAATGAGGGGATTGACCTCGACGGCTGTCGCCTGCCCTGAACTCAACGCGAGGGCGGTAAAAATGTCCAAGCCGCCGCGCGGTTCGAGGATCAGCGCGGCGGCCCGAGGTCGGAGATGAAACACAAGGGAATTGGGGAGGAAAAAGACGAAGGCAGAATCGGATGAGGATTGGAGAATTGAGCTGAGGTCGCCGCCGTCCACCAGCAGTCCATCCAATGACGGGAGCGGTCCCAAATAACGATAACTGAGTCCGGGCAGGGAATGGATGCCGCCGCTTCGCACCACGTCCACGCGCGAGAAGGCGTTCCACTGGCGATGGATCACGCTGGAATCGGGATATTGCAGAGTGTATGAAAGACTCTTGTACGGCGAGATGCGCAGGTCGAGGAAAGCGAAGGATGGGTTACCGGTGAAGCGCAAGCCGAGGTCAAGGAGGGAGAAAAGGAATAATACGGATGCGGCAACAATTCTCAGTATGCCATTGCGAGGGCGGTTTTCCCAAAGCAAGCTCCCGGTTTTAGCGAGGAGATTGCTTCGCGCAGAGCGCTCGCAGTGACATTTCCAATTTGCGAATTGGCGAAAACGAAACGATGAAGTTATGCCAGCCAATGACGCGAGTGCGATGCTCAAGGTCACCATTCCCTCTCCGCCAAGATACGCAGGGGCGAGCAGCGCGATGACGCAGCCCGCCGCCGAGCCAAGCAGGTTGACCGAGTACGTCGTCCCAGCCGATTGAGGGAAGGCGTTCAACAAAAATCCGAGCGCCATGCCACTGCAGAAGAACGGCGCGGCAAGGGCAACGTAATGCAGGACGAGGATCCAAACCTGGCGGCGGTCCCAGGCGATGCTGAAGGAATCGAAGGGCAGGTGGTTGGTCAGTAAATAGGCGGCGAGAATACTCAACCCCATTGCAAACGCCGATTGACTTAAACGCTGTTTTGGATCTCCACGTTGGAGGGCGGGGAAGATGGTCAATGCCGTGCCGCTGGCGCCGAAGCCCAGCAGGGCAATGCTGACGATCATAAAGGCAAAATGATAGAACTGCGCCACCGAAAAAAGGCGCATCAGGTTGATCTCGAACGTCAGCATGGCGGCGAAGAGGAGAAAGAGACTTGACTGGATCGCAAGTCCGCCCCCGGGCTTCGAGGAGGACGATTCGTTTGTCGGTTTCATTCTGCCGTTCTCCGAGGAGATTATAGTCCCCCTGCCCCCACGGCGAGGGTTTCCATCCGGGGAGCGGCTAAAAGGGAGGGCAGGAAAGCGTCTCACCACACGGCGCGCATATCCCGTCAGGGGGTTTGCATCCTTCCGACCGGCATCAAGGCAAACGGCTGTTCATCCGCCCCCAACCGCAGGACTTCCTTCACCCCGTCATCGTGGAATGCGCCGATGAACACCGTGCCAAGTCCCAGTGACACCGCCTGGAGGTGAATATTCTCCGCGGCGCAGCCGACCTCGATGTGAACGTATTGCACGCCCCGCTCCCCGTATTTGACCGTGGTACGCTCGTACACCCCGGCAATGACGATCACCGCCGGAGCCTCCAGGAGCGCAGATTGACCAAGCGCGGCGCGGCTCAGTTCCCGGCGATGATCGCCCTCACGAACGGAGAGCAATTCATGTCCCTGCGGCTTGTAACGATAAATCCCAGCCTCGAGATCAACGACCTCCCCCGCCGCCAGGTAAATTTCCAACGGATAGAGTCCCCCGGCGGACGGCGCAGTGCGCAAGCCGTTGGGATGGGTAATTCCCTGCGCGGACCAAAGTAATTGGGAAATCTCGCTCATGGTCAGCGGACCGGGGGCATATTCGCGGACGGACCTGCGTTCCAGCAGGGCTTGTTCGACGGACATTTCGCCCTCATGTTCAGAGGGAGGCAAAGCGATCGAAACACCCTCGGGTTTCTGCGGCGCGCGCCCGGCGGCATCGCAACCGGCAAACAGAATGATGAATGCCATCAGTTCAGGCATCCCAAAATATCTTCTCATACGCATTGGAAAAGACCCTAAAGTCGCGGCAGCAGGTATTCGTACGCGCTCAGTGCGGCTTTTGCTCCTTCACCTACTGCGACAAGGACTTGCTCTGCATAACTGTTGGTCACATCACCCGCCGCGAATAGACCGGGGATATTCGTCCGGCATGCGCTGTCAATGACAATGCGGCTCTGTTCATCTAGTTCGACCAGATCTTTGACCATGCTGGTGTTTGCCACCAGCGCTTTTTCCACGAACATGCCGTCGGCTGGATATTCGCTGAGTTTGCCAGCCTTGTCTTTCAGGATCAGTTTGCGGGCATATTCATCTCCCTGCACTTCCACGATCTCGCAGTCTTTCATGATCTTGACGTTTTTAGCCTGCTGAAGTTTATGACCAAGGGGAGAATCCAGCATTTTGTCATTGGCGCAGACCATGGTTACTTCTTTTGCAACAGTAGCAAGTTCACCGACAGAGCGTAATGCGAGGTCATCATCGCCGATCACGATCACGGATTTGTCAATGAAAAGCGGCGCGTATGAAAGAGCGGAGTAGCAAAGGCCTTTCATGCTGTACTCTTTTTCTCCGGGCACATCCATGCGCACCTGACGTGTGCCAGTGGCAAGGATGACCGCTTTTGATTCCAATATTGCGCCGCCTTTGGTGGTAACAATAAAGTGATCGTCCTTCCTTTCGACTTTATCAACAGATTCAATATGGCGGGCAAAATCAAGATATTCCAGTTCTGTGCGGAATTTGTTGACAATCTCCAGTCCTCTGATGACCTGGTAATCTTCGATCCACGGCAGGGCGAGGCGATAGTTGGTCTTGCCGCCCAGATCCTTCGATAGCAGCAATACATTCAGGCGTTTGCGGATGGCGTAAATGGTAGCCGTCAAACCCGCAGGACCGCCTCCGATGATGATCAAGTCGTACATGGTTTTCTCCTTCCGCTAATACGCGGCCTTGACTGTTTCCATATCAATCTCAGGTCCCTGCCCATCATCTGCGGGCGGTTCGGGGATGAAGCCTTCCTCCATCATGCGCTTTGTCATATCACGGGAGCGCTTGATAATACGGGAAGCGCGTTGGAATTCCTGATCGTATGTGGTCTCGATGCGCGCCAGTCCCTGCTCGATGGCTTTCATCGCGACGGAAGCCGCTTCCTTCGGGAAGACCTCCCAGTCGTCCATATTGGGCAGGATGAAATCCGGCGCGAGGCGGTCACCCACATGATTAGCCATGGCCTGCGCTGCGGCAAAGCACATCTCATCGGTAATTGTCCGGGCGCGGACATCCAGTGTGCCGCGGAAGATGCCGGGGAAGCCCAGCGAGTTGTTGACTTGATTTGGGAAGTCGGAGCGACCCGTTGCGACAACGGCCGCGCCCGCTTCTTTCGCCTCCCAGGGCCAGATCTCCGGAACTGGGTTGGCACAGGCGAAGACGATTGGGTCTTTTGCCATAGCCTTGATCCACTCCGGGAGGAGCACACCAGGCCCGGGCTTGGAAAGAGCGATGACCACATCCACGCCCTTCATCGCTTCGGGGATGTCACCTTCGCGTCCCTGCGCATTGGTGATGTTGCACAGTTTCCACTTATCCTTGTATTCGGCTTTGCGCATCTCGATATCCTTGCGATGTTTGCCGAGGATGCCTTTGGTATCCACCACGTAGCATTTGGCAGGATCCGCGCCCCAGCCGAAGATCAGACGCGAACAGGCGACGTTCGACGCGCCGGCGCCAATAAAGGCAATGCTGACATCCTCCATCTTTTTACCGACAACTTTGAGGGCGTTGATGAGTCCCGCCAGTGTGACGGTGGCAGTGCCTTGCTGGTCGTCGTGCCAGATGGGGATCTCCGCTTTCTCGCGCAGGGTATCGAGGATGTAAAAGCACTTTGGGTTGGATATATCTTCGAGATTGACACCGCCCAGCCCGGGCTGGAGCATCAATACGGTATTGATGATAGCATCCGGGTCTTTGGTGTCGAGCATGATGGGGACGCCGTCCACGCCGCCCAAATATTTGTACAGCAGGGCTTTGCCTTCCATGACGGGCAGACCGGCTTTGGGACCGATGTCGCCCAGCCCAAGCACGCGCGTTCCATCGCTGACCACGGCGACCGTATTCCACTTGTTGGTGTATTCGTAGACAAGCTCAGGGTCAGCCTGGATCGCCTTGCAGGGCGCCGCAACGCCGGGCGTATACCAGATGGCAAAATCATCAAAACTGTGGACAGTGCATTTGAGCGTGGTCTCAATCTTCCCCCGATAGAACGGATGCAGTCTCATCGCATCCGCAGAAGGCTTCTTTGCTTTTGCAAGCAGCTCTTCAGTATTCATATCTTCCTCCTATTATTTTGGTTATCTTCCTGCCCTTCGGTTTGACTCCTCACGAAGGACTGTCATCACCGCGTATAGATCGAGTCCGCGCTTGCAGGCGCCGCGGGAAGCTTGTAAAACAGAATCAGACCAGAGCGTCCGGCATTGAAGCGCCTCCTCATCGTTCAGCCAAATAAGCTGGATCAGACTCGGCAAGGGAATATCCATTTCGTGGCGGGCATCAATGTCACAGTCAAAGCAGGCATGACAAACATAAACATCCTGCCCGGTGGCGTTCCTGACAACACTGCGCAACGACATTTGGGACTCGCTATCCGCTCGCTCCTCGTACAGGATATGTCTGTGATTTTCCTATGCGAGGACCTTCTCCGCATCGGGCTCACCCTTCGACTCGCTCTGGGCGGCAGGGACGGTTGATCCTGTTTTCAAAAGATTCGCTTCGGTGACGATGCGCGGGACGATATCTTCCCAGCCGATGGGCATGATGTGCAGACCGTAGATGCGCTGCTTGCTGCGAATTTTTTTCGATGATCTCAAGTGTGATTTTTACTCCTTCTTCCTGCACGCCGCCTCTTACGTCGGAGGCATCCATGCGTTCGATGTCGTAGACAAGATTCGTAAGGTTTTCTTATTTTTCCAGAATTCCCTTGCTTTGCAACAAGGGGCGCGGGTCAACCAGGTTTTTGTTCAAGGCGGCGGCTTTCTCGGGCAAGCCCAATGCCAGCGCCATCAGTTGTGTGAAGTAGAAGACCGGCATGGGTTCTTTCAATTTCATTTGGAACTGGCGGCCATCAAGGTTGGTGTGGCAAAGCGGACAAGCCACCACGAGCGCGTCCGCCCCGGCTTCGCGGGCGTGCGCGATCAGGTTGCCGCTCAACTCGCGGACGATGTCCGGGCGTGTGAGCGAATGGGTCGCACCACAGCAGGAGGTCTTGTACGACCAGTCGTTGACTTCCACACCCAGCGCAGTCATCAGGGCATCCATCTCGGTTGGGTTTTCATGGTGATCCGCGCCGGTCACTTGCGGCGGGCGGCTGAGCAGACAGCCGTAATAACACACCACGCGCAATCCTTTTATGGGATGCGTCACCAGCGAAGTCACCTTTTGCGGACCGACACGGCGGAAGAGTGCCTCGCACAACGCACTCACACGGACACGGTCTTGATAGGAATATCCCATCGCCCCTTCCACTTCCGCCTTGCGCTGGGGGTTGTGCTGTACCTCGTGCAGAGCCATGCGCGTGTGATTGAAACACGCCGCGCATGGCATGACCACTTCGTTTAGTCCGCTTTGCTCGACGAGGCGCAGGTTTTCCATGGGCAGGCGCAGGGCGTCCTTTGGGTAGGCGCGGTGGATGGGAGTGCTACCGCAGCAGACCCAGCCGGGCGGCTCGTACAGTTTCAATCCCAGCGCCTCGCACACGGCTTTAGATGAGGTATTGTATTCCTCGGCGGTGGAGTGCAGGGAACAACCCGGGTAGTAAGCGACCATCTCCGCTGTGACAGGCGCAGGCGCGGGATGTTTCGGCGGGCGCGCGGGGGAGGGTAAAAAGGGAAGTTTGTTCTTGCCCAGAAGTTTTACGCCCAAGTCCATGTCTTCTGTCAGGCGTCCCGTGCGTAATTTCATTTCCGCCATCAAGCCGAGTTCGTAGGCGCGTCCCCATAAACGCACTTCGCGCTGGAAGGCTTGGTTCAGGGTATCCACATCGGACACCTCTGGCTTGAATCCACGTTTGAGCGCCTCGCGGGTCAGGAACGCCATAATGGCGGCGATGTCCAATCCTTGCGGGCAACGCGTAGTGCAGGTCTGGCAGGACGCGCACAGCCACGGTGTTTTCGATTGCAGGGTGATATCCTCCTGACCGAATTGCAACGCGCGCATCACCTGGTTCGGCTGCCAGTCGAAATAATTGACGAGGGGACACCCGCCGCTGCACTTGACGCATTGATAGCAGAGATAGACGTTCTGTCCCAACTCATCCTTGATGCGCTGTGCCAGGGCAGGGCTGATCGTCATCGTTTCGCTAACAGTATTTTTTTCTTCTTCCATGTCTATCTCCTGTAAATAACAACTTTCCGCAGGTCTGTCGTTGCGAGGAGCGAACGGAGTGAGCGACGAAGCAATCCCCAACTTGCGAGGGGATTGCTTCGGGCGGAAGAACACCGCCCTCGCAATGACATATCAACTGACCTCACGCCGGTTGCGCGGAAACAGTCGAGGCATCGGGAACAACCGGGCGCGGGTACAAGCCAGCCCCTTCGACGAGCGGCTTGACCGCCTTCTCCCATTCGATCGCCATGATATGCACGCCGGAGACGCCCTTGATCTTGCGCATCTGCTGGATCAACTCGATGCAAATCTTAATGCCTTCATCCTGCCAGGCGGCGGTGCGCGCCTTTTTATCTTCCGCGGTCAACTCGTCCTTGCTTTTGCCAGCCCACGGTTCGCCAGCCTTCTCCATGCGCTTGATCATTTCATTCGGGATCAGGATACCCGGCACGTTGTCGCGCATGTACTTTGCCATGGTGGGGCTTTTGAGCGGACCAATGCCAGCCAGAAGGTAAACCTGTTCGTGAATGCCGAGCGAACAAACTTTGTCCATGAACTTTTTGAACGCCTCGATATCGAAGACTAATTGCGTCTGGATGAAACTCGCGCCCGCCTTCACCTTTTTGCCGAGGCGATGGGGACGAAAATCAATCGGATGGGCAAAGGGCGATTCCACCGCGCCGACGAAGAAACGCGGTTCCTGACCCTTGAATTCCTCGCCGCATTGGAAGACGCGCTTGTCGCGCATCCCGGTGACCATCTGAACCATCTGCATGGAATCGATGTCGAAGACGTTCTTGGCGGTGGGATGATTGCCGAAGGTCTGGTGATCGCCGGTGAGACACAGCAGGTTGCGAATGCCGAGCGCGTACGCGCCAAGCAGGTCGGATTGCATGGCGAGCCGATTGCGGTCGCGGCAGACCATTTGAATGACGGGTTCGAGTCCCTCCTGGACGAGGATCGTGCCCGCGCCGATGCTGGACATGCGCACGATGGCGGTCTGGTTATCGGTCAGGTTTGCCGCGTCGCAATAGCCCTTCAACAGTTGCGCCTTCTTGCGAATCACCTCGCCGTCCGCGTTTTGCGGGGGACCGAGTTCGGCAGTGACGGCAAAATGACCGGCACGCAGGATGCGCTCGAGGTTGGAGCCAGAGTGATAACCGTTTGTATCGGACATGGTTTGTTCCTCCGCCTATTCTTCTTTTTTATCCAGCCGCAGGTCTTCGCGGACAATTTTGCGCGGACCGCCATCGCGGGAAGTCTGCCAATTCTTTGGAGGCTGGATGTCCATCAGGACTTCGAGTTTTCCCATGCTGTTCAGGCGGTCATAGATCAACTGCCAGGCGCAGGAGATGTCAGCGTTGATCTCGCAATGGCCATCCAGCGACCCGCCACAAGGTCCGTTGAGAAGCGACTTGGAACAGCGCGCGATCGGGCATATCCCGCCGGTCAAGCCGAGGATGCAATCGCCGCACGCCGCGCAGCGTTCCGCCCAGACGCCCTGCTCGGTGGGAAGTCCCATGAATTTTGTGTTCAAGCCAGGCACCACCCACGTGCCGGGGAAATGTTCGGCGATGGCTTGCACGCCGACGCCGCATCCCAGCGAGAGGATGATATCCACCTGACCCAGTTTGGGGGCGATCTCATCTAGGTATTCCCACTCGCACTGGCGTTGAACGGTGACATCGGTGACCTCTTTTGGGGAACCATCAAGTTTAGTGGACATGCGAAGTTCAGCCGCGACGATGGCCGCCTCACGCGCCCCTCCCGCAAAGCATACGGTCACGCAAGTGCCGCAACCAACCACCAGCACCTTCTGCGCGCTGCCGACCAGTTTCTTGATTTCATCCAGTGATTTTTGTTCTGCGACGATCATGGTTACCTCCGGGGGAGAAGGATAAAGGATGAAGGATGAAGGATGAATGTACGGTATCTGGTTTCATCTTTTATCTGCCTATCCTCTTCCTGATTTTGGTTACGATGGTTGTGAATATCGCGAGCAGTTCATTTGTTTCTTTACGAAGCGTCTCCAGTTTTGGGGCAGGAACAATATCGGCCTTCACCAGCAATTCCAACCAGTAATCAGTCTCGTCCAATTCCTGCAATGCGGTCTCGAACTTATTGATGATATCGGGATCAGACTTTGCTCGATGGCCTTCGCGATAATGCGCGCCAACAGATGTGCCTGAACGTAAAACTTGCTTGCCAATGACCTGGGCTTCGGTTGTCTTTGGCAGGCTTGCATACAGCCGAACGATCCTCAATGCAAAATCACTCGTCCGTGTCCGTAAGTCTTGTGGCTGTCCAGTGTCCATCTCTTGTTTCCTTAACTTTGCATAGCTTCTGTTTTGCAACTTTGCATTTTATTTTTCATCCTTCATCCTTCATCTTTCATCCTTGTCTTCAATGGATTCGGTCCCAACCCTGTAATCTTCTCCGTCATCTCTTTCGTAATATCCACAAATTTGCTTGCCATTGCCGAGGACAGGTTGAACATTTGCACTCGCTCCGGCTCCAAACCAATATTCGCGACCAGGGTTTTGATCCGTTCGATCCTTCGTTTAGCGTTGGTATTACCTTCCAGGTAATGACAGTCTCCGGGCAGTCAGCCCGCCACCATCACACCGTCCGCGCCGCTTTCAAACGCCTGCAATACCAGCAGCGCGTCAATCTTTCCGGTGCAGGGCAGCATGACAACCCTCACGGAAGGCGGATATTGCAAACGCAATCCGCCCGCCAAATCTGCCGCGGCGTACGCGCAATGCTGGCAGCAAAATGCGACGACCTGCAAATCTTCGCTCATGTTCCCATTCCTTGAAGCACGGGGAGTTGTAACAGCGCGCCGACCTTTGCCGTCATTTGTACGTCGGTGTAGTGCATTAACTGGATCGCCCGCGCGGGACATTCGGCGGCGCACGATCCGCAGCCCTGACAGATGGACGCCTCGATGTATGCCGCGCCGGTAATTTCTCCGACGCCGGTCAAGTCAATCCGCATTTTGGGAACGCCAAACGGACAGATTCGCACGCAGGTGAGACAGCCCGTGCAGCGCGCCGCGTCCACTACCGCGACGGATCCGCCCGCGCTGAGAGTGGGTCGGCTGAGTACACGCGCGGCGCGCGCCGCAGCCGCCTGCGCCTGGATCATCGTTTCATCGAGCAATTTCGGGTAATGCGCCATCCCCGCCATGAAGACGCCGTTGGTGGCAAAATCCACGGGGCGCAGTTTGACGTGCGCCTCCAGGAAGAAGCCGTCCACATCGGTTGGAACTTTAAACATCGTTGCCATATCGTGCGCGTCCGTACGCGGGACGGGGGGCATGCTGAGTACGAGCAAATCAGGGTGGAGTGTGAGTTCCTTTCGCAACACTGGCTCCCACACTTTGACACTGATCACCGATGACTGATCACTGATCACTTCTGGCTTTCTATCAGGCTCATAACGTACAAAGAGCACGCCCTTTTCGCGAGCCAGTGTGTACAGTTTTTCCTTGAAACCATAGGAGCGAATATCTCGATAAAGAATAACAATTTCCGCTTTCGGGTTGATCTCTTTGAGTCGTATCGCGTTTTTCAACGCCACCGTACAACAAATGCGCGCACAGAATTTTTCGGCGGCACCAACACATTGAATCATAACGACGGAGTTTGGCAAGGATTCATCGCCCTGTGTTCCGATATACGTGTCTGCCTGTGTACCTGTATACGTGTCTACCTGTGTACTTGTGTACCTGTCTACCTGTTTACCCAGCATCCCCTCGAACTCCTGCTGTGTCACAATCCGCGCGTCCGTTCCGTAGCCGTACTCCGCGCCGCGATATTCCTGCGCGCCTGTGGCAAGGATAGTGACCGCGTGGAGAATATCCGAGCGGGTTCCATCCGCTTCCTCGATGACGCTGGTAAAGTTGCCCATCACGCCTGTTGTGGAAATAACCTTGCTTTGCAAATGCAAATAAATGGACGGGTGCGCGCGTACTTGATCGGTCAAGCGGCGCAGAGTCGCCTGCGGGTCTGCGTAACCGAAGGTGCCGATGAAAACATTCCGCAGGTTGCCGCCCAGCTCGTTTTCCTTTTCAACCAAATGCACGGGGAAACCCTGCTCAGCCAGCAAGTGAGCGGCGGTCATGCCAGCCGCGCCTCCGCCGACCACCAGCGCGGCGCGTTGAACAGGAACCTCAATGGTGTGCTGGGATTCGAGCAAAGCCGCGCGCGCCGCCGCCGCCCGAATCAAATCCCCGGCTTTGGCGGTCGCCGCTTCTTTATCATTCGAGTGAACCCATGAACATTGATTGCGGATGTTTGCCATCTCGAACAAATAAGGATTCAAACCCGCCATGCGGATGCTGTCCTGGAAAAGCGGCTGGTGCGTGAGCGGCGTGCAACTCGCCACCACCACGCGGTTCAGTTTATGTTCCAAGACCTGCTCGGTGATGTGTTTGATGCTATCCTGCGAGCAGGTATACAGGTTTGCCTCGGCGTGCGTGACGTACGGTAGCGACGACGCGTATTCCGTGACCCCAGGCACGTCCACGAAGCCGCCGATGTTCGATCCGCACGAGCAGACGAAGACGCCCACGCGCGGCGCCTCAGCGCTGACATCCCTCTCAGGCGGATACTCGCGCTCGACGGTCAATGCGAATCGCGCGGGACTTAGGCTTGCCGCGACCGTCCCCGCAGCCGCACTGCCCTCGACGACCGATTCGGGAATATCCTTCGGTTCGCGGAAGGGACCGATGGCGTAGATACCTTTGCGGCTGGTCTCCAGCGGATTAAACTGCACGGTCTGGCAGAATCCGTATTCATCCAGTTCGACGCCGAGACGCCTGCCCAGGTCGCGCACTGATTCGGAGATTTCCATCCCAACGGAAAGTACAACCAGGTCGAAACGCTCGTCCTGCATTTCGCCGCTTTCGTTCATGTAACGCAAATAAATATCATTCGAGCGCGCGCCTTCGTAAAGTGCGCTAACCCGCGAACGGTGATATTGCACACCGTAGCGTTCACGCGCCCGATCAAAATAACTCAAATAGCCTTTGGAGAAGGCGCGCATGTCCATCATAAAGACGTGCACGTCCAGGTCAGGCTGGTGATCTTTGGCGATGACCGCTTCTTTTGTGGCGAACATACAGCATACGGCGGAACAATAATCATGGCTCTGGTCGCGGCTGCCGATACATTGCAAGAAGGCAATCCGCTTCGGCACCTTGCCGTCGGAGGGTCGTTGAACGTGTCCCATAGTGGGACCTGAGGCAGAAAGCAATCGCTCGAACTGCAACGCCGTGATGACGTTTGCATATCGCCCATAGCCGAATTCCTCGGAGAGTTCGGCGCGATAAGTTTGATAGCCGGGCGCCAGGATCACCGCGCCGACGTGGACGGTCTCGCGGCGGGCGACCATATCGTGGTCAATGGCATTGACTCCGCAGGCGAAAGTACAGGACATACATTCCGAGCACACGCCGCAAGCCAGACAGCGCGCCGCTTCGCGCTGAGCCGATTCATCGTCGTAGCCGCCCTCGACTTCTGCAAAGTTGCCGATGCGCTGTTCAACGGAAAGTTCAGGCAGGGGAATGCGCGGCTGTACTTTGATCTCGCCGCGCGCCATGCGATCCGCAATCTCCTCACGCGTGAGTTTCACAACAGGCAGTTCGGGTTTATGCGCGGGTTCGAGGTTTTCGCCTTGCAGGTAACGCAGAATGGATTCCGCCGCCTTGTGCCCGCTGGCGACGGCTTCGATCACGAACGCCGTGCCTGAGACGCTATCCCCCGCCGCGAACACGCCCGGACGCGTGGCGGCATACGTATTCGGATTAATGGCAATGGTCTTGCGATCTGTCATGCCCACACCCGCGTCGTCAGGGATGAACGCCAAACCTGCGCGCTGCCCAACAGAGAAGATGACCGTATCGCATGGGATGACGTGATTCGACCCCGCAACCTTTTCAACGTTCAGCCGCCCGACTTCGTCAAACCCGAATGATGCCACATTCATACACTCGACGCCCGCGGCGCGGCCGTTTTCATCCGCCAGCACGCGCTCGAAGGTGCGGTCATTGTGTATGGTAATCCCCTCATCCAGTGCAGCTTGCACTTCCCAGGCATGCGAGGGCATTTTTTCGCGGCTTTCCAAACACGCCATGCTTACTTTACATCCAAGGCGCACCGCGCTGCGTGCCACATCAATGGCTACATTGCCACCGCCGAGAACGAGAACGTTCTTTCCCAAGGCTGAAGGATGAAGGCTGAAGGATGAATTCTCGTCGTCACTTCTTTCTTCTTTCTTCTTTCCTCCCTCGTATTTCCCAAGCCTGACGTCTTTCAAAAATTGCGTGTTGATCAACACACCTTCGAGATTTGCGCCTGGAATGGGCAATCTTACGCCTTCGTGCGCGCCGACCGAAATCAGCACGGAAGTAAAACCCTCGTTGAAAAGGTCATCCAGGTTGGTCACGGGCGTGTTCAAGCGAAGTTCGACGCCCAGGTCAACGATGTCCGCCACCTCGCGCTCGATGATCTCGGCGGGCAGGCGAAATTCGGGCACGCCCAGTCGCAGCATCCCACCCGCCACCGGCATCGCCTCGAAGATCGTCACCGGATAACCTCGGCGGATGAGATCCTGCGCAGCGGTCAAACCGCAGGGTCCCGCCCCGATGATCGCAACACGCTGATCGGGATGTGTGATCTCAACTTTATCAACCAACTGACGCGGCTCTGAATAAACCTTATCGGTCACGAAGCGTTTCAGCGCGCGGATGTTAATCGGTTCGTCTACAAGATTACGATTGCAGGCGGTCTCGCAGCGATGATTGCAGATACGCCCACAAATGCCGGGGAAGGGATTGTCCATTTTGATCACGCGCAGGGCGTCATTCCAGCGTCCTTCGCGGATCAGGGCAATGTAACCCTGCGCGCGCTGTCCGCCGGGACAGGCATCGCGGCAGGGAGCAATGCCACGCTTTTCGATAGCAAAGGCATTGGGTACGGCTTGGGGATACAGTTTGTAAGCGGCGCGGCGCGGAGAGAGTCCCTCATTGAATGGGTCAGGCACAATAACCGGGCAAACCTTTGTGCAATCGCCACAGGCGATACATTTGTTTACGTCAATGAAGCGCGGCGCGCCCTCGATGGTGACGGTGAAGTCCCCAGCCTGCCCGTTGACTTCGAGCGCCTCGCTGTTCGTCATGATCTCGATGCTGGGATGGCGTCCGGTCTCGACCAGTTTTGGCGAGATGGTGCACATGGCGCAATCGTTGGTCGGGAAGGTTTTATCCAACTGCGCCATGTGCCCGCCGATGGCGGATTTCTTTTCAACCAGGTAAACCTTGAAACCCTGCTCGGCAAGATCGAGAGACGCCTGCATACCCGCGATCCCTCCGCCGACAACCATGACCGCGCCGACAACGGGCAAGGATGAAGGATTGGACAAGGATGAAGGATGAAGGATAAAGGAGGAATCGCTTGAATTCATCCCTTTATCCTTCTCTTTCGGTGAGGTTTTCATTTCATCCTTCATCCTTCCGCCTTCATCCTTTCTTTATCCGTCTGCCGCGAAAATCTGCCTCTTCTTCCTCTTCCAAAGGGGCTTTCACTTCATCCTTCATCCTTCTGCCTTCATCCTTTAATGGGTTCGGTCCAAGTTTGCGGATGCGATCAGTCATCGTCAGGGCGGCGGAGGCATAAGCCTGAGCCTGACTGCCGGACATGAAGAACATATCCAATCTTTCGCTTCCCAAACCGATCTCGTCGAGAATCTTTTTGGCGCGCTTCAAACGCGCCTGCCCGCGTTCATTGCCGCGCACATGATGACAGTTGCCAAGCGGACAAGCCACCACGTACACACCATCCGCGCCCTGCTCAAAAGCCTCCAGTAAATAACGCACATCCGTTTTGCCCGAGCAGGGCATACGCACGAACTTCACGTTGGCGGGATACTGCACTTGCAGCGCTCCGGCCGTATCCGCCGCCATGTAACCGCAATATACACAATAGAAGGCGGTGATCTCAGGCTCGAAAGTTTTTTCTGATTGCGTCATGGTCATGGTTTCTTCTCGTCGTTGTCAACTACTACGTCACTGCTCACTGATCACTGGTATTTTCCACGTTCCCAAACCACCGATGGCGCGCATCATCATCTGCTCGTCGGTGTAATGGATCAATTGTATGGCATTCGCCGGGCATTCGCCGGTGCATGTGCCACATCCCTGGCACAGGGCTGAGTCGATGAATGCCGCGCCGCCCAGTCCGCCGACGCCGATCCGTCCTTCCTCATGGATGACTTGGGGAATGCCGAACGGACAGGTGCGCGTGCAGGTGAGGCAACCAACGCATTTGGCCGGATCTACTTGAGCGACCACGCCGCCGAGGTAGAGCGAATCGCGTTGCGAGAGCACGGTCACCGCGCGTGCGGCGGCGGCCAAGGCGTGGCTGATGGCCTCCTCGCTAAACTTGGGATAGTGAGCCATCCCAGCCAGGAAGATCCCCTCGCGCATGAAGTCCATTGGCCGCAATTTCATCTGCGCTTCCTCGAAGAAGCCCTCACTGGAAAGCGGGACACGCAGGATGCGCGCCAGTTCCGCGCTGCCCACCGAGGGGATAATGGAAGTGCTGATGGGGATCAGGTCCGCTTGCAGGTCCAGCCAGCGATCCAGGGACAGGTCGCGCACCCGCACTTTTAGCCGGTCATAATTGTGGTCGAAGTAAACCTGCGGCGGCTCCGCATCGGTGTAGCGGACGAACATCACGCCCAGCTGGCGCGCTTCGGTGTAGTATTCCTCGCGGAAGCCGTAGGTGACGATGTTCTTGAACAGCACAGTCACACGGCAGGATGGGTTGAACAGTTTGAGCCGGGCGGCATTTTTCAGCGCGTTGGTGCAACAGACCCGCGAACAATATTCGGGAGTGTTTTCTGGCCGCACACATTGGATCATAACTACATCTTTAAGCGCGGCGATTTCCTCCGGCTGGTGGATAATTTTCTCTTCCAGTTCGTGCTGGGTGATAACGCCCGGCGCCTTCAAATAGGGATGCTGGCGGGCCTCCTGGGCGCCAGTGGCGACGATGGTCACGCCATGCTCGACACTGAAGTTCTCGCCTGTCCCGTTATGTTTGGTACGCAAGCCAGTGATGAAGTATCCCAGGTGCCCAGTGTGGTTGACCACTTCGGTACGGGTATGCACTTCGATACGCTGATGGGCACGCACGCGGTTCACCAAATCGCGTAGCAGGCGCTGTGGGTTGACGCCCTCGACGACATAATATAGATCCAGCAGATTCCCGCCCAGTCTCTCTGAACGCTCGACCAGGTGCACATCGTAACCGCTGTCGGCGATTGCCAGGCCAGCCGTCATACCGGCCAACCCTCCGCCGATGACCAGCGCGCTTGGACGGCAACGATGCTTCTTTTTATAAACGGGTTGAGCCAGTTGGACACGCCCCACGGCGAGACGCACCATTTCGAGCGCCTTGCGGTTTGCCAGTCCGCTCTGCCCCTCGTGGACGCGGCTGCATTGTTCGCGCAGGTTGACCAGTTCGAGCAAATAAGGGTTGAGTCCGATCTGCCGCATCATCCGCTGGAAGAGCGATTCGTGCGTGCGGTTGCTGCACGCGGCGATCACCAGGCGGTTGAGACGGTCGCTTTGGACGTGTTCCTGGATGTGTCCCAGCGCTTCGGGGAAACAGGCAAAGTCCAGGATCTCAGCCGTTTCCACGCCGGGAAATTGGCTGGCTTGTTGAACAAGTGTGGGGTAGTTAAGATGCTCGTTGAGTGTCTCTCCGCAGGTGCAGGCAAAGACACCCACGCGCGGCGGCTCACTGCTTACGTCGCGTTCGGGCGCAAACCCGCTGGTATCGGACAGGAAAGGCCATTCGCGGCTGGTGGGATACGTATTCAGGCGGTCATTGAGCAGGCGCATCACCTCAGCGGCTGCGCCGCTGGCATCTATGATCGTCTCGGCGATTTCCTTCGGGGAAGAGAACGCGCCGCAGACAAATACGCCTGGTCGTGTGGTCTGAAGCGGGGCGAATTTATCTGTTTCGCAGAAACCATGCTTGTTCAACCCAATGCCGAGCATTTCCGCAAGCTGTCCCGCCGATTCGGGGGGTTGCAAGCCGGTCGCCAGGACAACCATGTCAAAGCGTTCTTCGTGGATCTTTCCATTGGCTTCGGTGTAGCGCAGGATCAGGTCGTGCGTTGACGGGTCTTCGCTTACGGCTGACACCCGGCAACGGTTGTACTGGATGCCGTGCGTGTCACGCGCTTTGGTGAAGTAGGCGCTGTACTCCTTGTTGAAGGCGCGCTCGTCCATGATGAAGACACTGCACTGGACGTCTTTCAGGCGCTGTTTTGCAAGGATGGCTTCCTTCGTCGCATACATACAGCAGATGGAGGAACAGAAGGCGTTCTTCTGGTCGCGGCTGCCGATGCACTGTAACCAGGCAATGGAGCGCGGCTGTCTATTGTCCGAAGGCCGTATGACCGCCCCCTCGGTGGGGCCGGAGCGGCTGGCAAGCCGTTCATAGTGCAGCGCCTGCAAAACGTTCGGGTAACGGCCATAGCCAAGTTCCTCCAACTCGGCTGCGTCATAGATCTGGTATCCAAGCGCAAGGATGATGGCGCCAACTTCAACCGACTCCAGGCGCGGCTGTTCGTCGAGGTGAATGGCGGAGGTGGGACAGGCTTGTTCGCATTTGACGCAGTCGTCGCAGTAAGGGCCTTTGTCAATGGAATAGGCATCAGGTGTGGCGCGGGCGGCTGTCTTGTAAGCCGCTTTCCGCATGGTCATGCCCAGTTGGTAGGCATCGGGCAACGTGACCGGGCAGACCTCGGCGCAAATGCCGCAATTGGTACAGCGTTGAATGTCCACGTAACGGGGTTCGCGGCGCAGGGAAACAGTAAAATCGCCCGCCTCGCCCGCCGCGTCCACAACGCGCGTGTTGGTCAATATCTGAATGTTGGGATGCTGGTTGTGCTGAATGTAAGCAGGAGAGATGGATGGGCGGGTGCAGCCGTATCCGTGGTCCGCCGTGCCGCGGCACAGGACGCAATCGTGCTGGGGAAACATGAATCCCAGTTGCGCGACCCGGCCTCCGAGGCAGGGCGTCTGCTCGACCAAGTACACCTTCAGTCCTGCATCGGCTAGGTCGAGGGCGGCGCGCATACCCCCAATGCCGCCGCCGACGACCAGCGCGGCGGCAGGTTTATGGCGCAGGGGGAGGGTATCAGTGAGGGACATGAGGAATCCTCGGGACAGGTATACAGGCACACAGGCGGGGCGCGTAGTTCGTGTTGCATGTTGCGTGTTGCATGAGCACTTGTTTCCTTGTGTACCTGTCTACTTTCCTAATTCATCAAATACGAATCCGCGTAGATCACTTTATTCAGCAAAATTTGCGTCGTCTTCCAGGTCGCGGCTTGTTCCGGGTCAGACATGTCAAAGTCTTCCACGCAGGGTTCTTCGCCAGCTGCAGTGCGTTCTGCAATCTTATTGTAGACCTTTGCAAGCGGATTGCTAGTGTCTTTTGTCTCTATCCAGCGGATGACATCATTCTGTTCCTTGTCAAACGGGTTGGCGATCATCATCTGCAAGCCGACGCCCATCAGCATGGCGAGATAGACGCGGTTGATCAGCGGACGGTTTTCATTCGGCACCGCGTTTGAGACGTTGCTCAACCCGACCGAGATGTTGGGCGCGGGATCCCAGGCATATTGCAGCGTCCGCACAGTTTCGATGAGATGCGGGCAATATTGCTGGCATCCAGAAACGGTCAGCACGAGCGGATCAATGATGAGATTTTCCATCGGGAAGTCAATTTCCATCATGCGCGGAATCAACGCTTCGATAGCGATATTCACGCGCGCATCCGCTTCGACGGGGATACCCTCCGAGCGCATGGTCAGCGCGATGACCTTCGCCCCATACTTCTTCGCCAACAGCGGCACTTTCTCCAACCGTTCAGGCTCAGCCGACGTGGAGTTCAAAATCGGCTGCGCTTTCTTGATGGTCTTGAGCGCGGCTTCCATTCCGTCCACGTTGGTCGTGTCAATCGAGAGCGGCACGTCCACAACTGTTTCAATTGTTTCAACGATCCATGGGAAGACCTCTGCCCAATCCTTCTTGCGCGGACCCAAATTAATATCCACCGCCTTCGCGCCCGCCTCCACTTGCTTCACCGCCAGATCCATGAAAAATTCGCGGTCTCGGTTGGTCAGCGCTTCCTTGACCTTCTCAGATATTATGTGGATATTCTCACCAATTACAAACATATGTGCCTCCGTTTTTGGGTAGACACGTACACACGTATACACGTACACATGTTTACCTGTCTACTTGTCTACTTGTTTACTTTTCCTTCCAACGCCTCCGCCACACTTGGAAACTTGCTCATATCCGTATGCGGCAAAAATAATGCCGAGGTAAACGCTTCATAAAAACTGTTGTCTGCCGACAATTCAATGTATGTCATGCGTTTTGCGATCTCGGTAATTCTTTCACGCTTGCGCCAATCAAGCAGGGCATAATATGCGCCCTTCACCGCCGTGTTGCCGAGAAACTCAAAACGCGACCAATCCATATCAGGCAGCAAGCCAATTTGCACCGCCTTCTCAACGTTGATATATTTTCCAAACGACCCGCCGATCAATACCTTATCCGTTGTTTCAAGCGGGACCCCGACCGTATCAGCCAAAACCGTAAAGCCAGCATAGATGGCGGCTTTGGCGCGCAACAGGTTATCAACATCCACACGGGATATGACGATATCTTCGCCCGATTCGGATTCTGCGCCCCAGGCGACAACATACTCCCCGCCATGCGCTCCCTCGCGGACCCTTGAACTGCTCGCCATTAAATTAACATTCCCAGCCTTATCAATGATCCCAGTTATGAAAGCCTCCGAGAGCAATGAGATCAGTCCCGAACCGCAGATGCCTTTTGGCTTGCCTCCGCCGATGACGCGATAGGTTGGCTCAAACGTCTCGCTGTTAATCCACACTTCTTCAATCGCGCCAGTGGTTGCTCTCATGCCGTTGACGACTCCCGCGCCCTCAAAGGCGGGTCCCGCTGAACAAGCGCAGGTGACGAGCCAATCGCGGTTGCCAAGCACGGTCTCGCCGTTTGTGCCGACATCCAGAAAGAGAGTCACGTTTTCAGCATTATCAAGCCCGGATGAAAGCACGCCCGCAGTAATATCCGCGCCGACATAAGAAGCAACGCCTGGCAAACAATCCACGCTGGCTTCGGGATGAATTTTCAAGCCAACTTCGCGCGCTGTCATCAATGGCGGATGGTTGACTGCGGTGATAAAAGGCGAAAGCCGAATGTTGGATGCAGGGATGCCGAGAAACAAATGGATCATCGTACTGTTGCCTGCAATCGTGGCTTTGACCACTTCCTCAGGTCTGGCTTTGACTCGCTTGCAGGCTGTCTCAAGCAATTCATTGATCGTATCCAGCACACGCTGACGGAGTTCCTCCCCGCCGCCGTTTTTGCTTGCGTACATAATGCGCGAAATGACATCTTCGCCGCGCGCGATCTGTCCGTTGTATTCTGCAACTTGCGCTCTCACTTGTCCGCTCATCAAATCCACCAGCCAGACTGAAACGGTGGTTGTGCCAATGTCAATCGCGCAGCCCCAAAGCGGCGAGTACTCGTCAACATGATTAGGTTGCAGGTTAATGAGTTTGCATGTCTTCTCGTCCGTTAGTCTGCTCGTCTCAACAATCGCGGTCACTTGCCAATCACCCTCGCGCAATACCTCTCCCATCTCCCGCAACAAATTCACGGAACACGCTACACGTTCCATCTTATGCTGCAATCGAAAAGCAGTTTGCAATCTTGACCAGTCATCCGTCTGATCATCCATGCTGGGCGGGGTAAGTTCCAAATGAATGCGACGGACGGTTTGGTCTTGCAGATATTCATAATCCGCAGGGACAGTGACTTCGGCAACGACGCGGTCTGTCGTCAGCCGCCGTTCGATCTTTTCCTGCGGCGGGACATAAATTGCAACATCACCTTCCACAACGGTTTGGCAGGCAAGTGCGTACCCCTGTTCGACATCATCGGGCGAAAGCCGCAGCGTGCTTCGTCGGCGGACATCTCCCTCCCTCACCTGCACCGCGCAACGCCCGCAGCGTCCCTGCCCGCCGCAAGGCTGACCGATGTCAATGCCCGCGAGATGCGCGGCGTCGGAGAGCAGAACCCCTGTAGAAACTTCTACTGGGGTTTGCTTATCGTTGTGTGTGAAGGAAACGGTGTGTTGCATGTTGTGTGCGTGATGCGTAATTCGTGATTCGTAAATTGCTCTTACGAGTTACGCATCACGAATTACGGATTAGTTGAGCGCCTGTTTCATAAACGCAGGCAAATCCACCGCCTCGCGCGGTCCAACGCGGATATCCCAACCGGGAAGTTCTTCTTCGAGTTCACCAGAAAGAACTGCAACATGACCCGGCAGGACAATCTGCTTTTTGCCGACTTTGCTGGCTAGATCAAAACCTTTGATTGCCTTCGCGATTCGTTCTGCATCAAACTTGCCTGCCGCCCACGCGGTTAATACGGACATGCCTTCGGCGTCCGTGACAACCAGCCAGGCAGGCAAGCCGCTTCCTTCCACTTCGTTCGCAACGGAGAAATAGGTGATGCTGAAGTTGGTTGTGACCAGCACAGGGCTTTCGGGATTGGGCGCGTTGATCTCGTAAATACCAGGCTGGACCTGAATCGGCTTCTGCGGATCGGTGTAGATGTTTTCGCGCAAAACAAACAGTGGGTAGAGTAATTCAGGTTTGAACTCGCTCAACACAACGAAGCCTGCATATTTTGCAATCGCTTGCGCGGCGGCGATGCCTTCATCTTTTGCATCGCACGGGAAAGCGATGATGGGATAGCCGAGGGAACGCACATTCTTGAGCGCCAGCTTTCGCAGTTGCGTGTTGCGTGTTAATGATGCGCTTAATGTCGCTGCGGCAGAGTCGAGAACCATATCTTCGACACCTTTGGCTTGAATCTTTTGGGTCAAGTCTGCAAGCGCGTCGAGTGAATCTGCTTTGACGGCGAGCGCGGCTTTGTGCTTCTTCGCAAGATCCGCCAACGGTTCATAGTCGGAGGATTCTGCGGCGTAGATCAATGCCGATTCGCCAGCGAGCAGGCTCAGGGCGGAGTCAAGAAGCGTCGCGTCTTTCGTCATCAAAATAAGCGGACGCTTCGTCACAGTCCGAATTGTCTTAACGGCGGAGGTCAGGTCTCCATCCGCTTCAACGGCAAAACCGTCAATTGAAAAATCCATGCCCACGTAATTGACTTTATATGCGTCGGCTGCCGCAACTTTTTTGGCAAGGTCTGGGTCGGAGGCTTTGACGCGGATGAACAAGCCAGGCTTGTTATAAAAAGTTTTTTCATGACGGAACATCACCACTTCATTGCCCGCTTTGACCTCGCTGCCAGCCTTAAGCGTAATGAGGCGGATAGGCGGCGCGGCAGACTCAGCCAGTTGCTTTTTTGATTCATCGCTGACATAAGGGCAAGCCGAGAGTTCAACCTGCTTGGCGGCGAGTTTCATCGCAAAGGCGAGGCAGGTTGGGAAGCCGCATTCTTTGCAATTGGTTTGAGGGAGTAATTTATAAATTTGAATTCCAGAAAGAGCCATGGTGTCTCCTTTGTGTTTGGTGGTCGAGTAGCCCCGAATGGTTTTAGAGGGGCGTATCGAGACCCGTGTTGCGTGTTGCGTAATGCGTGATGCGTAAGTTACGAATTACGGATTACGCATTACGCATTACGCTGGGATGGTAAGTTCCTCAATCGCGTCCTTGACTCGCTTCACCGACTCAGGATGCCTCAACACAAGGACATCCGCGCCTGATTCAATCAATGCAATTGCAGTGAGCGTTTCCCAATTGATGGCGCGTGCTTTCCAATCGCCCCAGCCTTCCGGCACACCCTCGCCCACTTTGGCTTCCTTGGTCTTCCATGCTTCAAAGCCGGGCGTGACGATCATCGGCGATTGCGTCATCGCGTCGCCTTGCAGGGCGGCTAACCTCAAACGCTCCATCACCGAATAGCCATACTCGATGCCATAACCAAGCGCGCCCGTTGTCGGGTCCATCAGGATGCGGTCCTTGGGCATGCCCATATCGCTGATAAGAATACTCAATTGCTTCGACAGGTTCACGTCCATCGGCGTGCGCGATTGTACGAGATGTCCATTTGCCATCGCGGTGGCGACGATGGTTCGATAGTTTTTATCTTCGCAAATGCCAAGCACGATCTTCTCGCCTTTGGTCGCCTCTGAAACAGGCACAAGCAATTCGTTATCTTTTTCCGCCTGACCTGGTCCCCAGACGATGAGCGGGAGTCCCGTCCCACTTAATACGGATTTGACGACTCGCACTGCGTCTTCGGGTGAATCAGCCAGCGTCAACGCGAGGACGATGATGTCTGCTCCTGCTTCTTCGGCTTTTTTCGCCCATTGAGCGGGTTCCGCCATCGCCTCGCCCCAGGCTTCCGCCAGCAACGGTGACCAGTCATCGGGCTTGTGCGATTTGATTTCGATTGCGATGACGGGTTTGTTCGGTGTCAGCGCTTCGTAATGCAAATAAGGCATGGATGTTTGTCCGCCAACCGTGACGGATTTCGCGCGTGTGCCGCCCTCCGCGCTCGTCCCGCCGATTGTGACCGCGCGAATGCTTCCAGTCCATTTGTCTTTGGGGATTTCGATGGGCATTGTTCCTCCAGTGTCAGGTATACATGTACACAAGTACACAGGTAGACAGGTACACAAGTCTTCGCAGACGTGTTTACCTGTTTACGTGTCTACCTGTTTACTTCATCCCTGCTTTCTTCCTCGCTTCATCTCTTCTTTCAATAAACTGCTCAATCGGCGATTTTCTCTCCGCCGCGAGACCTAAATCTTTTAAATCCTTTTCATCTTTTGCCGCCATGTGACGCAAGATGTGACGATACGAAATATACGCCGCAGGATAAATGATCCCCGCTGAGTTGTGAAGCAGGTACGCGATTCGAATCCCTTTATCTTTCATCATCTGCGCAGCAACCACGAGGGAAATATCAGCGGGTAATTCTGGCACGCCTTCGCTCATGATGTCTTCGGCGGTCAATTTTTCATATCCTTCGCGCGCATACGCCCAGACCAGCTCATCCACGCCGACCACACCGATGCCATGACCTTCTGCGTCAAGCACACACATTGCTTCCACATTTTTCTCCAGCAGGAAGCGCGCGATATCAACGATGGGAGAGTCCCATTTGCAAGTCGGCACTCCGACGGTCATGAGGTCACGGACGAGGAGAGGAGTAGTCATCAGTTATCAGTTGTCAGTTTTGCTTTTTGTGTAACAACCAGGCCAGTGATATACGTTGACGCAAAAATCAAGACAAAAGGAATCCATGTTCCCAGCAGGCTGGCGAACATTTCCAGGCTTCGATTGATTAACAACGCCACAACGAAGAAATCCACTACGATCACGAAACTGACGAAAATTAGTGCGGTTTGAAAGGATTTGGTGTAATTGAACCTGCTGAAATAAAACCACGAGACTCCCGCAAAGAAGAGTGGCGCGCCGATTGCGTGAACAATCAGTGTGTTTTGCATTGTTGTCACTGCCATGCCGATTCCCATCGTCGCGGCACAGAGCGCCCAACCAACAAAGGCATGTGTCAGAATGACGGATAGATTTTTGAAATTAATCATGTCTCTTCAAGCAAGTCACCAGCCCCTTCCCCCAAATCCGAACTTCGATTTGGCGGAAGGACGGGATGGGGGTCAGGTCGGCACGCCGACGGTCAGCAGGTTACAGACAATTCAAACTAATTGCGTCCAATTATGGAAAGAAATTGCTGGTATTTCTCACCAGTCACCATTTGATTTGGCCACCAACGGCGGTGATAAAAAAGTTTGAAGAATTCACTGAAACCTGGAAGTTTCAAGCTGGTTTCAACTGCGTTTGCCTCTGCAAGCACCTTCTTTCTTGCCGTTAATGTACCTACGGTGGTGTCAACAATCCCCGTAACCAACCCCGCTGAAAACATCCATAGGGCGTTTTGGGGAGAAGCCCAAAAGAATGCGCTACCTCCAATTCCAAATAACAGTAATCCGCTGACTGCATACGGAAGATAGACTTTTTGTTGAATTTTGAACACCTCATTCGCCTTCCCAAGATATTCCATATATGTTTTTTCAATTTCCAAGTTGTCGTTCATTGCTAACTCCTTTCTGCAACAAATCAACTGGTTGAGAATTGGGATTGGGCTTGGACAATCTCCCAATCCCCACGCACCACGCTACACTAAAACATCGGCTCCATCGCCATCGCGGGATGATTGTGCGCTTCGAGATAGGCAAGCAATTCATCCACCGTGGTGGCGACGCTGGCGTCGGCGATGCGGCTCATAAAGTCGGGATCGCCTTCGCGTTCGCAGACGGCTTTGAACTCCTCGGCCATGGATTCTTTTAGCACGGACGACATCCATACCACGCGCTTGAATCCGCCGTCGGAGGAGATGAACTTCGGGCTAATCAGGTAGAACTTGCCCACGCCCATCACGCCTGGGGTTTGCATCCCGCCGCCCGCGATACCAGCGAGCGTCGAGAATGTCATGCCAGCAGGTGTCATGGCTGTGTCTTCACGAGAAACAACCATCACGCCATTGGATTCGGGGATGAGCATGACAATGCACTCGAAACATCCGCAAGCTGTCATCGGATTTTCCATGATCGAATACATCGAGACTTCCTGCACCACGCCATGCGAGCCGATCTTGGCGTAATCATTTGTGCCTTCCCAGTAACCTTTCTTCATATCCACGGACTTGCCAAGTTTGATCGGTTGATTCGGTCCCGTTGGATTAATGCTGAATGAGGCTTTGCAGTCCAGCCAGTTGTACGCGCCGCACAAGCCGAGACGTTCAGGCGAGACCACGCAGACGTGGTTCGGCGCGAATGATTGACAAAGTGTGCACGAATAAAATTCATCCACTTTATCGTCGGTCAAATCTGCAAGACGTTTGTTGCGGAAGTCGTATGCGGCGCGCGCCTTCTCCAACCATTCTGCGTGCAAGGTTGGCTCGGTGACAATGGTGACTTGAACTTTGTCCACGATTGCGCCGAAGTCTTCATGGAATCTGGCGTGCAGGATCTTGCCAAACGATTCAAGGTTGAAGCCTTTGTCTGCCGCAGCATTCGAGATGCGGATCCACGCTATATCGCGTTGACCGACATGTTGAATTCCACTTGCGCCGTTCACAAAATAGTGGACTTGCCTCTCCAACACAGGTTCAAAGTCCTGTTGCATTTGGCGTCCCGCAACCTTGATGATGATGCCCAAATCCATCGAACCTTGAGCTTCGACCTTCGAGAAGTCATGCCCAACGACTTCGATCTTGCCGTCCGTGACTTCATCCAGTTTTGCCATGTGCAGATATTCGAACGCGCGGCTGTGCTTTCCGCCGAATTCCACGCGCAGATCTGCCTTACGGACAACTTCACCTTCGAAGGCTGAGCCGTATGGAACGGGAACATCCACGTTGGATACTTTCACTTTCACGCCGCGTACCTCGATACATTTCTGAACGAGTCTTTCGGCTTTTTCCAAATCATCCTTGCCGTCAATTGCGTCAAACGGCATGGAGACAACGTGTTCGTAAGTTGTCACGCCCGTCGGTAAAATTTCGGGAATGACCGTATCCGCGATGACGGGGAATCCAAAGTTGATCGCGCCAGCCGCGGCGGCGTATTTCAAATCGTCCACTTCGCCCAAAGCAAGCACAAATGCAAAGACGCGTTCCTTGTTGTAAAGCAAAATCTCGCGCGACATGCCTGGCTTGAGTCCACCAAATGTCAATGCGGAGCGGGTTGCAAAGCCTAAAGCGTAAATCGCGGAGATGGTGTCTGTTCCAAATGGAACGGTGTACGTGTCGTAACCAAGTTCCACGCCTTCTTCCTGCAATTGGTGGATAATGCTTCGTCCATTCACATTGCCTGAGAGGAAGGTGAGGATATTGCGGCGTTGTAACTCGCGCACAATCTTGACCGCGACTTCGTTGGACTTGGCGCATCCGACAATCGCCGCGAATCCAGGCATACGACCATCCACGAGTTGAATGCCCCACGAGCGCAGTTGTATGTCGTCAATGGGGCCGTTGAGATGCCCGTCGTTTGACGCTTCCTTTCCATTATCGGGGCTGGTGAATGACGTGCCTCCCGCGAGATGGAATCCTTGCATCGGCTCAGGTTGAAGTCCATAAACGAAGCGGATCGCCTCAATCGTTTCAGCTGCGAGCAAAGTTGCCATGCCTGAATCCAGGGTCTCGCCAAGATAAGGAGTCCAATGCCTGCCCGCAGGGACGGGATGAAGCAGTCCGCGCGTGTACTCCATGACGGCTTTCAAGTCGCCGATTTTTTCGATGGTCTTGCCCGTCATCCCCAAAATGGTGGGGAGATAGTAGGCTGTGTTTGGAAATGATACGGGCGTGTCCGCGCCTTTTTCGGCGAGCGCTTTGTTGAGCATGACCTCGGCTTCGGTTACCAGCGCGTTCGCGCCGCGAATTGCCCTGGTTGCGATATATCGTGACATGTTAGTCTCCTAGTCTTTAGTCTTGTAGTCTGATAGTCGTTTTGCCATTACGCTAATTGCGCGAAAGACTAAACGACTAGCGACTAATGACTAATTAACTGTTGCTCCATAAATCGCTTCACGCTTTTGCGCGAGCGGTAAATTCTCCAATTCTCGCATTCTCGAATCTCCACTTCTTCCAAACTTATCCTTCTCCCATGCGGGCAAGCCGAGCGCGGCGCGCTTCTTGTCAATGTGCGCAAGCGTGGCTTCGATCATCTTTTGCGGGTTGGGAATAAACTCCAATTTGCCGCCATACAATTTTTCCCAGCCCTCGCTGATGTAATGAAGCACCTCGTCGCTGTCGTTGACTCGGTCTGGCATTCCGCTCACAGGCGACGAACCGCCGAAAATAACATACGCGCCTGAAGCCACGCAGTACGCCGCGATAGCCAGCGCTTTTTCGCTCATCCATTCGGGCGCGAGTCCAACCGCGGGAATTTGATCAATGTCATCGCCGAGTCCGCCGTCTTCGACCATTTGAGTCAGCACGGTCAGGATGCGGGTATTGTCCACGCACGAGCCCATGTGCAGGACGGGAGGGATGCCCACCGTTTCGCAGATTTCGCGCAGACCGTTTCCGACCTCGCTCAAGCCTGCTTCGCCCAACATGAGTCCCAGCTTGGCTGACGAGATTGCGCCGCATCCAGTTTGCACAACAAGCACATCCTGTTTGAGCAATTCCTTGACAACCAGGTTGTGCAAATAATCCTGTGACGAGCGCGGATTGTTGCAGCCCACAATCGCGGCTACACCGCGGATGCGTCCCGTCATGATGGCATCATTCAACGGACGGAACGATGCGCGATACGATCCGCCCAACATGTAGTTGATGTATTCATGTGAGAAGCCAGGAATTAAATCTTCCTTGATTTGCGGAATGCGCGTCTTGTTGTTGTCGCGATTCTTGAAGTTGTCTATCGCAACTTTCAAAATTTGTTTTGCAATGGTCAAGGCATGATGCTCGTCAAATTCAATATGAGTCGCGCCTTTGATCTTGACCTTCGGTGAAGTCGTGATGATCGCTGTGTGGAAATTCTGAGCCAGTCCAACCAGCGCCTGCATGATGCACTGCACATCCACTACCATCGCTTCGACCGCGCCTGTCAAAATGGCGAGTTCCTGATGCAGGAAATTGCCCGCCGCAGGAATGCCTTGTCTCATTAAGATTTCGTTCGCGGTACAGCATATACCAGAGAGTTGAATCCCATTTGCGCCCGCAGCTTTTGCATACTCGATGATCTCAGGGTATTGTGACGCGGCAACGAGCATTTCGCTCATCGAAGGTTCATGTCCATGCACCACCACGTTAACCATGTCTTCTTTAATAACGCCGAGATTGGCTTGTCCCAGAATCGGCGCGGGCGTGCCGAACAATATATCCGAAATGTCCGTCGCGATCATCGAGCCGCCCCAACCGTCAGCGAGTGAGGTGCGTATTGCGTGGTTCAATATGTGAGCAGGATCCTGGTCATCACCGATGTGTGTGCGATGCAAAGCCTCCACCACTTCGCGATCCACGCCGCGCGGCCAGACATTTTGCTCGCGCCAGATCTGCTGTCTCTTCTTCGGCGCGCGGAAGGCGGGAACAATTTCACCGCGTTGCTGACCGAACTGCGAAATATAAAGATCAGCTAAATCGTTTGCGATTTCTTCAGGGGCGCGCCCTTCGATCTTGATATCGTAATGTGATGCGACCATTCGCAGTTTTGCCACATCGCGGATACTGTATCCATGAGCCTCGCCCATTGCTGTGGCTTTCAACAAGAAAGCCATGTCGCGCCCGTGATCGGAGTGAGCTGCGCCGCCTGCCGCGATGGCACGCGTCAGGTTGCGCGCCTGAATGGTATCCAGCGTCGCCCCGCAGACACCCACTTCGCCGTTCTTGGTGAGTCGGCAAGGCCCCATTCCGCATTGCTTGCAACACATGCCCGCTGCGCCAATGTTGCACGGCACCATGTTGTCGGCGCGGGTAAAGGCTGTCCCAAGACCCAACTCCTCCGCGCGAATTAACATTTGTTGCGCGGCGGGGTCGGTTGAATAGTCTTTGATCTCTCGTTTCTTTGGCATGATTTACCTCTCTTTTTACGAATCACGAATTACGAATTACGTAATCCGTGATTCGTAATCCGTAATGATGGCGCGCAGTCATTCTTTCTCAGCCTTCACCGCACCCAGCCCCGGGCACGGCCAGAGCGGGCGTCCATTGTGATCCACTCGCTGGGCAAAAGAAACTGTCCCTTTGATGGTTTCGTACACGGCGGTATGTCGGAAGAAGTTATCCCCTTCCTTCTTCTCGACCGCAATGCCCGTCTCGATCAGCATCGGCACTTCGCCGAGATAGCCAGCCTCTTCAAGACACGCGCTGATTTGTTCCGCCTTGATCTTAGCCGGATCGTATTTAACTTCGATGACCTGAAAAGCGCTGCTTGCATACACTTCGCTGACCCCCGTCAACTCAAGCAATATCCGCCTCACCTCGGAAACATGATGGTCTCCGTAAAGCGCGGGCGTTTCGAACGTTTTGATCTTCATGATGGCACCTCCAAATACGAACAGATGATGGCACTCGCTGAAGACACCACTAAAGGGTAAACTCTTCCTCATAATATTTTAGCATTTTGACCTCACATCAAGTTGTGCATATTGTCACGGAAAACTCGGATAAATGTTATTACTGTCCTCCAAATTGAGGAAGAATAACCCGATTTCTTTTGTGGGAACCGTTGTAAGATGGAAGTATGAAAATTGCCATCACTGGTAAAGGCGGTGTGGGGAAGACTACACTGACAGCGCTTCTTGCGCAGACTTATGCGGATCAAGGCCGGGACATTTTAGCTGTGGACGCCGACCCAAGCCCCTGCCTCGCTGGAGCCTTGGGATTCCCCGCAGAGTTGCGTGCGCGGCTTCATCCCATCGCCGAAATGGACGCACTCATCGAAGAACGCACAGGCGCGAAGCCCGGCACGGTCGGCGGTTTCTTCACCCTCAACCCGCGCGTGGATGACATTCCCGAACGATTCAGCATCCTCCATCGCGGCGTGCGCCTGCTTGAAATGGGTTCCGTGGAATTGGGCGGCTCTGGCTGTATCTGTCCCGAAGCGGCCATGCTCAAAACATTATTCACGCATTTATTATTTCGCAAAGACGATGTTTTATTGCTTGACATGTATGCGGGCGTTGAACATCTCGGCCGCGCAACGGTTGACTTTGTGGATGCCATGCTGGTCGTCGTCGAACCAACGCGGCGCAGTCTCGGCACGGCGGCGCAGATCAAAAAATTGGCGAATGACATTGGCTTGAAGAAACTATATTTGGTGGGAAATAAAGTCCGCAATGATGACGAAGCAAAGTTCTTGGAAACCGAAACGCCAGATATGCCTTTACTCGGCTTTCTCCCTGCTGACCTAAAAGTGCAGGAAGCAGACAGGCTTGGCATTCCTGTCTATGATCACGTTGAGAGTTTGAAAGCCGCAACTGGGCAGATACTCCAAAGAGTTGATGAGTTAACGAACGATAAGGCAATCGAATGACCGCAACAATTCCGTTACAGGCAAAGATGAGATTGGCAGGCGCAAAAGCAGGTAAAATAATAGTACGAGGTGTATTATGGCTGAATTGGTCTCCCAAATGACAAAAGAAGAACTTCGTATGATGATTGATGAAACTCTTGAACAAAAACTTATCGAACTTTTTGGCGACCCTGATGAAGGGTTGGAGTTACGCGAATCCGTGAAGAAACGACTGGCAAAGCAAAGGATCATGGTTACGCGTGGCGAACACGGCAAGGATTTAGCGGATGTGATCAAAGAGCTGGGGCTGTAGTGACATGTATCGTGTCAAGTTTATTGACTCGGCAGTGCGCGACTTGTCCGCTCTTGATAAACCTACAGCGAAGCGCATCGTTGATCGCCTGCAATGGTTCGTTGAAAATTTTGAAAGCTTGCCGCATCATGCCTTGAAAGGGGATTATTCCGACTTTTATAAACTTCGCGTTGGGGATTATCGGATCTTGTACCAGGTTTTAGTTGATAAGCAAATTATTCAAGTGCACCAGATCGGTCATCGCCGTGAAGTCTATCGAGGTCGAAAATGACAACAACCATCGCACTCGCAGGCAAAGGCGGCGTGGGCAAGACCACCATCGCTGGAATGGTCATCAAGTATCTTGCCCAGAATCAAACGGGTAGTATTCTTGCGATTGATGCCGACCCCTCCTCCAATTTGAACATGGTACTCGGTCTCGACCTCGAATGGACAGTCGGCGACATCCGCGAGGATATGCTGGCGCAGGTAAAGTCATCGCTGACCGAGGGCGGGGCGGCTATGGGCGTCATGCCGGGCGGAGCGAGCAAGCGCGAATATCTTGATTATCACGTCCGCTCTTCCCTGGCGGAAGGCTCACGCTTTGACTTGATCGCCATGGGACGCGGAGAGGGGCGGGGATGCTATTGCGCGGTCAACCATAACCTGCGCGAAGTGATCGATTCAATGAGCAAACACTATGCTTATGTGGTGATCGATAATGAAGCAGGCATGGAGCATCTCTCACGCCGTACCACGCGCGACGTGCAGCATCTGCTCATCGTCAGCGACCCAACCCAGCGCGGGCTGGTCGCCGCACAACGCATCGCAGAGATGACCAGGGACTTGAATATTCGAATCGAAAAAAGTCACCTGATCGTAAATCGCGTTCAGAGCAATGAATTACCCCCGCCATTAAAAACAGAAATCGAAAAGATAAGCGTGCCTTTGCTTGGGGTCATCCCAGCCAATACGGATCTAGCCACCTTTGAACTTTCAGGCAAACCCCTCGTTGACCTTGGCGATGATTCGCCTGTTTATCAGGCTGTCGAAACAATGATGGGGCAGATACTCAAATAAGAACCATCAGCCGCTTTTCAAAATTTCCCCTCTTCAATTAAACAACAGGATGATAGCACATCCCTTCGCAAGGAAAGAATTTACCCATCCACTGATCAACAGCTTAATCCACCAAAAAGAAGAATCTTTAAGTGCCTTGCGGCCTATTTCTCTTTTTCCCCACTCCTCTTCATCCACGCCTTCTTCATATTTAATGCATCCACTTCCAGGATGGGGCTTTCACACAGGATGCGCCCCGCACAGCCAAATTCATGCAAGGCTTTGAACAGGGCTTTCAAGTCCAGGTCTGCATCGGCAAGGGGGAGGTGATTCTTTTCGCCTTTCGGTCCATACTCAATGCCAGAGAGATGGATGTGCAAGTTCTTCAAGGTATTCCCGCCAAGTTCTCTGCCGTATTTCTCCAGCAGGCGAGACCATTCCTCATAAGTATTCAACGTGCCGTCACCGGGGCGGGCATGTAGATGAGCGAAATCGAGGCAGGGCTGTACACCTTCCATGGCTTTGCTCATGGCGAGAGCATCTTCAAACGAACCGAGCATGGCTGATTTGCCCATCGTCTCAGGGCGGATGGTGACATGATCGCCGTTCTTATGCAATTCCTGCACACATCCTTGCAAGCGCGGAATGGCGACTTTCAATACTTCAAGAGGATCTTTCATAAAATAGGAACCGGGATGAAAGATAATATCTGTCGCCCCCGCAAGATAGCCATAATGGGCCGCGTCCATCAAGCGTTTGCGTGATTTCGGCCATTCACCAGCGTCCGCATTCAGGTTAATATAATAAGGCGCATGCACACTCAACGCAACGCCATGTTCCTCACCAGCAGACTTGATCAAAGCGCAGGTTGCCTCGGTCACACGCACAGACTGCACCCAACCCAATTCGAATGATTCAAGCCCAATAGATTTGCTGAATTCAATCGCGCCCACAGAACCGCCCGGTTTTTTCGGAGTGCCTGTGGGTGAACCCACTGTGCCAAATTTGAAAGATAGTGTCATCGGTAAACTCCGGTAATAAGAGATTGGGAATTCGGGATTAGGAATTAGGAATTAGGGAAATGAGTTTCAGCCAGAGCGGCGGGCCGAGAAGCAATAGGCCAATCAGAATGGCGGCTAAAGCAGAAACCAGCACTGCTGCGGCGCCAACGTCCTTCCCGATCTTCGCAAGCGGATGCGTGTCAGGGCTGGCAAGATCAAGGGTGACTTCAATGGATGTGTTGATGAATTCGGCGGTGAACACCAAGGCCGCTGTCAGAATGATCACCGCCCAATCACGCGGCGGAAGGCGAAGCCACAGCCCCAAAATAAAAACAATGACGGCAATTACGCCATGGATCCACACATTGCGCTGAGTCTGCATGACATAAAACCATCCCCGAAAGGCATGCCGAAATGATTGCAGGCGGGATAAAAAAAATGACTTCATTCTGAGTATTGAATTTTGATATGACCCAACCCGAGTCTTTCCAAAACTTTTGCCTGCTCGGCCCACATGCGGGCTTTTTCCTGCGCCTCGGCATGGTCGTAACCGAGCAAATGTAAAACGCCATGAACAACCAGCAATTGCACTTCGGCTTCGATTGGATGACCTGCGGCTTGGGCTTGTTGCGTTGCACGCGGAATCGAGATCAGAATATCTCCCAGATAGGTTGAACCAGTTTCAGGGTTCAGTTCGGAGGCGGGGAAGGAAAGCACATCAGTGGGAGCGTCCACGCCAAGATAATCGCGGTTCAATTCGTGCAGCTGCGCGTCATCTGTCAGGACGATGGTAATGTCGGAGCTTGCACTGAGCGGAGCCGAAGTGCTGGCCGAATCAGGCTTGCCCTGAGTTTGATCGAAGGGTTTGAGGCTTGGATTGAGCGCGGCACCGCCCTGACGGTTCGTCTCGCTCACCTGCACTGGCGTGCGGCGCAAGTGTCGCGGCTCACCGTGTCGAAGGGCCGAAATTCCAAGAGTGAGGCGGGCGGCTCTTTCGAGCAATGCAGATTCCAAAAAATCCTGTTGGTTGTCAATAAAGATCATATTTCTTTTCTCGGGACGGGGATCGTTGAATCCTGGTCTGCCACTTTGGCATTGGGATATTGTATGCGTGGATGATAAGTGGCACGTAGTGTGGTAACAAAAGATTCGGTAATCAGGTTGAGGTCGCGCAAGGTTAATAGGGTGTCATCCAGCTGGTTGAATTTTTGCACCGTTTCAATGACGCTTTGTACCAGTTTCCGTATATCATCTTCGCTGGCAGGGCGTTCGGAGCGGGCGCGGGCTTCGCTGGCATCTGCAAGCATGAGCAAAGCGGTTTCACGCGAGGCCGGGCGCGGACCGGGGTAGCGAAATTTTTCAATATCCACTTTGGTCACATCACCGCCGGCCGCTTCCATGGCCTGGTTGTACTGATAACGTGTAATCAACGTGCCATGATGCTCAAGGATAAAGTCATGCAGGCGGCGCGGGAGACGGTGCTTTTTTGCCAGTTGCACGCCATCGGTCACATGGCGGATGATGGCGGCGGCGACCTCTTCGGGGTTGGCATCCTGATGCGTGTTGACATTGCCCGGTATTTGATTCTCTATAAAGAAGTTTGGGTTGAGCGCTTTGCCTATATCATGGATTTGCGCGCCTACGCGCGTGAGCAATGGGTCTGCGCCAATTTTTTCCGCGGCTTGTTCGGCAAGGTTGGCAACCTGCAAACTGTGTTGATACGTGCCGGGCGCGCTGCGCAGGAAGAACTGCAAAAGCGGGGAATCCGGGCGGGAAATATCGAGCAATTGCAAGGCCGTGGTCAGGCCAAGCAGTTGGGCAAACATGTATTGAAGTAAAAGGGTAACACTCGCTGAGGCAAAACCAGCAAAGGCAACAATGCCAATGAATTGAACCACGCCCAGCCAATCGGGTGAATAAAAAGGTAAACGATATGCAATCAGGATCACCATCCCCGAAAGCGCAATGGCAATTCCCGCCTGGACGAATCCCCAAAAGCGGCGCGCAGGCCCGAGGGCGAGAATACCGATCAGCGAAGAAAGCAAATAAAATGGCGCAAGATCCAGCGTATTCGATAAACCATAGGCCGCCAGCAAACTAAGTGGAATGGCTATGACAATCCCCACTTCCAGCCCGAATAAGGTGGCGATTAATAATCCTGCGGCCTGTAAGGGATACCCATAAGGCGCGAGCGTGCGGTCTGTGAACAAGCGCGCGCCGATCAAAAACGTCACAAACACCATCGCAATCACAAGAATACTGAGCGGATCATTGATTACAGCCAGGCGTTTTCGCCGGACAAAATAAAGCGGGACGAATACTGCACACAACACGATAATGGACGCAGCGCCAGCCATATCCTGCCAGCGTTGGCCGGAACTGACAATGTCAAGTTGCTGGAAGGCTTCCATATCGGCAGGGAGGATGATCTCGCCAGCTGGCACAATCGTCTCACCTGCTTTATAGGATTTCACTATCGGCTTAACCGCATCCCGCGCGGCTTGACTGGCGGCAATGGTCAATTCCTGGCTGAAAAAACTATTAGGGACAACAAAGGCTGTCACCAGTTCGGTCACAAGCGCAGACTGTTGTTCATTTAAGGTAAGGCTGACAAAAGTAGAAATGCCCGCCTGGGCCACATCCACTTTATCTTCGTAAATTGCGCGGCGCATGATCTGTTCCAGCACACGAACGGATTCGACCTGGACAACATCCCAACGAGAATCTGAAATGTTGAGCAAATAATCAACCGTCTCAAGTTTCAAGCGCACATCACTGAGAGATAGAATCTTTGATTTTTTTTCTTCACCCGTTAATTCAACGTCCCCGCGCACAGAGGTGATATTTTGCAATATAACGCGCAGTCCTTCGATCTGTTGGCGCGCGATGGCAGGGTCTGGCAGACTGTAAACAGGCTGGATTGCGCTTTCAGCGGCTTTTCTGGCTTCCTCCGTGCGGATTTCGCTGACATATTCAATGTCACGTGGAGATTGCATGGTGATCTGAGCCACGTCACCGACATCCACTGCCTGCGTCGTCGGACGCAACCCAATCGGCTGGGTCAGGGTCGCAAAAGAAATAAAACTGACCGCAACGATCAGGCTGATTTGCAAAATACGAATTCGGGTAGGAACGGGGGGGCGTAAAATCATAATTATCAACCGAAAAGAAAGTAGGCACGACTCACGTGCCGGTCTCTTCTCGGCAAAGGTTTACTTTGTGAGCAATTCTTTTACGGTGGAACTGATCATGTCATTCGGTGCGCGCCCTGCAACCTTGGGCATGACAATTTTCATCACTTTGCCCATTTCGGTTGGAGCAGATGCGCCTGTCTCCGCAATGGCGGCTTGCACCAGCGCGCGCAGTTCTTCGGCCGGCATGGCTTTAGGCAGGAAGACCTCCAGTACTTTGATCTCGGCTTCGTTATCATTGACAAGATCGGGACGGTTGGCTTTCTTCGCTTCCTCAACCGCTTCACGGCGGTTCTTGATCTCTTTTTGGATCAACGCCACAATCGCCAGATCTTCGACCGGGGCTTGCTTATCCACTTCGACTTGTTTGATGGCGGCCAGCACCATGCGCACCGTGCGCTTGCGGACTTCGTCGCCGCTTTTCATGGCGTCTTTCATTGATTCGTTTAGTTGAGTTTTTGTATCCATAATTTGATTATACCCTTTCGTAACGGGATAAAGAACCCGCTTCCCTGCGAACCTCAAACCCTCCGATCAAACTCAGGGCAAGCCTGCTTCAACAACCCAGGCGTTTGTTTCGCTTCAAGATTTTAATTTGCGTAAGTAGGACTCACAGTTGTATTGCGGCATATATGTCGCATTTGCGCTACCTTTCAGTAAATTTTGAAAACATTTCAGGTGTGAGGATTTTCTCCAGGATTTCAAACTCGTATTGCGTGCGTTTGACTGCGGCAGCGCGGGCGTAGGCAAAATTCGAACCTTGCTTCGGTGAGTCGAGATTCATCCTGCCGTGCGAGTCGCGCGGCAGAAGTGCGAGCGAAAGTTTACGAAGAAATGGGACAAAGTAGAACACATCCATCGGGATGTAGATCTTACCCGAATGAAGGCTGGGGCTTTCGACCAAACTCTTTTGAACAGGATCAATTTCGGACGGAACGGGAGGCGTGCCTTTGTACTGATTCAACCACATGGAGATGTAATTGGTATGGGCGTAGAAATCCTGTGCGGTATGGGTCAATCTTCCAAAGGCGCTCCAGGCTGAGAACACTTCGGAAGAAAGCAGGGAAGAAGTCACAAGGCCGCGTTGTTCACTGATATAACGATGTCCATCATCAATGGCGTTATTATCAAAATGATATTCATCGTGACCGATCTGCCCGCGCAGAGAATCCTGTTTGCAGTTCGCGGCAATCATGACCTCGAGTGCGCGCAGACTCACGCAGTCACACAAGGCTTCGCGGGTCATATCTTCGTGAATGGGGATAAGCATTTCAAAATTATACGCGAGGCGTGTGCAACGCACGTAAAGTGGTTATAATGCGCGCATGACCTTTTACACTGCAAAAGGCGACGATGGCACAACCGGCTTGCTCGGTGAAGGCCGCGTCCCAAAATATCATGTCCGTATGGAAGCGATCGGTGCATTGGATGAAGCCTCTGCCGCGCTCGGTTTGGCGCGCGCGCAATGCAGTGCATCACAAACCGCGCCGATCCTGCTTGAAGCGCAACGCGATCTTTACAAGCTGATGGCGGAGGTGGCCGCCACACCAGAGAACGCACAACGTTTTCATTTTATTGATGAGGCGCGCGTGGGATGGCTGGAAGAACAAACCGATGAACTCAGCAAGGTCGTTGAGATGCCGAAGGAATTCATTTTGCCCGGTGATACACTCGGCAGCGCAACACTTTCGATGGCGCGCGCCATTGTCCGCCGCGCGGAACGCTGCGTGGTGAGTCTCTTCGATGAAGAAGAGGTTGCCAACCCTGATCTGCAACGCTATCTCAACCGGTTGTCATCTTTGTGTTTTGTGCTTGAAATCCTTGAAAATCAAAACGCGGGGAAGAAGACGACTCTCGCGAAATCGTAAAAATAATCAAGACTCATGCATGCCATAATGTTTAACGCTAAGTCGCCAGGACGCCAAGTTTATTGTTTTTCTTTGCGCCTCCGCGTCATTGTGTTGAGAATTTTATCTGAACGCAGGTTTTAATTAATATAGGAGAATTATGACTGGTACTTTCATTAATATCGCCGCCATTCTTATCGGTGGAACCATTGGTTTAATTTTTGGCGCGCGTATTTCTGAGCGATATAAAACAACTGTGATCGCAGGTATGGGGCTATTTACAGTGGTCATGGGTTTGCAAATGTTCCTTAAAAGCGGCAATCAACTGATCGTGCTCGGCGCATTGATCATTGGCGCTTTAATAGGAGAATGGCTTAAGATCGAAGACAGACTGCAAGCCTTCGGACAGGCTCTCGAACAGCGCTTTTCACAAGAGGCCGAAACAGGTACAGGCTCAAAATTCGTGCGCGGATTTATGGTTGCTTCGCTTTTATTTTCCATCGGTCCGATGGCCATTCTTGGCTCAATTCAAGACGGTTTGACGGGCGACTACAACCTGCTCGCAGTGAAATCCACATTGGATGGTTTTGCATCCATCGCATTCGCATCCACGCTTGGAGTTGGTGTGCTGTTCTCCTCGATTATCACCCTGATCTATCAAGGCGGCATCAGTTTGCTGGCCGGGCAGCTCAACGCCATCGTCACCGTGCCGATGATGAACGAAATGACAGCTACCGGCGGCGTGATCTTGTTGGGTCTTGCCATCAGCAATCTTTTGGAAATCAAGAAGATCCGCGTGGGGAATTTCCTGCCTGCGTTGGCGGTTGCGCCGTTGATCGTGTGGATCATTGAAGTTTTGAAATAAGAAAAAAGGGGTTGTCTAAAAAGGGACAGCCCCTGTTCATTTTAAAGGAAATTTAATACAATCGGGGGATGAACAATGGACAAATCACCTTCAAGCCGTACGCCATGGAGCAGATGAAACTGCTGCCGCCGAGT